>OCZT010000022.1_pt1 | contig 128286 bp, 118 predicted proteins | sample 1539031 | NCBI WGS metagenome assembly OCZT01 (sample SAMEA3539308, study PRJEB22396) | soil metagenome | biome: tundra; feature: field; material: soil | place: USA | collected 2010-05 | depth 0.15 m
ACGTGTGCTCTTCCGATCTGGCCGCGACCGTCGCCTGGGCCGAGGCCGTCATCTCCGCCGCCGCGCGCGCCGGCGCCGACCTCGCCGTTGTCGACATCGACTGCGACCTCGGTGATCTCTCGATGGAGCTGCTGCGGCGCTGCGGGGAGATCCTGGTCACCGCCACCGCGACCGCCGGTGGGGTCCTCGACGCCTACCGCAGCACGGCGACGCTGCGCCGGCTCGGGCTCCGCGACCGTCTCGGCCACGTCGTCAACAGGGCCCGCCCCGAGGTCGACCTCGGCGAGGCGATGGTCGACCTGGGCGCGACGGTCGTCGCCGAAATCCCCGAGGACAGCGCGCTGGTGCGGGCGGAGAGCCTCCACCGGGTCGCCGCGCTCGACGGCGACGGGCCGGTGGCGAATGCGGTCACCGCGCTGGCGGTGCACATCGAGGACCTCGTCCGCCGCGCCGAGCCGGCCTCAGCGCGGCCGCGGTGGGGCAGCCATGCCGGCTGACGCCGTGGCGGGGAGACCTCAGACGCCGTGGCCGGTGAAGCGCAGCACCAGCAGGAGCGCCGCGAGCACGAGGAGCATCACGCCGGCGAGGCGCTCGGCGCCCTCGCGGACCCGCTCGCCGAGGCGCGCCCCGAGCCGGGTGCCGAGCTGGGTGGCGACGAACGCCTGGGCGGCGATGACGGCGACCACGATGCCGATCGGCAGGCCGGCGAGGCCGGCGGCGATGCCCACAGCAAGTTCGTCGACGCTGACGCTCAGCCCCAGTCCGAGAAGCGACCAGCCACCGGCGGCGCGCAGGCGGTCGGCGCCGGCGGCGTCGTCGGCGCCGAGGAGCAGGTACGCCCCCACCGCGGCGAGCACGGCGACGGCGGCCCACTCCGCGGTGTCGCCGAGGCGGGCGCCGGCGGCGGCCCCGACCAGGAACCCGGCGATCGGCATCGCCGCCTCGAAGCCGGCGAGGATCAGGCCGAGCCGGATCCGCTCGCGCCGCCCCAGCCCGGCCACGCCCACCGCCGCCGCCACGGCGAAGGTGTCGAGCGAGAGGGGGAGGACCAGGGCGAGCAACTTGATGGGCACCACGGCCAGCTTATCCCGGCGCGGACGCGCCTGAGGCGGTGACCGGCGCCGTCCTCGCCCTCGACCCGGTCGACCTCACCGCCCTGGAACCGGCGGCCCAGGGTGCCTGCGCCGACATCATGTCCCGGCTCCTCTGCGCGCTCGAGGCGCCGATCCAGTTCGTGGTGGTGCGGCGCCGCGTGGGGCCGCCACCGCAGGGCGAGCCGGCCGCCGATCGCGTGGCGGGCGGCCTCGACGCCGCGGTCCGCGCCCACCACGCCCAGATGCTGACCGCGATGCCCGCCTTCTCCAGCACCGTGCTGGTCGCGCTGGGGGACCGCGATGGTGACGAGGCCGCCCTCCGCCGCCACGTCACCATGGTCACCGAGATGCTCCGCGCCGCTGGGGTGCGCACCCTTCCGCCGCCCCCGGGCCGCGATACCACGGCGGGCCCGAGGCGCGAGCGCATCCGTTCCGTCGGGTCACTGGCCGGGGCGCTGTGCGGGCTCGAGATGGAGCGGCTGCCCGGGCGTCCCGTCGTACTCGGCTGGCTGCACAGCCTGCTCGGGGCGGCGGCCGAGCTCGACGCGTCGGTCCACCTCGCCCCCGTGGACGCGAGCGTGGCGCACCGATCGGTGGAGCGTCGGCTGCGCAGCCTCACGCCGACCGGATGCTGGAGATCGACCGCGGTCGGATCGGCGATCCCGCCCTCGACGTCGGTCTGGAAGCCGCAACCGCCCTGCGCGACCGGCTCGCCCGCAACGAGGTGCGGCCGCTGCGGTTGTCGATCACCGTGGTCGCCCGTGGCCCCGACGAGGCAGCGGCCCGCCACGCCGCCGAGGTGGTCCGCGCCGCCGCCGCGGCGGGAGGCCTACGCCTGCGCCATGCGCACCTGCGCCACGCGGCCGTGCTGCGCAGCACCGAGCCGCTCGGCGCACCGGTGGGCGAGGGCAAGCTCGTCGACTCCGCCGCTGCGGCCACCTGTCTTCCCCTGACGGAGACCGTGTGCCAGGACGCCGGCGGCTACCGGATCGGGGTGAGCAGGCGATCCGGGGTGCCGGTGGCGGTGGACGTCTTCGACAGCGCCCAGCACAGCAACGCCAACGTCGCCGTGTTCGCCACCAGCGGTCACGGCAAGAGCTTCGCCATCGGCGGCCTCGTCCTCGAGGCCACGTCGCGCGGCGTCGGTGCGCTCATCGTCGACCCAGAGGGCGAGTACGAGCGGCTGATGCACGCCATCGGCGGACAGCACCTGCGACTCGGGGCGCGCGGGGCCGGCGCGCTCAACGTCTTCGACGCCGCGCCGACCATCGAGGAGGCGATCCCGGTCGCCGTCGACCTGGTCAACGTCCTCTGCGGCAGCGTCCTGCGCGAGGTGGAGCGGGCGCGCGTCGATGCGGCGCTGCATGGTGCGGTCGCCGCCGCGGCAGCGCAGGGACGGACACCGCTGCTCGGCGACTGCACGGAGGCGCTGGAGCGCAGCGCTCCCCGGGTGGCCACGGTCCTGCGCCGGGTGTGCGCCGGCCCGCTGGCCTCCATCTTCAACCGGCCCAGCGACATCGACCTCGACGGTGATCTCTGCGCCGTGTCACTGCGCGACCTGCCCCACGAGTTCGTGCCCGCGGCCACGCTGCTGATCGCCCAGTGGCTGTGGACGCGGGTGCGCAGAGAGAGGCGGCGCCGTCACATCGTGCTCGACGAGGTGGGCGCGCTCTGCATGCACCCGCCGCTTCGCGACCTGCTCGTCCAGCTGGCCCGCCGCTGCCGCAAGTACGGCGCCTCGCTGGTGGTGGCCACGCAGAACGTCGAGGACCTGCTCCGCAGCGAGGAGGGAGCGGTGGTCGCGACCAACTGCGCGACGGTGCTCCTCGGTGGCCACCGGGCGGCCGAGGCGGCCCACATGGAGCGCGCCTTCGGGCTGACGCTGGGCCAGCGGCGCTTCGTCGAGCACGCACCCCGCGGCGAGTTCCTGCTGCTCGCCGGGCGGCGGCGCTGCGAGATCCGCGTCGATCTGCCCGAGCTGCACAGGTCCATCCTCATCCCCGGCTGACGCCCGCAGAGGCGGTGCCGAAGAGTCATGATCGACGTCGCAGACCCCTTGACGTCCGGCACAACTCGTACCAACATATGGGGGCCACGGGACGGGCGACCCCCAAGATGTGGGATAATCGGGGTTCACACCGGCAAGGTCAGGGGACACTCCGACCCGGGGCACCGTCTCACTCAACGTCGCAGCAGAAGAAGCGCCCGGCCGGGATATTGACGAGGGATAACTGTGGATCGACCTGTCTCCGCCTCCGCATCCGACGCGTCCGCAGACGACACCGCCGCAACCGCGACCGGCCGCAGGCAGCGCAGCCGCGGAGCCTCAGGAAACGGACGCGTGGAGCTGTCGGAGGGGCCCGGGCTCACCGTCACCCGACGCTTCACCCGCGAGGGGGTCCACCCCTTCGACGAGGTGCAGTGGGAGAAGCGCAGCGCGGTCATCGGCAACGAGAAGGGCGAGACCGTCTTCGAGCAGAAGGAGGTCGAGATCCCGGCGTCGTGGTCGCAGATGGCCACCAACGTCGTCGTCAGCAAGTATTTCCGCGGCCCGCTCGGCACCCCGCGCCGCGAAACCAGCGTCCGCCAGGTGATCTCGCGCGTCTGCGACACCATCGCCAACTGGGGCCGTGAGGGCGGCTACTTCGCCACCGAGCAGGACGCCCAGGCGTTCCAGGACGAGCTGACCCACCTCGTGCTCCATCAGAAGATGAGCTTCAACAGCCCGGTGTGGTTCAACATCGGTGTGGCGGGGACCCGCCCGCAGGCGTCGGCGTGCTTCATCAACTCCGTCGAGGACACGATGGAGTCGATCCTCGGCCTGGTCAAGACCGAGGGCATGCTCTTCAAGTTCGGCAGCGGCACCGGCACCAACCTCTCGCCCCTGCGCAGCTCGATGGAGCAGCTCGGCGGCGGCGGCACGGCGAGCGGGCCGGTCTCCTTCATGAAGGGCTTCGACGCCTTCGCCGGCGTCATCAAGAGCGGTGGCACCACCCGGCGCGCCGCCAAGATGGTCATCCTCAACGCCGATCACCCCGACGTCGAGGAGTTCGTCACCTGCAAGGTGAGCGAGGAGCGCAAGGCCTGGGCGCTCATCGAGGCCGGCTACGACTCCTCCTTCACCGGCGAGGCGTACGCCTCGGTGTTCTTCCAGAACAGCAACAACTCGGTCCGCGTCACCGACGAGTTCATGCGCGCGGTGGCTGACGATCGGGAGTGGCACCTCCACGCCGTCACCGATTCCAACCGTGTCGTCAAGACGATGAAGGCCCGCGAGCTGATGCGGCTGATGGCCGAGTCGGCGTGGCAGTGCGGCGACCCCGGCATCCAGTTCGACACCACGATCAACGACTGGCACACCTCGGCCAACAGCGGGCGAATCAACGCCAGCAACCCGTGCTCCGAGTACATGTACCTGGACGACTCGGCGTGCAACCTGGCCTCGCTGAACCTCATGAAGTTCCTCAACGACGACGGCAGCTTCGACGTCGAGAGCTACCGCCACGCGGTCCACATGACCATCACCGCGCAGGAGATCCTGGTCGGCAGCGCCTCCTACCCCACCGAGCGGATCGGCAGGAACAGCGAGGATTTCCGCCCGCTGGGCCTCGGCTACGCCAACCTCGGTGCGGTGCTGATGGCCCGCGGCGTGCCCTACGACTCTCCGCAGGGCCGCGACCTCGCCGCCTGCGTCACCGCGATCATGACCGGCGAGGCGTACGCGCAATCCGCACGGATGGCCCGCGAGGTCGGCCCCTTCAACGGATTCGCGGTCAACCGCCAGCCGATGCTGCGGGTGATCGCCAAGCACCGCGAGGCCGCCTACAACATCCCCGGTGACCACGTCGAGCCGGAGCTCGCCACCGCCGCGCGCCGTGCCTGGGACGAGGCCCACGAGCTCGGCGCCAAGCACGGCTACCGCAACGGCCAGGCGACCGTCCTGGCGCCGACCGGCACGATCGGTTTCATGATGGACTGCGACACCACCGGCGTCGAGCCGGACATCGCGCTGGTCAAGTACAAGAAGCTGGTCGGCGGCGGCATGCTGAAGATCGTCAACCAGACCGTGCCGCTGGCCCTGCAGCGCCTCGGCTACGGCGACACCGCAGTGGCCGACATCGCCGCCCACATCGACGCCAACGACACCATCGAGAAGGCGCCGGCGCTGCGCGACGAGGACCTCGCCGTCTTCGACTGCGCGTTCACCCCGCAGAACGGCAGCCGGTCGATCGCGTGGCAGGGCCACGTGCGCATGATGTCGGCGGTGCAGCCCTTCCTCTCGGGCGCGATCAGCAAGACGGTGAACATGCCCAACGAGGCCACCGTCGACGACATCGAGCAAGCGTACATCGACGGCTGGAAGCTCGGCCTCAAGGCGCTGGCCATCTACCGCGACGGCAGCAAGCGCAGCCAGCCGATGGCAACGTCGATGGACAAGACCACGGGGCACACGGTGCAGATCGTGGAGCGCCCGCTGCGCAAGCGCCTCCCTGCGGAGCGCAACGCGCTGACGCATCGCTTCGAGGTCGGCGGCCACGAGGGCTACATCACCGTCGGGCTCTACGCGGACGGTCAACCCGGCGAGATCTTCCTGAAGATGGCCAAGGAGGGATCCACGGTCAGCGGGCTGATGGATGCGTTCGCCACGGCGGTCTCGCTCGCGCTGCAGTACGGCGTGCCCCTGCAGGCGCTGGTCGACAAGCTGTCGCACACCCGCTTCGACCCGCAGGGCTTCACCAAGAACCCCGAGGTGCCGATCGCCAAGTCGCTGATGGACTACATCTTCCGCTGGATGGCGTCGCGGTTCATGCCCCAGGAGGACCGCGACCGCCTCGGCATCATCCGCCGCGACGTGGAGGCGGCGCCGGCCCCGGTGGTGGGATCGATGGCGGCGGCGGCCTCGTCGACGACTGCCTCGGCCACCGGTGGTGTCAGCGGCCCCGCCGCTGCGCGAGCGATCACGCCGATGGACGGGCACGTGGGCGCGTTCGTGAACCAGGAGGACGCACCGTCGTGCAGCGAGTGCGGCAGCCTCATGGTGCGCAGCGGCGCCTGCTACAAGTGCCACAACTGCGGGGCCACGTCCGGCTGTTCCTGACCCGGAAACTCACCCCCTCCCAGCCCGGAGCCCGGTCACGGTCGGCGTGACCGGGCTTCACTGTGTCGTCGGGTGAGGATCGTAGTGCGTCAGTGACCCTGGAGACGCGAGACCAGCCGGGCGCGCCACGATGGCCGCCCGGTGCGCGCCTCGACCGCGTCCGCACCGCGCACCGCGCGCACGCTGAGGTTGACCGCCAGCCAGCGCAACGGCTCCGGCTCCCATCGCGGGGAGCGGTGGTTCACCCACGGCAGCCGGGTGAGTTCCGTGTCGCGCGCCAGGATGAGGTCGGCGAGGGTGCGGCCGGCGACGTTGCTGGCGCTGACCCCGTCGCCGACGTAGCCCCCCGCCCAGGCCAGGCCGCTGCCCCGATCGATGCCGACCGACGGGAACCAGTCGCGAGCAACGCCGATGGGGCCGCCCCAGCGGTGCGTCACCGGGACGCCGCGGGTCTGCGGGACCAGCTCGTGGAGCGTCTCCTCGAGCGCCGCGAACACCGCCGGGTCGCGGTCGAACTCGTCGCTGATCCGGGAGCCGAAATGGTACGGAGCGCCACGGCCGCCGAACGCGATCCGGTCGTCGGCGGTGCGCTGCGCGTAGATGATCAGGTGACGGCCGTCGCTGACCGTCTCGCCGTTGCTCCAGCCGATCTCCGCCCACGCAGCAGAGGGCAGCGGCGCGGTGGCGATCATCAGCGAGTACAGCGGCAGCAGGGTGCGCCGGTGAGCGGCGAGCCCGGCTGTGTAGGCCTCGGTGGCGCGGACGACAGTGCCCGCGCGCACCGTCCCGTGCGACGTCACCAGGCGGTGCGCGCCGATCTCGGTGACCGGCGTTCGCTCGACGATTCGCCCGCCGTGGCGCTCGACCGCACGCGCCAGCCCGCGCACCAGCTTGGCCGGGTGGATGCGCGCACAGTGGGGCGACAACGTCGCCCCTCGACAGCCGGGGACGCGCACCCGCGCCACCGCCTCGCCGGCGCTGAGCCAGCGCAGACCGAGCTCGTCACCGCTGCGGCGCCGCGACGCCGCAGCGTGCTCACGAAGTGTCGCCTCCTGGAGCGGCGTGGTGGCCATCACCAGCGAGCCACCGCGGAGCATGTCGGCGTCGAGACGCTCGCGCTCCAGGGTGACGGCAATGTCATCGATCCCGCCGATCATGGCGCGGTGCATGGCCGCGGCCGCGTCCGCACCACCGCCCTGCCGCGCCACCCGTTCCCAGGACACCGGGAAGAGGTCGCTGCACCAGCCGCCGTTGCGTCCGCTGGCACCGAAGCCGGCGATCTCGCGTTCGACAACGAGCACGCGCAGCGCCGGATCGAGCCGCAGCAGCGCGTAGGCGGTCCAGAGCCCGGTGTAGCCGGCACCGGCGATGGCGACATCGACCTCGCAGTCGCCGGCGAGCGCCGGCCGCGGTGTCAGGTCGTCATCGACGGTGTCCATCCACAGGCTGACGCCCCGGTACCGGCGCTCCGCGGTCGCGGCCGCGGGGTGCCCCGCGAGCGCGGTCACGCGCCGAGGTTCGACATCACGTGCTTGATGCGCGTGTAGTCCTCGAACCCGTACATCGAAAGGTCCTTGCCGTAGCCGGAGTGCTTGTAGCCGCCGTGGGGCATCTCCGCCACCAGGGGGATGTGGGTGTTGATCCACACGCAACCGAAGTCGAGCAAGCGGGCCATGCGCATCGCCCTGCCGTGGTCGCGCGTCCAGACGCTGGAGGCCAGCCCGTACTCCACGCCGTTGGCCCAGCGCAGCGCCTCCGCCTCATCGGTGAAGCGCTGCACCGTCACCACCGGCCCGAACAGCTCCTGCTGGATCATGTCGTCGTCCTGGCGCAGCCCGGCCACCACCGTGGCCTCCTGGAAGAAGCCCGGCCCGGTCGCCGCCCCGCCGCCGGCGGCCACCGATGCGTGCGCGGGGACGTGCTCGAGAAAACCGCGCACGCGGGCGAGTTGGTCGCGGTTGTTGAGCGGTCCGTAGGCCGCCTCTGTATCGGATGGCGGCCCGGTGCGGGTGGCGCGTGCCTGCTCGACCAGGGCGCTGAGGAAGTCGTCGTGGACGCGCGGACCGGCCAGCACGCGCGTCGCTGCGGTGCAGTCCTGCCCCGCGTTGAAGTACGCGGCGCCGGCGATGCCCTCGGCGGCGGCCTCGACGTCCGCGTCGTCGAAGACGATGACCGGTGCCTTGCCGCCGAGCTCGAGGTGGACGCGCTTGAGGTCGGCGGCCGCGCCCTGGGCAACCTCGCGTCCGGCGCGCACGCTGCCGGTGATCGACACCATCGCGGGAATCGGATGGGCGACGAGAGCGGCGCCGGTGCTGCGGTCACCGCAGACGACGTTGAGCACCCCCGGCGGCAGCACCTCGCGGGCCAGCTCGGCCATGCGCACGGTGGTCAGCGGGGTGGTGTCCGACGGTTTCAGGACAACGGTGTTCCCCGCGGCGATCGCCGGGGCGAACTTCCACGCGGCCATCAGCATCGGGTAGTTCCACGGTGTCACCTGGCCGCACACTCCCACCGGCTCGCGGCGGATCCAGCTGGTGTGCCCCTCCATGTACTCCGCCGACGCGCGGCCCTCGAGCACACGCGCAGCGCCCGCCATGAAGCGCACGACGTCGATCAGCATCGGCAGCTCCTCGGTCTCCGTGAGCGCGAGCGGTTTGCCGGTGTTGTGCGACTCGATCTCGACCAGCTCGCGGCCATGGGCCTCGAGGACGTCGGCGAACCGGAGCAGTGCGAGGCTGCGCTCCTTGGGCGTGGTGTCACGCCAGCCGCTGAACGCCCGCTGCGCCGCCGAGTACGCGGCGTCGACGTCAGCGGCGTCCGACAGTGGTGAGTGAGCGAAGACCTCGCCCGTGGCGGGATCGACGAGCGGGATGGTGCGCTCACTGCGCGGTGCGACGGCCTCGCCGCCGATGACGTTGCGCACGGTCTGCGCGGTCGCGGCCATGATTGAACCCCCGATGTGCTGTGACCGCGTCAGAAGGTGCGCGGTGTGTTGATCCAGAGCACCCGGGTGACCACGTCGCCCGGGTTCCACCAGCGATGGCTGCGCGTCGATTCGAAGCAGAGCGACATGCCCGCGCCGACGTCGAACTGCTCGCGCCCGTCGAGCGTGATCGACAGTCTCCCCTCGATCACGTAGAGGAACTCCTCGCCCTCGTGCGTGTACTCGCCGCCACTGCCGCGGCCGGGGTCGATGCTGAACCGCTGCGGCTCCAGCACCTGCGCGGCCCCGGAGAGGTCCTCGATGCGCACCCCGGGGATGGGCAGGTCAAGCGGCGCGAGCTCCCCGGCCAGCGGCCGGCCGGCCGGAGCCGGCGCGGCCAGCAGGGCGGCGACGCTGGTTCCCAGGGCTGCGCTCAGCTTCTGCAGCGAGGCGACCGACGGCTGCATGATGCGCCGCTCCACACCCGACACCAGCGACGGCGACAGACCGGCCGTCGCCGCCAGGGCGCGGAGCGAGACCCCCTGCGCCATCCTCATCGCACGCAGCCGGTCACCGAGCGCGGTGGCGGGCGCCGCCGGCGACGCGGTGCGCGCGGGCCGTGTCCGTCTCGACAGTGACGCGTCGCCGAGACGGCGGCGGATCGCGTGCACCGCCAGTCCCTCGACGGCGCGCAGGCGATGCACCTCGCGGGCGCGGGTCACATCGGCGACGTCGTAGCGGCGCCAGCCTGCCGAGCTGCGCGACGAGCGCATCAGCCCGCTCTGCTCCCAGGACCGCAGCGTCGAGGCGCTGATGCCGACCATGCGGGCCACCTCGCTCACCGAATACTGCTGGGCTGGTTCCGTGCTCACGATCCCTCTCCGTCCCCCGGGAGCCACTTGACGAGCCTACCACCCGTCGCTAGGGTGTGCACCACCTCTTGCAGATGTTCTGCAGGTTCACCGTTGGGCGGAGGCGGGTGATGGCCACGGTCGCAGAGCCGGTAGTTCACGGCAAGCCTGTCGTCTCGCAGCTCAAGACGAACACCCTCAACCTCTTCGACTCGACCGTCATCGCGACGTCGAGCGTGGCTCCCGCATACACCCTTGCGGCAACAGCGGCAGTGCTCGTGGCCGCGGTCGGCCTCGCCTCGCCCGCGGCGATCCTGGTCGGATTCCTTCCAGTGCTCTTCATCGCGCTGGCGTACTACTACCTGAACCGGATGGATCCCAACTGTGGCGCCTCGTACTCGTGGGTCAGCCGGACACTCAATCCCTACATCGGATGGCTCTCCGGCTGGATTCAGCTCGCCGCCAACGTGCTCTTCTGCGCCGCGGCGCCCATCCTCGGTGGCACCTACACGCTGCAGCTGCTCAACAGCATCTTCCCGGGACAGATCAGCGCAGATGTCGCAAGCAACAAGTACTGGGTCGCGGTCGTGGGGGTGCTGTGGCTCGCCCTGGTGACCTTCATGGTGGTCCGCGGCATCCGCGTCACCGCCAACTTCCAGTGGGTCCTCGTCTTCATCGAGTACTTCGTCGTCCTGGGGTTCGCCGTGGCTGCTCTGGTCAAGGTCATCACCGGCAACGCGGGGGCGGGGACCAGCTTCTCTGGCAGTTGGTTCAACCCGGGCTCGCTGGGGGACCTCAGCGGTGTGGCCACCGGCGCGGCACTGGCCGTCTTCTTCTTCTGGGGGTGGGACACCGCCGCGAACGTCAACGAGGAGACCAAGGGCGCCGATCGGTCCCCCGGGCAGGCGGGAATCCTCAGCATGTTCATCCTGCTCTTCATCTTCCTTCTGGCAATCGTCGCCATCCAGATGTTCCTCTCCCAGGATGCGCTGAATGACCCCAACAACCAGGGCGACATCCTCTACTACTTCGCGCAGCAACTCTCCGGCACACCGATCGCCTACCTGATGGTGCTGGCGGTCCTCTCCTCGACGGTCGCCACGACGCAGACCACCCTGCTGCCGTCGAGCCGGCTCACCTTTTCGATGGCGCGAGACGGCGTGTTCCCGAAAGCCTTCGGCAGGGTCCACAGCGAGTGGAAAACACCGTGGGTGGGCACGCTCATCTCGTCGCTGCTAGCCGTGGTCGTCATCCTGCTGACGGTGACCGTGGACAGCGTCAACACCCTGTTCAGCAAGCTCATCCTCGATATTGGCCTTCTGGTCGCCGTCTACTACGGGGTCACCGGCCTGGCATCAGCGTGGGCGTTCCGCAAGGTCCTCTTCAGCAGCGTCAGGCTGTTCATCTTCGCGGGCATCCTTCCGCTCGTGGGTGGTCTCTTCCTGTTCGCGATCGCGGGGTACGTGATCTATCAAGACCCCGGAACCGCGGCGCCGGTGCTGGTCACCATGGGCATCGGCCTGCCGCTTCTGGTGCTGGCGGCGGTCACCAATCGCTCCGGCTTCTTCCGGGAGAAGACGGTCTCGTACATCCTGGTGGACGGCAAGCTGACAGCGTCGACGGCGAGTCCGTCCGGCTAGCGGACAGGTGCAGCGGTACGCGGTGGAACGCATTGCGCAACACTGAGCTGCAGCAGCAGCGGGAACGCTCCGTGGCCCGCGGCGTGGGCTCCGCCATGACCGGGTTCGCGCACGCCGCCGAGGGTGCGACGGTGGTCGACGCTGACGGCAGGCGCTACCTCGACTTCGCCAGCGGCGTCAGCGTGACGAACCTTGGCCACGGGCAGCCCGACGTGCTCGCTGCGATCCACGCGCAGGTTGACCGCCTCATCCACTCGGGCGCGCCGGTGATGCTGCCAGACGTGTATGTGGAGCTGTGTGCGCGCCTCTGCGACCTCGCGCCGGTTCCCGCGCCGGCGCGGGCAGTGCTCGTCAACAGCGGCGCTGAAGCGGTCGAGAATGCGGTGAAAATCGTGCGTCAGGCCACGCGGCGGCCGGCGATCATCAGCTTCCACAACAGCTTCCACGGCCGGACATTGATGGCGATGAGCCTCACCGGCAAGGTGCATCCATACAAGCAGAACTTCGGTCCGTACGCGCCCGAGGTGTACCAGGTGCCGTATCCATACGCCTACCACGACCTGACCACCGACGTGAGCCTGGACGCGCTCCAGGCACTCTTCGCGTCGCAGGTCCCGCCCGATCGCGTGGCCGGGGTGATCGTCGAGCCGGTCCAGGGCGAGGGTGGCTTCGTCGTGCCGCCGCCGGACTTCCTGCCCCGGCTCGCGCGGCTGCTCCGCCAACTCGACATCCCGCTCATCGCCGACGAGATCCAGACTGGCATGGCCCGCACCGGCGAGCTGTTCGCGGTGACCCATTTCGGCGTCGAGCCGGACCTGGTGCTGCTGGCCAAATCGCTGGGCGGCGGCTTGCCCCTGGCCGCTGTGGTCGGGCGTGCCGAATTGATGGACGCACCCGCGTCCGGAGGGCTCGGCGGCACGTTCGGCGGCAACCCCGTGGCATGTGCGGCGGCGCTGGCCGTGCTCGAAGTCATCGAACGTGACGACATCTGCGCCCGGGCGCGCCATGCCGGCGCCATCGCAATCCGACGCATGCGGGCCATGCAGGAGCGCCATGAGTGCATCGGCGACGTGCGCGGGATCGGCGCCATGACCGCAATGGAGTTGGTGCACAACGGCTCCAGTCATGAGCCTGCGCCGGCCCTCACCGCGGCCGTGCTGCGGGAGGCACATACGCGCGGTCTGGCGCTGCTCCGTGCGGGGCTGTACGACAATGTCATCCGTCTACTCATGCCGCTGACGATCGCCGACGATGAGCTGGTGGCGGGGCTGGACATCCTCGAGCAATCTCTCGACGTCGCGCTCGCCGCCGCCCCCGCCGCTGAACCAGCCGTCACCACGAGGAACGACTATGCCAACTGATGTGAAGATCGCGCGCATCGACAGCGGCCGCGTCGCCGAGCTGACCAGGCGCGAGGAGCAGGAGTTCCTCGCCAAGCGACAGAAGTCGCGCGAGCTGTGGCAGCAGGCGACCAAGGCGATGCCGCGCGGGGTGCCGTCGTCGTTCCAGGACACTCCCCCACAACCCGTCTTCATCGACCGTGGCCAGGGCAGCAGGGTGTGGGACGTCGACGGCAACGAGTACGCGGACTTTCACAATGGCTTCGGGGTGATGGTGGTGGGACACGCGCACCCCGCCGTCGTCAGGGCGGTCAACGAGCGCATGTCGCGCGGGTCGCACTTCGCCCAGCCGGTGGCCGAGGATGCCGCTGTCGCCGAGGAGCTGGCCCGTCGCTTCTCGCTGCCGCAGTGGCGATACACCAACAGCGGCACGGAATCGACGCTGGATGCGGTGCGGCTGGCGCGCGGTTTCACCGGCCGCGAGCGCCTGGTGAAGATCGAGGCGTCGTACCACGGGCATCACGACTCTCTCCTGGTGAGCGTCGAGCCGGCCCGTGATCTGATGGGGCCGGTGGAGCAGCCGAACTCGGTTCGCTACTGCGAGGGCATTCCGCAGGCCAATGTCGACCTGGTGACGGTCGTGCCCTTCAACGATCTCGACGCTCTGGAGCGGGCGTTCGCGGCCCACGACGACATCGCCGCCGTGGTGGTCGAGCCGGTGATGATGAACATCGGCATCGTGCTGCCCGACGACGGCTACCTGGCGGGGGCGCGCGACATCGCTCACCGCCACGGCGCTCTGCTCATCTTCGACGAGGTGAAGACCGGTGTGACCATTGCGGCGGGTGGGGCCACGGAGCGTTTCGGCGTGGTGCCCGACCTCATCTGCCTGGCCAAGGCGATCGGTGGCGGGCTCCCCTGCGGAGCCATCGGCGGTCGTGAGGACGTGATGGCCACGATCACCGACGGCCGGGTTGCGCAGATGGGCACGTTCAACGGCAACCCGCTGACGATCGCCGCGTCCCACGCCACGCTGGTCGAGGTGCTGACGCCGGCTGCCTATTCGCACTTCGACGCGCTCGCCGAGGAGTTGCAGGGTGGGCTGGACGGTGTGATCGCCGACCATGAGCTGCCCTTCCATGTGCTCACGCTCGCCGCGCGCGGCTGCGTGACCTATCGCAAGGACCGGGTGCGCAACTACCGCGACTACCTCGACATCGACAAGGCCGTGCCCTATCTCTCCTGGCTCTACCAGAGCAACCGCGGCGTGCTGATGGCGCCCGGCGCTGAGGAGAACTGGACGCTGTCGGTGCAGCACACCGACAGCGAGGTGCGCCGCTACGTCGACAACTTCAGGGAGTTCGCCCGCGACCTCACCGCGTCGTAGGTCTGGGCAGGCTGACCGGCGAAGTCATCCCACGGTCAGGCGACCTGCCACTTCGAGGAGCGTCGAGGGCACCTGACGTGCGCCCGCGGCCACGTCATCGAGTGATACGAGTTCGACTTCTTCATCAACGACGGAGACCATCGTTCCGAATGCCTTGGAATGGACCGCCTCGATTGCGGCGACGCCGAAGTTCGTAGCCAGCAGCCTGTCGTATGCCGTTGGCGTGCCGCCGCGCTGGGTGTGTCCGAGGACGGTCAACCGGGTCTCGTAGCCTGTGCGCTCGACGAGGCCTGCCGAGACCATCGTTCCCGCCGATCCCTCGGACGAGCCCTTCGGGCCCTGGAACAGAGCCCCCTCCGCCACGACCACGATGGAGGACGAGGATCCTGCGTCGTGACGTCGTTGGATGGCCTTCGCCAGCTCATCGAGATCGGTCGGTTTTTCGGGAAGACAGATCGCATCCGCGCCGGCTGCGATTCCGGCACAGACTGCCAGCCATCCGGTCGTCCGGCCCATCACCTCAACAACCATCAGTTGGTCGTGGCTCTCACCGGTAGTTTGCACCCTGTCAATGGCCTCTGCGGCCGTCGCCATGGCGGTGTCGAAGCCGATGCATCGTTTCGTTCCCGACACGTCATTGTCAATGGTCTTTGGGATCCCGACGATCGACACGCCGGCATCAGCGAGCCGTTTCGCGGAGCCAAGAGTCCCGTCCCCGCCCAGGACAATGAGGGCATGGAGCCCGGCCTGTTCGACGGTCGCAAGCACCGCTCGTGTGCCGCCCTCATGCTCGTCAGGGTGGTATCGGGCGGTACCAAGGATGGTACCCCCGCGTTGCAGAATGCCCTTCGTTTCGGCCGTCGTCAGCGGTGAAGTGGCTCCGTCCACGACACCTCGCCAACCGTGGTGAAACCCAATGATCTCGTCGTTGGCGGACGCCGCGACGCGCACGACGGCACGGATTGCGGCATTCAGTCCTGGGCAGTCACCGCCGCCCGTCAATACACCGATCCGCACAGCACCTCCATCCGAAAGTCCTCTCCAGAGGACGATTGCCGACGCGAGGTAAGCGCGCCAGGGGCGAAGGTCCCGAATCACCTGATATGGAAGTTTTTGTCAAGTGGGGCGAGGGCGGGAAGCGCCGGCGAGGTCAGAGAGCAGCGACGGTCATCACTCTGATATTCGCGGGTCAGCAGAGCCGGTGCCGCATGACAGTGATTCGTCGCCGAGCTGCCTCGGACTATTGGCGCGGGTTGGTCACCGCAAGGTGATATCGAGGATTCTCGGCCTTCGATGTCAACCTCAACGGCGCTCCCCGCCCTGGCCCCGGTGATCACGCTGCCGCCACCTCCACCGACGGTACTGCTTGTCCGATGGCCCAGACGAAGCCGGCGAGCTCACGTGCCACGGCACTGATCGCCCGCTGTCGACCGATCCGGCCGCCGAGGTGGCGGTACTTGTGGTGAAGACGCTGCTGGCAGCGCCAGCTGATCTCGAGTACCTCCGTCGGAACGCCGTTCTGGCGTTGTCGCAGGGCCTCGCTGACCGCGGGCTGGAGCCGCGCGTGGTGCGCGGACTCACCGAGGACGTGACGGAGCAACCGGTTGCCGGTCTTGGTGATATGCCCACGACGACATGAGCCGCCGCTGGAGTGCTCGCTGGGGACCAGACCAACGTAGGCCATGAAGGCGGAAGCGCTGCGGAAGCGGCGGAGATCACCCGCCTCGGCCACGATGGTCACCGCGGTGAGGAAGCCGATACCGCGGACCGCTTGGAGCGCACACAGCACCTCGACATGCGGCGTGGCAGCGCTGCAGTCGAGCAGTGCCGCATCGAGGCGGCGAACCCGCTCGATCGCGGCTCGGACGCAGGCGAGATAGTCATCGAAGGTGATCTGAGCCGCACGATCGCGGAAGGTCACGGTGTTGAGCCATGCCTGGTACTTGGCTGACCAGGCCCGCCCAACGCGCGGCGGCGCAGTGACCCCTTGACGCAGCAGGAACTTGCTCAAGTGGTGCTTGGCGCGCAGGCTGTCGGTGCGCGCGTCGTCACGGGCTCGAACCAGGTCGCGCAGTGCCTCATGCGCCTCGTCCGGCACCCAGACGCGCGTCAGGTCGCCGCTGCGCAGCAGCCGCGCCAGCTGGATCGCATCGCGCTGATCGGTCTTGACTCGATCGCCTGGCCTGCGTGGAATCAGCGACGGCGCCACCACCATGTTCTCCACACCGAGAGCCGTGAGCTGGCGATGGAGCGGGTATCCGGTGGGCCCTGCCTCGTACGCCGTCTTCACGACCGCATCGCGTGAGAGCGTCTCGACCAGCCGCTGCACGGCGCCCGGGTTGTTGGCAATCTCGCCGTACTCGACCACCGAGCCATCGGGCTCGGCCACGGCGACGGCGATCGTTTCCTTGCTCACATCCAGACCGACGTACCGGATACGCTGCGACATGGGGCTGGCCTCCAACGATGTGGCTCTACCCGGGGTGTGCTTCGTCCACCCGGGCAACCCACGATGCTCGTTGCGCCGGCCCTCTTTGTGGGCCGGGCAGCTTCCATGCTGACTATTGGCGCAAGCTCTTAGGACATCGAGCAGCCGATCACGCGGTTGCTCCACTCCTGCTGAACGATGTAGCCGTGACCGTTGACGCGCAGGTCCGCGCCGCCGGAGTCGGTGGCCCCGAAGACGAAGTTGCACTTGTCGCCGATCTCAGAGCCGGACGAGTCGAGCCACGCGTAATTGCTGTTGCCGACGCTGGGGTCGGTCACAGTCTCGATCAGCTCATGGCTGACCACGTTGATGGTGCTGTCGGCGTCCAGGTCCCCGTTCGGCGAGGTGGGGGTGGTGCAGCCGACCGGTGTTGTCCCGGTGTACGGCTGGTTGGCGTAGAGGACTTCCTGGCTGCCGCTGGTGAAGCTGCTGTGGTAGGCGCAGAACACCGCGTTCGAGCACTCGGCCCCGGCGCACGAGATCTCGTTCTTGCCGGTGAAGACGAAGAACTCGTGACCGATGCCGCCTGTCCAGCCCTTGGCGGCCATCACCTTGGTGACCTCGGACTGGATCTCAGCGTCGGTGAGGGCGGGACCCGGGTACATCGCCGTGTCGACGTACGACCCGCCGAAGGTGGAACTGTTGGCGATGTTCGTGGTGGTTCCGCCGCTCACCTGGTAGTACTGCGTGGCCACACCGTAGAGGGGGCTGCCGCCGATGTCCTGCAGGAAGCGGCTGATCAGGGAGTTGTACTGGGCGCTGACCCCGTTGGCCGAGGCGGTGAGGGTGGGCTCCCAGAAGATCGCGTAGTTGGTCGAGCCGCTCGCCTCGACCGGCCCACCGCTGTACATGAGGTTGTTCGACGCCGCCGCAGCCGTCCGGGTCGAGCCCCTGGGCAGGACGTAGTGGATGCGGTGGCCGTTGGTCGACGCCGACAGGGCGGCGGCGCCGCCGGCGGCGTGAACACCCGCGTTGGGGAGCAGCGTTGCGGCCGTCGCCAGCGCCGCGGCGGAGATCGTCAGACGTCCAAGATGCATCGAGGGTCCCTCCCTGGCCATTGATCCACCAAGGCCCCCGGGCCCAGCCCCCGCGCATAGTAGAACATTGGGACCATCGGACAATCTGTGTGCAGCGATGTTGGGTCGGGGGTGGCCGAAGGCCGCCCGCTACGAGGCCGGCGCCTGCTCGCGGGGCACCTGGCTGCCGGGGTGCCTCGCGGGCACGGCCGGGCGGGGTGGCGTCCCGGCGAGGTCGGCGTTGATCGCCTCCTCGAGGCGGTGGATCACCCGGACGGTGTCGCGGAGCGCGTCCTCGTCGAGCTGGCCGAGGACGCGCTCGAGCATCTCCCGTCGGCCACCGACGGCCCGGTGGAGGGCGTCCCGGCCCTCGGGGGACAGGGACACGGTCACCACCCGGCGATCCTCCTCGCCACGGACGCGCATCACCAGGCCGCCGTCGACCATGCGGTCGACGATCGCGCTCGCCGACGGAGCCGAGGTGCCGAGCAGGGCGGCGAGATGGCTGACCGTCGCCGGGCCGCTCTCGCGCAGCAGGCCGAGAACGTGCAGTTGGGCCGGGCTCTGACCGCAGGCGTGCAGGTGGCCGACCATGGCGCGCTGGCGCCGGTCGATCCAGCCCTGCACGGCGTCGACGGCGGAACTGAGCTGCTCGTCCCGGGACGCCGCCGTGGTGGTCATGCGACCGCCACCGCCGGAACTTCGGAACCGGCCTCCTCCTCCGCGGCCGTGCTCCTCCGCAGCGGCAGCTCGGGCAGCCACAGCGTGAAGATCAGCGCCCCCAGCGCGGAGGCCGCGCCCAGCCACATCAGGCCGGCGATCGAGCCGGCCAGGTCGCTCTGGATGCCGCTCGTGATCCGCGGGATCAGCGGCCTGGCCTGGGCGGGGAGTTGCTGGGCAAGCTGGCTGGAGACGTTGCCGACGCCGGTGAGGCTGTTGGTCGCAGAGCCACTCCCCTGCGCGAACTGGCTCACCACCGCCGCCGGCACGCCCGCGCCGGCGAGCTGGCTGGGCAGCTGGGTGGCGAACGTCGACGCGAAGATCGACCCGGCGATGGCCAGGCCCACCGAGCCGCCGATCTGGCGGAAGAAGGTGAGGTTGCTGGTGGCCACCCCGATGCGACGCAGCGGCACGGCGTTCTGCAGGGCCACGGTCGTCACCGAGAAGCTCGGTCCGACGCCGAGCCCGGCGATCAGCATCCACAGCGACAGCGTCCAGTACCCGGTACCGACCTCGAGCCGGGTCATCAGGAACATGCCCAGCGTGAGCACTGCCATCGAGCCCAGCAGCATCATCTTGTACGTGCCGGTGCGGCTGACCAGGATGCCGCTGAGCGTGCTGGAGAGGATGAGGCCGAGCATCAGCGGCCAGGTGCGGTACCCCGACGCCGTGGCCGACAGTCCCTGCACCGCCTGGAAGTAGCGGGGCAGGAAGATGATCGCGGAGAAGAACCCGAACGCGACCAGGAACGTGGCGACATTGATCGTCGAGTAGCTGCGGTTGCGGAAGAGGTCGAGCGGGATGATCGGTTCCTTGGCGAAGTGCTCGGCGGCGACGAACCCGAGGGCGAGCACCGCCGCCCCGATCATGAAGAACAGCACGCTCGGCGACAGCCAGCCGTAGAGCTGACCGGAGGAGTCGGTGAGGCCCTTGTTGGTCAGGCCGAGCAGCAGCAGGATCGCGGCGCCGCTGAAGACCAGGATGCCGAGGTAGTCGAGGTCGCGGACGCGGACGCCGCGGGTGTTGCCGCTGTTGGGCAGCTGGGTGGCGATCACCGCCAGGGCCGCGAGGCCGATGGGAAGGTTGACGTAGAAGATCCAGTGCCAGCTGAGGTTGTCGGTCAGGAAGCCGCCGAGGAAGGGCCCGATGATGAAGCTGAGGCCGAACACCGCCCCGAACAGGCCCTGGTACCGACCCCGCTCGGCGGGGCTGAACATGTCGCCGATCACCGCCAGCGCGATCGGGAAGATGGCGCCGGCGCCAAGGCCCTGGAGACCGCGGAAGATGATCAGCTCGGCCATCGACTGGGAGAGCCCGGAGAGCGCCGACCCGACCAGGAACAGGCTGACGCCGATCAGGAGCAGCGGCCGGCGGCCGTAGACGTCGGAGAGCTTGCCGTACACCGGCACGGTGACCGTCGACGCGAGCAGGTAGACGGTGACCACCCAGGTGTACAGGTTGTTGCCGGCGAGATCGGTGACGATCCGCGGCAGTGCCGTGCCGACGATGGTCTGATCGAGCGCGGCCAGGAAGAGGCCGAGCATGATCGCCACCATGATTGCCGCCTTCTGGCGGGAGCCGAGAGACCGCGGGTCGGGCATGGTTGTACCTTTCTTAACAATTAGCCTGGCTATGTAGTTAGGATAGCCTAATCTTTAGGCATCAGTCAAGGAGGCGGGTGCCACGCGGCGTGCAAGCGCCCGGCCGGATTCCGCGGGCGAAGGCTCCGGCGCTCGTTCTAGGCTGGGGAGGTGATTGAGTACGGCGGCGCCGCCGCGACCGGGCAGCGATGACCCGGCGGGGGTGGCTGCTGTTCGCCGCGATGGGCGTGATCTGGGGTATCCCCTACCTGCTCATCAAGGTCGCCGTCGCGGAGCTGAGCCCCGCCTCCCTTGTCCTGCTCCGCACCGTGACCGGAGCATTGCTGCTCCTGCCGGTCGCCGCCGCACGCGGCGCGATCCCACCGCTGCGCCCGCACTGGCGGTGGGTCCTCGTCTACACGGTGGTCGAGGTTGCGGTTCCGTGGATGCTCCTCTCCGACGCCGAGCGCCACATCTCCAGCTCCCTCGCCGGCCTGCTGGTGGCGGCAGTGCCGTTCATCGGTGCGCTGCTGGCGCTGACCGGCGGCGACGACCGGGTCGATGCGCGACGGACCGCCGGCCTGCTGGTCGGGTTCCTCGGGGTGGCCACCCTGGTGGGCTTCGACGTGTCCGGAGGCAACCTCGGTGCCGTCGGCGAGATCGCCGTGGTCACCGTCGGCTACGCGCTCGGCCCGGTGATCATCGCGCGCCGACTCGGCGGTGTTCCCGCGGTCGGTGTGGTGACGGCGTCGCTGGTGCTCACCGCCATCGTGTACGCGCCGGTCGGCGTCGCCCAGCTGCCCCAGCACGCACCGTCGGTGCAGGTGATGCTTGCGGTCGCGGCGCTCGGGGTGGTCTGCACCGCCGTCGCCTTCCTGCTGTTCTTCGCCCTCATCGCCGAGGTCGGCCCGGTGCGCGCCACGGTGATCACGTACGTGAACCCGGCAGTGGCCCTCGCGCTCGGCGTGCTGGTTCTCGGTGAGCCGTTCACCGCCGGCGCGGCCGCCGGGTTCGTGCTCATCCTGGCGGGGTCGTTCCTGGCGACGCGACGCGCTCCGTCAGCGGCGGCGCGCCGGGCGGGCAGCCAGGAGGCGGAACCGGTGGCACCGCTTGCGGGGGTGCCCTAGCGGGAGCTGCTAGCTGTGGACGGAGTGGACTCCTTCGTGTCCCTTGTGTTGACACGCCCGGCGGCCGCGGCCGATACTCGCGTCAGTGCAGCCGGGCAGGAGCCCCGGTGCGCGGGGGAGGGGTGAGTTGGCTGAACGAGCGTCGCGACGCGTGGTCCTTCGATGGGCCGCCGTGCCCGCACTCACCGCCGCCCTGCTCACGACGGGCCCGGCGTCGACACCCGTGGGCGCGGTTTCGACCTCGTCGCTGTACAGCGGCTCGGGACCCAGGCCGGGCCCGTCGATCCTCTACCAGGCGCCTGCCGTCGCGCCGGAGTTGACCAACGCGCCTGGCGGCGTCTGGCACGCCACCCCCATCCTGGTCTCGGGGAGCAGCGCCTACCGCCAGGGTGAGTACCTCTACCAGGACTTCCTCTACGACGACCACGGCGCCAGCGGCGGGGTCCGCGACCCCAACGATCCGCGCGTCGCGGGCGACGCCTTCTCGGCCCCCAACGGCACCTACACCTATCCCACCGGGCCGGGGTACAACGGCGACGCCGCCGACCTGGTCGAGTTCCGCGTCAAGCCGCTCAGCGACGCGACCGCCTTCAGGGTCACCCTCAACACCCTCGTCGATCCCAGCCTGGCCGCCTTCACCATCGCCATCGGGAGCAGCGCCAGCGCGGTCGCGGCGTACCCACACGGAGTGCAGTCCAGCGGTCCAGCGGACCGCTTCGTCACCGTGCACAACACCTACGCGGACCTCATCCCGGCGGGGGGAACGGTGGCCACCGCTCTGCCGTCAGCAACCATCGACAGGGCACGGCGGCAGATCGAGGTTGACGTGCCGCATACGCTCTGGGACCCGGGAACAGCCGCGGTGCGGCTCAGCATCGGCGTCGGGCTGTGGGACAAGACGACGCCGGACTCGTTCGCGGGCAAGTACCTGATTCCTGGCAACAGCGCCTCGGCCACCTCGCCGGGCGGGCTGGGAACGCTCTCGTCGACCGCGGCCAGCGGTTTCTTCAACGTCGCCTTCCGGCACGCCGAGCCCGGTGGCCAGGGCAACACCGACCCCAACGGCGTCAACAAGCGCTGGTGGCGCGACGAGGCGCAGGGCCAGGCGCTCGCCACCGGCGACATGAGCTCCTTCCATGACGACGTGGACTTCGCCACGCTGGCCGCGGGGACCAATGACGATATGAACAGCCAGCCCCAGGGCGTGCCGCTCACGGGGTCGATGGACCGCATCCTCTCCAGCCACTTCGAGACCGAGCAGGGCACCGACTATGCCACCACCTGCGGCGGCAACGCGGCCTGCAAGGGCGAGCTCCGCGGCCAGCTCCAGCCCTACAACATCTACATCCCGACGAAGGCTCCGCCCGCATCCGGGTACGGCCTGACGCTGCTGCTCCACTCGCTGGCGGCCAACTACAACCAGTACCTCTTCAGCCAGAACCAGTCCCAGTTCGGCGAACGCGGCACCGGCTCGATCGTGGTCACCCCGTCGGGCCGCGGGCCCGACGCCTGGTACGTCGAGTACGGCGGCGCCGACACCTTCGAGGCGTGGGCCGACGTCGCCTCGCGCTACCACCTGGACCCGGCCTACACCGCCATCACCGGCTACTCGATGGGAGGCTACGGGACGTTCCGTTTCGGCGCTGAGTATCCGGATCTCTTCTACAAGGCCCAGCCCACCGTGGGACCACCCGCGGTAGGCATCTGGGTGCCGCCCGCGGCCCCCACCGGCGGCGTGGACAGCAACACCTTCCCGATGCTGGCCTCGTTCCGGAACCTGCCGATCGTGATGTGGAACATGCACACCGATGAGCTGGTGCCCTTCGTCGGCACGGAGTACCAGGCGCACCAGGGCTTCGATGCGCTTGGACTGCGCTACGAGTTCTGGGTCTTCGCGCCGGGCGAGCACCTGACGCTGTCGATCAACGACCAGTTTCAGCCCATGGCCGACTGGCTCGGCACCGGCCAGGTCGACCGCAATCCTGCTCACGTGACCTACGTGGTCAACCCCAAGATGACGTTCCCGAGCATCGGCATCGAGGCTGATCACGCCTACTGGCTGTCCGGTCTCACCCTCCGCGACGGCAGCGGCGCCAACCCGCTCGGGACCATTGATGTGCGCTCCGAGGCATTCGGCACCGGCGACCCCACGCCGAGCGGCACGCTGGTGGACGGCGGGGTTCTGACCGGCGGCACGATCCCGGCCCTCGGCTACGAGCGTCAGCGCCAGGAATGGGGCGCAGTTCCGGCCACCCCCGTGGCGAACACGCTCGATATCACAGCCTCCAACGTCAACGCTGTGACCATCGACGTGGCCCGCGCCCGGGTGAGCTGCAACCCGACCCTCAACATCAAGTCCGACGGGCCGTTGCAGGTCATCCTGGCCGGATGCCCGAGCGTCAGCAGTGCAGGGACTTCGGCCAGTCCCACAGCGGCCGCACTCGCGCAGACCGGTCGGCCCGAGGCGTCGGCGGGCGATCTTCCCGATGGCCGTCTCGTGCTGCCCATTGCCCTCCTCGCCGTCGCGGTGCTGGGTGGTGGCGCGGCGTACCGGCGGCGGCGAACCGTCTTGGTGAGACACCGGCGGCACCGCGGCTGACGCAGCGGCGACATGAGGCATCTGCAACGCGTGATCGGCCACCGCAGACGGCGCCTGCTCACCGGCGGGGCATGCGTTGCCCTGGTGGCGATGCTGGTCACCGTGGGGCCCTTCCGCCACGCCGACGTGCCCAGGAACCAGCCTGCGCATCAGGCGCCGCACGGCACGGTTGCGCAGGCCGCGTCGCCGGCACTCAGCGGAGTGGTCGGGTACCTCACGATCCCGCGACTCCACGTGTGGCATGTCCCGATCGCCGATCGAGGGCTTGACGCCGCCCATCAGATGGTCATCGCGCCCGGCTCAGCGGTGACGCACTACGCGTTGTCTGCATCGCTCGGAAGCAACTCGAATGCGGTGCTCTACGGCCACGACGACACCGACGGCTCCGTCTTTGCCGATCTCGGCTCGCTGCGGGCTGGGGATCCGATCATCGTGCAAACGCTGTCCGGGATGAGGCTCGTGTACGACGTGGTCGGCAATCGAATCGTCGCCCCGCGCGCCATCACGATCCTCGACGCGACCTCGACCCCGACTCTCACCCTGTTCACCTGCTACCCGCTGTATGTCGACACGGAACGCGTGGTTGTCACCGCGACACCCGCGCCAGCGGGCGCATAGCCACCCGCTGTCGGAGCCGAGGGCGGGGCGATGCTACCCGCCGGTGCGCGCTGCACGACCCAACACGGGGGCGGGCACCGCGGCCACCACGGTGCGGTCGCGACCGGTCATCTTCGCCTGGTAGAGCGCGGCGTCGGCGCGCGCGATCAGGCCGAGCGCGTTCTCCTGGCCATCTCAGTGGGCCGCCCCCGCCGATGCCGTCTGCCTGCCGGGGGTCAGGGCGCGCAGCCTGTCGGCGACCTGCACGGCGCGGTCGATCGGGCAGGCGGGCATGAGCACCACGAACTCCTCCCCGCCGAAGCGCGCGAGCACGTCACCGCGGCGCAGCTCAGCGGTCCACCGTGAGGCGACCTCCTTGAGAGGGAGCCTGAGGCCGTTTTAGCGCGTGTCGGGCAGTGTCGGCGAGGGTCGTTTTGTATTCGGAAACGGCGGCAGGGGTGTCAGGCCGTGTCGCTCCGTGACGCCCGATGTCGGCAACATGGGCAACAAAATGGCAACAAATTCGAGGGCCGCGGACCGGCTCAGTCGAGCGGTCGTCGGATGCGTGCCGCGCCCAGTTGGGCAATCACCACGCAGCCGGCCAGGTCATCCAGGCTGTGCCGTGCCAGGAGCCCGGTCAGGGCGGCGGTCACCAAAGACGGTCGCGGCTCGGGGACGCGGATCACGACGATGCCCGGATGGCCGCCCGGTGGAAATCGAGTGATGTCCGAGAAGTCGAGGTCCAGGGTGAGGAGCATCCGTCCCTCACGTTTGGCGGCGACGGCGACGTTCTCGTCGGCGGCGCCGCCCAAGCCCTCGTCAACAACCGTGTCGACGTCATGGCCGTGGCCGACAAGGAGCGGACGCAGCCGCTCACCCAGGTTCTCGTCGAGCTTGAGCCTCACCCCTCAGCGTGGGGTTCGGGCAATGGCAGCAACTCCTCCGTCGCCAAGGCCGCGCCGTATCCCAGAGCGGCGCTGATGGCTTCCGGGCTGAGGGAGGGATAGTCGGCCAGGATCTCATCGACGGTCATGCCGTCGGCCAGGCACCCCAGGACCACGGACACGGGAATGCGGGTGCCCTTGATGCAGGCCTGACCATGCATGACCGCCGGGTTGCTCATCACCAGATCACGCCACGCAGTTGCCATACCGAGATGGTAACCCCCGGTGGCAAAGCCCTCACACTTGGAAACCTCATCGTCACGGATTGGCTCCGCCTGGATCCGGCGAGGCATAGTGATCATCGATCCAGCGGCGAAGCGCCTCCCTGGGAATGCGCACCGAGCGGCCCAGCCTGATCACCGGGATCTGGCCGGATCGGATCAGCTCGTAGGTTCGGGTGCGACCGAGTTGGAGCTCAGCCTCCACATCGCGAACCGTCAGCAGCATCGGTCGATGGCTGGCGAGCATGGCCTTGCCAATCGGATTGCTATCCGTTGGCGGTGCAGTCATCGCTGGCACCAGCGTGTGGCCACGATCGACTTCGTGGGCCAGCGCTGGATCGGGACGCATGTAGTCCAGGTCGAGTTGGATCTGACTCTCTGAGTTCATCAAGCTGCACCGCAGCCGGATGGAGTGGCGAGGCTGTCCATGTGGATAGGGTAGGGAGAGTACGTACACAGAGTGTCTACATTTTGGGATCAGCGAAATTCGCAGCCCCGTCAGTGGGCGCGATCCTGGCGGTTGCCGGGCTGGGGTTAATCTGCACGGCCGTGGCGTTCCTGCTCTTCTTCGAGCTGATCGCCGAGGTGGGACCTGTGCGCGCCACGGTGATCACCTACGTGAATCCCGCGGTGGCGCTCCTGCTTGGCGTGCTCATCCTTGGCGAGCCCTTCACCGCTGGCGCCGGTGCGGGCTTCGTGCTCATCCTCTGCGGGAGCATCCTGGCCACCCGTCGCGGTGGCACCTCGGTCGCACCGCGGCGGCGCCTGGCCGACGCCGAGGTCGCCGCGCCCAGGGCTGGGGTGCCCTAGCTCGGGACGAGGTCGACCGCAGCGTCCACTGCCACACCGGCGCACGGCTGGCCGTGCACCACGGTACGGTCGCGGCCCTCCACCTTGGCCCTGTACAGAGCGCTGTCGGCGCGGGCGATCAGGCCAAGCGCGTCCTCGCTGCCATCCCAAGAGACAGCCCCGGCGGAGGCGGTCTGGCCATTCGGGGTCAGACCGCGCAGGCGGTCGGCCACGAGCACCGCCTCCTCCAGCGAGCAGGACGGCATGAGCACGATGAACTCCTCGCCGCCAAAGCGAGCCAGAAGGTCGGCGGCGCGCAGCTCCTCGGTCCAGCGCCGAGCTGCCTCCCGGAGATGCCGATCCCCCTCGAGGTGCCCGCCGTAGTCGTTGAACTCCTTGAAGTTGTCGAGGTCGATCATCAGCAGCGAGAGCGTCTCACCGGACCGCTCGGCGCGGCGCAGGTCGCGAACCAGCTCCTCCTGCAGGCGGCGACGGGTGTAGAGGCCGGTGAGCTCATCGCGGTTGGCCAGGCGGCGGACCTGCATCACCAGCTGACGGATGGCCAGGCCCCCGACCACGCTGGTCCCCGTGGTCAGCAACCACAGGGAGAACGGTGCTGCGGTTCCGGTGCGGAAGAATGGGCCCGCGGCGGCGGCCGCCGAGACCAGGACCGTCTCGAGCAGGGCGGTGCGCAGGCCATAGAAGTAGAAGGAGTACAGCGCCACCCACACGTACAGCAGGCTGAACGCGTTGCCGACGCTGCCGTCCGCGTACGCGATCACGGTGATGAGCACGGTGCCCAGGGCGGTGAGATACGGGAACATCGAGACGGGCACGAGGTTCGGAAAGACGATGAGCGCCGCGGTGACCGAGTACGCCACCACCAGCGAGGCGAGCGCCAGGGAGAGGTGCGTGGACGGGTTGTGCTCAACCGCGAGGCTGACCGCGACCAGGGTGGCCCCCGACCCGAAGAGGAAGGCACCGCTGTAGGCGATGGTGTGCTGCTGCGGCACCGGCGTGTCGCCGCTGAGCAGGGTGCGCAGGCGCGCCCACAGACTGCGATGGTCCGCCGCCCTCGGCAGATCGTCGACGAGAGACTCCACCTGGCCCTCCCGGGTCGTCTGGCAGCTCCAACTCTGCCGTGGGCGCAACCATAGCGGGCCTCCGTGGCAGGCTTCACCGCGTGACCAATCGGTCGCAGCAGTGACATACTGCCGTCGGCCGCCATCCAGGGAAGGGCGCGACGTCCGTGCATCCGCTCGGGTGCAGAAGCGCGGGATCAGTTGAGGAGAAGCAGGGATGGGAAGAGCGCGGGTTCTGCTGGTGGCGTTGACGATGCTCGTGCCCGCCGTGCCCCTGCTGGGCAGCTCGGCGCTGGTGGCCCACGCGGCCGCCTGCTCGGGTCAGCCAGGGGGCCCCTACCCGAACGATCCGCAATACGCGTCGGCGGAGAACGGCCAGGCCGGTGCCACCTGGGACGGCGAGGCCTGGTACCTCTACGGGTGCACCCCGAATGGCACCGCCCCGCTGGCCACCGATCCGCAGGGTGCGTCGGGGATGAGCGTCAGCGACCTCTGGAACCGCGCCTCCAACCCGCAGCGCGGGCGCAACGACGTCGTGGTCGCCTACATGGAGGGGGGCATCAACTGGCGCATCCCCGCGAGCTGCGAGCTCAAGGACCGCGCCGAGCTGAACACCGGTGAGCTCCCCTACCCGCAGAACGCAGCGGGCCTGACCAAGCCGCAGCTCGCGGCCCAGGGCACGGTGTTCAAGAACAGCAACCCCTACGACCTCAACGATGACGGCGTGGTCGACGTCGAGGACTACGTCAACGACCCCCGGGTGACGGCCGCGGACGTCGGCCAGCCCAAGAGCCCCGCCGGAGGGCCGTTCCTCCACCACGTCTGCTCCGGGATCGGCCCCGGGAAGAGCGACATCACGCCCGAGGACCTGATCGTCGCCTTCGGCCACTGCCAGATCAGCAACGGGATGATCGGCGCCGCGGGCTGCCCGGCGAACGGGCGCTTCGACAACGATCACAACGGCTACCCCAACGACATCAACGGCTGGAACTTCAACCGCGACAACAACGACCCCCAGACCGAGCAGAGCGTGTACGCGCACTTCACCGACGAGTCCGCGCAGCTGGCCGGCGAGGGCAACAACGCCAACGCCAGCATCGGCATGTGCCCGCTGTGTCGGTACATCCCCATCAAGGCGGGTGACGAGGCCATCGACCGTCCCGATCGGGTCGCCGAGGCGATCGTCTATGCGGCCAACATGGGTGTCAGCGTGCTCGACGCCACCAGCGCCTCGCTCGGACTCAACCAGTCGGTTCAGGCCGCCGTCAACTACGGCTACGCCAAGGGCATGACCACCGTGTTCGCCAGCAACGACTTCGAGTCGGCAGACCACACCGATGGCATGTTCTACGCGCACGTGTGGCCGGGCAACTCGCTCACCGGCGACCACAGCACGCGCAGCAACGCCAGCTGCCCCTCACCACCGAGCAACCCGGGGTCACCCCTGTGTGCGTTCGTGCTCAGCAACACCACGTGGGATTCGCGGTCGAGCCTCACCTCCTACGGTGCGCACTCGCTCTTCTCGGTGCCCAACAACGACGGGTCGACGTCGACGGGCACACCGACGCAGGCCGGCGTCGCCGCGCTGGTTGTGTCCGAGGGGAAGGACGCGGCCGCGCGCGGCCAGATCAGCTCACCGCTGAACGCCAACGAGGTCCAGCAGGTGGTGCGCTCCACCGCCCTCAACATCAACGCTCCCTGCCCTGCGGCTGAGCCCTGCTTCACGGCACCGGCCGGGTCGACGTTCAACATCATGTACGGCTACGGCCGTCCCAACCTGATGGCGGCGGCGACGAACATCGATGCCAACCACATCCCGCCCACCGCCGACATCCAGTCGCCGTCGTGGTACCAGTGGGTCGACCCCACCAAGCAGTCAAGCCTCGCGGTGAGCGCCAACGTGGCAGCGCAGCGGGCGACGGGCGGCAACTACACCTGGCAGCTGCAGTACGGGCTCGGCGCCGCACCCAACGACAGCACCGGCTGGAACACGTTCGCCTCCGGCAACGGCAGCGGCCCGGCCACGGTGTCCGGGAACATCGACCTCACCAAGATCCCGTCGTCCTTCTGGAGCGGCGCCTACAGCGTCGATGAAAGCACCCGCTCGACCATCGAGCAGTACGACGTCACCGTCCGCGTTCAGGTTTTCGCCAACGGTGACAAGAGCAACGCCTGGGCGATGGGCGAGGACCGCCGCGCCTTCCACCTGCGCCACGACGACACCGAGCTGCCCGGCTTCCCGCTCAACATCGGTAGCTCCGGTGAGAGCGCTCCGACCATGGCCGACATCGAGGGGAATGGGAAGTTGGACACCATCATCGGCACCAGTGATGGCACCGTCCACGCGATCCGCCCGGACGGGACGGAGGCACCCGGCTTCCCCGTCCACACCGACCCGGCGATCGGCATGGACCCGTCGTATGCGCACAACTACCTGACCGACGCGACCTGGGCGAACAACGTGGTGCCGCGCCCCGGTGACGAGATCGCCGGCCCGGTGGCGGTCGGCGACCTCAACCACACCGGTGCCCTCGACATCGTCGCCAGCACGATGGATGGCAAGACGTATGCGTGGGACGGCGCGGGCCGCCGCCTGGCCGGCTTCCCGGTACTCGATGGCGTGCCCTCGCAGTACGGGATGTCGGTGCCGCCGCCTGACACGCCCTACAGCTTCGAGCCCGAGAACACCGCCTTCACCCCGCCGGTGCTCGCCGCCCTCGAGAACAACAAGCACCTCGACATCATCCAGGCCGCGGGTGACAACCACGTCTACGCATTCCGCCCCGACGGCACCGCCGTGCCCGGCTGGCCGGTGAGCACGCTGCTGCCCGCGGGCACAGTTCCAGCGGGCAGCCAGCAGACCCACGACAGCAAGGTCATCCCGACGCCGGCGGTCGTCGACATCAACGGCGACGGCATCCCGGACGTGGTTGTCGGGCTCGACGACAGCATCCTCGGCAACGGGCCGGCCGGCGCCGGGGTGCAGGCGTTCCTCCTCGCCTTCGACGGCAAGGGCACGACTGCCGGCAACGGCGGCCTGCTGACTGGCTACCCCGTCAAGATCCAGGGCCTGCTCCAGGGCTATGGCGTGGCCCAGGACTTCGTCACCCAGGGCGTCGAGTCACCCGTGGTGTACGACTCGCCGCAGGGCCCGCAGGCGGTGGTCAACGCCAACCTGTTCTCGCAGTACCGCGTCGACCTGAAGACTGCCACCGTGTCGAGCAACCCCTTCGCGCTGGCCACCATCCCCGCTGCCGCCCCAGGCTCGTGCCCCGGCCCCAACAGCGCGCCGCCAACGTTCTCCGCCAACTGCACGTTGGTGCCGTTCACCACCGCGGCCAGCCTCGGCAAGGTCTTGCCTGGCTCAGCAACGCCGCAGGTCTTCCAGGCAGGCTCGTCCGCAACCGACGTGGTGCTGGGCATCATCGAGACCCCCGGCTTTGGGGTGCGCGTCGACAACGGCATCGGCGCCTGGGACCCGACCACGGGCGCCAACCTCGCTCAGTACAACCGCTACATCCAGGGCCTGTCGTTCTTCGGGGCCGCGGCGATCGCCGACGTCACCGGTGATGGCACGCCCGACATCCTCCAGGGCGCCGACTCCAGCGCGCTCATGGGATTCGACGGGACCACTGGCCAGACGGCCGCGGGCTTCCCCAAGTGGACCGGCGGCTGGTCGCTGTTCGCGCCCGCGACAGGTGACGTGAAAGGGACCGGGCAGACCGACGTGTCCGAGATGACCCGCGAGGGCTACCTCAGCATCTGGTCGACGGCGGGCAACGGCTGCGCCGGCAACAGCGAGGCATGGCACTGGCACCAGGACGATCGCAACACCGGCCACTACGGCACCGACACGCGCCCGCCGTCAGCGATCTCCGACCTCACCGTCACGCAGCAGGGGACCAACGAGGTGCTCAGCTTCACCGCGGTCGGCGACGACTGGAAGTGCGGCACCGCGGCGAGCTACCAGCTGTTCACCTCGAGCACCCCGATCATCCAGGACAACGTGGGCCAGGCCTCGCCGATCGCAGTCACGCAGACGCCGAGCGCGGCAGGGACGAAGGAGACGATCACCATCCCCGCCTCTGCGAACCTCGGCTACCTCGCGCTGCGCGCCGTCGACCACGCCAGCAACATCGGGCCGATCGCGATGACCCTGGCGACGGCGACCGGGACGACGGGCACGGGGCCGCCACCGCTGACGTCGCCGGGGGCGGTGCCAGTTCCGTCGACCGGCGCGGGCGTCGGCGCCGCGCCAGTGGCGTCGTTCGGGCTGGTCGGGCTCGGGGCGATGATGTCGGTGCTCTCACGGCGGCGTCGGCGCGACCGCAGGGTGCGCTAGGGCTCGCCACACAGGTGATCGCCGTCGCTCCACAGCGTGATCGACGGCCAGTCGTGCTCCCAGCCCAGCTGCGAGATGGTGGCGGGCAGCAGCCGGGCGTGGGTGTCATTGGCATCGCAGGGCGGCCGCTAGATCGACCTGAGCCAGGCCTCGGCCGCATCCGGTTAGGCGGCGAATTGGGATCTGCCGGTGCAGTTGCTGTTCAGCTGATGCGGTCGGGGCGGGTATGAAGTCGATCACCATCCACCGCTCGCGACCAGCCGGGACCGTCCACCAAGATCCCGTCGCGAACGCGACGGGGCCGCGCGAGGCGCGCCGAAAGGTGGGCGTGGGCATGGGTCGGAGTCACTCCGACCATGCGAACGGCGAAAGCTGTCCGCCCTTGCTAAGGGTTTGTACAGATCCGGCCAGTCGGATTGACATCGCGATCCGCACCGGCCAGCATCCGCTGCCGTGAGAAGCTCTTGTCGGCGTCTCCGTATGCGAGCAGCCGCGGCTGCGATCGCAGCAACCGCCCTGGCGATGCTGCCGTCGCTGAGTCTGCCGGTGTCGGCAGCGTCGAGCGGCGCTGGCGCAGGACGCATCGCTGCGCGCGCTCCCGCGGCGGCGGCGGCGCGCACCGTCAAGCCCGGGGCGCGCGTGCGGGTGCCGCTGCCCCGTCGCGCGCCGGCCGGTTCCCCGGCGTGGACTGCTCTGGGGCCCACGCCCGCGCAGGACCTCGACGGGCCGAGCACGCCGGAGAGCAACTCCAGCGGGCGGGTCACGAGCCTCGCGCCCGACCCCACCAACGCGGCGGTGGTGTACGTGGGCACCGCCAGCGGCGGTCTGTGCCAGCTGTTCACCTCGTCGGCGCCGATCACCCAGGACACCGTCGGCTCGGCGACGGCGGTTACCGTCAGCCAGGTCCCCGGCGCCTCCGGCGCCCATGAGACGATCACCGTTCCCGCGGCGCAGAACCAGGGGTACTTCGCCATCCGTGCGGTCGACGCGGCGGGCAACATCGGGCCGCTGGAGTACACCGCGGGCCCGCCCACAAACGTGCCCGAGTTCGGCCTCGGTCCCGCCGGCGCGCTCGGCCTCGCGGGTCTGGCGATCGTGGCGCTGGTGGTGCCGCGACGGCGGCGGAGGGCGGCGCGCTAGTCGAGGCCGCTGAGGTGGTGAGTGTCGTTCCAGCCGCGGATCGACGCCCAATCGTGCTCCCAGCCGAGCACCGAGATGCTCGCCGTCGACAGTGAGAGGTGGCCGGCCAGCAGAGGCGGGCCGCCCAGCCAGCAGGCGGCCAGGATGCGGAGCAGGTGACCGTGCGCGAACAGGGCCACATCGCCGCCGACCTCGCGGATGCGGTCGAGCACGCGATGGGCGCGAGTGGCCACATCTGTGATCGACTCGCCGCCGGTCACCCCGTCGTCCCAGATGTTCCAACCGGGGCGCTGCTCGCGGATCTCGTCGATGGTGAGACCCTCGTACTCACCGTAGTCCCACTCCTGGAGATCGGGGTCGATCTCGACCACGTCGCCGAAGCCGGCCGCGGCCACCGTCATCCGCGCCCGCTGGAGGGGGCTGCAGAGAACACGGTCGAAGCGCCACTCGGCGAGGGCACCGGCCAGTGTCTCCACCTGGCGCACACCGGCGTCGATGAGCGGGAGGTCGATTCGGCCGGTGTGCTTCCCGGCCTCGCTCCACTCGGTGGCTCCATGACGCACCAGCACCACCGAGCGTGGCCGGCCGGCGGTGGTCACCGACGGCGCATCGGCGGTGGTCCCGGTCGACCGAGGCGGCTGCGCCGCGGTGTGAGCACGCGGATGAGGGCGAGGAGGACGGCGGCGCCGGCGAAGGAGATGGCGATGTCACCGAAGATCCCGGCCACGTCGGCGGGGCGGTTTGGCGCGATGGCGTTGAGCACGGCGCCGGCGATGATGGCTCCGGCCAGCCCAACCGCCGTGTTGACCAGGCAGCCGAGGCTGTGGCCGATGACGACACGCGAGGCCAGGACACCGGCGACAAGGCCGATGAACAGCCAGACGATGACGTGATGGGGTTCCACGGCGCGAGTGTACGGGAGGGCCACACGCGCCACGTGCCGAGCCGTCGCACCCGCGTGGCAGACTCGGCTCCACAGAAGGAGATCAGATGCCCGAGAGCCTGACAGTCACGGACAACCGGACCGGACGCAGCTACGACCTGCCCATCGAGAACGGCGCCGTGCGAGCCACCGGTTTCCAGCAGATGAAGCTGGCGGAGGACGACGGCGACGACCACGGCGTGCTGGTCTACGACCCGGCGTTCCTCAACACCGCGTCGTGCACCAGCCGCATCACCTACATCGACGGCGACCGGGGCGTGCTGCTCTACCGCGGCTACCCCATCGAGCAACTGGCGGAGAGCAGCAACTACCTGGAGACCGCGTACCTGCTCATCCACGGCGAGCTTCCCAGCGCGGCGGAGGCAGCCGCGTGGGAGCACGACATCACCATCCACACGCTGGTCCACGAGCACGTCAAGCGTTTCATGGACGGCTTCCACCACGACGCCCACCCGATGGGGATGCTGCTGTCGACAGTCGGCGCGCTGTCGACGTTCTATCCCGAGTCGACGCACATCTGGGACGAGGAGCAGCGGCGCATCTCGATCTACCGGTTGATCGCCAAGATGCCGACGCTGGCGGCGTTCGCGTACCGCCATTCACGTGGCCTGCCGTACAACTATCCCGACAACGACCTGAGCTTCGCCGGCAACTTCCTGAGCATGATGTTCAAGATGGTGGAGCCGCGATACCAGGCGATCCCGGAGATCGAGCACGCGCTCGACGTGCTCTTCATCCTCCATGCCGACCACGAGCAGAACTGCTCGACGCACGCGATGCGCGCCGTCGGCTCGTCGCATCCCGACCCGTACTCGGCGACGGCGGCGGCGATCGCCGCGCTCTACGGTCCCCTGCACGGCGGCGCCAACGAGGCGGTCATCCGCATGATGGAGAAGATCGGCTCCATCGACCGTATCCCGGAATTCATCGAAGGGGTGAAGGCGGGTAAGCAGCGGCTGATGGGCTTCGGCCATCGCATCTACAAGAACTACGACCCGCGCGCCACGGTCATCAAGCGCATGGCCGACCAGGTTCTGAGCGTCACCGGCACCAGCCCGCTGCTCGACATCGCGCGCGAGCTGGAGCGGATCGCGCTCGAGGACGAGTACTTCGTCACCCGCAGGCTGTATCCCAATGTCGACTTCTACAGCGGGTTCATCTACCAGGCCCTGGGCATCCCCGTGGAGATGTTCCCGGTGCTCTTCGCCATCCCCCGCACCGCCGGCTGGCTGTCGCAGTGGGAGGAGTCGCTCACCGACAAAGAGCAGAAGATCACCCGGCCGCGCCAGGTCTACCTCGGTGCGGCACGGCGCGAGTACCTGCCCACGGACAGCCGCGACGTGCAGCGCCCCATGGTGGTGGCCACCGGCTGAGAGGAGACCGTCGTGGCGACCATAGGCGCAGATAAGCGCTAGGAGCCGGGGGGAGCGCTGCTGCTCTCGGTGATCACCCAGAGACGGCGGGCGACGTCGGCGTTGACGGCGTCGACATCGTTGGCGCGGTGGTCGAGCCAGTAGTTGCAGTGCAGCACGATGCCCTCGCCGTCGAGCTGCGGCTGGACTGTTGGCGGCGGCTCTTTGGCCAACTGCTTGGTCGCCTCGAGCTCACGCCGCGCACCGCGCATCGCCGCCTCGAGGTCGTGGTCGCGCTCGATGCGCAGCGACACCGTGTAGCGGCGCTGCCCGTACGCGCTGCTGTTGACGATGACCCCGCTGAAGACGGTGAGGTTGGGGAGGATGGCCAGCCTGCCGTCGCCGGTGCGCATCGCGGTGGTGCGCAGCGTGATCGTCTGGACGACGCCGACCACGTCAGCGACGCTGATCGCGTCGCCGATCCGAAAGGGCCGTTCGACGAGCAGCCAGATGCCGGCGAGGATGTTGCGCAGCACGTCCTGGAAGGCGAGCCCGATGGCAAGGCTGGCGAGCCCGCCGAAGGTGAGCAGGAAGGCCGGGTTGACCCCCGCCGTCACCAGGCCCGCGAGGATGGCGAAGAAGTAGGTCACAGCGGCGCCGACGTTGCGCACCAGCGCGTGCACCTGCGGGTCGCCGCCGGCGCGTTTGACGGCGCGGTGGATGAGACTCCGCAGGATGCGCCCGCCGGCGTAGACGACGGCGAAGATGATGACCGGGCCGATCAGCCGTTCAACCACGGCTCCCAAAAAGCTGTTGCCGTTGGGACCGGCGATGGCGTTGCAGACGTCGTCGAAGAAGTACGTTCTGTCGCAGGGGAACGCGGAGGCGGCGAGCATCCGGCGGCACCGGACCTATTCGGCCGGGGTTTCCTCTACGGCCTCGGCGCCGGCCTCACCCTCGGGCACCTCAGCGGCTTCTGTCTCGCCGTCGCCCTCGATGGCGATGCGCAGGGCGGAGACCTTGACGACCAGCTCGTCAGGGTCGACGTGGAGAAGCGCCACGCCGGTCGGCAGCGCGATGTCGCGCACGTAAATGCCCGAGTCGATCTCGGCCAGCCCGCTGACGTCGACCGAGAACTGCGACGGCAGGTCGGAGGGCAGGCACTCGATGCGCAGGGTGTTGAGCAGCTGCTGCAGCGTCCCCACCTTGGCGTCGACAACGGCCGGCGACTCGCCCACGATCACCAGTGGCACGTCGGCGGTCAGCTTCTCGAGGAGGTTGACGGCGAAGAAGTCGGCATGGATGGCGCGGCCGGTGCGGGGATTGATCTGCAGCTCGCGCACCAGGACCTTCTGGGACCGGGCGCCATCGACGACGAGGTCGATGAGCTTGGTGCGACCGGCCCGCTGCCAGACACGGTTGAGCAGCTTGGCCTCGGCGGAGATCGCGCGGGGCTCCACGTTGTGCCCGTAGAGCACCGCCGGGATCTGGCCCTGGCGGCGAAGGGGGTGGTTGTGGTGGCCGCGCTCCTCGCGGGTGGTCGCCTGCAGCTCAATGGTCGCCATACGGCGGGCAACTCTACCCGAACCAAGCCGCCGGGCAGTCTCTGGCCGGCCGGTCACCCGGCCACGGCGGCGCTCAGCGCGGCGCCGAGCGATCGCGAGTTCAGCGCCGTCCCTCAGGCCGGGACCTTGCCGAAGCGCTCCTTGACGTAGGCCACCGCCTCGTCCAGCGACGTGCCCGGCGTGAACACCTTGTCGACGCCGAGCTTGCGCAGCTCCTCGACGTCCGAGTTCGGGATGATGCCGCCGCCGAAGACGACGATGTCGCCGGAGTCGCGCTCGCGCAGGAGCCGGATGATCTCGGGAAACAGGGTCATGTGCGCGCCGCTCAGCAGGCTGATGCCGATGCCGTCGACGTCCTCCTGGATGGCGGCGCTGACGACCATCTCCGGCGTCTGGTGGAGGCCGGTGTAGATGACCTCGACGCCGGCGTCGCGAAGCGCGCGCGAGATGACCTTGATGCCGCGGTCGTGACCATCGAGCCCGACCTTGGCGGTGAGGATGCGAATGTGCTTGCCGCTGCTGCCTTTCACGCGGTGATCTTACCCCGCGGCGACCGGCCGGCCCTGGTTCAGCCGGCGACGCCGGCCCCAATGTCGGCCAGCGCCTCGGCAGCCCGGTCGGCGCGCCCCGCCAGCGGCTCATCCACCGGCAGGTCACAGCTGCCCGCGGCGGCACCGGCCAGGGCGGCGGTCAGTGACCCCACCTCACCGCGACCCGCCTCGCCAAGCCGGTGGAGCGCAGCGGCAACGCCAGCACACCCGGTCCACTCCAGCACGCTGAGCGCCAGCTGCAGCGCCGCACCCGGGTCATCCGCCACCGTGATCACGGTCCCCTCGTCGAGGATTGTCAGCCGGTTGAGCAGCGCCATGGGCGCGTCCTCGAGGAGCGACTGGCGCACCCGCAGCGCCGTCGTGGCCGGGTCAAACCGAAGCAGATCAGCCGCACTCAGCGCCGCCGCAAGACAGACGATCGTCGTCCCCTCGTCAGCCCCCGCCGCGGCGGCACACCGGTAGGCGTCCCGGCGCAACCGGGGCCGATCGAGCGGCGTGGCCAGCCCGAACGGCAGCACCCGCACCAGCAGCGCCGGCCCATCAGGTGTGGCCGCAAGATGGCGCTGCCTGAGGTCCTCAACATCGAGCCCCCCGGTTGCCGCGATCGACTCCGCCACCAGCAGGAGGTCCGGCGCCTCAGCCTCGCCAGCAGCCCCATCCCGCGCCCGAGCCGCGATCACCCCGCGCAGCGCGGCCGCGATGCGAGCCCCGTGGTCAACGATGTCAGTCATCGCCGCAACGCTAACAGGCCACCAAGGGCGGCCCGCTATCCTGTGCCCCATGGCCTCGACGGCACCGTCCATGCTGAGATCCGCGGCTCCGCTGGCGCGCGCCGCTGTGAGCGCGGCGCAGCGCGCGTCGCTGCGCGGCACGGTCGGCGCGGCGCAAAGCGCGTCGCTGCGCGCCGCGGCGGTCGCGGCGAAGAGCTCCCCGGTGCGCGCCGCCGCCAACGCGGTGCTGAACCGCCTCGACCCGGTCACGCCGCGCGGTCATCGCGACCGGCACCCCCTGACCCCGGCAGCGGTGCGAGTCGAGCGGGCGCGCTCGAATCGCCCGGGTGAGCGCGCAGACCAGACGGCGATCACCGTCTGGTTCGGCGAGGGCCCATCGCTGCCGGTGCCCGGCGGCTCGAACGCGATGCGCGGCGCCGTGCGCCTGGGCACCGGGCTGCTCGGCGCCGTCGCGCTGGCGGCGCTGACCGCGATCGCGGCGCGGCGCGAGGAGTCCCGGACGCGAGTGGTCGAGGCGCCCTCGCCGGCGGTCCCCGTCCCCTGACGCAAACCGGGGCGGGCGGCTCGTGGGGACCGGCCGTCACCGTGGTGACCGGCGCGCCGGTCGCAGAGCCCCCACGGCGCGCCCCCACCGCACTGGTGCGTGCTCTCTCGCGTGTCCACCTGCTCGGCCTCGCCGCCTACCTCGGCGTGGTGGCCGCCGAGCTGAGCACGATCGTGGCCCAGCTGCGCGCCAACAGCGACGTGGCCTCGGCTCTTCTGGTGGGTCGGGCCCTCGCCGCGGGCACGGCGGGACGGCCGGTGGAGATCGGCCAGCCGGGCGCCGCGCTGGCGATCGCTGCAACAGAGTGGATCGGTCACGACACCGCGGTCTGGGCGATGGCTCCGCTGCTCCTGTCGTGGATCGGTCTCGCCGCCATCGCGGTGGCCGTCCGCAAGGTGGCCGGCGGCTGGGCGGCGGGCCTCGCCCTGGCGCTCGGTGCCGGCGCAGCCCCCGCGGCGCTGATCACCGAGGTGGCGCCGGGGTTCCACGAGGCGACCTGGTGCATGACCGGGCTCCTCGGCCTGTTCGTGGTGCTCCTCTGCGGGGAGCGGAGGCGCCGGCCGGTGGTCGTGGTCGTATCCGCGGTGGTCGGCCTGGCCGCCGGAGCCGCGGCCGCGGCCGACGGCCTGCTCGTGGTCACCGGCCTGCTCCCGCTCGTTCCCGCGGCGCTCTGGGCGCGTGGCCGGGGGCGCAGCGCCGGCGGCGCCGTTCTCGGCGTGGCCGTCACCGCTGTCTTCGCGAGCGCCGCCTTCGCCGGCGTCCACCTCTGGATGGCGTCGGCAGGGTTCAGCAGCGGCATCGGTGGCGGAACCGGCCGGGGCACCACGCTGGCCGCGCTCGGCGACCACGTCCACGTAATCGGGCAGGGAGTGCTCGACCTCGCCAACGGTCTCAGCCTCACGTCCGACCCGACCGGCCCGGTGACCCTCGTCCCCGCGGTCCTGGCGATCGCCATCGCCGCGGTCGCCGTGCTGGCGGTGACCCGGCGGGCGGTGCTGGACCCCGCCGTCGATGTCGCGGCCGCTCGCCGGGCCGCGCACGTGGCGTACTGGCTGTTCAGCGCGCTCCTCCTCCTCGGTGCCCTGCTCGTCAGCAACGTCGTCCTGCCCGGTGGTGACACGTCGGTGCCGGCGCGGCTGGTCTCGTCGCAGCACTACCAGACCGCGCTGTTCTTCACGGTGGCCGCGCTGCTGCCGCTGGCCCCGCGCCGGCCACGCGGACGCGCCGTCGCCGCGGTCCTGGTGTGCGCCTTCGTCACCGTGTCGGCCGTGCGCGTCGCCGCCGCCACCGGCGCCGACGACTTCCAGCCGGTCGAGTCGCGCAGCCTGCCCGCGCTGCAGGCGACCCTCCTCGCCCACGGGCTGCAGCGCGGCTATGCGTCGTACTGGGACGCGGTGGCGCTGCGACTCTCCAGCGGCGGCTCACTCGACACGCTCCCCGCCGCCGCCGGGGCGCAGTGCGGTGCCGACAGCGCGCAGGTGATGTGCCGCGACCTCCTCAACGGGATCGGGGGCTGGTTCACACCGTTCGACGGAGCGACGTTCGTCGTCGCCGATCCAGCCGACGGGTTCATCCCCGGACCACCACCGGCCGTCGTCGGCGCGCCGCAGCACGTGTTCACCGTCGATCGGTTCACGGTGTACGTGTACGCCGACGACGTCATGGCCCGCTTCGCCACCACGTGCGCCGGGCGCGCGGACCACCGCTGCACCCACTGAGGGCGCGCGTCACTGGTTGAGCCAGGGCAGCAGCGAGGTGGCGCGCCGGCCGTGGTCGCGCACCCGCAGCGTCTCGCCGTCGCTGTGCAGCACCTCCCGCGAGCACGGGTTCATCGACTCGCGGTACTCCTGCAGGACGCGGCGTGCGAAGGAGTCGGCGCCGGGCAGGGATGCCGGGATGACCAGGGCCAGGCCGCGGTCGGGCAGCCCGATGAGCACGTCGGAGCCGGCGCGCTCGACCAGCGCGCGGAGCAGCGGCTGCACCATGACGATGCTGCCCTGGTAGAGCGAGTCACCGGACATCCGCCACCCGTCGGCGGGGACTCGCTCGATGGCGGCCACGCGCTCCATGACGCGGGCGAAACGGACCCGCGTGTTCTCGTCCGCGGCACGGCGCACCGCGGCGGCATCGACGCCGCCCGCCTCCCACTCCGTGCTGGCCACGCCCCGCATCACCGACCCCGGAAGCGACTCGGCGATGAAGGCCACGATGTCGGCGCCGACGGCGACGCTCAGCAGCTCCTCGCTGCGGGCCAGGCCGGCGAGGTAGTGCCGGCTGCGCACACACCAGAGCACCCGCGACAGCGAGACCCCCTCGGGTGTGCGGGGCACCATCCGCGCCTCCACCGAGCGCACGAACTCGGCGACCAGCGTCGCGGTGCGGGCGGGTTGCCGCTCGCACCCATTGTGCAGCGCAGCAAGCGGGAGCGCGATGTCGACGCCGGGCGCGTGCACGCGGAGCGCGTAGCGCGCCGGGTCGACGTCGACGGTCGAGCCCGCGTAGCGGGCCAGCACCTGGAGGCGCACCCGCTCCGCGAAGGCGCCGCGGTCGCCCGGGGAGTCGCCGGCCACGCTCAGGCCGAGCGCCGCCGCTTGCTGGCGACGTAGTCGACGAGGACGTAGTCACCAAGCCGGTCGGGGCTGATGAAGAAGGCGCGCCCCCTGTTCAGCCGGGTCATCTCGTCGACGAACTGCACGAGCTGGTGATTGGACTCGAGCATGAAGGTGTTGATGACGATGCCCTCACGGGTGCAGCGCTGCACCTCGATGAGAGTCTTCTCGAAGGTCTCGGGGAGCGGTGGGTAGAAGAACTCCGGGCGCCCGTTCTTCATGTGAGCGGTGGGCTCGCCGTCGCTGACGATGATGATCTGCCTGTTGGCGGCGCCGTCGCGGGCGAGCATGCGCCGGGACAGCATCAGGCCGTGCTGCATGTTGGTCCCGTAGACGTACTCGTTGACGCTCAGGTGAGGCAGGTCTGACGAGCTGATCTCGCGAGCGATGTCGCTGAAGCCGATGATGTGCAGCGAGTCGCGCGGGTACTGGCTGCGGATCAGCGAGTCGAGCGCCAGCGCCACCTTTTTGGCGGCGTAAAAGTAGCCGCGCAGCGGCATGCTGCGGCTCATGTCGAGCATCAGCACCGTCGACGAGCGCGTCAGCGCGTCGCTGCGGTGCACCTCGAAATCCTCCGCGCTCAGCTGTGGCACCGCGCCGGCCACGCGCGGGCCCTCCGACGCCTGCCGCTGGATGGCGTTCATGACGGTGCGCTCGACATCGAGGTCGAAGGGATCGCCGAACTCATACGGCTTGCTGTCGTCGGCGCGCTCACCGCGCTGGCCGCGGCGGGCCAGACCGTGCTCGCCGAACCGGTCGCGTCGCAGCCGGGCGAAGAGATCGCCGAGCGCCTTCTGGCCGATGCGGCGCATGCCGCGCGCGGTCAGGCGGAGGCCGTCGGAGTCGCGCTGCACGAGGCCCCGGGCCTCGAGCTCCTGGGCCATCTGGGCGAGCTGGTCGAGGCTGCGCGCGGCGTCGTCACCGAGCAGGTCCTGGAGCTGGCGGCGCGTGTCGGGTGGGATCTGGCCGCCGCGGTAAACCTCGCGAAGGCTGCGCTCCAGCTCCTCCATGGCCTGCAGCCGCCCCATCAGCTGCATGGCCTCGTCCAGCGGCAGCTGCTCGCCGCCGAAGAACGAGTAGCGCGAGCCGAGACCGCCGCGCGGGGAGAGCATCTCCAGGCCGGCGCCGAGCTCGGCCAGCTCGCTCTGCAACTGGGGGTCACCGAAGACGCTGTCGACCAGGTCGCCGAGCTGACGGCGCATCTCCGGAGAGAGGGAGCGCATCAGCGAATCCATGCGCGCCATCTGGCGGGTGATCTCGTCGAGGAAGTCGTCGACGCGGGGCGGAGCGTTGGGGAAGAGCCGTCCCCAGCGCTGCAGGAAGGCCTCGTAGCTGCGCTGGCGCTGCGCGTCGGGAACACCCTCGAGCTTCTCGCGGACGAGCGAGTTGAGGTCGCGCGTCATGGCGCGCAGCTCGGCGACGTCCTCCGCCGACATCGCCTGCATCTGCTCCGTCATCTCCTTGAAGTAGGTGTCGACGACGCCCTTCTTGATCTCCTCGAGCAGCTGCGCGAAGGCCTGCTCGGCGCCCTCGTCCATGAACTCGTATCCCTGGAGCTCGCGGATGGCGCCGCCGGGATCGCGGGGCAGCCCGGAGAGCTGCTCGCGACGCTTCGCCGCGACGCGCTCGAGGATGCGCCGCGCCGACTCGTCCTCGACGGCGACGAGGCGCTGATCGATGCCCTCGCGCTCCCTCCGCACCACGTTGTCGATCTTCTCGGTGATGTCGTCGAAGACGCCGTCGAGGCTGTACTTCTCGAGCTGCTTGCGACGGCGGCGCTGGAGCCGCTCGGTCATCTCCTCGAGCCCCATCAGGCGCTTTCCCGAGCGGTCGCGCCAGCCCTGGCTGAGCATGCGACGCAGCGCAGTCTCGAAGTCCCAGCCATGGAAGACGTCCTCGCTGAGGCGGTTGAAGATCTCCTCGACGTCGGGACCGAGTGGGTCCTGGGTGCCGTCCCAGGCGCTGAAGCGGTGACCGCTCACCCGCCGTACACGGCGGTGCCGTCCATCTCCGTCTTGTTGAGCTTCTTGCCGCGGTGCAGGCCCTCGAGGATGAACTCGAGCAGCGCCGCACGCGACGCCGGGGTGTTGGGCTCGCCGAGCCTGTCGGCCGCCGCGTCGATGCCGGGAAGCTCGCTGAGCGCGGCCACGTACGCGCTGGCCGCGAGGCCGTCGCCCACCTCCACGGTGAAGCCGCCGCGGTCGAAGCGCTGCAGCAGTTCGGTGAAGTCGCCGGTCGCGAAATGGCGGCGGAAGACGTTGTTGCAGGCAGCGCGCAGCATCTTGTCGAGCACCGCGCCGTCGTCGCCGTCGTCGAGCGTCTCCAGCTCGAGCTTGCCGGCGCTCGAGGCGATCATCGCGGGCATGTCGCTGATCCGCGCCACCGCCTCCTTCTCGCCGATGCGCAGCGCGCGCCGCAGCGCGTTGCCGGCCAGGCTCTCCTGGTTGGCGATGCTCATGCGCACCGAGACGCCACTGCGCTGGTTGACCTGCGGATGGCGCCGGGCCAGCTGGGTGAACTCGGCGACGATCTCCTTCATGAACTGGGGCACGCGCACCGGCACGGGCATGTCGTCGAAGCTGGTCGCCTCCTGCTCGACGATGGCGATCTCGTGCTCGACGGTGCGCGGGTAGTGGGTGCGGACCTGGGCGCCGAAGCGGTCCTTGAGCGGGGTGATGATCCGGCCGCGGTTGGTGTAGTCCTCGGGGTTGGCCGTGGCCACCACGACGACGTCCAGGGGCAGGCGCAGCCGGTAGCCACGGATCTGGATGTCGCGCTCCTCGATGATGTTGAGCAGGCCCACCTGGATGCGCTCGGCGAGGTCGGGCAGCTCGTTGATGGCGAAGATGCCGCGATGGGTCCGCGGGATCAGCCCGTAGTGGATGGTCAGCTCGTCGCTGAGGTAGCGGCCCTCGGCGACCCGGATGGGGTCGACCTCGCCGATCAGGTCCGCGATCGACGTGTCCGGCGTGGCCAGCTTCTCGCTGTAGCGCATGTCCGGCGTCAGCCAGGACACCTCGGTGCCGTCGCCGCGCTCGGCGACCAGCTCGCGGCAGCGCCGGCAGAGCGGGTTGTAGGGATCGTCGTTGATCTCGCAGCCGGCGATGGCCGGGATGGCGTCGTCGAGCAGGGCGGTGAGCCCGCGAAGCAGCCGCGACTTGGCCTGGCCGCGCTCACCGAGGAGGATCAGGTCCTGCCCGGCGAGGATGGCGTTCTCCAATTGGGGAACCACCGAGTCGTCGTAGCCGAGGATGCCGTCGAAGAGCCTGTCGCCGGCGGCGAGGCGCCGGACCAGGTTGCGGCGCAGCTCGGCGCGGACCGGTACGACGCGGTACTCGGTGCGGCGCAGTTCGCCGACGGTGGCCGGCCGGGTGGTTGGCATTCCGGTCACAGTACACCCGGCTCCCGCGGCAACCGCTGCTACGCGCCTGCCGCCTGGAGGTGGCGCCGCCGGGCACCGGCCCGCGCCGCCTCCACGAGGTGGTCGGCAAGCCCGGGGTCCTGGCCGAAGTGGAGGTGGATGAACGACGCGAGGAGGTTGTTGGTGCTCCACCCCTCGCAGCCGAGCGGCTCGCCCTCGGCGTCGTGCATGGAGTACGCCGGGGTCAGCGCCCGGTCGCCGGAGAGCAGGCGTCCGAAGTGGAACTCGTGGCCGCGCACCACCTGGCCGGCATCGCCGAGGATGCTGTCGGCGGCGATGCGCAGATCGCGGTAGCCGATGTGGCACGCGCCCGCCTCGAGCGCGATGTCGACCGGGATGAGGGCGGCCATGCCGTGCACGCCCCCGTCGCTGGTGTGCAGGCTGCGCGCGCAGAAGAGCAGGCCGCCGCACTCGGCGTAGATGGGGACGGCGTGCGCGTGAGCGCGGCGCACGGACTCGATGAACGTGTGGTTGGCCGCCAGGCGCGGCACGAACATCTCGGAGACGCCGCCGCCGAGGTAGATGGCGTCGATGTCGTGGGGAAGGACGCGGTCCTCGAGCGGTGAGAACGTGATCACCTGCGCGCCCGCCGCCTCGAGCAGCTCGAGGTTCTCCGCGTAGTAGAAGCAGAAGGCGTCGTCGAAGGCGACGCCGATGCGCACCGGCGCACCTGCCGGCGCCACGCGATGGCCGTTGACCGGGAGCACCGGGGTGGCCCGCGCCATCAGCCGCTCGATCAGCGGCAGGTCGCAGTTGCGCTCGATGGCCGTGGCCAGCTCCTCGAGAGCCGGGTCGACGTGCGGGTTCTGGCTGAGCGGCAGGAGGCCGCTGCGGACCTCGGGGATGTGCACGGTGGGCAGCCGCGGCAGCGCGCCGAGCACGGGCAGGGTCGCCCAGCTCCAGATGGCGTCCTCGACGACGCGGCGGCGGTAGTCGCTGGGGACGTTGTTGAGGATGACGCCGATGATGTCGAGGCCGGGATCGAGCTGGCGCACACCGAGCGCGATCGCCGCGGCGGTCTCCGCGCTGCTGCCCACGTCGATGACCAGCACGACGGGGGAGCCGATGCGCCGGGCGAGCTCCGCTGTGCTCCCCGGGAACCTGGCGTGCGAGGCACCGGCGACGGCGACGCCGTGGCCGTCGAAGATGCCGAGCGTGCCCTCGACGATGGCGCAGTCCGCGCCCTGTACGCCGTTGGTGAAGGAGCGCACCACGCCGTCGTCGCCGAGCATCCAGGAGTCGAGATTGCGGCAGGGACGCCGGCTGGCGTGGGCGAGGTAGGCGCAGTCGATGAAGTTGGGACCCACCTTGAAGGTCTGCACGGTGCGGCCTCGCCGCCGCAGGGCTCCGATCAGCCCCAGCGCCACCGTGGTCTTGCCCGCTCCCGAGCCGATGCCGGCGACCACGATGCGCGGGATCGACGTCCTCTCCGGCATTGCTGCATCTCCTGCGCGACCCGGGCACTGTGGACGCAGCGGAGACGTGGGCTGGGAAGCGTCCCGGCGTTGACGCCGGACGGTCGGTGCCACGACGCTACCACCGCCGTGCTCGCCTGTAAAGGAACATGAAAGGGGCGCCGATCCAGTGGGACCGGTGCCCCCGCATTCCCCCCTCGCACTGTTCCGCCTTCCACCGCCGCCGACGCTGTGCCGGTCCGGGAGGCGGTGCCGCTGATGTGACGGTCACCGTCACGGTCCCGTCACGCGACTGTCCGGTGGGCCGTTACGGCAACGGCCTACCGTCATCAACGGTTCTGCCAGGAACCGTCAGCTCCAGCCGCTGCCGTGGCGCTTGCTCACGAGATTCCTCCGTACCATCGGGCCAACCGCCCGAGCTCGCGCGGAAGTGTCCGCCGACGTGTGGATCGCGTGGGTGCAGTTGGTCTGCTCGGCGCGTTGGGGACGGAAATCTGCACAAGGTTTTCCATCCGTTCACGGACGTTGTCCGCGGCGTTGATGTTCCGTGACAGGTCGCCTGTCTCGGTCGCTGATCACCGGGTGACCCGGTGGTTGGCTCAGCCCTCGATCACTCGTGATACGGCGGGCATGGCGACGGCTTCCACCGCCCGCCCCGACACCTCGAGGACCGCGACCGGGCGCGCCGGCCTGATGTCGCGCAGCCGCGCACGGACGCGGACCTGGCCCTGCCACTCGTCGCGCTCCAGTGCCACGCAGGCGTCGACGCGGCGCCCGCGGGGCAGGTGATCGGCGAGCCCCGGCTTGAAGAACGCGATCCCCTCGACGAGGCCGGCGTCGTCGCTGAGCACCACGCGCAGATGCTGCGCCTGGGCGCCGAAGGTGCTGGTGGAGAGGACGGTGCAGTCGCGCAGGGCGAGCACGGGGGCGCCGTTGCCCTGACCGCACGGCTCGAGCACGTCGAGGACGTCGCACACCTCGGGGGTGCACTCCGCCGTGGTGATCTCGCCATCGATGGCAACGACGCGCTCGCGCGGGCTGTCGCCGAGCTGGGCGGCGACGGCGGCGCTGACCGCCGCCGCGAAGTCGTCGAAGCGGGCGGCGTCGAGGCTGAAGCCGGCGGCGACGCGGTGACCGCCGTAGCGGATCACGGTGGGCGCCGCCGCGTCGAGCGCCTCGACGATGTGGACACCGCCGGCGGACCGGGCCGACCCCTTGGCCTCCGCCGGGTCGAGGCACACGATGAAGGTGGGCCGTGCATAGCGCTCGGCGAGGCGTCCCGCGACCAGCCCGACGATGCCCATCGGCCACTCCGGGCTGCCCAGGACGATCGCCGGGGCATCGTCGGGAAGATCCGCCACCCTCGCCTCCGCCTCGGCCAGCGCGATGGCGACGGCGGCCTGGCGCGCCCGGTTCTGCGCGTCCAGCTTCGCGGCCAGCGGGAAGGCGGTGTCCTCGTCGTCGCAGAGGCACAGCTCGAGCGCGAGGCGGGCGTCCTCCATGCGGCCGGCGGCGTTGATCCGCGGGCCGATGGCGAAGCCCAGGTCGGAGGCGCGGAGCGTCGCGGAGAGGCCCGCCGCCTGGCAGAGGGCTCGGATCCCGGCGACGTCACGCAGGCGGGGCAGGCCTGCCCTCACGATCAGCCGGTTCTCGCCGCGCAGCGGCATCATGTCGGCGACGGTGCCGAGCGCGGCCAGGCCGAGGCCGTCGTCGCTGCTGCCCTGGGGGACGAGGCCGGCGGACTCAAGAGCGCCGAGCAGCTTCCACGCCACGCCGGCGCCGGCGAGGCCGTCGAAGGCCTCGTCGCAGCCGGGCAGCTTGGGGTTGATGAGCGCATCCGCCGGCGCCAGCACGGGAGGCGCCCCGTCGGGCGCGAGCGGAAGGTGGTGGTCGGTGATCACCAGGCGCATCCCGGCCGGCCGGCCGGCGGCCACATCGACGCTGCTGGTGCCGCAGTCGACGGTGACCACGCAGCCGACCCCCTGCTCGTGCAGCTCGGCCAGCGCAGCCGAGTGGAGCCCGTAGCCCTCGCTCATCCGGTTGGGGATGTAGGGGACGACGTCCGCGCCCGCCGCGCGCAGCGCCCGGCTGAGGAGTGCGCAGGCGGTGACCCCGTCGGCGTCGTAGTCGCCGTACACGGCGATGCGCGTGCCGGCGCGAATCGCCGTGCCCAGCACCTCGACCGCGGCGGCCATGCCGGGCAGGCCGAGGGGATCGCGGAAGGCGGCGGCGCCGTCCAGCAGCGCCCCTGCGCTGGCCTGGTCGTGGCCGCGGGCGGCGAGGACGCGGCCGAGCAGCGGATGGTGTCCGGGCAGGGGCGGCGAGTCGGAGACCTGCCAGCGCCGGGGAGCGGGCTTCAAGCGGCTTTCCTCGAGAAGGGAGCGGTGACGGGACTGAGGGTGACCGTGGCCGGCGACAGCACCCTGTCGCCGGTCCACAGCCTATCCCCTCTCGAGTCCCTCTCGGGCGGATCGCCCTCTGTCAGCCACCGGCTGCGCACGGCCCCCCGGACCGTCATCAATCCGGCCCCGGAAACTCTTCTGAGGTGAATGAAGCGATTGCGTCTGTTGCCGCAAGCATCACCGACGCGCCTCGCCTCTGTCGACCACACTCCGCAAAAGGTTTGTGAAGAGTTGTGAAGCCGCGGAGGGTCAGGCGGGCATCAGCTGGCGGAGCACATGGGTGAGGATCCCGCCGGCGCGGTAGTACTCGACATCGGTGGCACTGTCGAGCCGGCACACCGTCTCGAACGTGGTCGTCTCGCCTCCCGAGGCGGTGGCCGTGACCTCGATGGCGCGTCCGGGCCCTGCCTGCGCGATGCCGTGGATGGTGTAGCGTTCGTGGCCGTCGAGTCCCAGTGACTCCACGGAATCACCGTCGCCGAACTGCAGCGGCAGCACGCCCATCCCCACCAGGTTGCTGCGGTGGATGCGCTCGAACGACTGCGCGATCACGGCGCGCACGCCCTGCAGCGCGGGGCCCTTGGCGGCCCAGTCGCGCGACGAGCCCGAACCGTACTCGCGACCGGCGAGCACGATCAGCGGGACGTCCTCCTGCGCATAGCGCATCGCCGCGTCGTAGATGGACATCACCTCGCCGCTGTCGAGGTGGGTGGTCCAGCCCCCCTCGCGGCCGCCGGCGAGCGCGTTGCGCAGACGGATGTTGGCGAAGGTGCCGCGCATCATCACCTCGTGGTTGCCGCGGCGCGCGCCGTAGGTGTTGAAGTCACGGAGCTCGACGCCGTGCTCGCGCAGGTAGTCGGCGGCCGGCGATTGCGGGGAGATGCTGCCCGCCGGCGAGATGTGGTCGGTGGTGATCGAGTCACCGAGCAGGGCGAGCACGCGCGCGTTCTCGATCGCCGCCGGCGGCACCGGGTCGCCGGCGGCGTCGGTGAAGAACGGCGGTTCGCGCACGTAGGTCGACTCCGGGTCCCACTCGAACATCGCGCCGGTCGGCGCGGGCAGGCGCTGCCAGTGCTCGTCGCCGTCGAAGATGCGCGCGTACTCGTCGGTGAACATCTCGCGCTGCAGGGCGTGGCGGGTGGCGTCCGCGATCTCCTCCGCGCTCGGCCAGATGTCGCTGAGGAACACGTCCGTGCCGTCGCGGCCGCGGCCGAGCGGCTGGGTGGTGAGGTCGATCTTCACCGTCCCGGCGAGCGCGTAGGCGACGACCAGCGGCGGCGACGCCAGGTAGGCGGCCTTCACCTGCGGATGGATGCGGCCCTCGAAGTTGCGGTTGCCGCTGAGAACTGCGGCGACGGCGAGGTCGTCCGCGTCGATGCGGTGCGACACCTCCTCGGGGAGGGGGCCGCTGTTGCCGATGCAGGTGGTGCAGCCGTAGCCGACGGTGTTGAAGTGGAGCGCGTCGAGCGCCTCCTGCACACCGGCGCGGCGCAGGTAGTCGGTGACCACGCGCGATCCCGGCGCCAGCGACGTCTTGACATGGCCGGCGACGGTGAGCCCGCGCTCCACGGCGTGCTGGGCGAGCAGCCCCGCGGCGAGCATCACCGAGGGATTCGAGGTGTTGGTGCACGAGGTGATCGCGGCGATGACCACGGACCCGTCGGCGAGCTCGCCGGCGCTGTGGTCGTTGCCCGCGCCGCGCGGGTCCTGCTGCGGGTTGCCCACCACACCGGCCGGGTTGCCCCCCTCGCCGACCAGTCGATCGGTGTCGCCGTTGCCGGGCACAGCGCTGCCGGCACCGCCGTACACCGCGGTGAACGAGTCCCACACCCCGGGCAGGGTGACGCGATCCTGGGGGCGGCGCGGGCCGGCCAGCGACGGCACGATCGACGCCAAGTCGAGGTCGAGAAGCTCGCTGAACACGGGCGTCTCCGTCTCGTCGGTGCGGAACATGCCCTGCTCGCGGCAGTAGCGCTCGACCATCTCCACATGCTCGGGCTCGCGCCCGGACTGGGTGAGGTACTCGAGAGTGCGCACATCGACGGGGAACAGCGCGGCGGTGGCGCCGTACTCCGGCGCCATGTTGGACAGCGTGGCCCGGTCGGCTGCGGTCATCGAGCTGAGCCCGGCCCCGCAGAACTCCACGAACTTGTTGACCACACCGTGCTTGCGGAGCATCTCGGTGAGGGTGAGCACGAGATCGGTCGCGGTGGTGCCCGGCGGCAGCGCGTTGTGGAAGCGCACCCCGACGACGACGGGGGTGAGCAGGAACAGCGGCTGGCCGAGCATGCAGGCCTCGGCCTCGATGCCGCCGACACCCCAGCCGAGCACGCCGATGCCGTTGACCATGGTGGTGTGCGAGTCGGTGCCCACCAGCGTGTCGGGGAGCGCCACCTTTCTGCCATCCATGTCACGAACCTGGATGACGCGGGCCAGGTACTCGAGGTTGACCTGGTGGACGATGCCCATGCCCGGTGGCACCACGCGGAAGCCCTGGAACGCCTGCTGGGCCCAGCGGAGCAGCGTGTAACGCTCGCGGTTGCGCTCGTACTCGCGCTCGATGTTGCGCCCGTACGCCTGGGCGTCGCCGAAGGAGTCGACCTGCACCGAGTGGTCGACGACGAGGTCGACGGGCACGAGCGGGTCGATGCGCGAGGGATCCCCGCCGGCGCGCTGCATGGCGGCGCGCATGGCGGCGAGGTCGACGACCGCGGGGACACCGGTGAAGTCCTGGAGGAGGACGCGCGAGGGCACGAAGGGACGTTCCCGGTCCTCGGCGGGGCGGGTGCCGTCCCAGGCGGTGAGCACGGCCACGTCGTCCTCGCCGGCGAACGGTGCTGCGGCGTGGCGCAGCGCGTTCTCGAGGAGGACCTTGACGGTGACCGGGAGCCGCGAGGGGTCGCCGACACCGCTCTCCGCGAGCCGGTTGAGGCGGAAGTAGTCGACGCCGCCGGCCAGCTCCGCCCGGGCGCCGTATCGGTCCGCCGTGGTCATGGCCGCATCTTCCCACTCGGTGGGACCGCGGCGATCGATGGTCAGCTGGGCGTGGAGATCTGCGCCAGGTACGACGTGAGGTGCGAGTACCAGCCGCTCAGCAGGAGGACGCCGAGGGCGACGGTGAGCACGCCGCCGACGCGGGTCATCGGTCCGGACAGCGCCCGCACCCGCTGTGGCAGCGTCGGCAGCGAGGCCCAGAGCAGGGCGATGATCACGAACGGCAGGCCGAGCCCGATGGCGTACGTCGCCAGCAGCAGCGCCCCGGACGCGACGTGGGCGCTGTTCGCCGCCAGCACCAGGGCGGTGCCCAGGTACGGCCCGACGCACGGGGTCCAGCCGATGCCGAACACCACGCCGACCAGGTAGGCGCCGGCGACGCCGTGGCCGCGCAGCCGGTCGGGCAGGGTGATGCCGCGGACGCGCTCGAACACGGGCAGGCGCAGCGCCCCGGCGATGATCAGGCCGAAGACGATGAGCAGCACGCCGCCGACGATCTCCACTGCCCGTTCCACGGTGCGAACGGACTGGCCGATACCGGCGGTGCCGACGCCGAGGAGCACGAACACGGTGGTGAAGCCGAGGACGTAGAGAACCGAGCCGGCCACCAGGCGGCCGCGGAAGTCACCGCGCCGTCCGTCCACGGCGAGGTCGGCGGCGGCGGCGCCGCTGACCGTCGACAGGTACGCGGGCAGCAGCGGCACCGAGCAGGGGGCGAGGAACGAGGCGAGGCCGGCGACGAAGGTCGCCAGCAGCGCTCCGATGCTCAGCACGTCAGCCGAAGGTGAAGGTGTAGAGGCGGAAGCCGGCGGGCACGGCGATGTCGATCACGTGCCGGCTGCCCGCCTCCGCGGTGAGCACGTGGTAGAGCTGCTGGCTGCCGATGTCGAGCCCGGTGACCGGGAGGTCGGGGCCGAGCTGGGCGGCGGGAACCGCCCTGCCATCGACGGTGACTGTGACATGCACCGACCGCGAGTCAGGACCGGCCACCACGTACAGCTCGTTGGCGGAGAAGTTGAGGCGCACGTGGCCTGAGGAAGTAGACACGAGGTACTGGCCCTGGTCCGCCCAGGTGCCGGTGACCAGGATCCTGTCGGTGTCGTGCGGTGTGCCCGCGTCCGGATAGGACACCGGCTGGCCCAGCGAGCCATAGCTCTCGCCGTCGCCGAGCTGGCCGCGCCCGTTGCCGCTGCCGGCGTACAGCTCCGGCGTCTGGGTGCTCAGGTCGCGCGTCGGTGGCGCGGCGGTGGGCGACGTCGAGGCGACGCCGAGGAGTGCTGCGATCGCCGATTCGGTGACCGCGTCGTCGCCCTCACCGTCGTGGATGTAGGCGACACGGCCGGACTGGTCGATGAGGTACTCGGCGGGCCAGTACTGGTTGTTGTAGGCGTTCCAGGTGTTCATCTCGGAGTCGAGCGCCACCGGCCAGGTGACGCGCAAGCGCGTCACCGCCGCCTGCACGTTGGCGCGCTGCTTCTCGAAGTCGAACTCCGGAGAGTGGACGCCGACGATGACCAGGCCGTGCGAACCGTACGCCTGCTCGAGGTGCTGCAGGTGCGGGATGGTGCGCACGCAGTTGACGCAGGAGAAGGTCCAGAAGTCGACAAGCACCACCTTGCCGCGGAGCCCGCTGAGCGTCAGGGGTTTGCTGTTGATCCAGCCGTCGAGGCCGGTGAACTCGGCCGCGTTGGAGCGCTGCGCGGCCGGGAACAGGGCTGCGCTGCCGGTGACGCCGGAGACGACCGTGCTCGGCGGTGAGGACGAGGTGACCACCCAGCCGGCCAGCACGATGAAGGCGACCACCCCGGCCAGGGCGGCGAGCGCCCAGCGGTAGCGCGACATGGTGACCTCGTGGGACGGCGGCGGGCGTGTCGCCGGGTTGCTTCCCACGATACGCGCCGACCCGGGCGGGCGGATCGCTCACGTTGCCGCTGGTCGACCACCCACGCCGGCTCCGTACGTGGTAATTTTCGCACCGCGCCCGTCAAGCGGAGCAGGAGCACGCCCCATGAGTGATCGCAGTCGACGACGCCGTCCCGCGCCGGGACCGTCAGGTCAGCCGCCTCGCAGCAGCACCGGTCGTCCTGGCTCCCCGGCGTCGAAGCCTCCCTCGGGGGGTGGCGCGAAGGCGTCGGTCATCGTGTTCCCGGCGGGCTCGTAAGACCGCGCCTCGTCGAGGATGGGGACCGCGGCGCGCAGCGTCGTGCCGGCGCCCGGGGTCGATTCGCTGTGACCGGCTGTCGATGGTGCGGTCGTCCCACTGGGGAGGGTGCTAGCACTCCTTGTCTCACCCACCGTGGGGGCGGACAGGGCCGCTAGGCTGGGCGTCGCCTGTGACGGCGACCAAGGAGGACCGGCGTGCCCCGAACTGTGGGAAGGGTGGTGATCGAGCACGTGCGTCCCGTGATCGACTGCGGCCGCCTCCCCGCCAAGGCCGCCATGCGCTGGCCGCTGGAGGTGAGCGCCACGGTGATCGCCGACGGCCCCGACCTGCTCCTCGCCTGGGTGCGCCACGGCACGCCGCGCTCCGCGCCCGCTCCATCCGCCTCAACACTGCCGCCGGGCTGGCGCGAGCTGCCGCTGTGGCCGGTTGGGAACGACCGCTACGCCGCCCACCTCACCCTCGCCAAGCAGGGGGCGTGGAGCTTCGACCTCGTGGCCGTTCCCGATGACTACGGCAGCTGGCTGCGCGACCTCCGGCTCCGCGTCGACGCCGGCCAGGACCCTGCCCTCGAACTCGAGGAGGGCGCGCTCATTGCCGAACGCCGGGCCAAACGACGCGACGTCAGCGCAACCGACCGTCGCTCCCTGACAGCGCTGGCCGCGGCCCTGCGGGCCAAAGGCCACCCGACGGCGCGGGTGGGCGCCGCCGGCAAGCCGGCCGCCGTCAGCCTGATGCGCCGCACCGTGGATCGGGCCGAGGCCACCTTTGCGGGCCCCTTCCCCCTCTGGGTGGACCGCGAGCGCGCCGGCTTCTCCGCCTGGTACGAGCTGTTCCCCCGCTCCGAGGGGGCGACGCAGACACGCCCGGGGAACCTCCGCACCGCCGCGGAGCGGCTGCCGGCGATCGCGGCCATGGGGTTCGACATCGTCTACCTGCCGCCCATCCACCCCATCGGCAGCTCCCACCGCAAGGGCGCCAACAACAGCCTCGAGCCCCGACCGGACGACCCCGGCAGCCCCTGGGCGATCGGCGCCGCCGACGGAGGCCACACCGCGGTCCACCCCGACCTCGGCACCATCAAGGACTTCGACGCCTTCGTCGCCGCCGCCGGCCGCGCCGGCCTTGATGTGGCGCTCGACTACGCGCTGCAGTGCAGCCCCGATCACCCCTGGGTGACCGAGCACCCGCAGTGGTTCCGCCACCGCCCCGACGGCAGCATCCGCCACGCGGAGAACCCCCCCAAGCGCTACCAGGACATCGTCCCCTTCAACTTCGGCACCGAGGATCGCGATGCGCTCTGGAACGCGCTGCGCGACGTCATGCTGTTCTGGATCGCGCACGGGGTGACCGTGTTCCGCGTCGACAACCCGCACACCAAGCCGATTCCCTTCTGGGAATGGCTGATCGCGGAGGTGCACCGCGAGAGTCCCGACGTGCTCTTCCTCGCCGAGGCGTTCACCCGGCCGGCGGTGGTGAAGCGCCTCGCCAAGGTGGGCTTCACGCAGTCGTACACGTACTTCACGTGGCGCAACACCAAGCGCGAGCTGACCGAGTACCTGACCGAGCTGTCGTCGACGGAGATGGTCGACTACTTCCGGCCCAACTTCTGGGTCAACACTCCGGACATCCTCCACGACTTCCTGCAGCACGGCGGTCCGGCGGCGTTCCGGCTGCGCCTGGTGCTCGCCGCCATGACCGCGCCGTCGTGGGGGATGTACAGCGGCTACGAGCTGTACGAGAGCACGGCGGTGCTCCCCAGCAGCGAGGAGTACCTCGACTCCGAGAAGTACCAGGTGCGTCCGCGCGACTGGTCCGACCCGCGCTCGCTGGCTCCGATGATCACCGTGGTCAACGGCATCCGCGCGCGCCACAGCGAGGCGATCGCGCTGCTGCGCACGCTCACCCTGCACCACATCGACTCCGACCAGATGCTCTGCGCCTCGCGGATCAGCGACGATGGCTCCGATGTGCTCCTGGTGATCGTCAACCTCGACCCGTACTGGCCTCGCGAGGCGACCACCTGGCTGGACCTCGAGGCTCTCGGCCTGCCCGCGGACACCCCCTTTGCCGCCCACGACGAGCTGACCGACACCACCTACACGTGGCACGGTCCGAACAACTACGTGCGCCTCGACCCCGCCGTGCAGCCCGCCCACATCCTTCACCTGCGAGCGCTCTGAGATGGCGGCGACCGGCCGGCGCACCCGGCACCTGCCCGTCCCCGAGGCCGTGCCCGATGCCGTGCCCGAAGCGGTGCCGAGCGCAGCCCATCCGCTTCCCGAGTCCGATCCCCTCTGGTTCAAGCGCGCCGTGTACTACGAGCTGCTGGTACGCGCCTTCGCCGACAGCAACGGCGACGGGGTGGGCGACTTCCGCGGACTCATCGACCGTCTCGACTACCTCGAGTGGCTCGGCGTCGACTGCATCTGGCTGTTGCCCTTCAACCAGAGCCCGCTGCGCGACGGCGGCTACGACATCAGCGACTACTACGACGTGCTCCCCGACTACGGGACCGTCGACGACGTGCGCGAACTGGTGGCCAAGGCGCACCAGCGCGGCATGCGCGTGATCATGGACCTGGTCGTCAACCACACCAGCGACCAGCATCCCTGGTTCCAGCAGGCCCGCTCCTCGCCGGACAACCCGTACCGCGACTGGTACATGTGGTCGGAGAGCAAACAGCGCTACCACGACGCGCGGATCATCTTCGTGGACAGCGAGACGTCCAACTGGACCTGGGACGACCAGGCGGGCGCGTACTACTGGCACCGCTTCTTCAGCCACCAGCCCGACCTCAACTACGACAACCCCGAGGTCCGCGCCGAGATGCTCAACATGGTGCGCTTCTGGCTGGACCTGGGCATGGACGGCTTCCGCCTCGACGCGGTGCCGTACCTCTTCGCCCGCGAGGGCACCAACTGCGAGAACCTGCCCGAGACGCACGCGTTCCTCGCCGACCTGCGCGCCGCCGTCGACCGCGAGTACAGCGATCGCGTCCTGCTCGCCGAGGCCAACCAGTGGCCCGAGGATGTCATCGACTACTTCGGCAGCGAGGAGCGACCGGAGTGCCACATGTGCTTCAACTTCCCGCTGATGCCGCGGATGTTCATGTCCCTGCGCCGCGAGCAGCGCTACCCGATCACCGAGATCCTCGAGCGCACCCCGCACATCCCCTCGACGGCGCAGTGGGGCATCTTCCTGCGCAACCACGACGAGCTCACCCTGGAGATGGTCACCGACGACGAGCGCGACTACATGTGGGGCGAGTACGCGTCGGATCCGCGCATGAAGCTCAACCTCGGCATCCGCCGCCGGCTGGCTCCGCTGCTCAACAACGGACGGCGCCAGATGGAGCTGTTCTGCGGGCTGCTGCTCTCCCTGCCCGGCTCGCCGATCCTGTACTACGGCGACGAGATCGGCATGGGCGACAACATCTACCTCGGCGACCGCGACGGTGTGCGCACCCCCATGCAGTGGAACGGGGACCGCAACGGCGGCTTCAGCCGCAGCGACTTTGCCCAGCTCTACCTGCCCCCGCTGATGGACCCGGTGTACGGCTTCTCTGCGGTCAACGTCGAGGCGCAGATGCGCAACGAGTCGTCGCTGCTGCACTGGATGCGCCGGTTCATCGGCGTGCGCAAGCGCTGGGCGGTGTTCGGCGAGGGCACCTTCGAGGCGCTCGACGCCGCCAACCCCTCGATCTTCGCGTTCCTGCGCACCTTCGACGACCACGTCGTGCTCTGCGTCAACAACCTCTCGCGCTTCGCCCAGCCGGTCGAGCTGGACCTGCGCCGCTTCGAGGGCTCCACGCCGGTGGAGATGCTCGGCCACGTCCACTTCCCGCGCATCGGCGAGCTGCCCTACCTGCTCACCATGGCTCCGCACAGCTTCTACTGGTTCACCATCGAGGCCACGGCGACATGAGCGAGACCGCCGCCGTCGATGCGGCCAGGCCCACGCTGGAGACCGCGCTGGTGTCATGGCTGCCGCGGCAGCGCTGGTACGGCGGCGGCGGCGCAATCCGCGAGGTGCGCTGCGAGGAGCTGTCGGTCATCGACGAGGCCGAGGTGGTGGTCGCAGCGTGCATCGTCTCCGTCGTCCACGACGACGGCACCGAGACGCGCCACAACATCCCGGTCGCGCTGGGGTCGCCCGGCGGCCCGCGACCGAGCGACCCCGCCGCCGTCATGTACGAGGACGACACCACGCTGATCTTCGACGCGCTCGCCGACGCGCGCACCGCGGCGCCGCTGTGGCGGATCCTCGCCGGCGGAGGCACGGTCGAGCTTGGCCACGGCCGGCTTGCGGCCGGCGGCGGCGGCCTTGACCCGTCGATCACCGACATCAGCCCGCTGGTGCGCGAGCAGTCCAACACCTCGCTGGTGGTCGGCGGGCAGCATCTCCTCAAGGTGATGCGCCGGGTGATCTTCGAGCCGTCGGTGGAGTTGGAGATGACCCGTGCCCTCGCCGACGCCGGGTTCGACCACGTGGCGCCGGCGCAGGGATGGCTGGACTACCGGCGCGACGACCAGCCGCACAGCGCGCTCCTGGCGCTGGTGCAGCCGTACCTGCACAACGGCACCGAGGGGTGGACGCTGGCGCTCACCTCGCTGCGCGATCTCTACGCCGACGCCGAGGAGCATGTTCCCGGCGACGCCGCCGAGCGCATCCGCGCGGTCGAGGAGGCCGGGGGCAGCTTCATCCCCGACGCTGCGCGCCTCGGCGACATCACCGCGCAGATGCACCTTGCCCTGGTGCACGCCGGCGGCGCCGGCCTCGCCGCGCGACCGATCACCGCCGCGCAGCTGGACGAGTGGGCGGACGAGATGCTCGCCGACCTCGATGCGCTGATCAGCGGCGGTGGCGTCGGGGAACAGCTCCGCGCGCACGAGGAGCCGCTGCGCGCGCGCATCTCGGCGATCCGCAGGCTCGACAACCCCGGGCTGGCCATCCGCATCCACGGCGACTATCACCTCGGCCAGGTGCTGCGCACCGACTCCGGCTGGATCATCCTCGACTTCGAGGGCGAGCCGCGGCGCACCGTGGAGCACCGCCGCCGCCGCCACTCCCCGCTGCGCGACGTCGCCGGGATGCTGCGTTCCTTCGACTACGCGGCCGCGGTGGCGCTCATCGAGCGGATCGCGCCGGGCGATCCGGCCTTCGCCCACCTCGCCGCCCACGGGCGCAGCTGGTCGGCGGCCAACTGCGACGCTTTTTGGTCGACGTACGTCGAGCGCACCGCCGGCACGCCGCTTCTGCCCGACGCCGGCGCGGCCCTGACCCTGCGCCGTGCCTTCGAGATTCAGAAGGCGGTGTACGAGGTGGGCTATGAGCTTGCCCACCGTCCCCACTGGGTGTCGGTGCCACTCGGGTTCCTGCTGGAGGCGACGTCATGAGCACCCCCCCGGAGGCGACGCGCAAACCAGCCGAGGACGTGCGCCTGCTGGTTGCGGGGACCCATGGTGACCCGCACAGCGTCCTCGGTGTGCACCCCCAGGGCCGGGTCACCACGGTGCGCGCCTTCCACCCCGACGCGCTCGAGATCTTGGTCGCCCATCCCGGCGGCATCGTTCCCATGAGGAAGCTCGACCCTGCCGGGCTCTTCGAGGCCGAGGTGGCCACCGCCGACCTGCCCGGCTACCGGCTGCGCCACCGCACCGCCGACCACGAGTGGGAGGTGGACGACCCCTACCGGTTCATGCCAACGCTGGGTGAGCTGGACCTGCACCTCATTGGCGAGGGCCAGCACCAGCGTCTCTGGGAACGCCTCGGAGCGCGCGTCATCGAGCACCAGGGCGTTCGCGGCACCGCGTTCGCGGTGTGGGCGCCCAACGCGCGCGGCGTCTCGCTGGTCAGCGACAGCAACGGCTGGGACGACCGCACCCTGCCGATGCGCATGCTCGGCGGCAGCGGTGTCTGGGAGATCTTCATCCCCAACGTCGGCGCGGGCCTTCGCTACAAATTCCGGGTGATCCGCTCCGACGGGAAGGTCATCCTCAAGGCCGACCCGCTGGCCCGCGCCGCCGAGGCGCCGCCGTCGACTGCCAGCGTGGTCACGGAGCCGGGCCACGCGTGGAAGGACGACACGTGGATCAGGCGCCGCATCGCCGCCGACCCGGTGCGCGCGCCGCTCTCCATCTACGAGGTGCACCTCGGCTCCTGGCAGCGCGGCGCCGACAACGCCGTGCTCGGCTACCGGGAGCTGGCCGGGCCGCTCGCCGAGTACTGCGAGCGCATGGGCTTCACCCACGTCGAGCTGCTGCCGCTCGCGGAGCATCCCTTCGGTGGGTCGTGGGGCTACCAGGTGAGTAGTTACTACGCACCGACAGCGCGCCACGGCAGCCCCGACGACCTGCGCTGGTTCGTCGATCACCTCCACCAGCGCGGCATCGGCGTGATCATCGACTGGGTGCCGGCGCACTTCCCGCGCGACGAGTGGGCGCTGGCCGAGTTCGACGGCACCGCCGTCTATGAGCACGCCGACCCGCGCCGCGGCGCCCAGCCCGACTGGGGCACGCTGGTCTTCAACTTCGGGCGCAACGAGGTGCGCAACTTCCTGGTCGCCAACGCGCTCTACTGGATCGAGGAGTTCCACATCGACGGACTACGCGTCGACGCGGTGGCGTCGATGCTCTACCTCGATTACTCACGCAAGGCCGGGGAGTGGCTGCCCAACCAGTACGGCGGTCGCGAGAACCTCGAGGCGATCGCGTTCATCCGCGAGTTCAACCAGCAGGTCCACGACAACCACCCCGGCGTGATGACCATCGCCGAGGAGTCCACCGCGTGGCCGGCGGTGACCGGCTCCGCCGCAACCGGCGGGCTCGGCTTCACCTTCAAGTGGAACATGGGCTGGATGCACGACGTGCTCGGCTACATCAGCAAGGACACCGTCTTCCGCCGCTACCACCACCAGCAGCTCACCTTCGGCGTCTGGTACGCGTGGTCGGAGAACTTCATCCTGCCGCTGTCGCACGACGAGGTGGTGCACCTCAAGGGCTCGCTGATCGGCAAGACGCCGGGCGACCGCTGGCAGCGCTTCGCCAACCTTCGCGCGCTGTTCGGCTGGATGTGGGCGCATCCCGGCAAGAAGCTGCTCTTCATGGGCGGTGAGTTCGGCCAGTGGGGCGAGTGGGACCACGACCGCTCGCTCGACTGGCAGCTGCTCGAGCAGGCAGACCACGCCGGCATGCAGCGCCTCGTCGCCGACCTCTGTCGCGTCTACCGCGAGATCCCGGCGCTGTGGGAGCTGGACAGCCGCAGCGAGGGGTTCCGCTGGATCGACGCCGGCAACGTCGACCAGAGCGTGCTCAGCTTCGTGCGCGTCGACGCCTCCGGCCGGGCCGGCCTCGCCTGCGTCGCCAACTTCTCCGCGGCCGTGTACAGCGGCTTCCGCGTCGGCCTGCCCAGCGCCGGGGAGTGGCGTGAGCTGATCAACACCGACGCGGCCGTCTACGGCGGCAGCGGCCAGGGCAACCTCGGTCGGGTGACCACCGAGCCTCTGAGTTGGCACGGCTTCGACCAATCAGCGACGATGACGGTGCCGCCGCTCGGGGTGGTGTGGTTGTCACCGGCCGAGTAGTTGCGCCGCCGAGTGCGAGAGATGACAATGTGGCGCCGCCGCCGGCCCATCCGTCCCAGGGAGCACCGACCATGACCACCGACCAGGCCCGCGAGCGGCTCATCGCGGAGCGCGATCGTCTCGCCGAGGTGCGCGACGCCGCCACCCGGCTGAGCATCTCCGCCACCGAGGCGGCGCAGCGCGAACTGTCGAGCGTCGACCAGCATCCCGCCGAGCAGGCGACCGAGACGCTGGAGCGGGAGCTGGACCTTGGCATCCTGCAGAGCGTCGAGAGCGAGCTGGCCGAGCTGGAGGCCGCCATCGGGCGCCTCGAGGCCGGCAGGTACGGCGTCTGCGAGGTCTGCGGCAAGCCGATCGCCGACGCGCGCCTCGAGGCCATGCCCGCGGCGCGCTACTGCATCGAGGACCAAGCCAAGGCCGAGCGCGACCCGCAGATGCGCAACGGAGCCTGACCGGCCGCCCCTACCAGCCGAGAGGCGTGGGACTGGCCCAGTCGGCGTCGTGGACGTCGGGGAACTCGAGCCGCTCCGGGACCAGCTCGTCGAGCAGCGTCTCCTGCCAGTCGAGCAGGGCGGCGTGGAGGCGCACCGTGGTGCGGGCCCGCAGCGCCTTGCGCGGCAGGGGCAGGCCGACCTCGGCCTCGAGCCGGTAGAGGCGCTGGCGGAGGACGCGGTCGAAGGTGCGCTCCCCGGTGAGGTGGCGCTCCTCGAGGTCGTTGATGAGGCGGTCGATCGCGGCGACCCGGCGCCGAACCTGTGAGCCGTCGGCGCGGCGGCGCCGGTCGTCGATCCGTCGTTCCCAGATCTCACGGCCGGCCTGAGCGATCAGGTCGCCGTCCATCTGCGAAGCCAGTTGGGCTGCCATCTCGGGGATCCCTTGTGATTGGTTCACCACTACAACGCGGCATGGTCACCCCCTGATACGCAAGGGGGGCCACAACGGACCATCGGACAGACCACCTTTCGGGTTGGTGACGAAGGGTCGGCACGGTGTCCTGGTCAATGCCTGAAGTGGCGCTCCCCGGTGTGAACCATGGCCATGCCCAGCGCGTCCGCGGCGGCGGTGACGTCGGGGTCCTTCTTCGAGCCGCCCGGCTGGATGACGGCGACCACCCCGGCCCGTCCCAGGGTCTCGAGGCCGTCCGGCATCGGGAAGAACGCGTCGGATGCGGCCACCGCCCCGGTGACGCGGTCGCCGGCGCGGCGCACCGCCAGCTCCGCCGCCTCCACCCGCGACATCTGCCCGGCACCGACGCCGACGGCCATGCCGCCGCTGACCAGGACCACGGCGTTCGACTTGACGTGGCGGCAGACCCGCCAGGCGATGAGCAGGTCACGCCACTGCGCCTCGTCCGGCTTGGCGCTGGTGACCGCGCTCATCGCCGACCGGTCGGTGCTCACCCGGTCGACCGTCTGCACCAGCAGGCCGCCGTCGATGCTGCGCACGTCCATCTGGGCGGCGCACGAGGGGCGCTCGACGACCAGCACGCGCAGCCGCTCCTTGGCCGCGAGCCGTGCGGCGGCGCCATCGGTGATCGCGGGCGCGACCACCGCCTCCAGGAAGGTGCGGGCCAGCTCCTCGGCCGTGGCCTCGTCGAGCGGGCGGTTGAGGGCGACGATGCCGCCGAAGGCGGAGCGGGGATCGCACTCGAAGGCGCGCCGGTAGGCGTCGACGGCGTCCACGCCGACCGCGAACCCGCAGGGGTTGGTGTGCTTGATCACCGCTGCGGCGGGGTCTCCGAAATCGCAGACCAGGCGCATCGCGGCGTCGACGTCGAGCCAGTTGGTGAAACTGAGCGCCGGCCCCTGGAGGCGGCGGGCGTGGGCGACGCCGCCGGGCACACCGGGGATGGCGTACAGCGCGCCGCTCTGGTGGGGGTTCTCGCCGTAGCGCAGCTCGGCGAGGAGGCGGCCGCCGGTGGTGTACTCGGCCTGCGCCGCTACCTCGCCGGTCTCGCCGGCGAGGTAGGCGGCGACGGCGGTGTCGTAGGCGGCGGTGTGGGCGAAGGCGCGGGCGGCGAGCCGGTCGCGGGTGGGCTGGGTGATGGCGCCGTGCTCGCGCAGCTCGGCGAGCACCTCGTCGTACTGCGATGGGGATACCAGCACGGCGACCGACCCGCTGTTCTTGGCGGCGGCGCGGATCATGGTCGGGCCGCCGATGTCGATGTTCTCGATGGTGGTGGCCCGGTCGGCGCCGCGGGCGACCGCCTCGACGAACGGGTAGAGGCTGACCACCACGATGTCGATCTCGCTGAAGCCGTGTTCGGCGAGCTGTGCCATGTGCTCGGGCAGGTCGCGGCGGGCGAGGATGCCGGCGTGGACGGCGGGGTGGAGGGTCTTGACCCGGCCGTCGAGCATCTCGGGGAAGCCGGTGAGGTCGCTCACCGCCATCGCCTCGATGCCGGCCTGGCCCAGGGCGCGGCGGGTGCCGTCGGTGGCGACCAGCTCGACGCCGCATTCGCGCAGCCCGCGGGCGAACTCGACGAGCCCGGTTCGGTCGGCGACGCCGAGCAGGGCGCGCATCAGTGCGCGCGGCCCGCGACCTGGGGGGCCGGCGCGATCTGCACCCTGCCGTCGCGGACGTGGAGCCGGCCGGATGCCCACAGCTCGACCGCCTGCGGAAGGATTCGCCACTCCTGCGCGTGGATGCGGCTGCACAGGGTCTCGGCGTCGTCGCCCTCCTCGACGGGCACCGCGGCCTGGAGCACGATCGGCCCGGCGTCGACCGCGCCGGCGGCGAGCAGGTGCACGGTGCAGCCGGTGATCGTCACTCCGGCGGCGAGCGCGTCCTCGACGGCGTGCATGCCGCCGGCGAACGCGGGCAGCAGCGATGGGTGCACGTTGAGGATGGCGTTGGGGTAGGCGGTGAGGACCTGGTCGCTGAGCACTCGGTTGTAGCCGGCGCAGACCACCAGGTCGACGCGCGCGGCACGGAGAGCGTCGACCATGGCGCGGTCGCGCGCGGCGGCGTCGTTGCCGAAGTCGACGACGGGCAGTGACAGCGTGGCAATGCCATGCTGCGCCGCGATGGCAAGGGCGCCGCAGTCGCGCCGGTTGCTGACCACCAGGACGACGACGGCGGGGTGGTTCGGGGCGGCGGCGGCGGCGATCAGCGCGGCGAGGTTGCTGCCCGCACCCGAGACGAGCACGGCAACGCGGCGGCGCTCGCTCATCGCAGAGTGACGCGCTCGCCGCTCGAGGACTCGACCACCTCGCCGATGCGCCACACCGGGATCCCGGCCGCGCCGGTGACCGCACCGGCCTGCTCGCGCGGTACGGCAAGCACCATGCCGACGCCCATGTTGAAGGTGCGCCACATCTCCTCGGGCATGACGCCGCCGGCGCGCTCGATGGCGGAGAAGAGCGCGGGCACCTCCCAGCTGGAGCGGTCGATGACCGCGCTCAGTCCCGCGGGAAGCACGCGTGGTACGTTCTCGATGAGGCCGCCACCGGTGATGTGGGCGATGGCGCGGACGTCGATCGAGGCGCGCAGCTCGTTGACCGCGTGCAGGTAGCAGCGGTGGGGCTCGAGAAGCAGGTCGGCCAGCGGCGCGGCGGTGCCGGGGAGCGGTGCGCTCCAGTCCAGCTCGCGCTCGAGAACGATGTGCCGCACCAGTGAGTAGCCGTTGGTGTGCAGGCCGCTGCTCGGCATCGCCAGGAGCACGTCTCCTGCCTGCACGCGGGTGCCGTCGATGATCTGGTCGCGCTCGACGGCGCCGACGATGAAGCCGGCGATGTCGTAGTCGCCGAGCGCGTACACGCCGGGCATCTCCGCGGTCTCGCCGCCGACCAGTGCTGTGCCGGTGTCGCGGCAGGACTGGGCGACGCCATCGACGACCTCGGCGAGGTGCTCGGGCGAGAGCTTGCCGGTGGCGTAGTAGTCGAGGAAGAAGAGCGGTTCCGCGCCGCAGCAGAGGATGTCGTTGACGCAGTGGTTGACGAGGTCCTGGCCGATGCCGCGGTGGCGGTTGGTGGCGATGGCCACCTTGACCTTGGTGCCGACCGAGTCCGTGCTCGAGACCAGCACCGGGCGCTTCCAGCGCGCGACGTCGAACTCGAACAGCCCGCTGAACGCGCCGATGCCGCCGAGAACTGCCGGGGTGTGGGTGCTCGACACCGCGCGGCGGATGAGGTCGATGGCACGGTTGCCCGCGTCGATGTCGACCCCGGCGTCGGCGTAGCGCAGGTCACCCATCAGCGGACGAGTCTATCGGTTGGCCGGGGCCCCCGGGGAAGCCATCACATCGCGCGGGCGGCCTCGGCTCGTCGCCGTTCGATGTGGGTGCGTTCGGCGTCGTTGCCCACCAGGGCGAGGGCGCGGTCGTAGGCGGCCACGGCCTCGCCGGTGCGTGCCAGCCTGACCAGCAGCTCCGCGCGGGTGACATGAAGAAGGTGGTAGTCGTCGAGCGACTCGGACACGTCGTCGGCGAGCGCGAGGGCCTCGTCCACCCTGCCCGTCTCGGCGATCGCCACAGCGTGGTTGAGGGCGGTGATCGGTGACGGCGCCAGCCGGCGCAGGGTGACGTACAGCGCGGCGATCTGGGCCCAGTCGGTGGCGGCGGCGGTGCCAGCCTCGCAGTGCACAGCCGCGATGGCGGCCTCCAGCTGATAGCGGCCTGGACGGCGAATCTCGAGCGCCCGCTCGACAAGCTGCACACCCTGCGCGATCGCGGTGTGATCCCAGCGCGAGCGGTCCTGCTCGGCGAGCCTGCGCAGGCTGCCGTCGCCAGACTGGCGCTCGCTGCGCCGGCTGTGGGTGAGCAGCAGCAGTGCGAGCAGGCCGAGCGTCTCGGGCTCGTCGGGCATGAGGGTGGCGGCGACGCGGGCCAGCCGGATCGCCTCGTCGCACAACGAGTGGCGCACCATGTCAGCACCGGCGGCGGCGAGGTAGCCCTCGTTGAACACCAGGTAGATGACGGCGAGAACCGACGGGAGGCGTTCGCGGAGCAGTGGGGGCGGCGGCACGCGAATCGGAATGCCGGCACCGCGGATCTTGCGCTTGGCGCGCACCAGTCGCTGCGCCATGGTGGCCTCCGACACCAGGAAGGCGCGCGCGATCTCCGGAGTGGAGAGCCCGCCGATCAGCCGCAGCGTGAGCGCGACCCTCGCCTCGGGTGCCAGCGCGGGATGGCAGCAGGTGAAGAGGAGCGCGAGGCGGTCGTCGCCGACGTCGGTGGAGTCGAGCAGCGGCGGATCCACCTCGTCGTCGATGTGGAGGCGCACCGCGGCCTCGCGCGCCGTCGCCCGGGTGCGCTCACGGCGGAGATGATCGAGCGCCTTGTTGCGCGCGGTGGTCATCAGCCAGGCGCCGGGCCGGTCGGGGGTGCCGTCGCGGGGCCAGCGCTCCACCGCGGTGGCCAGTGCCTCCTGCACTGCGTCCTCGGCGAGGTCGATGTCGCCGAGCAGGCGGGCGAGGGTGGCGACGACGCGGCCCGCGTCGTCACGGAAAACGCGCGCGACCGCCGCGGCCGCGGCCGACGGGCTGGGGCTGGTTGCGGCTGGGTCAGGCACCGACAAGGGGACGGATCTCCACCGATCCTCCCTGGCGGAGGGGCACATCGCCGGCCAGCTCGATCGCCTCGTCGAGGTCGGTGCAGTCGATGACGTAGTAGCCGCCGAGGTGCTCCTTGGTCTCGGCGTGCGGGCCGTCGGTCACCATGGTCTCGCCGCCGCTGTGGCGGATGGTTGTGGTCATCTCCACGCCGGCGAGCGCGGCGCCGTCGACGAGCTTGCCGCGACGCCCGGCCGCCTCCGCGAATGCCTGGTGCTTGGGGAACATCTCGGGATCGGCCGGCGCGCCGGCGGGCTCGTGGATCAGCAGGATGTACTTCAACTGGCAGCCCTCACAGGGTGGCGGACGAACGTCCGCGCATGGTAGTGCGCGGCGGCCGGGTGATCAGGGGCAGCCGGCGTGCTACATCGAGAGGACGGGGCGGACCTCGACTGCGCCACCGGTTGACGCGGCGGGGATCTTCGCGGCCCATGCGGCGGCGTCGGCCTCGTCCTTGCAATCGAGCACGTAGAAGCCGATCAGCTGCTCGGGACCCGACGAGAACGGGCCCTTGGCGGCGTCAGTGCGACCGTCGCGCACCCGCACCGTCTGCCCCGCGGCCGACGGCTGCAGCGGGTCGCCGGTCTGGAACACGCCCGCGCCGGCGGCCGACTCGTACATGGCGCCGTAGGCGGCCATCTGCTTGTCCATCTCCGGGGTGCCGAACGCCGGCGCCTTGCTCTCGTCGCTCCACAGTAGGAACAGGTACTTCACGGGTGTCTCCTCCGAACCGTTGCGGGACGCCGGGATGGCGGCCCCTACCTGTATGACGCGGTTCGGCGGCGAAATCGACAGGGTTCTCGTGGACGCCTCGGAATTGCTGATCGGACAATCCTCGTTACGGTCCCGCCGCCTCCCGGGGCACCGCCTGCGCGATCGTGAACGCACGGTTTGCCCGCGGCACCCCGGCGTACACCGCCACGTGAAGAAGCACCTCCTTGATCTCGTCACGGGTGACGCCGTTTCGCGCTGCCGCTGCGAGGTGCAGCTCGAACTCCTCCTCACACCCGAGCGCTGCCAGCAGCGCCAGGGTGACGCAGCTGCGCGTCCGGCGGTCGAGACCCGGCCGCGACCAGACGTCGCCCCAGGCGTACCGGGTGATCAACGACTGGAAGTCGGCTGTGAAGTCGTCGGTGGAGGCAACCGCTCGGTCCACATGCGCGTCGCCGAGCACCTCACGGCGCACCCTCATGCCGGTGTCATCGCTGTTGGTTGGCATCGACTCTCCTCACGACGTGACAAAGTGCTCGAGCAGAAGCGGAGTGATCGTCTCGGCACGTTCGATGATGGCCAGGTGAGCCGCCTGCTCAACGCAGACCAGCCGCGAGCCGGAAACCGCTGCCGCGATCTCCGCTCCGTGGGCAGGTGGGATGGAGGTGTCGTCGGCTCCGCTGATGACCAGCGTCGGACAGTGGATCAGCGGAAGATCGGGGCGCAGGTCCATGGCCGCGATCGCCTCGCAACAGCGCGCGTAGCCCTCGACGTTGGTCTCCAGGAATGACGCGGTGATCCGGCTCACCAGCGCGGGTTCACGGGCGCTGAAATCCGGCGTGAACCAGCGGGAGATGACCCTGGTGGCGATCGAACCCATGCCCTCGGCCCGCACCGCCGCCGCGCGCTCGTGCCAGGCCCGCGCCGGGGTGAGGCGCGCCGAGGTGCTGCACACCGCCAGGCGTTCCACACGGTGTGCGTCGCGGGCGGCAAGTGACATCCCGACCATGCCGCCGAGGGACACCCCGCAATAGGACACCCGCGAGAGACCGAGGTCATCCAGCATCGCGATCACGGCTCGACCAAGGCCATCGATCGTCACCGGGACGCTCGGCTCGCGAGACCCTCCGTGGCCGGGCAGGTCCCAGCGCACCACGCGGAAGTGCGCGACCAGTGAGTCGAGCTGGGCGTCCCACACAGCCATCGTCGTCCCCAGTGAATTGCCCAGCACCAGTGCGGGAGCGTCGCCGGGACCGTCGGACGTGTATGCCAGCGCGAGCTGATTCACCCTGCCCTTCCGCCGATGGAGACATCGTCATGGGCGCGTAGGGCGGCACTGACGAGGTCGCTGTTCGCTCCAAGATGCGCGCGCGGTTCCAACACGGCGTCCAGCTCCGCAGTGGACAGCACCGCCGCGACCCGCGGTTCCTCGAGCAGCGCCGCGCGCAGTGACGTTCGCCGCGCACCAGCCGTATCCACGCAGCGACGCACCAGGTCGTGCGCCTCGTCGGCCCCCATCGAGTGCGCCAGCCGGGAAGCCACCGCCCCGGCCATCAGCACGTCGTTACCGGTGACCTGTGCCTCCATCCGGTCGACGTCGACGAACAGGCCGGCGAGCAGCGTGTGACTGTGGATCGCGGCGCCCCCGGTGATGGCGAGCAACTCGCTCAGGGTCGTCCATTCGGCGTGCCAGCCGCCGGCGGCGCGCTCGTGCTCCTGCACCATGGTGGTCAGCAGAGTGGCCACGAGCCCTGGTGCTCGTCGTGCAGCGGCCACGGTCAGGATGGCCTGAACGGGGTTGCGTTTCTGCGGCATCGATGACGACCCGCCCCCAGCGGCCGCCTCCTGGATCTCGGCGACCTCGGTCTGGGCGAGGAGGATGAGGTCGCCGGCCATCTTGCCCAGGACTCCGCAGGTGATTCCCAGTGCGCTCGCCAGCTCGGCGATCCGCACCCGGTTGGTGTGCCACGGCAGCGTGGGCCGCGCCAGGTTCAGCTGCTCCGCGAGCGCTGCCACGACCGCCGGCCCGTCATTGCCGAGCGCAGTGAGGTTCCCGGCGGCGCCTCCGAGCTGAATCGCCAGGCGCTCGCTGCGAACGTGATCCAGGAGCACACGGGCTTCGTCAACTGCGACGAGCCAGCCGGCGGCCTTGAGACCGAACGTGGTGGGCGTGGCCTGCTGCATGAGGGTGCGCGCGGCCATCACTGTGTGGCGATGTGCGTCCGCCAGGCGGGCGCAGTCGGCCGCGACCGCAGCCAGGTCGTCAAGCAGGTGGCCCAGCGCTCGGTGGGCGACAAGCGCCATGGCGGTGTCCACGATGTCCTGGCTGGTGGCGCCGAGATGGACGTACCTGCTGACGCCTGGACTGACCGCGGCGCGCAGGTCGCGGACCAAGGGGACAACCGGGTTCCCGGACTCGCCGGCACGCCGCCCGATGCTCTCCAGGTCGAACGCGTCCGGTGTGCACGCTGCGCTGATCTCGACGACGGCCTCCGGTGGCACCAGGCCAACGCCGGCCTCTGCCCTCGCCAGAGCGGCCTCCGCATCAAGCAGCGCCTGCAACCACGCGCGGTCGCTGACCTCTCGCGCAATCGCCGCGCCGCTGAAGAGCTCACCGAACAACCCGGATCCACTCGCGGGGCGATCGCTCATGGTGGGCTCACCGGTGGGCGCAGTGCAGCGGGCTCAGAGCTCGAAGAAGACGGTCTCATTCTCTCCCTGCAGGCGAATGTCGAAGCGCAGGTTCTTTCCGTCCGGGACCGCGATGAGGGTCTGCCGGTCGGAGTCCGGGAGGGTCATGAGCAGTGGATCGTTGGCGTTGGCCTCAGCCTCGTCGGGGAAGTAGATGCGTGTCACCACGCGGTCGAGCAGGCCCCGGGCAAAGACGGAGACATCGATGTGCGGGGCCTCGGTTGCCCCTTCCTCGGTGGGTAGCGCGCCGGGCTTGACAGTGATGATCGTGTACACGCCCTCGTCGTCGGTGCCGCAGCGGCCAAAGCCGCGGAAGTTCGCGGGGTGGGCGAATCCACCGTCGGGATCCGCCTGCCACGTCTCGATGAGGGCGTCAGGGACGGGGGTGCCCGCGCCATCGAACACCTGACCGCTGATCCGGATGGCTCCCGGTGTGCCGTCGGGCACCACACTGGGGCCGTCGGTCCAGGTCAGGCCGATGGCGAGGAACGGCCCGACGGTCTGCGATGGTGTCAGGGGGAGCTTCATCGGCCGTCCGGTGTCTCCCACGGCGTCGAGGCCCGGCCGCGGAGGACGATGTCCCACTCGAAGCCAAGCGCCCACTCCGGTTCGGTGAGCTGGAGTGACCAGCGCGACACACAACGTTGCCGAGCGGACGGATCGGGAATCGAGTTGTAGATCGGGTCCTGATCGAAGAGCGGGTCACCCGGGAAGTACATCTGGGTCACCAGGCGTTGGATGAACGCACGGCCAAACAGCGAGAAATGGATGTGCGCCGGCCGCCACGCGTTGGGATGATTCCGCCAGGGGTACGCGCCCGGTTTGATGGTGATGAATCGGTAGCGACCGTCTGCATCCGTCAGGCACCGCCCAACGCCGGTGAAGTTGGGGTCCAGGGGCGCGGGATGCTGATCCCCGATGTGGGCGTACCGGCCCGCCGCGTTGGGCTGCCACACCTCCACCAGCGTGTTGGGGATCGCCCGACCACCCTCGTCGAGCACACGGCCGGCGACGATGATGCGCTGACCCTGTGGCTCACCGGAATGCTGCCGTGTCAGGTCGTGGTCGAGCGGTCCGACCCTGCCCTCCCCGAGAAGCGGTCCGGTGACCTCCGTCAGGCGCTGGGGCATCAGTCTCAGGGGATTGCCGGGCGCACGCAGCCGCGTCGACTCGTACCCCGGGGACAGCAGCGGTGGATGCACGCCCCGCGTTGGTGGATAGTTGGGCAGGCTGAGACGATCAGGCATGGGCCATCTCCAAGCCGACGTAGTTCTCGGCAAGGCTCTGCTGCATCGCGTGTGATGACCGAAGGTAGTCCTGCTGGGCTCGTTGCAGCTTGTGGACGAACGGATCCCGGTCGTCGTGGCGATGCATCAGGTTGGTCATCATGGCGGAGAACTCCTGCACCCGCCACACCCGGTAAAGACAGGCCGTCGAGTAGGCGTCGAGAGCACTCCGCGTGCCTGAGGCGTACCACTCGATGAGCGCGTCAGCGAGGATCCTGACGTCGGCGATGGCGAGGTTGAGGCCCTTCGCTCCCGTCGGAGGCACGATGTGCGCCGCATCCCCGGCGAGAAAGAGTCGCCCGAACTGCATCGGCTCGACGACGAAGCCGCGCATCGGTGTGATGCCCTTCTCGAGGACCGGCCCTTCCACGAGGGACCAGCCCGGCGAGTGGAGACGGGTCTGCAATTCCGACCAGATGCGCTCGTCCGGCCAGTTGTTGATGTCATCCAGAGGATCGACCTGCAGGTACAGCCTGCTGATCTGCGGCGTGCGCAGGCTGTGCATGGCGAACCCGCGATCGTGGAAGGAGTAGATCAGCTCATCGGTCGAGGGTGCCACGTCTGCCAGGACCCCGAGCCAGCCAAAGGGATAGCTGCGCTCGTAGACGCGCAGGACGCCGGCCGGTATCGCCGGCCGGCAGATTCCGTGGAAGCCGTCGCATCCGGCGATGACGTCACAGCGGAGCTCGACCGACTGCCCGTCATGCCCGTAGCGGATCAGGGGATGGTCGGCGTCGATGTCAGCGACGCTCACCTCGCTCGCCTCGAACACCACCTCCCCGCCCGCCTGCAGTCGAGCGGCGATGAGATCCTTGACCACCTCCTGCTGGCCATACACAGTGATCGCCCTGCCGCCGGTGAGGTCCGAGAGTGCGATGCGGGTGCGCACACCGTGGAACTGAAGGTTCACACCGTGGTGAACGAGTCCCTCGCGCAGCATGCGGTCGGCGACGCCGGTGTGCACGAGGAGGTCGACCGTTCCCTGTTCGAGCACGCCGGCGCGGACCCTGGCCTCCACGTAGGCCCTGTCGCGCTGCTCGATCAGTACCGACTCGATGCCCGCCCGGTGGAGCAGGTGCGAGAGCATCAGGCCCGCCGGTCCGGCACCGACGATGCCCACCTGCGTGGTCGTCATGGCGTGGTACCGGCGGAGAGCCCGGCCCACTCCTCGTCGGCGTAGCGCAGTGAGCGCAGGGCCGTGAGCTCCGCGTCCGTTGGGGGGTCGGTGGTCCGCACGTCGGGGGAGATCTTGAGGGCCCAACCCGTGGCCGCAAGGATGTCGTCCATCGAGCTCCCCGGATGGATGTGCGTCACGACCAGCTCGCAGGTTGCGGGATCAGGCTCGAGAATGCCGAGGTCGGTCACCACGGCGCTGACTCCACCACCGAGAAGCCCCAGACGCTCGCGTGATCCTCGCCCCTCCCCGTACCCGACCGAGGTGCGGAAGTCGAGCGTTTCGACGAAGGTGCGACGGGTCTGGCGGAGCATGACCAGCGTCTCGCGACATGAGGAGGCGATCTCGGGAGCGCCGCCCGCACCGGGAAGCCGGACCTTCGGGTGCTCATACCTGCCCACCACCGTGGTGTTGAGATTGCCGTACCGATCGATCTGCGCAGCGCTGAGGAAGCCGAGGTTGATGCGGCCGGCCTGCAACCAGTAGCTGAAGATTTCCGGGACGGACACGACGGCATCAGCGGTATCGGCGAGTTCCCCATCACCAATGGACAGCGGAAGTCTCGTCGGCTTGGCGCCGATCGTCCCGCTCTCGTAGATGAGCACGCAGCGCGGAGCGTGCGTCGCCCGAGCAAGGTTGGCGGCCTGGCTGGGGAGACCGATGCCGACGAAGCACACCGTTCCGTCGTCGAGGTGGCGAGCAGCGGCCACGGCCATCATCTCGTCAGTGCTGTACCGCTCGCCATCGGTGCTCATGACGCCCTGGCCTTGTCGCTCTCGACCGCCCGAAAGTAGCCGGCGATGTCCGTTACGTCGTGCACGTGACTCTGCAGCCAGCCGTTGAACAGATCGCGGTCCCGGCTGATCGCATCCCAGCGACGGTAGAAGCCGTTGTCCCTGTCGTAGTAGCCGTGTGCATACGAGGGATGCGCACCGCCCCGTACCACGGCGACCGCTGAGATCACCCATGACGGAAGCACGACCGCTCCCGGACGCTGTTCGAGGCGTGGGACGATCTCCTCGACGGTCACGATGGCGCGATCGGCCGCGAGCACGACCTCCTTCTGCACCCCGCTGATGCCCCACAGCTGCACGTTGCCCTTGGCGTCGGCCTGCTGCGCATGAATGATGCCAACGTCCGGGCGCAGGGCCGGGACCGCGGCCAGGACCTCGCCCGTGAATGGGCACGCGATGGTGGCAATCGACGTCGTCACCTGAGGGAGTCCGGTACCGGCGTACCCACGCAGAACGGCAAAGGGCAACCGGGAGGCTCCGGCGGCATAGGCCGCCGCCATCCCGGCATGGGAGTGTTCCTGGAGTGCGAGCGGTGCCGGCCAGCCGTGTTCCACCGCGTCGCGAAAGCGATGCAGAGACCCCACGCCCGGGTTGCCCCCCCAGGAAAAGACAAGCTCGTCCGCGCACCCGGCACCGATCATCTGGTCGTAGATGATGTCCGGTGTCATGCGAACGAGGGTCAGCCCTCGCCTGTGTTGGCGGATGATCTCGTGCCCCGCGGCACACGGGATCAGATGGGTGAATCCCTCGAGTGCGACGGTGTCCCCATCGTGAACCAATGTACCGACGGCCTCGGCGAGCGACACGATGTCTGCCACTGCTGTTTTCCTACACCTTCTAGAACGGGAAGTGCCGCGGCTCGCTCTGCGTCGTGATCCAGCGGAGCTCGGTGAACTCGTCCATCGCGAACGTTCCTCCGAAACGCCCCCATCCGCTGTCCTTGACACCACCGAACGGCATCTGCGGCTCATCGTGAACCGGCTGGTCGTTGATGTGCACGATGCCGGCCTCGAGTCGATCGGCCATCGCCATGGCGCGGTCCGCATCAGCCGTGAAGATGCCCGCAGCAAGCCCATACCGCGTCGCATTGGCCCGCTCGACCGCCTGGTCCGGACTGTCGACCACCTCGACAGCGAGAACCGGGCCGAAGGTTTCAACCTGCGCCAGCTCGCTGTCCGGCGGCACGTCCGTGATCAGCGTTGCCTGGTAGCAGCGGTCGACCACCTTGCCGCCGGCGAGAACCCTCGCACCGCCGGCGACCGCCTCGTCAACGCGACGCCTGACGGTCTCCAGGGCGTGGGCGTTGATCAGCGGACCGATGATCGTGCCCGGATTCCTCGGGTCGCCCGTGGACAGTCCGGCTGTCTTCTTGCTGAGACCCTCGAGAAACCTGTCCGCGATCGGGCGTTCCACGATGACGCGCCGCGCGCTCATGCAGATCTGACCCTGGTGCAGAAAGGCGCCGAAGGCGGCCGCCTCGACGGCGTACTGCGCGTCGGCGTCGGCGAGCACGATGAGCGGGTTGAACCCGCCAAGTTCGAGGACGACTCGCTTGAGGTTTCTGCCTGCCGCCTCCGCGAGCTTGCGACCGGTGGCCGTCGAGCCGGTGAAGTTGATCCGGCGAACGTGCGGACTCTCGACGAACTCGTCCGCGATGGCGCCGGCCGCGCCGGGTCCATGGGTGACGACGTTGAGGACCCCGTCCGGCAGCCCCGCCTCGGCGAAGATCTCGGCCCACAGGGCACCGCCCACGTACGGGGACTCCTCCGACGGCTTGAGCACCACCGTGTTGCCGGCGGCGAGCGGTGCGCTGAGCGAGCGCGCCGAGAGGATCAGCGCCGCGTTCCACGGGGCGATGGCGGCAACGACACCGACCGGACGGCGGATGCCCATCGCGAAAGCGCCCGGAAGGTCGGAGGGCAGGATCTGGCCGATGGGCGCGTACGCCAACCCCGCTGCCTGGCGAAGCAGTCCCGGCACGAATCCCATCTGGAACATGCCAAAACCGAAACCGCAGCCGGTCTCGCGCGCCAACCACGAGACCACCTCATCCCGGCGACTCTCGAGGATGTCCGCGGCCTTGAGAAACACGCGCTGACGCTCCGCGGGGGCCGACCTCGACCATGCCGGGAAGGCGTCCGCGGCGGCGGCCACGGCCTGGTGCGCTTCCGCGCGCGTACCGGCGGCGACGCGGGCGACGACATCTCCAGTGAAGGGATCAAGGTCGTCGAAGGTGTCGCCGCCCGCGGTGCCGACCCAGCGGCCGCCGATGTGGTGCTGCACGGCCCGGACCGTGTCTGTCGTCATGTCAGTCTCCCGTGTGTGCGATTTCTGATGACTGTTCGGATCAGGTGACCCTCAGAACCGGCTTGATGGTCGGGCGCACCCTTTGCCTCGGTCACGGCGGCGGTGACCTTCATCACCCGTCCTCCACAGGGGCGCTCTCTCCCGTTGTGCGCAGGCGGTAGCCGAGCGGGAGCAGACGCAGATGGAAGCGCCGCTCGACGGTGCCCCAGATGCCGCGCGGGAGAAAGAGCGCGAAGAGGATCGCGGTCGCGCCGAGGCCGACGAGGTACCAGGCGCCGCTGTCAGCGAACTGATTCTGAATGAGCCAGAAGAGGACCGCGCCGATGATCGGCCCTTCGAAGGTGCCCAATCCGCCGACCAGCACCATGAAGATCATGTACGCCGACCATTGAACACTGAAGATCGATTTCGGCTCGATGAAGAGTGTGTTCGCCAGGGTCAGCGCACCGGCGGCGGCGCAGCCGATGGCGGCGAACACGAAGAGGATCCGCTTGCCCGACATCACCCGGACCCCCAGCGACGAGGCGGCCTCCTCATCGTCGCGGATGGCCTGCAATGAGGCACCCAGGCGGCTGCGGAGCAAGAAGAACAGCAGCATGAGCAGCCCTGCGGCCACCGCCAGGGTGAGCCAGTACGTGTAGGTCAGCCGGTCGCCGGTGGAGTAGACGTTGAGACCGCGCAGTGAGGTGCCGGTGCCGCCGCCGAGGTTCTGGTCGAGGGTCGCCAGCAGCAGGAACACCTCGGCAACCACCCATGTCCCGATGGCGAACTGGCCGCCGCGAAGCCGGAGGACGAGAACTGAGACGGGCAGCGCGATGACGCCCGCGCACAGCGCGGCAACGCCCATCGCGGGGTACGGCGACCATCCCTGCTGGGTGAGGAAGATGGTGCCGTAGGCACCGAAGCCGATGAACGCCTGCTGTCCGACGGAGACGAGGCCCCCGTACCCGGCAAGCGCATTCCACATCACCGCCAGGATGACCAGGATGAGCAGCGACGTCAGCTGCTGCGTGGTGTTGGCATCGAGCGTCAGGGGAACGAGAACCAGCAAGCCGATGAGCAGCAGGGCAGCCGCTGTTGAGATGGCCGACAGCCGCGTCCAGCGCTGCACGCGGTGGCCACCGACAGCGACTGCCGTCTCGCTCATGCTCGCGCCAGCCTGCCGGCGAGGATCCCGCTGCGCGGCAGCGCGAGCACCGCGAGAAAGACGAGATGGCCGGCGATGATCGAGTACTGCGGATTGATCTCAGCCCCGATCGTCTGCGCGACGCCGAGCACGATGCCGCCGGCGAGCGTTCCCCACAGCGAACCGAAGCCTCCGATCACCACCGCCTCGAAGGCGAAGATGAGCTGGGTGGGCCCGCTCGACGGCTCAAAGGTCGAACGCAGCGCCATGAAGCCGCCGGCGAGGAAGGCGATGGCAACTGCGATGGCGGTTGCGCGCGCGTAGACCGCACGCGCGTTCACCCCAACGAGCTCGGCGGTATCGGCGTCCTCTGCGGTGGCGCGCATCTCGCGGCCCATCGGGGTGCGGGAGAGGAAGATCTGCAGCCCGCCGAGGACGGCGACGGCGAGGGCGAGGGTGAGCGCTCCCAGCCCGGAGATCGACAGCTGATCGGTGATCTGCCAGCTGAAGGTGGTGATCGAGCCTGCGTTGGTGGCAAGCGACTTGACGTCCGGCGAGTAGACCTGGAGAAGGAGGTTCTGGATCACGATGGCCAGCCCGAACGTGGTCAGCAGGGGAATCAGAGGCCCCGAGCGCAGGCTCCGGTCGAGCATCGCCAGGTGCAGCACATACCCGATCGCAAGAGCCACGGGCAGGACGAGCGCGGTGGCGACGAATGGGGAGATGGCTGTCTGGTGGACGACGGTCCAGATGAGAAAGGCGCCCAGCACGGCGATGTCGCCGTGGGCAAGGTTGATGATGCGCATCACGCCGAACAGCAGCGACAACCCGCATGCGAAGAGCGCGTAGAGACCGCCCAGCAGGATCCCCTGGACGACGGCGTTCATCCAGGTCACAGTGCCACCGGGTCCGCGGGAGCCTGACGCTCCAACCCGAAGTAGGCCTCGGTCACCTGCTCGCGGCTCAGGTCGCCCGACAGACCCTCGAGCACGACACTGCCCTCGAGCATGCAGGCGATCCGATGGGCAACGCTCATGGCACGCGACAGATCCTGCTCGACAAGCAGCACGGTCGCCCCACCGCCGATCAGGGTGTCGATCGAGCGGTAGACGGCGTCAACCGCCTGCGGGGCCAGGCCGAGCGAGACCTCGTCGAGCAGCAGGAGACGCGGATTGGTCATCAGGGCGCGGCCGATCGCGGTGGCCTGCTGCTCGCCCCCGGAGAGCGCGGAGGCCCGCGTGGAGCGGAGCGGTCTGAGCAGGGGAAAAGCTTCGAGAACGGCGTCGACGCTCCAGGCGCCCTCGCGTGCGTACCGTCCGGCGACGAGCAGGTTCTCCTCAACGGTCAGCCCAGGGAACAGCCGCCGGCCCTCGGGCACGAGACCGATACCCATCCGGGCGCGCCGGTGTGTCGCGACCCACGTGACATCGTTCTGGTCGAAGAGGATCCGCCCACGGTCGGCTCGATGGGCTCCGCTGATGGTGCGCAGCAGCGTCGTCTTACCTGCGCCGTTGGCACCGACCAGCGCCAGCACCTCGCCCTCCTCAACGTGCAGGGACACGTCGCGCACCGCTCGCAGCAGGCCGTGGGAGGCATCGACGTTCTCGATCGAGAGCAGGGTCATGCTGCGCCTCGACCGAGGTAGGCGTCAACGACCTGCGGATTGCGCATCACCGCGGCCGGTTCGCCGTCGGCGATGACCCTACCCGCATCGAGACACACCAGCCTGTCGACGACCTCCACGAGGACGTGCACAATGTGCTCGATCCACACGATGGCCAGCCCCCCACGCCGGATCTTCCTGATGGTGGTCACGAGCTCCGCCGCCTCGGCATCGGTGAGTCCCGCGCCGATCTCATCGAGCAGGACCACCGCGGGGTCGGTGGCGATCGAGCGCGCGAGCTCGAGGCGCTTGCGGTGGAGCAGACCGAGGCTCTCGGCGCGGCGGTTGGCCACATCGGTGAGGCCGCAGAGCGCGAGAACCTCGATGGCACGATCGCATGCGGACGGGCCGCGCCGTCCTCCGCCCCAGGCGGCGCCGACGAACACATTCTCGAACACGGTCATGCCCCCGAACGGCCGGGGCACCTGGTGGGCGCGGGCGATACCGAGGCGGCAGCGGTCTGCCGCCCCGGTGGCGGTGACGTCACGTCCGCGGAAGCGGATGGCGCCAGCGCTGGGGCGGATCGCGCCGGCCAGCAGGTTGAGGAGGGTGGTCTTGCCCGCGCCGTTGGCTCCCACGATCCCGACCGCCTCTCCCGGCTGGACGCGGAAGTCGACGCCGTCGAGAACGACGAGCGCGCCAAACCGCTGACCGACGCTCACCCCCTCGAGAATCGGTTCACCGTCAGAGGTCACCAGGTTCGGTCGCTCGTCTACGCGTAGGGCACGAGCTTGGCTGCCACGGGCACGTTCGAATCGCTCGAGTTCTCGCAGAGGACGAAGTTGAGCGGGTGTCCGGTTCCCGAGGCCGCGACCCACTGGCCGCCGAGGATCGGGGTCGCGACGACGTTGGCCACGGGCCCCTTGCCCCACACGAGGTGGCCCACCGGGGTGTCGACGGCGAGGGTCTTCATCGCGTTCGCCACGGCATTCTTGTCCTTGGGATTGCCGCTTGCGGTGAGGACCGCGGCGGCGACGTCGAAGAGCGCGAGAGACGGCCCCAGCTGCTGGTTCCACTGCTTGCCACTGTTCGTCTGGTAGCCGTCCCCGAGTTGCTGAGAGGTTACCGCTGTGAGTGACGACTTGTACGGGTAGGTGGGCGTCCAGTACGCCCCTCCGGCAAGGTTCACCCCGATCGCTCCCAGAGCTTCGACCTGGGACGGGAACAGGCCGGTCTTGGCGATCTGGGCGATCTTCGGCTTGTATCCCTGCTGGGCTGCCTGCTGCCAGAACGTCGCGAAGTCAGGGGGGATTGGGAATGTGTTGAAGATCTCGCAGTTCTCGGACTTGAACTTGTTGATCTGCCCCGAATAGTCGTTGGTCCCGTCCGTGTACGGGCCCGGGTCGACGATGGTGTATCCGGCCTTGGTGAGCAGCGGCCCGAGACTCGCCCTGATGGCGTTGCCGTCCGCGTCGTTCGGCCACATGACCCCCACCTTCGTGTTGGTGGGGACCTGCGGCCAGAGGTGCGTGTACGCGTTGGCGAACTCCTGGACCCCGAAGCAGAAGTGGAACGAGTACTTGAACGGCGAGGGCTGACCGGCCTTGGCACCGCGGCCGAAGTACCACGACTCCCACGGCACGACCGTCGACACGCAGGGCACGCCGGCGGCCTCGGACGCATCGGACACGGGGTTGACGGTCTCCGGTGTCGATGTCGCAAGCATGAGATCGACGTTGCTGCCGTTGATGAGATCGTGGGCGACCGTGGCACTGCGCGCCGGGTCGGACTGGCTGTCCTTGTCCACCACGGTGACGGAGTACTGCTTGCCGCCGATGTTCAAGCCGTTGGCGAAGGCCTTGCGCGCCAGGCTGAGCACATAGCCGTCCGGCTCGCCGAACCCGGCCGCGGGGCCGGTGCGCGGGCTGACAAATCCGATGGTGATGGTGCCAGCGCTCGCGCCGCCGCTGCCACCGCCCGCCCCGCACGCCGCGAGGATGGGACCGGCAATGCTCAGGCCACCTAGCCCGACGCCCGCCCGGACGATCACCTCTCGGCGGGACAGCTTCTGCTCGAACAGATCCGTGCCCTGACGATCGTCCATGAGCGAGCTCCTTTCTCGGTGCTGACGGACGCCGACCCTATATCGGGCCCTTTCCACCTGTCAATATCCCTTTCGAATATGTCGAATATCCTGCCAGCGTCGCCAGCTGAACCCGTCCATCGCCCGCGCTCGGCCAGGCGCGGGGAGGCCGGGCTGTCGCAGTCGCTCGAACGGGGGCTCTCGATCCTCTCCGCCTTCAAGGCCGACCGGGCGCTGATCGGCACCACCGAGCTGGCACGCGAGCTCGGCCTCGGGATCAGCACGACCCACCGCTACATCGCCACCCTGGCACGACTGGGATATCTCGAGCAGGAGCCGACCACGCGGAGGTACCGGCTGGGGTTGCGCGTGGTGGACCTGGGGTTCGCCGCCATCAACTCGATGGAGATCCGCCAGATCGCCTCACCACACCTGCAGCGGCTGAGCAACGAAACCGGGTTCACCGTGAACATGGCGATCCTCGACGGCGTCGAGATCGTCTACGTCGACCGCTACCGGAGCACGCGCCCGGGGCAGCGACAGATCGACCTGAACCTCCACGTTGGCGCGCGTCTGCCGGCGTACTGCACGTCCCTCGGCAAGGCCCTGCTCGCATATCTCGACGGCGATGAGCGGCGGCGGACCATCGAGAGCATGGCGCTCACCCGCCTGGGGCCGAACACATTCACCACCGCGGCAACGCTGAACGCGGAGCTCGATCGCGTCCGCACGACGGGCCTGGCGGTGAACAACGAAGAGCTGGCCTATGGTCTGCGGTCCATTGCGGTGCCCGTGCATGGTGCGTCCGGCGAGGTGGTGGCCGCCATCAACCTGTCGCTGCACACGTCGATGGGCGCGGTCTCGATGGCCGAGGTGGTGTCACGATACGGTCCGCCGTTGCGAAAGACCGCCACCGCCATCGCGGCTCGGGTCGGCTACCGTCGCGGGTCCGACTGATGCGCGCCATCGGGGCAGGCTCGTCGTAGGGCGAAGGTCATTGCCCGGACGGGGTCACTCCCAAGAGGTGCCCGACCGTGTCGAGAGCGTCGACGATCTCGTCGGTCTCGGCCACCACGAGCCGGCTGAAATCGCTCGCGTCCGCCTCGGCCCTGAGCTGGTCGTGCAGCTGTCGCAGCGGCGGAAGGGACCGTTGCCCGGCCTCGCCGCGGAGAGATGCGGCGAGCGTAGCCATGGCGCTGTCCATGGCGGCGGCGAGCGGCGCGGCGGCGGCGACGCTGCCCGGTGCACCGGCGGCCCGGGTGCGCAGCAGGTGGAGGGCATCGCTGACCCGGCGCAACGCCGCCAACACGCCCGATGTCCGCTCGGTGTCGATGCGGTACCGCGACGGCTCGCGCGACGAGCGGTCGACGACGGCGCTGGCGTTGGAGCGCGCCAGCCGTGCCTGGCGGGCTAGCCGTGCGAGGGAAGCCTCATCGGGGTCGTCGTTTCCGGTGATCCTGCAGAAGATGGCGTGAAGGTAGCGGCGCTGCGCGGTGACCAGGTCGCCCAGTGCCGTCCATCCCTGCCCGGCCGACCAGGTGGGCCACGCCGCGTAGGCAGCCAGCGCGAAGGCACCGCCGATGAGTGTGTCGACAAGGCGCGCGATGGCCGTGTCGATGGTGTCGGGGGTGATCAGGCCGAGCAGGAGGACGATGATCGCCGTGAGGCCCGCGATGAACGCTGCGTAGCTCGCCCCGAACAGCGCGTACGCGGCCCACGCGAGGAGGCCGATGGCCACGATGCTGACGGCGGTGCCGGGACGCAAGGTGGCAACCGCCAGGCCGGCGATGGCCACACCGATGCTGGTTCCCAGGGCCCGCCCGACCCCGATCGTGAAGGTGCCCGAGAAGTCCGGGCGCAGCACCACGGCGACGGTGAGCGGGATCCAGTAACCGCGGCCCAGCGGCGTGTACTGGCCGACAGCCGACGCCGTCGGAACCGCCACGGCCATGCGCATCGCGTGCCGGAAAGCCCCGGATTCGGGGCTGAGATTGGCCTGCAGCTGTGCGACATCCGAGCGCACGTGGGCCACCCAGCCGCGGTCGCGGTGGTGGAGGCGACTGGGCAGTCGCAGACTGGTGCCCTCGGTTTTCCAGATCTCCTCCACAAGCGCGAGGGCGGCGCGGAGCTGTCCGGCGAGGGCGCCGGCGACATCGGCCGCCGTTGTCGTCACCGGTGATGGGTCACGTCTGTTCTCCGACAATGCGCGCCCTCTCTCTGAGAGATGAGCTGTCTGCTCCCGCAGGCGCTCGACAACGCTCTCATCCCTGCCCTTCAACGAGGTTGCGATGCCGTCGAGGACGTCGGCAGTGTCGTGAAGCACCTCGTCGAAGGCGCTGCCGAAGGAGCCGGCGGCGGTCGTCATCCGTCGTCGCAGGCCTGCCAGTGAGAGCAGGGCCAGGCGAAGTCGTCGCGCCTCGTCGAGAAGTCCGCGCATCGCTCTGCCGTCGTCGCGCGCCAGCAACGAGATGCCCGTGAGGAGCTGTTCGGCCGCGTCGGCCGCCTCGGCGGAGGGAACACCCGGAGCGTCCGGCGTCCCGCGTGCGAGGACGGCCAGCTGACGGAAGGTCGCGGCCAGCTGAGCCCGTTGTGCGCGCAGGGCCTCCGGCCACCGCACCACCCCCGTCACGATGAGTTGGAAGGCCGCGCCGGCGAGCGCGATGCCCGCCAGCCGCGCCGCGCCCATCGGGGTCTCGGTGAACCGCCCAAAGACGACGAAGGCGACGATGCCCTGAAGGCCCACGGTGGTCGCGCCCCGCCCGAGCGCGATGAAGAGCCCGCCGGCGAACGCCCAGCCCGCAAGGACCGCGATGTGCAGTGGGGCGATCTGTCCCGTAACCGAGCCGACGAAGATCGACGTGGCCTGCGCCAGCGCGGTGAGGGCCATGGTCAGCAGCGGCGGCCGGACCCCGCCGGTGAGCGAGACGATGCCGATGACCAGCGCCCCAACTGCGGCGATCACTGCGGCCGCGGGGCCGCCGGCGGCGAGGCCGATGGCGAGCGCGGCGGTCAGCCCCACCGCCGCGCGGAGCCCGGCGATCGGGGCCAGTCCGGAGGTGTCGAAGGCGACAGCGTCGCGGACGACGCGCGTCAGCACGCTTGGCGTCGCGCCGCTGCGTCCGTCGCGCTGGCCCATGGTGGGGATCGTTGCACCGGTGGGGGCGTCTCGGGGCCGCGGATCGGGGAGCCTCGCCACTGGCGCGGCCGGCGGCGTTTGACGCTTTCGCTTCGGTCCAGTACAGTGATCGGTGGCGCGTCAGGGGCGCCTCACTTGTTGAGGGGACGGGTAAGAAGATGCTCTTCAGCGCGGCCGGCGCGCGCGTACTGCGACCAGGGTCGGTGGCCGGGTGACCGGGGCCTGGACGCACCTGCCGTGGGGGTGGTTCCTTGGGATCGCCGTCGTTGACATCGGGCTGGCCCGGTTTGCCCTGCGGCGGCGTCGGGATGACCGCAGGCTCGAGGTGGAGCTGAAGCGGGCCGAAGCGAGTGTGCTGATCCGCTGCCACGGGTGGTTGGTGCCGCGCTCGCGCGCAGCCGCCCTGGAAGGCCGCGACACCGGCGAGTGGAACTGGCCGCTGCACCACGAAGTCCTGCGCAGCTCGGTGTACAACCTGCGCGACGGCGGCGGCGGTCTCTTCGTGGAGGAGGTGGTCGCCGACCCCTGCCCCTCGGAGCCGGAGGCAGCACTGCCGATGTCACTGGTGGGGCGAGGATATGCGGTGAGAACGGCGCGGGGAGGTAGGGTGGCCGCGTAGCCGGGTCAGCGCGCTGAGGTGGGCGGGACGGCAGCAGCCGGAAGCTCGCCTGGGTCCCAGGCGCGGGGTAGATGGCGAACATGGGGCCCACGTAGACCGCGGTGACCGGAGGACGTGCGCAGATGACGACAGCCCACAGCGCCCGCAGGCACGGCCTGACCATCAAGAGTGTCAGGGACCCGGCTTCTCCGGACGACGGCCGGCGCATCCTCACCGACCGCCTCTGGCCTCGAGGGATATCGAAGGAGAACGCGCGGGTCACCGAGTGGTGCAAGGACTTCGCGCCGACCAAGGAGCTGCGACAGTGGTTTGGGCACGACCCTGAGCGCTGGAGCGAGTTCCGTAAGCGCTATCACCGAGAGCTCGTGGAGCGGAGCCAGCTCGACGCGCTGCGCGAGCTTCGCGACCGTTCCCGGCACGAGAAGATCACGTTCGTGTACGACGCCCACGATCATGAGCACAACGAGGCAGTGGCCCTGCTGGGGTTCGCCGACAAGTTGTCGTGAACGCGTTGCCGAGGCTGAGCCGGAGCGGTCGCAGTCCGCGCGTCGCACGCCCCCTTGCGGCGGTCACGACTGGTCGAAGTGGACGGTGCAGAGCCCAGGCGACGCGAAGGGGATGAGCCTGACCAGATCCGGCTTGCCGCCCAGCTCTTCGAACGCCCCCTGGATGAGTCCGCGGTGGGCCGCGCAGACGATCGAGGAGCCATCCTCGGCCAGATCACTGAAGGGGCACCGGTGCAGCCCGATGACCTGGGCCCCACTCAGCCGCACCTCGCCCGCCGGTCGCGGAGCGAACCCGAGGCGGTCGAGGAGCGCGAGCACACGTGAACGTCGATCCATGACCCCGAGCGACCACGGGCGCGGGCCCTTGGCGAGCTGGCGCCCGGCGGCGTGGCCCGCGGAGGTGGCCCGCTCCCGCCCGTCCTCCCGCTCGTCAAGCGAGGCGGTGAGGATTCCAGCCAGCAGCCGGTAGGCGCCCGGATGCCCTTCGCCGGCAAACATGTCGGTTGCGGCGAAGGCGAGCCGCGGGCGGCCGGGGCCGGCCGACGGCAGCGATCGCGCGCCCACCAAGCCCGCTTCTCGAAGCACGTTGAGGTGAGCCCGCACCGTGTTGAGATGCAGCCCCACCCGTTCGGCGAGCTGCTCCGCCTCCAGGGGACCCTCGGCGCGGATGGCCTCGAGGAGGCGGACCCGGCTTGCGCTCCCGAGGGCACGGTGCGCGCGGGGATCGAGCGGTGGCGAGGGTGGTGGAACCGCGCGGGCCGTGCTGCTCACGACCTCGATTTTACACCATGTCCTATGATAAGAACTACGTATCACGTTTCTATCCTTCGAGACTGGAGGTTCCCTCCATGGCCACCTCGACCCCGCCACCTACACAGCGCTGCACGCAAGCATCGCCGCTCACGCCGGCGACCAAGGCCACGCCCACTGAGGCGATCGCATGACGTACGTCATCTCCGAGACCTGCATCGACGTCAAGGACAAGTCCTGTGTCGATGTGTGCCCGGTTGATTGCATTCACGGCTCCGACGACGACCGCATGCTCTCCATCGATCCCAGCGAATGCATCGACTGCGGAGCATGCGTCGACCCCTGTCCGGTCGATGCCATCTACGCGGAAGAGGATGTCCCGCCCGAGCAGCAGGCGTACCTGGACATCAACCGCCAGTACTTCACGGATCGCCAAGTGGCGCGCCGCCGAGTCGACGAGCTGCGGCCGCCGCTGGGATCCGACGACGTGCGCAGTGTCGGGTCCGCTCCGTCAGCGATGACCGAGAGACTGACCCCATCAAAGGAGGCATGAAGATGCGCGTCGACTACCGCAGTGTCTTTCCCAACGCGATCAAGGCAATGGCGGGGCTGGAGGAGGCTGTCCATGAGAGCTCCCTCGATGCGGAGCTACTCGAGCTGGTGAAGCTGCGGGCGTCCCAGCTCAACGGCTGTGGTTACTGCGTGGACATGCACACGAAGGACGCCAAGGGGATCGGCGTCGAGGACCAACGGCTCCATCTCGTGGTCGCGTGGAAGGAGGCGCCGGTCTACTCACCACGCGAACGAGCCGCGCTCGCCTGGTGTGAGGTGTTGACGATGCTGCCGAGCTCAGGAGCACCCGACGACGTCTACGAGCAGGTGGCGGGCGAGTTCAGCCCCGAAGAGATCGTGGCGCTCACGCTCGCCATTGTCGCCATCAACGGCTGGAACCGGTTCGCGGTGGGGCTGCGCTCCCCGGTCGGCAGTTACGTCCAGGGCGACTCGACCGGCGCACTGCCGTGACGCAGACTCGAGCCGTGCGCTTCGCGGATGGATCTCCGACTTCTATCAAGAACATGACGTGCAGTTACGTGGCCGGCCCAATGAAGCGGGCCTTCGAGAAGCACAGGACAACTACCGACGTAGTGGTGCCACCCATCGTGCAGCGCTGGCAACAGTGCGCCCCGCGAACACTAATGAGGATGCGTCGCTCTGGCGACACCCGCACCTCCAGTACATCACGCCACTGCAGAGCGAGCGAACCACGCCAACCGACGTGTCATAGAGGTAAGACCACTCATGAGTTTCAATGAGCAGGATAGAGTCAGCGCGCAACTTCACGGACGTGGATGGCGCCGTCTCGCAACGCCGCAGACGATGCGATGTTACCTGGCGAGCACGTGGATGGACGCCCCCGCAACGGAGGTCAATGATGAGACGCGTGAGGTACGAATCGAGTACCCGGTCGTGACGCGGGGAGTCCAACACTTCATCCTGGATGCCTCGCAGTACCAGACTCCCAGTGGGCTGTTCCAACGTGGGTCGCCCACTCCGTCTCGGCCGGCCTGACCTAGACCGCGCGCTCGCGCGTCAGGGCCGGTGCGTGTGCTGCGGATCGACGATCAGCAGGCCCGCAAAGTACGACCGGTAGAAGCCGCGATCCCGGGTGAGAAGCCGGTCCGCCTGCGCGGTGGCATGGGCACCGACCAGGAAGTCCGCCACGACGCGCTCCCGTCTGCCGCCGCGCTGCCGGTAGCGCCTGAAGGAGTCCCCAGCGAGAAGCGCCGCGGCAGCGTCCATGGAGCGGTGGGCGACGCCGAGCCGCTCCATCGCCCGCTCGGCTGCACCGCTCGAGGGGAACGCGCCGGCAATCTCTGCCCAGACCACGTCGCAGGCGACGAGACTGCCGTCGCGGAGACAGTCACGGACCGAGCGGCGTGAGGCCGAGCCGTGAACCTGGTCTGCTGAGAAGACGTCGAGGAGCACGTTGGTATCCACCGCGGTGATCACACGCCGTCGGGCTCCCCGCGCATGTCGGCAACCAGGGCATCGGTGGGTGCCACGGACTCGAGGACGCCGTACACCGCCTCAATCGGGTCCTCTGCGAGCGCCTTGGTGGCCACGAGTTCGGCCCGCTCCTCGCGGAACTCGAGCACGGTTCCAGCGCGAATGCCGAGCCGGTCCCGGAGGCGCTTCGGGATCGTGACCTGACCCTTCTCGGAGACGACTGCTTTCATAGAGACGACTGCTTTCATACCTGCATAGTCGGATTTCCTACCAAGAATGTCAACCGAGCGAATCTGGCTCAAAGGTGGTAAGAAGACTGCATGGCTGTTTCGCATCGCCCGGGCCTCGGACTGTTTCTGAGCGAGCCGGGTCGCGCCGTGGCCGACTACGGCGCCCTGTTGGCAGCGTCACCGGTTCTGCTGGCGGCTCCGCGAGGCGACGGACACCCCGTCCTGGTGCTGCCCGGCTTCCTCGCCGAGGACTCCTCGACGACCACCCTGCGCGTGTTCCTCCGCGCTCGCGGCTACGACGTGAAGGGGTGGCGCCTGGGCCGCAACGTCGGTCCCACCGCAGCGATCATCAGCGGCATGACCACCCTCCTGGCCGAGATGTCGGAGCGCAGCGGCCGGCGGGTGAGCATCGTGGGCTGGAGCCTGGGCGGCATCTTCGCCCGGGAGCTGGCGCGATCCCATCCCGCGCTGGTGCGGCAGGTGATCACGCTGGGGAGCCCGTTCCGCCTCGCCGATCCTCGCGACAGCCGGGCGCACGCGGCGTTCCAGCGGTTCTCGCGCCTGCACGTTGACGGCACCTCGATCCCGCAGCGCCAGGACCTCGGCAAACCGATCCCCGTCCCCGCGACGGCGATCCACTCGAAGCACGACGGAATTGTCCCCTGGCAGGCGTGCCTCGAGGTCCCCGGGCCAGAGCGGGAGAATGTGGCCGTGTACAGCAGTCATCTCGGCCTCGGCCACAACCCGGCCGCGCTGTGGGTCGTCGCCGACCGGCTGGCTCAGCCAGAGGGTGTGTGGCGACCCTTCCGGGCGCCGGCGGTGGCGCGCCGCCTCTTCCCAGCCGCGGGACCGCTGGCCGCCTGACGTTTGGCGGCGTCTGCCGCGGCGGTGAGCAGCTCACGCATCCCGTCCTCGATGCCGTCACGCAGCACGTTGATGTCGGCGACCGTGTCGTAATCACCGGTGATGCCATAGAGCAGCCGCCCGCAGTACGAGAAGATGGCGATCCCGATGCGTACCGAGCCGGCGATGGGGACGTAGGGGTACGAATACACCATCCTGCGCCCGGCCACGTACAGCGGGAACTGTGGGCCGGGGACGTTGGTGGTCACCGTCTGGATCCCGCGCTGGGGGATGCGGGCGGCCAGGCGCGAGCCAAGCGCCATGAGCATCGGCGGAGCGAACCCGGCAAGTTGCACAAGGGCGTCGCCGGCGATCGCCTGCTTGGACTCCTTCAGTCCGCGGAGCTGTGCGGTGATCGCATGGAGGCGTTCTGTGGGATCGGCGATCGACACCGGCAGCCCGGGGAGGAGGCCGGAGACACGGTTGGTGAATATGCCCCGCTCGGACTCGTCGCGCACGGAGACCGGGACCAGCGTCCGGACGACCCGGTCTGCGGTGTCCTCTCCGCGGTGCTGCAGCAGGGTGCGGAACCCGGCTGTGATCGAGGCGAGGACCACGTCGTTGACGGTGCCCCCCAGCGCGACACGAACCGCCTTGACGTCGTCGAGGCTCGCCTCCGCCCAGCTCCACCGTCGATGAGGACCGATCGGCCCGTTCAGCGACGTGGCTGACGGCCGTGCCCAGTCCCGGAGCGACCGCACCAGCCGCGCCGCCTCCCCCACCCGAGCGCTGGGGCTGGTCATGCCCCGCAGCGTGGCGCGCAGTCCGCGCAGGCGCGCGATGGGCTCGGTCACGGCGCGAGCGAGGCTCTGCACAGTGACCGAGACGACGCCGGGCTCCGGCTCGGCCGCCCAGTGCGATGGCGTTGCTGCTGTCGAACCCTCGCGGGATGCGTCGAAGATGAGCGTCATCAGGTCGGTCGCCGACACGCCGTCGACCATGCAGTGGTGGACCTTGGAGATGAGCCCCCACCGCCCGTCCTCGAGCCCCTCGACCATCCAAAGCTCCCACAGCGGCTTGTCCCGATCCAGAGACTGCGCCAGCACGCGACCGGCGAGATTGCGCAACTGGTCGCGACCGCCGGGCGGCGGCACCGCGGTGCGGCGGATGTGGTACAGGATCTGAAAGTGGGGGTCGTCGACCCACACCGGACGGCCCACCCCGCCGAGGGCGAAGCGGACCTTCTGGCGGTAACGGGGCACCAGGGGGAGCTTCGTGGCGATGAGCCGGACCAGGTCGCCGTAGGTGGGCGGCGGTCCCTCGAGCACAGCGACCGACCCGATGTGCAGGGGGTTGTTGGCGTCCTCGAGGTGCAGGAACGTTGCGTCCAGCGCGCTCATCGGTTCCATGGCGTGAGCACTGTATCTGACAGGCATGGCGACATTGGCGGATGAGGCGGGCACGATCGGCTACGCTCGGGGCTGTGAGCTTCAACCTGGCGAGCATCTGCCGCGAGGCGGCGATCGACACCCCTGACAAGCCGGCGCTGATCTTCGACGACGTGCGGGTCACCTACGGGCAACTCGACGTCCTCAGCGACCAGGTTGCCGCCGGCCTGCGCGGCGCCGGCGTGGAGCGCGGGGGCGCGGTGGGGCTGCAGCTGCCCAACATCCCGCAGTTCCTCATCGCCTACTTCGGGATCCTCAAGGCCGGGGCGGTGGTGGTGCCGATGAACGTCCTGCTCAAGGCACCTGAGGTGGCCCACCAACTCCGCGATTCGCAGGCCCGCCTCCTGGTGACCTGGGACGGCGTCGCCGCCGAGGCCGCCAAGGGCGCGGCCGAGGCCGGCAACGTGCCTGTGTACGTCGTGCTCACCGGTGCCGGCTCGATGCCCGACGGCGCCAGGGACGCCACCGAGATGACCGCCCGGGTCAGCGGCCGCTGGGACATCGAGCCCACCGACCCGATGGACACCGCGGTGATCATCTACACGAGCGGGACCACCGGCCGGCCCAAGGGAGCCGAGCTCAGCCACTTCCAGCTGTACATGAACTGCGACGTGTCCGGCCGGCTGTTCGGGCTGGTCGCGGACGACGTGGGCATCGGCGTGCTTCCGCTCTTTCATGTCTTCGGGTTGTCGAGCGTCGCCAACGTCTGCCTGAGGTACGGCGCGACGCTGTCGCTGGTGCCCCGCTTCGACGTGACCAAGGTTCTCCAGGTGATCGAGCGCGACCGGGTCACCATCTTCAGCGGGGTGCCGACGATGTTCATCGCCCTTCTCCACGCACCCGATCTGGCCACGTACGACCTCAGCTCGTTGCGGGTCAGCAACAGTGGCGGGGCGAGCATCCCCGGTGAGGTGATCCGCGCATTCGAGGACCGGTTCGGCATCGCCGTGCTCGAGGGCTATGGGCTCAGCGAGACGGCGTCGGCCGCCTGTTTCAACCGTTTCGAGGCACGCAAGGTGGCGAGCGTGGGCAGGGCGATGTGGGGCGTGGAGGTTCGCGTCGTCGACGAGAACGACGAGCCGCTGGCACCGGGCGCCGAGAACGTGGGTGAACTGGTCATCCGCGGCCACAACGTGATGAAGGGCTACCTGAACCAGCCCGAGGCGACGGCCGCGGCGATGAAGGGTGGCTGGTTCCACACCGGTGACCTCGGCTACGCCGACGCCGACGGGTTCTTCTTCATCGTCGATCGCCTCAAGGAGTTGATCATCCGGGGCGGGTACAACGTCTATCCCCGTGAGGTCGAGGAGGTGCTGTACGAGCACCCGGCTGTTGCGCAGGCGGCCGTCATCGGCGTCAAGGACGACCGCCTCGGTGAGGAGGTTGCCGCCGTCGTTGCGCTCAAGCCGGGGATGTCAGCGACCGAGGCCGAGATCATCGCGTTCGTCAAGGAGCGTGTTGCGGCCTACAAGTACCCACGCACCGTGCGCTTCATTGATGCCCTGCCGATCGGAGCAACCGGCAAGGTGTTGAAGAAGGAGCTGACGGCGGGATGAGTCTGGAGGGTCACCGCTAGGGGATCGGAGGCGGCGTCCAGCCACGACCCGGCACCTGCGGATACGTGGCGACACCAAGCGAGTCGTCCGGGTCGAGCTCGAGGAGGAACGCGCGACAGCGGACGGCTTCGTCCTCCTCGCCCAGCGCCGCGGCGGCGGCGAGCAGAGCGCGGAGCCCACGCAGGAACCCGCGGCTCGACGGCTGTGCCCAGCGAACCAGGCCGGTGCCGCCCCAGCCCTCACGGCGCAGGCGGTCGAGCCCGCGGTGGTAGGCGACGCGCGCGCAGGCGTACGCCCCGACGGCGTCGCCGGCGGCGAGGCTCGATTCACTCAGGCGGGCCCACGCCTCGAGGAGCGTGGGGTGGTCTGCCGCGACGTGACGCAGGGCGCTGAACCGCTCGGAGGCGTCAGGTATGGCGAGCGCCGCGTGGAGAGCGTCGACCGCGCCGGCCGGCTCGGCGGGCAGGATCGTCTCGTGGCGCGGGGGCGCGAGTGAGGACGCTGCGCCGGTGAGGGGAAGCTGATGGATGGGGTGCTGCGGTGTATCGGATGTCACCTGGGCAGCGTAGTCGAGCGGGCCCGCGGCCGGGCCACGGTGACACTCGGCAGCGATAACCCGGCGCTCCTTGCGGGCGTGCTGGTCAATTGTGCTACGCTGTAGACACCATGGAGCACAAGGTGGGCGTCCGAGAGCTCAAGCAACAGACCAGTGCGGTGCTCCGGCGGGTGACCGCGGGAGAGGTTGTCGAGGTGACCGACCACGGGCATTCCATCGCCCGGATCGTTCCCCTGCGCTCGGGCGTGCTCGACCAGCTGATCCTGGAGGGACGAGCCATCGCCCCCGCTGACGACCTACTCCACCTCATCGAAGAGTTGGAGCTGCCGGCGCCGAAGCGCCGAGGCCGTCTCTCACCCACGGAGGCGCTCGCCGAGCTGCGCGTCGGTGAGCGCTAAGACCGCCTACCTCGACACGTCGGCGTTCCTGAAGCTGGTCGTCGCCGAACGGGGGTCGGTGGCTTTGCAGCGGGCGCTGACGCACTGGCCGCAGCGCGTGTCGGCATCCCTGCTCCGCACCGAGGCCGTGCGCGCGCTGCGCCGGGCGGGGCGGACCGAGCAGGTGGGTACAGCGCGGCGGCTCATGCGCGGGCTGACGCTTGTCCGCCTCGACGAGCCACTGCTGGATCGGGCTGCGGAGCTCGAACCGCTGGGACTGCGCTCGCTCGATGCACTTCACCTTGCTGCGGCCCTGACGGTGGGTCCCGATCTCGGAGTCTTCCTGACGTACGACCTGCGTCTGGCCGAGGCGGCTACGAATGCCGGCCTGGTGGTCGACTCCCCGGCGTAGGGGGCGGTCAGTGCTGTGAGGGGCTCGGACGGCTTCTCCGGCGCGCCCAGACCGCGAGCATGGACCCCACCCCGGCGACCAGGAGGATGGGAACCCAGGGCGCCTCGGGGAGTGCAGTCGACGGCGTTGCAACGAACACGTGGTAGTCACCACCGCTGGCGGCCCGGGATTTCACCACACGGTGACGGGACGGGGGTGGCGGTGATCTCGGAGGCGCCTGTCCTTGGTGACCAGCCGCGCCCCTCGCTCGACGGCGGTGGCGTAGATCAGCCGGTCGGCGGGGTCTCCCGCGAACGTTGCGGGCAGCGATACCGCTGCGGCGGCGATCGCCGGAGTGATCACCAGGGTCCGCACCTGGGTGGCGAGCCTCTGCAACCACGACGATGCCGGGATCGTCAGGACGATGCGGTCATGCGTGGCCAGCCAGGCCAGCTCGAACCACGAGATGTCGGCCACGGCGAGTTCGTCGGCAGCGGCCACCGCCTGTCGAGCCGCCTGGCTGAGTCGCTCGGGTTCGGCCGACCACCAGTGGATGACGTGGGTGTCGAGGATGACGGTGGTCAGGGCAGGTCCCAGGCCGTGCCCATCGTGAAGAGGTCATCGTCGGCGGCGGCGGTGAGGGCGACGCCGGCCAGCATGCCCTCGAGCGCATGCGGGCCGGTCGCGGCCGTGAGACGTGCCACGGTGCGGCCGTGCCGGGTGATCTCCACCTCCTCGCCCGCCTCGACCTGGTCGAGCAACGCCAGGATTCGCGCCTTGGCCTCCGTAGCGGTCATTTTTATGGTCATGTGGTCAGCATAGTGGATTTCCGAGGCGGCGGCGCGCGTCAGGGCACTAGCTTCCACAGGTCGCGGTGCCGGAGGCCATCAGCGTGTGCGTTCCTGCCGATCCGGACGCTGTCTGCTCGGTCACAGTTGCGTTGTACGCGACTCCGCCCGCCGGGAACGTCACAAGTCCCGTCGCTGGGTTGGTGAAGTCCTGCGTCCCCGATGCCGTCAGCACCGCCACGAAGAACGGCGAACTGCGGGTTCCGCCGGCGAGTTCGATGAGGGCCGGGGTTGAGCCGACGTGGGAGAGGCCCATCACCGTGGCGTACTGCCCCCCTGAGTTACCGCAGCCGACGCGGATCGACGTGAGCGCGCCACCGAGCATGCCGTTGCCAGTGTCGCCGGTGACGGTGATGGTTCCGCTCCCAGGCGTGAAGGTGCCACAGCTGACCGAGCCCGAGATGGACGAGATCGTCTCGATCGTCCCCTTGTTGCCGCCCGCCGGCGTCGCATCCGTGAGTGAGGTCGAGAACTGCGCACCGCTCGCCGCGCCGAAGGAGGTCACCCGGGAGCCGTCGAAGTCGCGTTCTGTGTACGTCGCTCCGGACCCCGACCCAAGCCGCACATTGATGGAACCGGCGCGGACCGTCACGAAGGCCCCGACCACCGGGTCGGCGGTGGACTCGAAGAAGTCGATTGTCTCGCCGGACAGCGACGGCGCGTCACAGGTGACGAAGTGGGTGACCCCGCCCGTGTTCAGCGGGCCCGTGATGCGAGCATCGCCCGTCAGGGTTGCCTGGATGCTGAACGGCCCTGGGGTCGAAGTCGTCAGGGGGGTCGGCTTCTGCGCGGGGGCGTTGCTCGGTGCCGCCGTACCGCCGCAGGCGGCCAGCACGAGGGTCCCAAGGAGGCAGAGTGTCCAGGCGACGCGTCGTGTCGATGTCCCCGCTCCGTCGGTGAGGCTGGGAGAGTTGGTCATTGGCTCGATCCCCCTGTGGCGGAGCAGCCGCACAATGCGGGCCGTCGAGTGACGATCATGGCAGGAGCCCGGGCCGACCAGTTGTCCCGGAGCCGGCACGTCCCTCACGCCGCAAGCGGCTGATCCGGGGCGCGGGCCCGAGCCGCGAAGCGCAACTCTGCGGCCGGCTTTCAGGAATCACACTAGGCGAATGACCCAGCACGACCTGCTTCGCAATCTCGTCGTCATTCCCACGACCACCAGGACGGACGAGGAAAACCCGCAGCGGCAACCCGGGATCGTGCCACCGCTCGCCAGCGGCGTCCCACGTGACGTTCCGCTTCGCTACGTCGGTACCGCGCTGGCCTCGCTCGGCGTTGCCGTTGGGATGCTGATCGCCTGGGGACCTGAGCTGGTGAGCCCCGGTGGTTTCCTGCTGCCGCACGCGCTGGGTGTGACCCACGTCATGGCGCTGGGTTTTGCCACGTCGCTCGCGTGGGGTGTGCTGTACATCTTCGCGCCGAGCTCATTTCACCAGGATGTTCCGATGCCGCGACTCTGCAGGGGTATCTGGTGGGCGTACACCATCTCGGTCGTCGCATTCGTCCTGAGCTTCGTCACCGACCATGTGGAATATGCGGCGGTGGCCGGACCATTTCTGGCGGCTGCTGTGCTCGGTTTCGTGGGGCAGATAGCAGTGATGGCATGGAGGGGACGTCGCCGTAGCGCGGTCACTGCGATGACGAGCATGGCCGTCGCCGCGCTCGCCCTCACAGCCGTGCTTGGCTCCGTGCTCGCCCTCAATCTCTCGACCGGATTCCTCGGCAACTCGGATGCCATCCTCGGGGCCAAGATCATCCTCGCCATCGGCGGTTGGATCGGACTACTCATCATGGGCGTCTCGTACCACGTGGTTCCGATGACCAATGCCTCACACGCGCGTGGTCGCTCTGCGCTGCGCATCGTGGTCCTGCTGCCCGCGGCGCTGGCCGGCGGGGCCATCGCCGTCGCACTGCAGCTCCCTCTCGCCGTGCGTGTCGCGGTGATGGTTCCGGCAGTCGCTGCCAGCAGCCTCTATGCGGCCGACGTGGTGCGCTTCGTGCGTGCTCGCCATCACCCGCTGCTCACCCCCATGGCGGTTGGACAGGTGGCTGGAGCGAGCCTCATCGTCGTCGACTCCCTGCTCGCGTTGGCGGCGGTGTCCGGCATCTCACCGTGGCCTCAGCTGGCGGTGACCACGGCTCTCCTGGGTTGGGTACCGGTTCTCATCCTCTCCAACGGGTTGCGAATGATTCCCGTGGTGATGTGGTCGGCGCGGACACCGGGCGAGCGGCCGCAGGGTGCACCGGCAAGCCCCGCGCGACTGGGGTGGTGCGTCGTCGTGTGTGCGCTGACCGGATGGGCCCTGTGGCAGGCCGCCATCGTGACCACCGACGGGCTGCTCGCTCGTGGCGCGGCGGCGATCCTTGGCCTGACGTTTCTCGCCCTTCTCGGAATTGCGGCAGTGACTGGTCGTCGTCTGCGCCGGTCGCACCGGGCACCGGGCGTGGCCTGAGCTCCAGGATTCACACTGGGCGAGTGCCGCATCCCTACTGGCCTCTGTTCGACCTGGTGGTCAGGACCCCTCGGCTGGTGGTGCGATTGCCCACCGATGAGGAGATGGTGGAGTTGGCGCGTCTCGCTGGGCGCGGCGTGCACGCGCCGGACGCAATGCCGTTTGCCATCCCGTGGACGGACGCGCCGTCTCCGCAGCTCGAGCGTGCCTCCCTTCAGTGGTGGTGGCGACAGCGAGCCGAGTGGTCGCCAGAGCGATGGACATTCACCGGGGCGGTGCTCGTCGATGGCCATCCAGTTGGCGTCCAGGACTTGGCCGGCGAGCACTTCGGCATTCTCCGAACGGTCGGCACCGGCTCGTGGTTGGGGCGCGAGCACCAGGGCCAGGGACTTGGGACCGAGATGCGTGCCGCGGTGCTTCACCTCGCTTTCGCCGGCCTCGGTGCTGTTGAGGCACACAGCGGGGCCTGGGAGGACAACGATGCGTCCGCCAGCGTTTCGAGGAAGCTCGGCTACGTTGACAACGGCAACGACATCAGGGTTCGACGGGACACCTCAGCGCGGCACCACGCGTTTCGGCTTGACCGCGCCACCTGGGAAGCGCACAGGAGGGACGACATCTCCATGGAGGGCCTGGACCCATGCCGGGAACTGTTCGGGGCCGTCGGGGGCAGGTGACGCAAGACGCCTCAGCACGAGCCAGGAAGTCGCGGGTGTGCGTGTGCGATGCTCCACCGCCCAACCCCGGAGGTCTGATGGGTCAGCGCACCACTGCTCATGCCCGTGTCCCCCGAACAGTGTTCGTCGTGGTCATCGCGAGCCTCGTGCTCTCTGCGTGTGGTGGCTCTCCGGGGACGGGCCAGTCGGCATCCGGGCCGTTGGTCGCCGACAGTGTCCTGATCGGCAACCCCGCCGAAGGCCCCAAAGGTGATGCAGACAAGGCCGCGGCAACATTGGCTGATCAGGTCGCCGGCGGCGGCAATGCGAGCCTTCCCGCGCTTCTGGCGGCAATCCATGCGTCGGGTCTCGCCGTGCGCGACCTTGCGGTCGGCCGCAAGATCGTGGTCGCTCCCGCCGAACCTAACCAGAACCTCGCGTTCCAGGCCGGGGAGGTGTGGGGGATGTCAAAGCTGCTCGCGCGCGGCTACTCCCTGTCGCTCAACGATTTGAGCGAACTTGTCCGTAACTTCGATCCGACGGTGTTCGCGAATGCACCCATGAGCGACATGCTCGTCGACGGGGTCCGAACCGCCGCCAACGGCAACGTCCCGACCAGGCGTTTCTGGGGACGATTCCTCGTCGAGTTGGGCAAGAAGGCCGCGCAACCCTACGATCTCATGAGCGCCGCACCCGATACGGCACAACTCGATGTGGTGCAGACCCTCTTCATCCTCCAGGGCGTGTTCGGTGACATCTCCCACCAGGTCGCACCGTCGCTCGCGGCGACGCCGGCGCCCACCACAGCCGGTCCCACCGCCGCCGCCCCCGCCACGCTCGGGGCCTACATCGTCGACGAGCGCACGAAGGGCCCGTGCAGTCCGGGAGAGCGTGAACAAGAAATCCTCGATGCCGCTTACACCGGCACGTCATATGGGTTCGAGAAGCTGATCGACTACATCGCCGAAAACCTTCCCGGCGAAGGACTGGCGCATTTCGCCAAGGCCATTCCCTGGATGAACGCGGCGCTTGCAACCATCAAGTTCATCGTCACTGCAGCAACGTTCGAGGCAAGCCTCGTCCTCAAAGACGGCCAGCCGTTGATCCGAACCAAGGACACCAAAGCCGGCCAACAGCGAGAACTCGTGGTCAAGGTCGAGATCCAAACCGGGAAGAGCACTTTTCTTAATTGTCTGCGCTTGATACTCAACGGCGCCGGGCTCGATTTCAGTCTCCCGCAGGACGGTCCTGTCGACGGTGCAGAAATCACGTGGAATCTTCTGTCGGGTAACGACACGGTTCGGCTGTGCGCCTTGCCTTGCGGCTCGGGCGGAACCATTGAAAACAATGCCCACACGGGGAAGACCGAATCATCGGGCGAGCTGAAGGTCGGCGTCGAAGGCAATCCCCAAAAACGCAAGCTGCCTGACACAGTCACTGAGATCAAGCGTCACGCGGTGGTGCGCGCGTCAGTGAATCTCAAGCCTGCAAAGCTTTTTCAGGATCTGATGGATGCGTCGCAAGTCGTGGCTATCGGTGGGGCCCCGGGTCTGGTCACGATTCCGCTGGAACTCCTTCAACGCGTGGGCGCATTCGGCGCGGGGTTGGGCTTTGACGTCACCGACTGGGGCGAGAAATGGAAGATCGATGTCACGCTCCATATTGAGGGAAATGGCGGCGAGGGGTACGTCGACTACAACTGGCTGGGGACCGCCGAGGTCAGCGGAGCCGACGGCACGATCACGGGAGACGGAAAGGGACTCATTAGCGGCCAGCCGAAATGCGTCGTTCCGGGCCCCGCGACGGCAAACGTTGGGGGCGAATATGGCGTGGTGTTCGGCGGCACCAAGCAGGACAATCACTTCGATCTGTCAGTGAAAGGAACTGCCCCGTCGATCCAGCTCGGCAGCCTGGGGCCGTGCGACGGGTTGCGTGACGACGTCCTCAAAATCATCAGCAGCATTGCATCCGACCCGGCAGCCCAGTTTGGAGGTTCGGACGTGTTCTCCTTCGACGCCACCGCGGGTGGACAGTACACAGGACCGGTCGGCAATAACAGCACGGGGACGCTGACGATCAAGGTGACAAAGCAGCCCTGACGGAGGGCCTGCTTTCCTAAAGCCGAAGCCATGTCCGCGGTCTCCTAGGTCAGCGGGGCAATGGGCTGTCACTGAGTGGCGGGCCAGAGTCGTTGGTTAGCCTACGGCGTGATATGCAGCGACTGCATCTGTTTTCCGGTTCTCCTCGGGTTGGTGTGGGTCATCTGAAGGGAACTGCGATGGTGATGCCGCCGCAGCAGAGGTAGATCATCGCGATGAGCGCGGCCGCTGAGTGGTGGCCGTAGCCGGTCGCCGGCTACTGCGCGACCATGAGGCAGGTCCAGGTGACGTCGGCTGCTTCACTCCGGTCAGTGGAGTCCTTCCAGCCGCTGAAACTGAATTCTCCCGACCCGTCGGCGTTGATGGTGGCGGAGGCCGCTTCCCCCCCGAAAGGATCCTGACTGCTGGATTGGTCGACCGACGCGCCGGCGGGAATGGAGCTGTTGTCGCCGGTGAGCTGGTATGTGCCGGGGCCGTGATAGCTGCTAATGGAGTCGCCGACTGCGATAGCGAAACCGTTGATCGTGGCCTTGCCATCCCCGCCCGGCGTGGTGAACGTCGGACTGGTGTCGCTGAATCCTTTCTGCGCCAGCTGTTCACAGGTTGGCGTTCTCGCAAGGTTGAGAGTGTTCATCTTCTCAGCGTAGTGCGTGGAGCCACTCACCGCCCCGGTGAGAATAACCGTCACGCTGAACTGCGGGATTTGACCCTGACTACCCGGTGGCGCAGTGCTGGACGCGCCGGGAGCGTTGAGGGCAGAGGCGAAGGCCTGGGGGTGGACGGCCTGCACGGGGTCGCATCCCGACAGAATCAGCGCCGCCACCACGCTGGCCGCACCAATCGCGCGCCCAGCGATCCCCGGTGTCACAGTGAAAGGCATTGATGCGTCCTCACTGCTCAAACGGGATAACCACACCGCACCCTCCGATGGTCGGGTGAACGCGTGGCGACGCTACTCTACTCCTCGTTGCTTGCGGCGACGGCTGCTCCTCCCGGCGTCATTGCCAGGTCCAAGTGGGTCCTCATGGTGACGGGGAAGTGATCTCAATGCCATGCCATCCTCAAACGTGACCGGCAGCATCAGACGACTGTTTACGGCGTCAGGCGACATACGAGCGGTGGGGTTGTGACGCCTACCGCAGCGACCCGCAACCATCGACAATGTCGCAGTGGATCACTTCTTCGTGGAATCACCTGGCAAAGCAGTGCTTTCGGTGCGGCAGAGCCGCGACGACGGCGAGCCCCTACTTCTCCTGCACGGTGGCCCCGGCGTGCCGGATTACATGCATACATCGACGGCTCCGATGCTCCCCGGCTTCCGGTGCCTCAGCTTCGACCAGCGCGGGGTCAGCGGATCGAGATGTCTCGATGGTCGCTACGATTTGGAGGCCTACCTCGGGGATATCGAGCGCATCCGGACCCATGTCGGCATCGATTCGTGGCACCTTTTGGGGCACTCGTGGGGCGGCCTCCTCGCTCAGGCCTATACCTCAGCCAACCCGGAGCGGGTGAGGAGCCTAGTTCTTAGCAGCTCTTCGCTCGGGGTTGGTGCGGACTGGAAGCGGACCAAGCTGGAATCCTTCCGAGTCGAGCGCGCTCGGGCCGGACTAGCGGGCACCCTCCGGTTCTACGCGTACGGGTCGGCCCTGGTTGCACCTGGTTCAATGGGCTCATGGGCGATGCGCCATGTGATGACAGAGACCTGGCACAACTATTTCTTGGATCCCAAGTCAGCACCTGATCCGGATCCCATTTGGCTCTCCGGCGCGTCGCGGGTCGCGATGATGAAGACCGATAGGGCCATCTCCAGGGAACGCCCGGACGCGCTGGCAGGCGCGTCGAGCTACGGGGGACCGGCGCTCGTCTTGTACGGGGCGTTCGACATCTTCGAGGACGGTTCCCAAATCGTCAGGAGCCGGTTCCCCCGAGCGGTTCAGGTGACTCTGGAGAACTCGGGTCACGTCCATTGGGTGCAGAACCCATCCGGCTACTCCGAAGCACTCGGTGCCTTCTATGAGGCGGGGGATCGCGCGGGGTAACTGAGAGCTTCCCGTCGCTACGGCGTGAGCGACGGCCGCGGGAAGCGTCATCCGAGGAATCCCGCCCACCGGCACGCGCTCACTCGGCCGTCGCGGGTGCGACGCGAGCCTCCAGCTGCGAGGGGATCTGGGCGCGCTCCACACGGTAGGGGTCGAATCGACTGGGCTTGCCCTCGGAGATCCACAGCGAGAGCCGGAACGTGTAGCGGTCGATTGTGACCAGGCGCGGGATGTCGATCGCCGGGATGATCCAGGCTCGGTCGTCGAAGCCGCCGAGGTCCTCGCGCCAGGCCAGAATGACGGCGTCGGTGATGGGGGACGGTGCGAACGACGGGCCGTGGAAGTCGACCCCGCCGTGGTAGTCGGCATCCGGGACGATCAGGCATTTCACCTGGACGCCGCGGATGTTTCCGCTCGGCCGGTGGCGGACCAGGTATTCGGCTTCCTCGAGGTCGGGGAAGGACTTGAAGGTGTTGAGCGTCGGCGGCTCGCCGAGCAGACGCATCACCTCCAGCTCAGCGATATGGCCGAGCAGCTCGCGCTGGCGCGGTGGGGCGGGGACGAATGGCTGGGCGAGTGGTGGCGAGGCCGGCGCCGGAGGTCGTGTCGGCACAGGCGACACCCCGGCGGACGGGAACAAGTGCGCGGCGAGCTCGGACAACGGGCATGCGTACGGCGCCCATCTCGACTCGGGCCGCGGCGGGTAGGGCAGGCGCAACTCGACCTCTGCGCCATTGGGTCCGCTGGAGGGTGAGCCGAGTCGCAGGACGGTCTCCGCGTCGATGACGTAGACGGTCTCGCCGAGCGTGATGGTCACCGGGTCGAGGAGGGCGACCACGAATGTGATGTTGGGATCGTCGAGCGCGGTTCGGCGGACGACGGTGCGGATCTCGCTGTAGGCCAGGGACGTACGACCCTTGACCTGGACGGCGCACATGGCCTCGTCGTCGACGCGGCGGACGATCCCGTCGACCCCGCGGTCGTCGAGTGGCAGGAACACGTGGGTGGTGCGCTCGGAGTGGCCGACGACTGCTGACCAGACCAGCCATTCGATCACCTGGCCCAAGGCGCGGCGGGAGGTGGTGGCTGCCTCGTCGGCGAACATCGGCGGAGAGTACGCCGCTCGCCGCCGTCGGTGGCGAGGGCCGGCGTTGGAACCAGGAGATGTGACTCCACATGCCGTTGCCTCTGCTGCGAGTTGAGAGCGCACGATGGAGAGGAATTCTTTTTGGGATAGCCCGCTATCCCTATTGTTTTGCCGCCCTACCCTGCACACGGCAACCCACAAGACACCAATCGCGGCTCGCTGGATCTCGCGGGCAGCGAAAGCCCCCCAACTGGCTGCGGTCGCGGCGTCAGCTGCCGACGATGTTGGCGGTGCAGTAGACAGAGCCCAGAGTGCCTCGCGCCAGGCCAGCGGGTCGGTCGCGGCTAATGGAGCGTGCTCGACGGCACTGAGGAAATGAGCGAACCCGCGGCGGCGCGACACGGCGTCTGCTTCGATTGGCGCCGAAGCGTCATTGGGCGGTTGGGTGAGGAGCTCCAGGATCGCCGCGCTTTCGGCCGGGGCCTCGCCAAGTCGACACAGGCACGCTGCTTGACCAAGCTCATCCAGGTCAGCCCTCGGAATGGGGTCGTCGCCATCCAGATGCACCTTCGCCCACTGCGTCTCGGCTACGGCCTTTCGAAATAGGTCGGCCAGCGCGCGCGCCGGTGTGTTGGCAAGTCGGTCCGCCGCGAGGACTCGCCCATCATCGAGGCGAGTGCCGGCTGGCGCCACGACGCCGAGATACTGCAAAGGCGCGCGGTAGAAGAGCCCGTAGCCTCCGAGCCAGGACTCGACCGAGCGGTCTCGCTGAATATGGCTGGGCAAGGTTCGGCGGGCTGGACGAAGCCGCACCTCTCCCAGAACTCCTCGGGCGTCCTTCCCGCATTGGGGGCACGTGAGGACGCTGAATCCGTACTCGTACTCCGCCTGAGGTATGAAGTAATTCAGGTCGGTCAATGATCCCTGGGGATGCTTCCTCGCAAACTCGTCGACCAGGTAGGCAAAGAAAGACAAGTACCTGGCCCGGCGGCTCAATTCGAGGATGCCCGGAAGGAGTTGGGGCATTATTCGATACGTCGCAATGGAGTCCAGCCCGAGGGGGTCGCGCCCATTGGTGATCAACAGGCCAGATCGAACCCACCGAGGCACTTCCGGTGGTACCGCCGGTCCGCTTCCGATGACGACAGGTCTATCCATGTGCAGCGAAATAATCCATCCTGCAGGGCCACAGGTCGATGGTGTTGTGGGGCTCTATGTTCTCACCGGTCGTCGGCTCGTCTCATTCATCCTTCGGTCAGGCTATTTGCGAAGGCGCTCCCGCACCAAGAGTAACGAAGCGAGAACTTGGTCAAACGACGGTGCATCGCCGAAGAATAAGACTCGATCTCTCTCGTATTCCTGGCGAAGTATCGCCGCGAGTTCATCCGTTGGGAAGAGGCCCAGACTGTTGGCGAAGTCGAGTCCGGTAGGCCCAACGTGACGACCTGGAAACTCGCGCGCGCCACGCTCGTCGTGGTCTCCCGCCATCTCCCAGAAAGCGGGAGTCCCGATTGAAGCACCGACTGCTGCGTCGTCAAGCAAGTTCGAAACATCGTAATAGTGTCGCCCAATCCGATTGAGAGCTGTGCTTGTGGGGTCGGCAAGGTGGCGACTGACTAATCCGTGGATTACGAACAGTTTCTCAACGAGGGTCCTATCTGCGCCGAGAACCAGGAGGGTGCAGGACGGCAACTCAGCGTCGGCACTCGGCACCGCAGCTGCGAGCATCGTCTTCAGCGTTCGGGGTGAGGCCGGTGCCAACGCACTACGTGTACCCATCTCCAGCAGCACGCTCGGCTTTATCAGCTCTCCGCCGGCCCAGATAGCATCGAAGGCATACGCTACTGTGCGGTGCGCGCCCTTGCCACTCTCGCGTAGTGCCATGTCCAACGAACAGCTATCGGCAACGTCCTGTGCAACCGCTTTCAGCAAGGTGTCTCGCGATGATTCGCCGCGTTCACCCGCGTCGATTGCGAGGTCGATGTCTTCACTGAAGCGCTGCGTCAACCCCAATCCTTTGGAGAGGCTAGTACCGCCCTTGAACAGGACGTGGTCAGAATGGTGCTCAGCAATTGCGCACAGGACGCGGGTGACCCAGTAGTCCTTTTCGAGGACGGAGAGAAGCGCTGGATTGTCTCCCCCTAATGCGTTGGCCGCGATACGGCATAGATCGGAGAAGTCATTCCTATTGGTGCGCGGGTCGATCAACGAGCGCCCCAACTGCGTGCGGTTGTTAGATGCGACAGCGGACCGAAGTCGTATCGTGACCCGGGGTTGATGAGCTTCCGGTACGGACCAAGAATGTCGGACTCGATCCCGGCCGCCTCTCCCAGTGCGCCGAGCATGGCGCGGACGCGTGGGGGCTCATCCCATGCAGCAGGGAGCATCCGTTTCAGTGAGACGACGCCGCGGCGAACAAGCTCAACGGCCCGCATGCATGTCTCCTCCGGAGACAGGTCAGACAGATGCTCAATGCCTCGGAGGAGCTCGAGGAAAGAGTTCTCGTCGTTGGTGAGCTTGGCACGCGCGGGACTCCGCTCGAGAATGCGCACTCCCTCCAGGCCCCGGCGGCGAATGCGCCGTCCACGTGTGGACACGATATCCGCCCTGCCCATCGGCATCTGGGTTGTGAAGCCCAGAGCATTGGCCGCTGCCAAGCCCCCAGGGGTGTAGCGAACCTCGCCGAGAGCAGAAAGCGCCACGTGGAGGCGATCCGGCGGGACGGGTCCGAACCGGCTCGTCCTGGGAACGTAGTAATGGCCCGGCCGCACCCGCATCAATTCCCCTTGGCGAGCTAGGCGGGAGAGCGCATGGGCGGTGGTGGAGGCCGGTAGGTCACGGAAGTTTCGGGCCGTCACAACATGGCCCGACTTCGCGTGGAGCCTCGCGGCGACGGAGCTAGTCGGTGGCATGTTCGGATTTTAGCATATAAACGACGGCAATTATATGCCACTTGAGTACGGAGTACTGAGCCTATGTGGAGATCCGGTTCGCAGCCCCGGGGACAGCCAGGGCGGCCCAAAAAGGCGTCATTTTTGGACCATTGTCGTGTGCGAGGCTAGTGCTGCTCAGGAGGGCACAGAAGCAGGCTAACGCTTCTACTGAATTCGAAGACTGACGCTTTTGACCCGAAAAGAAGAAAGCCATTCTTCCAAGCTGGATGTCCAGAGTGCGAGTCCCTTCTCCCGCCCCACTTCGCAGATTCGAGTTGCGATGAAGCGCCTATCGCCGGACTGAACGCTGCCCAAAGACCGCGCCTTCAGCCGGCCCGGACTGGAAGCTCCAACGCGAGCTTGTCGCCCTCGAGACCTTGGGGCACTGCCACGGGGTAGCTGCCGTTGAAGCAGGCAAAGCAGAACCCCTCGCCGCTTGGCTCACCCATGGCTCGGCGGAGGCCGTCGATGCTCAGGTAGTGGAGGCTGTCCGCGCCCAGTAGGCGCCCAACCTCCTCCTCGCTGTTGTGGGCGGCGATGAGCTCGTTCCGCGAAGCGATGTCGATGCCCATGAAACAGGGCCACTGGATCGGCGGCGAGGCGATGCGCATGTGCACCTCCTTGGAGCCGGCGCGGCGCAGCTCCTCGACAATCCGCCGTGACGTCGTGCCGCGAACGATCGAATCGTCCACCAGCACGATCCGCTTTCCCTCGAGCACATGACGCATGGGGTTGAACTTCAGCCGGATGCCCGACTCGCGGAGCTTCTGCGATGGCTGGATGAATGTGCGAGTGATGTAGCGGGACTTGATCATCCCCTCGACGAACGGCAGTCCCGTCTCGTTGGCGAACCCGATCGCCGCCGGCGTGCCGCTGTCCGGCATGGTGATGACAATGTCGGCATCGGCCGGCCACTCGCGGGCCAGCTCGCGACCCATGTTGCCGCGGGCCTCGTACAGCGACCGGCCCATCATCACGCTGTCCGGCCGCGCGAAGTAGATGAACTCGAAGGAGCACATGGCCCGCTTGGTGTCGGTGCGGCGGATCTTGGTGCTGCGCATCCCCGCAGCGTCAACGCTGATGATCTCGCCGGGCTCGACGTCCAGCACGAATTTCGCCCCAACCACATCGAGCGCGCAGGTTTCGCTGGTAATGACATAACCGGTGCCACCCGGTGCATCAACGTCACCGAAGCGCCCCAGCACCATCGGCCGGATGCCCAGCGGGTCGCGCGCGGCAACGACCGAATCCCGCGTGAGGAACAGCAGGCAGTACGCGCCCTCAGCACGCGGCAGCGCGGCGGCAAGCACCTGGTCGAGCGTGTCACCCGGCGTGGTACACAGCATCAACCCCAGCACCTCGCTGTCGCTGGTCGTCTCGAGCTCGACGCCCTTGGCCCGCAGCTCGTCGCGCAGCGCCGGAGCGTTGACCAAATTGCCGTTGTGCGCCAGCAAGAAAGGTCCGATCGTGGGATGCTCGAAGCGCATCGGCTGCGCGTTGGGAAGCTTCGTGCTCCCGGTGGTGCTGTAGCGCGTGTGCCCAATGGCGATGTGCCCGTGCAGGCCGTCCAGCGACCCCTGGTCGAACACCTGCGAGACGAGCCCCATCTCCTTGTGCATGCGCATGCCGTGCCCGTCGCTGACCGCGATTCCGGCCGACTCCTGGCCGCGGTGCTGCAGCGCGTAGAGCCCGAAGTAGGTCAGGTTGGCGACGTCCTCCCCCGGATAGAAGATCCCGAAGAGCCCGCATTCCTCACGCATCCGCTCGTCGCTCAGCGGGGATGGCGACCGGTACTCGCGCAGCGCATCCTGACCGTGCGCGGCGTTGAACTCGGCCACGGTCATGCGCGTCGGCGAGACCTCAGGCAAGAGCTGTCTCGTACGCCTCGCGTGCCTGTTTGAGGGTGACCTCGAAAGCGCCGTCGACGCGGATGCGATCTCCTCCGGTCATGCCCAGACCCACGAGGGGGATCCGGTGCCTCCCGGCCAGCTCTTGCAGGGGCATGGTGGCCTCCTTGACGAAGCTGATGAGGAATCGCGATTGGCCCTCGCCAAATAGTATACCCGCCACCCGAGAACGCTCCGAACCGGTCTCCTCAAGGCCATCGACCACGATCGCCGCGCCACGGCCGCCAAGGATGCAGGACTCGGCGAGCGCGACGCCCAGCCCACCGTCGGAGAGGTCGTGGCAGCTGCGCAGCAGCCCGGCGTGGTTGGCGGCGAGCACGAACGCCTGGACCCGCCGCTCGAGATCGAGGTCGAGCACCGGCCTCGGCCCGGTGTTTGTCCCCTCAGCAAGCCGCTGGTACTCGCTGCCGCCCAGCTCGGCAGTGAGCGGCCCGGCCAGGGCGATCATGTGGCCGTCGGCGGCGAAACCGGCCTCACAGCGGCGGGTGACGTCGTCGATGTGGCCAACCATGCCGATAACGGCGGTGGGGTCAATGCTGATGCCGTTGCTGTCGTTGTAGAGGCTGACGTTGCCGCTGACCACCGGGGTGTCGAGCGCCCGGCACGCCTCGGCGATGCCCTCGATCGCCTCCTGCAGCTGCCAGAACACCTCGGGCTTCTCGGGGTTGCCGAAGTTGAGGCAGTTGGTGACCGCCAGCGGGGTGGCGCCGGTAGCGACCACGTTGCGCGCCGCCTCGCACACCGCGATGGCGGCGCCGCGGCGCGGGTCGAGCGCGGCAAACCGCGCGTTGCCGTCAGTGCTGATCGCGATCGCGCCGCGGGTTCCTCGCACCCGGACCATCGCCGCGTCGCCGCCCGGGGGGATGACGGTGTCGTCACCGACCTGGTGGTCGTAGCGGCGGAACACGGGGCGGCGGCTGCCGATGTTGGGGCTGTGCAGGAGCGCGAGCAACGCCTCGGCCGGCGTCCAGCTCACCGGCTGCGACAGCGGGTCAGCTTTCAGCAACTTGTCGAGGCCGGCCGGCCGCTTCGCCTCCGGGAAGCGCAGCGGCACCTCATCGATGAGCATCGCCAGGGGGAGGTCGCAGACCACCTCGCCGCCCTCACGCACCACCATGCGACCGGTGTCGGTGATCACACCGATGAGGTCGGAGTGGAGGTCCCAGCGGTCGAACCACTCCTGGATGGCGCCGACGTGGGTGCGCGGCACCACCAGCAGCATCCGCTCCTGCGACTCGCTGAGCATCACCTCGTACGCGTTCATCCCCTGCTCGCGCCGCGAGACCCTGTCGACGTCGAGGTCGATGCCGCAGCCGCCGCGGTGGGCCAGCTCGGCGGTGCTGCTGGTGAGCCCGGCGGCGCCGAGGTCCTGCATGGCGACGATGCGCGGGTCGCCGGCCAGCTCGAGGCACGCCTCCATGAGCAGCTTCTCCATGAAGGGATTGCCCACCTGCACGGCCGGGCGGCGCTGCTCGCTGGCCTCGCTCAGCTCGACTGACGCGAAGGTGGCGCCATGGATGCCGTCGCGCCCGGTGTCGGCGCCGACCAGCATGACCACGTTGCCCTCACCGCTGGCGATGGCGCGGGTGAGCCTGTGGTGCTCGATGATGCCGACGCACATGGCGTTGACCAGGCAGTTGTAGCGGTAGGACTCGTCGAAGTACACCTCACCGCCGACGGTGGGGACGCCGATGCAGTTGCCGTAGCCGCCGATGCCGGCGACGACGCCGTCGAAGAGGTGGCGCTGGCGGGGCTCGTCGTAGGGGCCGAAACGCAGCGAGTCGAGCAGCGCGACCGGCCGCGCGCCCATGGTGAAGATGTCGCGGAGGATGCCGCCGACACCGGTCGCCGCACCCTGGTACGGCTCGATCGCGCTGGGGTGGTTGTGCGACTCGATCTTGAACACCGCGGCGCGACCGTCGCCGATGTCGACGGCGCCGGCGTTCTCACCGGGGCCCTGGAGCACGCGCTTGCCGGTGGTGGGGAGGCGTTTCAGCAGTGGCTTGCTGGTCTTGTAGCCGCAGTGCTCACTCCAGAGCGCGCCGATGATGCCGAGCTCGACGCGCGTCGGCGTGCGCCCCAGCTTGGACACGGCCAGCTCGTACTCGTCGGCGGTGAGAGCAACCTCCGCCAGCTCGGCGGGCGTGACCACGGCTACGCTCACGCGACACCCGCGAAGCTGCCGTGCTGCCCCACGAGCGCGGCGACGCAGGTGAACAGCTGCAGGCCGTCGGCGCTGCCCAGCAGGCTCTCGACGGCCCGCTCGGGGTGGGGCATCATGCCGAGCACGTTGCGCCCCTCGTTGAGGATGCCGGCGATGTCGCGCATCGACCCGTTGGGGGTGGCGTCGCCCACCGGCGAACCGTCGGCGGCGACGTACCGGAAGGCGATGCGATCCTCGATCTCGAGCGTGTCGAGGGTGGAGTCGTCGGCGACGAAGCGGCCCTCGCCGTGGGAGACGGGGATGCGGAGAATCTGACGCGGCGCGCAGCCTGCGGTGAAGGCGGAGTTGATGGTCTCGACGCGGAGGTGGGCCATCTCGCAGCGGAACTGGAGGCTCGCGTTGCGGGTGAGCGCGCCGGGGAGCAGGTGGGCCTCACAGAGGATCTGGAAGCCGTTGCAGATGCCCCACACCAGGCCGCCGCGGTTGGCGAATTCGACGACCCTCTCCATCAGCGGCGCGAAGCGGGCGATGGCCCCGGTGCGGAGGTGGTCGCCATACGCGAAGCCGCCGGGGAGGATGACGCAGTCGGCGCCGTACAGATTGGGGTCCTTGTGCCAGAGCATCACCGACTCGTGGCCGGCCAGCTCGACGGCGTGGGCACAGTCGCGATCCGACCACGTGCCCGGGAACACGGCGATGCCGAACTTCACCGGGGCGTGTGAGCAGCGTGCTCAGACGGCTGCGTGTGCTCGGCCGACGCTGGCCTCAGGCCCTTGATCTCGTAGTCCTCGATGACCGGGTTGCGCAGCAGCTTCTCGCACATCTGAATGACCTGCTGGCGTGCGCCGCCCTCATCCTCCGCCTCGAGCGTGAACTCGATGTACTTGCCGACGCGGACATTGTCGACACCGTCAAAGCCGAGCTGCTGCAACCCGCTCTGCACCACCAGGCCCTGAGGATCGTTGACGACCGGCTTGAGGGTGACCACCAGGTGAACGCCGAAGTTCATCCGAGCTCCAGGTCGCAGATGCGGTGGGCGGCCTCGAGGTAGCGCTGCCGGGTGCCGACAACCACGTCGACGGGCAGCTCCGGCCCGGGTGGCGTCTTGTCCCAGGAGAGGGTCTCGAGGAAGTCGCGGACGAACTGCTTGTCCATCGACGTCACCGCGGCGCCGTCGCGCCAGTGCGCGATCTCCCAGAAGCGCGACGAGTCCGGGGTGAAGATCTCGTCGATGAGGGTCAGCTCGCCGTCGATGAAGCCGAACTCGAACTTGGTGTCGGCGAGGTACACGCCGCGCATCTCGCAGTGGGCCGCCGCGAACGCGTAGAGGCTGAGAGACACCCGCTCGAGGCGCTGGGCCAGCTCGGTGCCGACGACATCGGCGAGGTTGGCGCGGCTGATGTTGACGTCGTGGCCGGTGTCGTTCTTGGCGGCGGGCGTGAATCGCGGGTGGTCGAGATGGCCGGACTCGCGCAGCCCCGCGGGGAGCCGCTCACCGGCGAGCGTGCCGTCGGTGCGGTACTCCTTCCAGCCGCTGCCGGAGATGAAGCCGCGCACCACGCACTCGATGTCGATGCGCTCGGCCCGGCGCACGTGCATGGAGCGCGCCATCCAGTCGTCGCGCTGTGCCGCGGGGACGATCCCGGGGACGTCGGGGAGGAGGTGGTTGGGGCTGATGTGCGCCGTCTGCGCGAACCACCAGCGCGACATCTGGGTGAGGACTTTGCCCTTGTCGGGGATGGGCGTGGGCAGGACGACGTCGAAGGCGCTGAGCCGGTCGGTGGCGACCATGAGGAGGGTGTCGTCGTCGAGCTCGAAGGTGTCGCGCACCTTGCCGCGACGGAAGACGCGCAGCCCCTCCGCCTCCGCGGTGGTCATCACCGGCATCAGCGCAGGCCTCCGCCCAAGCCGGCTTCCACGGCCAGCTCCTGAGGTGCGGCCGCCTCCGTCGCCGGCGCCGGCGCCGTGGTCGACAGTCCCAGGCGCCTGTAGGTGTCGTCGACGTGGTGGAGGTAGGCCTGGATGTCGAATGCGTCCTGGAGGTGCTGCTGGCCGAGGGCGGCGCGCACCTCCGGGTCGGCGAGGACCAGCTCGCGGAAGCCCGCCTCGCCGTCGCGGGCGCGCCGCGCCAGCTCCTGCACCGCGCGATAGGCCTTCTCGCGCGGCCACTGCGCCTCGATGATGAGCGCGCCGAGCACCCGCTGCGAGAAGACGACGCCACCGAAGGCGTCGATGTGGGCGCGCATCTTCTCCGGCTTGACGCGCAGGCCGGTGACGACGCGCGTGGCCAGCCGCAGTGAGTACGCGGTCAGCGCGCAGGCGTCGGGGAGGATGACCCGCTCGGCGGACGAGTGGGAGATGTCGCGCTCGTGCCACAGGGCGACGTCGTCGAGAGCGGTCATGGCGTGGCCGCGGAGGACTCTGGCGATGCCGCAGATGCGCTCGCAGAGGATGGGGTTGCGCTTGTGGGGCATCGCGGAGCTGCCCTTCTGGCGCTCGGTGAACGGCTCCTCGGCCTCGTCGACCTCTGTGATCTGGAGCAGCCGGACGGTGGTGGCGAGGCGCTCGAGCACCGCGCCGAGGATGGCCATGGCGGTGACGAAGCTCGCGTGGCGATCGCGGGCGAGCACCTGGGTGGCGGCGGGAGCGACGCTCAGCCGCAGGCCGCGGCAGACGTGCTCCTCGACCAGGGGCGACACCGACGCGTGGGTGCCGACGGCGCCGCTGATCTGGCCGACGGCCACCTCGGCGGCGGCGGCGCGCAGCCGCTCGCGGGAGCGGCGCACCTCGTCGTAGTGGTTGGCGAGCTTGACGCCGAGGGTCAGCGGCTCGGCGTGGACGCCGTGGGTGCGGCCCATCATCAGGGTGAGGCGGTGCTTCTCCGCCTGTCTGGCGAGGGCATCCTCGAGCTTGGCCGCGTCGGCGTCGATGATCGCGGCGGCGTCGCGCAGCTGGGTCGCCAGGGCGGTGTCGACGATGTCGGAGCTGGTCAGGCCCAGATGGAGGAACCTGCCCTCCTCGCCGAGCGTCTCCTGGACGCCGGCGACGAAGGCGGCGACGTCGTGGCCCTGCTCGGCCTCGAGCTCGTTGATGCGGGCCATGTCGATGCTTGCCTTGCGCAGTTTGGGGAGGACGTCCCTGGGAACGCGGCCCTCCTCTGCCCAGCCTTCGCAGGCGAGCAGCTCGATGTCCAGCCAGCGCTGGAGGCGTGACGCGTCGCTGAAGATCGCGGCGATCTCAGGGGGCGTGTAGCGGGGAATCACGTGAGTCGATTCTACGAGGGGGGTCGAGTCCCACGTCCGGGGCGGGGCGGGGGCGGGGGGGCCATGACGGCCGCTTCGGACAGGGCTTCGCGGGCGCTGGCGTCGCTGCGGACGCGCCACCGGCGCGTCCTTCACTCCTTCGCCCGCTGCAGAAACTTGCGGCCATCATGGCCCCCCGCCCCCGCCCGTCCTTGTAGCGAGGGCTCGCTCCGGAGCGAAATCCACTCCCGCGTTCGGCCCGGGGGCTACTTTGGGGTGATACAGCTGTGGAGTGGGAGCTTGACGGGGGTGGGGGTCGACGGGGTGGGGCAGGCTGCGGGGGCGTTGGGCGAGAGTTGTCCGGCGAGGTGGGTTACGTTGCGTTACAATGCAACAGGTCCGCAGCCTCGAGTGGGACGGATGGAACGTCGCTCACATCGCTCGCCATGACGTCACCCCGTAGGAGGTTGAGGAGGCGCGCAATGACAGACGCGCGACGGCCCGTGATCCCCCATTTCAACTCGCTCCAAGACGAGGCGGAGTACTGGGACACGCACGACACCACCGTCCACGAGGCCGAGTGGAAGCCGGTGAAGTTGCAGTTCGCGCGCAACCTGTCCCAGGGCATCACCATCCGCTTCTCACCGGAGGCGCTGGATCAGCTTCGTGCGCTGGCGCACGAGCAGGGGCTGGGGCCAACGACGCTGGCGCGTATGTGGGTGCTCGAACGCCTGCGCCAGGCCAAGGGCGGCGATTCGGGATCCACGGCGTCCATGCAGTAGGTCACCACCTCACCGCCAGCCCGCACTGAGGGCAGATCCTTCGCGACACGGACTATCCGGCCTTGAGGAACTGTTCGTAGCGCTCCTCGAGGAAGGCCGCTCGCGGTTGGAGGTGAATCCGTGCGGGCACGACGATCCTCTGCCCGTGCATGCCCTTGAGGCCGTGCTGGAGCATTGGACCGTCGATCTCCTCGAGGACGTCCGAGCGGATCTGCAGGACCAGGTCGGGGCGAATTCCGACGATGTTGGTGTCGAACGCGGCGTGGTGCAGCTTGCAGAGCGCCAGCCCGTTCGGCACGATTGGCTCGCCCCGGGGGTGCCCGTCCGGCAGGATGTGCGCGGCATCGAGAAGCTCCGCGTGATGCAGCCGGCACACGGCGCAGCTCAGCTTGTAGGCGCGAAGAACCTTCTGCCGGAAATCTGCCTGGTGCAGACGTCGCAGGGTGACCTGCAACTGGTACGACCGCCTCGCGTCCTCGTCGCGGAGCACGAGCTCCCCGCCGGCAAGCGCACTGGGCTCGTCCACCTGGACGGTGAACGTCAGGGACGAGGGGTCGTCACCGACGATGTAGACCGGCCAGATGGCGAGGTACTGCGATGGGACGATGCCGTAGAAGTAGACCAAGGGCGTCTGCGTTTGCAGCGCTCGACGGAGGCCCTCGTTGTCCCGGTGGTGGGGGTCGTCGCCACGGTAGCGATACGACAGCCCTTCTCCTGTCAGGTGGTCCTCGTAGGGTCTCTCGCGGCCATCCACTGCAGGGACGGTGGTGATGCTCAGCGGCATTGACGAGATGGACGGCTTGAAGATCCCCTGCGGGCCGAGGAGGGGTACTCGCGTCCCCTCGAACGTGAATCCGTCGGCGAGCAACTGGCGCGGGAGAACCTCTCCGAGCGCGCGCACCCGGCCGTCGAGATAGCGGAATGCCGCCAGCCTGACCGCCAGATCGACGTCCATTGGCAGTGATTGTGAGCCAGTCAGATCGATGCGGCTATGGGCGTGGGATGACCGTGCGCGACCCGAACCGTGTCGCACCATGCCGCCGAAGGTCCGCGAGGTCATTGCCGAGTTGGAGGCTGCGGGCTGGCGGCAGACGAGCCACGTGGGCGGGCACCGACATTTCAAGCACCCCATCAGGCCCGGCAAGGTCACCGTTAGCGGTGGCTTGGGTGCTGACGTGGTTCGCGGTACGCTTGCAGGAATCCGCCGACAGGCCGGACTACCCCGGCTCGGACGCTAGGAGGAACCGTGGACCGCTACGTCATCGTCCTCGAGGCCGATCCGGCCGCGCAGAATCTGTGCGCGTACGCGCCGGATCTGCCCGGCTGCGTGGCCATGGGCAAGACGGTTGAGGAGACGGTGCGCCTCATGCGCGAGTCGCTGTGGTTGCACCTGGCGTCGATGCGCCGCGACGGCGACCCGATTCCGCCCGCGTTGCATCGTGTCGGTGATCCAGTCGAGTATTCCGACACGGTGATCGGGATGGTGGAGATCACGACACGGCCCATCCGGGGGGCCGTCACCGCCGCGTGAGGCGCTCTGAGGGTCGCTCCGTGCCCGCGTGTCCCACCACGATTGGGATCCGCGAGGCGAAGGCCCAACTGCGCCGGCTGGAGAGCTCCGGTTGGATCCAGCCCGCAAGGGCCCGGATGCGGCGGATCCCCGCGCCCGTGCGGGTCGCCGCCGACGCCCAGCGAGCGCTGCAGGAGGATCGCGGAGCCTGAGGGCGCGAACCCGGTCGTCTACAGGGACGCCTCGGCCATCCTGTCGCTGCTGGCCGCGAACGTGAGGTCGATGGTGTCCATGGCGACGGCGGCCGCAACCTGGCGTGACACCGGGGCCATGGTGCGGAGAAGCCAGCGAGGGATGTGGCGGATCGACTTCGTCTGTCCCCGACCCCTCTGCACGTCGGCTGCCAGCTGGTTGAAGGTGAGATTGTCGGGGCCGCCGATCTCGAGGGTCCTGCCACGCAGACCGGGGTTGATGACGGCGCTGTCGACGGCGGCGGCGACGTCGTGGACTGAGACGAAGTTGATCGGGTTGTTGCCGCGTCCGAACACCATCCCCTTGCCCAGGATCTCCGTCCAAAGCTCGAGGAACGCGGTCGCGCGAACGATGGTCCAGGGCACGCCGCCGGCACGAAGGTGCTGCTCGGCCGCGTACTTGGCGCGGAACAGCTCCATGGGGCTGTCGGGGGACGCTCCGACAACGGACACCATGACGACGTCGGCGTTCGCCCCGGCGGCGGCGGCGACCAGGTTGGCATTGCCATCTCGGTCCACCGATTCCGGGGTGACCCGACCCGGTCCTGCGAATCCCTGAACGGCTGAGACGACGGTGGACACCCCACGCATCGCGCGCTCGACGCTGGCGCGGTCGCGGACGTCGCCGACAACCAACTCCGCGGCGGCGTCGCCGAGGTGCTGAGCCCGCGCGGGATCGCGGGTGAGAACGCGCACGGCGAGTCCCCGGCCGGCCAGCCGCCGCACCACGAGCGTGCCCAGCCGGCCGGTGCCGCCGGCAACGAGGATCACGTGCGCACCACCTGAGCGCGCACCGCCTCGTCGACTGTGCCGGCGCCATCGTCGACGGGCTCGAGGTAGAAGTGGGCCCATTGCGCACGGCCATCGCGGATGCCGAAGACGACGACCCCGCGCATGTGGTGGGCGGTGCCGTCGCGGCGCGTCCCGGCCATGTCCCATTCGGTCCACGCGGTGTCGCCATCGACGGCGCGGCGCAGCACCTCAGCACGCAGGTCGGGGACGAATCCGAAGATCTGCTCCCAGTTGCGCCGGACCTGGTCGCGTCCGGTGAAGCTTCGCGCGGGATGCAGCGGGGTCCTGTTCTCGTAGTCGTCGGCGAAGCAGTCGAGCAGCGCATCGAGGTCGTGGGCGTTGGTGGCGGCCACCAGCCGGTTCACAAAGTCCTCGGTCTGCTCTGTCCCCATGCCCGTACCTCCTGCGCTCCGATTATTGGTTCCAGTCGGCTAGAATCAAATGGTGACTCTGCGCACCACCAGGCCGGTTGTCAAGCCCAAGCGGACCTACGACGCCAGGCGCCGTCAGGAGGCGGCCGCCGCGACTCGCCACCGGGTCACCGAGGCGGCGGAACAGCGTTTCCTCAGCGATGGCTATGGCGCCACAACCGTTGCCGCCGTCGCCGCCGACGCCGAGGTGTCGGTCGACACCATCTACAAGTCCTTCGGGGGCAAGCCGGGGCTGGTGCGCGCCATCCGGCAGCGGGCACTGGAGGGTGCCGGCCCGATCCCCGCCGAGCGACGAAGCGACGAGCTCCAGGCCCGCGAAGCCGATCCGCGCGCGATCATCCAGGGGTGGGGCGCGTTCACCGCCGAGATCGGGCCACGCGCCGCTCCCATCCTCCTGCTCATCCGGTCGGCCGCGGCCACCGACGTGGAGGTCCGGTCATTGCAGGACGAGATGGACGCTGCTCGCCTCGCGCGCATGACCAGCAACGCCCGCCGGCTGCTCGCCGGCGGTCACCTCCGCACCGGCATTGGCCTCGCCCAGGCCGCCGACGTGCTCTGGACCTACAGCTCGCCCGAACTGTTCGAGCTTCTGGTGCTGCGCCGCGGGTGGTCGGCGGAGCGGTACGGCCGCTTCGTCGCGGCCGCGATGATCGCGGCGCTTCTCTGACGCTGACGGGTCAGCCGTCGGCGGTCGGACGCAACAGCCGCCGCCGAGGCGTGGGCCGAATCGGGCCAGCGGTCGCGAGTAACCACGTTTGGGCTGGGATACGAATATGCGTATGGTAAGGTTGAGATACGAACATTCGTATCAGGTCGAGGACTGATGACCATCCACCGAACTCCAGACCTGTCCGCGGAGACGCTCCGGCTTCTCGAGGAGCTGGACGTTCTCCGCCAGGACATCCGCTACCGGGTGGACGTGCCCGCCCGGTGGTCCGGCGCACTTCGGCGAGTCCTGGCGTCGGAGGCCACCCGGAGCTCCACCGGCATCGAGGGGTTTCGGGTTTCGGAAGAGGAGGCCTTGGCGATCGCTGCGGGGCGGCCGGTGCCGGACGTCGACGAGCGCACAGCTCTCGCCATTCGTGACTACCGGGCCGCATTTGACCGCGTCGTCGCATACGGGGACGACGAGCATTTCACCTGGACACGGTCCACCATTCGCGAGCTGCACTACCTTGTCACCCAGAGTGAGGAGCGGGCTCGGCCGGGGCGGTGGCGGCGCGGCGGCGTGTGGATCACGGGTCCTGAGAATCGCGTGATCTACGAGGGGCCTGCCGCCGAGGTGGTGCCGCCCCTCATGGATGAGACGGCAGACTGGTTGGCCGAGGACAGCAGTCATCCAATCGTCCGCGCGGCCATGGCGCACTTTCATGTCGCGTCGATCCACCCCTTTGCCGATGGCAACGGACGCACGGCGCGCATCGTTCAATCACTCGTCCTCGCGCGCGAGCGCATTCTCCATCCGGCCTTTGCCTCCATCGAGCGCTACCTGGGCGAGAACACCCCCAGCTACTACGACGCTCTCCAGGCTGCCCATGGGTCGGCATATGACCCAACCACCAGCACTGCTCCCTGGCTCGATCTTGCCGTTCGTGCACACCGGTCTGCAGCCGACCGTCTCGTCGCAACTGTTGCGGAAGCGTCCCGCCGATTCGACTTTGTGACTGAGTTGGTCGCGGCCGCAAAGCTCCCCGAGCGGGCCGCCACTGCGCTCGACATCGCGCTGATGGGGCTGGAGGTACGGCGCGATGAATATCGCCATGAGCACGGGGTGGGGACTGCTGCGGCCAGTCATGACCTGACCGCGCTGACGCGCCTCGGCTGGTTAGAGCGTCGCGGCGGTGGGCGCAATGTCCACTACGTTGCCACCGCAACGTTGAGTGAGCGCTATCGCTCCACCCCTGGCGGAGGGTGAATGCGACGTCGGTCGCGGATGTCGAGGCCTCGCGCGAGGCTCAGCCGATGGAAACCTCTCGCGGCGAGCTCACCCGCTGATCATCGAATTCATAGGCGAGCTTGGCGTCGACCTGCACGACGCCGTCGAGGTACGCCACGACGTGCTCCACGGCGTCGACATCGCTGCGGCGGGCCAATGTGCCGCGGAGGCTCACCACCCCGCCCTCCACCGCGACCGTCATCGCCTCAGGAGCAATTCCCAACCAACCCGGCATGACACCCTCGACGATGTCGTGGCGGATCTCCTCGTCGCTCCGCGTGAAGGCGGTCAGGAGGTCTCGCCTCGACGCGATGCCGATCAGCGCTCCGTTCCCATCGACAACCGGCAGGCGCTTGACACCGTACTCGCGCATCAACCGTGCCGCGGTGGCGAGAGTCGACCGCGGTGTGATGGTGACGACCATCCGCGTCATCACGTCGCCTGCCCGCGCCGCCTCAGCCTTGGCGGGTCCGCCGCCCTGATGGCGGGACCACGGCCAGCTTCGCGAGCGCTCGAGCGGAGGCGCCTCCTTGAGCAACAGGTCCGCCTCGGACACGATGCCGAGCAGGGCACCGTCGCTTCCCGTCACCGGCAGGGCACTGATGCCGTGTTTCTTGAGGAGCAGGGTCATCTCGTGGAAGGTTGCGGACTCCCCCACCGTGACCACCTTCACGGTCATCACGTCGGCCACGGTCAGTGGGCTGAGTCGGCCGAGGGTTCGTGTCACGGTGGTCAGTCCTCCATGGTGGTTCATTGCTGATGCTGGTCGGGTGCCGGGCGTCGCGCCAGTGCCAAACGGCCCGGGGTAGCGGGAACCTTGGGGGACGAGCCACACTCTGCTCACTTGTTCCATCACTGTGGGGAGAGCACTTCGATGGCTAATCCGGTTGTTCACTTCGAGGTCCAGGCAAACGACGCCGCGGCACAGCAGAAGTTCTACGCCGACCTCTTCGGGTGGGAGATCGATGCCAACAACCCCATGAACTACGGGATGGTCAGCAAGGGCGCCGAACACGGCATCGGCGGCGGGATTGCGCCGGCAATGAGCGGAACCCGGGTCACCTTCTACGTCGAGGTCGCCGACCTCGATGCCACCCTCAAAGCGGCGGAGGCAAAGGGAGGCAAGAAGTTGATGGACCCCATGGAGGTGCCCGGCGGGCCGACGATCGCGATGTTCTCGGACCCTGAGAACAACGTCATCGGGATCATGAAGGGGATGTAGTCAGCGGAAGAGTGGGCCGCCTCGCGCGAGCGCGAGGATGCTGACGACGTCGTCGTCTTCGTCGTACTCGTACACGACGCTGTAGGGGCCGACGACCAGGCGGCGCTTGCCTTCGAACAGTCCCTGTGCCGCCATGCCGAGCTCCGGGAACTGACCGAGGTGACCGACCTGGGCAACGATGCGGAGGCGCGGCTTCTCGCCGAGGTCGAGGACGACGCCCAGCGCGTTGCGCTCCCAGCGGATCTCAGGCATCGACGAGGCGGACGACGTCCTCCTGGCTCACCCACTCGACGTCACCGCGAGCCCGCCGCGCCTCAAAGTCGGCCACCTGTGCGCGCAGATCTGGGTTGCTGAGGATCTCCAGGGTGGCCAGCAGGCCGGCGTAGTCCTCCGGGTCGACGATCACCGCGACCGGGGTGCCGTCCTTGGTGATGGTCACCGGCTCGCGTTTGACGATGTCGAGGATCTCGGTGAGCCGCGGGCGGGCCTGGTTGATCGGGATGGTCGTCGAGGCTTTCATGGATTCATGATATACGCATTCATGAATCCCCGACGAATCGGCGCCACGCCGGGGTCGTCAGGCGGGCCACAGCCAGCCGACGGGAGGACGAGTCTGATGGCGTGCGTCCCAGATGCGAACAAGTTGCATCTGGTAGGGTGATCGTCGGCAGCGTTCGCTAAACAGGGAGGACCGATGGCATGACCGTCGCCCGCCCTGTTCGGGGTGGCTCGCCGCCGTCGTATGCCGAGTTGTGGCGCATCCCCGGCATGCGGCCGCTGGCGGTCAGCGTCGGACTGTCCCGGTGGGTGCTCGACGGCATGTTGCCGATCCTGGCGGTGCTCACCTGCCTGCGGCTCTTCGGCTCGCCGGCGATCGCCGGGCTCGTCGTGTTCCTCGGCACCGTTCCCGGACTGGTGTTGACGCCCTTCGCTGGCGCGCTGCTCGATCGCCGCGGGCGCATCGCCTTCATCCGCATCGACGTTTTCGTTGCGATGGTGGTCTTCGCTGCGCTGGCCGCGCTGATCGCCGCCGACCGGCTGACCGTGCCCATGATCGCCATCGCCGCAGTGGTGCTCTCCTGCACCCGTCCGCTGGCGCAGGCCGGCGCGCGTGCGCAGGTGCCGACGATAACCCCGGAGCGACTCTGGGATCGGGTCAACGCTGTCGACACCGCGATGTTCACCGCGGTGTCGCTGACCGCCCCTGCGGCGGCATCAGCGCTGTTCGGGCTGCTCGGGCCGGCGCCGGTGTTCATGGTCGGCGCCGCGCTGCTGCTGGTGACCGCGGCGGTCTTGACGCGCGTCCCCGAGACGGTGGTGGCGAGTGACCCCGGGTCGGTGTGGGAGGAGACGCGCACCGGCACGCGCTACTTCTTTCGCAACCGCACGCTGATCTCCCTTGCGCTGAGCAGCTCGCTGCTCAACTTTGCGCCGGGGACGATCATCGTGGTGCTGCCGATCATCATCGTCAACCACATGCAGCAGTCCGCGGCGGTGGTCGGACTGCTGCTGGCCATCGAACAGGTCGGTGCCGCGGTGGCGCTGATCGTTGCCGGCCGGCTCGGCACGCGCGGACGTGAAGTGCCGCTGATGGCCGCTGGCGCGGTGGCCACCGCGGTTGGAGTGCTGCTCATCCTCGTCGCACCGGGGATTCCGCTGATCGCCGTTGGGATGCTGATCGTCGGCGCCGGCGGCGGCCCCTACTGGGTGGCGGTGTACGGGCTGCGCCAGCGACGCACCGTCCCGCACATGTTCGCTCGCGCGTTTGCGTTGTCCTACGCCGGCAATGTCGCCGGTCAGCCGCTGTCGTCGGCGATCGCCGGCTCGTTGAGCAGCGCGGGCGGTGTCGTGCCGGCGCTGGCGCTTGCAGTCGCCGGGCCGCTGCTGGGGATCGCCGCGCTGCTGCGCATTCCCCGCGACCCCGCCACGGAGTGACGCGTTCCGTACCGGCATCAGCAGCCGATGGCGAACGTCCGCTCGCCGTTTCCGTCAGCCCTCCTTCAACGACGCGGCGAGGCGGTCGAAGAACTGCGAGTAGCCCTCGTGCTCGTACGCCGCCTTGTGGACCAAGCGGCGTACCACCACAATGTCGACGGTGGATACCATGAGGTCGGGGGCTGAGGCCGGATGATGCGCCGAGCATGTGCCGTATTCGTCGTTGGAGCCTTCGCACTCGCCGGCTGCGGGTCGACGACCACACCCACAACCGCGCCGGGGAGCACGACCGCGCCCACCGGCACCTCGACCGCCACGACGGCCCCGAGTGGAGCGGTGTCCGCCACCGGCAATTGCACATTCCTGGACTCCGCCACCGTGCAGCAGGACGTCGGCATCACGGTCTCCACCGTGACCCAGGTGCAGGGTGGTTGCCTGTTCGAATCGGCGGGTGGGTCGCATGACGCCCCCAACGACGTGAAGTACCTTCACGGTCACGACGGGGTGATCCTCGGCATCACCACCGGCTCGTTGCAGACGTCGCCCACGTGCCAGCAGAGCTCGATTCCCGGCGTCCCGGCCCCCGGTGCGGTTTGTCAGCAGGCTGCGGGCGTGACCCTCGCCGCGTTCCAGCTGTCGGGCGGCCGCGTCGGATCTCTGACGATCTACGCTGCGAGCACGCCACCACTCAGCCAGGTGGACCAGCTGGCTGCGGCGGCGTACCCGAAGATGCTGGGCGGCTAGCGCCGCGGCGCTCTATCGGCATTTTGGTTTCAAAGAGACCCCGGTCAACGGGCGCCTGGTCATGAAGATGAGCGACGTCGCGGTCGCGCAGGACAGAGGGACAGCGCTCTTATAGTCGCGGGGCCCCCATGTCGAGACCCGTAACCCACCGGTCGCTGCGACCGTTGCCCCATCACATGCGTCCGGAGTGTGTCCGGTGACCCTGCCTCGGGCGTATGAGGATCAACTCGTCGAGCGTGCCAAGGGGGACGCCGACGCCTTTGGGGAACTGTACGACCACTACTTCGGGCAGATCTACCGGTTCGTATACAGCCGGTTGCGCGACCAGGATGCCGCCGAGGACGTCACCTCCGAGGTTTTCTTCAAGGCTCTGCGCGCCATCGGCAGGTACAAACCGAGCGGTCACCCCTTCAGTGCGTGGCTCTACCAGATCAGTGTGAACGCAATTGCCGACCACTACCGTGCCAAGCGACCGGTGTCGAATCTTGACGACGCCATCGGCGTGGCCGACCCCCAGCAGCCGGTCGATGAGCAGGTCGCCCAGAAGGTCGAGGCGGCTCGCGTGTGGGCGGCGATCGACACCCTCCCAGAGCACCAGCGCACCGCCATGACCCTCAAGCTCGGCGAGGACCTCAAGCTGGCCGACATCGGCGTGGTCATGGGCAAGAGCGAGGGCGCGATCAAGCTGCTCATCCACCGCGGGATGATCGGGCTGCGGGCCCGCCTCGAGATCACCGGCGCCCCGGCGGAGGACGCCTGATGGCCGACACCCGCTGGATCGACCCCGAGATCGACCGCATCCTCGACGCGGATCCCGAGCTGATCGAGCTGGCGAACCGGGTTCGCGCCGCCCGCCCCGACCCCGGCATGGATCCCCGCTTCCAGGCGGTGCTGCGCGCCCAGCTGATGCGCGAGGCCCCGGCGACCCTCGGCGCTGCGGCCAAGCCCGTCCGGCAGCGCGGCTGGTGGCGCCACTCCACCCCCTTCGCGTGGGGCGGCGCCAGCCTCGGCGTCGCGCTGGTGGCGGCGGCGGTGCTGACCGTGCTCAACACCCACATCCAGGACCACCAGGTCACCGCCATGTCGCCCGTCGCCGAGCGCCACGCCGTGAGCCCCAACAACGTCATCACGGTCGCCTTCAGCCAGCCGATGAACGAGGCGGCGGTGGTCGCCGGCCTGCACATCCGCCCGGCCACCGAGGTGAGCACCTCATGGCAGGGCAACAACCTGCTGATCACCCCGACCCACCATCTCGCCAGCAACACGCCGTACACGGTCACCATCGACCACAGCGCCGCCCGGGCGGCTAATGGCGAGCTGGCCCAGGCCGACATCCTGATCTCGTTCGGCACCGCGCCGACGCCGCCGTCCCCGCCGACGGTGGTCCAGCTCGCGCCCCAGACGCTGGGTGCGGTCAACTCGGGCACGGCCCTGCTCAGCGGCGGCGACGGCACGCTCGTCGCCACCTCGGCGCCGCTGGTCCCGGCCGCCGTCTCCCCCTCACCGTCCGCTGCCTCCTCGGCGAGCGCCGCGGCGGCCACGCCGGCTGAGCTGGCGGCACTCCACAGCGGCTCCACCGCCGTCGACCTCGGCCCCGCGGCGGGCAGCGCAGCACTGGCTCCGAACGGCCTCGAGCTGATCGCGGCGGTGCCCACGTCCTCGGGTACCAAGATCGTCCTGGTCGCCCTCGACGGCTCCCAGCGCGCCGTCCTCACCTCGCTCGCCGTCCCGGTGCTCGCCACCGGCTGGCTGACGCTGGACACCGCCGTGGTCGCCGAGCCGGACCGGATCGTCACCGTCGACCTCCAGGGCCACGTCCACACCCTGACCACCCTCCCGGCGGGCACCGACTCGGTGCGCTTCGCGCGCAGCGGCGGCCAGGCATTCGCGGGCGCCCCCGATCGCGACGGCTCGCTCATCGACCTCACCACGTTGCAGACGCGCACCCTGCCGGGAAGCCGCGATATCGCCGCCTTCACGGGCAACGGCTCCACGGTGGCCTGGGTGGACAACAGCGGCGCGGGCAGCCGGCTGGTCACCTCGCCGGTGAGCCATGACGCCAGCGTCACCGTCCCGCTCAACCAGGCGACCGACCGGGTCACCGAGATCGCCCTGGACAGCGACGGCTCGCTGCTCACCGTTGTCGACCATCCCGCCACCGGTAATCCGCAGCTGGACGTGCTGGCACTCCCCTCTGGCTCGGTCGTGGCGCGTGCGCCGGCGGCGACCAACCCGGTGTTCACCGCGGCCGACGACGCCATCGCGTACGTCGCCGGCGGCCGGGCCCAGCTGGCGCCTCTCCCCGGTGGCTCGGCAGCAGGCGCCGGCAAGCTGCCCGACGGCTCGTCCGGGGCGCTGCAGGCGCTCATCGACGCGCAGATCCACGGCGACGGCACCGCGCTCGGCAGCCTCAGTGCGGCCGGCGTGAGCGCAGCCGCGGCGACGCCGAAGGGCCTGACGCGGGCATACGTGATCAGCGCCGTAGCCAACCCCGATGGAACCGTCGCCGCGACCGCGCGGCTGATCATCGATCCCTCCACCACTCACGCGGTGGCGACCTTCGCCGACGAGACCCTGCAGCTGTCGCCCGCCACCAACCACGGCGGCTACCTGGTCAGCTCGCTCACCGTCGGGCCGCTCCATGACGAGCCGGTCGGCCCGCACATCACCCAGGTGCTCAGCGCCGCCGGCGACGGGCACCTGGTGGTGCTGCACGTCGCCTTCGACAGCGACCTGAACCCGGCGTCGGTGGCGTCGGCGATCACGGTCACCAACCGCGCCGGTATCCAGCTGCCGGCGACGGTCACATACGACGCCAACACCAGAACGGCCACCGTCACCGTCGGTGTGCCCGCGCCCACGGCGGTGACCCTTGGCGTCGCCACCACGCTCGTCGACGTCGACGGTCAGGCGCTGGCCGCACCCTTCAGGGCCGCCGCGGGGGGCTGACCGGCTTTCGGAAGCCTGGTAGTTTGTCGTACCTTATCATCTCTGTCCGACGGATGGTGTAGAGTCCGACCATGCTGGAAATGGCGGTCGAGGTGCGGAAGAAGAAGCAGATGACGTGGCCGGCCGCGATCGCGAGGGCCATGGAGCTCACAGACGGCAGTCGCCTGCTGCTCAGGTGGGACGACCAGGCGAAGGAGGTCCGCGTGCGGGTCCTGCCGCCGACGTTCGCGGGGGCTCTGCGTGGTGTGTACGGGGCAAACGATGAGGAGGTCGCCACCTATCTGGCCGAGGAGCGCGCCAGTTGGGGCGGTGGAGGTGACGAGGCCGGCGACATGCCCAGTGTCGAGGCGGACCGATAGTTGTCACGGCAGTCGCTGGACGACAGCCTGGCGTCCGGCGGTCCCATCCTCATTGACTCGACGGTGCTCATCGCGCACCTCAACGGCAACGAGGCCACGAGCTCTCTGGCCACGCACGTCATCGACGACCGTGTCGCGCAGGGGCTCAATACCGCTGTCGTCTCCATGGTCAGCGTCCTCGAGGTGCTGGTCCGGCCGCTGACGCAGAGCATCGATGTGTATGAGCATGTGCATGCGTTTCTCACCAATCACCCACATATGCGCCTGGCCGACATCGATCTGGCGGTGGCCCAGGAAGCGGCGCGCATTCGCGCGCAGTACAGAATGGCAACGCCCGACGCTCTCGTGATCGCGACCGGGATTGTCCACCAGGTTCAATATTTGGTGACCAGTGATCGCAGATGGCAGAGGCTCACCGCGATGGCACGCGGAGCTCGCGTCGTCGACCTCGGCGACCACACTCGCTGAAGGACGTCACGACGTCAGCCTTCACTCTTCGATGAGGGAACCGCCTGACTCGTGACGGAGAAGGGTGGCCGACACCGGGATGCGCAGGGTTCCGTCGGCGGCTTCGTGCGCACGCAGGTGGTGAGCGATGCGGTCGGTCAGCGCGGCGGACGCGGGCGGCGGCACGATGCCGCGCTCCTCGACGAGCGCCTGGCGCAGCTGCGCCACCGAGTCGAAGCGGACCACGTCGATGACGCGCGACGTGGTCCAACCGCTTGGTGCTGCAACCGTACGCGCGCATCGCGCCAGCTCCGGCAGCGCCTCGCCGCACACCTCGCTCCAGGCGTGCAAGACGGCGTTCTCGTGGGTGGCGCCGCCGTCCCAGACCATGACCAGCGCAGCGGACGCATCGGCGTCGAGCAGGTCCGCCACGGGGTGGCTGAGGAGCGCTGACGGCAGGGCGAGAAGCACGTCGACCCGCTGATCGCCGCGGCCTCTCCACGTCACCACCTCGGCGTGGGGCCAGCGCAAGTGCGCGGCACGCGCGAGCGACGATGAGTCGGGGGCGATGGCCACGTTCACGACAGGCCCGGCGGGCGCTGCCGCGATCAGCTGTTCGGCGAGCGGCCACAGTACCAGCGCGTCTTCGAGCCGACCGCTGCGCATCGCGCCGGAACCCCGCGCCGACTCAGAAACCGAGGACGACGGTGGCGGCGGCGATGGCCGCGGCGCGCGCCGGGTCGCGAAGCACGCGCAGGAACGGAGCGCGGCGCTCCTCCCACACCTGTGCGGCCGCGACCAGCTCGGGGTGGCCGTCGATGAAGTGGGTGGTGTAGTTGCCGGCGGCGAACTCGGGGTCGTCGAGGATGGCCAGGTGGTAGGCGATGTTGGTGCTGATGCCGGTGATCGCGTACTCCAGCAGGGCGCGGCGCATGCGCGCGATCGCGAGCTCGCGCGTCGGTCCCCAGCAGATCAGCTTGGCGATCATCGGGTCGTAGTTCGGCGACACCATCCCCGGCGCGGCCAGCGATGAGTCGACGCGCACGCCCGGGCCGCTGGGCTCGCGGTAGCCGGTGACCTGGCCCGGTGACGGCATGAAGTTCTTGGCGTACTTCTCGGCGTTGACGCGGCACTCGATGGCGTGACCGCGCGGCACCAGGTCCTCCTGGCGCAACTGCAGCTCCTCACCGGCGGCGATGCGCAGCTGCTCGACGACCAGGTCGACGCCGTAGACCAGCTCGGTGACCGGGTGCTCCACCTGAAGCCGCGTGTTCATCTCGAGGAAGAAGAACTCGCCGTTGCTGTAGATGAACTCCACGGTGCCGGCGTTGACGTAGCCGACGGCGCGCGCCGCTGTGACCGCCGCCTCACCCATGAGCGCCCGCGTGGCCGCGTCGATGGTGGGCGACGGCGCCTCCTCGAGGATCTTCTGATGGCGGCGCTGGATGGAGCACTCCCGCTCACCGAGGTGGACGATGTTGCCGTGGGTGTCGGCGAGGACCTGGATCTCGATGTGCCGCGGCGAGTCGACGTAGCGCTCCAGGAAGACGGTGGCGTTGCCGAAGGCGCGCTGCGCGGTGCTCTGCGCCACCTCGAGGCCCTCGCGCAGCTCGCCCTCGTCGCGGGCGACGCGCATGCCGATGCCGCCGCCGCCCGCGCTGGCCTTGATGAGCACCGGGTAGCCGACCTCGGCCGCCGCCGCGACGGCGGTGTCGGCGTCCTCGAGCGCGTCACTGCCGGGCACAATCGGCACCCCGCTGTCGCGCATGCGCTGCCGCGCCGGCACCTTCTCACCCATGGCGGCCATCGCCTCCGGGCTGGGCCCGATGAAGGTGATGCCGTTCGCAGCACAGGCCCGCGCGAACGCCTGGTTCTCGCTGAGGAACCCGTAGCCGGGGTGGATGGCCACAGCACCGGTGCTGATGGCCGCGTCGATGATGCGATCGATGACCAGGTAGGACTGGGCCGACGGCGCCGGGCCGATCTCGACTGACTCGTCAGCGAGCAGGACGAACGCGGCGGTGCGGTCGGCCTCGCTGTGCACCGCGACGGTGGCGATGCCGAGGTCGCGGCAGGCGCGGATGACGCGAAGCGCGACCTCGCCGCGGTTGGCGACCAGAACCTTCTCGAACATCAGTCGATCTGCACGATGGGGTGGCGGGGGCCGACCACGTCGCCCTCCTTGACGTGCACCGCGCTCACCGTGCCCGCGCGCGTCGCGGTGACGTCGTTCTGCATCTTCATCGCCTCGAGAACGGCGACGACGTCGCCGAGCTCCACCTTGTCGCCAACCTTGGCTGCAACCTTGAGGATGACGCCCTGCATCGGGGCGAGGACGGTGCCCTCGCGCGCCACCGGTGCGGAGTCGCCCTGGGGTGCGGCACCGCCGCCGCCGAGCCCGGCGCCGATGACGCGCACGCTGTAGCTCTGGCCGTCGACCTCGACGGTGAGCTCGCGGACGTCGGCGGGGGGCGCCTCGACGGCGGCGGCGGCGCCACCCGGGGC
>OCZT010000023.1_pt1 | contig 126676 bp, 127 predicted proteins | sample 1539031 | NCBI WGS metagenome assembly OCZT01 (sample SAMEA3539308, study PRJEB22396) | soil metagenome | biome: tundra; feature: field; material: soil | place: USA | collected 2010-05 | depth 0.15 m
CACCGAGATCTACACTCTTTCCCTACACGACGCTCTTCCGATCTGGGCGAGGCCCGATGGCGATGATGTTGCCGTGAATGTCAATGAGCCGACTCAGATGAAGAAGTTTCCCATCGCCTCCAAAAGAAAGGAGTGGACAAGTGCTCACCACCACTGGGTTATGGAGCGTCTTCTTGATGCGGTTCACTGCCGTCGTGATCTCGTGATACTGCTCGCGAATCGGAATGGTCGTAATCGTCACCGGATGCCCGTTTGAATTGAGCATTTTTCCGATGGACGATGCAATACCATCTTCGATGTCCTGGACCAGTTTCGAGTCAGGAGTCTTAAGGCCGATGTTAGCAAACGCGTCTAAGTGCTCGGACAACGTCTGGGTAATGATATATTCTTTCGGTTGGCCACAATGGTGGTCCTCCGAATTTTTCGTTGGTTCCAATGTATCTTTCATATACTACAAGTGTTGTGTTGTTGTTTCAATGTGCCCTTCAGCCAGTTTTCTTTGAATGGAAGCTGGTTGATTTTTCCCCCGTAATACTATTATCTTTGGCCCACCTGTCAATTGACTCACGGACATATTCATTTCATAAAAAAACCGCCCGAATGTGCCGGGCGGCTGTTACTTTATACTTTTCTTCGAAAACAAGAGAGAGGTGGTGGGTACGACGGGGATCGAACCCGTATATCAGGCTCCACAGGCCAGCACTCTAGCCATTTGAGTTACGCACCCACACAGACTCTCAAGATTCAAGGACAGCGGTTATCCTAGCAGTAGCTTCGGATTCTGTCAACAATTCCTGCTGCTTGGTGTCGAGGTCCTTCAACATCACCTTCTTCGACTTGATTTCGTCGGGACCGATGATGATGACAAACCGGATACCCTGCTTCAGGGCATACCCGAGCTGACCCTTGAGCGACTTCTCATTACCGAGGTAAACCTCGGTTGGAACTCCCGACTTCCTGACCGAATGCGCGCACATATACGAAATATGTGAGAGCGATTGGTCAAAAATAGTGACGAGGACTTTCGACACTGTCGCTTGTTCTTTGATCTTACCCAACTTGGTAAGGACAGTGAATAGCCGGTCAACACCGATAGAGGCGCCGACGCCAGGCATATTGATTGCCGCATCAAAACGATTGACGAGGCCATCAAACCTTCCGCCGGAAAAAATACTTCCGACGTCAGGCATGTCATCCACAACCGTCTCAAACACCGGACCGGTGTAGTAGTCGAGTCCGCGGGCGACCGAAAGATCAATCTTCCAGAATTTTTCCGAAATCCCGAGGGACCAGAGTTTGATGCAGATCTGGTGCAGGGCTTCAATACCCTTCGCGGCCTCTGGCGATTTTTCACCAAAGAAATCCGCCACTTTTCTGAGAAGCTCCTTCGAGGAATCCGCCTTGATGTGGAGGAATTTCAAAAGGATACCACTCTGCACATCATCGAGAACCAGCGGAGAAGCAAATGGATCATCGGATTTCTTCGTTAATTCCGTGATAACCCCTTCAATACCGAGCGAATCAACTTTGTCGATCGCTCGATCGAGCTCTTTGCATTTGTCAGGACAGCCGAGGACCTCGGCCAGGCCATTCAACACGCGACGGTCATTGATCTTGATCGAAAACGTCGGGAGCTCGAACATATTCAGGGTTGAATAGATCAAGTGAACGATTTCGGCATCAGCGAGAATCGAGCTCGAACCAACAATGTCGGCGTCGAACTGAAAAAATTCGCGATACCGATTTTTCTGCGGCTTTTCACCGCGCCATACTTTCCCGTATTGGTAACGCTTGAACGGGCGCTGGATTTCGGGGTGCGAAGCAACAACACGAGCAAGTGGAACGGTGAGGTCAAACCTCATCGCAGCATCTTCCTCGAGCAAGTCGGCTGCTCCACGATCCTCCACCCCGCGCACAACACGTGTGCGAAAGATGCTTTTGTTAAAGTCGTCTGAACCGCCAGTAAGCACTTCGAGGCGCTCCATACCAGGTGTCTCGAGCGGAACAAAGCCGAATGATTCAAACACCACCTTGATTTTGGCAATCATCTCCTGAAACGGAATCATCCGTGCCGGAAGAATATCCTGAAAACCAGCAAGAAGCGCCGGTTTAACGATCTTTTGTGCAATATTCATAATAATACCTTTCTCTTGTTGTCAATGTAGACTGGTCGGATACTACAACAAAAGCACCTATTAATCAAGGCTATTTCCCGATCTTGATCCCAAGTTCCCGGAGTTGGTCAGGTTGAACTTCGGCAGGTGATTCCATCATAGGATCACGACCCTCCCCTGTTTTAGCAAAAGGAATTACTTCGCGAATGTTTGGTTCGTTCTGAAGCAACATCATCAGTCGATCGAAACCAAACGCAAGTCCTCCATGTGGCGGTGTACCTGATGCGAGAGCTTTCAACATGTGTCCGAAGTTTTTCTCGATTCGCTCTGGTGCATATCCCATCACTTCAAATACTTTTTTGAGGGGTTCAGGGTTGTGATTTCGAATACCTCCTCCACCAATTTCAAAACCGTTCAAGACCATATCGTACTGTGCAGCAACAATGCCGCCAATATTTTCCTTAGCAACCAAATCTTTTATATATTCAGGCTTTGGCGCTGAGAAAGGATTGTGTGTAAATGTCCATCCACCCTGATCAGTCTTCTCAAAGAAAGGAAAATCAACGACCCAGCAAAATGCGAGGAGGTTTGGATTGTTCTTATCTTTTCGGATATCGGGCTTATCAACACCATATTTTTCCATTACCTCTTTATACGTAAATCGTGGGAATGGAAGCTCTTGAATCTCTTTTTCAGGATAGAGTGTTTTAACAAGATTTGTAATCAATTTTTCGTTGATTGCCATGACATCCTCTTGCACAACAAAGCTCATCTCCATGTCGATCTGAGTAAATTCAGGCTGTCGGTCCCCTCGAGTATCCTCATCACGGAAACATCGGGCAATCTGGAAATACTTCTCAAAACCCGCGGCCATTAAAAGCTGTTTGTATTGCTGGGGAGATTGAGGGAGTGCATAGAACTTTCCCTGTTCAAGTCGAGATGGCACGATATAGTCTCGAGAACCTTCTGGTGTGGACTTGGTCATGTTTGGTGTCTCGACTTCAGTAAAGCCTTCGTTTGAATAGAATTCGCGGACAAACTGAATAGCCTTGCTTCGGTTACGAATGTTTTTCTGCATTCGGCTTCGGCGAAGGTCGATGTATCGGTAACGAAGACGAACTTCTTCATTGATTTCTTTTCCATCTCCAGCAATATCAAACGGCGGAGTTTCTGCTTCGTTGAGGACGGTCATTTCGAGAACTTCAAGCTCGATCGAACCATTTTGTTTGTCCTTCTGGACCGCTCGTTCTGGTCGCTGATTTACTTTTCCTTTTACTTCCACGACCCATTCGGATCGGACTTTTGAACCGACCTCCAGAGCTGCTTTTGCATTCGGCAAAACAACGCCTTGCACTTTGCCGGTCATGTCTCGAAAATCAAAGAAAATCATTTTTCCTTGATCGCGGCGAACATCTACCCATCCTTTTATTACCACCTCCTTTCCGACGTGTGCCGGAAGGTCTTTTATATATATTCGTTCCATAGTTTTAAATTTTAGTTACTATTTTTGACTTATAAAACATTCTTTTTTGGAGAAACAAAAGCGCCCCTCCAAATTTATTATTGCTAATAAATTCGCAGGGGCGACTTCGTCGCGGTGCCACCCTGTTTTTTACTTAATTATTGCCCTCGGGGCAAACCGGAAGATTCTATTCAGGCTTTTGTGGGCTAATTTAGCCGATTCCCAAAAGCCCTTTCCTTCTTCACCTCGCCAGTGTCAGCTGGGTCACAGGTACAAGAAAAGTATACTGCTTTTGGGCCGGAACGCAACTAGATAAATTTTTGCGCCGTCTTTCTATAATCCAAACATCTTCCTAAACCCGTCTGCTATAGCCACGCGCCTTGCGACTTCTTCTGGGGTATTGTAGTTTGGGATGAGCTTTTCATCGAGAGAGAGGAGTGAGCGATTGAGCTCGAGTGGCTGCCCATTTAAAATCTTTCGCACACAATACGCCACTGCCGCACCGTTTACCATCGCTGCACCTCCAAGTTGAGGCCATGACACGATTGTCTTCCCCATTTCCATGAGCGACTGTTGCATTCGCTCCGTGACATTTTCTGGTCCAACATGTTTTGTGATCATCTTACCAATACCAAACTTGTCGAGCTTCGAAAGCATGTCGTATGAAACTTCCCCCATGCGCCCATGGAAAAAAGGCATCTCGGGATTGAGATCGTAGCGTTCAATATCCACCACCGCATTATCACCGTTGTCTGCAGCCATTACCACCGCTATTTTATGCTTTTTTGCTTGTTCACGGATGAGATATTTAACCGCAAGATTGTCGAGCTCATCTATGACAATATCAAGACCATCAAAAAATCGACCGATACTTTCGTGATTCAAACCTTCAGGAAAAACCTCAACTGTAGCGTACGGATTTATTTCATAGATTTTGCGAGCTGCCATTTCAACCTTAAGCACACCAAGATTATCCACACCAGAAAGAATACGATTCGTATTTGAAAGCGCCAAGCGGTCCATATCCGCGAGCTTAATATGCTTTGCCCCGCCCTGTAGAACAATTGCATAGGCTACGCTCGAGCCAACAGAAAGCCCTCCGATACCGACAGTGGCATTATAAAATTTCGCTTGCTCTTCTGCGCTTATGAGATTTTTATTTCGAGCCGTACGAACAAGTTGATAATCTTCTTCCGGAAGAATGTGTACGAGCTTTGAACTCCATGAGAAAAAGACCCAGTTGCCATGCTGGTGAAGCGGGGTCGTTTCTTGAAGGGTTTTATAGTGTTCGGCAAACTTCGCTTTAAAATCTGGCGTATATACCATGCTTGGATTTTTCACCCCAAAAAGCTCGAGGTGCTGTTCTTCATAATCTTCCACCACATGCTGTATATCCCCACTCGCAAAAAGTCCCGAGAGTTTCGCTTCGTCTGCCGGTTTTGAGAGATCAAAAAATACCGGCTTTGATTCTATCTTTCTGGCAATACCCTTTTCGAGCAATTCTTTTGTCTGATGTGTTGAGGTGGACATATGTGGCGATTAAATATGAATAATGGTCATGGAAACAATAACCCTAGTATATCAAAAATAGAGCCTACGTAGAGCCCAGCGGGATACATTGACATAGTGCAATGATACGTGGTATAATAGAACAGTAGTTTTTTGAAAACAACATAAACCTAGAAACATGGCGTGATGTCATGTTTCGAAACGTAGCGTGATGCTACATGGAGCACACATGAAAGTAAATGAACAAACAAGAAAATTAATCATTAAAGAACTGCCGTTGATGTCACGGTTTCTCGATGACAACGTCACCGAGTTTTTAGTCAAACTGATTGATCTCGACACACTCAAAATATCTCCTCGGGGATTTTTTGATGGAGACCCCTACTGGGGTAGCGGTCAATATGAGCTATATGAAAAGATTTTGCTCATTGACGGATTGGGGAAAACGGTCGGCCAGGTAGGAAAAAAAGAGGAAGACATCGTGGAAAATAAGCTGACCTTCCAGTGGCCGTTCTTCAAAGCAACCCTAAAAACGGTGCTCGTTTCATTTAATGAAACCGTCGGCCAAGCCTTGGATCGGATTGGTGAGAATAGTAAGGGTGTCCGATATATCATCAAAATCAAGATTATCGATCGGACACTCGACGGGGAGATCATTGTCTATAAGGTCTCCAAAAAATACAAAAACCTCGCCGAACACCTCGAACAGAAATCAAAGGAGAAAGCGGAGGAAACCCTCCGAGAGATTAAGAAGTTTGTCTATAGCTGACTAAACACAGCCCAACCCGCACTAACCATGCGGGTTGCTTTTTTAATAGAACTATGGTATAATACTAGCCAGCTACTGAGACCTTTAACACACAAAAACACCACAAAATAAGGAAACTATGACAATCACCTACCGTGCGGATGCCCAAGCATTTTTAAATGCCCCTGGTCAGCCGCTCATCGCCGATGCTGGACTTAAACTGAATCTGGCCCATGTGACTGCAGCTCCGCCAATTCCGGGAACGCTTTTTGATACCCGGAAAATGGTCACCAAATCCCTGACTGAAATTGCGCAGTCAAACCTGGTCGTCGCGACGACGGGAAAGCACGTCACTGAAACAAGCCATCACAATGGCACCGCAATCGTGCTCGGACTTCAAAACTTCACGATTACGGATTCAGATCCGAAGCGTGCCATGAATTCACTGTTCAATGACGGCATCAGGGTTTTTCAACTCTGGTATCAGGATGCAAATCGTTTTGGCGGCGGCTTCGCTTGCCCGACGGTTGGCATCACGGATGAATGCAAAAACATTCTAGAAAACATGTCTGAGCTGGGCGCGATCCTCGACTTGTCGCATGCTGGTATCACGTCGGCGCGGCAAGTCCTCGCTCACGTAAAACAGCGTGGTCTTCCTCTCAAGGTAATGGTATCGCACACGGGGTGTTACAACCTCTTCCCTCACATGCGCAACCTCCCCGATGACATTCTTCGTGAAGTGGTTGGCTTGGGTGGGGTGGTTGGCATCTACACACTAACGTTCGGGCTTGATGCAAAGGACAATACGACAGATTCCTTCACCAAGCACCTTAGTCACGCGATAAAAGTGTGCGGCGCAGAAAATATTGTCGTCGGTAGCGACGGCGAATACCGTGAAGCACCAAGCATTGAGGACATGCAATGCCAGTTTGAAAAAATGAAGGGTATGGTTGATCGTGATGGGTATTTCAATGCCCGTTGCCCAGCCCAGCCGATCAAAACTTTTTCGGCTGATAAAATGGGTGTCCTTGCCCACGAAATGTGGGCAGCGCTCCCGACCAGCCTCGAAGGAAGCATTCCTGGCATTGCTGGATTAAATTTGAAGCGGTTTTTTGAAACCGCACTTCCAAACTAGTCGAGAGACATTGGAAAAAGATAAAACGCGACCGCCGGAACATTTTTGTTCCGGCGGTTTTTTCATTTACTTTTTAATAACTAAACACTTTACGGCTTCTTCACCCACTTCTGTTTTATCCCCACCTGAAAATGCATCGTATGTTCGTGCGGCCAGAAAACAACCTGCGGCTCTACCTTGCCGGGCATCATATGTGAATTATTCTTGTGCTCGGCACTCCTTTCAAGCAAGCTTTCATTTATAAGCCTTGAAACCTCCTTTTTAAGCCATTCCGACTCAGAGGCATTCAACTTAAGCTCAATGTTTATTTCAAGATATTCATCCTGTTTTTTGTCGTGTTTCGTAAACATCGTAAATTTTCCAGTAATATGATCTTCGAGGTTCGGATGAAGGAGTCCAGCCTTTACATACTCGGGGTAAATTATGGCGCCATATAGCTTTGTCGAGAGATCTGTTCGTTCATAGATATAGACAAAAGGCATTTCTGCGACAGTGCCAAGAATACCGGCTTTTTTTGCCTCTACCCGCAAATCAATACCTTCTTCAGTAAAGATTTTCTCAATGTCATTAAAATAATGCACGCCGCCATTATCCCCTATTTCATACCGCACGAGAGGAAGCACATTCTCACCACTCACAAATATTCGGCCACCAACTGCTTCAAACTGAATGAAGCTTGGGATGTACTGCGCCAATGTCGGCAAGCGTGTTGCTTCACTAAAAAGTTTTTTATAAAGCTTTTTATTTTTGAGAGCGAGACGACGAATAAGAATACAGATTGGGGTTTCCTCCGCCATAGTGCCCAAGTCAGCACTTCCATAGACACTCATCGTGTTACGGTAAGAATCTTTCATTCCCGTTTTTTCAATCATATAATCGCGAAACTTTTCAGAAAACGCTTCCGCAGCAAAAGACATAAACATTGTGTGTTCCTTCCATTTTATACCATTCGCCTTCCCTTCATCGATCAAGTCCTTCATAAAAGGCGGGTATCCACAGAGAACAATCTGGTCATAATGTGGTGCAACATTTTTCATCGCCTCAAAAATCTCTTTTTTATTCACGCCGGGAGTAAGGATAGTAAGCGGGTGGCCGCGTTCAGATATTTTTTTAAACGCTTGGTAGGTAATAACACCTCCGATCCATACACCCATACCAAAACAAACAAGCACGAGAGTTGATTTCTTTGGATCAAGACCGCTGTTTGCAACAAAGAATTCGTGGTATACGGAAGACTGTTCATCAATAGCATTTGTGCGGGGAAAATAGAACGGTGCACCTGTCGATCCTGACGTTGAAGTAAGAACAAGCGATTCTTTAACAAAAGCCCCGGGAACGCAAACATTTTTCCATGTATATTTACGAAGATAATTATCTTTATTTACTGGTGGCACATTTATAAAATCGGTATATGTCCGAACTGAATCAGCCGATATTCCGGATTTTTTTATAAAATCCTTATACGCCGGTATTTCAACCGAACATTTCTTGAAAAGCTCTATGAGTTTCTTTTCTTGTTCAATTTTCCAGATATCGCTCTTTTTCTCGCGTATTTCCTTCATTCCAGGGGTTTTCTGTACCATGCACCATAGTTTAGCGCTTAAATTGGCGTCTGTAAATAAGGGCATACCTGTGCTATCATGGCGGTATTATGGCTTCAAAAATAGCTGAAATTATATTTTCAAAGATGACAGCGGGCTTAAAAGCGCCTCTTGCGACCCCGGAAGAGCTCGAAAAACGCTATCCTCTGCGAGAAAAACCGGCAGGTGACATGGTAACCCGCATTGCCCCTTCCCCAACGGGTTTTATGCACATTGGGGGTATATACGCTGCACTCATATCAGAGCGTCTTGCCCATCAAAACAAAGGCACTTTCTATTTACGAATAGAGGATACTGACCGTAAGCGTGAAGTTGCCGGTGCAAGTGACCTCATCGTTAAATCTCTCCTCGCGTACGGAATAATCCCCGATGAAGGCGAGACTGCCTCGGGAAAAGAAGCTGGCGCCTATGGACCATACAAACAAAGCGCCCGAGAAGACATATATCTTACCTACGTAAAGTGGCTCTTTGAAAATGGCCATGCATATCCGTGTTTTTGCACCCCAGAAGGACTTGAACGTACAAATACAATACAAATAGCAGAAAAGACTCGCCCTGGATATTACGGACGATGGGCACCTTGCCGAAACAAAAGCGAAGATGAGGTCCTTGATCTTTTAAACGCCAACACACCTTTTGTCTTGCGATTCAAATCTCCTGGTAATTTTGAAAATAGAATAAAAGTAAATGACCTACTCAAGGGTATGCGTGACCTTTCAGAAAACGATCAGGATATTGTCCTTTTGAAATCAGATGGTCTCCCTACGTATCACCTTGCCCATGTCGTTGATGACCACCTCATGCGTACTACTCATGTTATCCGTGGAGATGAATGGCTTTCTTCTACTCCCCTCCACATTCAGCTTTTCCAAACATTTGGTTGGCAAGCACCTCTCTATGGTCACATTCTTCCCATCCAAAAAATGGAGGGCTCTTCGAAACGAAAACTAAGCAAGCGAAAGGATCCTGAGGCAAGCGTCTTTTTCTACGATGAACAAGGCTACCCTTCTGATGCAGTTATTGAATATCTCCTCAATCTCGCAAATTCAAATTTTGAAGATTGGCGTAAAGCAAATCCAGCGGCAAACAATCGCGAATTCATCGTAACCCTTGAAAAGTTAGCAAAATCAAATGGCGCGCTATTTGATTTCAAAAAGTTAAACGACATAAGTAAAGAAGTGGTCGCTAGAATGACAGCTGAAGAGGTATATGCCGCCGGAGTCGCGTGGGCAAAACAATACGATAAACCCCTCGCTGAACATATGGAAAAAAATGCTGACTACACGAAGCAAATTTTAGGCATAGAACGCGGGCTCGACGCGACTCCAGGACAAAGCCCGAACATCGGGAAATCAAGAAAAGATATCGCAAAATGGTCTGACATAAAGACAGAAATTAGCCATTTCTTTGATTCTGAGTTTGCGGCAAGTGGTACTGATAAAGCGGCGGTGGCGGAGGCCTTGAAACTTGCTGATGCAAAGGTTCTTGTCGGTTCATTCTTGGAAACATATGCTGAATCAGATTCAAAAGACCAATGGCTCGAAAAAATGCGCTTAGTCTCGACCAAAAATGGCTATGCGGAAAATACCAAAGCATTTAAAGCTGAGCCAGCAAAGTACAAGGGCTATATTGCTGATGTCACAAAGATATTCAGACTTCTCCTCACTGGAAAAACACAGACACCCGACCTTTATTGGATTATGAAAGTTATGGGAAAAGAAAGAGTCGAAAAAAGACTCCGGGTGCTTTAATTTAAGTATCACAAAAGGCAAAAGTTCCCAGCGCCCTGCCCAAGCTCAAACATCTCAAAAACAATAGGGTATCAAAAAATCGTACGGTTCACATGATGTGAACCGTACGATTTTTTGATATGTACTCCCTTTTGAGAGTCTGGGGGGTAGGAAGTCGAAACCGCGAAAATTCGCGAGGCTCCCGACTATTCCTTCTCTGAAATCTGGTGCCAGAACTTTTCAATCATGCGACTAGCAATTTCCTTTCCGCCAAGACCAAACGATAGCCCAACAGCGAGAGAAAGAGAAATAACAATACCGAGGATAAGAGTCTGGATAAGGCCCGGTGCGATTCCAAGGTGGATAAGCGCAGTCAATATTGCAAAAATCCAAATTGCCCACTTTGTAACATTACCCAAAAGATGAGCTGATTTTACATGTGCAGCACGTGCGCTTGCAACGACAATCTTTGAAAGAGCGTCAGCAATAACAACTGATACCATAAGCACAAGAACAGCAATCAATACCTGAGGAATGTATGTAAGTACAACGTCTCGGAGGAAAATATTAATATCGCTCAAGTTAAGCTCGTTGAATGACATGATCAAGCCAATAACAACGATAAACCACTTTACGATAGCACCAATAAATGAACCTGACTTAAGTGTATAGCCTGAACGCTTTACAACGTCTTCGAGGCCTGCAGTCTTCAAAAGATTGTCGATCTTAAGTGATTGAAATAGACCTTCAATTATTTTCTGGATAAGTGCACCTAGGATCCACGCGATAGCGAAGATAAGGATGGCAATGATAAGTGATGGCACAAAACCAGCAAATCCATACCACACATCCCAAAATGATTGATAAAGGTTTGCTCCAAAATCGTGAATAGAATTCATATATGATTTAATACTAATAATAACTACTAATGGAATAATTATATCACAAAAATCCCCTTTGGAAGGGGATAAGATTATGGCTCTATTCCAAGACGATTGACGAGAGCTGTATGGGGGAAATCGAGGACATCGCGCACAAGACGGTCATGTATGCCGAGCCTGTAAAGAAAATCTTCGGTCTCAAAAGCAGAATAGCTTATTTCCTTACCAATTTCAGCTTCTATTCCCGATATCACTTTTTCAATTCCGCTTAAATTGATACCATCACCAACAATAAGAAGGTCTACCCTGCTATCCCACTGTTGAAGGAAAACACCCGAGGCAAGAAAAAACTTTATTCTACCAACTTTCGAGAATTTTTTAACGAGTGTATCGTCGGCGTTCAACGAAACGGTTATAAGAAGGTTCTTCAAAGCTTGAAGATACGGAAATTTCGTATCGAGCGTATAAACTACCCCACCTCCCTTTCCTTTACCCTGAATTGTACGCTTTTTTATCATACCGAGAGCCATGAGAGTTAGGACTTCCCGTTTTACTTCTCGCGTATTTACTTTGGAACGACTTGCAATGTCTTTTGCAGAGAAACTAGCATCTGTGTTGAACAAAAAGAGCCTCATAAGCTTCACTTTTGCAGCACTTCCGAATAATTTGGCTAATGTGTCCATGTTTTTTGAGGTAGGTGGAATTGTAGCATAAAATACCGGCACGGTAAAATTGGGTAAAACAAAAACGGCTTGCGCCGCTTTTGTTTTGTCTCGAGTTACTTAAGAGTTATTTATACTCTACTTTTCCGCCTGCTGCCTCGATTTGCTTCTTCAAAGCATCAGCGTCTTCCTTCTTCATACCCTCCTTGATAAGCGCTGGTGCACCATCAACAAGGTCCTTTGCTTCCTTGAGTCCAAGGCCGAGAACTTCCTTAACAATCTTGATAATAGCGATCTTTGTAGCACCGCCATCAACAAGATGAAGGCTAACTGTGCTTCTTTCTTCAGCTGCCGCCGCTGCTGGAGCCGCTACTGCAACTGCCGCCGCTGCTGACACACCGAATTTCTTTTCGAGAAGCTTAACGAGTTCGTTAAGATCAAGAACTGACATTTTTTCAATTGATTCAACAATAGTCTTGAACTTTGCTGGAATCTCTACGTTTGTTTCTGACATAAGTTTAATAATTAATTAATAAATATAACTGAATAATAGCGAACTAAGCTGGTGTTTCCTGCTTTTTTGCAATCTGGTCAAGCGCCGCAACAAACCCCTGGATTGGAGAATGAATGACGTTCAAGAACATACTTCGAAGTGCATCCTGTGAAGGAATCGAAGCAATTCCAACCATCTCTTCTTTTGTCATGTACTTGCCTTCAAAGATACCTCCTAGGATAACAACACCTTCCTTGAATTTCTTCTGGAATGCGTATACTTCCCGGGCTGGTGCAATGAGGTCAGTACCATAGGCGATACCAACTTCACCGGCAAGCTCAGGTAGCGTACCTGTAATTTTCTTTGATTCAAGCGCCTTTCTTGTAAGGGACTTTTTTGCAACGAAATATCCAACACCTTCTTTTTTAAGTTGTCGGCGGACTTCGTTTACACCCGATACTTTCAAGCCGTGAAAGTTCACGAATACGAGTGACTGTGAGTCACCTGCAATTTTTGCAACCTTGTCAAGAATCTCTTTCTTCTGTACTTTTGTACGTGCCATTGTGTATATTTTGCTAATTAGGCTGATTTTTTAAATAAAAACGACCTTTGGTAAAAGGTGAGGGTTTGGGGCGAATTATGCATTTCATGCAAAGTCGCATCCCACGAACCTAGGAAGGGCCTATGCTCTTTTATCCGAGCAGCCTTCCGTCTCTGGCCTTGTATGCACCACATTACCACAAGGTCGTTTTTTTATCAATATTTCGTGATTATTTAATCAGCATCCACGGCATCAATCATCGATCTATACAATTCAAGTAGTCTGAGTCTGTGAGGTTCACTAATACCCTTACGTTCCCAATGTTCATCAGTAAACTTATCAAATATAGGCTGCTTTTTCCCATTGTTTTTAAGCGGAATGCCCCTCCTCAAGTGGTCACGTATTTTATCGAACTTATCAAGCCACTGTTTTCGTTTTCCTGAATCTTTCTCAAGTGAAGAAAAGATAGTCTTTGTGGCAACAAGGGTGAGCTCGGCACTGTAATGGTCTATTGGTGTAGTCGATGCGTCTATTGTCCCGTCACCATCGAAATCGAGAAGAAGGCTCGGCGTAGAAGTTGAGAATACAAGTTTTGCCTTCAAAAGAGGACTCACTGGTATATCTACAAATGATTCTTTTGAAATATCTTTGCCATTGATATTGTGGGTGACATCGACACCAAAAGACCCTGTCCCTATTCCATTCAAGACAATTTGATAGTCAGTGCCATATGGTACGGTGATATAGGTTCCATTGTCATCGTTGTGATAGTAGTCCGATCCAGGAATACCAGTTTCGTACCTGCGTAAATCTGAGGTTGGGTCTGGATTTGGAATAAGCCCAGTATGGTGACCAAGACTGTCGTATGCATGCAGCTCAACAGGAGAGTGTATTGTAACCTTAAGTTCATTGTCATGTATGTCAGCGTCAGTGGGTTCCTTTTCTGAAATATATTGTGGTAGCGGGTGTTGCTGCATCTGCCCTGCCCCACTATTCTCTGCAAGTATCTGTTGCTTTACAAAAGCCACACCGGAATCAGTATTTAGAATAGTTGAATGATCATCCTTTATAAATTTATCTTGATTTTGACTTGCAAGGTCGAAATAGAAGTTCTTTGCCCATACCGATGTAGTATCTAGTGTTGGCGTCTTTGCACTGTGTCCAACCACCACACCATCGCCAAAATTGGTTGTGCTTGCAATGTACGCAAGTGAGGTTGAACATTGAGGCCTTGTCGCACCGCCAAGAGTTGGTTGCCCAAAACATTCTATCTTGTCGAAATAGTATAGACCGGCAAGAGTTGGATTCCCCCAACCTACGAGCGAGACGATTTTGGTCGATGAAGCAAAAACCATGGCATCGATTGTGTTATGAATCTTTTTTACACCACCAAGCAAGAGTGAGCTCAGCCGAATAGGAGAATCTGTATCCGATGCCGATGGATTTGGCCGGTGATCAAGGGCGCCAGACAAGAAACCTCGCAACGCATCGTAACTTGAAAGTGTTTGACTATTCCCTGCCAAATGAAAACTTGAAAGAGTTGACGTTGCAAAAGATATGATCGATCCGGAAACACCAGAGAAATAATCAGGGGATGGTAACAGTCCATACGCACCGGGGCTATTTTCTCCAAGTTGTCTCGCGACACTTTTGTTTAAAATGAACCCCCCAAAAATAGATTGTTTATCACCGTGGAGTAATCCAGCAACAGCTTGAGGGGTTCCAAGCTCTGGCACTGCGACGAAAATTATTTTATCAATTAAACCGGCATGTCCGTCGTCAGTTAATTTTTTCATAAGCATTTTAGTGACGAGTCCACCGTTGCTGTGTGCAACGATCGTCACCTTTCCTGTTTTTGACGTTGAAGCTAGAGATTGAATTTGACTGACAAGCCCGCTCGAAGCAAGTCCGCCTGAAGTTGAAGCAATGTCATCTACCGAGTATCTCCAATCATACGGGGACGCAACCCATTTATTTATAAAACCGTCCGCAACCACGCCATTCATCATGGAGATAAAATTTTTATATATACCGAAACCAAAAACGCTATCAATGATGTCTTTTGTATATACGCCTGAGTTGGCGCTTTGCCCTGATGGAGTCATGAAGAGCTTTCTGACATCATCGTTTCTATTTGGCTCCCAAAGTGTATTTGTAGACGTCCCAAATATGCCCCCAAACAAACCCTTTTCATCTTTATACAACCGACTTCCTTCGAAACCGGGAATAAATAGGACATTAGAACAACAAACGACACCCTCTAGATCTTCGGTAAGCCACGGTACGACATCTACGGGGCCATACGTACTTGCGCCTGGACCATCCGCACTCCCCCACCAATTATTTGGGGCGTCTATTGTATTGGATGTCTGATTGTAAATTGAATAGGATGTATTACCCACAATAGAACTGCTAGCTATAGAGATGTGGTTTTGAGTCGGATCATCTCCTGTGGCATTTCCAATTCCACCCATGTTCTCTGATCTCGCCAAAAAAGGACCTGACGGAGCATAGTAAGAATATATTCCATATGCACTGTCTCGCACCTTACTTAATCGGACATTAACAGTACTCGCCCTAGCGCTTATTGCATTGCCAGTTGCAGAACCCGATATATCACCTGAGATAATGGTGGACGTAGAATGATTTAAATTCAACCCGCCAGATGACTTTAGTACGAGGTTGTTTATCAATGAGTTCGAGCGGGAAATATAGAATGAGCCGATACCGGAAACGGAAACAGGTTTGTCTTTTGTGCCATTTATAATAAGCGAACCGTTTACATATATTGATTTCGGGGTTGGGGTATCCGTAGCAGCAAAAACACTCACCCCAGCGTCTATCGTCAAAGAAACGCCTGGAGAAAAATATGCGTCAGTATCCAGGATGTACGGGCTACCAACTGCAGACCATGTCACCGAACTTAAACCAGTGAATGAGTCGTCCGAAACGTGTGTCTCGGCAAAACTAGGCTTAGGAACTGCAAAAAATAATGAATACACTATACACAAACAAAATGCTTTTAATAAAACCGCCCTCGCATGATTTTTTATGTTCATGCCAAAAGAGTATCAAAAGAGGGATAAAATCCTGATAAAGATTTGTTAAAGAAAAACTAAAATAGTTAAGCCCACTAGAATTTAAAGTGCTGTTCTGCGAAATAGACAACAGCAAAGCTGCAAACGAGAATGAATGTGAAGCCGAGAACAAACCTAAAAAAAGTTCTATCAAAAGGATTTACCATACCATCATTATACGGCCAAATCCCCAAAACAAAAAACCACCCTTGTGGGGTGGTTTTTTGTTACACCTATGTAACCCGGTGTGGGGAGTACTCAACTAAGCTAACTTTATTAGAAGTTTGCTGTTGCTGAGAGTGCGTCAAGACCGAAGTTGATATTTGTCGTACCATTTCCGGCTGTAGCATTTCCAACTGTACCGTAGTTGATCTGAGTGACCTTCATCTGTACAGCGTGTCCTGTTGATCCACGGATTGCACCTGAGAAGGTGAATGTTCGTGAAAGACCAGCTGGGATAACGAATGCTGTGCCTACAACGTCACCATTGTATGAAGATGGAGATACGATTGAAGGTGCACCGATTGCGCTTCCTGTTGTTGTTGAGGCTGTTCCGTCAACATTAACAAGTGATGCGAGAATCGAAGATGTCGCGCTTACGAACAAGTCATTGTTTGAGCTGTTTGTAAGTGTGAATGCGTAGTTTACGTTATATCCAACAGTTGTGTTTGATTGAACAATTGCTGAACCGACTGTAGCAGAAGCATTGCTTACTGTAACCGCATTCGTTGTGAATGTTAGGTTGTTTGAAACAGGTGAAGAAACTTCAACTGTAGCTGTGTTGTAATTAGCATCTGTAACAACAATGTTTGAAGTGTTAGCAATCAACGATGTTGTAGCGATTCCACTTACATTCTGAGCGATATCAGCTACGATTGAAATATCGTGCCAATTGTCCTGGGTAAGAGGAATTGTAAGATTGCTGAATGTAACTGTTGCTGATGCGCTGTTGTTTGTAGAACCAAGTGTTCCACCAAAGCTTGCTGAACCGTCAACAAGTCGAATGTTGCTGAATACATTGCTCAATGATGTCGTTGACATGTTGAGGTTTACTGCCAATGTATTAAGTGTTGAAGAGTTGTTTGCTGACTTCAAGCTGAAGACACCAAGAGTAACTCCTTGTGTTGTCTGTGTAAGAGACGTAACTTGCTGTCGGGCTAGAGGAGAGTTAGGGCTGATTCGTGCGAAAATGTCAGCAACTGATCCTGAAGACTGAAGCGTAAAGTTGTTTGCGCCTGTTCCTGTCAACTGAGTGATAGAGAGAGCAGATGCAGCAGACACGAAGTTAGCACCGCTAACTGAATCTGTGTAACCCTTTCCGTTGATTGTTCGAATACCATTCTGACCGAATGCTACGTTAACAATCTGTCCGTTTGTAATCTTGTCTGTAGCTCCGAGAACTGTAATGCTAACCGCTAGGTCAGGATTTGTTCCAGGTGTAACTACGTAGTTAAGATTGTCGAATCGAACAAGGTAGTCAGAACCAACTGTGATTTCTGTTGCTGACGTGTAATCAGTAAGGGCCTTTGTTGCAAGGACCTTTCCTGTTGAGTCATGAAGTACAGCTTGGCTGAAGACCAACCATGGTCGAACGTTGAAGTGAACATCGGCTCGTGTAACTGTTGTGGCTCCGCTTGTAGCTTGGAGTCGAACAGCGACAGCATCCTTTGTGTCACCCTTCTTGAATTGAACACCAGATGAAACATAAGAAGATGTCTGGGCGCTGATAGAACCGTCTGTTCCATTCAAAACTGTTCCTGTTGTGCCGCCAGTTGTAACAACTGCGCCACCTGTAGAACCAGTTGATCCTGTTGAACCGACTGTTGAACCGCTATTCAACTTTGCAATTGTAAGAGGTCCTACGAATCCTGTTGCAGGAAGACCTACGCTTGCCTGGTATGCGATAACAGCTGCCTTTGTAAGGCTACCGAAGTATCCCATTGATACGCCAGCTGGCATTGTAAGGAAGTTGTTTGAAACCAACCATGTCTGAAGAGCGACTACGTCTGATCCTGTGCTTGTCACTCGAAGGTATGTTGAGAATGACGCGTTTGCATTTGCAACACTCATTGCGAATGAACCGAAAGCAAGTGCTGAAGCTGCAATACTACCGATTAATACTTTCTTCATAATTTGTATTTAATAATTAATAAACAATACTAATAATGTTAATAATAAATTCCACTATCCTCCCTGCTCAATATATTTTCGACACGAGCCAGGAAAGCTAGCTTGCGAGAATGAAATCTGAATTTCTATCGTTATTCTTCCGTGGTAGAAAAAGGATTTTCAGTGTGAAATTCTGGGGCCTATGTAAATGTCAAAGTACGTTCAAATACGGTCAATGGCTATTATACCCCGCCTATTAGGCACTGTACAAAACCAATGTGTGGATAACTTGTTATTTAAGGTAAATAACGCTTAAATCCACAGGGGTCTATCATATACCAAGAGCCTCAATATGTCAATCGAAAATAGGGCTTAAAACCCACTCTTATTTTGCGAGTGAATAGGTGCTCCATCGTCGCTCTCCCACCTTCTTTACTACCCCCTTTGACACAAGATCGAGCAACTCTCTTTGAATGGTCTTTTCGCTGCAATTGTGGATGACCTTTGTAAAGTCTTTTATGGTTAGATTTGACTGTTTGTTGAGGAGCTCGATAATAGCTGTTTTTCTGTCATCCTTTTTGTCTTTTATAGCCACCTTATCTTTCTGCATTTCCCTACTTGTGTTGTTTGCCTTTTGGACAAGAGCGCCCTGATTCTTCTCTATTGTCTTATACGATTCTGTCCTTAATAAAAGACTGTCATCGGTCTTAAAAAATGAATCGGACAAAATATACCCCGCTTTGGAAGCGTCCTCTACAACACGCTGTTTAAGGAGAGCGACAACAGCCTCGAGCTCTCTCTTTAGGATGGAATAATTCATCTCGGAGACAAGTCCAGAAATGGAAGCAATATTGAGGACGCTTATAGTCTCAAAACTAGTAGAAAAGAGGTTCTGAAGTACTTCATTTTTATCTATTGGTTCGGCACCGTTCAGTGCTATTGCTGAGGAAAGAAACTCAAGTCCTTTTTCTCTAATGTCCCATTTGATGGGTTCGTTGTCCTTAAGGAGACTAGAGACGAGGTAAAGGGCAGCGGTAATCTTTTCCGCCTTCTTAAAGGTAAAAGTCAGATGTCCATCTCCGTTGAAAAAACCAAGTGGTTTCCAGCTATTAGGGTCTTGTTCTTTATGGTTATTCATAGATTGTCTTTTACATAAAAATACTCTGTCTTTTATAAAAAATTGGAGAAATACTTAAAGGACGTGTCGCTATTATATATCGGTCATCCAATAAAAGTAAAGGCTTTATTAGGTTTATGATATGATTATCTAATCATGGCAAGAAAAGATAACAACAAGGAAAACAGTAAGGACAAGAATAGCTCATTTCCATTTAATGCATCGGCAAAATTCTGGAACGATCTAAAGAAAGAAACCCTTCAGGCAGTATTATCAATCATTTCATTTTTATTAGCGTTACTCTCCCTTCTGGCGGCATTAGGAAAAGCTGGCCCTGTCGGATATTACATGTATGGTGACCACGGCATTTTTACCTATCTTCTTGGCGTTGGGTATTTCCTGCTCCCAATATTTTTCATCATGCTTTCAATCTCATTCCTCAAAGGTATTCAGAAAAGTTTCTTTGACCTTCCACGCATCATTGGATCATTACTCTTTTTCCTATCAGGAATAGGAATAATCGATATCCTCCCTGGCAAACATGGCGGCGTCATAGGCTACCTCGTATCGACTCCCCTTCTAAAACTTTTTGACATATATGCGACGTCCGCGCTTCTTGTTGCAGGTATCGTCATCGCAATACTCGTCATGTTTGATACACACTTTACTCTTGACCAACTCATGTTCTGGAAACAACCCAAAAATGATAAAAAAGACCTGTCGAAAATTAACCCAAAAGACAATGTTGTTGAGATAGCTGTAAAGGCAGTAGAAGATAAAATAAAAAATGAGGAGAAGCCGACTGACGCAACGAAAGAAAAGAAGGCGAAAATCAAGATCCAGAAACAAGAAGATGACATACTTGTGGATGATGACTCGATGGCTTCGTATACAAAGTCACTCAACATGAAACCTTTCATCCCTCCACCCCTTTCCCTTCTCGAAACAGACAAAGGTAAACCTGAGACTGGTGACATTAAAGCTCGCGCAAACATCATCCAGCGTACCCTCCTCAACTTCGGTATTACTGTAGAAATGGATGAAATATCTATCGGGCCTTCCGTCACTCGTTACGCATTAAAACCGGCCGAGGGAGTAAAGCTGTCGAAGATAGTTGCATTGAACAATGACCTCGCTCTTGCTCTCGCTGCTCACCCTATCCGTATTGAAGCACCTATTCCTGGTAAGTCACTCGTCGGTATCGAAATTCCAAACTCAACAAAAACAACTGTCGGTCTCGCGACACTTCTTGCAAATGAAGAGTACCAGAAATCAGACAAACCCCTTCTTGTGTCACTTGGAAAAGGAGTTACCGGAAAATCATACTTCGCAAACCTTGCAAAAGCACCCCACATGCTTATCGCCGGTACAACCGGTTCCGGAAAATCCGTAAGTATCCACACCATCATCACCTCCCTTCTCTATCGAAACTCGCCTGAAAACCTCCGCTTTATCATGATTGACCCAAAGCGTGTTGAACTAACACTTTACAATGATATTCCCCACCTCCTTACTCCAGTAATCACCGACCCAAGAAAAAGCATCCTTGCTCTTAAATGGGCAGCAAAAGAAATGAGTCGACGGTACGACATCTTGGAAAAAAATAAAATCCGTGACATTGCTTCATATCATACAAACATCCTTAAGCCCGTTATGGAGAAAATAGCTGGTGGAATTGAAGTTAAGCAAGATGATATCCCAGAGACTATGCCCTATATTGTCATTGTCATAGATGAATTGGCAGATATAATGCAGACATATCCTCGAGAACTTGAGAGTGCCATCGTTCGTCTCGCACAAATGAGTCGAGCTATCGGTATTCACTTAATAATCTCAACCCAGAGACCGAGCGTCAACGTTATTACCGGTCTTATTAAAGCAAACATCCCTACCCGTATCGCTCTTCAGGTATCTTCCCAGATTGATTCACGTACTATTCTTGATACTGTTGGTGCTGAAAAACTCCTTGGTGCCGGAGATATGCTCTATCTTGGTGGTGAAATGTCAAAGCCTGCCCGACTCCAATCAGCATACATCTCGGAAACAGAGGTAAAGAAAGTTGTAAAGTACCTTATTAACGAATACAAAGACGAGGTGCTCGGGGAAATAAATCTAACAGCAAACGCCATCGTCGAGCCAGGTAAAGATGCTGTATTTAGCGCTGAAATTGGTGGAGACGACGATTTAGGCGAAGAAGATGACATGTATGAGGCTGCAAAAGAAGCTGTTATAGCAGCAGGAAAAGCTTCAACCTCCTATATTCAGCGTAAGCTTGGAGTTGGATACTCCCGTGCAGCAAAACTTATGGATACTCTTGAGCAGCGTGGCATCATTGGGCCGCAAAACGGATCAAAACCACGTGAAATCATCGGAATTGGTGCAGGAAAAGAATCTGATGAAAATAGTCCCGCCAATACCCCATCGGAAATAGCTTCTGATGCCGACACGAAAGAATATATCGATGCAAAATAGAGAAACAACAAAAAAAATACTAGTCTGGGCGCTTATTCTTTTGATTGCAGCGGTAATCATTGGCTATGCATTATATGCATCCCATGGATTTATAAAAGGTCCCGACATTATTGTGTCTACCCCAAAAGAAACAAGCTTCTCTACGTCAACAGTAATGATTTCAGGCACCGCTATTCGGGCAAAGACGCTAACACTGAATGGAAAAGTTATTTTTGTTGATGAAAAAGGAAATTTTAGCGAAACTTTGCTCCTATCCCCTGGCTATAATGTTGAGACTATTGAAGCCCAAGATAAGTTTGGAAGAATAAAAAAAGTCACGCTCCCCATAACCTACAATAGACAATAAATTCATAAATATTTTAGACTTTCTTTAAAGTTTCTTTATCAATTCTAGTGTATAATAGAGCCATAACAAGATAAATGTATGGCAAAAAAAACAAAAGAAAAACCAGGATTTAATACACCAGAAAAAGAAACTGAGGCTGCAAAAGTATCAATAACAACACACGTGAAAGAACCTTCGGGACGTGAAGCTGTTCACGATGAAAATAGAAAAGATCCGTCTGCAAACATAAAAGATACCCTCGATGCTATTCGCATGAAATTCGGTGATGACTCTATTATGAAACTTGGGGAAAAGCCTAAGGTCAGTGTGAACGCAATCCCAACCGGATCTATCGGTCTTGATGCCGCACTTGGCGTCGGTGGTATGCCTCGTGGACGTATTATTGAAATATTTGGACCTGAATCATCTGGTAAGACTACCCTTTCCCTTCACGTTATTGCTGAGGCTCAAAAAGGTAATGGTATCTGTGCATTTATCGATGCCGAACACGCCATGGATCCAGAATATGCAAAGCGTATTGGTGTCCGAACAGACGAGCTTCTCATTTCTCAACCAGACAACGGCGAACAAGCGCTCGAAATTGTCGAATCCCTCGTTCGTTCAGGAAAAATGGATGTTATCGTTATCGACTCAGTCGCAGCACTTACCCCCAAAGACGAAATCGAGGGTGATATGGGTGCACACCATGTTGGAAAACAAGCCCGACTTATGTCCCAAGCACTCCGAAAGTTAACCGCAATTGTCGCAAAGTCAAAAACTGTCGTTATTTTCGTAAACCAAATTCGAATGCAAATCGGTGTTATGTTTGGTAACCCTGAGACTACCCCAGGAGGAAAGGCTCTCAAATTCTACACATCGGTACGCCTCGATATCCGAAGAATTGCCCAAATTAAAAAAGGTGAAGAAGTTATGGGTGGTCGTGTCAGAGTAAAAGTTGTGAAGAACAAAGTCGCTGCCCCATTCCGCCAAACAGAGTTCGATCTCATGTACAACGAGGGCATATCCCAGGAAGGAGAAATCATAGCTCTTGGAGAAAAAATGGGCTTGATATCAAAGACCGGAAACTCATACGCTTACGGTGAAACAAAGCTTGGTCGAGGATATGACGCAACAAGACAATTCCTCAAAGAAAATGCACCCGTTCGAAACGAAATCCTCGTAAAAATCCGTGAAAAACTAAACGAAGGGCTCTAATTTGCCATTTATTAGCAACTAGTATATAGTGTTCCCACTATGGCAATGCTTGAATATAATGAAATTGTAGAACGAAAGTATATTATTCTGGATGGACAACCGTACGAAGTCCTTACCTCTCACGTTTTCCGAAAACAACAGCGTAAACCAGTAAATGCAACGAAACTTAAAAACCTATTTACAGGAAAAGTGACTGAATACTCTTTCCACCAGTCCGAGAAAGTTGCTCAGGCAGAAATAGACAATCGTGAAGTAAAATATCTCTACAAAAACCGTGATGAATATTGGTTTTGTGAAGCAACTGACCCAAGTAAGCGATTCAGTGTAACCAGTGAAGTGGTGGGACCTCAAGCACGCTTTCTGAAGCAAAACGCGGTCATGACCCAACTCCTTTTCGATGAAAGACCTATGGGATTTGTATTTCCAATAACAGTAGACCTTAAGGTGACTGAGGCACCACCAAACGTCAAAGGAGATAGCGCAACAAGTGGCGGTAAAGTCGTCACCTTGGAAACAGGCGCGACAATCACGACCCCCCTATTTGTAAATGTTGGCGACGTAATAAAAATAAACACTGAGACAGGAGAATACCGAGAACGCGTCACGAAATAGTTCGTAGCAATAGACTCAAGACCCCCAAAAGAAAAAACATCTGTTTTCAAGGAACCAGCGTTCTGATCTGTTGACCAGACGCTTGCCTCTCAGACGCCTTCGCGTCTTCCGAGAGCTTCCTTTCAAACGGATGTTTTTTCTTTTGGGGGTCTTACTATCTTGCTACGAACGGCAGTAACCCGATAAATCGTGCGCGTTTTACGGCAGTAGCGAGCTGGCGTTGGCTTTTAGCAGAAACACCTGTCTTCTTTCTGCTTATAATTCGGCCGTGGGGATTCAAAAACTTCTTGAGGATTTCAGTATCCTTGTAATCGATATGTTTTATATTGTTTTCTCTGAAATAACACTGTTTCATATATGTGATTAATATTTTTTAAGTAGATAATGTATGCGTTATGTATTTTGATGACTAAAATGGTATGTCGTCTGGATTTATCTCCTCTTCCGGATAATCGATTGAGTCTGCGCCTGCCATTGGATCTTTTTCTGCATCACCCTTTGAGGCTCCAGCCGAAGATCCTGAGGTTTTATTTGCTGCTGCATCAGAACTACCAGATGGTGAGCTTCCTGTGCCAGATGCACCTGGACGAGTTCCGAATTGCACTCTGTCTGCAACAATCTCGGTTCGATATTTCTTTTGGCCGTCTTGACCGTCCCATGATCTTGTCTGCATTCGCCCTTCAACAAGGACACTTGAACCTTTTTTGAGGTACTGCCCCGCTGTTTCAGCTTGTCGGCCAAATACGACTACATTGTGATAGTCTGCACTCTCTTGTCTAACGCCATTTTTATCCTTCCACACACGGTTTGTTGCAACACTAAAGCTGCAAACCTTTATCCCCGAAGGGAGTGCGCGCATTTCAGGATCTCGAGTAAGATTTCCGATAACCAACGCTTTGTTTAAATACATATTTTTATTGCATTAACTAATAATGCTATGCGCCCTTTACCATTGCGTCGATGCTTTTATCCATGTCTTCCGAAGAAGATGCTTCAACTACTATAGCCTCTCCTGCTGCATCAATTGTACCAACTGAGGCTACGTCCGCAACAGCATCTACCCCCTTTTCAGGAGCGATGATACCCATTTCACGGCTAATAGGAGCTGTAGCTGGGGCTCGTTTACCAAGATATGTGTTCTCCTTAACTGTAATAATAAGGAGATATCTTAAGATATTTTCGGCATTGTCAAAAGCTTTCTTAACTGATTCAACGGCTTCCGTAGACAGCTCAAACTTTAACCAACCAAAATAACCCTCAGAAAAACGCTGGTTTGAACCGTGTATTTTCTTTACCATTGTATAGGCGAGCTGTGTTAGCTCTGGGTTTTCTTCTGCTAGTACTGATGCTCCTGCTTTTACAAGGACATCTTTTAGGGAAGTTGCTTCTGCAGCAACTTTCTCTTGTGGAATCGAGGATACAAGAACGTAACCAATCTCATATACCTTACCCTTTTCGTCATTAGTATTGCTTTTCATATTTCTAGAGGTGAATAGTAATCCGCCCTAATATAGCGGAGCGAGGCCGTGCCAGCCCGACTATTCACGTATTTAATTAATAATTTGCACTGGGTAGAGGGTATCATAGTGCTTTACACGGTGCAAGGTGACGCACATTCACCCTACCGTAAGGCATATTTTACCGAAACGGGAATAAAGTTTGATTAAAGAAAAGTTAAAATAGTCCTAAAAATCTATATTAAAAAACTTTTTTGCATTAGTGACAAGTATCTCAGACATTGTTTCCTCTTTCATTTCTTTGATCCTGGCGATTGCTTTTACGACCTCAACAACATAAGAAGATTCATTACGCTTACCTCGATAAGGCGCCGGGGAAACAAAGGGGGCATCAGTTTCAGACATAATCCTGTCTTCAGGAACCATTTTTACCAATTCATCATAATCTTTTGTGAATGTGAGAACTCCAGTAAACGAAACAGTGTACCCTGCGGCAACAATATCCCTCAAATCATCGCTCGTTCCTGCAAAAAAATGAAAATTTGCCGCCACCTTTGCGTGTTCTTTTAAAATTTGAAGTGCTTCTTGGTACGCACTTTTCTCACCCCCGCCGTCCCTACCATTTCTCACGTGGAGCATAAGGGGCTTTCCGATTTCATTTGCCAGGCGTATCTGATCAATAAAAATAGTTTTTTGTCGCTCGATATCTTCTGGCTTTGAATGAAAAAAATCGAGGCCACACTCACCGATTGCAACAACCTTAGGATCAAGGGCGAGCTTTTTAAATGCATCGTAGTCAAACGTGGCATCCGCAATATCTGTAGGGTGAAGTCCGACAATTGCCCACATGTTTTCGTGCCCGTGAGCATATTCAACCGCCTTTTTTGAGGTATCGAGATCAGTACCGACGTTTATTATAGCCACACCAGCGGCATTGGCACGTGAAATTACCTCTACACGATCCGCGTCATATTGCTGGAATTGAAGATGGCTATGAACATCAATATATCGTAGTTGTTTTGACATGTGTAAATACAGTTTGTTTTACTTCCGAAGAAAAAGTGCCGTCTCAACTTTATTTTTTAGGAGCGCCTCAGATATTTTTGCCGAAGTTCCAGGTAGTATTGGCACAAGTAAACGCGCTATCATGGCAATTTCCCGCAAAAGGTACTCGATTTGTTCACTTCCCTTTTTCTGATCAGTTTTGATTGTTTTGAATGGTTGGTTCTCTTGGACAAACTTATCCGCTGCACTGATTTTTTCCCAAATCAAGTCGCACGCTTTATTTATTTCGAATTTTGAGATGAATGTATTGTAGGCGTCTGTAAGTGATTGTTCTGGAATAATTGTTTCGAGATTATGCGAAATACTAACGCTGTTTGTCTCCGCCATTTTCACGACACGAGAAACAAGGTTTCCAAGACCATTCGCTAAATCGGCATTGTATGTATCCTTAAATTTTTCTGCAGTAAACGGACTATCTTCAAATGAAGAGACTGAGCGTACCATATAGTAACGCAAAGCATCCGTGCCATATTCCCGCACGATATCGAGAGGATCGATGACATTACCTAGGCTTTTGCTCATTTTTACTCCTCCCTCGCCGGTAATAAAGCCGTCGATAACAACTTGGTATGTCTGTGGAAGCTCTGCAGCCATGAGCATAGCCTGCCAAATAGCCGTCTGCTGGCGGAGATTGTCCTTTCCACAATATTGCGTCGGTGTGCCATTCGCCCAAAAACGCTCGAACTCCCCACCCTTTTTTACATATGATTCATCAGGCCAGCCAAGCGTCGAGATATAGCTCGTGAGCGCATCGAACCATACATACATGACGTGCGCGTCATCGCCGGGCACTGAAACACCCCAGGACATTTTACTTCTTAGTCTTGAAATCGAAAAATCATCCAAACCACGCTCAACAAAGGCTTTTATTTCATTGAAACGAAAATCAGGCACTACGAAGTCAGGTCGTGCAGCGTAGAAATCAAGAAGGGGCTTTTGAAATGCTGAAAATTTGAAAAAATAGTTTTCTTCTTCAATAAGCTCGAGTTCACGGTTTGGGTGGATCGGGCATCGGCCACCAACAAGCTCTGAGTCTTTTTTTTCAAGCTCACATCCAACGCAATACTTCGCCGTGTAATTCTTTTTATAAATATATCCCCGCTTATTGACCCTATTCCAGAAATCTTGAGCGCATGCAATGTGTTTTGGATCGGTAGTACGGATAAAATGGATATCCTCGGACAGTCCGAGCGTCGATACAAGACTACGAAATGTAAGTGAGTGCTCTGAAACATATGTTTCGATGGACTTTCCTGCTTTTTTTGCTTCATCAAAAAGTTTCTGGCCATGCTCGTCAGTACCGGTATTGAAAAAGACATCGAAGCCAAGCACTTTTTTATGTCGCGCGACAACATCAGCACGAATAAACTCCATTGCATGTCCAAGGTGTGGACTTGCATTTACATATGGCAAAGTGGTTGTTATATAGAAAGGCGGTTTTTGTTTCATACTTCAAGGGGTGGCACGCGATGTTTGTTTTTCTCAACGTCGTTTATGTATTCCATAAATGCGGCGGCGAGAGGAACAGCGAGGATTGCCCCGAGAAAACCAGCAAGCTTTGCCCCCAAAACAATAGCGAGAATGACAAGGATAGGTGATATTCCCACAATTTTTTTAACCACCAAAGGATAGAGGAGGTTATTTTCAAATTGGTGGATGATAATATAAAGACCTATGACAAAAAATCCTTCGGATACATTGCCAGTGCCAAACGCTATGAGTACCGCAGGAATTGCTGACATAATAGGACCGAAAACAGGAATAAGCTCGAAGACGGCGGCCACAAACGCAAGAAGGAGTGCATGTTGAACGCCAAGTATTGTAAGACCGAGGTACACAAGTACTCCGATCATGACACCAAGCAGGATTTGCCCTTGCATCCAGTGCCCTATCTTAAGCTGTGATCGTCTCCAAAGATCGGTGACGTATCCATGAGTACGTACTGGGGTTATAAGTCTTAAAAATGAACCTACTCCGTCTTCTTGTACGGAAAGATAGAACGAAAGGATAATAATTAAGAAAAATGAAAGGGCACCGCCGAAAATAAAGCTTGCTGTCTTGAACGCGCCTTCACTTGTACCCGAAATCACATCACGTAAATTACCTATAACTTCCTGAACTGAGAAAGATGAGTTGGAAAGAATACCATTATCCTTGAGTGGGTTCCAAACGTCGTTCAAGTTTATGGTAGAAGGTATATTGTTTAAGAAAGCAACAGTCTCACCCATAAGAAGCGGAACAAAATAAAGGAAGAACACCCCGAGAAACCCAGCGAGGAGAAGATAGACGAAGACAACAGCAGGAATTCGCTTGACCCTGTATTTTCCAAACCATCTTGTAAGAGGTTCGAGAGATGACGCGATGACAACCGCAGCAAGAATAACAAGCACAATATCACGCACATAGTAAAGAAAGAACAAAAGCACCCCAAAAAGTATGCCTTTTATGATTGAGCCCCCCGAGACGTTTATGCTTTGATTCATGGGGGTAGTATAGCACCGGTTGGCTTTAGGTAAAAGTAACGAATGATTTGAACACCGATTCGTCTTTAAACCTACCGATAAGCGCCAAATTCAAACCTTTGTCCGTAAAAATGGTTTTTGCGACATTTTGTACGTCTTCTGCAGTTACTTTTTCAATATCAGCGGCCAATTGCGACGGGTCTTTTATTTCTTTCTTTACTATCTCCTGTTGAGCGCAGAACTGGGCTTGTGCGTCAGATGTTTCTACTGAGAGCATCATGGTTCCTGTTATATAATCCTTTGCTTTTCGAAGTTCTTTTTCTTCAATAGGAACTGTGACTATTTTTTTAAATTCATTAATAATTGCCCGAACAACTTCCTCAACTCTAGTATTATCTACGCCGGTAGCAACGGCAAAAACACCATGGTCGGTCGAAGAATCATTGTCAGCGTGAATATAATACCCAACTCCCATCTCATCGCGAAGCTTTTGGAAAAGGCGTGAACTCATACCACCACCAAGAATTGCTGAAAGAACCTGGAGTGTGGGATTGCGGAGATCGGAAACAGGAAATGAACGCACACCAAGAACCATATGAGTCTGATCTGTTTCCTTGAATTGAAGTAGTATTTTAGGCTCATTTTGGACCTCGAGAACCGGAACTTTTCCTTCCTTTGGGGTAGTTGCCATGTCGGCAAACATTTTTTCTATTTTTAAAATAACTGCCGCCTCGTCAAAAGCTCCCGAAACAACAACGGTCGTAGCTTGAGCAACGTAGTGGCTAGCTCGATAATCTACAAAATCTTTTCGAGTAAACCCTTTGACGTTTTCTTCAGTGCCGGCAATATTCCATCCAGCGGGCTGGTCACCAAAAAGTGCGCTAACAAAAAGATCTTGTACATGTCTATGTGGCATATCACGATACATGCGAATCTCCTCTACAATCACCCCCTTCTCTTTCTGCATCTCAGCATCGTCAAAAAGTGGATTCAAATACATATCTGAAACAACATCGAGGCAGATATCGAGATGTCGTGCGTCAGCTTTTGCATAATAGCCAGTATATTCTTGTCCGGTAAACGCATTGTACTGTGCACCGATCGAATCGAGCTCGCGCGATATATCAATAGCTTTCGGGCGACGAGGTGTACCCTTAAAAACCATATGTTCTAGGAAATGAGAAATACCGTTGTTTCCCTTTTGTTCATATTTTGAGCCAGCTTCTACCATCACGAGGACAGTAACAGCTGGATTGTCTTTCATCGGCACGGTAATAACACGGAGTCCGCTTTTGAGTATGGTTTTTTTGAATTGCATGGAACAATTCTAACAGAAGATACCTAGACGGCCAAATTTTCTTTGAGTTTTTTAACAAGATCAGAAACACTCATACGTTCCTGTGTGGCAGTGTCCCGATAACGGATAGTAATTCCTGCATCCTTTTCAATAGTCTCAAAATCAACGGTGATGCAAAACGGTGTACCGATTTCATCCTGTCGTCGGTATCGTTTACCAATGTTTCCATTATCATCAAACTCAACACCGTAAATACCTATGGCGCCAAGCTCTTTTTTAATTGTTGCGTATACTTCTCGGGCTTTTTCGACAAGTATTGGTTTGTTTTTCAAAAGCGGAAAGACGGCAACCTTAACCGGGGCAACTTTCGGAGAAAATTTTAAATAGACTCGAGGTTCCTCACCTTCTTTTTCTGAAGCTTCTTCCTGATATGCATCAGTGAGAACAGCGAGGACAGTGCGCTCAACACCAAACGACGGCTCTATACAATGCGGAGTAAAGCGAGACTTTGACTCTTCATCAAAATAATCGAGGGCTACATTACTTGCTTGTGAATGCTGTTTGAGGTCAAAATCCGTACGATACGCAAGACCGTAGAGCTCTTTTTTACCGAATGGAAAATCAAATTCAAAATCAATCGTTCGCTTTGAATAGTGGGCAAGGTCACCAGGGGCTATCTCAAGCTCATGGACTTTTGTCTTTGCAAGACCGAGATCTTTTTCGACAAAATCATGCATCTGGAGACGGAAATGATCAAAGACACTTTGCCAGCTTCCCTCTTTTCCTGCTTCGATAGTTGGATTTACAAAATATTCGATTTCCATCTGTTCAAGTTCACGAAGACGAAAGACAAAGTCGCGCGGAGCGATTTCATTTCGAAATGCTTTACCAATTTGCGCCAAACCAAAAGGAAGCTTCGGGTGAAGCGAATCGAGGACATTTTTATAGTTTACAAACATACCCTGGGCTGTTTCCGGACGAAGATATGAGATGGAATCCTCGTCTTCTTGGGCGCCGACGTTTGTTTTAAACATCATATTGAACTGTTTCTCAGGTCCAAGCTCACCGCCACATTCAGGACATTTTTTCTTATCTTCAAGGTGGTCCGCACGAAAACGACGTTTACACTTTTTACATTCAACAAGAGGGTCAGAGAAACCAGCAACGTGACCGCTTGCTTTCCAGACGTTTTGATTCATAAGGATAGCCGCGTCGATACCATACATATCCTCTCTCTCCTCAACAAAGCGCTTCCACCAAAGGCGTTTGATATTATTTTTAAGAGTAACACCAAAAGGTCCGAAATCGTACGTTCCGGCGAGTCCACCGTAAATTTCCGAGCCTTGGAAAATAAACCCTCTGCGCTTTGCGAGTGAAACTATTTTTTCCATTACATTTTCTACTTCTGTATTTTTTTTCATGTATATATTTGGTCTATGTTGCTTTTATTTCTGAACAATCTCATTTCCGCTTGCAAATGCCGGGTCGCTACTGAAATTTGTATTCATTGGTTGAATGGTATTCGTTAATTGCTGTCCTGTAAAGTCATCACGGGCTGAGAGTTTAGTTTGTCCTGTAAGATCCTGGCTATTTCCGACAAGGTCAATCCCCGGAGTAAATCCAATCTGAAATACTGCTGTGCGCTTGTTTGACTCGCCACCGACATATGCTGATAGGTTGCCGACATTCCAAGTAACCTGCCCGCTAACGGAATCGTATGTTACGTTCTCACTTCCAGGACTTACCGCATTCATCCATTTTACATATGGTGGAAGAGTGGTCTTTACCGTCAGACCGTCAATCGTGCTCGATGTATTGCTTACCGTCCACGCCACGCTGTAGGTTGTTTGTTGTTCAGCTCGGGGTGGTATCGGACCGGTATTTGTAAATGGTCCTACTGAACGGACAATCTGCCCTGCCAAAGCAACGTTTGAAGATATTTTCACGTCTTTTGTTATACTTGCCGAAACCGTCTGGGGTACATCTGTTTCTGAAATTCGGTTTGCCTTACCTGAAACTGCCAATGAAATGATGGGGTTTATCATCGGGGTGCCTGGTGTACTCAAGTCTCGGGGAGTTACTGAGAATGTAACCGTGCCGCTATCCCCCGCACCGATAGTTCCAAGCTCGGGGGTTGTCACTTTGTTCCAAATAATTTCATTATTTATGGAATCATAGAATCCAGAGTCTGGTCTTATCGAAGCCTTATCGTATGCGGTACCGGAAAGATCTAAATGTACCTCGCCGTTTATAATTGATGTTGGAAGATTGTTAAACCATGTAATCTGCCCACGCATCGGAAGATCAAACGACCCAACATACGTAGTGCTTTTATTATCGCCGTTTAGAGTAAGGGCGAGGGCAAGGAATGGCTTGTTGATTGTCACGGTCTGAGAACTTGCAATATATTCAGTTCCCAAAGCTTTTGGGTTTGATGCATCGGGGACACCAACACCAAACTTAAACACTCGTGTATCCCCGTCTTGGCCTTGAACCTTGCCTTGTATATGAACAGTACGTTTTCCTCCCGGAGGCAAGTCGCCAAGCGTCCAAACGGAATTGGCGGAATTGACTGGTTTTGGAGTTGACCCCGCAAATGCATACCCAAACGGATATGCTGCGTTCAAGAGAAGATTCTTAACTATTTGCTTTGAGTTTGAGGTCACTGTCACATCAAAATCAAGCTCCTGATTTGAATTTACTTCCTTAAAGGAATTTATGGAAAGCGTGAGCGGTGAGGAGTTGATGAGAATGTCAAAATCCTTTTCTTTTGTAAATGTTGCGCTCGATCCCGCCACTCGATAATTTACAATAACGGCTATTGTTTTCTTTGTATTTTCTTGACCGTAAAGAACAGCAGAGACAGCTTGTTCTCCAACTGAGCCGGGCTTTATGTCAGGGATGACCTTTTGAAAAGATTTGAGCTCTTGAGTAGTATCTGTTGGGTCTGTTGTTCCTGATGGGAATTCGACATCTACATTCACCACCTGAAGCGGAATGCCGTTTTTGTTTGTTACTTGAACGTTGAAGGCAACGGGTTCCCCTCCTGATACTGATATTGGTCCTGCGAGATTTATGTCTATGTTATTTGCTGAGACAATATATGCGCCCTTAAACACAAGGTACGCACCAATTCCTAAAGCGATAAAAAAGAAAATAATCGAACCGATGAGTATCTTGGTAAAAAAAGATCCACTATGGCTTACATAATCTTCATTAAACCCCTCACTGTCGAATTCTTCTTTGGGATGTTCCCAGTCAGTTTTCACGTCTCCAAATGAATTACCATGAAATGCAGCGTGTCTATGGGTGCGTATTTCGGGTGCACTTCTTGAGTAGAGCGACTTTTTTAGCTCTTCTATTTTGCTTTTTTCTTCGAGAGGCTCCTTGGGATTCATGTGAATAAGTATAGCACAGAGCCTTATAATTGGCTTTCCTTTAAGGCGGCATTGATTTCCCGTATGACTTTTTGCTTTACGCCTGGTTTTGTAATTGTGTCGAGTAGAGAATCGTCAAACAACCCCCCTTGAATAAGAGCCGCGAATTCGGGTGCGGCACGAACATATCCAAGATGATTAAGTATTCGAAGCATGATAATAGGTTCCGCAAAACCTACGTCTATCTTTCCTTTTTCAAGAAAATTATTTGCTGCAATAATTTCATCAAAAAGAGCTTCATGTTTTTCCTCTCCTGGAATAAGCCTTTTTAACATCTTTAACATTCGGACATAGAGGGCGTATTTTTCTTTGTTAATTTCCAATGTCTTTTGACCCGCTTTTTGAGCTGCTTCGCTTAAAATTTCTTGGGCGCCCACAATCCGCCACATTTCCTTTCCGCGCACAAGGGAAAAAGTGGCAAGAGAAAAATCCTGCGCATAATAGCGGAGTTTTGATTTTTCAAAACGAATACCCTGAGCAGTAGCCCCCACCATACCAAGATCACGTGTAAATATATAGACAAATTTACCAGCCTCCCTATGCTCGTGGCTTTCTATCACAAATCCCGGCGTCGTATAGACATGGTGTGACATAATCGTAGGACCTATTTCACTATGGAAACAACGAAACGGAATGAATCGATAAGAACCTCGTTCCCAGTAATCCCCTCCGAGAAACTGATATCTATCAAACCTGTAGTTTTTGATATAACCCCAGAGTTTTTCTTCAAAAATTCAATACCCTCTGCATTGGTTGATACGGAAAGCTTGACGAGATCGGATACGGTGAAGTTTTTCTCTTTGCGGATATCCTGAATGGCCCGCATAAACTCACGAACATTACCCTCCTCCTTAAGTTCAGAAGAAATAATCGTATCGAGTTCTACTTCATTTATAACCGAAGTGTTGGCTTTGATTTCCTTTACGTTTAATTCGTCTTTAATGAGGTCAGCAAAAACACTTTCAAGCGCATCTGTTTTTAGATATAGTGTTGCAAGCGGCTGTCGAACGTTTATCTTTGCTTTCATACGCGCTTCCAAAGCAAGGGATGTTATACGCCTTGTTTCAGCCATTTTTTTGATGATGACATCGTTGGTTTTTTCAACTAAAGGCCACTGTTGCAAATGTACACTTTCTCCGCCAACAACTTTTTGGTACATATCTTCGGCAATAAAAGGCATAAATGGGGCTAGGAGTGTGGCTGTTTTTACGAGCACAAAACGCATAGTATCGAGAGCGGCTTTCTTTTCTGCGAGATTATCGGACTTGAAACGGTCGCGTGAACGACGGAGATACCAGGTCGATAGGTCGTCGATAAAGTCCGCAAATGGTCTGGTTGCTTTATCGAGCTCATAGGCATCCATTGCCTTTGTCACTTCCTTTGTGAGTTCAGAGATTCGGGCCATGATCCAGAGATCGAGAATATTTTTTGTTTCAGGGACTACGAGGTCAGCACCGTCTACTGTATCTTTTGTGCCTTTCGTTTTTTTATCTGCATATAATTCGTAAAAAGTAACGACATTATTTAATCGCCCAATATGTTTTTTTACTACCTCATCGACACCACGTTCCGAGAAACAGAATTCTTGGGCACGAACAAGAGGAGATGAGAGGAGGTAGTATCGAAGTGCATCTGCGCCGTATTTTTCCACTACAGGCATCAGATCAGGAAAATTCTTCTTCGATTTTGACATCTTCTGACCATCTTCAGCGAGGACAAGACCGTTTACAATGACGTTTTTATAAGGGCTTTTGCCAAAGAGAGCGACTCCGAGGACAAGCATGGAGTAGAACCACCCGCGAGTCTGGTCGAGGCCTTCTGCAATAAAATCAGCAGGATACCCTTTTGATTTTTTAAACAGGCCGATGACCTTTCCAAGGGCACCTTTGTTTGGACTAAATTCACGAGAATTGAAAGGATAGTGTGCTTCACCAAAAGGCATGGAGCCCGATTCAAACCAGCAATCGAAAACTTCCGGGATGCGAGTCATCCGTTTACCTGATGCGGCAATAAGCTCGATTTCATCAATAAAAGGCCTATGGAAATCGAGCTCGTATGATTCACTATGAGGAATTGGAACAAAATCAAGGGCTATAGGCTTTGCGTTTTGGCTAAAATGCTCACTCATTCCGCGAAGCTCTATCGTTTCTTTTTGATCTAATCCTTTTGTTGCAGAAATCAATAAAAATAGGGGTGAATCATGTGTGACAATAAGAATCCTCTTGCCAGCATCCTTTCCAGAGTATTTTTTCTCGAGACTATAGATAAAATCTCCCATGCGCTTTTTTATGTCGACATAATTCTCCCCTTTTATCTTGCCGTCTGGTGGGCGTGTATCAAAACGTCCCTCAAAAGGAAAATCTTCAATGAATTTTGAAAACGGAACACCATCGTAGGTGCCGGCTTTAAGTTCACCAATTGCCTCGTCGTGTATAATTTTTTCTTTTGGAAAAGAAATGCCTTCAGCGACAACTTCGGCAGTCTCGCGAGTTCTCACAAAAGGAGATGCGTATATGATGTCTATTTTTTTGTCGAGAAGCCAAAGTGCGGCTTCTTTTACTTGCGCTATACCCTTTTCGGTCAAATGGTGTGGGGTTGTTGGTGTTGAACTGATGATTGATTTTGTGTTGTTCTCTGCTTCACCGTGTCGCATGACAAAATACGTGTTGTTTGCACGGCTATATTTTTTAAGGTCTGCAAGAGAGCCTACGACAACACTCTCGGTCTTACCAGATTCATCTGGTTCAGTCCTCCATACAGGTAGAGGCGCACCCCAAAAACGAGATCGGGAAATAGCCCAATCCCTTGCACCAGAGAGCCAATTACCAAAACGCCCTTCCCCCACCTCGTCCGGTACCCAGTGTACTTTTTTGTTTTCAGCGACAAGCTTGTCTTTAAAATCAGGAACCTTAACAAACCACGATGAGGATGCGTAATTCAAAAGAGGAGTATCGCAACGCCAACAATGCGGATATGAGTGGATTATTTTTTCCTTGGCAAAAAGAGCCGGGGTTTTTTGGTCTCCATGTATAGCTGCCAAATATTTGATAACTTCGATATCGGCTTTTTGGTGTGCGTCTTTTTCAGAATCGCTTGATTTTGGTTTTACCAAAGTACCCGCAAAATCTGTAACCTCCCTTTTAAATCGGCCATCAGTGCCAACGTGCTGAATGAACGGCAGATTTTGCTTTTTCGCAAGCTCCATGTCGTCCGATCCGAATGCGGGAGCAATATGAACAATTCCCGTTCCGTCGGTTGTAGTTACAAAATCGGCTGCATATACTTTCCATGCATTCTGGTTTCCAGCTGACGGTGTTTTTGAATAGTAATCAAAAAGAGGCTTATATGATTTACCTACAAGGTCCGCACCCTTGGTTTTTGATATAACAGTATATTCTTTTTTAATGATTGAAAGGCGGTCTTCAGCTAAAATAAGCTTATATGTAAGGTTTTTTTCTTCATCCGCAATTTCAATAGTGACGTATGTTATGTCGGGATTTATAGCGAGAGCGACATTGCCGGGCAATGTCCACGGCGTCGTCGTCCATGCGAGAAAATATGTCGGTGCACCCTCTATTTTTTCGGACAGTTCAAATTTAACAAAAACTGAAATATCAGTAATATCCTTGTACCCCTGATTCACTTCAAAATTTGAGAGTGTAGTCTCGCATCGTGGACAAAGCTGCATCGATTTAAAACCTTCATAGATAAGACCCTTGTCGTGGAGCTCCTTAAATGCCCACCATACTGATTCGGTATATGACGCGTCCATTGTTCGGTAGTCATTTTCCATATCCACCCACCTGCCGAGGCGAGGGATGATTGTTCTCCATTCGTCAGCATATCGAAGCACACTCTCTTTTGCTTTTTGATTGAATTTTCCAATACCGTAATCAAGAATGTCTTTTTTTGTTGCGAGACCGAGTTCTTTTTCGATCATGTTTTCTATCGGCAAGCCGTGACAATCCCATCCCCAGCGACGTCGTACACGAAAGCCCTGCATAGTCTTGTATCGAGGTACCGCGTCTTTTATCGATGTTGGCAAAACGTGTCCGAAATGGGGCAACCCTGTAGCAAAGGGCGGACCATCGTAAAAGACGAAGTCGCCTTTAGGGGCAACCCTGTCAACTGATTTTTGAAACACATTGTTTGCACTCCAAAATTCGAGTATTTTTTCTTCCCGCTCTGCGGCAGGGCTTTTTAAAGTTTTGTTTTCGTCTGCCATAACTATAAGTGAATATGGGCTATTCTAGCATTTTTCGTGAAAATCAGTAACTGATTACATCTTTTCGGGTACTGCAATTCCAAGAACACCGAGGCCATTTTTGATAATGGTTGCAAAAGCGAGCGTCAGAGCAACATAGTACGAAGAAAGCTCATTCTTTTTATCGATGATGACTGTATTTCCATAGAATGTATTGAATGTTCCCGCGAGCTCGACAAGATATGTGGCAATATAGTGCGGCTGATGTTCAACACCTGCACGGAGGACGACTTCTGGAAAACGATACATAATTTTCTCAAGTGAAGAAAGGTTACGAGACTGCCCGGATACTAGTGCATCTTCCGCACTCTGTACGTGGGGATCAATACCAGCGACCCCAGCTTTTTCAACAATTGACATTGCTCGCGCGTACGAATATTGCAGATAGGTACATGAATCACCTTTTAGATTGAGCATTTCATCCCAACTAAAAATAATATCCTGTGAACTTTCGCGCTTAAGATCGTTGAATTTAATAGCGCCAATGCCAACAATATCAGCTGTTTCTGGGTTTATGTCCCCTGCCCGCTTCACTGCTTCATTAATAATATCTTCAAGCCAGATGACATTCCCTTTTCGGGTGCTCATTTTTCCATCTTCAAAACGATAGAAACCATGTGGAATATGTATACGTTCACCCTTTTTAAAGTATCCAAGCATTTCCTCAACTTCAAAGAGTTGTCTGAAGTGAAGCGATTGTTCAATACCCACTTCGTTTATTATCGTGATATGTGGACCATACGCTTCCTTGCGCCATTTATCCGTAGCGAGATCGCGTGTCGCGTAGAGTGTCGCACCGTCTTTTTTCTGAATCATAAACGGTGGATATTTTTCTTTAGCCGTTTCCCCCTCGCCTATTTTTGGAAAGAATACGAGCTTTGCCCCCTCACTTTCACTTAGAATATTTGCTTTTTCGAGATCGTGCATGACCTTTGGAATGTACGCTTCGTAGAAATGTTCGCCATGCTGAGTGTCAAAAGGGCTCACGTTTAAACGTTTGTATATGCCAGCAAAATATTCCATCGACACAGCGAGAATTTTTTCATACAGTGCTGTTGCCTCAAGATCCCCTTTCTCAAGTGCAGCAAAAGCAGCGCGAGCCTCGTCCTCAAGAGAAGCCTGCCCTGATTCTTTTTCTTTATCCGCTTCATCGTGAAATTTTACGTACAAATCAACCAAATATTTCATTTTTTCATTGCCATTTTCGTTTTGAATAGAGTCGATTTTTGTTGAATCACCCCATCTTCGTAGCGCAACAATCTGTTTGCCAAATTGAGTACCCCAATCACCCAAGTGGTTGTCACGAATAACCTTATACCCTGAAAAAGCGAGAATGTTAGCGACAGCATCACCAATGACAGTTGAGCGGAGATGTCCCACCGTAAACGGTTTTGCTATGTTTGGAGAAGAATATTCAACAAGGACCTGTTTATCTTTTCCGGAGACGTTTGAACCAAACGAATCTTTCTCGGCCAAAATACTTGCGACAGCATCAATGAAAAACTTTGGATTGAGGTGAAAATTAATAAAACCAGGGCCGGCAATATCCGTCTTTGAGATATGACTGATTTCAGTTAATTGAGCGGATATTTTTACAGCAAGGTCACGCGGTGATACACCAGCATTTTTTGCATACACAAGCGCTGCGTTTGTGGCATAGTCTCCATGAGAAAGATCTTCGGGGTGCTCCACAGTAAAACCGACCTTGTGATCAGGCACTTCAATGCCAATATTCCTCAAGGCTTGGGCTATGTTTCGTTCAAGGACTTTTTGTATCATATACGTGTAAAAACTATACCATGTCCCGGCAAATAAAAAAGCGCCTTCGTGTGAGGGCGCTTTTACCGCTATTTTTCCTCTGGTGGAGGGAAATTTCACACAATGCGAGTGCGTATGTCTTTGCGAACCTGTGCATACACTGCCCGATCACCGTAGAAAATATTTCCTTGCTTACGGAAAATTGACCGCCGAGTGCAGCGACCAACAATCTTCCCCTTCTCATCAAAGGTATGGATGACTTCGATGAAGCCACCGATCTCAAATTGACCGTTTGAATTGAACGAACCAATTCGCGGCCCGGAAAGTCTGAGTAAATGAGACTCACGGACAACGCTAGCCACAACGTGTTGAGATTCGCTTCCACCTTCAAACACACGATTCAAGACCCGATCGCTCCAGACCAAAAGAAGCATCCAGTAACGCTTAATCATGACAATCATTTTCATAAAAACCTTTCTTCGATGAGAGTATTACTTTTTCAGGATTTGGTCAATGCGAGCAGCTATCTTTTTAAAATCTTTTTCTTTTTTACCCCGAGTAGTTTCTGCTGCCGATCCAAGGCGAATACCGGAGGGATCCATAGGGGGACGAGTGTCGAAAGGGATGGCGTTTTTGTTAACAATAATCCCTGCTTTTTCAAGACGGTCACTCGCCTCTTTGCCGGAAACAGCTCCAGCACCTTGAGCATTCTTTTTCCCTTCCATCCATGTATCCATAAGGACAAGGTGTGAGTCTGTCCCTCCTGAAATTATTCTCCATCCAAGTCGAGCAAGCTCATCTGCAAGCACCACAGCGTTTTTCTTTACTTGAGTGGCGTATTTTTTGAATGCGGGAGACGCAGCCTCTTTCAGGGCAACTGCAACTGCAGCAATCTGGTTTTCATGCGGACCACCCTGAAGACCTGGGAATACGGCTCGATCTATTTTCTTGTCGAGTCCGACGGGATTGTCTTTCCGCACAAAAATCATCGCTGCACGCGGACCACGGAGAGTCTTGTGCACTGTCGTCGTTACAATATCTGCATATTCAAAAGGAGAAGAGTACTGTTTCCCCGCTACAAGACCAGCAAAGTGAGACATATCTACCATCAGAAGCGCCTTTGAAGCATCCGCGATCTCATGGAATTTTTTGAAATCGATAGCACGAGGATACGCAGTAAATCCAGCGACAATTATTGCTGGACTTTCACGAACAGCAATTTCCTTGAGGGATTCATAGTTTAAAAGGCCTGTTTTTGCATCAACCCCATACGGCACTTGGAGCCAAAATTTTCCAGTTGCAGATACTTTATGTCCGTGGGTAAGGTGTCCACCATGGTCAAGCGACATACCCATAATTTTTCCGCCTTGTGGAACGATACCGGTGTATACAGCGAGGTTTGCGGGAGAACCAGAGAGCGGCTGAACATTTACATGCCATTTTTCAGGCGACAAACCAAAAAGCTTGAGAGCCCTTTCAATCGTAAGATTCTCTACCTTGTCGACAATTTCATTTCCACCATAATACCGCTTTCCCGGATACCCTTCTGCATATTTGTTCACAAGCTCAGAGCCAAGCGCTTCGAGCACATCTTTTGAAACATAATTTTCGGAAGCAATAAGATTGATAACTTTCTTTTGTCTTTTCTTTTCAGTTTCAATTAATTTCTTTATTTGTGTATCTTTCATGTTTTTTCAAAACTACGTTTATAATACCTATAATTCCCTCTGCAAAATGTCCGCAAAATCTTTTTTCACCTTTTCGAGCGACTGTGCGCCATCTATGATAGCACTGCGCACGGATTTTTCCTTAAAAAATTCCAAATACCCCTCCCGGACTTTTTTATGAAAAAATGCCTCACGATCGTCAAAATGGTTACCATCAAGAAGGGTCTGATTGCGCGAATGTGCTCTTCGAAGCCCCTCTTCCACCGGCACATCTATGTATATGTAGAGATCCGGCGCAATAGCGAGCTGCTTTCTCAAATTCCAAAACACATCAGATAGCCTACCTTCCGACTGCGCCCAGACATTATAGGCAAAAGAAGAACCATCGAAACGGTCGGTGATTACGGGAATGCCGGCCTCAAGTGCCGGCAGTATTTTACTATTCACATGGTCGAAACGAGAAGCAAACATAAGGCAAAGCATTGTTTCAGGAAGAGCCTTTCCAGCAAGGGGGTGTTTGAGTGCCGCATCGCGTATTACCTCAGCATATGGCGATCCACCCGGCTCTCGCGTCGTTAAAATAGAGTCTCCAAGAGCTTCTTTGAGGGCAAGGAGGAGTGATGTCTTCCCCGACCCTTCACCCCCTTCAAGGACGATAAATTTTGCTCTTTTTTTCACAATTAGATTGTAACATAGTATACAATGGACTTATAAAGCTAAAGAGTATATAAATATAAACAGAAAGGATATAATTGAAATATGAACAAAATAAAAATCGTAATAATTGATGATATGAAACCAGAAGCGAATGCAATGCTTCAAGCCTTGTATTCTCGCGACCCCAGAAGCGTGGACGAACACCTTAAAAAAGTTGCGGAATCAGGACCGGAAAAATTCATGGCGTCGTTTTATGTGGGGTATGGCCATAAAAGCATCGGTGATTGTGGAACAACAACCATCTTCATCGAGCAAGTAAGCATGCTCACAGCAAAAGCTGTTCAGGATTGGCCTTTGTATAATGGACAGGAAGCAAGCACCCGATATCTCAACATGTCTGCACAGGAAGTGCTCAATCCGCTTGGATCAAACGAGGGTAAGCTCATCCAAGACGTGTGGATGGAAACATACGTAAAGGTGCTCGGTGTGTTGGTGCCCTTCCTCAAGGAACAATTCCCCCGCGCAGAAGACCAGAATGAAAAGGTCTATGACAAGGCCATATATGCAAAAGCCTTCGACATTGCTCGAGGACTTCTTCCTGCGGGAGTCACTACACTTCTAAGTTGGCACACAAACTTGCGCCAAGCATATGATCACCTTCAGCAGCTCCGCCACCATCCTCTCGAAGAAATTCGTTTAGTTGCCGAGGAAATCCTGGCAAGCCTCAAAGGAAGATACTCAAGCAGTTTCAGCTACAAGGAGTATCCTGATCAAGAAGCCTACATTGACCTTGTGCAAAAAGAACTCGCGTATTACAACCGCGAAAAAGCTGATACATTTGAGTGGTCATCAACACTCGATGTTGGTGGGCTTAAAAAATACAAAGAGTTCCTTGCAAAAAGACCAACAAAAACAGAGTTACCCCAGCAATTCAGGAAATTCGGAAACATACGCTTCTCATTCCCCCTCGACTTCGGCTCTTTCCGCGACATCCAGCGCCATCGCAGCGGCGTAATGATGATGCCTCTACTTACCATCGACCACGGGTTCTTCCCTTGGTATCTTGAGCAGCTTCCTGAATCTATTTCAGATATGGTAAAGAAGACCATAACGGAACAAGAGAAAAGAATTGCTGCTTTGCAGTGTTCTCCGGAAATACGGCAGTATTACATAGCTATGGGATATACCATCGCATGCGAATTAACTGCAAGTCTCCCTGCAGCAGTGTATGTTGCAGAACTTCGTTCTGGACAGACAGTGCACCCAACACTGCGCCAAGTTGCCCAGAAAATGGGAGAAGCTATTGCAGAAGCAGTTCCCGGAATTGCTCTCTACTGCGATATGTCTCCTGACCAATGGAACATCAAGCGCGGCACACAGGATATTGTTAAAAAATCCTGACAAAACAAAAACAGCGGAACAAAATTCCGCTGTTTATTTTTTGCCGTTTCTTACCACTTCAAGAGCAGCTAAGCCGCTTCGCGTGGAAGAAGGTGCTTTCTCGCATGCTGAACAATTTCGTGAGTTGAATCGTAGCGCAGAAAGAGAAATTTCTTTCCGTGGATGCCAACAATAAGCCGAGAAACACTACTATTCTTGTGGGCAAAAGCGAGGACCGGTATGTCGCGCTTTTCAATGGCCGTTGCCATCTCATACCCCAGACCGAGAGATGGGTGATCGCAGATGGCAAGCATATAGTCCGCATGCATCACACACTCTGCAATGTCGCGGACATAGGTATCCTTTGGTGAGCTCAATGCCGTCCCGATAAATTCGAGGATTTCAAAATGGCGACTGAGCTCAACCTTCAAACGCTCAATCATTTTCAGAAACTCTTTTCGCTTTTCGGGTGGCAAGCCGCTGATTGCACAACCAACATACAATTTTTTCTTCATATAAAAAACCTTTCTACTCGCAGGTTACCATAGAAAAAACATATTGCAACTATGCAGATTTTGAGACTTTTGGATCCATACTGTAATCCTCTACTTCATTGTTAAGTATGACAAATTCAACTTTTGCTTCCTTGAAAAGCTTTTTAGTTTTTGAGCTTGCTTGATAGTCTTTGTTGGCAACGATTTTCTTTATACCGGCATTTACCAAAATCTTTCCACAGACATAGCAGGGTGTCATATGACAATAGAGGGTTGCGTCGACTACAGATACACCAAGCTTCGCTGCTTGGGCGATGGCATTTTGCTCGGCATGAACTGTACGTATACAGTGCTCTGTTTCTGTACCATCGTCGTTGATCACCTTGTGCATTTCATGGCCAACCTCGTCACAGTGCGGCATACCAATAGGAGATCCGACATAGCCAGTAACAAGAATCTGGCGATCACGCACAATAAGACATCCCGAACGTCCGCGTGCGCATGTTGCACGAGAGCCGATGAGTTCGGCAATATTGGTAAAATACTCATCCCACGAGGGACGAACGTGCTTTTCGGGAATTGTCTTTGAGACCTGTTTTACTTTCGCTGCTTTTTTCATACGTGCATTATATACCTTTGTGCTCCCGGTTGGAATCTCCCGCACCTCTCGTCGCGTCGACACGCTCCTCGGGTTGGGCACCGCCTCGCGGTTCGCCCTGCTGGGCTCACATCGCTCCGGCGTTCGATTCTGATTCAGTAGAATCACCTACTGGGCTATACCGGTGGAAAGCAGCCAAAAGAAAAAACATGCTTACGCATGCCTTTTCTTTTGTCTGTGCTCCCGGTTGGAATCGAACCAACATCGACGGCTTAGAAGTCCGCAGTTCTATCCATTGAACTACGGGAGCGATTGTCCACAATTCTGACTATAGCAAAGCTTCGGCACATAATCTAGGGTCTCGATGGATCTGCCGGGCCATTGTATCCATTCACATATTTATTGTGATTATCATTCTTAAAATTAAGTTTTGTGATAGCCTCATTGATTGCTGTTTTATTGAGACCTATGACCGCAGCGAGATTTGGCGAACTATCCTCAGATGCTCCCCCATTTGAAAGCCAGAGCGATATACCTCCGCCGATAAAGTACACACACAGAAGAAAAGACGCCACCAAAATATAAACCCAATCCAAGCGTGGATCTGCCCCATCAAAGCTGTACCATTTTTTATCCGGAATATTAAATTTAATTTTCATATGATTATTTTACTACAAGAACAGATGCGTCGAATCCCATGATCCACTTTTTGTCCGCATCGACGCTCATACGAACATTATCGATTGAAATTGCATACGGTAACGACTCAACTAAATGCATTGATCTCAAAACTTCGGTCCATGACCCTTTTATTTCTATGTGTGTATTGATGTATCCAACAGTACCAGTCGCGGTGTTTGAAAGATCATCAGCTGATATCGAGACAATCGAAACCGCTGCCCCACCCCTCGGTGATATCTTTTCAATTGCCTCTATAAACGTAAGCGTCTGCTCACTTTTAACAAGCGCTGATTCGATACGGGTGATGTCTGGTTTTGTTGATTCTATAGTCTTAGTGAGTGCACTGTATTTTGACATATTTCCCTGTGCCAATGTCACTTGAGTAAGCGCTTCCTCCGTATTTGCCATTTGAGCCGTTGCACTGTTATACATAAACACATAAAGATATATACTTGCAGAAAACATAAAAACCGCAATAAGGAGCGCGAGGTAGTGGTGAATTATAAATTTCATTGATTTCATATGCTTTTTATCGTGAGTGTAAATAGTATATCCTTACTCTGAGTGAGACTTGATAGAGGAAATTTAACTCTTTCTATTGTCGTGTCTGTATTGAGCGAATTTTCAAAGGCACTAAGAGCATCGCGAGTTAATGCTTTCCCGTGAATAACACCCACCGCCCCAGTCGATGACGCGGCATCTCTTCGGTGTGTGAGCTCAAAACCTGTGATTGAAACACCGGACACTTTTTTCTTCGCTAAATCTTCAATTATAGTTGAGAAGAAAAAAGTGTCTTGTGTCTTTAATACTGACCCAACAAGGGTATTTATTGAATTTGCTTGTTCATTTATCGCTGTTGCTGATTTTGATAGTGGACTTGCTTTAATCTCATTTGCCTGGCGCACCGCTGCCCCCTCCTCCGTCACCGATATGATATATGATGGAAAAAGTGAGACAACACCGATCCACGAGGCGAGCGAGAAAAAAAGGAGGATGAGTGTAGTAAAACGTAAACGATATTCGTATCGTACATGTTTGCAATTTTTTTCTGGGATAAGCGTGTACATGGTTTTATTTTATAGCAAGACCGGCAGCGACTGAATACGCAAGCGATTCGTCAAATGAAATTGGTGGCTGGTAGAGATCTGTATTGAATGCATTCGACCAGATATTTGCATTTTCCGATTTTATGCCGAGAACTTCAACTACCGCGCTTGAAACAGCGTCTGACATCTTTTTTTCACCACATATAATAAGGTGGTCAATCTGTTTCTTTCCTTCACCGTATTCAAGCCAATATGCCTGTATCTTCAAGGCTTCGTCGCGAACACTTGAAACAGCATCTTCTCCCACCGAGGTAAATACCGCGGTCGCAGTAAACGACACGATGCCTTGATAAATAACATAAAGCGAAGCCTTTTTCTTCATCAAGTGAATAATAAGATGGGTGTGACTTGAATTTGGTCTTATAAGTGCATGTGCAAGAGACCGCGCTTCCATTTCAAAAGAGAGTACAGTAACACCAGCATCGGTAAGCACCCTCAGATACGTCTCGACAACCTTGCGTGGAGCAACTGAAACACTTACCGACAAATGCCCGCTCCCTGTACTAGGAATCACATCATAGTAAAAAATAGCATCGGCAGCAGCGAGAGGCACATTTTCTTCAATCTTAAATTCGACGTTTTGATAGATCTCATTTTGCCGTGAAGTTGGGACCTGTGTTTTGAACAAATACATTTTTTCTTCAGGTAACGATGCACGGACCGAGTGGATTCCGAGCTGTTTAACCAAGCCGGCGATAACGTCAGTGAGTGCCTTCTCATCTTTTATGTACCCCGCTTCAACCACCCCTTCAGGTAAATCTCGCGATCCATATTTATCTACCTTTAAGCCAAACTTGCCATATGAATATTGGATGCAATGCACACCATCGTCATTGATGTCGATACCAGCAAAAGGAACCTCGAGAAATTCTGGCGGAGGAAAATATTTAAAGAAGAGTTTGCTTACCTTTTCAAACATGCGTACATTATACTACATTTTTTCGTTCTTTTATGAAATGAATGATGCCGGGAAGCAAAGAAACAATGATAATACCAATAACAATAGGGGTAATATACGTATCGGCATTTGGAACGCTTCGCCCAAGGAGAAGCCCCGCGCCTGTGAGCAAAAATGACCATATCACGCCACCGAAAACATTGTATGAAATAAATGTACGGTACTTCATACCAGCTACTCCTGCCAGAATAGGTGCAAATGTCCGTATAATGGGAATAAATCGAGCGAAAATAATGGTTTTCTTGCCGTGTTTTTCGTAAAAAAGATTTGCTTGTACGGGATATTTTTTGTTGAAAAAGAATGAGTTTTCCTTTGTAAAAAGCGTCGGGCCTATTTTTTTACCAAATGAATACCCTACAGTATCGCCAAGAATTGCGGCAATGGTTATGCCGATAAAAAGCGTCCAGGTTGGAAGCAAGCCTTGAGACGCAAGAAAACCCGCGGTAAAAAGAAGTGAATCCCCCGGCAGAAAAAATCCAAAGAAAAGGCCAGACTCAGCAAATACAATAAAAAATATACCGATAAGACCAAGGGTCTTTATGATAATGATGGGGTCAAGTAATGTATGTAAAAAAGACATTTTATTTTCTTATTTTGCGCGAGTTCCCGGAGAAATGTGTGCATCGAAGGCTGTTTCAAGAAGAGAAAATGATCCCTTCGAGACAACAGTACCGTCTTCGCCAAGAACGTCGGGTGTGGAGATAGCAAAAAGCATGCCGTTGCTCTCAAACCCCCTTATTTTTCTTGGTTCAAGATTTGTGACAAACATACATGTTTTCCCGACAAGCACTGTTGGGTCAGGAAAATACATCGAAATACCGGAAACAATCTGCCGTGGACCAGCCTCAGCAAAATCAACAAGTAGCTTGAGGAGCTTGTCGGTATCGGGAATTTTCTCGGCAGATACAATCTTGCCGGCCCGTATTTCAACTTTTGCAAAATCATCGTATGTAATCATGGCACTACTCTAGCATAGATTATATTTTTGCCGAATCTGAGGATGAATTTCGAGAATCCAAAAAACTTTGGAGAATAATAGCCGCAGCAGATGCATCAAGCAGAGCTTTATCCCCCTTGAGTTGTTCGTCTTCTTTTGTTGGTTTTCCAAAAGGACGTTCTGCTTGCATACTTGTCATAAATTCAAGTTGAAAATGGACCGGTAAACCGACACTTTCTTCAAGGGCAACCGAAAAAGGTTCGATGTGCTTCATGATTTCATTGGGTCGACCTTTGTAGTCCCGTGAATCCCCTATCACGATGTCGGATATCAGTTGTTCTTTACACATTTCTTTTATCTCCGCTATTAGACGCTCTGGGGACTGATTTTTTATAACTTTTTTTGGAAAAGCGATGCGTCCTGTATCGTCCGAAACAGCGATGCCAACACGTTTTGATCCATAATCTATGCCGAGGTATTTCATGGAAACAATGATACCACACAGGGTCTCTTTTTTTCACTTGTGTTATATTTTGTGTTTTATATTGCCTTTCCTGTCTTTTTTGCTATTATGGCACAACATGGATGGGTGGCTGAGTGGTCTAAAGCAACAGTCTTGAAAACTGTCGTCCTCGCAAGGGGACCGTGAGTTCGAATCTCACCCCATCCGCATCTGTGTTAAATCACCATTTTTAGGTGCCAAAGCAAGTACCTGATACTGGTTTTTGAATAAGTATTGAGCCACGCTTTTGTTTTTGACTGAAGCGTTCGAAAGTAACTTTTTCAGCATATTTCGTTTTTCTTGTTCGTCAACGAGCAGATATTTTTCCGCGGCTCTACTGCCTTCTAGGAATACATTCTTGATTTGTTCGAGAGTAACTTCCGATACACCTTCTTTAGCCTGAATTTCTTTAATTTGGTTGTTGAGAGTGGCTCTTTGGTTTTCTATCTCTAACTTTTTCTGCTTGTAAATAGCTTCTGAAATGAGTTGTGAGACATATCCATCAACGAGACGGGATTCTTTGTCTGTGAGGGCGTTTAATTCGTTTGAGAGGCTAGTTAAAGATGAATGTGCATAGTTATTTTTGTCATCGTTTCTGATCTTGTAGGCCTCATAGCCCATTTCAATGTATTCCTCATCGAATTTGAGGTTATTGAAAAGATTCGAGAGAAGCAAATCAACATCAGTATTTTTCAGATAGGTTTTATGCTCATCACAGTTACCTTTGCCATTAGTGCAATGGTAGTAAATGAAGCCTTTTTGAGTTTCAGCCGTTAACATACAACCGCATGAGGCACATGTAAGAAATCCTCTGGCAGAATAGAAATGCTTCTGTGGCTTTGGGCTACTTTTACGGTTAAGTACTCCCTGAACTTGATCGAACAGGGCTTGAGAAATAATGGATTTGTGCTTTCCTTGGTAAAGTTTGTCGCCTTTCTCCATAAGGCCAACATAGAACTTGTTTTGCAGGAAGCGATGGATCTGGGCTTTCTTCAATCGTAAGCCACCTTTTGTTCGCAAGCCTTCTTGAAACAGAATATCCTCGACCTGCTTTAATGTGTAAGCTCCGGTTGAATATAACTCAAATATTCTTTTAATATATGGCGATCTTTTCATATCGATCTTAATGGTTTTGTCAGCTTTGTCGTTCTTGTAGCCGAAGGGTGCGTAATTAGGCCACTGGCCGTTTTCCAGTTTGGTCCGGATACCTCTTTTGACATTGGTGCTCAAGTCTCGAATGTATTGATTGGCCATGCCGAAGTTAACAGCGAGGAGTAAAACATTGTCAGTCGGCAAATGAGTAGTTTCGTAGGTTCTGATTTCTTTGATGATGCCTTTCTGGAGAAGATCAATAACTTTACCGCCGTCAATGAAGTTACGAGCTAACCTGTCGAGCTTCCAGCAGATGATAGCGTCAGCCTTTCCGGAAGTGATGAGCTTCAAGACTTGGTTGAAGACAGGACGGCCTTCAGCTTTTGCAGACTTACTTTCCTTGAAGACACCAGTAACTTCAAGATTGGCGTTCTTAGCAATAGCCTGTAGCTCCTTTTCTTGTGATTCAAGAGAAAGGACTTGGCGGTCTTCGGATTCAGTGGATTTTCGACAGTAGAGGATATATTTCATAGTAAGAATTTTACGCTTTGTTTTTGATTAAGCAAATTGTTAATAAATTGGTGATAACTTTTGGGTGTTTTTGATGATTTTCACGTTGTTACTTTCTTCTGATATGACTGTATAGATAAACCAAAGACACCATTGTCAGTAGAGACCTTTGCGATCCAGCCATTCTTCATAAGTTTCAGTGAATTGGATTTCCTGTGTCTTTGGCTCCGGCGTTATGCGCCCGTCCCGCCGCTCGCGCGAATCGGGAACGGGCGCGATATCTGCCAGCATGTAAGGAAACAGCTCGATGTCGTGCCTCGATAATTCCTCTTTCATTTTGTCGCTGTTTACGATATGTAACGAGTAACTCTTACTGTAATATTTTTTGAATTTGTTTTTCTTTTTGCCTTTGGCTTTAGCTCTTTTCTCCCATTGCTTCTTTTGTGATTGATCGTATCGGCGGGCTATTCGTAACGACTTCTTTAATCTGTATATATCTTCACGCCTGCCGAATATTTTCATTTTCTTTTCTGATAGTAATCCTTTGGAGCTTCCCCAGAATCGACCGACCTTTTCATACTCTGGAGGCACTGACTTTTGTCTAGCTTTTTCCATGTAAGTGGTAAGGTAGTAGCCGATTGAATCTTTGGCTCTGATAGCTCTGACTTCTGTACCAGCTTTTAAATGTTTTTCATCTCCTGATCCGACAATCCGGTACCAAGATTTTGCTACATCCTGATGCGGAACTTCCTTGTCTGCGAGGATATGAAAATGTGGCGCGCCTCTTTCTTGGAATTCCAGTACCCAGATGTATTTGTAACCGTGATATGTAAGCCACAGTAGGAATTTGTGGAGGTGAGCTTTAACGGTAGTTCCATCCATTGGGTAATCCATAGGATATGTGAGAGTGATCATCACTTTCATCAGATGTCCGGTATTTCGCATGAAGAATTTACAACGACGACTGGCCCCGAAAGAATACTTTTTAATGACGCCACGCTTTCCACTTTTCTTTTCAATGTGTCTAGGCACTTGATATGAATCGGATATTTTCAAGTCCTTGTCATATACCTTCACCGACAATGCGGAGAGGTAGTTGTAGTCCTGCTTTTCCCAGTCCCACCGGCTAATGCGAATGTCAGTGGAAGCTACCGGCTCAAGCTCGCCGCTTTTATGCACCAGAAAATGAGTTGTGTTGTCTGGAGTGTTCATGGAATTTTTGCGAACTCAATAAACGACTCGTACAAATCAGCCAAAGAATTCAGATATTCTTCAGCCTGTTCTGGTGTAAGAGAAACACCCCGCTTTTTGTAGTAAGCGGTGATCCTGTCTATTAAACTTATGGAATATACTTGATTCATTCGTATCTTTTCAGATACAAAAAACAGCTACGAAAAGAAACGCAAATAACCCATTTGTAAGGGGTTAATAGATTTCTTTTCTAGCTGGAATCAAGTGGCGAACCGAGCCTGTTACACAGATCTAGACACCAGTAGTGACTGGTGTGCGATTACGCAATTTCGGAGAGCTTTCTGTACCTGTGTTGTATTTTACACCATGGAATTTAGGATGCAAGGCAAAATGAGGGACAGTGGCGCCACCCGCCCCAACAGCACTTTCAATCGCAGGAAAGTCATGCGCGGCCGCTTGGCGAGGGCGCTAGGTAGGATAGGGACGGGCATATCCAACCTCAGCCCTGATTGAGTATGTGGCGCGACTTACGCTCCTATTCGCATGGCTCCGCTTACCCGACAGTCTGTAACGCACAGACAGTCGGCCGCTCTCGCCATGCCAACAGGAGCTAGTCGCGAATGGAGTCCGTGGTGACGGGCTGAGGTAGACATGCCCTTATCTACAAGCGTCTCGCGCATCACTTTCCGAAAGTGCTGTAGGCGCAGGTGGCGAAGAAAGCAACTCAAGTCTACTAATTCGCCAAAATACCAAAATAATTGTAAGATGAGATTATCATATTGGCGATGTTTAAGATCAGTGAGGTACCCTCGTAAAAGAACAAACTATTAATAAATTATTTTATCAATCATGTATATATCAACTTGGGTTTTAATAGCAGTGGTAATAGCAGTTTTTTATATTCTTGAAAGGCGGTTTAAGAGAATAGAGAGCTATATAAATATTCCCAAGGGTTCCTCTAACAACACGAATGACCTTAAACCAATTTCCTATCAGGCAGGCATCTCGGTTGATCTAGAATGGATAAAAGTAATTCGCTGGTGTTTCCCAGAATTGAAGACCGACGAGGAAGCATGGAAATTTGTAGAAGGTTTGCAAAAAGATTCCGAATTAAAATTAGACCAAGAAGCCGGTTTGTTTCAAAAGAATTTTGGATTCGTTGAATTTTATGATGGTGTCTCTGGTTTAAATCCTGTTTGGTCTAATCATTATCAGGGATTTACTGATGAATTAGAAGTTAAGGGGTGGGTTTTCGGGGGCTGGGAAGGCTTTGGAAAACTCCGGGACAAGTTTTCTGATAATCGTATCGGCAGAGTAATGCTGATATCTCCAAGTTTTATTGGTTTTCGTAGTGATTTACCAGACGGTTCTATGGGGGATGAGGATAAGATCAGTCAATTTCCTTATCATTCTGTAATTAGCTTTTTTGCGGATATACAGAAAAATCAAGACAAGATTTCTTCCTCATGGCCGGGAGAATTGATGGTAAAGAAATTCCCAGAAAAAATCCAACAAATATTTAATAAGTACCAGATTAAGTATGACCCTAGTAATTACGAGGATTACGGTTGTGGAATTAAACCTAAAAATGAATTAGTAAAATCAAAATGGCTAGAAGAGAAAGGTATTGAGTTGTATGACCAAAAAATGAGAAGTCATACTTTTAAAACTCCCTATTACACAGTTACTATCCGTCTGAAGTTTTTCAGTCCAGATGATAGATGATTCATATAAAAAGATTTATCGAGTTATTATATATCAAATAATATGTTCAAAGATTACTATAAGATGTCCGATGAAGAACTCAAAGAGTTGGGCCGTAAATATCATTTGCGGGGTTTTATAGAAGAAGGACTCGTCCTTACTGATGATAGGAAAATTGTTAATGATTTTGTTATTAATAGAAAAGATGTGATTGATCAATTGTCGCAAAGAGATACAAGAAGGATTGCCTACTACTCAATGATTCTTTCAGTAATTCTTTCGGTTGCCACTATTTTAATCTCATTAATATTTAAATAATATTCCATGTTTAATTTTCTAAAAAGGTATAAGGACGAAGTAATTGAGACTAATAATGCTTCTCACGAAGACACTCGTAATGAAATGATGAAATGGATGAAGTCTATCGATGAAGCCTGTTGGGATACAAAAAGGCGACTAGAAGCTATCGAAGCATTTTGCCAAGCGATGTTTCCGTCAGATAATGATTCAATACAACAACGAAAGAGAGAAAACTTAGCGAAGATATATGCAAGACATTTAATCGAGAAAGAAAAGCTATCACCAAAAGATGCTCTTATTCGTGCGAAATTTGAAATCTTGAAATTTGATAACGATAAAATACTGGATGATATTAATCAAGAGATTAAAAATAGGGAGGCAAAGATTGCGGAGGACGAGTATTATTCTTCTAAAGTAATCGAGGGAGATATAAAGAATTTCTGGACTACAGGAGATACAAGAACTAATGAGCACTGGATTGCCCCCTATGATTTATTTGCGCCAATTTACAGTCTAATGAAAAATAGAAATTGGGAGAACAATAAAACTGTATCTGTTGGTTGGGAATCTGACCAAGATTACTACAGTTTTATTCGAAATCGAGCAATAATACGCAATCTTGAAAATCTGGGAATATTAAGCAAGGTCACCGACAATAAGAGACCGAGAAATATTGAAAATCAGGACTATAAATTTAATACCACTGATCTAAATAAAATCGGCGAGATTATATACAAAGGGCCACGACAGTATCACGACGATAAATTTTTTGATGAGAGACTTGCAGAAAATAAATTAGAAAACATCTTTAGGATGTCTGTATAGCGATACCGATTCAGCTGTCGGTAACTCGAGCTTCGCAAGGTCACAGATGTAAGTTAGGAGGCATACCAATAAGTTTATACGGATTAAAATATGAAAAACAACAAGAAAACATATATCATTATAATCACATCTATACTTATAGTTTTTTTGGTCGCATTTATTTATCGTCCAAGACCACAAGAGGTACAAAATAATGTTAGTGACAATCGATCTACGAATACCCTAACCAGTACATCTACAGAAGAAACTTCAACTAGTACGCCGTCTTGGGGAAAAATTGTATTTCAAAATGCTGATTGCGGAGCCACTACCACCTCATCCAGTATAAGCTCCTCTACGGGACTAACAAAATACACAGATTTGACTTGGAAGACTAAAACCATAACAGAAAACTCGTCTCATGTTCACCTCGATATTAAATACCCCGAATTTATCGGCGGGAATACATTAGCAAAACTCAATCGATGTATATATTCAATATTTCCATACATCATCAGCTATGACAAAAAAGATTTGGCACAAATAGCCCAAGATGACCCCACTGGCTATGTTGCAACCGCATACGGACATACTCTCGAATTAAGTTCTTCTTACCATGTTGTATCGGTTATTGATGGTATAGTCAGTCTCGAAATAGTAATCACCGATTTTACTGGTGGAGGTGCAGGAAATCATGATTATTCTTTACCGATTAATTGGGATTTGAAATCCAATAGGTTATTAGCCCTAAGTGACATTTTCTGTTCGAAAGATTACCTTTCAACACTCATGCCGGTAGTTCGTAAACAGTTAATAGGAGAGAATGCTCAGTATGGTGGTCTGGTGGGGTGGATAAACGATGGCACGACTAATAATCCTAACAACTGGGGGTACTTCCTTATAAAAGATGGCGGACTAACTATCGTATTCCAGCCATATCAGGTCATGTCTGGATCCGCTGGTATTGTCAGGACTTTTGTTGCAGATTCCGTAAAACCGCATTTCCTCTGTCTACCTTAACATTAACGCTATTCGGACATCGTCCCAAGCTCCCCGCAGTGAACGAACGTAGTGAGTGAACAAGGATGGGAGCAATGCGCCTGCGCGCATTGCGTGTGAGATTCGAAAGACTTTTCCCTATCGAATTCGCGAAGCGAATGAGATGGAAAAGTACCTGCCGATGTAATCGGCGAATCTCACCCCATCCGCAAAATTAAAAATGCCCCACTTTTTGTGGGGTGTTTTTAATTTCTGCACGGTGGAACGAGATTCGGGTCGAACCCCATCCGCAAAAGAAAAACCCCGCTTTTGCGGGGTTTTTCTTTGCCAACATTTTAAAGCAAGCTATTTAACTAAATGTTTTAATCGTAGATATGCCATAGCTGACCACAAATGACTCTGCCATTCTGGGAAGTTTGAGACAAAATTTGTGTCAAGACATCTGTATACATTAACCCCTTTATTTGTTCCATCTGCACTCAATTGATAGTTATGAAACAAAGACTTGAAACCAGGATTTGTCCAATCACCCTTCGGATACAATTTTTCAGGTAGTATTAGGGTTCTTATTGCGCTATTATGGCCAGTTGATTTATCGATGAGTGACCCGTCCCAGAACCAATATGGGTGATCCTTAATCCATATTTCAAGTAAATCTTCAGCTGTAGTTAAGCCGAAGCTTCCTGAAAAAACAAATAGGCGTGAGTTACTCATAAGATCAGTCGTTGTACTCAACTGTAGAGTCCTTGCTGCTTCGAGGGTGATTGAATCCAAACAATAATTTGAGGCATTCCCTGAAGGACCAACACGTTTAATACCCAGCTTATTTGCAAGACTAGCCCTGGAGGTAACAATTGGTATGTTACTACCAGCACGGTATGTGACGGTGGTTCCAAAGCTCATAAAACTCATCAGCTCACCAAGGTTACCAGTGAGACTTCTCCACGGGGTGACATAATTTGTAATCCTACTTGCTTCACCAACAATACAATTTTGATCGTATTCAGTCCGTGTAACGCCAGGATGGCCTAAGAGTGGAACATTTGTCTTGGGTGGACAGTATGGATCTGAGCTCGGTGTCGTAGTCGCCCATGTTATAGAAGTATAATCATCGATCTGTTTGGTAGTTGTCGCCGGAACATTCACGCACCTAGCGGTAGTATTTATATTACCTGTGGTGTTATTTTTCATAATACCACTTGGGGTTATAGTAGCCATACCACTTGCTACCCCATAAATATCGAAGTATTGGTTTGGTCCACAGAGTGGAACTTCCTTAAGCGTCGGGTCGCCATTACTATTAGTAGCAAATTTAGTTTGCAAAGATGGACCTAGAGGAAAAGATACTACGTCATACTTGTTTGGATTATCAACATAGTCACTATAGAGACAGCATGCTACCAATTGGTGATTGACAACTCGGGGAATTATTTTTCCTAGCAGGCCATTTTCAGCATCCGCTGCAGTAAAACCCTCAGGGAGTGAATTCCATATATTTCCAGAAGCAACGGCAACTAGGTTGCCAGATAGTTGGATCGGTCCATACTGCATAGCCACCAATACCGAGCCGCCGAGAGCAACAACCGAGAAAAGGGCGACAATCGGCAAAGTGAATCTTTTCATATGAGTAAGATGAAATTTTAATGATTAAATAGATACCAAAAAATTATATCACTTTTTAATTATTTTATCTCGGTGTATACTTATATCCGTATGACCCCAGCTATTATTGAGTGGAATGCTCCAGCCCATTATCATTATGAAAGAAGCCCTGATTGGTATTGGGCTGTTGGCATTGTGTCGTTTACCGCTGCCGCGCTCGCTTTCATTTTTAGCAACGTGGTCTTTGGTCTTTTGATTATTATAGGTGCAATAACACTCGTCCTTCATACAAGACAAGTCCCCCGAATTCTCCACTATGAAATAAACGACAGGGGTATAGCGATCGGCGATACCCTCTACCCTTTCTTGAGCCTTGAATCGTTTTGGATAGACACCCTTCACCCTGAACCAAAGATTTTGATCAAGTCGCAAAAATTCTTCATGCCATATATCTCGATAATTATTGAGGAAATTGATCCAGAAGAAGTAAGGACTATACTTTTGAGATACATAGCAGAGACCGAGCACGTTGAACCTCTTAGTCAAAAACTTTTCGAGCGCCTTGGATTCTAAAAACAAATCCCCCGCACGCATGTCAAAACTACGCTTCTTTCTTCACTCAATACGTGATTTTAAAACCATAGGCAGCGTTACGCCGTCGGGTAAATATCTCGTGGATGCACTTATCGCACCCATAGACCCAAAAAATGCACGTTGTATTGTTGAGCTCGGTGCAGGAGAGGGTTGTGTCACGAGAGAGCTTCAAAAGAAAGTCTCTGATGATTGCATCATTCTGTCGTTTGAAATCCACGAAACGCTTTTAAGACCATCAGATGCGTACAAAAAAAACGTAATCCTTATCCACGATGACGCGGAAAATATAAAAAAACACCTGGATCTTCATAATATAAAATCGATTGATTACGTTATTTCAAGCCTTCCCTTGGCACAAATTCCAAAGGAAAAAGTTGCAAAAATACTTGCGAGCGTCAAAGAGTTGCTCGAGCCACACGGCTCCTATGTGCAGTATCAGTATTCCCTTTTGAGTAAAAAGACAATCGGCAAGCATTTTAAAAATATTCGCGTAAAATTTGTGCCGTTCAACATCTTCCCTGCATTTGTCTATATCTGCAAAAAATGATAAGGTGATTTCGTTCGTCCGAAAGGAAAATGTGTCCTCAGGACGAATTTGGTAATTCGCTCCCGTCGTTCAATGGATAGGATACAACTTTGCGGAAGTTGTAATGTTGGTTCGATTCCAACCGGGAGCACCAAATCATGAGAGCTTTGTATGCTACAATTTTGCTATATGCAAAATAAACAAAAAGGTTTTATTGTACCTGTTCTCTTCGGGATAATTATATTGTTGGTTATCAGTGGAGGGGTGTATATTTACGAGAGTAAAAAAACTGAAACCCCAGTTGCTCCTATGGACACAGTGAAACCAACGACTGCGCAACAGCCAACCCAGCCCGTTGTAAGTAATACCGAGTCAACCAACGGCCCCGAAACAAAAATCAATGTAGTCGGGATGAAACAATACACTGATTCAAATTTTGGCTTTTCATTTTGGTATCCAAATGCTTGGGTGGTACAAAACACCACAACAAAAAATAATTATACTGGAGGCACTATTCAGAAAACACTAACGGTAACTCCGCCGATTGCTTCAAATGGATGGCAGAGTGAGCCTATCACAATTGAAGAATTTTCTTCTCCTACTCGTGAAATTACCATGGCTAGAGATCTTTGTTCACCTATGAGTGGATCGTTTGTTACTGCCCACCGCTACTATTTTGATACCAATACCCATACTTGGATGATAGAAACTCCAGCTTACATTGACCAGAATGAGAGAGATGGTTCTACTCATAATGTTCCGGCTTCAACGAAAGCTGCGGATGTTTCCAATAATACTATGGGCGGACTTCATATGCTTGGCGCTGGTTGCTCAGGATCGGTTATTCCCCTAAGTGCCAAAAATTTTGTTCTTTATTTATTCAATAGTCGCAATGTTGGTCCTAATTTCGGCACTATTGCACAAACAATTACTGCAACTGATCCTTCTGTCGCTACACCGGTAAGCTCTGAAGAACAAAAACAGGTTATCACTAAAGCTGGAGTTTTACTCGGTGCTATTGGTACTAAGGTTGGCCAATGGTATGTTACCAGCGACCATGTTTATAATTGGCTCGGCGATAGTGTGATTGGCGCCAACCCACTGGCATTTAGACTTATTTACTCGCACGAGGAGGATGGTGTTATCTATGCCACTGACGAAACACGTGTTTATTCCGCTTGGTCTACTGAATCATCCGTTCTCTCTAGTGCAGATCCTGCGACATTTATCGCCATCAAACAGCAGTATCAAATTCCATATGCTCAAAATTCGGGTAAGTATGGACAATCGTTTACGAGCTATGAAGTGACTTTTGCAAAAGATAAGTCGTATGTGTGGTATGAAGGCAAGTCAATTCCGGGTGCTGATCCAGCTACATTTGTAGTTACTGGTAATACGCATGTGCTAAATAGCACAGGTGGATACACTCTTGCCCATGACGATCGTCATACGTATGGTGTGGATGCGAAGGGTAGTATCACTGTTGATGGTGTGTCTGTTCAGTAGTAGAAGATAAAACAAAAACCACCCTCTCGGGTGGTTTTTGTTTTATTATTTCGAGATTTTCTTGAGTGCTGCTGAAACTCGGGACTTCAAACGAGATGCGTTGTTCTTCTTTATGTAATTTCGCTTTGCTGCTTTGTCGAGCGCCTTGTAAATAGCTGGGACGAGAGCTTTTGCTTCGCTTGCCTTTTTTGCTACGACTAGTTTTCGGAACTTTTTAAGCGAAAGATCGATAGCCGCTTGGGTGCGGATGTTGTTTACTCGCTTTGTATCTGAAGCTCGGAGAGCCTTTTTTGCTGAAGATGTGATAGGCATATATTTGTTTTGTGTAGAACAAGGCTAACACACGACACCAAAAAAGACAAGGAAAACGCCACAAAACACTAAAAACAGAGAAAGATATCCTTAAATCGTATATAATAAAGCCATGATTTCCCGCCTTACCGGTACCATAGTCCATACAGACCTTAAATACGTCATTCTCGATGTACATGGAGTTGGGTATAAGGTAAATACAACCGTGGATATAGCCAGTAAAATCAGTCGGGTAAAAGCAAGCGGCGATAAAAACCTAAATGAACTAGTCACTATATGGACATATCTTGCCGTCCGCGAAGACGCTCTCGACCTCTACGGCTTCACTTCCCCACTTGAACTCTCCTTCTTTGAACTTCTCATCACAATATCAGGAATCGGTCCAAAAACCGCTCTTGGCATTTTAAATATGGCGTCAGTTGAAGCGTTGGATAGTGCGATCCGCAGCAGCGACACCACACACTTGGTAAAGGTATCTGGTGTAAGTAAAAAAATGGCAGAGAAAATTGTACTTGAACTTAAAGATAAAATGGGTAATATGCCCGAGGTAGTCACGAGAAGCTCAGAGGAAACAGCTGTTATGAAAAATGAAATGAAAAACGACGCCGATGCTCTCGAAGCGCTAAAATCACTTGGTTACAACCCTACCGAGGCCCGCGAGGCACTTAAAGAAATCGATAAGTCGATAAAAAATACGAGCGAAAAGATCAAGGCTGCGCTCAAATACCTTGGGAACAAATAAAAACACCTACGCAAAACCATGAAAAAAATATACAGCATATATCACTACATTCTCTCAATACTAAGCGCGGTTATCTTTAGATTTCCTTCTCATAAAATAAAAGTGATTGGTGTCACTGGTACCAAAGGTAAAAGTTCGACGGTTGAAATTATTGCAGCTATTCTCGAAGAGGCGGGATATAAAGTAGCGCTCACAAACACTATTCGTTTCAAAATTGGCGACAAAAGCGAAAATAATATGTTTAAAATGTCGATGCCCGGACGTTTTTTTATGCAGAAATTCCTTCGTCGTGCGGTAACTGCCGGCTGTGACTATGCTGTAATAGAAATGACTTCGCAGGGATTCATTCAATACCGCCATAAATATATTCATCTCGACGCTTTTGTTTTTACAAATCTAAGTCCAGAACATATTGAATCGCACGGATCATATGAAAATTACATTCAAGCAAAAGTAATGCTCGCTCGCGGGCTTGAATGGTCAAAAAAACCAACAAAGCTCATCGTAGCAAACGGCGACGACAAAGAATCACAAAAATTCCTCGCAATCAAAACCGATGCTAAAAAATCATTTAGTATAAAAGATGCTGAGCCATATACAATTAAAAAAGAAGGGATTGATTTCACTTTCCGTGGACTCGCTATTTCTTCTCCCCTTTCCGGTCTTTTCAATCTCTACAATATTTTGGCCGCGGCAACACTCACTGAAAACGAAGGGGTTCCCGTGGATACGATAAAAAAAACGCTGGAAAAATTTAGTGGCATTCGCGGTAGAGTTGAAAAAATAATTGCGGGTGGAACTGGAAGCGACCTTTCAAAAAAACAAGATTTTACGGTGGTTGTTGACTACGCTCACACAGCGGACTCTTTGGAAAAAGTCTATGAAGTTTTTCAAGGATCACGGAGAATCGGTGTACTTGGAGGTACAGGCGGTGGACGCGACCGATGGAAACGAAAAGAGATGGGTAAACTTGCAGCGAAGTATTGTGATTATATTGTTCTTACAAATGAAGACCCTTACGATGAAGATCCTATGCAAATAATAAATGATGTAAAAGAAGGGGTAACTGCCGCTGAAAAAACCGCAACAGTTATCATCGATCGGCGGGAGGCAATACGTGATGCAATTGAGCATGCAAACACAGGAGATGTTGTTATTATCACAGGAAAAGGAACAGACCCTTATATTATGGGGCCCCAAGGACACAATACCCCATGGAGCGATGCAAACGTCGCCCGTGAAGAGCTCGAAAAAATACTGAAAACGAGGTAAGGTGTAGAGATGCCAGAACTCCCCGAAGTACAAACAACTGTTTCCGGCCTTGACCGATGCATACGCGGCCTCACCATTGTCGATGTTTGGACAGACTACAACAGTCCATTTTATAAAGGTAAGGACTCAATTAAAAATCCCCTGTATTTTAAACGTTTTAAAAAAGACATTCTCGGAAAGAAAGTGACGCACGTCTCCCGTCGGGCAAAAAATATTCTCATTCATCTTACCGGACAAGACCCCGAAGAAAATCACTCAGTTATTCTCGTCCACATGAAAATGACCGGTCACCTCTTGTATGGAGACTATGACCGAAAAGACCCCTTTAATAGATTCATTCATTTCATCCTCACATTTTCAAATGGGAAAACGCTGGAACTTTCCGATATGAGAAAATTTGCAAAGATAGTACTCATTCCGGAAACGGATATTACGCACAGCCTTCACCTATCAAATATAGGCCCTGAACCACTTGAACCAGAATTTACTTTTTCAATATTCAAAAGCCGTCTCTACAAAAAACAAAATGGGAGGATAAAGACAGTACTCATGGACCAATCGATTATTGCAGGAATCGGCAACATATATAGTGATGAGGCGCTCTGGCGAGCAGGCGTCCATCCCGAGGAACCGGTGAAAAATATTCCCGACAAGCTTCTTAAGAAACTATTCCAGGCAATAATAGAGGTCCTCAAAAAAGGGATAGATTTTGGTGGTGACTCAATGTCAGACTATAGAAATATCGATGGCAAACCAGGGCGCTTCCAAGGGCAGCATCAAGCGTATCGAAAAACAGGCACACGCTGTGCAAAACCTGGTTGCAAAGGAACCATTTCACGAAAAGTAGTTGGTGGGAGAAGCGCACATTTTTGTAGTGTACATCAAAAACGGCTAGCTTAATCAAACATCCCGAAAAGAGCGACGCCGACAGCAACGGACACATTGAGTGATTCCTTCTTCCCTCTCATGGGTATTTCAGCGATAATATCTGCCACATCAAGTAGGTCGGGATTGACGCCATCTACCTCGTTTCCAATGATCAATAAAATATTTGAACTGTACGATTTTTTGATAATAGCCTCTCGGTAAGGTACTGACCTCTTATCTTGCTCAAGAGCAATGATCGTCACGCCATCCTTTTTCATTTTTTTCACAAAAGAAATCACCTCCGAAACAGAAGGCGTTCCTGTAACACTTTCCCAGGCGACACTTTTTTCCGCACCCAGAGCAACCTTTGCCAAATCAGCCCGCGCCCGACCAAAGCGGTCCACGGGCGCGGGCGTTACCCCAGAAATATATATTTTAGACACACCAAATGCATCTGCTGTACGAAAAATAGACCCGACATTGTGCACGCTACGGATATCATGAATTAAAAGCGAAACACTGTACTTGCTGGTATTGGTCTTCATATTGCCCTATAATACTACATTATGCATATACCAAGCATGCTTCCAAGCCTATTTACGTACGAGCAATTTGGGCCTTTTATTATTCGTTTTGTTCTCGGTATTACTTTGGTTTATTTCGGCTATAAAAAAGTCGTCGGCCGCGGCGATAGCTCCGGTTCAAACAGTCAAACATATGGACTAACTGAGGTCGTCGTTGGTATTTTCCTTGTCATCGGTCTTTTCACACAGTTTGCAGCTCTCTTAAATGTAGCTATCCTAATCATCAAGCTTGGATTTAAAGCCAAAAACAAAGCATTCCTTTCAGATGGAGTGAACTACTACATCCTCCTTCTTGCAATGGCACTTTCACTCTTGGTGACTGGTCCGGGTAGATTTGCATTTGATTTGCCGTTATAGTGTGGTAATGTGTGCAAGCAGCGCGCCACAACAAAGTACGTGGCGCAATCTGCGGCTATAGCTCAGTCGGTAGAGCACCTGCCTTTTAAGCAGAGGGTCGTTGGTTCGATTCCAACTAGCCGCACATTTCATCGAGCGAAGCGAGATAAAAAATAGAGTGGCTAAGAAAGCGCCTTGAGGCGCTTTCGTGTTGGAATCGAACGCCGGAGCCATATCGAGCCAGCAGGCGAGATGGCGAGGTGGTGCCCAGCCCGAGGAGCGCGACGGCGCGACGAGAGGCGCGGGCGATTCCAACTATAAATTTCATTGGTCTTTTATTTTATTGACATTTAAATCCTAAGAGGTAGGCTTGAAATTAGTAAATTGAAAATAGAAAAATGAAAGGTTGCTTATGAAAAAAATGATGGTTGCAGTAGAACCTAAAAAGATGAAGATGTTTGGCATGCCAGCGTGGTTCAACGAGCACGGCACGAAAATCAAATATATCGGATTCAATGACGCCAATTCACCAGCAAAGACCGCATTGCTTCAATCAAGCACAGTCAAAATCGAAATATACAGGGATACCCCTGGAATCGGTTACACGGTATTCTACAAAATTACCCAATCACCTGACACCTTCAATATAGGTCAAATATGGATGTTACCGGAACATCTAGAAGCGGCTTTCGGAATTTCCAACACTTGTGGAAGTCATGGGGGACAATGGTTGGCAGACGAATATGGAGCCGACGTTGCATATCAAGGAAAATATATTCGCTTTGGCAAGTTTCTGAATATTCCTGGACCCGGCACTGGCATGCATGGTGATGCCAATGTTTCAATTTTGGTGGACGAAAAGATGCAGGAAGCAATCAAGGAAATTATTCTAAAATAACCCCTACTCGACGGAATTCAAACCAAAGACTTACAATCTTTGGTTTTTTATTATTTACACCCCAAAAAACTTATACACACCCCTCATCATTGTCCCCCACTCGGCACAATGGTACACTTTTTTCAGATAAGGGCATCTAAAAAAATATGGAACAAATTGTAACGACCGAACCACAAAGTCGTGGCGACCGGAGCGAGTCACTTGTTCATCAAGCACTCGAACGGATCGTCAAAACAAACGTTCTTAAGATCATTGAATTCAGAAAGTCTGAGCGCTACTCGTATGAGGATAGACGCGGCAAAGATTTTATAATTAAACTTGAAGAAGCCGAAATATCAATCGACGTAAAGTCGGGCGATAAAGCGGCTCAACGCTTCGTAAACCATGGTAAGCACCGGCACAAAGTTCTGCCAGTTATCGTGGTATACGATCATGACACCATCGAAAGCGTCGTGTCACGGTTGATTGAAATCATCCGAATCGCTTGCGAAATGGCAAAACGTGCCATCGCAAAGATCAAAGGTGCTGCCACAATTCGTAAAAAGAAATTTGGTCGCATCTGCCACCAAAACTTCGCTTGCGCGCACTAGCTGGTGCATGTAAAAACCAAAACCTCCACACAGTGGAGGTTTTTATTCCCTTGCTCATACGTATTAAACTTTTTCTAAAATAAGCACCTCGAGAGACGTTTCAAAATCGTGCAATCCCCTGTGCGCGTCATGATATATAGACACAAGACCCTTGAGCAATCCCTCCAATTCTTCTTTTGAATAATTCTCTGCAAAACGCTTTGCTTTTCCATACACAAAAGGATTGAGTCCGGATTCGCTGGCATTCTTTGTCTCCCTAGCTATTGCCATACTTTTTGCCTGCCAAAAAAGAATACCGTGGATTTCTTCGGGAACTTTTCCACTATCGATAGCTTTCCTGTAGAGAGTCCAGAGACGCTTTTTATCCCGAGCACCAAGAGCGTCAGCCATATCAAATATTTTAAAATCCTGTCCCGAAGCGAGAGCTTCGCCGCTCGCTGACACACCCCCCTCAAATTCCTGAATTTTTGCAGCGTGCTTTTCTATTTTTTTAAGAGAAGCTGCATCGAGAACACCCTCAGCAACAATAAAAATATTAGGCGATTCGGCAATTTCTTTTATTTTCTCCAAAAACATTTCCTTAAGCTCCTTTTTTACAAAAATTCCTTTAATAAGCACGATGTATTTATTTGAAAAAAGCCCCTGACTCTGAATATATTCGTCAATCACCTGGTCATTCCAATTTTCGTCAGTCACCGTAAAAAAAGCGGCATCCGGCTTCTTTTTTTGAAGTTCAGCCGCAAGAGCACCTGCTTTTTTAAAAGCAACGCCACTGTCTACCTTTGAAGATGTACCCTTTTTTGTGTGAAAAAAATAAAGCATGTGCTAAATCTAAATAATTAAAGTTCACCCCAGGTATTCCCTGTTTCAAACTCAGCCGAACACACAACACCACCGATTTTTGATGGATCAATAACACTTTCCATAATGCGTTTTATTTCGGGAGCAATCTTTGTCTCTTTTCCTTTTTTGATTTCAAATAGAAGTTCGTCATGCACTTGGAGAAGCATTCTCACATCTCCATCGAGACCTTTTTCTGAAATGTAGCGGTCTATCTCTATCATTGCGAGCTTGATAATATCAGCTTCTGTCCCCTGAATCGGCGCGTTTATAGCCATTCGCTCAGCCATAGCCCTAATAAAAGGAATTTTTGAATTGATACCATCAAAATATCTTCGTCGTCCAAAAAAAGTTTCAGTGAAACCCCTTCGTGATGTTTCTGCTTTTACTTTATCCAAATATTCAGCAAGTCCTGAAAATGTTTTAAAGTAATCATCATAGAATTTTTGTGCTTCGGCTCGATCGGTGTCTTTCCCCAAGTTTGCACGGAGGGCATTCACGCCCATACCATACATAACACCAAAGTTTATAACTTTTGCTTTGCGACGCATTTCGCTATCTACCGCATTTTCGGAAACACAAAAAACAGCAGCAGCGGTAGCTTTATGAATATCTTTTCCACTTTTAAATATTTCAATCATCTTCTTATCTTCCGAGAGAAATGCCGCGACACGGAGCTCTATCTGAGAATAGTCAAAAGACCCGAGAACAAAACCTTCGTCTGCGATAAACGCATTTCGAATGCGCTTTCCAAGCTCTGTTTTTATCGGAATATTCTGAACATTTGGACTCTGCGAGGACATTCTGCCGGTTGTTGTTCCCGCTTGAAGAAGGGTCGTGTGGAGGCGTCCATTGCCGTCGACTTGAGTAGGAATAGTGTCTATATATGTACCCAGAAGTTTTTGGAGTTCACGGTATTCGAGGATGAGGTTTGCGATAGGTGCATCGCCAGACTCAGCAAGCTTGGTAAGCTCTGACTCTTTGGTTGATCGCGCTCCCCCGCCAGTTTTCTTTGCATTTTTAATCTTGAGGCCGAGCTTGTCGAAAAGAACCTCTCCAAGCTGTTTTGGTGAATTGATGTTGAATTCCATGCCGGCAATTTCCCATATCTTTTTCTCAAGTTTTGAAGCTTCGGCGTGATATTCTTTACCTAATTTTTTAAGATAGCCAACATCTATTTTAATGCCATATTTTTCCATTTTATCTACCACAGGAATGAGTGGGAGCTCGATATCTTCATATATTTTTCTCACGCCGCGCTTGTCTATTTCCTCAAAAATAACCTTTTTTGCCGTATCAAAATCTTCTGTTTTTGCAAAATTGAAAATATCTTCGAGTGTTGGAGTTGTGAGGTCAGAATTTACGACCCAAAGAGCAAGTGCTGTTTTTTTAAATTCAATAGGATCTATAGCTTCGGTCATTTTAAGAGCTTCTGCTTTTTTTTCTGCGGGATTTGTTTTTTCACCAGTAACAGCTTGAGTGAGGCGCTGCCCAAGTGTACGAAAATCGAGTTCACTGAAAAGTGCAGTCACTTTTGTCATATCAAGACCGTCACGAAATGTTTTTTCTGGTAAAACAAAGTTTATAGGTGCATCACGGCGGATAGTGGCAAGCATTTTACTGAACTCAGCCTCTTCCTTGCCATTTTCAAGGAGTGCAACAATGCGGTCAGTGATGCCGGCCTCTTTGAATTTATTTTTGTGGCCGGCATCGAGCTCTGTATACATATTTTCAATTGTCCCGAATGTCGAAATGAGAATAGTCGCTGTCTTTTCACCAATACCCGCAATTCCAATAATATTATCTGATGGATCCCCACGAAGACCCTTGTAGTCAGGTAGAAGTTCCGGGCCAAAGCCAAATCGGGCTCTTACCGCTTCTTCGTCATATAAAATAGTGTCATTTATTCCCTTTTTTAGAGTATATACTTTTACTTTTTCATCATGGACAAGCTGAAGTGTGTCCATATCTCCAGAAGCAATAATGACATCCGTATCCGCCAACATCTTCTTGTCTTTTAGTATCGTCTCAACAATAGTACCGAGCATGTCGTCTGCTTCAAATCCAGGCTTGTCGTAGATAGGAATATTAAAAGCTTCAAAAACATCCCTTGATCGCTTTAGTTGTGATACAAGCTCTTCATCGGTTTTTTTTCTTCCGGCTTTGTACTCTTTGTATGCTTCGTGGCGATATGTTGGACCAGGCAAGTCATAACACGCGACGATATAGTCTGGTTTTAAGTCCGCAATTATTTTAATAAGCATTGTCGAAAGACCGTAGAGGGCTCCCGTTGGCTCACCCTTGCTCGAGGCAAAATCAGGAAGCGCATGGTACGCCCGATGGAGAATAGCGTGGGAATCAAGAAGGATAAGTCTTTTCATGGCACCATTGTACCACTAGAATTCGATTTCTCGGGTTGCCTCGTCGATAAAAGTAAAGTGTATTTTAAAATGATTTTCAGGCATTATTTCCGCTACTTTTTCCGGCCATTCAATCAAAATAATATTAGAAGGGTCCTTCAAAAGAGAGCTCCATCCGAGTCGGGTAAGTTCTGAAGCGTGCTCAAGCCTATACGCATCAATGTGAATAACATGTTGATAAGCCTGTGTATAGCTTGGTGATAACTCATATATCTTCTCAATTACAAAGGTCGGACTAGTTATCCCCTCTTTTACTCCAAACAGGCCAGCGATAGCCTGAGTAAATGCTGTTTTGCCTGAGCCAAGATCGCCGTAAAGACCGAGAACTGTAGCAACGTTCCCGCATTTTTTTTCTGCAAGAAAACTAGGAAGACCGTCGAGTACCGCCTGGGCAATATTTTTTGTGTCGTTTAATGATCGGCTAGTGTGCTTCATCTTGTACGCGTGGCCCCTTAAAAAAGGCTACTTTATCTTTTTTAAATAGAACGTCAGCAATGTGGAAAATGGTATATGTAATGAAAAACGCAGAAGCAACATCTATTGAGTAGTGGAGGTGTCCCATGAGGACGATTACACCGAAGAAACCGGCGAGAAGGAGAAAAAAACTCCTAAGTATTTTATGTTGCCAAAATATGAGGGCCATGAGGTATGGCATGCCCGTGTGTCCTGAGAAAAACAAATCGCTTCCAGTTGTAAATAAACCGACGATTCCCGAATGGTTTATAAATGCATGCGTAGGAAACGGACCGATATGAGTAAGAGTAATAAAAAAAGAACGCGTGATAATAAAAAGTGATATCGTCTTAACAATAAACGGCATTTTCTTTGGCTCGTATACACATAGTAATGTCGTAAAGATTATCAAAAAGAGTCCCCCGTAAACAAAAGGTACGTCAACATCAAAGACTGGGATATTACTCAATACAATGTCGGTCACAGAGTTGCTTGCACGCTCAGCCACATATTCAGCGGCAAAATAATTCACCACGATACTCATGCCTAAAAAAATGAGTGCGGTGAAAACTGATGTTATGAATTTTTTATCCTTAAAACATGCCTCGTACTTCCCTATAAGGTTTTTCATGATTTTACTAGTTATACCATAAATATAAACCAAAGAGAAAGCCGGTAGCGCATGCGCTACCGGCCAATTTGAAACGTAAGGTATTACCCTTTCGCCTATTGACGACCAAGCTTGTAATAGCTTGGTCCGCCGCTATTGCCACTCCATCCGACTCCATATGCCGGAACCCATTGACCGTTGATCAAGGCTTCCTGAACACGGTTTCCGTTTGCGTCGAAGTGGTCCTGGTAGGTAGTATTCAAACCAGGGACGTAGGTTGTGTCAGCGTAATTTTGGATGACCGTCTGTGACCACCCATTCAACCCCATAAAATGAAAGTGGGTTGTTGAGACGCTGGAACCGGTGTGACCACCGACGCAGCCATTTCCGAGGAAAAGGATGCAGGCCAAGAGAAAGAGATTGCAAATCATTGTTTTCATAAAAAGAACTTCTGTTTTTGGTTAGGTCTGTTTATCTGTATGTATTATACCATATTAAATAGTATAAAGTCAATATACCTTTCTGTATCAAATAACCCTGAAAATAGGCTATACTTAGTGCATGATTCAATTCGACGAGGATAAACAAAATAGAAAAGTCGGTGATCTCCTCAAAAGAGAAGAGGAGGAAGTCGTCCAAATGCTCGCTGGAAAATACGGCATCGAATACATCGATCTTTCTGTTACCACTATTACAACCGACGCCCTTCGACTCATCGAGGAACCCACTGCAAGAGAGGCACGTATGGCAGCATTCGGTATTACCGACAAAAAACTAAAGATAGCTGTACGTGAACCAGACAATGAAAAAACGAAAGCGATAGTAAGCGCTCTTACCGAAAAAGGATACATCCCTACCCTTTTTATAACATCAATGGCAAGCCTCGATAAAGCCTGGAAAAACTACAAAGACCTTTCATTTGCTTCGGAAACAAAAGCTGGCTCGCTCGATGTTTCGAGTGAAGAAATATCTTCAATCGTACAACAGGCCAAAGATTTGCCGACTATTATTAAAATTCTCGAGAATATGCTTTCGCAAAGAAAAAGCTACCGCGTATCTCGTATCCTCGAGACCATTCTTGCTGGAGCGCTCGCAACTGGAGCATCCGACGTGCACATTGAACCAGAAGAAGCCTACATCGGTGTACGATTTCGCCTCGATGGAGTGCTCGTAAAGGTAATTGATTTTGACAAAGATACTTACGGGCTACTCCTCTCTCGCGTAAAGCTCCTTTCTGGACTTAAACTCAATATTAAAAAAGACTCTCAGGACGGGCGCTTTAGTGTGCACGTTGGAGAAGATGACATTGAAATTCGTACGTCTATTTTGCCTGGCGCATACAATGAGTCTATCGTTATGCGTCTCCTGAATCCAAAATCAATCAGTGTACCTCTCGAAGATCTTGGTATTCCAAGCAAACTTCTTAGTGTCCTCCTGAAGGAAATCGACAGACCAAACGGAATGATCCTCACCACAGGACCTACTGGTTCAGGAAAGACGACGACCTTGTATGCTTTTCTTAAAAAAGTAAAAAATCCCGGCATTAAAATCATTACCATTGAAGACCCTATTGAATACCATTTGCCTGGCGTCGTGCAGACACAGGTGAACGACAAAGGATACACTTTCCTTGAAGGTCTTCGCGCCGCGGTGCGACAAGACCCCGATATTATCATGGTCGGTGAGATCCGAGACAATGAAACAGCCTCAATCGCCATAAACTCGGCGCTTACGGGACACCTTGTGTTCTCTACCCTCCACACCAACGACGCAGCTGGGGCTTTTCCACGACTCATCGACCTTGGTATAAACCCAAGAATCATCCCTTCATCGCTCACAGTTGCGCTTGCCCAGCGCCTCGTACGAAAACTATGCCCGTATTGTAAAAAAGAAGTTCCTCTTGAAGGTGAAAATAGAAAAACAGTGGAGAGCGTACTCGCAACGGTATTTGATAAAGCACAGTTACCCTTCCAAGAAACAATATCCGTCGAAGCTCCTTCGGGAATTATTACAAAGGTGTGGGAGGGTGTTGGGTGCGAAAAATGCAACAACAGCGGCTACAAAGGCCGAATCGGCATATACGAAGGTATTTTGGTTAATGATCCAAAACTACAGGAGGTTGTTGAGAATACCGGAAGCGATCGAGATATTGCTGCTGCAGCTCTCCCACAAGGTATCCTTAACATGAAACAAGACGGTATTATTAAAGTCGTCAAAGGAATAACCTCTATAGACGAGCTCAGGAGAGTTATTGACGTTGACTAGTTGGATCGTCCTAGAGATGCTTTGGCATTTTCAACGTCCCTCTGGGCGTTTACTAATTGTTGATTCTTACTCGACTGTTCACGCTCAATTCGAGCGATGTTATAGTTTATTTTTTGTATGTTTTGGTCGGCTTCCATAACTTTTGTCTGTGTCTGTTGTATCTCATTTTTAAGTCGTTGTATTTCAGACTCTTTAAGCCTCACTTCTGTTTCTTTTGTTTTCATTAAAAAATCAAGGGCTTGCTTGTCTTTTGTGGCAACTTGAAGCGCAGCTTTTCTTTGGACAATATCAGCCCCCTCGCGTTGAATTTCACGCTTGAGCTGTTCTATTAATTGGGTTATGCCGGATATGTTTATCATGCATAAATAGTACCACAAAAATTAAATCAATCGTTGTCAATTGAACTTTTAAAAAAGAGGAGTAGTATTTGATTCAGGAACGGGTACTGAGAGTACTTAGACATCAAGTGCAGAAATCTCCAAGCAATACTTTCAATGCGATAACCAAAAGTTAAACATGGCTTCAAGGATAACCCCAGTCCGCATACCGAAGTAGCAACCAAAATGTCCTCAAGGCCATGTCAGATAGACGGAGTAAACCGTTTATATTGCTTAGAGATTTATGAACTTGATTATGAGCAGTTTCCGATACTATACCCTTTGTTTTATTCGGTTATGCAAGTATCCTAGCATAGATTGTTTTTTATGTCAAGTAACCCCCTAAAGAAAACGCCGGTTCCGCCTGACGCGGTAGAGCCACAAAAAGGCGAAAATAAAGAAGAATCCTATCTCGATCAGACCCTGAGACCTGGCCGTTGGGCTGAGTATATTGGCCAAAAGAACATAAAAGATAACCTCCACATACTTCTTACGGCCGCAAAACAACGAAAACACCCGCCTGAACACATCCTTTTCTATGGTCCTCCCGGACTTGGAAAGACAACGCTTGCCCATCTCATAGCAAAAGAGACTGGGGCGCAGATGAAAGTAACCTCCGGACCAGCAATATTAAAAGTTGGCGACCTTGCTTCTATTCTTACAAACCTTTCAAACGGCGACATTCTTTTTATCGACGAAATACACCGTTTAAATAAAGCGATTGAAGAGATTCTCTATCCTGCTATGGAATCCGGCAAACTCGACATTATTATAGGTAAAGGCCCTTCAGCACGCACCATTCAGCTCGACCTCCCTCAATTCACTCTTATAGCCGCAACTACGCGAATAGCAATGATTTCATCCCCTCTTCGGTCACGATTCTCTGGTGGGGTTTTTAAACTCGAATTTTACAGTGAAGACGAGATTCGTGAAATCATCAACCGCTCCGCAAAAATACTTGGGGTTGAAATCGACCCTATTGCTGCAAAAGAAATTGCGAAGCGAAGCCGTTTCACTCCGAGAACCGCAAACTACTTTCTGAAACGATGCAGAGATTTTAGTGAAGTCCACGGAAACGGCTTGGGACTTACAAAAGACAATGTTGAAAAAGCCCTTAGCATGCTTGGTGTTGATATTCTTGGCTTAAATAGCGCAGACCGAGACATTCTTAAAATAATGATTGAAAAATTCAATGGCGGACCTGTTGGCTTAAATACACTCGGTGCTGCCCTTTCAGAAGAACAGGCAACTATTGAGGAAGTATATGAACCGTATCTTATTCAACTCGGCCTCCTTGAACGCACACCGCGCGGACGAATAGTCACCGAAAAAGCATACGGACATTTAAATATAAAAACAATATAAACAAAGGGTGTTTATATTAAACTACCTTCTTTTGAAGAGGCTTATGCGTAAATTGTCGTGCACCGATAGCGATAAGGACTGAACCTGCCAAATAAAAAAGATAGAAGAACGCTTGCAATGGAATACCGAAAGCAATGAATGTTAGACCGAACTGCGATTCATAAGAGATAAAAGCTGCAAGAAGAACACCGATAGCAATAATAAACATTCCTCCCGAAATATATTTTATGGGACGTTTTAAGAGACTTACAAAAATATCAGCTGATACATAGAGATATGCGGACGAAATCACTCCACAAATAACCGAAAAAAATATCAAAATAAGCTCGAGTTTGTTGGCCATGGTCTTGTTGCTTTATTGTACCACATTGATACTATTAGGCTACACATACTAATTAACAAAAAATATCATGTCCGGACATAATAAGTATTCAAAAATTAAACACCAGAAAGCGAAAACTGATGCCCAAAAAAGTAAGGTTTTCACAAAAATGGTAAAACTTATCTCCACGGAAGCAAAAAAATCGGGTGGAAATCTCCGTTCCCCAGGACTTGCAAATGCAATTGAAACAGCAAAAAAGGACAACGTTCCAAACGATACAATCGAGCGCGCAATAAAGAAAGCAACAAGTGACAATTCAGCGGCAATGGAAATTGTTACGTACGAAAGCTATGGCCCAGGAGGTGTGGCTGTTATCATAGAAGCACTTACCGACAATCGAAACAAGGCGGCTCAAGAAATAAAACATATCCTCTCCCAACACGGCTCCGAGCTTGCCGCGCCAGGAAGTGCATCGTGGGCATTTGTAAAAACACATGAAGGTTGGGTTGCAAACACCACTACCCCACTTGAAGACGCAGACATTGAACTTCTTGGTAAACTTGTCGAAGCTCTCGAAGAAAGCGACGAGGTGCAAGACGTATTTACAAACGCAGAATAAACAGAAAATCAGTATATCTATTTTGGAACACAGAAATTTTTTGCTAAAAATTTCTTCATCCTCGACACCTTCGTGTCTGTGGAGGTTCCAAAATAGATATACTGATTTTCGATTAAAAGAGAGTGCGGGACCAAAAAACCGGTAATGCCGGCTTTTTGCTATAATTAAAAGATGAGAATAATCGGCATCGACCCCGGGTATGATCGCGTAGGTATTGCTATCGTCAACAAACCATCCTCAAAGGAAAAAGAGGTGCTTATTCACTCTGAATGTTTCACCACATCTTCAAAAACTGAAATATATGAGCGTCTAAAGAGCGTTGGTATACGGGTACGAGAACTTATTGAGGAACACTCCCCTGACGCCCTTGCCATGGAAACTCTTTTCATAACAAAAAACCAAAAGACAGCAATGCATGTTTCTGAAGCGCGCGGAATAATCGCATACGAAGCGCGTCTTCATAATCTTCCAATTTTTGAATATTCCCCATCACAGATAAAAATAGCAATAACCGGCTATGGAAAAAGCGATAAGGAGCATATTATAAAAATGATTCCCCTCCTTGTTAAATTCCCCGAGAGTCCAATAAAAGATAGTAAACCCGTCAAGCGACACGACGATGAATATGATGCGATTGCCGTTGCATTGACATGTCTCGCCTGCGAAAAAAGCTAAAAAACATTTTTTATTAGTTTTCCACAGGAACATTGATTTGCAAAAAAAATTGGTATTTGTTACAAATATGGAGTTAAAAAATAGTCTCAAAAAAGATTATGCCAAAAACGAAAAAAAATAACGATACAATAGAAAAAATGGATCCAAAAAAAGTAGTTGAGAAAATCGATGACGAAGAGACACTCGATCCCGAGCTTGTTCTCGCGGAAGGAGAAGAGGGGGCGGAGGAGGATGAAGAGATGCTCGACGATGATGTGGATCCTTTCCACGATAAGTGGGAGGAGTAGTATAAAAGAGAAGGGGTAAGAAAACAAAAAAGCCCATATGGGCTTTTTTGTTTTATTGTTTTATTCTCGTTTTTAAGGCTAAACATATCCATAATGTAGCATGTATGATACAATTTTGCCATGTTTCATCGGGTAAAAAAGCACATCAAAAAGGTGCGAAAACAGTGGTGGTATAGGCACACTAAAGCGATTGTACTTTGTCTGCTTTCTATTGTTTTCATCTCTGGAGGAATCTTTTCCCTTTGGGTCGCACAGCTTGAAATTCCCGATCTGACCGCCTTTCAATCAAGAAAAGTTGCAGAATCAACAAAAATATACGATAGATCGGGGCAAATTCTCCTTTACGATATTCACGAGGATGCAAAGCGTACCATTGTGCCCTTTGTCGACATATCGCCATACATAAAAAGCGCAACAATAGCAATCGAGGATACCGACTTCTACCATCATATTGGTATAAAGCCAGTTTCTATCATGCGAGCTATTCTCGTGGATATTTTCACTAGAGGATATGACCAAGGTGGCTCGACTATCACTCAACAAGTTATAAAAAACTCAGTTCTTACAACAGACAAGACAATAACGCGAAAAATAAAAGAGTGGGTTCTTGCTATCAAACTTGAACGAGTGATGACAAAAGATGAAATCCTTTCAACATACCTCAATGAAACATCATACGGGGGAAATATTTTTGGTGTACAGGAAGCTTCGAAAACATTCTTTGGAAAAGATGCAAAAGATGTGACCTTGGCAGAAGCGGCCTATATTGCAGCACTTCCCCAAGCTCCAAGCCTATACTCTCCATACGGCCAAAACAAAGCACTTTTGGATGCTCGACAAAAGTTGGTTCTCAAGCAGATGCTTACCAATAAACTCATTTCCCAAAATGAATACACTGGAGCGCTCGCTCAAAAAGTGTCATTCCTATCAAAAAACACTTCAAATATTCGAGCGCCTCACTTCTCCTTGTACGTAAAAAACTACCTTGAACAAAAATATGGTGAGGAAACAGTGCTTAATGGCGGACTCAAGGTGATCACTTCCCTCAACTACGACATGCAACAAAAAATGGAGGAGGTTGTAGCCGATTTTGGTCCGAGAATTTCACAACAATTTGGTGCAAGCAACACAGCAATGGTTGCTATCGACCCAAAAACAGGTGATCTTCTTGCTATGATTGGCTCCCGTGATTATTACAACAGTGCAATCGATGGAAACTTCAATATAGCTACAGCATACCGCCAACCTGGTTCTACATTCAAACCATTCGTCTATGCCACACTTTTTGAAAAAGGGTACACACCCGACACTGTTTTATTTGACGTAAAAACTGAATTCTCATCAGAATGTACTCCCGACAGTAAAACAAAAGACCCTACAGCATCAACATCGATATGCTACTCACCAAATGATTATGATGATATATTCGATGGTCCTATAAACATAAGAACAGCGCTCGCTCAATCAAGAAACGTTCCTGCTGTAAAAGCGCTCTATTTAGCTGGTATTTCAAACTCAATTCAAACAGCGGAATCAATGGGGTTAACTAGCCTAACTGATCCAAATCGGTATGGATTAACTCTAGTTTTGGGTGGTGGTGAAGTTTCTCTTCTTGAAATGACAAGTGCGTATGGTGTCTTTGCAAATGATGGAGTACGAAATCCATATCGATCAATACTTGAGGTTGACGATAAAAACGGAAATGTGCTTGAAAAAGCATCAGCCAATCCAACTCAAGCAATTCCATCACAAACAGCTCGACAAATAGACGATATACTCTCAGATACAAATCCAAAAGTGAGAATGCAGAGCTTAGCACAACTTATCCAACCAATGGGACGGTCTGTTGCCATAAAAACAGGTACTACGAACGACTACCGTGACGTATGGGCTATTGGATATACACCAAACCTTGTGGTGGGTGCGTGGGCAGGTAAAAACAACAATACACCCATGGATAAAAAAGTTGCTGGGCTTATTATCGCTCCGGTGTGGGGTGCATTTATGAGTAAAGTACTCCCAACAATGCCTGTTGAAAACTTCCTTGCACCCGACCCTACCCCGTTTAATGCAAAACCTGTATTGAGAGGGGTGTGGCAAGGTGGTGTTTCATATAAAATTGATACTGTTTCTGGAAAAGTTGCCACACAGTACACCCCCCAAGAACTACAAAAAGAAGTTGTATTTCCAAGTATTCATTCAATTCTTACGTGGGTAGACAAAACTAACCCAACAGGCCCAACACCAAATAACCCCGGAAATGATTCACAATACCAAAACTGGGAATATGGCGTTCGTACATGGTTTACTGAATGGCAAAAGACTCACCCCGACTTTAAAGAGGTAATACCAGGTCAAGAAATCATCCCTACCGCAACTGACGATGTTCATACCCCAGAAAACGCTCCGAAGGTTACTATTTCAAACTATAAATCAGGCGATACCGTCAATCAAAACAGTCGTGTAACAATCTTATACACAACAACAGTAAAATACCCTATTCAAAAAGCGGAGCTTTATGTAAATAACAAATTCATCCTAAATATCGCAGCAAATAACAATTCAATAAGTTTTGTTCCAAATGACATTGAAGGAATAGACGGCGATGCATTGGTTAAAATTGTTGTGTACGATTCAGTTCTCAATAAAGGATTCGATACGGTAGACCTTACTGTAAATCAACAATAATCATATCTGGCATACTCTTCTTTAGTTCATCAAGTATTGTTTGTTTCTTTATAAAAATATGACTTTTTGCCGCTGGACTAGCCTTGATTCTAATTATTTTATTCGTAAATTCTATATCTTTAATATCAATAGAAACCCCAGTATGGTCTTTTATTGTTACTAGTATTCTTTCCCGAATGGAAAATTCTTTGAGAGCTACATTCTTAAATTTATCGAAAAAACTACTTATATTGAACATATACTCTATTTATCGATTCATTGGCATTACAAGATACATAAAGCTTGAGTCGGAAATTGGCTTTATAACAAGTGGTTTATTGAGACCATTAAAATTTAATGAGATGCTATCTGCATCTATCGACTGAAAACAATCAACAATATAGCGATAGTTGAAGTTTATTTCGATATCCTCCCCTGTCATAGCAGCTTCCATCTTTTGAACTGTTTCTCCAATGTCGTTGTTTTTTGTCTTTATTTCAAAAACTTTTTTTGTTGGTTGAACTTTAAAATTAACCTGATTGAATTTATCAGAGAAAATATGTGAGATCTTTAAGCTGTTTATTAGATCTTGTTTCAAAACAATAACCTCCGTTTTTGTTTCTTTGGGGATAATTTGTGCATAATCTGGAAAAACACCATCTATTACTCGTGAAACGAGATGAACACCATGGAAATTGAATGAAATCTGGTTTTTATTCAATTCAACTTGTATTTCCCCACGAACGCCGTCAAGTATTTTGATTATTTCAGGAATATTCTTGAAAGGGATGAGAATTTGGCCAAAATCATTCTCTTTTTTAACTAAAATACGTTTTTCGGCAAGTCTAAATTTGTCAGTAGCAGCAAAAACAATATACTGACCGTCGCAGTAAATATAGACACTTGAGAGTTCGGGGCTAATCCCTGAAACAGAAGCACTGTACCAAACAGATTTTAGTCCTTTTATAAATTCTTCTGCAGTGACATTAAAACTCTTTCCATCGATAATTTTTGGAATGTTAGGGAATTCATCAGGTGGCATTGTTTTAATCGATCCTGAGGTATTTTTAGTTGAAATAGAGATAATACCGGGAGTTGTTTCATTTACAGAAAGATGAATTGTTTTTTCTTCAGCTTGAAGACTTGAGATAAACGAGCTGATTATTTGTGCGGGTATAGCGACAACACCCTCTTTTTCAACCTTTGCAGGTATAACAACTTCAACACCAAGATCAAGATTTGTTGATTTGATTGTAAGGGTATTATTTTTCTTTGCTTCAAAAAATAAACAAGAGAGAACTGGAAGTGTCATATGCTTCCCTGCAATTCTTTCTGTTTTGAATATTCCCTCAATAAGGTTTTCTTGTAAGCATTCTATGTTCATAGTATTAAGTATTATTTATTATAAAAAGAATTACTACTACTATTAGTCCTGTGGATATGGTGATAACTTTTTTTGTGGCTTGTAGTAAGGTTATTTTTCATATCTTTTAATACAATCATGTTGATAATTAATTTCTTTCTGTGAATAGTTTCTGGGGATACGTGGTGGACTGTGTATAACCTAATTTATATCCACGTATTAATCCCAACTTACCAACATCATATCCACATAATACAAACTAGAGCATTGTGCGGATTTGAGAAATTTCTTCTACGAGCATAGGGTTTAGTTTTAAGTCTTCTTTTACTTTTTCACACGAGTGAATAACTGTAGTGTGATCGCGCCCACCAAGCTTCTCCCCTATCGATGGGAAAGAAATATTAAAATCCTCTCGAAGAATGTACATTATTACCTGACGAGGCTTAACCACCTCTTTTTTTCTTGTTTTATCATATATACTATCCTCGCTTATGTTGTAGAAATCAGAAATTACTTTAACGACATCCTTAACAGATATATTTTTCTTTGGTTTTGAGTTGTTTTTAATGAGTGCTTTTATGTCGTTTAAGGTCAACTCTTTATTTTTGAGTTGTATTTGGCATATTATGTTGTTTACCACACCCTCCATTTCTCGTATGCTCCCGTCGACATTTTCCGAGAGGTATTCAAGAATCTCCTTTGCTATCGGGGTATTGCTTGTAGTGAATTTAGCCCTAAATATAGCCATTCTAGACTCATTGTCTGGGGTCGGTATATCCACAATCATTCCTGATGAGAAGCGAGTTTTTAACCTTTCCTCGAGGTTTGGAATGAAGTTTGGGTGTTTATCCGACGCGAATACGAGTTGGCGATTTGTATTGTGGAATGTGTTGAAAAGATGAAAAAGCTCCTCTTGAAATTTTTCTTTACTTGAGAAGAATTGAACATCATCCATGATGATCACATCGTATTTTCTATACTTCTCTTTGAATTTTTGGGCAGAGTTTGATTGGAGTGAGCTTAAATATTCAGAACCAAAGCGTTCGGATGTAAGATAGAAAACTTTTTTTTCTGGAAATGCCTTTTTTATATGGTTCCCTACTGCTTGGATTAGGTGTGTTTTTCCAAAGCCAGTGCCTCCGTATATGAAAAGAGGGTTGTAAGCAGCACCAGGCATCTTGATAACGGCTTGCGAAGCAGCATGCGCGAGTTCGTTGAATGGCCCAACAACAAAAGATTCAAATGTGTACCTAGGATTTAAGTTATCCTCTTTGTTTATGTAGAAGTTTTCAAGCGGCATCGATATAGTAGGTGTTTGTTGAGCCGTTTTTTTGCTTATCTCTATTTTTTTCTTCTCATCATTTTTAACGATGACGTATTCGAGGGCACGGACGTGCTCGTTTAGCTTTCGAAGGGCGCGAAGAATGTCGGTGTGAAATTTTCCTGAAAGCCAATCGTAAGCAAAAGGACTAGGTACGCCGAGCTGTACCACTCCCTCCTCTATCTTTAGTATGTATGTGTCTTGGAACCATGTAGAAAAGCTTGCCTTTGATGTGGAGCTTTGAATCTCCGCGAGAACGCCTTCCCATAGTTGCAATAAATCACTCATGAACGACATTATATACTCCCCGGGGATTTAAAGAACTTGTGAAAAGTTTATAAACATGTTGATAAGATGTGGATTACTTTCAAGATGGTTTTTTTCCGGGAAGAGTTTACTTTTTATCGATAATCATATATAGTTGTTCCACTATGTCATTTACATACAATCCTAAGAAACGAAAGCGCGCAAAGTCACACGGCTTTTTGGTGCGTAAGCGTACAACTGCCGGCCGAGCTGTTCTCAAGCGCCGACGCCAAAAGGGACGAAAGAAGGTTGCTATTTAGCCATATAATAAAGAAATGCTCCCTCGAAATACGAGGTTAACTACAGAGCTTTTTGACCAGATCATGAAATCGGGAAGAATTTTTAATTCTTCCCTTTTCACGTTCCGTGCGGTTAAGGTCGCTGGAAAAAGTAGGTTCGCCGTCACTGCTTCAAAGAAAATATTTAAAACAGCAGTTGAGCGAAATAGAATTCGAAGACGGGTATACGCTCAACTTGAAAAAGTGATGCCACGTGTAGAAAAAGGTTTTCATGGGGCGTTTATTGTTAAATCAGCTTTAAATACAGCGTCGCCAAGTATTATTTATTCGGAAATAGAAGGCGTCTTTGTTAAAACAGGAATAATGAAGTAAAATAGACCCCATGTTCTCACATTTATACAACAGTATTATTTTCCTTCCCCTTTACAATGGCCTCATATTTCTGATGGATTCACTTCCGTGGATCGATGCTGGTGTTGCAGTTATTTTGTTTACAATAATAATCCGTTTCATTCTCTTCCCCCTCTCGAGGAAGGCTATTATTACTCAGGTAAAGATGCGTGAAATACAGCCCCAGCTTGATAAGCTCAAAGTTGATTACAAAAATGACACGAAATTGCAGGGCACCAAGATGATGGAGCTCTATAAAAACAACGGAGTCAACCCATTTTCAAGTGTTCTCCTTATCTTTATACAACTTCCGATCATATATGCGTTGTACACAGTCTTTATTCGTTCTGGTCTCCCAACGATAAACACAAGCCTTCTTTACAGCTTTGTACATGCTCCACATGTGACTGTTTATTTCCTTGGTCTTGTTGATATCACAAAGTCGAGCATATTTCTCTCCCTTCTAGCTGCTGTTTCGCAATATCTACAGTTGGAGTTTTCGTTGCGACAGATGAAAAAGACATCGTCAGGACAACCTTCAAATGCACAAGCAGACATGACTCACAAGATGACAAATCAAATGAAATATATTTTTCCTGTCATGATATTTATTATTTCCTACAGACTTTCAGCCGTCCTCCCTCTTTATTGGATGACTACAAACCTATTTACTCTCGTTCAGGAGCTTGTGGTGAGGAGAAAGTTAGCCATTCAAGCTAAACGACCATAGCGTCAAATCTCTTTTGTTCATGAAGTAGATATAGTTTTCTTTCGGATCCAACTTTAGGTTTTCTGCATCTATAATAGTTCTTGAAATACCAAGGAGGTCAGCAACTATGTGCACATCCCCTGTTGCTGCGTTGACTTGCCATATTTTATCGCTAAATGAGACGGTACCGTTGTACCATGCCTCAGGATAGGCTCCAGCGGGGATCTCAGAAGGTACTGCGCAGAAGAGTATATCTTTGTTTATGGTGCCCCAAACACATTTATCAGGGAGGGTATTAAATGCCAAGCTCTGGCTCGTGTGTGTTTTAACGTCGAATATTGCTGTGGTTATGGTGTTGTTTGCGCTTGAAGAATAGAGAACTTTTTTTGCATCGTGGCTTGTAAGTGTTGAAAGCCCACGTATGTTTCCGAGTATTTTATTAAATACGCCATTTTTTGGATTTACAAAGTAAAGGAAGCCTGTTCCGAAGGATGTTCCTTTTGTTGTGAGTGCCAACGTATTTATTTCTGGCCAATCAATATTGAATTGAGTCAGGGGGCTTGTAAATATCTGAGTTCTTTTCTGACCGTTTAGTAGGGATGTATATCCTACACCCGCAGCGTTTTCATTTGTAAGGGTGAATACGGAGTCCCCTTTTGGTGATAGGGCGACTGCGGTGGTGTTTGAAGGCACTGTTGAACCTTTGAGCTCGTACGGTGTTGTGTTTGACGCTGATGCAGAAGCTTTTATTTCAGCATAGAAGGTTGTGATAGTGTCACTATCGTCTGGTACCGTGCTAAAAATAAGAGCATTCGCCTTTCCGCTCCAGTAGCTTTCGTACACGCGAGGTATTGTTGTATTCGAGAGCTCTGTTATTGCAAGATTGTCACTATACGCTTGGAATATATGCCCTACCCCACGATCTATCCAACGTACTATTGTTGAACTCGCTGTGGTTGAAGCAGCCATTCCACCAATCGGTGTGGTAGAGAGATGTCTAAGTGAAGGAACTTGTGAAGACGATGGATCTATTTGATTATCAGTGCTCGTACCCCCGTTTTGAGATTGGCCACCATTGTTTGAATTGCCTGTACCGCCGTTTACCATACCCCCACCGGATGAAAAAGGAGAAAACGTGTTATTGGTCGTAAGGCTTGTGTCGGTTTGCACAGTGAGGTTCGGCATTCGAACAAAGAACCAATAATAAGCACCACCAAGCCCCGCGAGTACTACTAGTATTATGAATGTAAAGAGTGTTTTGGACATATTAGTTACCAGGGTTACTTCCAGGTCCACCCCAAGAATTAATCTGAGCAATTCTTGTTTGTGCTTGAGCTGTGTATGCTGCAATTGTTGTTTGATCAAGGCCGGCTGTAGACTGAGTCAAATTTTGGTTTATAAGGGCTATTGCGTTGGCTCTGTCGACAGGAGTTGCTGCAGAGTTTCTAAGTTGGACGACATAACCATAATTATTAACATCAAATAATTGTGAATCTCTTTGGGTTGTAAGTTGAGCTACTGTGGCGGTGTCCCCGTTTAGTGTTGCAGCGTTTATAGCTGTATTATAGTTGGTTTGTATTTCCGCCCCCTTACTGCTTATTAATGCATCCATTTGATCCTTTGAGAGACCAGTCATACTTGTTCCTGCTATGAGATTTTGATATAAATTATTTCCAATAGCCTGATCAGTAATAATAGTAGCCTGATTATTATAATTCCTTGCTTGATCTTGCAGAGATTGTGCTTGTGCCTCAAGCGCTGCTATTTGATCTGGATCAGTTACATCCCCACTATATATTTGTTGTAATGTTGAGCTTGCTTGAGCTTGTAATGAATTTGCCATCGTCTGTGCAGCGGCAGATTGTGTCATTGCTTCTTGTGCTTGAGCCCCGAGCGCAGCGGTTATTGCCCCAGTATTTATGACGCTATTGTTGACCCCAAGATTTAATCGAGGAATCAACACCCTACTCACATCTACAAGGTGTGGATCTATGGTGACGACGAGAAGATATGAGCCGAGAGCACCAAGAAGACCAAGAAGGGCATTTGTTATTGTTCCTTTCGCGTCCATTTTTACTGGAATTGCCTCACTTGTCATGTATTTAAAACCACCCCACGTGACCATAACGATAGCCAAGAATATAGCGACTGCAACCATAAGTTTAAAGACATACAGAATGTACGTTTGAATGTTTACTTCGGTCATGACGCCCCCTTTACAGTTCTGTCCAGTACCCGCCACGCACGGGAGGGGTTCTAGGAGAGTGTAGGAAGGTGATACTGTTTGATCACTAAATTCATTTTGCCCTGATATCACAGCGCTGGCAGCAAAAGATATATTCGGGATGATGATTGCAAGTATTAAAATGTATGCGTGTATTTTTTTCATAGTTTAAAAGGTCACATTATTTGCACTCTGGCTTTTGCCGTTGAATATCGCAGTGAATCCAGCGGTCGCACTCTGCAATATGTCGTCGCCAATATTTTTCATAGTGAGCGCTATCACTGATCTTCCTTGGTCGCTACCATTTACACGAAGAACAATATTTTTGCTTTGAGCGAGCTCATCATGGGGGACGTTGTTTATGCTCCACTCATATGACAATCCCGAATTGATATTAAATCCATATGGTGCAGCGATAATTTTTACTTCACTGTTTGATAGTGGGAACATATCCCCCACTGCCCTATTGTAGTATACGCCATAGAGTAAATCGTCTGGATAAAAAACAATAGAAGGAGGAACAGCCTCGAAACGTAGTTCACCTACCCCGCTTGAGTTTCCATCGAGTGAGCTTATTTGAACGTCGATATTGAAAGGTCTTGGGACAACATCCCCCTTTACAATAACACTCTGCTTTCCAAAACCAGATTGATCCTGAAGAACAGTGTCATCTTGTTTCCATTTATAGACTAGCTGGCTTGGTTTGATTGGGTTTCCATCTGCATCTACAAAGTGCGGAACAGCGACAACTTTTAAATAGTTTTGGTATGAAAATTGAGATTTTCCTCTATAGAATGCCGGAGCGTAGCCTCCTGTTTCCCAAACCATGTCTATATCACCTGATTTAATATTTACCACTTTTCGTATCTCAGCACCTTCGACTGTGTCGATAACTGCCATAACTTCGAGAGTTTTACCTGAGCTTGGTGCTGTCACTGATATGGAATATTTTCCCACACCCTTTGCGTACTGTTTTCGGTCTAAAAGCCACGAGATATTTGCTTTGTTTATATCACTCTGATAGTCCTGTATTGTGATAGTCACACTGTCCCCCGGAGCTGGATTTTCAGGGTCTGTTGTTACTACAATACCGTCAGGAGAAGACGGCATATTTGCCTGAGCTCTCGCGTACATCGGAGCAGTAAAAATGAAGAGAATTGCGACGATAAAAAACTTAAGTTTCATTGAAACTATTTTATCATATTTTTGGTCTAATTGGCGAGCGAGTTTTCCCAGTGTTTAAGGGTGGGTTTTTGCTCTTGTCGGGGAGGCGTACTTTACCTGTATTAAGCGGCCCACCGTTTTCACTTTCCCCAGGCTTGTTTTTTGTGGCAGCTTGGGCCGTTTGTTTGGCTTTATCTTCCGCAATAACCGTAAGGTGTGTAAATACAATATCAAGAACCCAAAGAGGAAGAGCAGCTGCTGTTAGCTCTTCCCCAACAAAAGTAACTGCAAGAGCACCTAATCGCGCCGGAGTCATCATCGATATACCTTTTTTGCTGAAATAGTATCCAATGAGAAAACCTATTGGGACATCGATGAATTCGTTTACGAATTCGCCAACACCCGTAAAATCAATAGCAAACTGAAAGACATCAACAAGAAATACTACTACATAAAGTCTCACCCATTGCCCTCCTGTCATTCTTGGTTTCATTTTTTGCCTTTTTATTTACTATTTGCCGCTTCGAGGTCTTGCTTTGCTTTTTGAATAGCAAGCACTTGGGCAGGATTTGTTGTGATTATTTGATCCTCGGTGTACGAAGCGATTACTTTTATGGCGACGTGTTTTAAACCGACGAAAAATATTCCCTCCCCCACATCTGATTCAAGAAGAAGATATTTTTCCTCATCAGTGAGGTTGAATGTTTTTTGGATGATATCCATTGATGACGGCGACTGCTTCATGAGCATTTGAATAGAAGAGTTTGTGATGATCGGAAGTCCGTACGGAGATCCCAAGAAGTCCTCGACGTCTTGTGTGATCGTAGCAAGACCGAGATAGTATTTTCGACCTCGTTTTGCCAAACTAAGAAGGAATGAAGCCGTATCTTCTGATTTCATCATCCACCATGCCTCGTCGATAACAAGAAGACGTTTCTTGAGTTCACGGCGAATGGCGTTCCAAATATAGTGAGTGACGATATACATAGCCACCGGCTTAAGCTCGTCTTCCATGTCTCGAAGGGAGAAAGAGACGAATTTTTTATTGATATCAACGTTTGTTGGTCTGTTGATAAAACCAGACCACGTTCCTTTTGTGTATTTTGAAAGTCGTTCGACAAGAGACTCAGCACCTTCCATACCTGCAAGCACAAGCTCGAAGTCCGAGAGGAGTGGAGGCTCGACATTTGAGAAATCGGATTCAGAGGTAATATCCTTCAAGGCGTATGTTTCTGTGATTGCACGGTCAATGATGGCATCTTCCTGTTGTGAGAGGCCCCCGAGCATGATTCTAAAGAGTCCAACAAGGTTGATGATGTTTGAACGAAGGACGTCCGCAGCGGATTCATCCTCACGGCGTACCGGAAGGTCAAATGGATTGATGTGGTTTTCAGAGTTTAGAGAAATGTTGAAGTACTTCCCTCCTGTTGCTTCTGCCATGTATTCATATTCGCGTTCAGGGTCGATGACGATAACGTCTGCATCAAACATCAGTGTTCTCAAAATCTCGAGTTTTGTGGCGTATGATTTTCCGGAACCGGCTTTCGCGAAAGTCACTGAGTTGTAGTTCTCAAGAGAATATCGGTCAAAAAGCACAAGAGAAGAATTGTGCCTGTTTATTCCATACAAAATACCCTTATCTGATGTGAGGTCAAAAGATACGAATGGAAAAAGGGACGAAAGCGGCGAAGAATTGAGCTTGGAATGAACCATGAGCTCGTCGGTACCAGTTGGAAGCACGCTTCGGTAGCCACTTTCCTGCTGGAAGAGAGCTGGCTTCACGTAGACAAGTTTTGATTCGAGGATGGATTTTATTTCAGATTCAATTTTATCAAGATCAGCACTTGAATCACCGAAAATAGTGATGTATACGCCGACATCAAATATTTTTTCCTGAGCTTGCATGAGACTGTCGCGGAGCTGCTCAAGGTCTTGGTAGGCGGTGTCGAGCATTGGATCACGCACAAGACCCTTGTCTTCACGTTGATTGATCTGGCTTTGCACCTCGGCTACTTTTTTCTGGAAATGACGGAGAATTTTTGCCGTGTCGACGGGGTGTATGAAAATAGAAATATTGAAAACTTTATCGAGGTTTATGATTGGAGCAAACCACGAATCAGTGAGGTAACGTGGATATGAAATAACAAAGAAAGTACGTGCAACTTTTTCTCCAAGATTGAGCTCTTTAGGGCTTATTTTAAGGGCAGAAGGAGCGATAATATCCTTCAATTCAAGGACGCCTGCTTCATAAATCTCCTCGGGTAAAAGCGAGGTTATGACCGGCATCTTATCTTTTTTCCCAAATAGATTGCTGAGGATACTCATAATTTTAATTTATTTGAATTGGCTTCTCCGTCTCCCCCGGATTAAATATCTTGTAGAACAATTCTACCACCTCTTCGGTACCAAGCTCAGCGACACGGATACCGCAGCGTGTAAGTCCTTGTTCGACCACGCTTACCCTCTGCTCAAGCTGGCTTCGAGCCTCCTCGAACTGCTGGTTTTTGTTTGTCTTCTTTGCTTCCGCGTCGTTTTTCTTACCTTTGCCGCTCATGAGATCCTTCATCCCTTCTAGAGGGTTGCTTGAGACGCTCAATGATGAAGGAGTGTATGAGATCACGACAAAAAAGCTTTTTGTCATAATGCTTGAGTTGTCGACGAATGTTTTAACGAATTCAATATACTCACGCGTCTGTATTTTCATCAATTCATTTACTTGGTCTTTGTATCTTCCCTCAAGAAGAGCTATGTATGGCCGTATGTCGAGCTTTTTTGATTGAATGAAAATTTCAACTGAAAAGTCGAGCGAATTCAAAAAGTTTTGGAATTGAAAAATGATTGAGTTCTGCTCATCCGCTGATTTGAGGGCAAAGTTGAGCGAAGACGCAATAACAATCGCACGGAGTGAGCCATCGTTCAACACGATAACACCATCACGGATTTCCTTGATTGGCACAAAAGACTGTGAAGTTTTTGATATCGGTGTTGCCATTATCGTTGTTGATTTTTATTGCTATACATACTTTCCTTTATGTCGAGACTCCATGTAAGGTCTTTGAGCTTGCTGTTTGAAAGTTTTGGAACCATAACAGATGAATAGTCTCTTTTCGCTGCATCAGCTTCTTCCCTTGCTGTTTTTGGTTCTGGTCTGCGGTCTTCTTTTTTCCATATGTACAGTTTTGCAGAGAAAAAATATTTAAATGCATTTTCAACTGTAAATATGAAGGGTTTTTTGTTTACTTGATAGAATGCGAGTGCAGCGGAGAAAGCGACTATTATAAGGATGAGTGGCATTGAAACAAAAATTGGCAAAAATTCAAAAAGGACGAACGAAATACCGAGTCCTCCCGCCATGTAGATGAACTGTTTGAGTGTAAATGGTCCGAATATCTTGTCCTCAACATCGATAAATTGTGGGACTTGAAAACGCATGCGTATAGTATACCTTTTTTGTTTGCTTTATTCTATTGATTCGCGATAGGGGTCTATCCCTGGTTTCTTTTGAATAGTTTCCGTTGGGGAAACGCTTGGTGCATTGAGTATTGCGCTCATAAATGCTGGGGCTTGGGGTGCGGCGGCGGGTGCTACTTGAACTACCGGAAGTGTTTGTATGAGGTTTATCGGCACATTTGCATGCACAGACGGATCCTCTATTCCCTTCAAGACATCCTCTTTTGTGAATTGTGGGGCGGTGTTTCCTGCGGTCTCTGTTTTGCTGTCTTGCCCGCCGTCTTTTTCAGCCTGTGCTTCTTCTGCTTCTGCAATTTCTTCCATGGCGCGCAAGGCCTCGTGGATGTCTCTAAGGATTGTAGTATTTACTTCTGCTGCGACTGCTGTAGCTATCTCACGTGACATTTCTGCTTCTTTCATGAGGTTGTCGACAAAATCACTACCGCTTTCAAGGCCGAGCATAAGGAGAAGGGTTTCAGTTTGGAGACTCCCAGACTGGTCAATACGAAGGCTGAATTTTTTTGAAATCTGATCAAATTTTTGTGGCAAATTTCCATCGGCAATAGCCTTCTGCACCTCAGGCGGAATTTCCTTCATTCTTTCTTTTATGATGTCTTGGATATTGTCTTGGTCCATGGTTTATTTTTTAGCCCCACCCTCTCCTTTTGGTTTTCCTTCATCACCACCTCCCTCCGCAGGCTTTTCTTTTGGTGCTAGTTCTTTAGATAGCTGCTCGAGTAACTTTTCAGTTTTATCTTTGGTTATATTTTTTCTTATCTTTTTTGCTGCATCTTTTCGTCCATCCTTTGTCATTGGGTTAATGTTACCTTCAAGCTTTTCAGCTACTGTTTCTTTTGCAAGAGCATCAGGGCCTGCCGCAATAACCTTCTTTCTACGCTCAACCTCTTGTGACAGTTTCACTGTCTCATTTGCAAGTTGTTTCTTTGCTGGCTCAGACATTGTACCACCTCTGCTTTGCGCCTCAAGAATCTTCTTGCGAGCTTCAAGTCTCTTCTCAAGTACAGATGTGTCCCCTTCATAATTTTTTACTGTATCATCATAACTACGTCCAGAAATATAGGGAATTCTACCATTGAGAAGTCTACCAACTTTTGATTCAGGTCTGTTGAATTTAGCTTTTTCTCCAGTCTTAACCAAAGATTCTGTATATTCTTTAACTCGTTTATCGTAGTTCGTTCCTTTTATACCGCCATAGCTTGCCTTAGCCCCTTTTTCAAGAATATTTTTATCAATAAGCGTTGCAAGATTTGGATTTCTACGTGCAAAATCGCCAAAGGCTTCGGAGTCAGATATTTTTCTCGCTGTTCTACCAACAGTATGTTGCCCAACAAACCCTTGTCCCCATTTCTTTGCACTATTTCCCCAGTCAGTGGCAAGCTTTGCACCCTTCCCACCTACTTCTATTGCCGCGAGAAGAGGAGCGTTGATCATGAACATTGCTATGACATACTGAAGAACAATTCCTACTGTATTAGCTCCAAAAAAACTAGAATCATTTGAGTTTGCTGGGTTTAGAAAGTTAAAAAAGTTTTTGTCATTGAGGATGCTTACCGCAACATACATAAGGAACAGGTACACTGGCATAAACAAGGAAAGACCGAATAACGCACTTTTCCATTTTTCAGCATACTCTTTTGCTTGTGGTACGATCATCGCAACGAAATAAATCGGTGAAAATGCCATAAGAAAAATAAGCATGCCGATACGTACTGTAAATGCAACTGCAGCAAAAATGAAGCTAAACGCAGCCATCATCATAAGTACAATTTGTCCTAAGTACGCGAGGGATATTTTAAAATCAGTGTCAGCTCCTTTTAGAGCGCTTTTTGAGGATGCTATCGTTTGTATCTGAAGGTTCTGCATGAATACATTCGACAATCCTCCGGTATCGAATGCTCTTGCGGCAAGTTGCCCTGATGTAAGAGTCCCAGCACTTGTCGACATCGATGTCGATGGAACCATGGCACTGTAGAATGACAACGATACAAGATTTGATGTATCTATAATTACTTTCGTCATAAACATGCTGAAGTTTATAAAGAGACCAGCAATGATTATATTTTTTATAAGTGTTCCGAGATTGTAGTCTTTACCAGAATCAATCCCAAGTATCATCATTATGGATGCATAAAGAAGCAAGAATATGATGAATATACTCGAGAAGTCACGGATAGTTCTCCATACTAGGCCGATAGCTGGGACATTATCAACCAACGCCTTCATGTTTAATGTCATGACAAGTGTTGCATTCAGAAGGGTTGCCGTCGCTGTGAGGAAAAGTTGGACTGCTGCAGAAATCCATGACAAAAGCCATGCGACTACACCCATAACTATATCCGAGTACCCCATACCTATTGAAGAGAGTATGTTTGCATGTGCAATATGAGGGGTGACCACAGCAAAGAAAGGTACCGCGAGTATTAGTATTGCTACTGTTGTAATGAGGGCTTTTTTCACAATTTTGATTTTAACTCCCTGGCTGAGGGGCTACGTACGCTTGGCAGGCTTGGTATCTGTTTTGTGCATCGATGAGCACCGGGGAAAGATTTGTCTGGAGGTTTGCAAGGTCTTGTTGCGCAGTTACTACATCTGTTTGTTGAGGTATTGATCCTGGTGTCTGTATGAGATTTAGATATTCTTGATTGGCGATATTAAGATCGTCGATCGACGCAGCACTCTGTGATCTTGTTTGTATGTCGTTAACATATGTTACCAATTGTAGCGCCTGGGTGCTCTGAGCTGTTATTGTTGAATCGATAGGTGTTATTTGTTGAGCTATTATATCTTGAATTTGAGTGATTTGATCTTGAAGATATGCCATTGCTGAGTCGTAGGTTGATTGACCTAACACTGCGGAATCAAGTGTATTTTGTGCTGCTGTATAACAATCGAGTGCACTCTGTAGTGTGTTTTTTGTATTTGTTTCAAGGGTGAGCTCTTGATCACGTGCAGATTGTATAGCCGTTGCATATTGGACGAGTGGCCCTATACTATTCGTCAATGTACCCTGGAGATTTGAAAGTTGTTGTTGATTTGCCTGGCTTTGCAAATTATTTATTTGACTTGAGAGAGAAGGTCCTCCCGATGAAGAGCTTTTGCTTATTGCTGCGAGTCCCTTATTGAGGGCTGTTGTTATGAGTTGTGTAAACAATGCATTAATGATTGCATTGACATCATTTGCAAGTTCGAGTTCTTCCGTTGGTACCGCAAGGTGTTTGTTGAGTGCTGCTGAGATGACACTTCCTGGAGTTTCGGTGTGGCAGCTTTGTGTTGATGCTGCACTTGCCATAGTTTGGGTGATGTTTATTCCTCCACCTACGCCAGATGTGTTTGGATTACCTTGCGCGAGGATGCTCGTACTAGGAACAACATTTCCACTCGCGGAAGTTGAGTAGGCACCTGATCCACCCATAACTGAAGGTCCAACATAGCTCGGGCTACTTGGCCCAGGAACGGTCGTGCACTTATCCCACGAGAGAAAACCTGAACCTTGGAAGAGTTGGTCTTTTTTAATGATCGTCTTGCCGGCAATTCTTATCTGGAGATCTGCTTCTGCTGCGAGGTATGCTCCATTTGGTGTATTTTGTGGTTCGGTCGCCATTGTGACGAAAGCTGGCCAGCCACCCTGCTTAAAATCTCCCGCATTGAAGCCATTTATTGATGCATTCTGTACTGCATTCTTTGAATTTTTTATAACATCCGAAAGTGTACATGTGTATTTGTTGTAATACGATGCCCTATTCATTGCCAGAGCCAATCGAACGTCTATGTTAAATGGACTACAGAGGAATTTGAGGTCACCGTTTGCTGCAATCATACTGCCAAGTACCTGGTCGCCAATATTTGTAAAGAATGCTTCGGGATTTTGTACGAAAGCAGGACTACCTTGGAAACCACTATTGATCCAATCAATAACATCAAGGGTTAGTTTTTGCAGAATTGCTTTTGCAGCTGCAACAGCGATTTTATTTAGAACAGTTAGAAAAATATTAGTAGCCGTTACTGTCGTTGAAGTAAGCCCGGTGGTACCAGAAATCGTAGTAAGTTGGACATGCATAGCTGTAGCAACTGAATTTAAAGCAGCATCTACGACAGGAATCCCTGTTGCCGAGACTGTCTTCGGAGCTGTAATCATTGAAAAAGGGAGAATAAAACTTAGTATGAGTATTCCCGAGATTGTTCTAAAAAACTTTTTTTTCATTGGTTTTTATTGGTAAATATATACCCATACTCTTGTGGGGTGAATGTGATGCCATTTACTTTTAAGTATACTATAAATGAAGTAAAAGACGTGCTGAATTGAGTGACACCTTCCTGAAAGATCCCTATTCCCTGTAGGCCAACAATTCCATCGCTGGATATTTTCTTAAATGATTGATCGGCAAATAATATCTCAGCTATTCCATTTATCATGCCCAAATGCATATCAGCAAGGCTTTGAGGGGTATCAATTGTAAGAAGTGCAGCAATTGTATTTTTATAATTTGTAATTGTTGGGTCAAGTTGATCAAGTATTTTCGGATCTTTATTGTCGAGACTTTCTTGTACGATGTCAGTCTCAGCCTTCGCTTTTGGAAGAATAAAATGAGAAAATATAGCCCCAACAGCATTTCCGTATTGAGTGATCGCAGCTTTGCTACTGTCCTTTTTTATTTTGATTTCTTTTATTGTATGTAGTGTTGGCTTTACAACAAAAGTACCATCAGAAAGGATTTGTCCGACGAGCTCTTGTTGGCTTTGGGGGTCTGCCGAAGTTCCCGCTTCCTTTAGTGCGAGATATTTGCCGATAATGTCTCGGCCGAATTGCTGGGTTAGTGTTAGTTTTTCTTGGGCCTGTGAAGTGTTCGCAACTGACCAAGAAGAAGATCCGACCGTGCCCACAAGGGTTTTTTGCCAGTTGCCGTCGTAGACTATTGGGCTTGTTGTGGACGTGCTCGCGGTTTGTATTTGAGCGTTTTCTTCGAGAGGTATATCGGTTGATTTGCCAGATTGTGCAAATATAAAAGCACTACCAATTATCGCGGCAGCTATGATAATCCAGGCAATATTTTTTGCGCTCAGGTATTTCACTTGTATTTCTGGTGCAATTGATATAAGAACCTCGGTAAATTATAACAAATTTTGTCGGGCAATAAAAGCAGTTACTTTCCCCCAGTCAGAAAGAGTGAGCTCTTCCGCACGGATCTTTTCAGGAAGGTCGGTTTCTTTCCATTTTTCTTGCGATATCCCGAGGTTACTTGCGAGTATTTTTCTTTTATGGGCAAATCCAGTCTTGACTGTATTGAAAAAAGTAGCTTCCTCAATGTTTGTTGTTTTAAAAAAATCTTTAGATATGTTTTCGACGTAAAGAATAGCTGAATCGACGTTTGGAACAGGTCGAAAAGCCCGTGCTGGGACAGTTCCTACGTATTTTGGCATCCCGTAGGCTTTTACACTCATCGACAGAATGCTCTCTTTAAGCTTGTCGTTCTTGCCTTTTTCTCCAACAATGCGTTTAGCCACCTCTTTTTGGAGCATTAAAACCATTGATTTTGGTTGGCAGCCTGACTCGAGGAATTTTCTCAAAAATTCTCCGGTTATGTAGTATGGAATATTTGCCGCAATGATATATGTGTTGGGGATAAGTTCCGGCATGGTGTGCGGATCAAATTCGAGAATGTCACCATGCAACAAAATAAGCTTGCCAGTTTCGATTTCTTTTTTGAATTTTTCCTGTAAAAAAGGGATCGCGCGGTCGTCTTTTTCCATCGCTATCACTTTCGCTCCGGTTTCAAGAAGTCCTGTTGTGAGTACCCCCTTCCCCGGGCCTACTTCAAGAACGGTGTTTTCTGCACCAATATGCGCCGCGTGAATCATCTTCCCAACAACATGTGGAGCGTGAAGAAAATTTTGTCCGAGTGATTTTTTTGCGTGAAATGGTTGTGTTTGCATATCGTTTTTAGAAAATCGAAGGTAATAAATCGGGATATTCCCTCTCAGGTTTTTCTGCTTCGGCGATATATTCATCCCCAATGTCGCCGATGAATTGTGACGGCATGTTTACTTTTTGACTACCGAATATCGTCCGCAGCTCGGCATAGCTTAAAAAAACTTTTTTTCTGGCACGCGTAATAGCGACATAGAAAAGTCTTCGCTCTTCCTCGGATTCTGCTTCGGTAACCTGGCCTTCATTCAGCCGCTTGTGCGGAAAAAGGTCTTCTTCGAGACCAGAGATGAATACGTAGTCAAATTCGAGCCCTTTCGATGCGTGGACCGTCATTAGTTTAACCGCATCGTTATCTTTTTCAAGCTCATCCTGATCAGTCGCGAGTGCTGCATTTTCAAGTAGTGCTTCTATGCCCGCTTCGGCCCCTTTCTCTTTTGTTATCTCATCATATTGCATAGCCACAGAGACCAATTCCCTTGTGTTTTCAAGCTTTTCTAGCTCTTCTGGTCCACCGTTGCGGAACGACATTTCCATGCCTGTTTCTCGTAAAATATACTTGATAAGCATTGATGGCATCTCTGTTTCTGACGCTATTTTTATTCGTTCAAGAAGTTTTTTAAATGCGTCAACTTTCGCTTTCATTCCTTGATTGAGAGTGTCGGTTTGTCCAGCAATTACTTTAATCATGGTTGCTTTACCGATTCCCCTTGGAGGCACGTTGATAACACGCACAAGATCGTTTGCACTTTCTGGATTTCGTGCAGCCCTTATGAAAGAAAGTATATCTTTGATTTCTTTTCTATCGAAAAATCGCGTGCCGAGTATTTGATACGGGATGTCTCGCCTTAAAAAAGCTTCCTCGAGTGCTCGTGATTGAAAATTTGCACGGTAAAGCACGGCAATTTCTCGAGGAGCCTTCCCTTCAGCAATAATATCTTTACATTTCTCTGCTATTTGAATAGCCTCGTCTATTTCTGTATATGAAACAAGAAGTTCTATTTTTTCACCAACATCATTTTTTGTGAAAAGATTTTTTTCACGGCGAAGCTTGTTTTTCTGGATAACTTTGTTTGCAGCAGCGAGGATTGTTTGGGTTGATCGATAATTTTCTTCTAGGAAAATGATTTTTGCATCAGGATAGTCTTTTTCAAAATTTAGAATATTGTGGATTGTTGCCCCCCTCCAGCTGTATATGTTTTGGTCGATGTCTCCGACGACGCAGATATTTCTTTCCTTGGCCACGAGCAGTCTAACTATCTCGTATTGAACTTTGTTTGTATCCTGGTATTCGTCAACATGGATATACTTCCAGACTGAAGAATAATATTCCCGTACATCGTTATCATTTTTTAAAAGCAGAGCCGCCTTGAGGAGTAGATCATCAAAATCTAATGATTTTTCCTTTGTAAGCGTTTTTTCATAGAGATCCCATACTTTTGAGACAACTTCAGAAAAATAGTCATGAGTGCGTTCCCGAAATTGAGTTGCCGTTACCGCATTTCCCTTTTCGCGAGAGATAGTGTTTAGAATAAGCCCTGGTTCATACTGTTTTGGGTCAAGACTAAGCGTCTCTACCGCATCTTTTATAGCCCGCTTCGAGTCATTTCTATCGTAAATGGTAAAATTTCTAGATATTCCAAGTTTCACACACTGTTCTTTTATGATATGCACACCCAGGGCGTGGAAGGTACTTAAAAAAGGGCGTTCCCTCATTGAAATTGGTCTGTTTAATCCACTATCACCATCAAGAATGGCGTTTACACGGCTTCGCATCTCTTTTGCGGCTTTATTAGTGAATGTAATCGCCAGTATTTGCTGTGGCGCAGTACCCTTTTTAATAAGATTGAGGATTCTGTGTGTTATTGTCTTTGTTTTTCCAGCTCCTGCTCCAGCAATAATAAGCACAGGTCCATCGGTTGTGTTTACCGCATCCATTTGTCGATCATTAAGCCCCGCTTCTGTATGCGGATTTTTGCTGTTGTTACTCAACATTATCATGACACTATACCATGGGCTTTTTGTTATCCACACCCTATTTTTTGGAGGATTGACTTTTGATACCCCATGACATACGCTGGAAAGATGCCCCTCATAAGGGTGCTAAATTATGGCCTAATGGAGCCATTTACTGAAAAAACCGACCCGCAGAATGTCTATACAGACTGCCCCCTCACTCTTGCCATCGACCCATTTATGTTATGAAATTTTCTCATCTAAAAAATTCAAGTCTTTTTTCTCTGGTTTCGGCTTTTACAGCCAAGCCTTCTTTTGTGTATGTGCCATCAATTACCCTTATTTTAAGCCTTATTTTATACCCAACCCTTGCTCACGCCGGGTTTTTTTCTTTTGTTTCTAACTTTTCAGTCAATCAAGTTTCTGCCGATGTTGCTTCGTCTTCCTCTGCTACAAGTGAAAACCTTCAAAATATGCATATTTTAAGCGCCGCAGTGAACCCGGATCCAATATTAGACCAGACGTATAGTAGCGATTCGATAGTTTCCTCTGGAGATGCTTTGGCTCCTGAAATCGGACCAGCCGGTACGGTAAGCGATGTTGATAAACAGGTGAATACACAAATCAGTACTTACGTCATCCATGATGGAGATACCCTTTCATCGGTGGCAAAAATTTTCAACGTTTCTATTAACACAATTGTTTGGGCAAACAATCTTAATCGTAATAGTGTTCTCATAAGTGGACAGACTCTAGTTATTCTTCCCATTTCAGGAATTCGGTACACTATTAAAAAAGGCGATACCCTAAAAAGTATCGTCGCGACTTATAATGCAGATTTGAATGAAGTTTTGCAATACAATGATATTTCTTTGAGTTCAGTGCTCAATCCTGGTGACATTATTATGATTCCGGACGCTGAGCTCGGTGGATACTCAAATTCAACAACAGGAACATCTGTCACTACACCAAAAACTGTTAAGTGGAATGGTAAAGGTATACCACCTCGAGCCATTTGGGGTCGTACAAATCCTGTTCATGATGCGAATGGTCCTTCTTATCCAGGATATTATATTCGTCCTATTGATAGTGGTTATGAATCTCAGGGCCTTCATGGATATAATGCTGTGGATCTTGCCGCACCGGTTGGTACACCAATACATGCCTCTGCAGCCGGCACAGTCATTATTGCAATAACTGGCGGATGGAATGGCGGATATGGAAACTATGTGGTTATATCACATCCAAACGGCACACAGACTGTGTATGGGCACGCTTCAAGAGTCCTGGTTGCTCCAGGTCAACATGTTGAACAGGGTCAGTTGATTGCCCTTCTTGGAAAAAGCGGTGAAGCAACAGGTCCTCACGTCCACTTTGAAATTCGAGGAGCACACAATCCTTTCTAATTTTTCTAACCGCTCCCCAAAAAAATATTTTATAGCATTTTTTGTCTGTATTGGAGAGCTTCGAGAAGGTGTTTTTCTTTTATTTCGACACTCTCGTCTAAGTTTGCAATAGTGCGAGCTACGGCTATTGTTTTTAAGTACGCTCGATTTGATATATCATATTTTTTTGAAAACTGTATAAGGATTTTTCTAACAAGGTCGCTAATATTTTGATATTGTTTCATGTGCTTGTTTTTTTCCGCAAAAATTCTTGAATTTTGTACATGGCCCTTAATGGTTGCCGATGATTTCAGGGTATTTTTACTTGTTTCACCCAAGTCGTCTTTGGTGTATGTGGCTTTTGAGAGGTGTGCCCACAAGTCGATTCTGTCGACTATTGGTCCGGATATTTTCTTTCGATATTTTATCTTTTCGTAGTCGGTACAAACGCATTTTTTAAGATTTGATTCAGAAAGTGTATATCCGCAAGGACAGGGATTCATTGAACCTATCAGTATGAAATCGGCGGGATATGTAAGTGTGCCATTTGCACGGGAGATATTGATTGATTTATCCTCAAGCGGCTGCCGTAAGGAGTCTATAATCTTCCTGTCAAACTCTGGGAATTCGTCCATAAACAGTACTCCTCGGTGTGCAAGAGTTATCTCTCCAGGCCGGAGGGAGTTTCCTCCCCCGATGATGGAAATTGCTGATGAGCTATGATGCGGACTTCGAAACGGTGGTGTCGATGTTATCTCAGCTTGTATATTTTTTGAAATAGAATGTATATGTGCGCTCTCGATTGTTTCATCGAGGGAAAGATCCGGGAGGATTGATATAAAGGCTCTTGCTAGGGTGGTTTTTCCTGTTCCTGGCGGACCATAAAGGACTATATTGTGTTTCCCCGCTGCTGCTATCTCGAGTGCTCGTTTTGCATTTTCCTGACCATATATTTTTGAGAAGTCCTCTTCTGGTTCCGAGGATGATCTTTGTGTTGAATGCGAATGCCTAACAAGTGGATCTATGGATATTTTTTGCTCGAGATGATTGATCACTTCCCGCATATTTTTCACTGGGAAAATTGATACGCCTTGTATTAGAGCTGCTTCGGATGTATTTGATTTTGGAATGTATATTTTTTCAAACCCGTGCTTTTTCGCAGATTGTATCATTGCGAGTATACCGGATACCTCTGAGATGTTTCCATCCAGGGATAATTCGCCGAGAAATATGATTTTTTCGGAATCAAAATGTATCTCGCCGGCAGTTTTTAAATATGCAATCGCCATGGCCAGATCAAACGAAGATCCTCCTTTTTTCATATATGCAGGTGCAAGGCTTATTACAACTTTTTGGTTTTTTTGTTTTGGTGAAGTAAAACCAGAGTTTTTTATTGCAGCTGATATCCTGTCTTTTGATTCCTCGATTGATTTGTCACCAAGCCCGACTATTGAAAAAGAGTGTAGACCGTGGGTAATGTCTACTTCTATTGTCACGATATAGGCTTCTATACCCTGTATTTGGGCAGAATATGTCTTTGATACGGTCACCCCGTAAATGTATCAAAATGAGATATACAAAAACAAAAGAAAAGTTAAATTCTTTATGAATTTTGCGGATGCATGTGTGCCTTGCAGGTCTTTGCTGAAGGGTTTGCTTCTAGGCGTGAAGTTTCGATCGGCTTTTTACATACTGTGCACATGCCAAATGAACCAGTTTCTATCTCTTTAAGAGCGGAGTTGATTTCAGAAAGCTGCTTTTCGAGCTGCTCAAGAATGCTGCTATTGTCTTCAAATTCTTCAATTTTCTCAGCGACTTCGTTTTCATCAGCACTGTCAACATCAATATGTGCGGGTGTAGCCTGCCAGCCCCCAGCACTTTCTGAATTTTTCCTACCAACAGTTTTAAGCTCTTCCTCTATGAGCTTCTTTTCAGTCTCAAGTTTTATTTTAAAGTGTTCGGTATCGTTTTTTATCATGCCCCTATTTTACCTTACATACGTTTGTTCTTCAATGCGTCTTACAATCTCCGTAAGAGTCGATACAGAATGGGCGATTATAATCGTTTTATTGTCGATTAAGGAGTATACAAATCGAACATTGCCATTTTGGTCTTTGAATTGGCGGACGTCTTTATTTTGTACAGTACTATCTTCAAATTTTCCTCGTAGAGTAAAATAGGAGTCGATTGATGTGCTTGCCCCGCTTGAATTTATGCTCGGCGTGTTTATGTTTATAACCGAAGCGAGATCATCCGGCATAAGGGGTTCCCATTTTAGGAGCCCTGCATATGCATTCTGGAAAAAGTTTGTAGTAAGAATAATAAAAGGCTGTCCCCCTGTTCCGTCATTGTAAAAGCCAAGCATCCAATCAAACGTAAGAGATCGAAGGAAGATGTCAGGAGGTGTTAGGCCAACTTTTGTTATAAATTCAGGACCTCCAACTCGTGAGAAAGTTTTTGTGGTTGATGACGGACGTTCTGCAAAAACAAGCTCGAGCATATTCCCTTGGGTTATTGTCAAAGCTCGTCTCTCATCATTTATTGCACTCACAATATCGGTAGGATTTTTACCTGTTATGTCTATAACTTTTTGAAAATTTGGTTTTACAAGGCTCTGTGCTCCTGTGTTTTGCACTTCTGTTTGCTTGGCTGCAAGTGGACTCAGTGTGTAAAGATAATATGCGCCAAAAGCACCCGATGCAATCAGTACCACGCTTATACCAACAAGTATCATGTTTTTACCCATTGAGGACGCAAGTCTTTTCTGGTTGATGGATTCATCTGAACTTTCCTCTACTTCTTCCCGCTTCTCCTTTCTTTTTGTCTCTGCAATGCTTATCGAGACTTGTGATGCGCTATGGTCTTGGATGGCGTCAGCAATATCGCTCTCGTAGGTTCTGAGAGCTTTTTGTTCAAACCCATGATTTTGCTGGTCGGGTTTTTTTATTTCATCCATACCTATAGTATAACGATATTTTTCTATTGTGCCATTCTGCGTCGAGGTGCTCCTCTACGATTCCCAGGGTTTCTTCCTTGTTCACTTCCCCCGTGGCCTCCTATAAGGTATTTTTGAGGATTCTGATCAAGGTCAATAAAATCGTCAACTGCTTCGCGGAGTTTTGATGATGTTGATTTACCAAATGACACTGCTTCTACTTGGCAACCTGAATGCATCTGGAGATACTCAACAAGCGGAACAAAGTCTCCGTCTCCTGTTACAAGGACTACAGCGTCGAGTTTTGGTGCGAGCTTAACGGCATCAATTGCCATACCTACATCCCAATCGGCTTTTTTGCTTCCCCCAGCGAAAATCTGGAGATCTTTTGTTTTGGCTTCGATGCCCATTTTAGTGAGGGCTTCGAAAAACGCTTTTTCATCGCCGGCTTCCGTCGTGATGACGTATGCGACTGCACGAATAAGCGACCTGTCACCAAGGGCGTCCTTGACGATTTGGCCAAAATTTACCCTTGAATGGTAGAGGTTTTTAGCGGTGTGGTATAGATTTTGAGTATCTATAAATATACCAACGCGCTGTTCTTTGTGTTTTATAACTGACATAAAAATAGTTTTTGCTTAATAAATAAGCGATTATTATATAAAAATGATAATGATTTTAGTTTACAAGGTACATTATTACAGCCTACGCAGTAAACAACAAGCTTTATCTACAAGAAGCTTTATTTCTTGAGGTCGAGTTTCTTTGCTATTGAAGAATAGCGTCGAGGATGCTTTTTCTTCAAATAATTCATGTGTGTCTGGCGGTCTGCAACCATAGAAAGAAGTCCACGACGTGAGTGGTTGTCTTTCTTGTGTTTTTTCAAGTGATTTGCCAATTCATCTATCTTTTTTGAGAGAATAGAAATTTGAACCTCAGGAGAGCCTGTGTCTTTGTCGTGAATTGCAACCTCTTTGATAATCTTGCTTTTTTGTTTTGTTGTTAACATTGCCGGTACACAATAGCACGAATGGCTTTATTTTGCAAGTTTTATAAAGCACCAGGTCTGTTACAATGTATCTATGTCGCACAATATCGACTCAATTGAACGTTTAAAGACCCATTTTCTACAGTATGTTGAAATAGAAAAAGGAAGAAGTTTGAGCACTGTAGCGAATTATGACAGATATATATCGCGGTTTTTGCAGTACGCAAAAATATCATCTCCAAGCCAAATAACAGATGATTTACTCCGAGAGTACAGGCTCTGGCTCAATCGTCAGGAGGTTGGAAAAAAGAAAGGATATAACGGTAGCAATGCGTCACTTAAAAAAAGGACACAGAACTATTATTTGATCGCATTGAGATCTTTTCTAAAATACTTAGCTCGTCGTGGAATAGAATCATTGCCACCAGATCGTATTGAATTGGCAAAGGTTCCTGAACGATCCCTCGATCTCATTTCTGTCGATGATCTGGGCCGTGTTTTTGCCGGTCCGGATACCTCTACCCTTCGTGGCTTGAGGGATAAGGCTATTCTGGAGCTTCTTTTTTCGACAGGACTACGCGTTTCGGAGCTTTGTTCCCTTCCGCGCGATCTAAATCTTGACCAAGAAGAATTTTCTGTTCGTGGAAAAGGTGAAAAAGTAAGGGTTGTGTTTTTGTCTGAAGATGCGCGTGTTGCGGTTAAAACATATCTAGATAAACGCGACGATATGGATGATGCCCTTTTCGTGCAGATGTTTAAGGAAAAAAATATTGAAAATATAAAAAATGGCGCGGGTGATGTAAAAAGCATAAAAAAAGGAAATTCAAACTCTAAAATTTCACAAACAAGAGACTCCCTACGACTCACACCAAGGTCTGTCGAACGGATAATCAAATATTACGCAATTAAGGCTGGTATATCCAAAAAAGTGACCCCGCATGTTATACGCCACAGTTTCGCAACGGATTTACTGAGAAACGGCGCTGATTTGAGGTCGGTTCAGATGCTCCTTGGTCATGCAAACATCTCAACTACCCAGATTTATACACATATTACAGATACAGAGTTGCGTAATATACATAAAAAGTTTCATAATAAAAAGAAATGAGAATTATTTCATGGAATGTAAATGGACTGCGAGCAAACGTAAAAAAGGGCGCTTTTGATTGGTTTCTGAAAGAATCTCCTGATATGTATTGCATTCAGGAGACAAAAGCCCACCCTGACCAACTTGAAGAATCTGTTAGAAATCCAAAGGGCTACCAATCTTTTTTTGACCATTCAAAAGGTAGAAAGGGATATAGTGGTGTTGCTGTATACGTAAAGGATTCTTTTAAAGTTAAAAAAGTTGAATATGGGTTCGGGATACCAGAACTTGACCAAGAAGGTAGATTCCTAGCCATTTTCCTTGAAAAGTTTGTACTCATCAATACATATTTTCCAAATGGGGGTGGTGGTCCTGAAAGGTTGGAATACAAATTAAAATTTTACGATGCTTTTTTGAATTATATTAATGCACTTAAAAAAAACGGGTCACACATTATTTTTTGTGGGGATGTGAATACTGCGCACACCGAGATTGACCTCGCTCGCCCAAAAGAAAATCAGGAAAACACAGGTTTCCTTCCTATCGAAAGAAAGTGGATGGATGATGTTATTGATGCGGGGTATATTGACATATTTAGAAATAAGTATCCTAACGATTTAGGAAAATACACGTATTGGGATATAAAAACTTTTGCTAGGGATCGAAATGTTGGGTGGAGAATCGATTATTTTTTTATAACAAAAGGTCTGGAACCCTTGGTAAATAAGGTTAAGATTTTAGATGATGTTATGGGCTCTGACCACTGTCCTATTGAGCTGGTCTTAAAAGACAAATAAATAATAATTTTCTCCAGATTAGAAAAGCGAGTTTTCCACAGTTTATTTATTTTGTCCTTTACGTGTCCTTTATGGATGATATACTGTTTCCCAGATAGGTATGAGTCGAACCGAGGATGACTTAAACCAAAGTTCTTTGATAGAAGGGCAGTTTGTAGCTCTCTTTTTAAAGAAGGAATAAAAGAAACCCTTTTTGAGCTTTGCAGAACACAACATTCATTCGCACTATTAATTTTTAAGATTGAAATGTATTTTGTTCCTCAGGTCAATTCGTAGGTCATCTATTTAGATCCTTCTCAGTTCTTTTTTTAAACCGCGTTTATTGCAGTCCAATCTAATCTCTCGGACCGCATTGCGCGGTTTTGTTTTGGCTATTTTTAATTTTCACCCCACCTACCGAGGTCACCCCCCGTTTCCCGTGAAACAATATAAAAAGCCTTATTTTAAGGCTTTTTATGATACGTGGTATTTTTTCTTTATCTCATTCAATGTCTTCTCGTCTTCTTTTTCCTTCGTTGTCTTCCCTTTTTCACCAAGCTCTCGTAAGGTTTTCTCCGGAAGTTTAATCATTTCTGACGCTCGATTTTCAAGATATTCTTCTGTATTTAGTTTCGGATCCTCTATTACTTCTTCAAGTAGGGCGTGGAGAGTCCAGCCAATCTTAGGACCAGGAGCTGACGCAGTTACTTTAATTATCTGGTTCCCGTCTATCTTGAGCATTTTAACTGATATCGGATCTCTCAAGGCTTCTTCGACCATCGCTTTATACTTTCTGAGACGGTAAGGGTCTTCTTTTGGCCTACCCGTACCTATTCGGTCGCAGATTCTTAGATTCATGAGATCCCAGATGTTTTCGGGCCCAACATTGACGATCATACGCCTTACGGCTGAAAGTGTTATTTCTTCTGTATCTGAGAAAAACATGTGCCATCTGACGAGGTTTGTGACCTTTTCTATGAATTTAGTTGGAAATTTAAGCCTATTTAGTATCTTCTCTGTTTCACGTGAACCCACTACCTCATGGCCGTAAAACGTATATTGCATGGTTTCACGTGAAAAACGACGTGTTTTTGGCTTTGCAACATCATGAAACAAGGCAGCAATTCTTATATCAAGAGGCCATTTTTTATCTGCAGCATGCTGCAAAGACCGCAATAAGTGTTCCCAAACATCAAAAGCGTGTGCCTGGTTCTGCTCGATTCCTATACCTTGTTCTAGTTCTGGGGATATGTATTTTAGAACACCAAGCTCATGACACACCTCCATACCCTTTTTAGGGTTATCCGACATCACTATTTTTACAAACTCATCACGTATTCTTTCACGTGAAATCTTTTCGAGTAGGTGGTTTTTAGCCAATATTGCCGTCTTACACTCAGTATCTATTGTAAAACCAAGCTCAACTGAAAAGCGTATAGCTCTCAATATACGCAGGGCGTCCTCATTGAAGCGATCGCTAGCATTTTCAACGGTTTTTATTGTTTTGTCTTTTATGTCCTTTATACCACCATACAAATCTATGATGTCTTTTATAGCTCCCTTTGAGAGACTGATCGCTATTGAGTTAATTGTGAAATCTCGCCTCTTTATATCGTCTTTGAGGTTTGTACTGAAGACTACGTTATCGGGGTGTCTATGGTCATTGTAGGCACTCTCAATGCGGTATGGAGTCACTTCTACGATCTTCAGTGTTTCGTCATCTGTAGTCTCATCTACAACACCAACAGTACCAAAATTGTTTTCGTAAAAAGTTTTGATGAAGAGTGGGATAATTTGATCAGGTGTTGCATTGGTGGTCACATCCCAATCTTTTGGTTTTCTGCCAATAAAAAGGTCCCGGGCGCAGCCTCCCACCAGGTAGGCTTCATAGCCCGCTTTCTCGAGGGTTTCGACCACATGTATAACCTGTTTTGGTATCACATCTTCTTTCATGGTCACCATGGTAGCATTGTTTTTCTAAAAATGATATTATACTGTTATATAAAAGTATGAATACAGTACAACTTAAAAATACGGCTTTACATCTACGTAGAAGCGGTTTGTCATACAGTGAGATTTTGAAGCAGATCAATGTGCCTAAAAGCACTCTTGCATACTGGTTGAGGGGGATGTCTCTCGAAGAGGATCAGGAATCCTCATTACGATCGAGGGTAGTTGATAGGCAAAAGAGAGGTCGTTTTTCGACAGCCATCGCGCTTCGTGCGAGAAGGGTATATCGCGAGAAGGCCGCGTTTGAAGAAGCCCAAAAAGATTTTCATATTCATGTGAAGAATACAGCAGGAGAGATAAGTTTTTTTCTAACAGGTATTTCTCTATATTTAGCCCAAGGGTCAAAGAAAAGCGGTTATTTTCAATTTATACACTCAGATCAAGATATTATGACGCTTATGATTGTTTGGGTTGAGAAGTTTCTAAACATACCTCGTCAGGATATTAAATACAGAGTTTTTGTTGATGAAGCCTATAAAGACAAGAATATTCCTAAAATATGGGCTAATATATTGGGTATTAGGGATAATTCCTTTCAAAAAACGACGTATCTAGGTAGAAAAACACAAAAAACGCTAAAACGAAGCAGCTCGTATAAGGGTAGTTTGTGTGTTACGATAACGAGCGTTGCGGTATTGCGACGCGTAATTGCTTGGCAAAACCTATTAATTAAGTATTATAGAGAAACAGGTATTTTTTAGGTTTGTTGTTTCGGTCTCATTTGCTCTCGTAGTGAAATGGATATCACACCGGTCTTCGGAACCGTTAGTGGGGGTTCGAATCCCTCCGAGAGCACATTGTCGGGTGTTTTCTGGCAGAAGAAAAGAAAATCTGTTAGAATATTCCGCAATAAGGTTTTACGTTTTTTGAAGCATTGCGGGCATGGTTTAGTGGTAGAACACGTCCTTGCCAAGGACGAGACGGGAGTTCGATTCTCCCTGCCCGCACCTTTTGAAATTAGCCATATTTTATGGATGTTACTCGTGAAAACTGTGGATAACTCTGTGGATTATGTTGGTAAAAGACATAATAAATGGCTTATATTCATAAAGTCAAAATAGGGTATAGTATGTCAATTTTACAATAATACCCATATTTTAAAGCACGTTTTTACAAAAAGACACATTTTGAGGTGCTTTTTAGATCAATATGTTAACAAATCGTCAAAAAGGGAATATTGGGGAGGACGTTGCATGCACTTTTCTCTTGAAAAGAGGCTTCAAAATTGTTGAAAGAAACTATTTAAAAAAGTGTGGGGAGATAGATATTATTGCGAAAAAAGAAAAGAGTCTTCATTTTGTAGAAGTAAAAAGTACAACAAAAAAAGTTATAAAAAATTCTTCAAATTCCTATAGTCCTGAAGAGAATGTTCATGTCCTTAAGATGAAACGGATGAGAAGAGTAATCCAAATCTATTTGTCCGAGAGAAAATATTCTCCCAACGTCGAATTTTATTTTCACGTAATTGTTGTGCATATGAATATGGATACTAGACGTGCCAGCGTTTCTTTTATTGAAAATGTGATTTTATAGCCCGAAAATATGGAGTTTTTATTGTCGATGTGATACGATGGGGAAGTTAAATTTTTGTAGCAGAGTTTCGGAGTGTGGTGTAACGGCTAACATCCCTGTTTTGGGAACAGGTGACTCCGGGTTCGAATCCCGGCACTCCGACAAGAAAATCAATATGGGAAATAAACACAATAAACTCCTCGACAAATTTGACGGTTCCATACGAAGACATTTGAGTAGACACCCCATTCTTTACACATTTATAGGGGGCATCGCTATCGTGCTCTTCTGGAGGGGTGTTTGGCATACTGCCGATATCCTTCAGGGTTTTGGTGGTTTCTTGGGCGTCTTTTTCTATGAACCGATAAATTTGATCTTTGCAACAGTAATTTTGTTGGTTACCGGCTTGTTTGTTTCTTATTTCATAGGGGATAACATCCTTATGAGTGGACTTCGTGGAGAAAAGGCTCTTTACAGAAAAACTGAGAAAGAAGTTAAAGAAAGTGAAGTGACCCTTACGGATATAAAAAGAGAAGTCGATAAGATCAAGGTTGAGGTCGATGATATTGAACGAAAAGTGAATTTGTGAGAGGATAGGGGAGCTCGAGGATATCGAGCCGTTTTAAGTAAGGACTGCGGGACTAGTTAAATGGTATAATAACAGTTTTCCAAACTGTGGTTGGGAGTTCGATTCTCCCGTCCCGCACATATACAGATATAGAACCTCAAATAGGTTAGTTAATAAATCTAATAATGGCAGATAAAAAAGACTGGTCAGAATATTATAATTTTACGCGGGAGCAACCTCCACGTGAGTTGCTTGTGGAGGCTCTTTCGTATGTAAAAAATACAGGGAAGGCAATTGATATTGGTGGTGGAGCATTAAGGGACACCAGGCTTCTTCTACAAAAAGGATTTGATGTAACAGTTGTCGACAAGAGCCCTCTTTTGGAGAAAGAGGCGCAGGGGATAAACAGTGAACGATTACACCTATTCGAGACCTCATTTGAAGACTTTCAATTTCCTGTTGATGAATATATTTTGGCGTCAGCAATGTATTCTCTACCTCATTGTGAACCGGCACATTTTAGCCAGGTGATTGCAAATATTAAGTCATCCTTAAAAAAAGGCGGTATATTCTGTGGACAGATGTTTGGCGATCATGACCAATGGTCAAAAACTGTTGGGATGACATATCTCACTGCTAATGAAGCAAGGGAGTATCTAAAGGATATGGAAATTATCTCGTTCCAAGAAGAAGAGACAAAAGAGGGAGAGACGAAACATTGGCATATTTTTAATTTTATCGCACGAAAATAATCATTTTTAATTATGAACATCAGAATTGCATTATCAAACGATTGGGCTAATTTTCGTGAAATTAGACTTGTGAGTATTGAAACTGACCCACAAGCATTTGGCGGAGATCTTACTGAAGAGAAAAAGCGTCAAGAACCAGAATGGAGGAACAGACTTGAAAGTAATGATCAATTCTTTTTTGTTGCAGAAGATAGGGGAGATTTTGTTTCAATGGCTGGTGCCAAGAAAATCAATGATATTTGGACATTAGTTGGTGTTTATACACGGCCAATCTTCAGGGGTAAAGGATTTGCTCAAAAACTTATTGAAATGATTGTAGTAGAGTTAAAAAAAAGAGGGGTAGACACAATTCAGCTCATTGTGAATGTTGACCAGAAGGATGCTATTCATATTTACGAGAGAGTGGGGTTTGAAATTATCAAGACCATTACTGGTGAAAAGATGTCAGATGGACAATTTCACGATGAGTATTGTATGGAAAAAAAGTTGAGTTAATAAAGAAAAAAGTGATATAGTTTACCCATTATGAAAAGATTATTTATCGTTCATGGGTGGGATGGGAGCTCGAAAGAGCCTTTGATTTCTTGGTTGGGGAATATTGGTAGGGAAGCTGGTTTTGAAACGACTGTGCTCGACATGCCAAACCCTAGTGTCCCGACTATCGATGCATGGGTCGGACACCTCGACTCAAATGTTTACTACGTAGATCAGGATACTTATTTTATAGGGCATAGTATTGGTTGCCAGGCTATTTTGAGATACCTCGAGGTGAATAAAGGCTCACAGCTCGGTGGTGTTATCCTCATCGCACCGTGGCTTCGGGTGGCGAACCTTGAAACCCAAGAAGAACAAGACATCGCTCGGCCATGGGCAGATCGACCTATTGATTTTATGAACATAAAAAAGATGTCAGATAAATTTGTAACAATCTTTTCTGATAACGATACATTTGTGCCTTTTGAACAAAATAAAGAGGCTTTCGTTAAAGCTTTAAATCCTAAGGTTATTGTTGAGCACGAGAAGGGCCATTTTTCTGAAGAAGATGGGGTTGTGGATTTACCGGTTGTTGTTGACGAGTTGAATGCGTTAAAATAAGCAACAAAAAACCACCCTTAGGTGGTTTTTTGTAATGTAAATAAATCTAGCGAGATCTATTTTACAGCATCCTTGAGTGCCTTTGCTGCGCGGAACTTTGGAACTTTCATTGCGGCAACCTTGATTGTTTCGCCTGTTCGTGGGTTTCGAGCGTCTCGTGCTGCTCGTTGTTTTACTGAGAAGATACCGAGGCCCGCTACTGAAACTTCCTCGCCCTTCTTTAGAGTGTTGACGATAGAATCAAAAACTACGTCTACAGCTTGTTCTGCCTGAACCTTTGTTCCACCCAATACTGCGTGTACTGCGTCTACAATTGCTGCTTTGTTCATATTGTTTTTATTTAAACTATTAATAAATGATTAAGACCACTGGAATAATTATATAGTAAGCCATTTTTCGCGCAATAGCCTTAATATAACGACACAGAATAGGTCTATTTAGCAAGTTTCCGCTTATTTTTACCGTGCCACTTCAATAACACGCGTTTCACGAATGATTGTCACTTTGATTTCACCGGGATACTTAAGATCCCTTTCTATCCTAAGAGCTATATCCCTAGCCATATTCTTCGCTTCCAAATCGGTGACGTCTTCAGGTTTAACAAATATTCGGATTTCACGACCGGCTTGGAGAGCATATGATTTTTCAACACCTTTAAAGCTATTTGCGATAGCTTCAAGATCACCAAGTCGCTTGAGATAGTTTTCTATGCTATCACGACGTGCTCCTGGACGTGCTCCTGAGATCGCATCGGCTGTTTGAACGATTCGTGACTCAACTGTTTCGTATGGATACTCTTCGTGGTGCGCTTGCATCGCTTTTACTATATCTTCACTTGCACCGAATTTTTGGAGGATGCGACGGCCGATTTCTACGTGAGTACCTGCAACCTCATGGTCGAGTGCCTTACCTATATCGTGGAGAAGGGCACCAGCCTTTGCTACCGCAACGTTTGCTCCAAGCTCTTCTGCTATCATTCCAGCAATATGTGACATTTCTATGGAGTGTTGCAACACATTTTGGCCATAGCTAGTGCGGAAGTGTAGTCGGCCCAGAATAAGGAGGATTCGTGGATCAAGACCAATAACACCACACTCATATGCAGCCTGCTCACCTTTTTCTTTGATTGTTTTATTGATGTTTGTCTGTGCTTCTTCAACTGTTTTTTCGATTTTTGCAGGCTGAATTCTGCCGTCTCGAATAAGCTCTTCAAGAGCTTCTTTTGCCACATGTCGGCGTACGGGATCAAATGACGAGATTGTAATTGCGCCAGGCGTGTCATCTACAATAACTTCGACACCCGTCATTCTTTCAAATGTTTTTATGTTTCGACCTTCTTTTCCTATGATTTTTCCCTTAATTTCGTCGTTTGGAATAAGAACGTTTGTAGACATTGCATCCGCAGCGACTGAGCTTGCGAGGCGCTGTATGGACATGGCAAGAATATCTCGAGCTTTTGCTTCGAGCGTTTCGACTCCTGAATTCTCGAGTTTTTGCATTCTTGCGAGGATATCTGCTTCCGCGTTCTTCTCGACTCTCTTCAAGAGTGCTTCTTTTGCTTCCTCTTGCGACATTCGAGCTATCTTTTCAAGCGCTTCTTTCTTTTCTTGCTCCAAACGTTCGGCTCTTTCACGGATTATCTTTATTTCACTTATTCTCTCCTTGATAATCTCAACTTCTTTGTCGATATCAGTCTGGCGTTTGTCAAGCAAATCCTCCTTTTTTATGAGCCTTGTCTCCGTTTGCTGATTTTTCTCTTCTTTTTCTTTGATTTCTATGCGGGTCTGTTCCAAAAGCGTATCTGCTTTTTCTTGTGATTCCGCGGTTATTTTTTTAGCTTCTTCCTTTGCTGTTAAAAGCATTTCCTTGACTTCGAGTTCCATAGAACCCTTTTTTCCAAGTGAAATGATAAGGCGGAGAAAGTAACCAATAAGCACTCCGAGGATACCCGCGACACCAAGGAGCGCAACTACCATTTTTAATGAAAACATATGCGAATTGGCTTCGCTTTTTTAGATGCCTATGCCAAAAATGTATACAAAATGAGCGGAATATTCTCTGTTTTTTGCGTCAATTGGGGACGATTTCAGTGTAATTGGTTTCATTAAGATATTCATTAAAGGAGTGTTCTGAAAAAACGATGCCTGTAAATTAATCCAGTAATGAATATATGGTACCGTAACTACACGACTTTGTCTATGATCCCGTATTTTTTAGCCTCTTCTGCACCCATGAAGAAGTCACGGTCGACGTCTTTACTTATTTTTTCGATAGATTGGCCAGTGTTTTTTGAGAGGATTTTGTTGATGGTGTCGCGGGTTTTGAGTATATGTCGTGCGGTTATTTCGATATCCGACGCTTGACCTTCAATACCACCCATAGGCTGGTGGATCATAATTTCTGAATTCTCAAGGGCAAAACGCTTACCCTTCTTTCCGGCAGAGAGGATTACTGCTCCCATTGAAGCTGCGATGCCGACACATGTCGTAGAAACGTCGTTTTTGATGTGATTCATCGTATCAACAATAGCAAGTCCTGCAGAAACACTGCCTCCGGGTGAGTTTACGTAAAGGTTTATATCCTTTTTTGGGTCTTCTGATTGAAGAAAGAGGAGTTGGGCAATCACGATATTTGCAACATGGTCGTCGATCGATCCACCAAGAAAAATGATATTTTCTTTGAGTAGTCTCGAGTAAATGTCATAAGCACGCTCACCTAAACTTGTCTTTTCGATTACTGTTGGTATTAACATAGTAATCACTATGATACATGCTATGCTAATATAATCAAGATTGATTTTTTAATTTATAAAAATATGAGATTTCATAGATTTTTTTCACCAGAGCCGCTTGAGGATACACTTAAAAAAGCGGGGGATACGGTTTCGTTGACGCAACATACGGATCAGTTGCGAAAGGTTTTTCGATTGAAAACCGGAGACTCTTTGTTTTTGTTTGATGGTTCCGGTTTTGATTTTCTTTGCATGATTAATGATTTTCAGGGAGAAGCGACTATTTTTTCGCTTATATCGAGAGAAAAGAATAAAAACAATCTCGCTGCGAAAAATATCACTCTTGTCGCGGCACTTGTTAAAAAAGATACATTTGAATGGATTGTGGAAAAGGCGACTGAGCTCGGTGTTTCAAAAATTGTACCTGTTGTTGCTGAGCGAAGCGAAAAGAAAAATATAAATGTCGAGCGTTTGCAGAAAATTATCACTGAAGCTGCAGAACAGTCGGGAAGAGCTACAATACCTGAACTTTCCGAAACCATTGATTTAGCCACGGCTATATCAACATTTCCAGCACAAGCATCTCTTGTGTGGGACACGCAAGCGCCTGTTTTCGACAGAGTAAAGGATATTCCTGGTAAAACCTTTCTATATATTGGTCCAGAAGGGGGATGGTCTATTGATGAAATTGACTCATTTAAGGAGAAGGGGATTACATTGTGTTCGATGGGGCCACAGACTCTTCGTGCTGAGACGGCTGTTGTTGCTGCGCTTTCGATCATACTATTTTAATTTTTATCCGCCCAAGCGTTCACTATAGCCCACTCCGGGGGTGGGGTGGGGAGAGGATCCTCAAAAAGGTCATATATCCAGAAAATCGTACAGTTGAATTTGAATGCATTCAAATTCAACTGTACGATTTTTCAGAGGGTCGTCTTTTTTGAGGGATAGGGGACAGAGGGGGACGGCTGGGAGAAGGTGTTTTTATTTTCCTATTCTACGGCTTTTTACTGTCTATTTTTGACCCTCAAGGAAAGCAAATACAGCATCATTTATAAGTACTGTTTCTGCGTAAACAGCAGCTCGCTCAGCATCAGCGTCCTTATAGTGTTCAAGAATATGCTTTATTTCTTGTTCGACGGCAATTTGATCAGCTTTGATTTTTTCTATCTGAGCAATTTTGTCGATGATTATCTGGAGTTTTGCCTTTTTCTCAGCCTGTGGTCGCCATTCATTTTTAATATCCTCAATGCTTTTCTTTGCATGTGCGAGATAATCTTCGAGAGGAATACCCATTCGGGCAATATCATCGCTAAATTGTGCTTGAATTCGCTTAATCTCGCTATTCACAAGGATGTCCGGGATTTCGACTACTGTCGCTTCTCCAATTTTATCTGAAATTTCTATTCGACGTTTTTCTTTTGATTGGACTTTTTTATCGTCAAGAAGCATCTCTTTTACTTTGTTTTTAAAATCAACGACATCATTAAATTTTCCAAGTTTTTGGACAAAAGAATCATCAAGAACGGGCATGGCAGCTTCTATTTCTTTATCGTGTTCTTCTTTTGTCATCTTCTCGTGACTTTCGTCGTGGGTGTGGGATCGTTCGGCCATGGATCGGCGAATACGGTCTATTGCCTCGGTAACATCTTTTTCTTCGACGACAATTTTGGCATCATTTTTTTCGGCATCTTTCATTATCCCCAGGGCTATTTTTTTATAGTCAGGCAATGCAATCTCAGGCATTACTGCTGTGGAAATTGTAAATTCAAGGGCGTTTTCTGCGGCTAGCTTTGTTATCTTAATCTCCGGACGACCAATAGGGTCAAGCTTTTTGTCGAGGACAATAGCTGGATAGGCATCACCCAAAGCAAGTTCAGCCATTTCTTCAAGAATAGTTTTGTCACCAACCTTCGATATCAAAACATTTTCAGGGATTTTCCCTTTTCGAAATCCATCGAGGCTGATGCTTTCATTGATATTTTTTAACGCTTGCGGTCGATATGCAGAAAAAACATCTACAGGAATCGATCCTGTGATTTCTATTTTTGATTTTGGTGAATTGACGATGGAAATGTCGCCATAGATTTTTTCTTGGGAATTTTTTTTCATTGTTTTTTAATTGTTCCTTTAAATACCGGGAGCTGTTAGGGTCGTATTTGCGTTGAGGTCATTTTGAATATCGGTAGGATCCGTGCTTGTGCTTGTGATTCTAATCAATATTTTTTCGGTGGTTGTTGATGTCTGTCCGACAGATCTTTTTTCGACGGTGTTTAGGTGCTGACCCCACACATATAAAGCTGCAACAATAAGGATAATAACCACGATGAGCGATCCGATAATTGGTCCTATTGTTGAGCTTTTTTCTTCCATTTATATACTATTCATTAATGCTTGTAGTGCGGCCCGAAGACTGTTTTTTGAGTCGTCGAGGTATGTAACTACTTTTACTGCGAAGGCGTGAGTGGTCGATGCTGAAACTTTTTCTGTACTCTGCATTTGGGCTAGTGTTGTTGATGCTAAATCAATTGATTTTTCAGCGTCACTTAAGTTTGAATAGATATCGCTTGTATCTTTTTGAAGACTGTCTTCTTCTTGGGTTCTTGTGCGGATGCGATCATCGATGTTTTCGAGGTTCAGTATTGATGTGGTCGCAAGGTCTGCGAATGATTTTTCGGGAGCCTCGAGGCTTTCGTTGCGGACATTTTGATTTTTCGCTACATTTTCCTTTACGTTTTCTCTGATCGTAGAAATGTTGGTTGCCGCAGAAGATGTTTTTGCTGTACCGACAAAAACGAATATGATGGCAGAAGTGAAAATCAGTGTTTTTAAAGAAGTTTTCATGGGTGTAGTATACATTATTTCACTTTCTTTTCCTTGTACATTTTCACGCCTAATGTAAAGGCTTTTTCGGCATCACTTTTACCCTTAAATCCAGTAACTTTGACAATTTTGTTTTGAAGATTTTTATATGTTAAGTAGAAATGTTCAATTTCTCGAAGTGTGTGGGAATTGACGTCTTTCAAATCAAGTACGTTGTTCCAACGTGGGTCATCTACTGGTACGGCAATAATTTTGTCATCGACATCTCCGCTATCTATCATGCCCATGATTGCAACTGGTCGAACGCGTGCGAGGATACCTGAAAGAAGAGGGTATGTTGTCAGTACAATAACATCGAGAGGATCACCATCGTGCCATAGTGTTTGAGGAACAAATCCATAATCGAAAGGCATGTCTTGCGATGTGTGGTTTACACGATCAAGCGCAATAAGCCCTGTCGCTTTGTCTATTTCATATTTATTTTTTGAACCTTTTGGAATTTCAATAATAGTATTGATTGATTCTGGGGTTCCTGGGTCAATGTCGTGTAACATATTCATGATATTGATTGTTAATTTGGTAATTAATCCTTTTTCTCGGGCGCTACAGAGGAGGTCCCTGAAGACTGAATATCTATCTTCCATCCAGTAAGCTTTGCGGCAAGGCGCACATTTTGGCCACCTTTACCGATGGCGAGTGATTGCTGGTCATCAGCTACTGTCACCACAGCACGGTTGTCTTCTTTTCTTGTCTCAATGCTGATAACTTTTGCAGGAGACAATGCTTCCTCTATGAATTTTGCTGAGTCTTCATTCCATTCAATAATGTCGATTTTTTCTCCACCAAGCTCGCTCATGACGGTGGAAACTCGGACACCTCGCTGTCCAACAAGTGAGCCTATTGGGTCGATATGAGAGTCGGTAGATCTGACGGCGATTTTTGATCGTGAACCGGCTTCACGGGCGATTGCTTTAACCTCAACAGTTCCCTGGGCAATTTCCGGCGCCTCAACTTCAAAAAGCTTCTTCAAAAATTGAGGATGTGAACGAGAAAGCTTGAGCATGATACCTTTTGGTGATTCTTCGACAGCATAAAGGTATGAACGGATACGCTCGCCTTGTTTATAGCGCTCCCCTGGGATTTGTTCTTCGTAAGGGATAACGCCTACAGCACGGCCCATATCAATGAAAATAGCACCACGTTCGATTCGTTGTACTGTTCCTGAGACGATTTCTCCTTCTTTTTGACCGTATTCGTTCATTACGGATGTTTTTTCTGCTTCACGGATTTTCTGGATGATAACTTGTTTTGCAGTTTGAGCCGCGATTCGTCCGTAGCTCTCTTTTAGTTCGAGAGGAAAGACGATTTCATCGTCGACTTTTGCATCACGCTTGATTTTCTTTGCATCAGCAAGAAGGATATGATGCTCAGGGTTGAAGCGGACCTTGATATTGTCCTGATCGGTGTTGGCAATATCCTCTTCAAACTCCTCGCCTTCCATGATGACCTTTGATTCATCAACGACAATTTTCACCTGGAAAAATTCTACTTTTCCGGTGTTTATATCGAATTGGGCACGAACTATCTGTCCCTTTTTCCCGAATTCTTTCTTGTATGCAGTAGCAAGGGCAAGTTCAATCGCCTCAAACATCTTTTCTTTTGGAATACCGCGCTCTTCTTCGAGCTGCTCAAGTACTGAATGTATAACTTTAAGATCAAACATATATTTTCGCCATAAGGCGTTGTGTTACCTATTAAATTTTTGTAAAAAAAGCCCGCCGTCAAGCGAACCATTCATGAGATAATACTAGCGCCATTTTGGTCTTTTGTCAATTAGGAGTATACTTAATGCAATGTACATTGAACAAGGACAATTGAAGAAATTTATCCTTGATTCCGGCCTCGTTTCGGAAGCGGATATCCTTGCTGCAGAGGAAGAAGGGAAGAAAACAGGCAAAACCCTCGGTGATACGCTTGTTGCCCAAGGGAAAATCCGTGATGATAACCTCCGCCGAATGCAGGCGTACGTTCTCGGTATCCCATTTGTCGAACTAAAATCAAAAAAGATCCCTTTTGACGTCCTTTCCCTTATCCCGGAGCCTGTTGCACGTACTCATAATATTGTTGCTTACAAGAAAACTGAGGATTCTCTCGAGGTCGCGATGCTTGATGTGGAAAATCTCTCGGCTATCGACTTTATTAAAAAGAAGGTTCATTTAAAGATCCTTCCTCGACTTACTGACGAAGAATCCATAAAAAATGCCATTATTCAGTACCAAAAGAGCCTCAAAGCTGAGTTCGGCGACATTATTCAAAAGGAATCAGCCACACTTCAGACGATAGCAGATAAAAATAGCGAAACAGGCGAGCCAACTTCCGAAGAGGATTTGAAGAAAATCGCTGAGGATCTTCCTGTTGTGCGCATCGTTGACACACTTTTGAAGCATGCCATTCTCCAAAACGCATCCGATATTCATATTGAACCATTGGAAGATCAGGTTCTTGTTCGCTATCGCATCGACGGTATCCTTCATGATGCGATGGTGCTCCCAAAAAATTCAGAACCGCCTATTACCGCTCGTATAAAAGTGCTCTCAAACCTCAAACTTGATGAAAAGCGTTTACCGCAAGACGGCCGCTTTAAGATAGATATGAATGGCGAAAAAGTGTCTTTCCGTGTTTCTATTTTGCCCGTGTACTACGGTGAAAAAACAGTTATGCGACTTTTGCGAGAGAATGTTTCCGGGTTTACCCTCGAACATTCAGGTTTTCACGGTCTCGGCCTCGAAATCATTCATCACGCACTTACACAGACGACGGGTATGATTTTGACGACTGGTCCTACTGGCTCCGGAAAAACAACGACACTTTATACCGTACTTGATCTGCTCAATACTCCCGATGTAAATATTTCGACAATAGAAGATCCTGTTGAATATCAAATGAAACGCGTAAACCAAACACAGGTAAAGCCGGAGATTGGTTTTAGTTTCTCATCAGGACTCCGCACTCTCGTTCGACAAGACCCAGATATAATCATGGTGGGAGAAATTCGAGATAACGAAACAGCTTCTCTTGCAGTGAATGCTGCACTTACCGGACACCTTGTGTTGTCTACGCTTCACACAAACAGTGCTGCGGGTGCTATTCCTCGACTTCTCGATATGAAAATCGAACCATTTCTCCTTGTCTCGACAATCAACATTATCATTGCTCAGCGTCTTGTTCGTCGACTTTCAGACACTAAGCAAAAGCATATCTTAACAAAAGATGAGCTTGCTATACTCTCGAAGTCTGTTGACATGGAGCGTGTTCTCAAGGCTCTCAAGGAAGAAAAGATTATTGACCAAAAAGCCACATGGGAAACGATTCCATTTTATAAACCCATGCCAAGTTCCGATGAGGATGATGGCTACAAGGGCCGCGTAGTTATTGCCGAAGTATTAAAATCAAGCTTGGCAATACGTGAGCTTGTTATTAAAGGAGGTGCATCAAATGAAATAGAGACTCAAGCAAAGAAGGAGGGCATGCTTTCGATGATTGAAGATGGTATATTTAAATGTGTACAAGGACTTACTACGATCGAAGAGGTCCTCCGCGTCATATCAGAGTAATATTATTAGCATGCATTTTACATATAGAGCAAAAAAAAGCACCGGTGAGGTATACGACGGGTCTCTTGACGCGAAGGATCATTACGAGTTGTTTAAAATGATAAAAGAGACTGGTAATGAAATCATCTCGTATAAAGAGCACAAGAAAGGTGGTCTCAAAAGTCTCAATATAAACATCTCTTTTTTGAGCAGAATAAAAACGCAAGAGAAAATTACGTTTGCTCGGAACCTTGGTGCGATGGTTCAAGCGGGACTTTCAGCGTCGCGTGCACTCTCCGTAATGTCACGTCAGACAAAAAACAAGGAGCTAAAGAAAATAATTGAAAATGTAAATGACGATATAAGTAAGGGTAAGACTCTTGCGGAATCAATGTCACAGTTTCCAAAAGTTTTCTCACCACTTTTTGTCTCTATGGTAAAAGCTGGGGAGCAATCAGGAATGCTCTCAGAATCCCTTCGGATCGTCGCTCTTCAGATGGATAGTTCATTTGCATTGAATCGACGAATCCGCGGAGCGCTTATGTATCCAGGCGTTGTTCTCTCAGCGATGATCATGATTGCCATTCTTTTGCTCGAGTATATTGTGCCAACACTTACAAAAACTTTCTCTGATCTCCATGTCCAGTTACCCGGATCAACCCTCTTTATTGTATCTGTAAGCAATATAGTTAGATTTCATGGGTTTATCCTTTTCGGTTCACTTATCGCAGTTATTGTGGCGTTCGTGTACTGGTCGAAAACATCTCAAGGAAAGTGGGTTATTCACCTATCTATACTTAAACTTCCAGTAATCGGGAACATGGTTCGCGAAGTAAATTCGGCACGCACAGCAAGAACATTCTCGTCTCTTTTGAGTTCTGGTGTCGATATGGTCGAAGCAGTAAGAATTACCAGAGACGTACTTCAAAATGTTCATTACAAGAAAGTGCTTGAAAAAGCGGAAGAAACGATTAAAAAAGGTGACCCACTTTCAAAGGTATTTTCCGAGAATGAAAATCTATACCCAACATTTTTTACAGAAATGATGAGTGTGGGGGAAGAAACTGGAAAGATGGGGGAGATGCTTCTTGGTGTCGCTAAATTTTATGAGGATGATGTGGAGCAGGGAACAAAAGATATGTCCACAATTATTGAGCCGGTTATTATGGTGCTTATGGGTGCGGGCGTTGGATTTTTTGCCATCGCCATGATTTCGCCAATGTATTCTCTCGTCAATGTTATTTAATTGTCTAAAAACAAATACGACAACAAACCAGGCCTTCACCCTTATTGAGGCGTTGGTGGGTACTGCACTTTTTCTTATCATTGCAACTGCATCATATCAAGCGTACGCAACACTTTTTACGCTGTCGGCAAGCAATCAATATAAAATCTTGGCGCTTGAATTGGCAAACGAGCAGTTTGAGATAATACGAAATATGCCTTACAGCAATGTAGGTATTGTAAATGGTATTCCAAGCGGAGTCATACCGTATACACAGAGCATTACAAGGGGCGGAATTGTATTTACTGTTCAAACAACAATTCGAAACATAGATCAAAAACCTGATGGTACAGTTGCAAGTTCAACAGACTCATCTCCCGCTGACAATAAACTTATAAACCTTACAATAGGGTGTGCAGCATGCAAGAATTTTTCGTCGACAACTCTCACAACATGGGTAGCACCAAAAAATCTCGAGACGGCGTCGACAAATGGCTCACTATTTATTAAAGCTTTTGATGCCAACGGAAATCCCATACAGGGCGCAAATGTTCACGTCGTTAACAGTAAGGTTACTCCATCTATAGTCGTCGACGATACAACAAATAATAGCGGTATACTTCAAATAATAGATGCTCCTCCGGGAAGTTCGGCATACAATATTACCGTATCAAAAGCTGGGTATTCTACCGATAAGACATATCCTCCAGGCGGTTCAGGTAATCCAAATCCAACAAAGCCAGACAATACTGTTTTGGTACAGCAGGTCTCCCAAGCTTCCTTTGCTATTGATCTTTTGAGTACCCTTTCAGTCTCTACAGTAACAAGTCTTTGTGCACCGCTACCGAATATAGGTTTTACGATGGTCGGTTCAAAAACTATAGGTGCAGGGATTCCAAAATATTCAGCAACGACAACAACAGATTCTTCAGGTCAAAATAATCTTTCCAACATGGAATGGGATACATATACATTTGGTCTCAATAATTCATCATATGATCTCGCTGGGCTCAATATCTTGAATCCAGTGACATTGAATCCAAACAGTAGCCAGAGAGTGTTACTTGTTCTTGCACCAAAAAATCCAGACAGTTTACTTGTTACCGTAAAAGATAATGCTACGGGACTCCCCCTTACTGATTCAACAGTATTACTCACCAATGGATCCGGCTTCTCTGCTTCTAAGATGACAGGGCAGGGATTTATGACTCAGACTGATTGGTCCGGTGGGCTTGGGCAAGCAAATTTTACTGCAACAAACAAATATTGGAATGATGATAGTCATGTGGACACTTCTCATCCTACTGGTGACGTAAAAATTTTGAATAGTTCAGGATACGCCCCTTCGGCATGGCTTGAATCATCAACGTTTGATATAGGAACAACGAGTAATTTCCATACTATTTTATGGCTTCCTGCTACGCAACCTTTGGCTGCTGGGGCAAATAGTCTTGGTTTCCAGCTTGCATCAGCGACAACCTCAGTTCCGACAGCATGGAATTATTTTGGACCAGATGGAACCAGTGGAACATATTACACAAGTTCAAATTCACCTATCGGTACCATGCATGACGGTGACCGTTATTTACGATATAAAGCATTTTTAAATACCGCTTCGGCAACAAACACTCCTGATTTTTCCGATGTCTCTTTTTCTTTCACTACCGGGTGTACTCCTCCCGGGCAAGTTCTTTTTCAGGGTCTTGCTCCAGGTACGTACACACTTAGTGTAAATAAGGTTGGATACACGGCGTATTCTTCATCAATCAGTATCTCATCTTCATGGAAGGAACAAATCGTGACGCTGGGTCAGTAGTGCGTGGTATAATATATCCATGATGAAAGGATTCACGCTCGTTGAAACACTCGTCGTGTCGGCAATACTCTTGCTGGTCATGGTTGGAGTGACTCTTTTTCAAAGAGATGTATTCTATTTAAATTCAGTCCAGAACGCTTCATTTTCAACTATACAAGACGCGAGATCGATTTTGCGTACAATGACCCAAGAGCTTCGCTCCACCGCTCCTGGTGGTGATGGTTCGTATCCTGTGATTACCGCTTCGACCAGTACCCTTACGTTTTATTCTGACGTCAACAATGATGGAGTGTCAGATAGAATACGCTATTTTCTTGCCACAACAACATTAAGCAGGGGGGTAATTATCGCCACTGGATCACCGATAACGTACAACACCTCGAATGAAAAGATTGCTACCCTAGCAAGTAATGTAAGAAATAATGCTTCATCAACATCTGTGTTTGATTATTTTGATGGGACATACAACGGTACAAGCTCACCCCTAGCTCAGCCCGTCGCCGTATCAGCTGTTCGAAATGTTAAAATAACAATAATACTTGATCTGGACCCCAATCGCTCACCAACTCCAAGAACATACGTTACTGACGTAACATTACGTAATCTTAAAGATAATCTATGAGGTATACATACGCACAAAAAAAACAGGGGCTAATATTGGTCAATGTCCTTGTTTTTGCCGTAATTGCCATAATATTAACTACAGCATTGGTAAATTGGGGAGCGATTCTTTTAAAGAACACAACACAGCTCACAAACAGAGAGCAGGCATTTGATATTGCAGAAGCGGGTATTGATTATTACCGTTGGCGTTTAGCTCATAATCAAACTGATTATTATGATGGAAATGCGTCGACGACATCACCCGGACCTTACATACATTCATTTCAAGACAAGAGTGGTAGTGTTATCGGTCAATTTAGTTTAACAATAACCCCTCCCGCAACAGGAACAACGGTAGTAACAATTAAATCAAAGGGAACTGTAAATGCAGATGCAAGCGTCTCGCGAACAATTCAATCAAAACTCGCCATTCCTTCGTTTGCAAAATTTGCTGTGGTAGCAAACGATAATATGAGGTTCGGTAGCGGAACGGAGGTATTTGGCCCCATACAATCCAATTATGGTATTCGTTTTGATGGTTTGGCGCACAACATTATCACAAGCTCTTTGACGAGCTATATTGATCCCGATTTAAATGATGGTGTCCAACGATATGCCGTATATACAACAGGGGACCCAACTCCTCCAACCGCGGTTCCTGTTAGAAACGATATTTTTATGGCGGGGAGACAATTCCCAGTTCCTACTGTTGATTTTACTGGCATAACAACAAATCTTTCTCAAATAAAGACGGCAGCACAGGCAAGTAATAGTTATTATTCTTCATCGGGAGCACAGGGATATCATATTATTTTACATACGAATGATACATACGATCTCTATAAAGTCACATCCCTTCAAGGATTGTCCGGACAGTGTACGAGCGACGGATCCTTTCAGGCAGGATGGGGTTCTTGGAGTATACAAAATCAAACACTCATTGCGAGTGCTAAAGCGTTCCCCTCAAGTAATGTTATTTTTGTCGAGGATAATCTTTGGGTTGATGGATCAATAAGTTCAGCTCGTCTTACTATTGCCGCTGGAGCATTCCCTGCAAACCAGAGTACGTACAAAAGTATTACGGTGAACGGAAATCTTACATATACGAACTACAATGGTACGGACGTACTCGCTCTTATTGCCCAGGATGACATTAATGTCGGTTACAATAGTCTTGATACTGAACGCATAGACGCAGCGCTTATAGCGCAAAACGGCAGGGTTGGGCGTTATTATTATTCAAGTAGTTGCGGATCAAGCTACACCCGCACAGCAATTACGCTTTACGGAATGATTGGAAGCGCCCTTAGATATGGCTTTGCGTATACTGATGGTACTGGATATCAGACGAGGAGTATAGTATATGACGGCAATCTTCTCTATGGTCCACCACCTTCATTTCCTCCAGCGTCAAGCCAGTACTCCACTATTTCATGGGGCGAGGTCAGTCAATAAGTGCTATAATTGTCTATCATGTCATCACGAAATAATCGAAAGATAGTTATTGGTAATTGGAAAATGAATCCAGAGACAATAGAGCAAGCGAAGACTATTGTTGCAAAAACAAAAAAAGCCGCAGCAAAGCTTGAGCGGACCACTGTTGTGGTGTGTCCGCCGTTCCCTTTTATTTCTCTAGTCGCCAAGAAAAAAGAAATAAAAACAGGAGCACAGAATGTCTATTTTGAAGACGGGGGTGCTTTTACCGGTGAAGTCAGCGCAATTATTCTTAAAAATAGCGGCGTCAGTCATGTTATTATCGGACACTCGGAACGTCGAAATATTATGGGAGAGAGTGATGATTTAATTGCAAAGAAAGCCGTTGCAGTGGCCCGTGTTGGGATGACAACAGTTCTTTGTGTTGGCGAGAAAATAAGGGATGAACAGGGGGCGTATCTTGATTTTCTTAAAAACCAGATTAAAAACTCTCTTGCAGGTTATCCAAAAAAATCCCTCAACAATCTCATTGTTGCGTATGAGCCTATATGGGCAATCGGAGCAAAGGAAGCAATGACACCATCGCTTGTTCATGAGATGACAATTTTTATAAAGAAAGTTCTCTCCGATATGTATGGACAGGAAGAGGTTTCTGCGGTGGCAGTTCTTTATGGCGGTTCTGTTAATTTTCGTAATGCTGCAGATATCGTCAAACTTGGCGAAGTCGACGGACTTCTTGTTGGGAGAGAGAGTATAAATATGGCAGGTTTCCCCGATTTACTCAAAGTCGTTGATTCCATCAAATAATCTTTCATGAAAACAATCAAAGATATCGAGGTGTTGAAGGGAGTGAAGGTTCTTGTGAGGGTTGACTACAATGTTCCGGTCGCAAACGGTGTTGTTGTTGACGATTTCCGTATTCGTAAAAGCCTCCAGACTATCTCTTTTCTTAAAGAAAAAGGTGCTCGTATTATTCTCATAAGTCATATCGAAAGTGGGGAAAAGACGTCATCTGGTGAACCGTCGCTTCAGCCAGTTGCTGATCAGCTTAAAAAACTCGGTGTTACCTGTACGTTTGTCGACAATTATCGTAATGCAAATATTGTTGTTGAGACTCTTGTCGATGGTGATATTGTTCTCCTGGAGAATCTTAGGGTAAATCCAGGCGAAAAGAAAAACGACCCCGCTTTTGCAAAAGCTCTGGCATCGCTTGCTGATATATATATAAACGAAGCATTTCCTGTATCTCACAGGGCACACGCTTCTGTCGTAGGGGTGCCTGGATTTCTTCCGAGTTATGCTGGGTTTGTTTTTGCCGATGAGGTCGCTCACCTAAGCGCTGCTTTTACACCAAAACACCCATTTATTTTCATTCTTGGTGGTGCAAAATTTGAGACAAAATTACCACTGATTGAAAAATTCATGAAAAATGCGGATAAAGTTTTTGTTGGTGGTGCGCTCGCGAATAATTTTTTTAAGGAAAAAGGCTTAAATGTAGGTACTTCGCTTATTTCACCCGAGGATTTCAATCTAAAGCGCTATTTTAATGATCCAAAACTTTTACTTCCGATCGATGTTGTTGTTTCAGATGGTACTGATGTTCCTAAAATAAAAAGAATAGTGGAGGTTAGCGATGGAGATACCATAATGGATGCTGGCCCAAAGACCACCGCTCTTTTGCAAGGTCTTCTTTCTGAAAAACCAGCACAGGTCCTTTGGAACGGCCCTCTTGGTGCATATGAAAAAGGTTTTAAACAACCCACGATTGATTTGGCGAAAGCTATTGCGGAAAGTTCAGCTCATGACGGAGTAAACACCATTGTTGGCGGTGCTGACACGCTCGCTACGATTTCTGACATAAAAGAAGTCACAGGAAAAACCATCGAAAGTGATTTCAGCTTTGTATCAACAGGTGGGGGAGCTATGCTTGATTTTCTTGCAAACGAAACATTGCCAGGAATCGAGGCACTCAATTCATCGAAGCAATAATCTTCTTCGCATTTTCGGCAAAATCCTTTTTATCACCCTTCACATTCCAATCAGGATATATCCAAATATGTGCGTGGGGTACTTCTTCGCCAACTATTTTACTTAGGACAAAGTCGGTCTCGAACGCTTTTTTCTGAGCGAGGGCCACTTTTTTTGCTACCTCGAAATATTCACCGGCATTTGGCACGTCCCAAACCCATCGGTAGTGTTCTTTTGGGATAATGAGGGTGTGGCCAGCGGAAATCGGATCAATGCTTAAAAAGGCAAGGTATTTTGAATCCTCATATACAATGTTTGCCGGGATTTCTTTTGACGCTATTTTGCAAAATATACAGGGTGTGTTCATGCCTTCAATTGTATCATTTTTATCTTTGATGTATAAAAATAAAAGCCCTCTTTAGCAAGAGGGCTTGGTTTCCGAGACCTTTTGTTAAGA
>OCZT010000024.1_pt1 | contig 120880 bp, 128 predicted proteins | sample 1539031 | NCBI WGS metagenome assembly OCZT01 (sample SAMEA3539308, study PRJEB22396) | soil metagenome | biome: tundra; feature: field; material: soil | place: USA | collected 2010-05 | depth 0.15 m
GCATCATCGCGATGTCGGCGACCTCGGGCGTGCCCGCCGTGTCGGCTGCCACGTCGGCCGCCGGCCCGACCATGAACTCGTGGCTCCTCATCCCCATCGTCGTGACTTCGAAGCTCATCGTCTCGCCCTGCTTCACGGTCACGACGTCGGGGTAGAAGCGGAGTGCGTCGCTGGCGGTGATGCGCACAACGCGGGGCGCAGAAGTCGTCCCCGCGACGAAGCCGGGTGAGCCCGGATCGGGGCCTGAGCCGACGTTGGCCGCGCCGAAACCCATCATCCCGCCCGGGCCAAAGCCCGACGGGGCAGCTTGGCCGGGCAGCGAGCCGGGTCCGGAGCTGAACGCGGCACCGAGCGCCATGAGGATTATGCCCCCGGCTGCGAGACCGGCCCCGAGAACGGCGAGTCGACGGTCGTGCACGTTCAGTACCCCAGGGACTTCTTCGCCTGGTCGAACTCCTGCTGAGTGATCTCCCCGCGGGCGTACCGCTCACGCAGGATGTCGAGCGGCTTCGGTCGCTCCGGCTCCCGGCTCGCGCCGCCGCGGCTCATGGCGCTGATCGCCCAGACGATCAGGACCACCACGCCGATCATCACCAGCAGGCCACCGATCATCCAGATCCACCCGAAGGCGCCGCCGTCAGCGCCGTATCCCATCATGGTCGTTCCTCCATCACGAACCCCCGAAAGTCAGTCCAGGCGAGCCGGCGCCAGCCGAATGCTAGTCGCGTCAAGACTATGGCCGCGTCGAGCTGCAGGTCGGGTGAGGCGCCTCTCGCCCTCACAGGGTCACCCGGAATCCTGCCAGCCGGCCGACGACGATCAGGCCGGCGCTGGCGAGGCGGCGCTCCAGCGAGTTGCCGAGCCAGGAGCGTTCGAAGAGCACCTTCCCGCCATGCCAGAGTCGCCCCGCCTGTCGCAGGTCCAGGCTTGGATCGGGCTCCGCGAAGAAATTGCCGACCGCGAAGGCCGCGCGCCCCGCGCCCGTCTCCACCCAGCAGAAGCCCATGCCGTCGAACCCGGCGGTCGCCGGAAGGCCGGCGAAGGTCGCGGCGATCTCCCGAGCGACGACGAGCGCCTGGGCATGCGCGAAGACGCCTGCCCGGGGGAGTGCCTTTCCGTTGGCCAGGGTGATCGTCGTCACATCACCCACCTAGATTGTCGCGCTAGTCAACGATAGCCGGCCGGAAACGAGGACTACTAGGGCTCGCGTCGTATTCGGATTCCATTTTGCCGCCCTACAGCCACACCCAAATGAGATTACGCCGTGTATGTAAGGCCAATTACGCCGGTCCATGGGCGTGGCAGTTTCCTAGGACTGGGCTTGGTCAAGCCCGTCGGCCCACATGGCCTCTCGCGGTTGTCTCACCAGGGGTCATCCTCAGACTGGATTCAACCGCGTCACACAGCTACAGCAGTTCTGCCCATGACCGCTTCCCGCACACGATCGCCGAGGGTCTCGTCGACTTGGGTCCAGTATTCGAAGACGCGGCTGAGGACGGGCTCCGCAACGCCCTGCTTCACGTGTCCGGCGATGTTCGAGACGAGCCGGTTGCGGGCGGCATCGTCGAGCACGTTGCGGACCAACGTCCCAGCTTGGCCAAAGTCGTCGTCGTCGCGGTGCAACACGTTGGCCGCGCGAACGATATCCCCGGAGACCTGCCACGACGGATCCTGTCCGAAGACGTCTGGCGCAGCGGCCGGTCCTCCGAAGGAGTTTGGCGCGTAGACCGGGTCACCCGGGTTGCGGTACCTCATTGCGCCGTCTTTGTTGTAGGAGTGGACCTGGGCGTGCTTCGGATAGTTGACCGGCAACTGCTGGGCGTTGGTGCCAATCCGATGCAGATGAGCGTCGTGGTAGCTGAAGAGCCGGCCCAGCAGCATCCGGTCGGGCGACGGCCCGATGCCTGGTATGAAGTTGCTCGGCTCAAACGCTGCCTGCTCGATCTCCGCGAAGTAATCCTCGGGATTGCGGTCGAGGACATAGCGCCCGACCTTGATCAACGGATATTCGCCGCGCGGCCAGACCTTGGTGAGGTCGAATGGGTTGAAGCGGTAGTCGGTGGCGGCCTCGAACGGCATGACCTGCACATAGAGCGTCCACGAGGGATAGTCGCGGCGCTTGATCGACTCGAAGAGATCCTGGATGTGTGCGTCCGGCTGCTCGCCTGCGATCGCTACCGCCTCGCTCTGCGTCAGGAACTCGATGCCCTGGTCGGTCTTGAAGTGGTACTTCACCCAGAACTTCTCGCCACTGCCGTTGATCCACATGTAGGTGTGTGAGGAGTACCCGTTCATGTGCCGCCATGTGCGCGGAATGCCGCGGTCACCCATCAGCAACGTCACCTGATGCGCCGACTCGGGCGACAGAGTCCAGAAGTCCCACTGCATATTGTTGTCGCGAAGGTGGTTGTCAGCGCGGCGCTTCTGTGAATGGATGAAGTCAGAGAACTTCGAGGGATCACGGATAAAAAAGACCGGCGTGTTGTTGCCGATCATGTCGTAATTGCCGTCCTCGGTGTAAAACTTGAGGGCAAAGCCGCGCGGGTCGCGGGCTGTGTCGGGGGAGCCGAGCTCGCCGGCCACCGTCGAGAAGCGTGCAATCGACTCGGTTCTCTTGCCCTTCTGGAAGAGCACCGACTTGGTGAACTGCGAGACGTCTTCAGTGGTCTCGAAGAAGCCATGGGCGCCCCCGCCTTTGGCGTGCACGACGCGCTCGGGGACCCGCTCTCGGTTGAACGCCTGCATCTTCTGGATGACGTAGCTGTCCTGGAGCAGGATTGGGCCGTCAGGGCCGACCGTGAGCGAGTACTCGTCGCTCGTGGCCGGCTGGCCGGAGTCGAAGGTCGTATTGGGCCGCTCGCTGTTCGTCATCCGCTTTCTCCTTTAATCGTCGGATACCGAGTTAAGGTCGGCACCGGTCTGTCCGGCGCACGAGGGGCATAACCCCCAGAAGGTCACCTCGGCCGGTGAGCAGGGCGCCTGCTCCACCCAGAGCCCCGGCCACCAGGACGGTGCGCCGTGACTGCGCCGTCGTAAATGCGTCAGTCGGTGATCCGTCCATTGTTCTGTAAACCTCCTGTCGATTGGTGCGATCCCGGCGCGTACCGGTCACCTCCAGTCTAGCGATGGCGCCGGCGGGCGACTAAGGCCAGAGGGCCTGTCTCGGGCAGGACTGCGGGCCTCGGATGCCAGCACCGTTGCACACCTCCTCTGTCCTGCCACGTGATCCGGCCTTCGTGGGCGGGGGCCGGAGGACCCCATTCAGGGGATGTCCAAAAGCTGCGTTATCCCGCCGAGCCGATCAAGGGCCGAAGGTCCCGGCGGAAGGGGCCCGTCGGCCGTGGCCGATGGCCTCAGGACGTGCGGCAATGGGCGGCGTGAGCCACGAACAGCACGATTGATGCAGTGCGGCAATCCCTGGATCTGGGCCGCGCTGGGCTCGCTGATGCTGGCATCCTGGGTACCGCACCTTGGGTTCGCCGTCTGGTCTGTGGTGGACCTGCGCCGCCCGAGCAGGAGCGCCGGTGACCGAGGACGTGGCGACGCCTGATCAATCGCGCGCGTCAGTAGAGGAGACGATGGAGGCTCCAGATGTGCGCGCGCCGAAACGAGGGAGGATGAGAACCGATGACACCTGGTCGGGCACAGCCGCCACTACCGGCCAGTACCTACGCAAAGCAGCCGGCGGCTGGCGCCACCGGCACCCCAGCCCAGGCCGTGGTCGCGCCCAATAGTGTCTCGCTGTGCGGTGACTCCTGGCCCGGCCCTCAGGCCATGAGCTTGGAGGCTGCAAGCGGCGCGCCTGACCTACGGACGTCGCGCCTCAGCGACAGTCGGACGCCAAATTACCCCGAGGTCCGAGCAAGAGCGTCAGGGCCTGTTCAAGCCTGGCGCTGAGTGAATCCGCCGGCCGGTAGTACACCCAACGACCCTCACGACGGGTCTGCGCCATCCCCGCTCGACGAAGTTGCGCGAGGTGGTGGGAAACGACGTTCTGCGGCTTCCCACCCACGCTCGCCTGGAGGTCGCAAACGCATCGCTCGCCTCTCCATATCGAAGCCATGAGTTCAAGCCGTGTGGGGTCGGCGAGCGCTCGGCACAGCATGAGCGCTGATGCCCGACCCAGCCCGCTCGATGCAGCGTCCGCCCCCAATACATCGGGCAACGTCGCTTCAATCATCATTGATATATTATCGGAACAGTCGAGGAGGAAGTTCGATGAGGGCGATCCGGGCAGGTGAGCAACCCGCGGCGAGGGGAGCCCGGACCGTAGTCGGACAGCTATCGGCCATCGACCGTTTCCTGCCCGCGTGGATCCTGCTCGCGATGGCCGCGGGCCTGGCGCTGGGGCGGACCTGGCCCGGCCTGGGGACTGCGATCGGGCGGTGGCAGGTCCGGGAGGTTTCGGTACCGATCGCGATCGGCTTGCTGCTGATGATGTATCCGATCCTCGCGCGGGTCCGGTACGAGCGCGCCGCGCAGGCGGCACAAGACTGGCGGATGCTTGGGACGTCGCTCGTTATGAACTGGGTCGTGGGACCGGCCTTCATGTTCGCTCTTGCCTGGATGCTGCTCCCAGACCAGCCGGCACTCCGGACCGGCGTCATCCTGGTCGGCCTTGCCCGGTGCATCGCCATGGTGCTGGTGTGGAATCAGCTGGCGTCCGGGGACGCCGAGTATGCCGCAGTGTTGGTGGCGTTTAACGCCCTCTTCCAGATCGTCGGTTATGCCGGGCTCGCCGTCTTCTACCTGAATGTGCTGCCCGGGTGGCTCGGCCTGCAGGGCCAGTCGATCGCCATAAACGCCGGTACCGTGGCGGCCAGCGTCGGGATCTTCCTCGGCGTCCCCCTCGTCGCCGGTCTGGTGACACAGTTCGTACTCGTGCGTCGGAAGGGCCGGGTCTGGTACGAGGCGAACTTCGTCCGCCGGACGAGCCGCCTGACCCTGGTCGGGCTGCTGTTTACGATCGTGGTCATGTTCGCGCTCCAGGGTCACGCCATCACGAGCATGCCGCTGACCGTGGCCCGGGTGATGCTGCCGCTGCTCGGGTACTTCATCGGCATGTTCGTCGTCGCCTTTTTCGGAGCCTGGGCTTTGAAGTTCTCTTACGAGAAAGCGACCACACTCGGCTTCACTGCCGCAAGCAATGACTTCGAGCTGGCAATCGCCGTCGCTGTGACCGTATTCGGCGTCCAATCCGGCCAGGCGCTCGGGGCGGTGGTGGGTCCCCTTGTCGAAGTTCCCGTCCTCTTAGCCCTTGTCTATGTCGCCCTCTGGGCGCGGTACCGGCTGTTTCCGCACCCCGCGGGCCGACAGGAGGAAGCCGCTTGAGCCTGATACTCGGTTGCGCGATTCACGCTGCCAAAGAGATAGAGACCCGCCTGTCGGCCGGATCGCGCATCGACCTCAAGAGTTGGCTTGGTACCTCCGAGACGCCCCTACAGACTCTTCGAGGTTAGTGATTTCGAAGGACTTGCCTTTCTCTGGCCTGATGCCCTTCAGTGGGCATCTTGTGGTCACAAGTCCAGGACATCCCGCCCTGATTGACCCCCTGCAGCTCGGCAAGATGGGTCATACAAAGGGCCACACCACAGTGGTGACAGATGGCGACCGCCGTTTCCTTGCTGCCCGCCCTTGCACACACGTAACAATCCACGATTTCTCCCTCGTCCAGCCCGCGCCCCAGACTCCAGGGCCCGCTCGGCTGGGGACGATGGCCTTACTTCGAGCAATGTTCTCATACTACCCTTGCCGTCTCGCGGAGGGAGACGTGGGCCGGCGAAGAAGAGCGAAGCACCTAAAGGCGCGGCTGAGAATGGGCCCTTTTTGGGAGTGACTTTGCTCACTGAAGCCCAGTGCAACTGCCGGTGCGCCACAGGGTTGCGGAGCCGCGCCACCGCGCCTCGTCCAGGCGATGGTTGTCAACCAGGGTGGCCGGCGCCCATCTACGCGTGTGCTGTTGGTGCGGTCGTCACTAGCTAGCGCCGGCCTAAGATTCGATCGATCCTTGCGGCCAGGACGAAGTCGTTCTCACTCAGGCCCTCGATCGCATGCGTCCAGAGGTCGACCCCGACCTCGCCCCATCGCACCGTGAGGTCAGGGTGGTGTCCGGCCTCCTCAGCGACCGGTGTGATCGCGTTGACGAAGTCGACGGCCTCAACGAAGTTCTTGAACCCGTACGACTTGCGCAGATGGCCCCGGTCATCGATCTTCCAGCCCTCGACCTGAGACAGCATCATTCCTATCTCAGGTTCGCCGAGGCGCGGGGTAGCACCAGTGCAGGGAAGACATCCGCGGTCCGCGAGACTCACCACGATCCGATCGTACCCGACCGGTCGATTACACCGGGACTAGGGACCAGCCGGTGTAGTTGCCCTTGGTGTCGCCCGGGGCCGAATCTCCTGAGAAGAAATATAGTGGGATGCCCTTGCAGGTCACCTGGAGGGTGCCATCATCCCGAGTGATGGTGGCGAGCGGTCCGGTCACGCCGGCACCAGCGACGGGCATGGCGCCCGAAGGGATCGTGAGGGCCGGCCACCTCGTGGCGCAGGCGCCGGTGCAGGCACTCTTGCCGCTACCAGCGACATCCTTCGCGAAGGCGTAAACCGTCATCCCGTTCGACGCCGCCACCAGGTCGGTGCCGCTGGTACCGAGCGCCTTGGCCAGCACCACTGGCGAGGCCGCCGCCGAGGGCGCTGACGAAGCCGCCGACTGGGATGATGGCGATGAGGCGGACTGGCTGCTGCCGCAGGCGCTCAGCGCCCCCGGAATCAACATGAGCGCTACGGGCATGAGCATGTGGTGGCGGGCCAAATCGAACCTCCAGTGGTTGCGGGACAGGCGATATTCCGAGATACGGCCTGGGGTTACGCTGCCGTGGGAGGCTCGTCTGAATGAAGGTCTAAAGCACTGCCTTTACGTTCAATCAGCGTATGCGAAAAACTAAGCGCGGCTCATTATAGATTTGGCTCAAAGTTGTAAAGTCAAGGCCGGATGGTTTTAGATAGATGGTTATGGCGATCTCTCCCAGGCCCAAGGGCGTGGACCACGGCATCGCATCCATCGCGCTCCTCGAGGATCCGGTCCGGCGCGCGTTGTACTTCCACGCGGCTGCGTCAATGAAGCCCCTGTCCCGCGATGAGGCCGCGAAGGCCATGGGCATCGGTCGCTCGCTGGCGGCGTTTCACCTGGACCGGCTGGTGGCGGAGGGTCTGCTGGAGGCCAGCTTCCAGCGGCTCTCGGGTCGAACCGGGCCCGGGGCTGGCCGACCGTCGAAGCTCTACCGCCGTTCTGCAGATCCGATCAGCGTGAGCCTGCCCCCACGGAACTACCAGCTACTGGCAGGTCTGCTTGCCGTAGCAATGGCCGGCAAGTCCAGGAAGGGGCCGCCGCCGGCCCTCAGTGGTGCTGCGCGCAGCTACGGCCAATCGCTCGGCCATGAAGCACGCATCGCTGCCGGCGGGAAGGCCACTCCCCGCAAACTGCTGCCGGCGCTATCGGTCGTTCTCGCCGAGAACGGCTTCGAACCCTTCATGGAACGTGATGCCGTACGCCTCCACAACTGTCCGTTTCACGACATCGCCCGGGACAACACCGACCTGGTCTGCGGAATGAACCTGGCGATGATGGAGGGCATCGCCGAGGTCCTCGCGCCGGGGTGGCTCACGGCCGAACTGGAGCCGGCACCCGGGCGGTGCTGCGTGGCATTCCATGTGTCCGACAACAATCGGGGTAAGAGCTCCAAAGGAATGGTGATCGCGTGATCGCTGCGCTCGTGGATCGACTGATCAGGAGCCAGGGCTGGCTCGACGGGTTCGGGGATGTTGTACAGAGGATCGTTGGGGGAATCTACAAGGTCCTCGGCGAGCCAGGGAGGCTGCTCAAGAGCTTCCTTCACGGAACCTGGCTCGGGCACGCGCTGCATCCCGTCATCACCGACATTCCCGTGGGTGCCTGGACCCTGGCGCTCGTTGCCGACATCCTCGCGCTGACCGGGCACCTCAGCCAGCAGGTTGGCGATTTCTGCGTCTTCATTGGGGTGCTCGGTGCAATTGGCGCTGCCGTCACCGGCTATACGGATTTCCATGAGACCTTTGGCCACGAGCGCCGGGTGGGTGCTCTCCATGGGCTCCTCAACACCGTGGTCCTCGTGCTGTACGTTGTTTCCGGGGTGCTTCGCCTGCAGGGCGGATCGGGGAACCACGGCACCGCCTTCGCCCTCTCGGTGGTCGGGTACGTCCTGCTGATAAGCAGCGCCTACCTCGGCGGCCATCTGGTCTTTGCGATGGGCAGCATGGTCAACCGCAGCGCGTTCCTGGACGGTCCCGCTGACGAGTACGTAGCAGTCGGTAAGCCTGACGACTTCCTGGAAGGCCAGATGCGGAAGGTCTTGGCAGGTGGACTCGACATCCTGATGGTCCGGTACCAGGGGAAGCTCGTGGCCATCTCCAACGTCTGCGCCCACGCCGGGGGACCACTCGACGAGGGCGAGCTCAACGGAGGTGTAGTGACATGCCCGTGGCACGGGTCGCGCTTCCACGTGGACTCTGGCCGGGTGATCGAGGGACCCTCCACGTTCGACCAGCCTGCGCTGAGGGTCCGCGAGACGGATGGCCAGGTCCAGGTCAAGCTCGCACAGCCGCTTCACTGATGAGCGCAACGCCTGAGATGGGAAGGGGATCGATGAACGCTGAACTTGAGCTGCTCGATGACGACGACGCGCTGGACGGAGCGCAAATGGTGCCCATGCCGGTGTCGGGAGCCGGTGCAGTGGACCTGCTTCGAGCCGAGCGAGCTGTCGAGGAACTGCTTGACGCGCTCGGGTACAGCGTCCGTAGCGAGAGCCTCGCGGCGACGCCGCGGCGAGTCGCAAAAAGCCTGGCGGAGTTGCTCACCGCCCGCCCGTACGCCTTTACGACGTTCCCGAATGAGGAGGACTACGACGAGATGGTGGTGGTGCGGGACATCCCGTTCCACTCCCTCTGCGAGCATCACCTGCTGCCCTTTTTTGGGGTTGCCCACGTTGGCTACATACCCGTCGAGCGAATCGTTGGGCTGTCCAAGCTCGCCCGCGTGGTCGAGGCGACCGGCCGAAGGCTCCAGGTCCAGGAGCGCATGACGACCCAGATAGCGACCTACCTGAATGAGGCTCTGGTGCCGGGGGGCGTCGCCGTGGTGCTCGAGGCGGAACACCTCTGCATGACCATCCGAGGCGTGGCCAAACCCGGCGCGCGGACCGTCACTTCGACACTGCTTGGCGCTTTCCGGGACAACGCCCAGACCCGCCAGGAGTTCCTGTCAGTGTGCGGTATCAGCGGTCGCCCGGCATGAACGGCTCCGCCGATCTGACCGTCACCCGTCGGGAGACCTTCAGCTCCGCCCACCAGCTGTGCGACCCCCTCCTGACAGCAGAGGAGAACGCGCAGATCTTCGGCAAGTGTGCGTCGCTTCACGGGCACAACTACATCGTCGAGGTGGCCGTTTCCGGACCCATCGACCCCAACACCGGGTACATCGTTGACCTGAAGGTACTCGCCGAGGTCATTCGTCGCGAGATCCTCGACCACGTGGACCACCGCAACCTGAACACCGACGTCGAATGGTTGAGGGGCCAGCAACCCACGGCGGAGGTCCTTGCGGCGGCCTTCTTCGAGCGGCTGCGACCTCACCTTCCGGACGTGCGCCTGCGTATGGTGCGGGTCTGGGAGACGGAGAAGAACTCAGCCGAATGTCGAAGTGGGTGAACGTGGGAGATCCGGTCCATTGCGGACCCGGTACTCCCCGGCTGATGCCGCCATCCTTACCGCCCGGGAGAGATCTCTTTTCGGACCCCTTGACTCCGACAGTTTCGGGGTAACCGACCGGCTAGCCTGGGAGCTGCTGTATCGGCTGGAGCCCGAGTTGTATGCGCAATTCGCGGGTGCGGAGCGGCTTCATCCCGCAATCCTGGGGTGGCTTCCGGAGCGCGTCGATAGAGCGGTTGAGGTCGCAGCCGGCAGTGGACGGCTCACCGTTCCGCTGGCCGCCCGATGCCGCGAATTGCTCGCGATCGAACCCGCCGCGCAACTGCGTCAAACGCTAGCTTCAAGGCTCGCCGGTCGCCGGCTGACGAATGTGCGGGTGGCCGAGGGCTTTCTCGACGACCTGCCCATCCCGGATTCGTGGGCGGACCTGGTCATCTGTTGTTCGGCCCTAACCCCGGAGCCTTGCCATGGTGGGGATTCCGGCCTAGAGGAGATGGAGCGGGTGTGCCGGCCGGGCGGGCTGGTCGTGGTGGTCTGGCCGACGAATCCCCAATGGCTCCACGGCCGGGGCTACGTCTACGAGTCCTTCCCCGGCGAGATGTCTCTGAAGTTCGAGTCTCACGCGGCAGCCGTGGAACTCTGCTCAATCTTCTATCCCCACGCGGTTACCGGTGTGAGCCGGTTGGCGGGCGCCTCGGTCCCATATGAAATGGTGGGGGTCAACCCGCCGAGGGACCTGGCGTGGAAGCGACTCTCTGCCGCATGACGTTGCGCATCGCGTTGGTCGCGCCGCTGGTCACCCAGATCCGCGAGCCGCAGCTCGGGGGCTCACAGGCTCTCCTCGCGGACATCGCCGGCGGTCTCGCCAGGCGGGGCCACCTCGTCAAAGTCTTTGCTGCGAGTGGCTCGGAGATCCCCGGGGTCAGGGTCGTTGACACCGGAGTTTCCGCGGACCTCCTCGCCGCGTCGTTCTACCGGCACGGCACCCAGCCAGCGTCCGATGGCCCTGTGGCCGCGGCCTTCAAGCGGGTCTTCCGGTTGGTCGCGGCGGAGCGATTTGACATCGTACACAACCACGCGTTCGATGGACCCGCCATCGAAGCGGCGAGCGCACTCGGTTCACAGGTGGTCCACACCCTCCATCTGCCGCCGCATCAGCCCGTCGTCGAGGCCGTTCGGCGGGCCCAGGCCGGTCCGCGGCCGCCGACGGTTGTCGGCGTCTCTCGGCAACAGGGCCTGGCATGGCGGGCTCACGTGCGGATCGATGGGATGCTGCGTAACGGTGTCCCCGTGACTGCGATTCCGTTCATCCCGGAGCCAGGGCGCCGACTCCTGTTTGCAGGACGCTTCAGCCCCGAGAAAGGAGCCCGGACCGCAATCGAAATCGCCATCGCAGGCGGCCACAACATCGACGTCGTGGGGTCGCCATATGACGTCGAATATTCCGCCGCGCTCGAACGGGACTTCGCCGACAACCCGAGGGTCCGGTTTCACCCGCCGCTGCAGCGAGCCACCCTCTGGCGCGTCATGGGTGAAGCTAGAGCAGTGCTATGTCCGGTTGATTGGGAGGAGCCCTTCGGCCTGGTTGCAGCGGAGGCCCAGGCGGCAGGGACGCCGGTCGTGGCCTTCCGACGGGGGGCGCTGCCTGAGGTGGTCTCGGATTCCCTGACCGGGTTCCTGGTCGCGGATGCCCCCGCGGCGGTGCAGGCCCTCAAGCGCATAGATGAGATCGGCCGATCCTCCTGTCGGCGGCACGCGCAGGACAATCTCGATCTCGAGCGGTGCCTCGACGCGCATGAGACGCTCTATCGGCGCCTGTACCCCGTGCCGGGCGCGGAACGGGCGGTGACTCGATGACCGGCTCGACCACGGGGCGGTGGCTCGATGGACGAACCGCGGTCGTCACCGGAGCGAGCAGGGGTATCGGCCGGGCTACGGCGGAGGCTCTGGCTCGGGCCGGCGCGCAGGTGGTAGTTGCGGCACGAGATCCCGTCGCCCTGGGCGCGACTGAGGCGGCTATCAAGGATGCTGGAGGACAAACGCTCGCCGTACCCACGGACGTGGCTGAAAGGGACGGGGTGCGCGCGCTCTTTGATGCGGCCCGTCACATGGGCGATGTCAGCGTTCTGGTCTGCGCCGCGGCGGTCCTGATCAAGGGCCCGTTCGCCGACGTGGAGCTGGCTACCTGGCAGCGCACCCTCGCGGTCAACCTCACCGGGACCTTCCTGTGCTGCCAGCACGCGTTTGCGTCGATGGCCCGCAGCGGCGGAGGGAGGATCGTCAACATCGCCTCCCTGTCCGGCGTGTATGGGACCGAGAAGTTTCCAGGGCTCAGCGCCTACAACGTTTCGAAATACGGGGTAGTCGGGCTGACGGAGGCAATCGCGGTGGAGGGTCGGGAGCATGGCATCAGCGCGGTGTGCCTCAGCCCGGGGGCGGTCGACACGGAGATGCTTCGCAGCGCTAACCCCGACCTGCGTGCGCGCCTCAAGCCCGCTGACCTGGGTGGGCTCATAGTCGACTTGCTGCAGTCAGACCTGCCTGCGCTGAGCGGCGCCAACATCCCCCTGTTCTCCAACGCGTAGTCTCCGCGGGGGCCTCCCGATCATCGCTCGGCTTTTTCAGGTTCACTCGACTACGAGGTCGTCTTAGAAGGCGCCTCAGGCCGCCGCGGCGAAGAATCCGCGGCGATCGCCCTCCAGCGCGCGATAAATCCTGGCGGCGGTATGGAGCCGAACCGGGTTGCCGTGAAGGACGGTGTACACCGTCTTATCGCCGACGTCGGCGGCGGCGGCCAGGGCGGCGACGTCGACGTCGCGTTCGACCATAAGCTCGCGGAGCCGGGACGGGTCGATATTGTCGACAAGGGTCGCGGCGCCCACTAGACTCGGAGCATGTCAACGCGAAGGAACGGCATGTCGGGCACCCTACGCCTGCCAGCGGCCGGAATTAAGACACCAGCGCGATTGACCACAATCCTAGTTGATAGGTGCGCTAGCGGGGCCACTTTTCCACGGAGCCTTATCTAGTTGATAAGGGGTCACCGGCCCCAATTCGTATTCAAAAGGCGGCCCCTTTACTGGGGGACTGGGGGACTGGGGGTCGCAGGTTCAAATCCTGTCTCGCCGACCAACCACTCGAGCCAGAGCGACATGGAGAGTGAATGAAAGTCTGGACCCTAACCAAGAACGGCCCCACGGTGGAGGTGACCGACACCGGTTGGATCAGCGGCACTGATGTTGACCTGCTCGAGGAGGTCAGGATCCTCTTCGAGGCACCGCTGGACGAGTCAGGCGCCTTCCCGCTGCCGGGCATGCGTGGCTACCCCGAGAAGCGCATCGCCCAGCTGGAGTCCGACGGCTTCAAAGTCCTCGAGACCCACGAGGTCTGAGGTGGGCACCGCGGCGACGGTGCACCACTGATGTCTTGAGCTTCAACCAGGACCTCCAGGCCATCATCGCCGGTCGCGGCTCCCACCTCTGCGTCGGCCTTGACCCCGACCTCGCCGCCCTTCCCGCGGAATTCGAGCCCGAGCCCGACGAGGTCCTGCGCTTTGTCACCGGCATCGTCGAGGCGACGGTCGAGTTCGCCGCCGCCTACAAGCCCAACTCAGCCTTCTATGAGGTCATGGGCCCGGCGGGGATGGAGGTGTTGCAGGCCGTGATCGCCTCGATTCCCAGCGAGATCCCCGTGATCCTGGATGCCAAGCGCGGCGACATCGGCAACACCGCCGAGCGATACGCCACCACCTGCTTCGATGTGCTGGGCGCGGGTGCGGCTACGGTCAGCCCGTACCTCGGCGGCGACAGCCTGGAGCCGTTCACTCGGCGCGCCGACAAGGGTGTGTTCGTCCTTTGCCGCACCTCCAACCCGGGCTCCGGCGAGCTGCAGGAGCGTCGCGCCGGCGACCGCCCGCTCTTCCTTGACGTCGCCGCCCGCTGCCGGGACTGGAACGTCAACGGCAACGTCGGCCTGGTCGCCGGCGCCACCTACCCCGCCGACCTGGCTGCGATCCGGGCTGAATGCCCTGGCATGCCGATCCTGGTCCCCGGAGTCGGTGCCCAGCAGGGCGACCTCGCGGGCGCGGTCGCCGCGGCCGCGGGGGAGGGGAGAGACCAACCCTTCCTGGTGGCTGCCTCGCGCTCGCTCATGTCGGCGAGCAACGGCCCCGACCATCAGCACGCCGCCGCCGAAGCGGCCCGCCAGCTGCGGGACCAGATCCAGCAATTGCTTAAGACTTAAAAGGGGACGGAGTCATCGCCGCCAGATTTTGAGCGCGTCATGCGGGGCGGCGAACAGAGGTCTCCGTAGAATGCACTGATGCAACACGCCGCGGTGGCTCTTGAAGGCCATATCATCGATAGCCTGGCGCTGCCCAAGGTCTGGGACACGATCATGGACATGGGCGGGAACTTCGAAGTCGAGGAGTTCCGCGTCGGCAAGCACAAGGACGAAAAGTCCTATATGCGGCTCTCGGTGCAGGCTGCCAGTGAGGATCTCCTCGGCGAGATCCTCACCGCGATCCAGCAGTACGGCGCGGCGCCGCTCGACCACGTTAGTGCGGAGCTCCAGCCGGTCACCCAGGACGGCGTCTTCCCCCAGGCCTTCTACTCCACCAGCAACCAGCCGACCTCGGTGCGAGTCGGCGAGAAATGGCTTGAGGTCGAGAACATCGAGATGGACTGCGGCATCGCCGTCGATGGTGCTCGAGCCTTCTGCATGCCGGTTGATGAGGCCCGCGTCGGCCAGCAAGTCGTCACCGGCTACCAGGGCATCCGGGTGCAGCCCCTGGAGCGCTCGCGCGACCGCGAGATCTTCGGTTTCATGCAGTCACAGGTCTCGGCCGAGAAGCCCAAGAAGCTGCTCATCCGCGAGATCGCGGCGGACATGCGCCAGCTCCGCGCCGACGGCGGCGCGATCCTGTTCGTGGGCGGACCGGCTGTCATCCATACCGGGGCGGGGCGATACCTCTCCGCGCTCATCCGCGGTGGCTATGTGCAGGTCCTCTTCGCCGGTAATGCCCTGGCCGCCCACGACATCGAGTCGGCGCTGTATGGCACGTCACTGGGGATCAGCCTCGACTCCGGGCTGGGCATGGAGCACGGCCACGAGCACCACATCCGCGCCATCAACGAGATTCGCCGCGCCGGTTCGATCGCGGCCGCGGTGGACAGCGGCGTCCTCAAGGAGGGCGTGATGTTCGAGGCGACCAGAGCGGGGGTGAACGTGGTCCTGGCGGGCTCAATCCGCGACGACGGCCCGCTGCCCGACGTCATCACCGACGTCATCGTGGCGCAGAAGCGGATGCGCCAGGTCATCCGCGAAAACGATATCGGGCTGGCGCTGATGGTGGGCACCATGCTTCACAGCATCGCCACCGGCAACCTGCTCCCGGCCACGGTGCGAACGGTGTGCGTGGACATGGAGCCATCGGTGGTCACCAAGCTGGCGGATCGTGGTTCCTTCCAGACCGTGGGCATCGTCACCGACGTCGAGTCGTTCCTGCGCGAGCTGGCGCTCGACCTCGAGGTGACGTGACTCCCAGCGGGGCGCCGCTGCTGCTGAGCCACCCCGCCTGCGAGTTCCACCAGGCGCCGGAGCACCCCGAACGACCGGAGCGCCTGGCCGCCATCTCCGAAGCGCTGGCCGCCGAGCCCCAGCTCTGCGATCTGCCAAATCGGCAACCAGAGCCTGCCAGCCAGGACCGCCTTGAGGCATTGCACGATCCCGCCTACGTCGAGAGCATCTTTCGTGCCGGGGCGCTCGCCGACGAACGCGGCCTGGGCAGCTGGCTCGACCCCGACACCTGGCTGGGTCCGGCCTCCCTTGACGCCGCGCTTGCGTCAGCGGGTGGCGCGGCGTCGGCGGTCCAGGCAGTTCTTGCCGGCGAGCGCTACTCCGCGTTCAGTCTCACGCGCCCACCCGGGCACCACGCGACCAAGAAGCGCGCGATGGGCTTCTGCCTCTTTAACAACATCGCGCTTGCGGCGCAGGCTGCGCTCGACAGTGGTCTCGAGCGGGTGGCGATCGTCGATTTCGACGTCCATCACGGGAACGGGACCCAGGACATCTTCTATGACCGCTCGGACGTCCTCTATATCTCGTGTCACCAGGCCCCGTTCTACCCCGGCACCGGTGCCGCCAGCGAACGGGGAAGAGGGGAGGGCGAGGGCTTCACCGTCAACGTGCCGATGTCCGCCGGCGGGGGACAGGTAGAGTACCTCGACGTGTTCGACGAAGTCTTCGGCCCGGCGCTGCGCGACTACAAGCCCGAATTGCTCCTGCTGAGCGCCGGCTTTGACGCCCACCAGAGCGATCCGCTGGCCCAAATGGAACTGACCGGAACCGGCTACGGGCTCCTGGCGGGACGCCTACGCGCCTGGGCAGAGGAGCTTTGTGAGGGCCGAAGCGCCTGGGTCCTGGAGGGCGGATATGACCTCCAGAGCCTGTCCGAGAGCGTGGTGGCGGTGCTGAAGGAGCTCTCAGCCACCACCTGATCTCGCGCCAAAGGGTTGACAGGGGCGATGGGCGCCCCAAGAATGAATTCAGCCCCCATGCGTTTTCGCACATTTTTGCTCACGTCTCTCTCCCTGTGCCTGCTGATGGGCGCGATGCCTTCGCAGGTGGCGATGGCTGATCCCAGCCCAGATCAGCTCGCCGCGCTCAAGGCCCAGGAGCAGAGCCAGCAGGCGGCCCTCAGCCAGCTCGCCAGCCAGCAGCAGTCGGCCCAGGCGGTCCTTGCTCAACTCCAGGCGGACTACAACTCCAAGCAGGCGGACTACCAGGGCGAGCTCGCCCAGGCCGAGAAGCTGAGTCAGCAGATCGCCGCCTTGGACTCCCGCGGCCAGGACATCCAAAAGAAGCACGACGCGCATATCGGCCTGTTCCGGAACCAGAGCCGCAGCCTCTACAAGGCGGGCCCGGCGGATGCTGTCGTCTTCCTCTTCGAGGCCAATAACTTCGGCGACTTCCTCGACCGGCTCGTATACATCACCCACGTAACTCGCGACAACTACGACCAGGCTCAGCGACTTCGCCAGGAACGCGAGGCGCTGGCCGCTGAGCGTGACCGCACCGCCAGGCTCAAGGCCGCCCTTGACCCGCTGCTCGCGGACCTCGCGGCCAAGGCCGCCGACGCCACCGGCAAGCTCCAGAACCAGGCCGTGATTGAATCCGGGCTGGAGGCTCAGCAACGGGCCCAGCTGGGAGCTCTGCGGGGCACGCAGCAGCAGGAGAAGCAGCTCGAACAGGCGCTGGCAGCAGCCGCGGCCGCCGCCGCCGCCGCGGGCCAGAAGGGTGCAGGCAAGGTGTACGGCTCGGTCTGCCCCGCCGCGCCCGCCGGCATGGTCAGCTTCTGTGGGCACGGTTGGGGCCACGGCGTGGGGTTGGGCCAGTACGGCGCTCTGGGAATGGCCCAGGCCGGCATCGGATGGCAGCAGATCATCCACAACTTCTATAGCGGGGTCAGCATCGGCGCGATTCCCGACCAGACCGTGCGCGTCTACCTCACCCAGGCCGGCGGCAACGTCACCCCACGGTTTGCCGGCGCCACCATCGAGGACGTGTCCGGGAACGCCCTGGGTTCGGTGGCCCAGGACCAGTTGGTCACGTTCTCGCGCAACGGCGACGGCAGCATCAGCGCCACTTGGGCCGGCGGCAGTGCCCACAGCTCGACCTTGCGCCTAGTGCCGGGCGGTGCGGGCGCCTTCCAGGTCAGCGGCAGCAACACTCGCTACCGCGGCGAGGCGTGGGTGGACGGCAGCAGCGGCCTCAAGGTGATCAACCACGTGGAGCTGGAGAGCTACCTGCAGGGCATCGCCGAGGTACCTTCGAGCTGGCCGCTGAACGGCATCGCGGCACAGATGGTGGCCGCCCGCACCTACGCGCTGTACCACCTTGGTGGCGGTCTCTATGACGTCGACGACACCACGAGTTCCCAGGTCTACGGCGGGCTTGACCGGGAGACCGCGGCTCAGAATGCCGCCGTCGCCGCCACTCACCTCCAGGGCATCACGTTCGGCGGCCAGCTCATCGACGCCGTCTTCTCGTCGAGCGATGGCGGCCATACGCAGTGCGCGAGCGCCGAATGGGGTAGCGGCGACAACCCGTGCACGCCGTCGTACCTGTCGGGGGTCATCGACAACTACGACGTCAGTCCGCTGCACACCTGGTACACGCCACCCCACACCTTGGGCCAGATCCAGGGCTACCTCGGCTCGACCTACAATGCCGCTCAGTGCGGCACCCTGACGGCCTTCGACCTCTCCGACCGGGATGCCTCCGACCGCCTCAACCACGTCCGGATGATTGGTTCCGGTGGCGTCTGCACGGTGACGCCGGGTGCGTTCATACGCGCCATCAACGGGGGATCTCCGGCCGATTTCGTCGTTTACGGCGAGATGTTCGGCGTGACTCCGGGTAGCCATGCCTGGCCCTACTGGTAAGCCCTTAGCCAGAGAGCTTGGGGTCGGCACGATCGCCGGCTTGGTCAGCGGTCTATTGGGCGTCGGAGGCGGAGTAGTCCTGGTCCCAGGGCTGGTCTGGGCGATGGGAATCAACCAGCGCCGCGCCGTGGCCAACTCGCTGCTCGCGATCATCCCGATCTCGATCGTTGGCGTTGCCGTGTACTACCTCGCCGCCGGCCACCACGTGCGCTTCGACCTTGGCGTTGAGCTGGCGATCGGCGGAATCGTCGGCGCCCGCTTTGGGGCGGTGATCGCCCATCGGGTTTCCGATCGCCAGCTCAAGATCGCCTTTGGCGTCCTGCTGGTGATCGTGGCCATCAGGCTGCTGCTGCCTTGAATCCCGCGGAAGTTGCCTTGACGCTCTGCATCGGGCTGGTCTCTGGCGTGATCTCAGGGGCTCTTGGAGTTGGCGGCGGAGTGGTCATGGTGCCGGCGATGGTGCTGCTGCTGGGGGTGCAGCAAGCAGTCGCCCAGGGCACCTCGCTGTTCGTGATCCTACCGACCGCCCTCAGCGGCGCCCAGTCGCACCACCGGCGGCACAACCTGGACATCCAGCCCACAATCTGGATCGGCCTTGTTGGTGCGATCACCGCGGCCGCCGGCGCCTATGCGGCGGTGCACATCGACAATCGCTTGCTGCGCCAGATCTTTGCCGTTTACCTGCTGCTGGTTGGTGTCCGGACCCTATACCAGGGGGTTCGGAGCAGCTCCTGATCCCGCCCGAGAGGGCGGTTTGCAGCCACTGCGGCGGCGGAGTTATGGTAGGGCGGATCGACCGCAGAGCCATGGAACTGGGAGGTGCCAATGGGATTCGAGGACGTTACGCTGAGGTGTCGTGATTGCTCTGCCGACTTCGTCTGGTCGGCGGGTGAGCAGAGCTTCTTCCAGGAGAAAGGTCTCCTGAACCAGCCTCAGCGCTGCCCGGAGTGCCGGTCAGCCAAGCGATTGCAGCGCCAGGAATCGCGCCGCATGTTCGATGTCGTCTGTGCCGAGTGCGGCACCACAACCCAGGTTCCTTTCGAGCCCCGTGAGTCGCGGCCTGTGTACTGCAACGATTGCTTCAGCAAGGTGCGCCTCCGGGTCCATTCGGCGGCCCACTAACGCGCTGACGCGAGGGGGGAGGGGAGCCCGCTAGATCAGCCGGCCCGGCGGCGGTTGCCGCTGTGGAAGTCCCGGTGCACCGCCCTCAGTTGGGGGTTGGTCACGTGCGTGTACACCTGCGTGGTGGCCAGGTTGGCGTGGCCGAGCATCTCCTGCACCGAGCGCAGGTCGGCGCCGTTGAAGAGCAGGTCGGTGGCGAAGCTGTGTCGCAGCGTGTGTGGGGTGGCCTTGATGCCGAGGCCCGCCTGGCGTACGTACTTGGCGACCAGCCGTTCCACCGACCGGGCGCTAAGACGCCAGGACTCGCCGTCCATGGCGGCACGCCCACCCGGAGTCTCCTGCTCGGCGGCATGGCCCCGGTAGCGGATGAAAAGCGGCTTGAAGCGATCCTTACGCATCAGCAGGTACGAGCTGATGCTCTCGACGGCGGCATCAGTCAGGAAGACCACCCGGACCTTGCGGCCCTTGCCGATCACCGAGAACTCGCGGCTTTCCAGGTTGACCTGTTCACGGTCCAGTGCAACCAGCTCGGAGACGCGGAGGCCCGTCGAAAAGAGCAGCTCCAGGATAGCGCGATCGCGCATGCCGGGCTCGTCAGTGGCGTCCACCGCGCCCAGCAGACGGCCGACCTGGTGGGAGTCGAGGAACTTCAGGCTGCGGCCCCCGCTCTTGCCCAGCTCGACCCGGTCGGGCGCCATCGCATCCTCGCCGGCACGGGTCAGGAATCGAAGCAGCGAGCGCAGCGCCACCAGATATGACGTCTGGGTGCCGCGAGAGAGGTTACGGCGGGTCTGGGGCGAGACCAATCGATGCAGGTGGACCCGGTAGCGCCGGGCGATCTCGGGGTTGATCTGGTCCGCCCCGGTGACCCCTTCGGAGGCTGCCCAAGCACAGAACGCACGCAGGTACTGCGCGTACATGCGCACCGTCAGCGGCGAGAGGTTGCGATCGATTTCGCAGTGCTCAAGGAACGCCGAGACCTGGTCTTGAAGACGCGTAGAAGATGAGACCACTGGAGGCAGTGTAGACCGGGACGCCGCATTTTGCGACGTTTCCCCTACTCGCCCGCGTCCTCCTGGAAAAAGTGGACACGGGCGTCCGGCGGTACGTTGCGGTCCAGAACGACGGCCGCGATCAGCACCACAGTGGCCAAACCATGGCTGACGGCGGCGGCCAGGGCGAGGAACGGCGTCCGGGCGTCGGCGTCGCTGAAGCCCGTGAAGAGCACCGCCACGTAGACCATCGCGAAGATGTAGGCGCCGGCGATGACCAGGCAGTGAGGCAGCCACCAGAGTTCGGCATGCCGCCGCGCATAGCTGATGCAGATAAGCAGCAGCCACGGGAACCAGCCGACCACGAAGACGGCCAGGAAGACGCGGATGGCGTGGTGGCCCAGGCCGCAGCTGTCGTTGCAGGTCGCGGGGTTGACCAGCGTCAGGTAGATCGCGAAGATCCGAAACGCTAGGAACGACGTCAGGCAGATCGCGATCCAGGTGAGGAACTCAGCCGAACGCAGACTCACCGCCCGCATGCGTAAAGGTTAGGCCCTCGGCGAGGCCGTGGCGAGATCTAGGAAGTGCTGCTCTAGGAGGTGCTGCGCGAGCGGGTGAGGAACTTGTTGAGGGCGAGCCCGGACTAGCTCAGCTCCACGACGCCGAACGGCCGCCCGCCCGAGAGGAATCCATACGCGGACGACAGCAGGCATCCGACCGCAAACGCCAGGATGAAGGCCCGATGGCGGCCCTCCAGGGCGTACATCAGCGGCCGAGGCGTGCGTGGCTGATTAACGTCGCAAAAGGTACAATTTACGACGCTACGGCTCTGGCGAGATCAAGGCTCGACTCGTCCATCCCCATCTGGCCAGCAGACCACGTTCGGCCTGGCGCGTATCGCAAGCGCTAACCCCTTCCGGGCATCACACAGAAGTCGATGACACGGCCGCTGTGTGCAGAATTACGCTGTACGGAAGGGAAACAGGTTCTAGCCCATGCCCCAGTGACCAGCCGACATTGCTGGCGGGCTTAGGAGGGAGTGATGAGGCTACCGGACCACAAAGACGCTCCCAAAGGCCGACTTGAGGCGCTGCAGGCCCTGAGTCTGTTCTCCCATTGCTCCCGGAAGCAGCTCGAGTACCTCGACAGCCGGACCGACCAGGTTACGATCCCCGCCGGGGAAGTGCTGATCCACGAAGGGCGGCTGAACCACACCCTCTTCTTGCTCTTGGACGGAGGGGTTGAGATCACTCGAGGCGGTGAGCCCGTGGCTGCGCGCGGCCCGGGAGACTTCTTCGGTGAGATCAGCATGGTCGACCGCGGCGAGGCAACCTCCACTGTCACCGCCACCACCGACTCGACCTTCCTGGTGATGAGCCATCAGCAGTTCCGCGACGCGGTCATGGCCGATGACGACATCCTGGCCCCGGTCCTGAGAGCGATCCAGCTCCGGATGCCCGACGCTCAGCTGAACCCCGCCTAGAGCCCATTGATCGCCAGCAGCGGGCTGGGCTGGCTCGCGGGCGCCAGTTAGCGCCAGTTACTTGGCCGGAACGCTCAGTCGTTCGCCGGCGTAGATCGGCTGGGCGCCGAGATGGTTTAGCTGGACGATCTCCCCAACCCTGCCCCGGGTGTCGTCATCGGGGTAGCGATCGGCGGCAATGCTCCAGACCGTCTGTCCGGGCTGCACCGTGATGGTATCGGTACCGGTCCTCCCTCCCCCATAGGCTGCCTGCATGAAGGCGACGATGAGTATGCCGAGGACCACCAGGACTCTGCCGATCTTGATACGGGCTGCCTTTCTGCGCGGCACCGGCGGCGCATAGTAGCGCGAACGGCGGTAGCCAGAGTGAGCATAGGCATACGAACTCATGTTCGCTATTAATACACGAACGCTTGTGCGTGTCAAGCGAGGCGTTGCGGCCGAGCCTGACCTCAGATCGAAATCGGCTACTCGTGCTGGCCGGGCTCCACGGGCTTGGTGTGGACGGTCCCAGGCGGTTCCTGCGCGGGGCAGACCGCGATTGTCGAACCGCTTGCCGGGTGGGCGCTGATAACGAGGTGACTGGTCTCGTCTGGAGGCGTGATCTCAAGGCTTGATGGGACGATCGGGGTTACGTGGGTGCCACTGATGTCGCAGTTGGAGACCCATTCGAAGCTGAAGTGAGCGTGACCGAAGCTGCCGGCCCCCAGCGCCGGCGAGCCTGGCTCCAAGATCACGGTGAGTACCGGAGTCACGTGATCGCGCACCAGGTTGGTGGGTAGCTGACGGCCGGCGCTGTCGAGCATCGCCATTCCCACATAGCCGTGCAAAAGGCACGGCTGAGTCGCGGTGGTGCGGAACTCGAGGTCGGCGATGCTCTGGCCGGCAGCCCCCGTGGTCTGGAGCAGAGCCACCTGAAGCTCGGCCGTGTGGCAGCGCGCGGTCCCGCCCGGCGACGGTGACGGCAGCGGAAGCGATGTATCGCTCTGCGAAGGCGAAGGCGAAGGGCTCGGGCTGACCAGTGGCGACGGTGAGCTCGGCGGATGGCTGCTCGTCTGCGAAGAGCAGCCGCCAACCGCTGCCGCCATGATAAGTGCCGCTCCGAGCCAGGTGCGGCGAGACACGCCCCCGGGGCGCAGACCTCAGCCCCCACCTCCGGCGTTCGCGCCGGGTTCGGTCATGGCTGCGGGGTCGAGCAGATGATCGAGCTGTTCCTCGGTGAGGTCGGTGCGCTCGCGGGCCAACTCGCGGATGCTCTTGCCTTCCTTGAAGGCGGTCTTGGCGAGGTCTGCGGCGGCGTCGTAGCCGATCGCCGGGGCCAGCGCCGTCGCCAGCATCAGCCCCCTCTCCAGCATCTCGGGGCCATGACCGGTGTCCTGGATGCCGACCACGCACTGGTCGGCGAAGTTGCGCGCCGCCGCCGCCAGCAGGTGGATCGAGCTGAGCAGGTTGTGGGCCGCCACCGGCATCATCAGGTTGAGCTCGAAGATCGATCCGGCGGCGCCTGCGAAAGCCACCACAGCGTCGTTGCCGACGACCTGGGCCACAACCATCGTCACCGACTCGGAGATCACGGGGTTGACCTTCCCGGGCATGATCGAGCTGCCCGGCTGCACAGCCGGCAAGGCCAGTTCGCCAAGCCCGGCGCGTGGCCCCGAGCCCAGCCAGCGAATGTCGTTGGCGATCTTGTACAGACTCACCGCCACCGTGCGCAAGGCACCGCTGGCGGCGACGGCGTTGTCGAGGCTGGACTGCGCCTGGAAGTGGTTGGTGGTCTCGCGGATCTCAACCCCCAGCTCCGCGGAGAGCTTCTCGCAGACGCGGGCGGCGAACTCGGGGTGAGTATTGACGCCAGTGCCCACCGCGGTTCCGCCCAGGGCCACCTCGCGGAGCTCATCCTGAGCGTGGCGCAAGCGCGCGATGCCGCGCTCGGCCTGGCCCGCCCATCCCAAGAACTCCTGCCCCAGCCGGATGGGGGTGGCGTCCTGGAGGTGGGTGCGACCGGTCTTGATCACATCCCAGAACTCCTTCGACTTCTTCTCCAGCTCCTCGTGCAGGTGCTCCAGCGCCGGGATCAGCTCCTTTTCGACCGCCAGCAGCGCGGCGATGTGGATCGCGGTGGGGATGGTGTCGTTGCTGGACTGGCCCATGTTGACGTGGTCGTTGGGGTGGACCAGCTTGCTGCCCCGGTCCCCGCCAAGGATCTCCGTGGCCCGGTTGGCGATGACCTCGTTGAGGTTCATGTTGGTCGACGTGGCCGAGCCGGTCTGGTAGACGTCGATTGGGAACTGGTCGTCGAGCTTGCCCTCAGCGACCTCATTGGCGGCCCCCACGATGGCATCGGCGATCTTGGCCTCGAGCAGCCCGAGATCGACGTTGACCTGGGCCGCGGCGCTTTTGATGCGAGCGTGGGCATGGATCATGCCCGAAGGCATCGTGAGGCCGCTGATCGGGAAGTTGAGGACGGCGCGTTGTGTCTGGGCGCCGTAATAGGCGTCCGCCGGCACCGGCAACTCCCCCATCGAGTCGCGCTCGAGGCGCGTTGGCCCGTTGCTCACAGCAGTCCCTCGACGAAGAAGCAACTGGGACATGGCCCGACCGGGCTCTCGATACCTGCCCTAGGAGTTGGTTCCAGGATCCTTAGAGGGTGGTCCGGCCGGTCTTGAAGTAGTCGGCGTTGAGCTCGGTGTAAGCCTTCCACTGCTCGGGGACGTCGTAGTCGACGAAGATCGCGGTCACCGGGCACGCCGGCTCACAGGCGCCGCAGTCGATGCACTCTTCGGGGTTGATGTACAGCTGTGGGTCCTCGTCGGCGCCGTGAATGCAGTCCACCGGGCAGACATCGACGCAGGACTTGTCCTTGGTGCCGATGCAAGGCTCGGCGATTGTGTATGTCATCGGCAGCGGTCTCCTTGAGTGGCCCCACCCGGGGCCTATGTCAACAGCAGTGCCATTCTAGCAACGCGGTCGACGGCAATGTGACTGCACAGTCATCCCGTCCCGATCGGATCCAGGCGAGTCTGGCGCCTGCGAACATGCGTTTGCAGAAATACAAACATTTGTGCTACTGTTGCACCGCCACCGGCGCACCGTGGCGCCAAGCCGACCCGGCCCACTGCGCCAATTGCGGAGGAACGTCATGCCCGAGGTGCTTACCACTAGACAACGTGAGATCCTCGACTACCTGAGGAAGATGCTCAGGGATAAGGCTTACCCCCCCACCGTTCGCGAGATCGGCCTGGCCATCGGCCTGAGCTCCAGCTCAACCGTCCAGAACCACCTCAACACGCTCGAGCGCAAGGGGTACATCCATCGCGACCCTTCCAAGTCTCGCGCCATCGAGCTGGTCGAGAAGGACCCGCTGGCAGCGCCCAAGTACAGCAATATCGTCAGCCTGCCGATCATCGGCCAGGTGGCGGCGGGCACTCCGGTGCTGGCGGAGGCAAACATCGAGGACCACGTCGAGATGGCCGGCGGGCTCTTTGGCGAAGACTCGTTCCTGCTGCGCGTCCGCGGCGACAGCATGATCGACGACGGCATCATGGACGGCGACCTGGTGGCGGTGAAGCCAGCGCACGAAGCCCAGAACGGGGCGGTTGTGGTGGCGCGCATCGAGCATCCCGAGACCGGTGAGTCGGAGGCCACCGTGAAGCGCCTTTATCGCGAGGCTTCCGGCTTCCGTCTCGAACCCGCCAACCCCTCATATCAGCCCCTCCGCGTACCCGAGCTCACCGTTGAGGGCATCGTGGTCGGTGTCCTGCGGGTCAGTCCGCGCGGGCTTTAGCGCCAAGCTCTACAAAGGCGGCGAAACGGCCGGCGAGGTTGCTGGGGACCTCCGCCGCGATCCTTATCCCCTCCTCCAGGTAATCCAGGCGCAGCACGCGTCCGTGCTCACGAACATCCGACTCCACCCTGGCGTGGTCGTAGGGCACCAGTAGCTCCAACTCCACCAGGTTGCTGCGCGCCTGCCGTTCGATCGCCTCCAGGAGGCTGGGTATACCATCCCCGGTGCGAGCTGAGATCGCGACCACCTCCTCGTAAGGCGACCAGTCGCCGCGGCGGCGGATCATGGCCACCGTCTCCTTGGCCAGCATGTCGCACTTGTTGAAGGCCAGCACCAGCGGCTTGTCCAGCGCCTGCAACTCCTCGAGCACTTCATTGGTGGCGGCGAAGTGCTCGCGCATCGCGGGATGGCTGGCGTCGAGCACGTGAAGCACCACGTCAGCCTCGGTCACCTCCTCCAGGGTCGCTTTGAACGCGGCCACCAAATCGGTGGGGAGTTTCTGGATGAAGCCGACGGTGTCGGTCAACAGGACACGACGGCCGTCGGGGAGCTCGGCGGCCCGGGTGGTGGGATCGAGCGTGGCGAAAAGCTGGTTCGCCTCAAGGACGCCGGCACCGGTGATGGCGTTCATGACGGTGCTCTTGCCGGCATTGGTATATCCCACCACCGCCACCACCGGGACCTCTGCGCGCCGACGCGCTTGGCGGTGGAGGCTGCGCGACTTCTGCAGCTTGTCGGTCTCGCGCTTCAGCTCGCTGATGCGATGCCGGATGCGGCGGCGGTCGACCTCCAACTTCTGCTCGCCGGGACCACGGGTGCCAATACCGCCGCCAAGTCGGGAGAGGTTGCGCCCCCCGGCCAACCTCGGCAACAGGTGGCGCAGTTGGGCTGCCTCGACCTGCAGCCGGCCCTCGCGGCTACGGGAGTGGCGGGCAAAGATGTCAAGGATCAGCTCGGTACGATCGAGCACCTTCATGTTGAGGATGTCCTCCAGGCTGCGCTGCTGCCGGGGTGCCAGCTCTTCGTTGCAGATCACGGTCGTGAAGGCGAGGTCACTCTTCAGGCTCTTCAGTTCCTCGACCTTGCCCTTGCCGTAGGCGGTCATGGGGTTGGGGCGCTCGAGATGCTGGATGTCAGACCCGACCACTTCCGCCCCCGCGGTGATCGCGAGCTCGGCAAGTTCGGCCATCTGTTCTTCGAGCTTGGCCCCTGTGACTCCGGGCAGTCCGAGCCCGATCAGGTACACGCGCTCAGGCTCCTCGTCCGGCGTGAATACGAACTCGTCTAGGCCTGGCATCCGCGCCCCTTGGCTATCCCGACACCTCCGACGGCGTCAGAAGCTGATCTTGCGCAGCCGTTCCAACGCCTCGTCAAGCCTTGCGTCGGACACCGTCAGGGAGACCCGGAAATAGCCTTCTCCGTGTTCCCCGAAGCCATTGCCGGGGGTGACGTTGACCCCGGCGTCATCCAGGACCTTGCTCGCGAAGGAGACCGACGTGTAGCCGTCCGGCACCAGCAGCCAGAGATAGAAGGTGGCGTCGGGGGCCTTCGCGTCCTTCCAGCCCAGCTCGCGCAGAACCGCCAGGGTCCTCGACTGGCGAGCCTCGTAGACCGCGTTGAGGGTGTCGTCCTCGGGCCCCTCGAGCGCGGCGATGCCGGCGTGCTGGATGACCGGGAAGATCCCCGAATCAACATTGGTCTTGACTTGGCCGAGCAGCTTCACGACATCAGCATTGCCCACCGCCATGCCGATCCGCCAACCGGTCATGTTGAAGGTCTTCGACAGCGAGTGAAACTCAATCGCCACGTCCTTGGCGCCAGGCAGCTCGAGGACACTTGGGGCGCGGTAGCCGCGGTAGGTGACCTCGGAGTAGGGGAAGTCGTGGCACAGGGTGATGCCGTAGGTCCGGCAGAACGCCAACGCCTTCTCGTAGAACTCGACGGGGGCAGTCGCCGCGGTGGGGTTGTTGGGGTAGTTGAGCCACAGGATCCGTGCCCGCTCGGCCACGGCGGCAGGAATCGAGTCGAAGTCGGGGAGCCAGTTGTTGGCGGCCGATAGGGGCATGATGTACGGTTCGCCGTCAGCCATCACCGTGCCGGTCAGGTACACCGGGTACCCGGGGCTCGGCACCAAGACTACGTCGCCGGGATCAACCAGCGCAAACGGCAGGTGAGAGATGCCGTCCTTGGAGCCGAGCGTGGGCAGGATTTCGGTGTCGGGGTCGAGGTCGACGCCGAATCGGCGCTGGTACCAGCCGGCCACCGCGCGTCGCAGCGCGGGCATCCCGAAGTAAGAGGCGTAACGCTGGTTCTCGACGTGAGGAAGGGCTTCGCGCGCTGCCGCCACGATGTGCTCTGGCGTCGGCGTATCAGGATCGCCGATGTCGAGCGCTATGACATCGACCCCGGCCGCCCGCTTGGCAGCAACCTTCTTGTCGATCTCCGCGAACAGGTAGGGCGGGATCCGCGACATCCTGCGGGCCGCCAGGCCCTCGCGAAGCTGGCTCACCAGGCCAGATCGCCCGTGAAGCTGGTCTCCGCCGGTCCGGTCAGGAGCACGTTCTCCCCCGGCCGCCATTCGACGGTGAGCCTGCCGCCGGGCATATCGATCTCGACTTCGGGGTTGGTCTGGCGGACCAATTGGCCCGCGACGGCAACGGCACAGGCGCCGGTCCCGCAGGCCTGGGTCTCCCCCACTCCCCGCTCCCAGACCCGCATCCGCAGGTGTCCGGAATCAATCACCTCAACGATCTCGAAGTTGGTGCGATTCGGGAACGCCGGGTGGTGCTCGACCTCTGGCCCCAGGCGCTCCAGCGGAAAGTCCGCGACGCTGTCGACGAACGTCACCGCGTGCGGATTGCCCATGCTGATACAGGTCAGCTTCAACTGCGAACCGTTGACCGAGAAGACCGCCTCGCGGACGTCGTCGCCGGTGACGTCGACGGGGATGTCGGCGGGCGCCAAATGCGGCGGGCCCATGTCCGCCCGCACCATCGTCCGACCCTCACCGTAATCCAGCACCTCGGTGGTTATCCGCCCTGCCCCGGTCTCCCAGGCAAGTTCGCGCTTCTCGGTGGCGCCGATGTCGAGGGCGAACTTGGCCATGCATCGGATGCCGTTGCCGCACATCTCCCCCACGCTGCCGTCGGCGTTGTGGTAGCGCATGCGATAGTCGTCGCGGCCGCTGTGCTCGAGCACCAGGATGCCATCGGCGCCAACGCCGACCCGCCGGTCGCAGGCGCGAATCGCCAGCGCCGGCCAATCAACGCCCGTGAGCTCACGGCCGTCGATGACGACGAAATCGTTGGCTGCCCCCTGCATTTTGCGAAATTTCATGGCTTCTCGATCAAGTCCAGTATGGCCTCAACGATATCGGACCCCGTGAACTTGGTCACGTCCAGCCAGCGCACCTCTGGGTCGGCGCGAAACCACGTCAGCTGACGCTTTGCGTAGTTCCGCGTGCGCTTGGCGATGGCCTCCCGGGCGACTTCCAGCTTGAGCCTGCCAGCGGCTACCTCGGCAAGCTCGCGTACGCCGATGCTGCTCAAGGCGGTGCCACTGATGGCCGCCCCGGAGTCGACCAGCACCTCGATCTCGGCCATCCAGCCCGCGGCCAGCATGGTGTCGAGGCGGGCATCGATCCATTCGTAGAGCTGGGCGCGGGGGGCCTCGAGGCCGATCTTGGTCGCCGCCAGCGCGGGTGCAGCCTTCGTGGTGGCGCGGTCGCCACGCTCGCGGCGCAAGACGAGCTCGATGGCCCGCACAACTCGCACCCGGTTGGAAGCGTCAACCTTCACTGCGGCGGCTGGGTCCAGTTGGGCAAGGCGCTGATTCAGGGCGGCCAGGTTGTCTTTTGCTTCATCCTCCAGCCGGTGGCGGAGCTCGGCATCGGCGGCGTGGCCGCCGAGGTCGAGGCCGTCGAGCAGCGCCTTCAGGTACAGCCCCGTGCCGGCCGTCAGTACTGGCTGTCGCCTTGCTGCGATCAAGCCCTCCACGATCGGGCGAGCCATGCCGACGTAGCCCGCGGCGTCAACTTTCTCGCCGACCGGGATCTCGCCGACGAGGTGACAGCGGACACCCTTGAGGTCCTTCGCGCTTGGCGCGTTGCTGCAGATCTCAAGGCCCCTGTAGACCTGTCGCGAGTCGAAGGAGACGATCTCGCCGCCCACGCGGCGGCACAACTCGACCCCGACCGCGGTCTTGCCCACCGCGGTGGGTCCGACGATGGCCACCGACGTGGTGCCGATCGTTGCCCGGCTAACTGCGGTGAAACTCCCGGCGCAACTGGCCATCGCTGATCTCGAGCATGGTGGGGCGCCCGTGCGGGCAGGTGATGCCCGGGTCGGCGGTCTCCAGGGCGCGCAGCAACGCCTCCATCTCCTCGCGACTGAGTCGCTGGCCGAACTTGATCGCCGAGTGGCAGGCGACGGTGTAAGTCGCCCGCTCGAGTCGACGGCTGTGGTCGACCTGGGTGCCCTCGGCAATGAGACTGTCGAGAACGTCCAGAGCGATCCGGTCGATATTGCGCGATGGCAACGACACATCATGCGCCATCAGTCGCGCTGCGTTGCCACCGAAGTCCTCAATCTCCAGGCCGGCGGCCGCCAGGTCGGATCGACAGTCTTCGAGGCAGGCGGCCTGCACCGGCGTCAGCTGGAGAAGTGCCGGCACCAGCATCGGCTGTCGTGTAGTCGCGCTGCGCGCGGCGAACAGCTGGTTGAAGAGCACACGCTCGTGCGCGGCGTGCTGATCGACCAGGACAAGGCCATTCGGTCCTTCGGCGACGATGTAGCAGTCCATCACCTGGCCGACCAGGCGGAAGGGTCCGCGCAGAATGGCCGTCGCAGACGCCGGCGTGGACCCCATCGCCGCCAGCGGCGGCTCCTCGACCAGGGCGGCGCCGCCCGCCGCCGGCACCGAATCCGTGGTGGCAAATGAGGTCACCCCGGGAGGTTCGGCCAGGGCCACACCACTATCGCCTGCGACGAGGTACTCGGCTCGCGATGGTGGGGCGCCTGGTGCCGACAGGAGGCCGGAGCCGGGGTAGGCGGCACTCCGGCTGAGGGCCTCGAGGCAGCTCGACTGGACCAGGCTAAAGACCGCGGACTCCTCGCGAAAGCGCACCTCGCGCTTGGTGGGATGGACGTTGACGTCGATGGTCTCCACCGGCAGGCTCAGGGCCAGCGCGCCGACCGGGAACAGTCCCGCTGCCACCAGCCCGCGATAGGCCTGCTCGACCGCGAAAGCGAGACTCCGGCTCGATATCGGGCGCCCGTTAACCGAGAGGTACAGGTGCTCGCGACTGCGCCGCAGGCCTCCGGGCTCGCTGATCAGGCCCGCGACCGTCGCCTCGCCGCTGCCGCCGCTGACCTCAAGAGCCTCCAGCCCGCCACGGATGACCGAGCCCATGACAGCGGCCCGGTCCCCGTTGCCCAGGGTCTCGACGGTGCGTCGGCCGTCCACTGTCAGTCGAAACGCAACCCCTGGGTGACATAGAGCCAGCGCCACGACAACCCGCGTCACCGCCGCCACCTCGGTGGCCGGACGCTTGATGAACGCGCGCCGAGCTGGCGTGTTCTCGAACAGGCCCCTGACTTCGATCCGGGTGCCTGCGATTGGGCGAGCCGGCTGCAGCTCCGCCACCAACCCGTACTCCACAGTGATCATTGCGCCTTCGGTCGCGCCCGGCAGTGCACTTCGAGCCTCCACCCGTGAGACGGCGGCGATGCTGGCGAGCGCCTCGCCGCGGAATCCAAGCGACTCGATGCGCCCCAGTTCGGCGATGCTGGAGAGCTTCGAAGTCGCGTGGCGCATGAAGGCCAGCGGCAGATCGACGGGCGGCATCCCGGCGCCGTCATCCAACACCAGGATGCGATCCATGCCCGCGCCATCGACTTCGATCGTGATGTGCTCGGCGCCGGCGTCGAGGCTGTTCTCGACCAGCTCCTTGACTACCGACGCCGGTCGCTCAACCACCTCACCGGCGGCGATGGCGTCGGCCACCGCCTGGTCGAGGCGAACGATGCCCATCAGTCGTCCACCGTCAGGCGTCCGGGGTACCGAGAGACTTGAGCCGGGCAAGCTGGTTCAGCGCTTCGAGGGGGCTGAGGCTCTCGATCTCGATGTCAGCCAGCTCCCTGACGATTGGGTGCGTGACCTCCATCGGCAGGCTCAGCTGATCTCGAACACCGGTCGCCCCCGCCAGCGGCCGCGCCTCTTCGAGCGCCCGAAGCACCTCGCGGGCACGTGCCGTGACGCCGTTTGGCAGGCCTGCGATTTCCGCGACGTGGATGCCGTAGCTGCGGTCGGCTCCGCCTGGCACGATGCGGTGGAGGAAGGTGACGCGGCCACCGACCTCGCTGACCTCGACGCGGTGGTTGCGAAGCCCGGGTAGTGTCTCGGCCAGCGCGGTCAGCTCATGGAAGTGGGTGGCGAAGAGCGTCTTGCAGCCCAGCCCTGGGGCGTCATGGATGTGCTCCACCACGGCCTGGGCAATGCTGATCCCGTCGTAGGTGCTGGTGCCGCGGCCGATCTCGTCGATGACCAACAGGCTGCGGCCGGTGGCGTGGTGGAGGATATTGGCGGACTCGACCATCTCGACCATGAAGGTGGAGAGCCCGGTGGCAATGCTGTCATGGGCGCCCACCCTGGTGAAGACCCTGTCGACAATCCCCACGCGCGCCGAAGCGGCCGGGACGAAGCTCCCTACCTGCGCCAGCAGCACCAGGATCCCGCACTGACGCAGATATGTGGATTTGCCCGCCATGTTCGGGCCCGTGAGCAACAGCAGGCGGCCGTCCTCATGCAGATCGAGGTCGTTGGCGACAAAGTTGCCGGCACCCAGGGCCGCCTCCACCAATGGATGTCGTCCCCCGCGAATCTCAATGTCGTAGCCGTCAAAGACGACCGGGCGGGCCCATCCATGCTCGATCGCCGCGGCGGCCAGGCTGACCAGGGCGTCGAGTTCGCCGATGGCCTCGGCGGAGCGCAACAGGCCCTTGGCCGACCGGGCAACCTCGGCACACAGCTCGGTGAACACCTCACGTTCGCGGGCGAAGATCGCCTGCTCGCCGTTGAGGACCACGCTCTCCTTCTCCTTGAGCTCAGGCGTCAAATAGCGCTCGGCGCCGGCGAGCGTCTGCTTGCGCTGGTAACGCTCCGGGATCGGCAGCCGGTTGGCGTTGCTGATCTCGAGGTAGTAGCCGAAGACGCGGTTGAAGCCCACCTTGAGCCCCTTGATCCCGGTGGCGTCTCGCTCGCGTTGCTCCAAGCCAGCGATCCAGGCCTGCGCCTCATGGATCGAGTTGCGCAGTTCGTCGAGTCGGGCGTCGAACCCGGGTCGGACGATGCCGCCCTCGGCGGTTGTTGCAGGGAGGGAATCCTCAAGGGCGGCGTCAAGCGTCTTGGCGATGGCCGGCTCAGGCCGGATCCCCTCTCGCGGACCGGCCAGGGCGTCGCCGCTGACGCCGACCAAAACCTCGAAGAGTTGCTGCAGCGCCGGCAGCGAGTCGCGGATCGCGCCGAGGTCACGTGGCGCCGCGCGGCCCTGGGAGGTCCGGGTCGTGAGGCGTTCGAGGTCGCGCACGCGTCGCAGCTCGTGCTCCAGCCTGGCGCGCAGATCCGCGTCCGTAACCAGTGCCTCGACCGCGCCGAGGCGCGCTTCGATGGCATCGACATCGATCAGCGGTGACAGCAACCACGCCCGCAGTCGCCGGGCCCCCATCGGCGACCGGGTCCGGTCCATCTGGCCCAGCAGGCCGCGACCGCCACCGCCCAGGGATTCGACAAGCTCCAGGTTGGCGATCGTGGGCGCGTCGAGGTGCATCGACGACTCGACCCGGGCACGGCGGAGGCGGATCACCTCCTTAGGCAGCTGCAGGCGGTTGCGGGCGAGGTAGTCGAGCGCCGCGCCCAACGCCCCGAGCGCGGGGCCGAGGTCGTCGCAGTCGAACCCGCGAAGGCTGCTGACCCCCAGGGCCTCGAGCGCCCGCTGCCGGCCGCGGGTGGCCTCGAAGCGCCATGTCTCGAGGACGCTGAGGTTCCAGGCCTCTGCTCCACCCGAGCGCCAGGCCGCCACCGCGCTCTCCGCCTCGTCGGCGACCAGGACCTCTGAGGGAGCGATCCGCGCCAGCACCTCAGACAGCAGCGCCAGCTGGGCGACCGGCAGCTCCGTCAGCTCGATCCGTCCGGTCGAGACCTCGAGCAGAGCAATGCCGATGCGCTCGTCGTCCCAGGCCAGCGCCACCAGCGGATTCTCACGGGCGGGGTCCAGGAGTGCGCCCTCGACCACAGTGCCCGGCGTAAGGACGCGAACCACTTCGCGCCGCACCAAACCCTTCGCCGCGGACGCCTCCTCGACCTGGTCACAGACGGCGACCCTGTGGCCGGCGGTGAGCAGCTTGGCGATGTAACCCTCGGCAGCGTGCTGCGGGAAACCCGCCATCGGGTGGCGCCCGGCGCGGCCAAAATCTCGCGAGGTCAGGGTGATGCCGAGGACCTGGTGAGCGATCTGTGCGTCTTCCTGGAAAGTCTCGAAGAAGTCGCCGAGGCGGAACAACAGGACGGCATCCGGGTGCTCGGCCTTGGCGGCCAGGTACTGCTGCAGGACCGGGCTCTGGGCCTTCGATGAGGCGCTGGAGGCGGCCGCGTTGGGGGTCGTCGCGTCGGGCAGAGGCGCTGAAGGAGCGTCTTCTTCCGCGTTGGTCGCCGCCGGTCTCTGGACCACTCCCTGCCCCATCCGGGCAAGCTTATCCGCCGGGCGCGCGGGGGCGAGGCTTAGCGGGTTTCGATCAGCAGCCGGATGCCGGTGCGCTCCTCGCCATCGATCGAGATGTCGATGAACGAGGGGATGCAGATCAGGTCGATGCCACCCGGGGCCACATACCCCCTCGAGATGGCGATCGCCTTGACCGCCTGGTTGATGGCGCCGGCGCCGATCGCCTGGATTTCAACACGCGACTGTGTCCTCACCACTCCTGCGATGGCACCGGCCACGGCAACGGGCTTGGATGTTGCTGAGACTTTGAGTATTTCCAATGTCTGCATCGTTAGTCGGCGGATGAGACATCGACGGTGTGGTCCACCCTCTCGATCGACTCAGCCTGGCCAGTGGTGACGCTTATCCTAACCACAACCGAATTGAAAGTCACCACCCCAGTGCCAACTTTGAAGCGCTGCGGGATGCCGGTCAGAAACCGTCGCAGCGACCCTTCGGCGTCCATTCCGATGACGGCGTCGCGCGGGCCGACCATGCCGAGGTCGCTGACGTAGGCCGTACCACCCGGCATGACCCGCTGATCCGCGGTGGGCGTGTGCGTGTGCGTGCCCCATAGCAGGCTGACTTTTCCGTCCAGGTAATGAGCCATCGCCTGCTTTTCGCTGGTGGCTTCGGCATGGATATCGACCATGCGCATGCTCACATCTTTGGTCTCGGCAAGGAAGACGTCGATGGCCCGAAACGGTGAATCGATCGGTGGCATGAAGACCAGGCCCTGGACGTTTGCGACCGCCACCCGCCCGCGCTCACCGAGGTCGTGGACGAGGTAGCCCTTGCCCGGGGTGCCTGGCGGGTAGTTCATGGGACGCAGGATGGGCATGTCGTCAAGGGCGGTGATGATCTCCTTCTGGTCCCAGATGTGGTTGCCGCTGGTGATCACGTCGACCCCGGAGCTGAAGAGATCGCGCGCATCGCTGACCGACAGACCAAATCCGCCCGAGGCGTTCTCGCCATTGGCGACCACCATGTCGATGCCGAGCTCACGCCGGAGTTGAGGTATCAGGCGGGTGGCGGCGCGCCTGCCTGGCCTGCCGATGAGGTCGCCGACCGCCAGCACATTAATGGTGTCGCTCATGATCCCAGCTATCGTACGCGGCCTCCGAACCCACGAGGCCCTCTCTATCCCGGCCGCCAAGCGAAATGAGAAACAAAAAGGGCGGGGAGGCTCGGTGCCTCCCCGCCCTTTTCTACTTGGCGTAATCGATGACTCGTGTCTCTCGAATAACCGTCACCTTGATCTGGCCCGGGTAGGTCAGCTCCCCTTCGATGCGCTTGACGATGTCTCGCGCCATCACCTGGGCGGTGGGGTCGTCTATCTGGTTGGGACGCACGATGATGCGTATCTCTCTGCCGGCTTGAACGGCATACGAGCGCTCAACCCCTGGGAAGGAGTTGGCAATGCCCTCCAGCTTCTCAAGCCGTTTGATGTAGTTGCTCAGCGTCTCTCGACGCGCACCCGGACGGGCGGCGGAGATGGCGTCGGCGGCGATGACCAGCATCGCCTCGAGGGTCGCCGGCTCTTCATCGTAATGATGAGCCTTGACCGCGTGCACGACGGCTGGCGAGCGGCCCAGGCGCACCAGGATCTCACCACCGATGATGGCGTGTGGACCCTCGACCTCGTGGTCGACGGCTTTGCCCAGATCGTGAAGCAGGCCGGCCTCCCGGGCGATAGCCTGCTCTTCCGGTGTGCAACCTATCTCCGCGGCCATGGTGGCGCAGAGACCTGCCACCTCTTTCGAATGACTGAGTACGTTCTGTCCGTAGCTGGTGCGGAAGCGCAGGCATCCAAGCAGCCGCACCAGTTCAGGGTGCGCGCCATCGACGCCGATCTCAATAAGGGCTTGCTCCCCTTCGCGCCGGACCTGCGCCTGGACCTGGTCGCGGGCTTTGGCCACCACCTCCTCGATTCGCGAAGGGTGGATGCGGCCGTCACTCAGCAACTGCTCCAGCGCGTTCCTGGCGATCTCTCGCCGGACGGGATCGAAGCCCGAGATCATCACCGTCTCCGGGGTGTCGTCGATGATCAGGTCTACACCGGTGGCCAGCTCCAGGGCGCGAATGTTGCGCCCGTCGCGGCCGATGATGCGGCCCTTCATCTCATCGTTGGGAAGGTGCACGGCGGCTACCGTGGTTTCCGTGGTCTGGTCAGCGGCAACCCGCTGGATCGACGTGACCACGATTTCCCTGGCACGCGCTTCAGACTCCTGACGCGCATACCGTTCGGCTTCCCGGATTCGGGAGGCGACTTCCTGTGACAGGTCGCGCTCAAGGGTGGCCAGAAGGTGCGCGCGGGCCTGGTCGCGGCTCATTCCTGAAGCTCGCTCAAGCTCGCTGTCCAACTGGGCCTCACGTTGCTGCAGGAACTCCTTTGCCTGCTGTTGCGACGTCTCGGCGGTCCTCAAGGCTTCCTGCCTCTTCTCGAGCTCATCCAGGCGAGCGAGAATCGTCTCCTCGCGCTGTTGGATGCTGCGCTCGAGTTCCAACACTTCTTTTTGACGCTCACGAGATTCGTCTTCTGCCGTGGCTCGGATTTGGTGAGCCTGCTCCTTGGCTTCAAGGACGATCTCCTTGGCCGAGGTCTCGGCTTTGGCGAGGGCGTTCTCCGCCGAGTCCCGCGCAGCGCGCAGGTCGGCTCTTCCCTTGGTTTGGACCAATGCCAGCGCCACGATGGCGCCAAGTCCGCCCGCCACCACCATCCCAGCCATTAGTCCGAGTAGGACTGACAGCGTCATGGTTAGTGTCACCTCGCTTTGTTATTCAGTTTTGAACGTGCCTAGAGGAAAGAGCACGCTATCGCCAGTGATGACGGAAGCGGGCCAAGTTTCTAAGTCGTTTGAGGTTTAAGAGTCTAGCGCCGAAGCCTTCTCTAGAGCCCTTTTTGCCACCCACGGCGTGTAGCCACGCCTGAGCAGGCCGCCCATCACGTGCTCGCGCTGGCGCACCAAGGGCTCGTCGTCATGACGGCTCAGTAGCTTGCCGGCGAGCTCGGCGGCCCGCTCGACCTCGCCCTCAACGCTCAGCTCCCTTAGGATCTCATCGACCAGTTCGCTATCGATGCCCTTGTGCCTGAGCTCCGAGGCGATCAATTTCACCCCGCGACCCTGACGCTGGCGCTTGGACAGGGTGGCCTCGGCGTAGGCACGGTCGTTGACGTAACCCATCGCCTCCACCCGGTTGCAGGCTTCATTGACCGTGGGCACCGAGTAACCGGCTCGTTCGAGCTTGCGGCCAAGGCCGGAGCGGGTCTGGGAGGCGGCGTTGAGAACGCGGAGTGCCTTCTCCATCGCCCCTTCGACGTCACTGGGATCGACGTCCACGCCGTTCCCCCTTTTGGGGCCGCTTTTCGCTACTTACCCGCCGGCGCGGCCGCCTGCGGACTCTTCTGAGCCGGCGTTGGGGCTTCGGGGTCGTCAAGCATGCCCTCCTCCGCTCCGAGAACCCTTGTGCTGCCGTCAACCGCGGCCTCGGCCTCCTCTGATGCTTGAGCCGCGTCTGCCGGCCTGGGCGCCTCGGCGACTACCGTTACCTCCGGCTTGGGTGCCCGCTGGATGGCGAGTCTCTCGCGCAGCGTCGACACGATCTTGTCGGTTACATCCGGGTTGGAGCGCAGGAAGTCGCGGACGTTCTCACGACCCTGGCCGAGCCGGTCCTCGCCGTAGGAGAACCACGAGCCTTGCTTCTCGACGATGCCGGCGTCGATGCCCGCGTCGAGCACGCTGCCAAGGTAGGAGATGCCCTCGTTGTAGAGGATGTCGAACTCGGCGGCCCGGAACGGTGGCGCAACTTTGTTCTTGACCACCTTGACCTTGACGCGGTTACCGACGACGTCGAGCCCGTTCTTGATGGTGTCGATCTTGCGCACGTCCAGGCGCACCGATGCGTAGAACTTCAACGCCCGACCGCCGGTGGTGACCTCGGGGTTGCCGAACATCACGCCGATCTTCTCGCGCAGCTGGTTGATGAAGACCACTGAGGTGCTGGATTTCGAGATCGCGCCAGTCAGCTTGCGCAGGGCCTGGCTCATCAGTCGAGCCTGCAGGCCAACGTGGCTGTCGCCCATCTCGCCGTCGATCTCGGCCTTGGGCACCAGCGCCGCCACCGAGTCCACCACCACGATGTCCACCGCCTGGCTGCGCACCAGTACGTCGACGATCTCAAGCGCCTGCTCGCCGGTGTCGGGCTGGGAGATGAGCAGGTCATCGGTGTTGACTCCGATACGGGCGGCGTAGAGCGGGTCGAGGGCGTGCTCGGCGTCGATGAAGGCTGCCACCCCACCGAGCTTCTGTGCCTGTGCCACGAGATGGAGCGCGAGGGTGGTCTTGCCGCTGGATTCGGGGCCGTAGATCTCGATCACCCGCCCCCGCGGGATGCCCCCAACGCCAAGGGCCAGGTCGAGGGTCAGCGCGCCGGTCGGGATGACCTCGATGTTCCGGGTCGCCGGGGCGTCACCCAGACGCATGATCGCGCCCTTGCCGTAGGACTTCTCGATCTGCGCCAGCGCCGAATCCAGCGTCTGGTCCTTGGCTGCCTGCTCTTTTTCGATCGCTTTTTCGCTCTTCTCGCTCTTGTCGCTCATGCCGTGCTCCCTCGTGTGGTCGGACGCTTAGTCGAACGTTTGTTCGATGCTACCATAATCCCCTCTCGGTCAATAGTTACACGCGGTAGTGTAGTTGTCAAGAAAGAATTTCAGCGGCTAGCTTTATCGCCGCCTCTACGCTTGCGGCCCGGTTGAAGGCCCTGTCGCCGGTCCAGTTGTACTCCCGAACGAGGCCCTGGTCGCCGTGTCGGGCACCGATGAAAGTCAGACCCACAGGCTTGTCCTCTTCCGAGTCTGGACCCGCGATACCGGTCACGCCGATCCCGACGTCGGCGCCGAAGACTGTGGTTGCACCTCGCGCCATCTGGGCCGCCACCACGGCGCTGACAGCGCCGTGGGCACCGATCATGGCCTCATCGACGCCAAGGACTTCGATTTTGGCCTCGTTCGCATAGGTGACCATCCCACCCAGGAAGGATTCCGATGATCCGGGCAGCTCCGTCAGGGCCGCCGCCAGCAGGCCGCCAGTGCACGACTCGGCCACCGCGATCGTGAGGCGACGCTGCCGGAGGATGTCATGGAGAGAGCGCAGCGAGGTGCCCTCGACCACTTCAGCGGTACAGCAGGCGCCGGTAGCGCCAGAGATAGTCGAGGCCCGAGAAGACGGTGAAGATGACGGCCGCCCAGACCATCACAGTGGCCAGACCGGTTACGCCCGGGTAGGGCCGCTCCAGCATCAGCAGGCCCACCGCCAGCATCTGGCTGACGGTCTTCGTCTTCCCGAACGGGGTGGCGACGATGATCAGACCCTGGGTGGCCCCCACCGCCCGCAGGCCTGTGATCAGCAGCTCTCGGCCGACCACCAGAACCACCACCCACGCCGGCAGGAGCGCATCCTGCACCAGCAACGCCAGCACCGCCAGGATCAGCATCTTGTCCGCCAGGGGGTCGAGGAACTTACCCAGCGTGGTCACCTTGGCGTACCGGCGCGCGATGCGCCCGTCGAGCGAATCGGTGATCGAGGCCAGGATGAAGAGCGCCGGGGCCACGAATTGGTGATAGGTGAACCCGGCGTCGAAGGTGAGCAGGATCACCGGGATCAGGAGCAGGCGAACGGTGGTGAGGGCGTTGGGCAGGTTGAGGTTGGCGCTGCGGGTCCTGGTCCGCACGCTTTCCCCCGCGTCGACGACGTTCTCGGTCATCGGTGTCAGCGTACCCGGTTTGGGGGGCGATACCGCTGCCACTGCGGTGGCCCGCGGCGACTCGCGCCTCAGCGGTAGTTGGTGAACTGGAGCGGCACCGGTAAGTTGGCTTCCCTGAGCAGCTTTTGGGCCGCCTGCAGGTCGTCCTTGGACTTGCCGCTGACTCGCACCTTGTCGCCCTCAATCCGTAGCTGCAGCTTGGGCAACTCGGCCTTGATGCGCTTGACGACGTCTCGCGCCAGGTCGTCCGCCAGTCCCTGGCGCAGGTTCAGTTTCTGGCGCACGCGGCCCTTGGCCGCCGGCTCAACCTTCTGCGGATCGAGGACCTTCAGATCCACGTGGCGCTTGACCATCTTCGACTGGAGGATGTCGATCATGGCCCCGAGCTTGTAGTCGCTGTCAGCCTCCAGGGTGATCTCCTTCTCCGCCAGCTCCATTGTGGAGTTGGTGCCTTTGAAGTCGTAGCGATTGCCAATCTCGCGCTGAGCCTGGTCGACGGCGTTGACGAGCTCCTGGCGGTCGTATTCAGAAACTACGTCGAAACTGGCGTCTGCCATTCCTCTCCCTCAGGTCTTGGTGTAAGTCTTGTCGGCGACGTCGCCGCTGCCCTGCATGGCGCCCTGGTCCTGGCCGTTGAAGGTCACGAAGGTGTTGTTGGCCTTGCCGCTGATGACGTGGACTGTCCTGGTGGCGTCGAAGGTCAGCACCGCACCCGGCTGATAGATCTTGCCTCCGGCGCTGGTCTCGGCCGACGCCTGGCCATCGGTGTCAACCCGCAACCACGCGGGGCCGCCCTGGATCTTGATGACCAACTCGACGCCCGTATATACCTTCGCAGTCGGCGATGGGCTGGGGGTGGGCGCTTCGGACGCCGACGGCACCGGCGAAGGCAGCGCAGCCCGGGGCGTCGGCTGCGATCCCGCCGCCACCGACGCTTGGTAGCGATCAAACTGGGTCTTGACGTAGAAGCCGAAGATCGCCAGCAGCAGGACCAGCGCAACACCGACCACCATCGCCGGCGTGACCATCAACCCCCTTGGCTCCACCATCACCGCAGGGCGGGTCGAGATGATCTCGGTGGCACCCGCTGAAGCGTTGTATTCGGCGATCAGCGGGTCGGCGTCAAGGCCCAGGTAGCGCGCGTAGGTGCGCAGGAATCCGCGAGCGTACACCGCACCGGGAATGTCGCCGTAGTTCTCCTCCTCGAGAGCTTCGAGGTAGGTCGCCTTGATCTTGGTCGCCCACTCGACCTCTGACAGGGGGATACCCCTGGCCTCGCGGGCCTGCTTGAGCTTGCTTCCTAGCATCAACCTTCCGGTGAGCGCACCAAAACACAGGGGGCGGTGCGTCGAGCCAATTCTAGTGGTGTGATTCCAGAGGCCGCAGGTGGCGCCTAGTAGTCCGGCTCGTCGTCCTCTGGGCCCTGGTCGATGGCCACCGGCTCTTGCGGGCTGTGGAAGCGCTCAAAGAGCTCGTCGAGTTCGGTGAGCGACATCAGCACTTCGCGGGACTTGCTGCCCTCGTACGGCCCGACGACGTGGTATTCGGCCAACTGGTCGACAACTCGGGCCGCCCGCGTGTAGCCGATTGACAGCTTGCGCTGCAGCAGGCTGGTGGCGCCGCGTCCCTCGCTGGCCACGATGCGGGCGGCGCGCTCAAACATGGGATCGCGTTTGCCGCCGTCGCGTGCCCAGGAGACGGTGCTGACGAGGTTGAAGATCTCCTCCTGGTACGCCGGGGCGCCCTGGTCCTTCCAATGGTCGATGACGCCTTCGAGCTCCTTGTCGGACACCATCACGCCCTGGATCCGGGTGGCTCTGCCGGCGTCCACCGGAAGATAGAGCATGTCGCCGCGGCCGAGCAACTTCTCGGCGCCGGTCTCGTCGAGGACGACCCGGGAGTCGATCCCCGAGCTGACGGCGAATGCGATGCGGCTGGGGATATTGGCCTTGATCAGGCCCGTGATGATGTCGGCCGAAGGACGCTGCGTGGCAACGACAAGGTGGATGCCCACCGCGCGCGCCAGCTGCGCGACGCGGCAGATCAGCTCTTCGACTTCGTTGCCGGCCACCATCATCAGGTCGGCCAGCTCGTCGATGACGATGATGATATAGGGGACCGCCTCGAGCCCGATCTCGGGGGCGCGCGCATTGAAGCCGGCGATGTTGCGCACTGAATGCGAGGCGAAGAGCTTGTAGCGGTTCTCCATCTCGGTGACCGCCCAGCGCAGCGCGGCCACCGCGTGGTCAGCCTCGGTCACCACCGGCACCAGCAGGTGGGGCAGGTCCTTGTACATCGACATCTCGACGCGCTTGGGGTCGATCAGGACCAGCCGCAGCTGGTCGGGCGTGTTGCGCAGCATGAAGCCGGCCAGCAGCGCGTTGACGCAGACGCTCTTGCCGCTGCCGGTGGCGCCCGCGATCAAGACGTGGGGCATCCGGCTGAGATCGCCGACGATCGGCTGGCCGCTGACGTCGGAGCCGATCGGCATCGCCAGCAGGTTGCCGGCGCTCTGGAACCCGGGGCTCTGGATGATCTCTCGCAGCGTGACCAGGGCGCTGGCCTTGTTGGGGACCTCGATGCCCACCGCCGGCTTGCCAGGGATCGGGGCCTGGATACGGATCGGCGCTGCCAGCGATAAGGCGAGGTCGTTCTGCAGGGCCGTGATCTTGCGCACCGGGACGCCCCTGGCGGGCTCGAGCTCGTACTGGGTGACGCTGGCTCCGGAGTTGACGCCGCGAACTCGCGCCGCGACTCCAAAGCTGGCCAGGGTGCCCTCGATCACCCCGATGTTGTGCTTCACCTCTTCCTGCAGCTTTTCGTGCTTTGAGCCCATCGGATCGAGGAGGTTGAGTGGCGGCAAGTTCCATACCTTCCGCTCTTCGGCGTCGGCCTCATGCGCGGCGGCGGCCGCGGCAGCCCACTCGGCCTGGGCCGCTGCCCGAGCGCGCTCGACCTCGGCGGCGTCAAGAATGTCCGGCGAGACCGATTCGACCACCTCGGCGACGGCTGACGGCTTCTCCAGGGATGGGAACAGCGGCTCCCGCGGATCGGCGACCGCGGTTTCGCTCTTGGGCTGGCGCTTCTGGGTCCAGAGACGGGGTTCAGGCACCGGCAGCGGTTCGGGTTCTTCGGCGACGTCTTCGGGCTCCGCCGGGCGGATTCTCTCCGCGATCGCCGCCAGCGAGAGATCGAAGCTGAGCATGGCGCCAAAGAGGGCCGCGCCGGACAGGACGATGGCGGCGCCCCAGACTGTGAGGAGGTCATTGAGGCGGCCGGCGACAATCGCTCCGACAACGCCCCCTGCCTGCTGGTGATGCAAGATCCACTCACCCGGGGGCAGCATCAGGAGCTGGAGGAGGCCGAGAACCGAGATCGAGAGCAAGGCCATGCCGAGGAAGACGGCCATGGGGTTGCGGCTGGCGCGCACGGTCTCGCCCTCGACGGCGGCGCGGCGGCCGCCGATCATGCCGACCCCGCCGGCGGCCATGATCATCACAACCGCCAACCATCCCAAGCCGACCGAGTCGAGCAGGAAACCGCGCACCCGGGTCAACCCCGCGCCCGGCGAGAAGACGATCGACAACGTGACCAGGGCCGCCATGATGATGAGGAGCAGGCCGGTGCCCTCGCGGCGCTGGCCATCGGTCAGCTGGATCTGCGGCAGCCGGGCCTGCGGCGACGCCGATCGAGTTGGTGTGCGCTTCCTCGACGCGGGGCGGTGAGTGCGCGCCGGGCTACTGCGTCCCTTGCGAGGAGCAGCCCTGACGGTGCGACGACGTGGAGTGCGACGTGTAGTAGACATGCAAAGACGTGAACTGAGACGTTCAGGCGCAGTCTAGCAGCGAAATCCGTATTTGAACACCCGCGTTTCGGGCGTCCGCTAGGCAGAGGGACCGATTATCTCGACTTCGTTGCCGTCGGGGTCGTCGACGTAGAAGGTGCGGACCCCTTCGAGGACCGGGTGGACCCCGCCACGAACTTCAAGCCCGGCTTCCAGGCAGGCCGACTCCAACTCGTCGTAGCGGTCCGCCGCCACGCTGAAGGCCATGTGGTGGAGTGTCCGGTTGGGCTTTTGGACGGGGAAGGCGCCATGTGGGTCCGGGTGCGGGACCAGCACCACCATCTGCGCCACTCCGGTATCACCGTCGGCGACCTTCAGGAACCGCGGCTTGACCTCCGCCTTCTGCTCCATCTCCGAAAGTCCGAGTAGGTCCCTATAGAAAGCCAGGCTGCGATCGACGTCGTGGCTCCAGACCACAATCTCCGCGAGGCCGGTGACAGGGCCAGCCATGATCGACCGCCTAGCGGTTAGGCGCCGGCGCGCTGCCCGCGCCTGCTCATCCAGCGCAGGATCGTGCTGCCGTCATTGAAGCCGACGGGCACGAACGCCCCCAGAGTGAAGATCAGAAGGTTGTCGAGGAACCAGACCAGGGCCATCCATCCGATGCTGATACCCGCGAGCACCAGCGCGAGGATCCCGATGATCACCGTCAGCACAGCGCTGCCAGCGGGACCGCCGAGAGCGCGGCGGATGTGCAGCTCGGGCGCCAGCTCGGGCTCGTCTGCCGGGTACAGCGAGGTGCCCAGGACGAGCAGGAAGCCGAGGCGGGTCCCGGTCATTGGGTGCCCCGTGCTCCGGGCTGCGGTGTTGTGGCCAAGGTTGTGCACCACCTCGGAGACCCAGTGCGCCAAAGCGAGGGCGACGCCGCCGACCAGCGCGTTGGCGAAGCCGTGGTGGAAAACGTAGTGGCCGATCGCCGCAAAGAGCACGACCAGCAGGATCGTTCCCACCGCCCACGCCGGGGTCAGCAGCACGTCGATGCCGCCAATGGTGGCTACCCGCATCTCGCCCGCTCGAGCCTCAGCCATGGGCGCCCATGCTAGCCGGTCTCAGACCTCCATGACCACCGGGATGACCATGGGGCGCCGCTTGGTGCGGTCGTAGAGAAACTTGCCCAGCACATCCTTGATCGTGTTCTGGAACAGTGAGGTCTCGCTCGTGTCGGGCTCCCATTTGGCCATAGCCGCGACGACCTGGCTCTTCGCGGCCTCGATCAGGTCGTCGGCCGCACCCTCATGGACGAAGCCGCGTGTGACCACGTCCGGCGGTCCGATCAACCGCCCGGTGGCATGGTCCACGGTGACCACGATGACGAAAATACCGTCCTGGCTGAGGTGCTTGCGATCGCGCAGGACGACGCTGCCAACGTCACCGATGCCCAGTCCATCGACGAAGACGTACCCGGCATCGACCTTGCCGCCTCGCTCGAACAGCTGCGGGCCGAGGTTGATGATGGTGCCGTCGCCGGCCAGCATCACGTTGTCCTCGCCGAGGCCCACGTCGTGCGCCAACATGCCGTGGTGGGCCAGGTGGCGATCCTCACCGTGGATCGGGACGAAGAACTTCGGCCGCACCAGGTTGAGCACGATCTTGAGGTCCCCCGCCGAGGCATGCCCCGAGACGTGGACCCGGTTGCGCGCCGAGTAGAAGACGTTTGCCCCGTTGCGATAGAGGTTGTTGATGGTGCGATGCACCAGCTCCTCATTGCCCGGGATGGGCGTGGCCGAGAGAATCACGGTGTCGCCCTTGCGCAGCTGCACCAGCGGATGCTCACCATTGGCGATTCGAGACAGCGCCGACAACGGCTCGCCCTGGGCGCCGGTGCTGAGAACCACGACCTCGGCGTCGGGGTGCTTGTTCAGCTGCTTCACCGGGATCAGCGTGTCCACCGGCACCTTCAGCAGTCCCAGCTCCTGGGCAAGGTGGATGTTGTTGGACATGCTCCGGCCGACCACCGCGACCTTGCGCCCGAACTGATGCGCCACCTCCATCGCCTGCTGCAGGCGATAGATATTGGACGCGAAGGTGGTGATGATGATCCGGCCCTTGGCCTGGGGAAAGATGCCGCGGAAGGCCTCCCCCACCACCTGCTCGGAAGGCGTGTGGCCGTCCATCTCGGCGTTGGTCGAGTCGGAAAGGAAGAGCAGGACTCCCTCCTGGCCGTACTCCCCCAGCCGCGACATGTCGGTGGGGCGACCGTCGACCGGGGTCTGGTCCAGCTTGAAGTCGCCCGAATGCAGGATGACGCCCACGGGCGTGGTGATCGCCAGTGCGGTGGCATCGGGAATCGAGTGAGCCACGTGGATGTACTCGGTGCTGAACGGTGGCAGGTTGACGACGTCCCCAGGCTTCACCTCGTGAAGGGTGGCGTTGGCCAGCAAGCGGTGTTCTTTGAGCTTGTTCTTAACCAGCCCCAGCGTCATTCGCGTTCCGTAGATGGGCACGTTGAGCCGGTTGATGACGAACGGCAGGGCTCCGATGTGGTCTTCGTGGCCGTGGGTGAGCAGGATCGCCTGGACCTGGGCGGCGCGCTCGACGAGGTAGGTGATGTCCGGTATCACGAGGTCGACCCCGAGCATGTCCTCCTTAGGGAACATCAAGCCGGCGTCGACCACGATGATCTTGCCGTCGTACTCGATGGCCATCATGTTCAGGCCGATCTCGCCCAGTCCGCCCAGCGGAATGACCTTGAGGAGGCTCACCTGCCTAGAACAGCGATAGCTGCTCCTTCGGGTCGGCCTCAGGCTCCGGCTCCGGCGCTTCGGCCCGCCGGGACTCGATCATGTCGATGTAACCACGCACCTTCTGGAAATCAACTTTAAGGGTGTCGACCAGGAAGCTGTTGTACAGCGCCGCGGCAGGGTGGTACAGCGGTACGTAGGCGCGGTCCCCTCGCTCCACCAGCTGGCCGTGGATCCGCGAGATGCCGTCCGAACCGGGCAGTAGCCGCTGCACCGCGTGTCGCCCCAGCAGCAGGATCACCGCCGGCCGGATCAGCTCCACCTGGCGATCGAGGTACGCCGAGCACGAGGTCACCTCCTGCGGCAGCGGGTCGCGGTTGGCCGGCGGCCGACACTTGATGATGTTGGTGATGTAGACCTCGTTGCGGTTGATCCCAACAGACCCCAGCAGCTTGTTGAGCAGCTGGCCGGCCTGGCCCACAAAGGGAAGCCCCTCCTGGTCCTCGTTCTTTCCCGGGGCCTCGCCGACGACCATGATCCGAGCCCGCGCGTCGCCTGCACCCGGGACCGCTTTCGTCCGCGTGCGATGGAGGGCGCAGAGGGTGCACTCACGGACCTCCTGGTGAAGGACCTGAAGCGCTTCGCTCAAGCCTGGTCGTCGATCAGGCGGTCGTGGACGCGGGCTGGGGCAGCGTCAGGGCGAGGTCGCCGAGCCCCTCGACAATCGCCTGCAGCGACTGCACCTGGGCGTCGGAAATCTCGCTCATGACGAGCGGGAGCCGGGTGTCCCCGACGTCAAGGCCAATGGCGCGGAAGAGAGCCTTGGTGGGCACCGGGCTGGCGGTGCAGAAGACCTCTTTGAAGATCGGCAGCAGACGGTACTGGAGACGCGCCGCCTCCTCCACTCTGCCGTCGACATAAGCCTCGATCATTGCCCGGATGCCCTTGCCGGCAAAGTGCCCCGCGACGCTGACCACGCCATACGCCCCAACCGACATCATCGGCAGCGTGAGGCTGTCCTCGCCGGAGTAGATGCGGAAGCCCGCCTCGACCCCAGCCGCCTCGGTGGCGAACTGGGTGAGGTCAGTGCTGGCCTCCTTGAGGGCGACGATGTTGGAGACGTGCGACAGCTCGATGGTGGTCTCGGCGGCCAGGTTGGCAGCCGTGCGCGAGGGCACGTTGTAGAGCATCACGGGGACGTCGATGGCGCCGGCTATGGCCCTGAAATGGGCGAGCAGCGACTTTTGAGGCGGCTTGTTGTAGTAGGGCACCACCGCCAGGACGCAGTCAGCCTCGAGCTTTTGGGCGTCGCGCGCCAACTCGATCGAGGCCCGGGTGTCGTTGGTACCCGCGCCCATGACCACCACAGCCCTTGGGATCGCACGGCGGACGGCGCGGTAGAGCTCCAGCTTCTCGTCGTGAGACAGGGTCGGCGATTCCCCGGTGGTGCCGCCGACGACGACGCCGTCGTTGCCGTTGTTGACTAACACATTGGCCAGCTCCTCAGCTCGCGCCAGGTCGAGATCACCCTCTGGAGCGAAGGGGGTGACCATCGCTGTGAGGACACGGCCGAGACCAACAGGGGCGCTCATGGTCTGCCGATTCTACTGCGCCGGCGCGACGGAAAAGAGCAGCTCGACGACCTGGACGGCGTTGGTGGCGGCGCCCTTGCGAAGGTTGTCGGCGGCCAGCCAGAGCGCGATGCCGCGCTCGTGCGAAAGATCGCGGCGGATCCTTCCGACGTACACGTCGTCGGTGCCGGCGGCGCTCAGAGCCAGCGGATAGACCTGAGCCTTGGGATCGTCCTGGACGACGACACCCGGCGATTCCGCCAGCCGGGCACGGACGTCCGAGGGGCGCAGGCTGGATTCGGTCTCGATCCAGACCGCCTCGCTGTGGCCCGTCTCGACCGGCACTCGCACGCTGGTACAGGCGATCGCCAGGGTGGGCAACCCGAGGATCTTGCGCGTCTCTGCGACGATCTTCAACTCCTCCTGGTTGTAGGCGAATGCCGCTTCGGCATCCTCGTAGACCGGCGGGGCGTGGTCGGGCATGTCAGGGTCCATGACCCAGCCGCCGGGCACCACGTTGCCCTCGAGCACATGGGGATAGACGGTCAGCGGCGGCTCATTGCCCGCGGCCAGGGCACGACGCTGGCCCTGCAGCTCATCGACCAGCAGCCGGCCTGCGCCCGAGGCGGCCTGGTAAGTGTCGACCAACACCCGGCGCAGCGGCGACAGCGTCGAAACCGACTTCAGCACCATCGTCAGCGGGATGGCGCAGCAGTTGGGATTGGCGATGATGCCCGTGTGCTCGCCGGCCGCTCCCGGGTTGACCTCGGGCACCACCAGCGGCACGCCCGGTTCCAGCCTCCAGGCGGCGCTGTTGTCGATCACAACAGCCCCGGCGGCGACGGCGGCCGGCGCCAGCTGCCGGCTGGGCTTGCTGCCGGCGGAGAAAAGGACGACGTCGAGGTCGCCGAAGGCGTTTGGGCCGGCCTCGAGGACCTGGATCAGCTCGCCCCTGAAGGTCAGCCGGCTTCCCGCCGATCGCGACGACGACATCGGCCGCAGCTCGTCGATGGCAAGGCCGCGCTCCTCGAGCACCCGCAGCATCGTCCGTCCCACCACCCCGGTGGCTCCAACCACGCCGACCCGGATGCCCATCAGACGGACTCCCCCGCTGTCGACAAGCCGAGGACGTGGTCCAGTGATCGGTAGAACTTATGCTCCGCCACGACGGCACGGATGGTCGCCAGCACCCCGGGCATGAAGGCCTCGCGACTGGTGGTGCGATGAGCAATCGACAGCGTCTGGCCCTGGGCGCCGAAGACGATCTCCTGGTCGGCGACGAGGCCGGGCAGGCGCAGGCTGTGAACTCCGACAAAGCCCACTTGGCCGCCGCGCGTGTTCGGGAGCGTGACCTTTTCGGGACGGGTGTAGGCGAAAGGCTCTTTGCGGGCCGCGGCCAGCCGACGCGCAGTGGCCAGGGCCGTCCCGGAAGGGGCGTCGAGCTTGGTGTCGGCGTGGGCCTCGATGACCTCGACCGACTCGAAGTAAGGCGCCGCCGTCTCGGCCAGCAGCATCATCAGCACCGCGCCGATGGCGAAGTTCGGAATCACCGCGCCGCCGGTCTCCGAGGTCTGGGCGTGACGCGCGATCTCGTCGACCTGCTCCGCGCTCATGCCGGTCGTGCCCACGATCGGCGCGACGCCAGCGGCGAGGGCGACCTGGGCGTTCTCGAAAGCCGCGTCCGGAGCCGTGAAATCGACCATCACTGCCGCCCCGGCCAGGGCGCTGGCAAGGTCGTCGCCCAGGTCGACCTCGCCTGCCACGCGCATATCCGGCTGAGCCGCCACCGCCGCTGCGACGGTGCACCCGACCTTTCCTTTGGCGCCACAGACGACGACTCCGATATCAGCGGACATGCGCCGATTCTACGGATCGCTATGGACCAGGTCACCGATTTAGTCGCCTGGACCTGGCGCGACCGCCTAAAATTTCTTTAGCAACCATGGCGCACGGGATATGAGCGGCACCTCAGAGAAGGCGGCCGCGGCGTTGGAGGCGGCGGCGGAGGAGCTCGTTGAGTTCGTCAACGCTTGCTCGGAGGCAGATTGGCTGAAGGTCGTCCCGATCGAAAACCGCACCGTCGCGGTCATGGCCTACCACATCGCGGCCCTGATGCCGACTCTGTCGAGTTGGTTTGATGTGCAGGAAGAGGTGCCCGGGACCGTTGCCGAACAGGATGAGGCCAACGCCAGGGAGGCGGAGGAGCGGGCAGCGGTCACGCGCGAGGAGGTCATGGCCCTGATCCGAGCCAACACGCCCCCCGCTGCCACCGCGATTCGCGCAGTTACCCCCGAGTGGATGAGCTCGACCGTAAGATTTCGACCCGCGGGCGGAGCAGAAATGAGCGTAGAGCGCCTTGTCGCGACGAGCGAACTCCATGTCAGCAAGCACCTCGCCGCTGTCCGCGCCGCTATCGGCGATCCCGGCTAGGCGCTAGCTCCAGGCACTGGCGTCAGCGACGCTCGGTGCCGCGCTTGAAGTTCCCGGTGGCTCTGGCCAGCAGAGCCTGCTGTTCATCCTCGTCGCTGGCGTCCAGCTTGTGCAGCAGCGCCACGGCCGGGGCCCCACGCATGGTCTTCACCTCCCGTCCCCGCCAGAAGATCATGATCGCGGCCCCAGCCCGACGGTAGGTGAAGGTGTCCTCAGGCATCGACGATCACCCTCTCCCCCACCCTGACGGCGCGGGAGAAACCGATCTTGGGTTCATACGGCGAGCCCGAGGAGACGTTGCGCCTCGGGCTCACCGTTGGGATCCCTTACTCCTGGGGTGGGCGCTGGTTACCACGGAAGCGCGGCCGCTCGGGCTCGGCATCGGCTGGGGTGCTCGCCCCACCGCCGTTGCCGGCGTCAAAGCCGCCACCGTAGCCACCGTCGCGGGGGCTGTCATCGCGCGAACCACGGTCGCGCTCACGGCCGCCGCCGCCTCCAGCAAAGGCCGGCTCTGCGCCCCCTTCGGGCCGCACCGGAGGCTTGGAGAACTTCTCGTCAGACTCGGACAGGCCCCACTTCTCGGCTTCCTTGAGGGCGTCCTTGCGGGAGAGGTTGACGCGGCCCTGGCGGTCGATCTCGTCGACCTTGACCAGGATCATGTCGCCCTCCTTGACGAAGTCCTCCACGTTCTCCACCCGCCAGTCGGCGAGCTTGCTGACGTGGACCAGGCCGTCCTTCTTAGGCAGCACCGAGACAAAGGCGCCGAACGGCATCAGCCGCGCCACCTTGCCCAGGTAGACGCGCCCAACCTCGACGTCGTCGGTGAGCGACTTGATCCAGTCGATCGCCTTCTGTGTCGAGGCGGCGTCGCTGGAGGCGATGGCAATGCTGCCGTCGTCCTCGACGTCGATCGAGACCCCGGTCTCCTCGGTGATCGCGCGGATCATCTTGCCGCCTGGGCCAATGACGTCGCGGATGTTGTCGGGGTTGATCTTGATGGTGGTGATTCGCGGGGCGAACGCGCTCATCTCCTTGCGCGGCTCAGGCAGGGTCTCCGCCATCTTGCCAAGGATGTGCATCCGCCCGGCCTTGGCCTGGGCCAGCGCCTTGCGCATCACCTCCATCGAAAGCCCAGTGACCTTGATGTCCATCTGCAGAGCGGTGATGCCCTGCGCGGTGCCGGCAACCTTGAAGTCCATGTCGCCGAGAGCGTCCTCGACGCCCTGGATGTCAGAGAGGATGGCGTACTCGGAACCCTCGGACGCGTCGCCGTTGCGGGTGATCAGACCCATAGCGATGCCGCTGACCGGGGCCTTGATGGGCACCCCGGCGTCCATCAAAGCCAGCGTCGATCCGCACACCGAGGCCATCGAGGTTGAGCCGTTGGAGCTCAGGATCTCGGTGACCACCCGGATTACGTAGGGATACTCCTTGGCGTCCGGGAGGACGTTGTAGAGGGCGCGCTCGGCCAGGGCGCCGTGGCCGATCTCGCGACGGCCGGGGCTACGCATCGGGCGCGCCTCACCAACGCTGTAGGGCGGGAAGTTGTAATGGTGCATGTAGCGCTTGGACGTCTCGAGCCCGAGCGCGTCGATCTTCTGGGCGTCGCCGCGGGAGCCCATGGTCACAACCGACAGGGCCTGGGTCTCGCCGCGGGTAAAGATCGCGGACCCGTGGGTGCGGGGCAGGACCCCGACCTTGCTCCAGATCGGCCTGATCTCGTCAGACTTGCGACCGTCAGGACGCAGGTTCTTATCGATGATGGTGTCACGGACGACCCGCTTGACGGCCTTCTCGAAGAAGCCGCCGATCTCGGCTTCGCGCTCAGGGTACTTCCCGGCCAGGGCTTCCTTGACCGAGTCCCTGATCTCATCAAGGGCGTTCTCGCGAGCCATCTTGTCGGGTGAGCCGATGGCCTCGCCAACCTTGGCGGCGGCGAGATCTTCGACAGCGGCCTTGAGCTCCTCATCGACCTCGGGGGGCGCGATCACGCGCTTCTCCTTGCCCAGCGCACGAGCCAGCTCGGAGATGGTGGCGCAGATGCGCTTGATCTCGTCGTGAGCCATCTCCAGCGCCTTGACGACGGTCTCCTCGTCGACTTCCTTGGCACCGGCCTCGACCATGATGATCGCGTTCTCGGTACCGGCGACGATCAGGTCCAGCTTGGAGTCAGGCAGCGCTGACACTGACGGGTTGACGACCAGCTCGTCTTCGATGAGGCCGACGCGGACGGCGCCGACGGGCCCTTTCCAGGGGATCTCTGAGATCGAAAGCGCCGCCGAGGCGCCGTTGATGGCCATCGTGGCGGGGTCGGCCTCCTGGTCCACCGACAGCACGGTGGCTACCACCTGGACGTCGAGGCGAAGGTCTTTGTCGAACAGCGGCCGCAGCGGCCGGTCGATCAGCCGCGAGTTGAGGATGCCCTGCTCGCCGGGGCGCCCCTCGCGGCGGAAGAAGCTGCCGGGGATGCGTCCCGCGGCGTAGATCTTCTCCTCGTAGTCGCAGGTCAGGGGCAGGAAGTCGATGCCGGGGCGCGGATGCTTGGACATCGTCGCGGTGACCAGCAGCATGGTGTCGCCGCTACGCACGAACAGCGCGCCGTTGGCCTGCTCGGCCACGTGGCCGGTCTCGAAGCTGATGGAGCGATCGCCGATGCGATGCTCGATGATCTTGGGTTCAGGGGTCATTGGTCTCCTTGCGAGACCGCCCCGCGGCTGATTCGGGGGACAGGAACTGGGGGCAACGGCGCGGATTGAATACGCCGCTCTCACCAATCTCTGGCACTCGGCACGGCCGGGGTGGGGACGGTCCCTATCTAGTTGTTGAAGCTCGGTTGCCGCCTAGCGGCGGAGGCCGAGCTGCTCAACGAGGGACCGGTAGCGGGAGATATCGCGACGCGCGAGGTAGTCCAGCAAACGACGGCGACGGCCGACCAACCGCAGCAGACCAAGACGCGTGTGATGGTCTTTGGGATGCTGCTTCAGGTGCTCGGTCAAATACCGAACGCGCTCTGTCATCAGGGCCACCTGGACCTCCGGCGAGCCGGTATCGGTCTCGTGGGTCCGGTGTTTCTCGATGACCTCAGACTTCTCTATGGCTAAAGACATGCTCTCTCTATCGTTCTCTCTTTGAGTTCCCGCAGAGTATACATGGCGTATTCGGCCCGAATTCGGCCGTTCAGGGGACGATGACCGAGATCGCGCTGGGCATGACCTCGAACACGGCGGGCAGTGTGCCGCACATCTCGCCGTCGACATCGATGAGGACGCGCTCGTCGGATATGACCTCAACGCAACTCGATCGCCAGCCGGTGACCTTTGGATTCTTGACGTGGTTCGCCTTGTAGATGTCGTTGATCGACCTGATGGCTTCGAAGCGGGCGATGTCGCCGAAGATGACCAGGTCGAACTTGCCGTCGTCCGGTTCCGCCTGGGGCGCCACGTGCATACTGCCGCCGAAGTACTGGCAATTCGCCACGACCACGTTCTGGGCCTTGCCCTCCCAGTTCTGCTCGGCAGTTTTGACCTGCACCGCCTGGGGCTTGAAAGTCAGCAGGGTGGCGATCGAGCTGTACATGAAGCTGGCTTTGCCGCCGAACAGCTTCCTGGTCAGGTTGACCCGCTCTACAATCACGCCGCCGATGCCGGCGTCGGCGATGTTGACAAAGTGACGGACCCTACGGCCACCGTCGAGCGCCTCCATCTCGATGCGGCCGACGTCGATGGGGCGGAGTTTGCGGTTCTTGACGCAATCAATGGCGGCCGCCAGTTCCATCGGGATCCCCAGGGTGCGCCGGAAGTCACCCCCGGTGCCAAAGGGCAGCAGCCCCAGGGCAGCCTCCGGGTGGCGCTGATCGCTCGCGAAGAAGCCGTTGGCGACCTCGTTGAGAGTGCCGTCGCCGCCGACGGCCACGACCGTGTCGGCGCCAGACTGCAGAGCCCCAGCGGTGAGATCAGTGGCCTCGCCGACTCGGGTCGTCAGCAGCGCGGTGTGATCGAGTCCGAGCTCGGTGATGCGCGCCGAGACCTCCGGCCAGCGCTTGCCGGTTCTGCCGTTGGCGGACGCCGGGTTGACGACAAAGGCTGTCTTCACAGCCGCGAACTATAGCCTCAGCCGGCTTTGAGGATCGCACGCGCGCAGCATCCTCATAGTCTCAGCCGGCTTTGAGGATCGCACGCGCACGCGCCACGTCCTTGCCGATCTGCTTGACCAGCGCCTCCGGGGATTCGAACCGCTTCTCGTCGCGGATGCGCTGGACGAACCGCACCCGGACGTCCTGGTGATAGATGTCGCCCTCGAAATCGAAGATGAAAGCCTCGACGGTGAGACGGTTCTCGCCGAACGTCGGGCGGTACCCCGCATTCAGAGCGCCTGGGTAAGCCTTGCCGCCGATGTCGACCCAGACCGCATAGACGCCGTTCTTGGGCACCAGCTTGTTGGGCGTGATGGTGAGGTTGGCGGTGGGAAAGCCGATGCGGGTGCCAGTCCCCGTGCCGTGCTCGACAAATGAGGTGACGGAGTAGTCTCGGCCGAGCAGCCGGGCGGCGTGGGCCACCTGCCCTTCCTGCAAGAGCTCGCGGACCCGGGAGCTGCTGATGACATGACCTTCGGCGGAGTGCGGGGTGATGACCTCGACCGCGAAACCGCGATGCTCGCCGTAGCGCTCGAGGAAGGCGCGGTCGCCGCGGCGCTGGTGCCCCAACACGAAGTCGTAGCCGATGACCAGCCCCGAGAGCGGCACCGAGGCCATGGTCCTGTCCATGAATTCGGTGGCGGTGAGTTGCGAGAGGCGGTGGGTGAAAGGCATCACCACGAGGTGATCGACGCCCAGCTCCGCCAGCACGACGGCCTTCTCGTCAACGGTGGTCAGACTTAGGGGACAGGTGTCAGGGGCGAGCACGCACCGCGGATGCGGGTCGAAGGTCATGACGACGGTCGGCGCCCCCTGGCGGCGCGCCAGCTGGAGGAGGCGCCGCACCACCTTGACGTGGCCGCGATGAACGCCATCGAAGCTGCCGATTGTCAGCCAGCCGCGGGGCAGCGGGCGATGTGGCAGATCGAAATGAGTCTCCATCAGGCCTCCACCAGGCGGTGTGGGTGGAACTGGCCGCCCAGCACCCGGCCGAGCGCCAGCACCCGGCCGGCGGCGTCGGTGGCGTAAGCGTTGGGCAGTGCCGCCGCAGCGACGGGCACGCCACGACCGAGCCGCAGATCGGAAAACGACGTCTCCCCGACCCGGACCGAGGGCACGCCGGCCATCGCCTCGCCGCTCGGGCGCATGAAGGCGCCCAGGTCGGCGCCGGCAGCCTCGAGGTCGGCCATCGGGATCGCGTCCTCGAGCCGGAGGCCACCGACTCGGGTGCGCTGCAGCCAGGCCAGGTGAGCGCGGGTCCCCAACGCGAGGCCCAGGTCGCGAGCCAGGGCCCGTACGTAGAAGCCGGGTCCGCACTCCACCTCGACCACCGCCAGCGGCCCCTCCACCTCGGCCTGAAGCTCAACCAGCCGGATGGAGTCGACCCTCACCGTCCGCGCAGGCGGCGGCTCCGGGTCGCCGCGTCGAGCCCGCCGGTAGCTGCGCTCGCCCTGCAGCTTGACCGCGGAGAACACCGGCGGGCGCTGCTCGATATCGCCGACGAAAGCCTCCAACGCGGTCGCGATCGTCCCGGAGTCGAGCCCGCGCGGGACCTCGGTGGGGCTCAGCTCGCCTTCAGCGTCGTCGGTGTCGCTACCCGCGCCCAGCCGGATGCCGGCTCGATAGCTCTTGCCCTGTCGCGAGAGGTACTCCGCCAGCACCGTCGCCCGCCCCAGGAAGATCGGCAGCACGCCTGTCGCCGACGGGTCGAGGGTGCCGCCGTGACCGATGCGCTTGACGCCACTGCTCCGGCGCAGCCTCCCCACCACTGCCGCCGATGTCAGCCCCGCCGGCTTGTTGACGTCGAGGATCCCCGTCAGGGTCGGCGGGGGAGCCTCAGCCAGTGGAATCGGAGATCATCCGCCGGGCTTCGGCCAGGATCGACTCCATCGCCTCCGCCAGGGGCATATCCACTTCCACACCGGCAGCGCGCTCGTGTCCGCCGCCGCCGAACTTGCCGCCCAGCACGTTGGCATTGGCCTGGCCGCGACTGCGGATCGAGACCTTGGTCAGCCGGTTGGGCTCGATCTCCTTGAAGAAGAGTGCCAGTTCGAGGCCGTCGACGCTGTTGAGCATGTCGATCATGCCGTCGGCCTCCTCCATCAGGGCGCCGGATTTCTCCAGCAGCGCCTGGGAGACGAAGGCGTACACCAGCCGGTCGTCGCAGTCGAAGCCGACGGTTGCCATCACCAATGCCTGCAGTTTGATCGAGCTGAGCTTCTTGTTCTTGTAGACCCTCATCGCAACGTCGGCAGGGTCGGCCCCCAGGGCCACCAGCTCGGCAGCGATGGAGAGCGCGTTGTAGGAGGTGTTCTCGTGGCGAAAGCTGCCGGTGTCCGTCAGCAGGCCGCAGTAGAGGTTGGTGGCGGCCGCGGGCGAGATCTCGATCCCCCACTCTCGGAAGAGGTTGAAGGTGACCTCTGCCGTAGAGCTGGCTTCGGGGACCACCAGGTTGACTCCCCCGAACATGGTGTTGCTCACGTGGTGGTCGATGTTGACGATGGGGGTCCCCTCCGCCAGTTGTCCGAGGGTGTCCGAGACGCGGTCGAGGTTGCTCGCGTCCATGACCAGGATCAGGTCGGGCGGTTTGCCCTCCTCCTGGTTGATGATCTCAAACCCGGGCAGGAACGAATACAGCTCAGGCACCGGCGGGGGAACTCGCATGGCCACGTTCTTGCCCCTCGCCCGCAGGATGTCGCACATCGCCAGCGCCGAGCCCAGGGTATCGCCGTCGGCGTCCTTGTGCGAGACCGCCAGCACGTGGTGGCTGGCGTCGATGAGGCGCAGAATTTCGGCTGCCTCAGCCTTCATTGCCCTCCTCCTTGTGGATCTGCTGGATGACCTCGGCGATGTGGGTGGCGTACTCGGTGTTGCGGTCGTCTATGAACTGCAGCTCGGGGATCCGGCGCAGGTTGCGCATCTCGGCGGCCAGCTCCCGCCGGATGAAGCCACGGGCGTGGCCAAGGGCCGCCATCGCCTCTCCCCTCTCCGCCTCGTCGCCGAGAGCGCTGACGTGGACTTTGGCGTTGCGCAAGTCGGGCGAGAGGTCTACCCGGATGACGCTGAGCAGGGTGAGCCTGGGATCGCTGAGACGGCGCCCAAGGATGCCACTGATCTCATCGCGTAGCTGCGCCGCGACTTTGTCGACACGAACCGACATCTCACCTCCGACCCCACTCCTTGGAGCTTACGGGTTCTCCTGCTCGAGTATGAATGACTCGATCGTGTCCCCTGCCTGGAACCCCTGGAAGCTTTCCAGCTCGATGCCGCACTCGAATCCCTGGGCCACTTCGCGGACGTCGTCCTTGAAACGCCTGAGGCTCGAGATCTTGGTCTCGACCAGAAGCTCCTTGCCCCTGTAGACCTTGGCCACCGAGTTGCGCGAGATCTTGCCCTCCGATACCTGGGAGCCGGCGATGAAGCCGATCTTGGGGACCTTGATCGGCACTTTGATCTCGGCCTTTCCCTCCCAGACCTCTTTGAAGGTGGGCTCGTACATGCCCTTGATGGCCTTCTCGATGTCCTCGATGAGGTGGTAGACGACGTCGTAGGTGCGGATCTCGACCTTCTGGGCCCCGGCGGCGGCGGCGGTGGCCTTGTCGTCCACCTTGACGTTGAAGGCGATCACCATGGCCTCGCTGGCGGCGGCCAGGTTGACATCGGACTCGCCGACATTGCCCACGCCCTCGAAGACGACCTGGATGCGGACCTTGGGGTCCTGGATCCGGGTGATCGAACCCTTCAGTGCCTCCATCGAGCCGTGGCTGTCGGCCTTGACGACCAGGTTGAGGTCCTTGACTCCGCCCTGCTGAAGCTGGGCGTAGAGATCCTCCAGCCGCTGCTTGGGGGCAGCCGCGACCTGGGCCTTGCGAGTGGCCTCGGCGCGCTGGTCAGCGATCACCCGCGCCGTCCGCTCGGAGTCGACCACTTCGAGGATGTCGCCCGCGTTGGGCACGTCAGGCAGCCCGGTCACCACGGCAGGCTGCCCGGGGGCAGCCTGCTCGATCTTGTTTCCGTCCTCGTCGAGGAGGGCGCGAACCCGCCCGTTGATGGAGCCGATGACGAAGGGGTCGCCGACTCGTAGCGTGCCGGTTTGCACCAGGACGGTGGCCACCGGGCCACGGCCGCGCTCGAGGTGGGCGTCAATGATGGTGCCGGCCGCCGGCTTGTCGGGGTTGGCCTTGAGGTCGGCGATCTCGATCACCAGCAGGATCATCTCGAGCAGGTCGTCGAGGCCGATCTTGTCTTTGGCCGACACCGGGACCATGGGCACCTCGCCGCCGTACTCCTCGATCTGGACGCCGTTCTCGGCCAGCTCGCCCTTGACCTTGTCGGGGTTGGCGTTGTCCTTGTCGATCTTGTTGAGGGCAACGATCATGGGCACCCCGGCGGCCTTGATGTGCTGGATGGCCTCCTTGGTCTGGGGCATGACACCATCGTCGGCCGCCACCACCAGCACGGCGACGTCGGTGATCGAGGCGCCACGGGCGCGCATCGCGGTGAAGGCCTCGTGGCCCGGGGTGTCGATGAAGGTGATCGGCTTGCCGTTCTTCTCGACCTGGTAGGCGCCCACGCGCTGAGTGATACCGCCGGCCTCGCCGGCGGCCACCTTGGCCTGCCGGATGGCGTCGAGGATGCTGGTCTTGCCGTGGTCGACGTGGCCCATGACGGTCACCACCGGCGGGCGCGGCTTGAGCTTGCTCGCGTCATCGGCCTCGGTGCTGAAGAGCTCCGACTTGGGTGTGGCCGTCGACGCCGTCGCCCCGTTGGACCCGGCGATGACGTCCTCGGGCTTGGCCGCCACTGCGCTGACGCCAAAGTTGTCGGCAACGATGGCCGCGGTCTCGAAGTCGATCTGCTGGTTGATGGTGGTGGCGATTCCGTTCTTGAAGAGGTCCTTGATGATGTCGACCGGCCCCACCTTCAGGTAGTCGGCCAGCTCCCGAACCGTCAGCGTGGGCGGCAGCTCGACATCGGTTGGGCGCCCGGGCACGCCACGGACGTGGGCACCACCGGTCTCGAAGTACTTGCGGACCGCGTCTTCGACCTCGGAAGGCAGCTGGGCACCGGTGTGCGTGAACGGTTGGTTGCGCTCACGCAACCAACTCAGAACCGCACGCGGCTCCTGGTTGAGCTCCCGCGACAACTGACCTACCCGAATTCCGCGCGCCGGACCGCGTTTAGCTCTTGGGATGGGATGCCTCCATCAATGGGCTCTGTGGCCGCGAAGCCAGAAGATTCTGCCACGCCGTCGAATCGAGCCGAACGGAGAGGGCTCGCTCCAGACCGCGCCGACGTTCCGCCAGACTCCAGCAGGCTTCGTCGGGGCAGAGATAGGCGCCGCGGCCATTGAGCTTACCGCTCGGGTCGACAACCACGTCGCCTGAGGGCTGGCGAACCAGCCGGACGAGTTCGCGTTTGGGTCTTGCGGTACGGCAGCCAACGCAGGTGCGCGTGGGCAGCTTGGAATCATTTGGGCTCATGCCCGATTATTCCCCAGTCAGCCCGGATTCAATCGCGGCGGCTTCCGCCTCTACCTCGACGTCACCTGCCGAATCGGCCTCATCAATCGGATCGGACCCTTCGGGGGCCGGGAGTTCTCCGTCGGCCTCACCCTTGATGTCGATCCGCCACCCGGTCAACCTCGCCGCCAGGCGGGCGTTCTGGCCGTCTTTGCCGATCGCCAGCGAGAGATGCGACGCGGGCACCATCACGGTGGCGGTCCGGGTGTCAACATCGATGCTCACTGAGTTGACGCGCGCAGGGCCAAGGGCATTTGCGACGAGTTGGTTGGGCTCGTCCGACCACTCCACGATATCGACCCGCTCGCCCGCCAGCTCCTCGCGGATGGCGTGGTTGCGGGAGCCCTTGGGCCCCACGCAGGCGCCCACCGGATCGAGGCCTTCCTCGCTGGAGTCGACCGCGACCTTGGTTCGCAACCCGGCTTCGCGAGCGAGAGCTTTGACCACCACCGCCCCGCTGAGGATTTCGGGCACCTCGAACTCGAGCAGCCGCTTGACCAGCCCGCGGTTGGCCCGCGAGACGACCTGGTTGGGACCGCGCTTGCCAACCCGGGGCTCCAGCAGCAGTACCTTGAGTCGCTGCCCCGCGTGGTAGCTCTCGTGGGGGATCTGCTCCTCGGGCGGCAACATCGCTTCAGTGCCGCCCGGGGTGCTGCCGGAGTCGGTCTTGACGAAGACCATGTCGCCATCGACGCGGTCGACCACCGCTGACGCCAGCTCGCCCTGGTGGCGCAGGGCATCCCGGAAGAGCTGCTCGCGCTCGGCGTCACGGAGGCGGCTGAAGATGATCTTGCGGGCAGTGGTTGCGGCGCTGGCCTGGAACTGCTCCGGCGCGATCGGCTGGTAGCCGCCGGCCTCGTGGATGCCGGCGCGCAGTTCGCCGGTGGTGGTGTCGATGCGGACCTCGACCTCACCCTCCGGCTCATGGCGCTGACGGTAGGCCTCCGCGAGGGCCTGCTCGACCACCTCCAGCAGGGCGTCCTTGGAGAACCCCTTCTCCTGCTGCAGCTGGTCCAGGGCCGCCAGCAGGTCGCCGAAGGCGATGCCCGCGCCCGCGTCCTGCGTCATCCGCCGCCTCGATTGCGACGTGGCCGATCATCCTCGCCGAACCGGACCGCCAGCCGAGCCGCCAGCAACGACCGCACCGGCACATCGGTCGAGGTGTCCTTGGGCCCCGCGATCGTGAGGGCGTCGTCGGTGACGCGCAGAAGGATGCCCTCGAGCACCCTCTCGGCATCGCCGTGACCAAAACGGACGTTCACGCGCTGGCCGATGAAGCGCAGGTAGTCGGGCATCCCTCGGAGCTCTCGCTCCGCGCCCGGTGATGAGACCTCGAGATCCACGTCGGCCAGGCCAACCTCGGGGTCGTCGAGCAAGGGGCGGAGCGCCCGCGCGACCCGGGTGCAGCGGTCAATGTCCACTCCGCCGGGGGTGTCGATGTAAACACGCAGCAGGCGGTGCCCGGGGGAGCCGGCCAGTCCGATCTCCCACAACTCGCAGTCGAGGCTGGCCACGGCGGCCTCGACCACGGCCCGGATCCGGTCCACCACGACGGCCGGTCTATCCATTTCTATTGACAGCATCGCCGATATGCAGCCCGGCTAGCGGCGCGTTGTCTCCCAATCGCGCCAGGCTACCAGGAGCGGGCTGGCGTTGAAGATCGAGGAGTAGGTGCCGCTGACGATGCCGATCAGCAGCGCCAGGGCGAAGCCCTTGATCGATTGGGGCGCCAGGAGCAGCAACGCGAGCAGCACGAAGATGACCGTCAGTGATGTGTTGAGTGATCTTGCCAGCGACTGCACGATCGACAGGTTGACCACCGCCTCGAAATTTTGCCGCAATAGCCGCTGCGCGCCACCAAAGCGCAGGTTCTCGCGAATCCTGTCGAAGATGACGATGGTGTCGTGGACCGAAAAGCCGACCACCGTCAGTACCGCGGTCACAAAGAGCAGGTCGACCTCACCAATAGCCAGGTTGAAGACCTTGCCCAGGATCGAGAAGATGCCGGTGAGGACGAAGACGTCGTGAAGCAGCGCGATGATGGCGCTGACAGCGAACTTCCAGCGCCCCACCCCAGGGACTGAGAAGCGCAGCGCAAGGTAGACGACGATGCCGAACGACGCCAGGGTGATGAGCACTGCCGTTGTCACGACGGCCTGGCCGGCGATCTCGGGTCCGACGACGTCGAACGTCTCGACCGCCTGTCCCCCATTTGGCGGGGGCCCGAACTTGCTGTTGAGGTCGTCGCGGATGGTCTGGTCCTGAGGCTTCTGGCCGACGGGGGCGGTGCCGTTCAGAGGCTTGGTGGTGATGATGACGCGGTTGCTGCTGGCATCCTGAACGACGGCGTTGACCTGGAAGGTGTCCATCTCCTTCTGCACGTTAGAAGTACTGACGCCGTTCTTGTAGTGGAGGGTGATCCGGTTGCCACCGCTGAACGCTATCCCCAGCCGGAAGCCGACCGTGGCCATCGAGATGATTCCCGGGATGATGATCAGCAGCGACAGCAGGAAGAAGTAGTTCCGCTTGGCAATGATGTCCTTCACTGCATTCGCTCCACGGCGAAGAGGAAGGGTGTCCGCAGGCTGTGATACCGGATGACCAGGTGAAGCAGGAGATTGGTGACGACGACCGCCGAGAAGAAGCTCACCGCCACCCCGACGCCAAGCGTCAGACCAAAGCCCTTGGCCTGAGTGAATCCCACCAGCCCGGGGATCCGGTCCTGCAGGTACAGGACGGCGCAGGTGATCAGGGTGGCGATGTTGGAGTCTCTGATTGCAGGCAGGGCACGGGTGTGGGCAGCTTCAACGGCGGCCGCCAGCGAGCGGCCGTTTCGAAGTTCTTCCCTTAATCGCTCGAAGATGAGGACGTTGGCGTCGACGGCCATGCCCACGGACAACACGAACCCGGCGATGCCGGCCAGGGTGAGAGTGACAGGGATGAGCTTGAAGGCCGCCAGGACGACCGCGGCGTAGAAGAGCAGAGCCACACTGGCGACGACTCCGGGAAGCCGGTAGTAGCCGATCATGAACAGCACCACCACGGCCAGGCCAAGCGCCCCGCCCAGCAGGCTCAAGCGCACCGAGTCCGAGCCAAGCGTCGCCCCCACTGAGTTGGCGGCAACAATGGTGATCTTGCCGGGAAGCTTGCCGGCGCTGAGGGTGGCGACGAGATCCTTGCGGTAGGTGGCGTCCGAGCTGACGTTGCCTCCGGAAATCTGGAATTGGCCTCCGGTCAGCGGCGACTGGACATTGGCGTTGTTCACCATGGTGTTGTCGAGGAAGATGGCGAGCTGGTTGGCCGGAGCCCCCTGTGTCTGAGCGGCCATCGGCGTGGACTGCTGGCCGAGGATGTTCGACCCGCCGTCCGTGAGTGAGATGCTGACGACTGGCTGGCTGGTGGTCGCGTCGGTGGTCTCGCTGGCGATGGTGATCTGGCTGCCGTCCAGGCCGAACTCTTTGGGCAGGTAACCAAGGGGGATGCACTCCTTGGTGGCGCTGCCGAAGCAGGTGCCGCCCTCGGAGACGGGAACGTAGCTCGGATCGACGATGGGATCACCAGTGGCGTCGTTGGGGACCACGAGCTTGCCACCAGGACCCGGCGTGGCTTGGGTCCAGACTCGGAACGTGAGCTTGGAAGTCTTGCCCACGAGCTGGCGGGCGCGGTCGAAATCGACACCGGGCAGTTGGACCACGACCCGGTTCGCGCCCTGGGTCTGGACCACCGCCTCGCGCACGCCGATGTTATTGACGCGGTTCTCCATGACCTGCACGGTGGAGTTCTGGGCGTCCTGCATGGTGTTGTTGACAGCCAGCGATCGCGGGTCGATCTCGAGCACGATCTCGGTGCCGCCCTGCAGGTCAAGCCCCTTCGAAACGAAGAGCTGGCGGCCGAACAGCGTAGGCGTCTGAGTAGCCTGCAGGGGTTGGCTGAAGGAGATGTGGTTGAAATACCGATAGATGTAGCTGTAACCGTCGATGAAGATCGCCGCCAGGGCCACAAACAGGACCCCGAGTGCCAGCCATCTATTTATCCGCACGGCGTCGGATTATATCTGCGCCATCGATCCGCGCGGATTGGAACTGGGCGAACTCACCGGCCAGGATGGCGACGCGAGCGAGTCGGGTCAGCTCGAGGGTGTGGTGCAGGTTGTGGACAGTCAGCAGGCGATATCCCAGCAGTTCACCACGGAGGAAGAGATAGCGAAGCTGAGCGCGAGAGTGGCCGCGACACGCTGCGCAGGCGCAACCCTCCTCGAGGGGGCCGGGATCCTCGGTGTAGGCGGCGTTGGAAATGTTGAGGCGGTCGGGCCCGACCAGCGCCGAGCCCGTCCGCGCCAGGCGCGTCGGCCAGACGCAATCAAAGAGGTCGACGCCGGCAGCGATGGCATCGAGTAGCTCGGGCTCGCTGCCGACGCCCATCAGGTAACGCGGCTTGTCCGCAGCCAGCTCCTGGTTGACCACCGCGGCCAGGTCGCGGCCCATGCCCGCAGGCTCGCCGAGGCTGAGGCCGCCGATGGCGTTGCCGGGGAAACTCATGGCATCGATGGCGCGTGCGCTCTGGCGCCGCAGCTCGGGGTCGAAGCCCCCCTGCACGATGCCGAATAGCTCGGTTGGACCGCGATTCCAGGCATCACGGCATCGCTCGGCCCAGCGGTGAGTGCGCTCGGTGGCGGCCTCGGCGGCGCCCGGCGCGGCTGGGTAGCCCACCGGGTGATCCAGCGCCATCATCACGTCCGGCGCCATCTGCTCCTGGAGGGCGATCGCCAGCTCGGGGGTGAGGTTCCGCTCCTTCCCCTCGGCATCCAGGAAGCGCACGCCGTCGTCGCCGACGGTGGCGGTGCCGGCTCGGTCGAGACTGACGGCCTGGTAGCCGCCGCTGTCAGTGAGGATGTTGCCCTGCCAGCCGGTGAAGGCGTGCAGGCCGCCGGCCTGGGCCACGGCATCGCCCCCGGGCGCCATCCAGAGGTGGTAGGCGTTGGCCAGGATGGTGCTCGGCCCAAGGCGGCGGAGGTCCTCGGTATCGACCGCCTTGACAGTGCCCCGGGTGCCCACCGGCATGAAGGTCGGCGTCTCGACGACGCCATGGCCCAGGGTCAGGCGCGCGGCCCGCGGCGACACCGCCCCGCCGGCGAGCAGCTCGAATTTCAGGCCGGCTCCAGCAGCATCGCGTCGCCAAAGCTGTAGAACCGGTAGCCGCGCTCGATGGCCTCCCCGTAGGCCGCCAAGACCCGCTCGCGGCCGGCGAACGCCGAGACCATCACCAGCAGTGTGCTCTTGGGGAGGTGGAAGTTGGTTAGTAGCAGGTCGACTTCGCGGAACCGAAAGCCGGGACGGATGAAGATGTCGGTGTCGCCGGCGTCAGGGCTGAGGTCGCCCCGGGAGCGCTTGAGGGCGGCCGCCTCGAGGGCGCGCGCGGAGGTGGTGCCGACAGCCACGACCCGGCCGCCGCGTTGCCGACATGCGTCGATGGCGGCCCGCGTCAGCCGGGGGATGCGATAGGCCTCCGAATGCATCCGGTGCTCCTCGAGGTTCTTTGTGCGCAGCGGCTGGAAGGTGTCGAGCCCGATCCGCAGCGTCAGCGCGGCGCGCTCGATGCCGGCCGTCTGGAGCCGCTTCATCATCGCGTCGGTGAAGTGCAGGCCAGCTGTGGGCGCGGCGGCCGAGCCGAGCACGCGGGCGTAAACCGTCTGGTAACGCTCGGGGTCGTTTAGGCGCTCCTTGATGTAAGGCGGCAGGGGCGCCTCCCCGATCTCGGGCAGCACCGCCTTCAGCCGGCCAGGCGGTGAGAAGCGTAGGACCCGGCCGCCGCCGGGCGACTGCTCGACGACGTCCGCCCACAACGAGAACCGCAGCTGCAGCCGCGCCCCCGGATAGGCGGCCTTACCGGGGCGCACAAGGCACTCCCAACTGTCTTCATCCTTGCCCGTGGGATTCAGCAGCAGGAGCTCGGCATCGCGCCCCCCGAGCCGGAAACGAATCCGCGCCGGCAGCACGCGGGTCTCGTTGACCACCAGCAGGTCGCCGGCGCGGAGCAGGTCCGGGAGGACAGAGAACGTGAGGTCCCGCGCCGCGCCGCCTGCGGGCAGGTGGAGCAGCCGCGACGCGTCGCGCTGCTCCAGGGGATGCTGAGCGATCAGCTCCGGGGGCAGCTCGAATTCGTAGTCGGCCAGCAGCCCACCGTCGGCCTCCGCCGGTCGGCCCATCGCTTCCAAGACCAGGCTAGGTAAAGAGGTCGGGCTGGTCGCTCCGCGCTGGCGGCTTCAGGCCGAGGTGGGTGTAGGCCAATTTGGTGGCGACCCGGCCGCGCGGAGTGCGGGCGAGGAAGCCCAGCTGGATCAGGAACGGCTCGAAGACGTCCTCAACCGTCTCGCGCTCCTCGGAGATCGAAACCGCCAGCGTGCTGACCCCGACCGGGCCTCCCCCGTATTTCTCGATCACCGTCAGGAGGATGCGCCGGTCGAGTTGGTCCAGGCCCGCGGAGTCGACCGACAGCAGCTCCATGGTGGCGCTGACAGCGTCGGCGTCGATTCGCCCGGAGCCCTTGACCTGGGCCCAGTCGCGCACCCGACGCAGGAGCCGGTTGGCGATCCGCGGCGTGCCCCGCGACCGCATCGACAGCACCTCGGCGGCGTCTGCGTCGATCTCGATGCCGAGGATCTTGGCCGACCGCAACAGGATGGCGTGGATGTCTGCGGGATCGTAGAACTCGAGCCGGAAGACGGCGCCGAAGCGATCGCGGAGCGGTGAGGACAGCATGCCCTGGCGGGTGGTCGCGCCGATGACGGTGAAGTTCGGCAGGTTGAGCCGCAGCGACTGGGCCCCGGCGCCCTTGCCGCTGACCCAGTCGAATTTGAAGTCCTCCATCGCCGGGTAGAGAGACTCCTCCACCGGGCGTGCCAGGCGATGGATCTCATCGACGAAGAAGACGCCGCCCTCCTCAAGGTTCATCAGGATCGAGGCCAGCGCTCCCTGGTGCTCGATGGCGGGCCCCGAGCTGGTCCTGATCTCGACCCCCAGCTCGTTGGCAAGGATGTTCGCGAGAGTGGTCTTGCCCAGGCCCGGTGAGCCGCAGAGGAGAATGTGCTCGAGGGCCTCACCGCGGCGTTTGGCGCCTTCGAGGATCAGCTCCAGGTTGTCCTTCAGGGGCTGCTGGCCGATGAACTCCGAGAGGCGGCGCGGACGGAGACTGACTTCGATCTCGTCCTCGGCGCCAAGGCTCTGCGGCTCCAGCACCCGCGCTTCACTCATGGCCGAACTCCTGCTGCAACGTGTGGTCGACTGACTCAGGGCCTGGCCCGATCTTAGGATCTGCCACTGGAAAAAGAAAGAGCCGGTGCGGCGAATGCCGCACCGGCTCCATCTTTTCTGGCCCTCTCGTTCAGGCGCTGATTGGCCGATCCAGCGCCTTCAGGGCAGCGGCCACCGCGACTTCGAGCGTCGTATCGGGACTGATCTCAATTGTGGACAGCGCCCGCCGTACCTCGCTCTCTCGATATCCGAGCGAAATCAGCGCCCGGACCGCGCCCTCGGCAACACCCGGGCGTATTCCGCCCCCGGCTTCGGCGCCGTCAGCCGTTGCACCGCTGAGATATTCATCCTTGAGCTTGTCGCGGAGCTCGAGGATCACCCGGGCGGCGGTCTTGATCCCGATGCCGGGGACTGTCGCCAGCAGCGCCTTGTCCTCCTGGAAGACGGCTTTCTTGAGCAATGTGACGTCGGATTGGGAGATCATGCCGAGCGCCGCCTTGGGCCCGATCCCCTTCACCGACATCAGCAGCTCGAAGAACTCGCGGTCCTCAACCGTCTTGAAGCCGTAGAGCGAGATCTGGTCCTCGCGTACGTAGGTGTGGATGTGCAGGTAGACGTTGGCGCCGATCGTGGCAACCTCGGCCAGAAGGCGGCCTGGGGCGGTCACGAGATAGCCGATGTCGCCGACCTCGACGACCATCGTCTCGATGCCGACATGGCTGACCTTGCCCCGCAAGGTGGCAATCACGAGACCTGCCGCCCCGGCTGAAGACGATGGCTCTGGAGGTGGCAGAGGGCGATGGCGACGGCGTCGAAGGCATCGTCGGGCAGCTTGTCGGGAGCCTCGACGGAAGCCCGCACCATCTTGATCATCTGCGGCTTGGTGGCCTTGCCATAGCCGGTGAGCGAGCTCTTGACCTGCATGGGGGTGTACTCCCAGACCGCGAGCCCGCTCTCCTCCATCGCCAGCAGGATAACGCCGCGGGCCTCGGCCACCTGCATCGCGGTGGTGGCGTTGCTGGCGAAGAAAAGCTGCTCGACCGCGGCCGCGTCGGGCTTGGTCTCGGCGATCAGGGCGGTGAGCTCGCGGTGGAGCTGCGCAAGTCGTTTGGGACCGGCCATTCGAGCCGGCGTGGTGATCACGCCGAAGTGCGAGAGCGTGCGCTTGCCGCCGGCGCTGCGCACCAGGGCCACCCCGGTGGTGGCGATGCCAGGGTCGACGCCGAGGACCAGCGTGTCGGTCACGCCCGGCGTCTCAGACCGCCTGGCTGAGCTTTTCCAGCTTCTCCGAGTCGATGTCGAAGTTGGCGTAGACCTGTTGGGCATCGTCGGAGTCTTCGAGCGCCTCCATCAGCCGAAGCAAGGTCGACGCATCACCATCGTCGGTAACGGGGACGGTCTGGCTCGGGGCCATCGTCAGCTCGGCCTCCACGATCTTGGCGCCGAGCTTCTCCAGGCCCTCCCGGACCTTCTCGAAGTCATCCGGCTCGGCCTCCACCTCCAGCTGGCCGTCGCTGACCTGGACGTCGGTGGCGCCCAGCTCGATCACCTCCAGCGCCAGCTCCTCGGGATCCTTACCCGCCGGGTCGGCGAGGATGACGCCCTGGCGCTTGAAGATCCAGCCCACCGAACCCTGCTCGGCGACGTTGCCGCCGTGGCGGGTGAAGATGCTGCGGATCTCAGACGCGGTGCGGTTGCGGTTGTCGGTCAGGGCATCGACCATGATTGCCACCCCGCCGGGCCCGTAGCCCTCGTAGCGAAGCTCCTCGTACTGGACGCCACCCTGCTCGCCGGTGCCACGCTTGATGGCGCGGTCGATGTTGTCGGTGGGCATGTTGACCTCGCGGGCCTTCTGGACAGCGAGGCGGAGACGGAAGTTGGCGGTGGGGTCTCCCCCACCCTCCTTGGCAGCGACCGCGATCTCTCGGGCCATCTTCGTGAAAATGGCGCCCTTTTTGGCGTCGGTGGCCGCCTTCTTGTGCTTGATCGTCGACCACTTGGAGTGTCCGGACATGGCTCTGAGTCTAAGCCAGGTACCGCCGGCCGAATTCAGCCAACTTTTACGCGAACATAACGGCGCTTGCCTACCTGCCAGACATCGCCCTCCGCCGGCGTATAGCCACTCTCGGCATCCTCCAGGACCACGCCGTTGAGCTTTACGCCCCGCTGGGAGACCAGCCGCCGCGCCTCCCCCTTGCTCGCGGTCATCCCCAAGGCCACGAGCGCATCGACAACCGTGGTCGCGCCACCGGGGAGCTTCATCTCCTCGATCTCCTCGGGCTGCTCGCGGCGCCGAAATTGGGCCGTGAAGGCCTCCCCAGCCAACGCGGCCTCCTCGGCAGAGTGGAAGCGCGTCACGATCGCGCGGGCCAGCTCGGCCTTGACATCGCGTGGGTTCTCACCGCCGGCCAGGCGCTTCTCGACCGCGGCGACCTCCTCCTCGCTGCTGCACACTGCCAGCAGGAAGTAGCGGCCGATCAACTCGTCGGGGACCGACATCACCTTGCCGAACATCTCCGCGGGAGGATCGGCCACGCCAACGTAGTTGCCCAGTGACTTGCTCATCTTCTGGACCCCGTCCAAGCCTTCGAGCAACGGCATCGTCAGCACGTCCTGCGGGGGCATCCCCGACTCGCGCTGGATGTCGCGGGCAAAGAGCAGGTTGAAGAGCTGGTCGGTGCCGCCCAGCTCGACGTCGGCCGCCACCGCGACCGAGTCGTAGCCCTGCAGCAGTGGGTAGAGGAGCTCGTGCATCCCGATAACGCTGTTGCCGTCGAGGCGCTTGCGGAAGTCGTCCCGGGTCGTGATCTGCGCCAGCGTCACCCTGCCCGCGATGCGGATCACGTCAGCCAGCGACATGCTGTCGAACCATTCCGATTGATGCCGCACCTCGGTCTTGTCGGGGTCGACAACCTTGAAGACCTGTTCCAGGTAGGTCTTGGCGTTGGCCTCGATCTCGTCGGGCTCCAGCGGCCGCCGCATCGTTGATTGGCCGCTGGGATCCCCAATGCGCGCGGTGAAGTCGCCGATGATCAGAACCGCGGTGTGGCCGAGGTCCTGAAAGTCGCGCAGCTTGCCCAGCACCACTGCGTGGCCGAGGTGGATGTCTGGCGAGCTGGGATCGATCCCTAGCTTGACGCGCAGCTTGTGCCCGGACTCCACGGCAGCATTCAAGTGGTCCGCCACCTCGATGTTGACAGCGCCTCGGTTCACCTTCTCCCAGTCGGACATGGGCCAAATGGTACCGGGAACTCTAATGTCGCCCGGCTAGACTTGCGCTCAGATGCGCCCCCAACAGCTGTTGGTGTACCGCGCGCGCGCTCGCCGCCGCCGGACCGCCCGCAAGCAACTGCTGACCACGGTGCTCGCCGTGATCATCGCCGGCGTCTTCTCGCTGGGAGTCGAAGCGCTCGACCAGTACAACTACTACTCCGGCGACCTGCCCGACCCCGGCACGCTTGACATCAGCCAGCTGCCGCAGTCGACCCAGATCCTGGACCGCAACGGCAAGCTCCTCTACGTCGTCCATGGCACCCAGATCCGCACCGTGGTGCCGCTGTCGCGGATCTCGCTACTGCTGCGCAAAGCGACAATCGACGTCGAGGACAAGAACTTCTACACCAACTCCGGCCTCGACTATCAGCGCCTTGTTGCGGCCGCCTACAACGACGTGACCCGGCAGGTCACCCAGGGCGCCAGCACCATCACCCAGCAGCTGGTCAAGCTCAAGTACCTGACCTCTGAGCGGTCGCTTGATCGGAAGATCAAGGAGGCGCTGCTGGCAGGGGAACTGGAGAGTCGGTTCAGCAAGGACCAGATCCTCGAGACCTACCTCAACAGCATCTTCTACGGCCATGAGGCCTACGGCATCGAGGCCGCCAGCGAGACCTATTTCGGCAAGCACGCCTCCGAGCTGAACCTCAGCGAGGCCAGCCTGCTGGCCGGCATCCCGCAGGCACCCAGCACCTACGACCCTCTCACCCCTGATGGGCTGGCGCTCGCCCGGCAGCGCCAGCTGGACGTGCTCCAGGCCATGCTCAACCAGGGCGATATCACTTCCGAGCAGAAGATCGCCGCCCAGATCGCAACGGTCGATCTGCACCCGGTCCCGCCGGACCAGGTGCTCAACGCGCCTCACTTTGTCGCCTACGTTCTCCAATACCTGCGGGCCAAGTACGGCAGCGAGTTGATCGACAATGGCGGCCTTCGCATCACCACCAGCCTCGACCTCAACCTCCAGCTGCAGGCCGAGCAGATCGTCAAGAAGGAGGTCGGTCGTTTCGCCGGGTCGGGCGTCAACAACGGAGCCCTGGAGGCGATCGACCCCAACACCGGCGAGATCCTCACTTATGTCGGCAGCGCCGACTACTACAACAAGAGCATCGACGGCAACGTCGACAACATCAGCAATATCGGGGGCACGCCGCGCCAGCCGGGGTCGTCCTTCAAGCCCTACGTCTACCTGACCGCTTTTGCCGACGGCTATACGCCGACGTCGACAATCGACGACACCCAGGGCGTCATCGGCGGGACGATGTTCCATGACTTCGACAACCGCAGCGAAGGCACCATCACGCTTCGCCGGGCCCTGGTGGAGTCGCGCAACATCCCCGCCATCAAGCTCTTCCAGCAGCTCGGCTACCAGCGCGTCTTCCAGACTGCCAAGTCGCTGGGCATCACCACCGACCTCAAGCCCGAGCTGGGCAGCGCCATCGGCTCGAGCGGCTTGCACATGCTGGAGCACACCGCCGGCTACGGGGTCTTCGCCACCGGGGGCGTCTACAACGCGCCGGCGCCGGTGCTGCGCATCCAGGACTCGCGGGGCAACAACATCTTCCTGCTCCAGCCCCATGGCGTCCGAGTGGCCAGCCCCCAGGTCACCTACGTCCTCAACGACATCCTGCTGGGCTATCCGAAGCAGTGGGGCCTCAACCTGATCGGCCCCACCGCGGGTAAGTCCGGGACCACCGACGATGGCGCGGACCTGTGGTATATGGGCTACACGCCGGACCTGGTGGTGGGGACCTGGATGGCCCACACGGGCAAGGACGCCAAGGGCAACCCCATCGGCCGGTACCCCCTCCCCGGCCTCTATGGCGTGACCACGGCGTCCTACATGTTCAAGGACTTCCTGCCCCTGTACTACGCCGGCAGCCACAAGATCCCCACCTTCGTGAAGCCCGCCCTCGTCCAGGGCGGCGTCACCTGCGCTGCCCCCACGCCGGCGCCCGGTGCCACGCCCGTCCCATCTCCCGCGCCCGGCGGCGGCCCGATATCGCCTGCCCATCCCATTGGCCCGACCTGCATCACCCACGGCGACCTCAAGATCGAGGGGACCTAGGAGCGGACCCGGAACCTCAGCGGCAGGTCGACTGAGCGCTTGATGCCGACTCGGGGACCGACCACTACGTCGGAATTAGGCACCCCGGGCCCCTCGAGGATCCGAAGCTTGGAGCGAGTCAGGTCCCAGCCGTTCATGCCCAAGTCGACGCCGAACTGGCGGCAGAGCCGGCCCGGGCCGCCCAGCAGACGTCGAGTCCAGCCAGGGACCGGGTCGCCGCCGGGGACCAAGGGGTTCAGCGCGCGGATCAGGACTGCGGATCCGACTCCTTCGGGCTCGGTGACGACGTTGAGGCAGTGGTACATCCCGTAGATGAGATACACGTAGGCCACCCCCGGCGGCCCGAACATGATCGAGCTTCGGGGCGTGGGGCCCCGATGGGAATGGCTGGCGGCGTCCTTGGCGCCGAGGTAGGCCTCGGTTTCGGTGATGGTGGCCGCGAGCACCTTGCCCGCGCGCCTCAGTTCGAGGACCTTACCCAGCAGCTCCCGGGCCACCACGGTCGTCGACCTGGCGTAGAAGGCGGAGCCGAGCATCACCCGGCCGCCGGCTTCAGGCGATGGTCTTGGCGAAGTAGCTGGAAGGCTCAGGCGGGAGCACCGGCTGGTAGAGGACGATGACGTATGGCCTCAGTTGGTTCAGTGCCCGGGAGGTCGGTGAGTCCAACTGACCCGCTAAGTAGTTGACGATTGCTGGCTTACTCCCGCCAGACTGGATCGGGGTGGCCGCCATGTACTGGAAGAGGTAGACGACGACCGCCATCTCGAACACGGCGGCGAGGGTTCCAACAGCGAGGCCGAAGAAGCGATCGAAGATGAGGGCGTTCATCGCCTCAAGGGCGTCGCCAAAGCCGAACATCAACGTCTCGAAGACCACGACTATAAGCAAGAGCAAGCCGAGGTAGACCGCGAAATGGGCGGCTACCGGGTAGGGGCCTTGTTGGTAATTCATCATCTGCACCAGCCCCGGGCTCAGGGCCTGGGCCAGCAGCATGCCGAGGTAGAACGCCCCGATGTGGACGAAGCGCCTGAACAGGCCGTAGCGGAAGCCAAGCAACGCGTTGATCAGCACGTAGATCAGCGTGATGACATCGATCACGGTCAGCTCCTCGGCTCGCCGCCCAATTCGGAGCGGAGGGCTTTGATGATCCGCCCTTCAGCCGCGGCGACCTCTTCGCCAGTCAGGGTCTTGTCGTCCGATCGGAAGAGCAGCCGCAGGGTCAGCCCCTTGCGTCCATCGGGGACCTGGGCGCCGCGGTATTCGTCGTAGAGCTCCACGCTGCGCAGAATAGCGCCTCCCGCGCCGTTGATCACTGAAATCACATCTCGAGCAAGCGCCAACTCAGGCACCGTGATGGCCAGGTCCCGGGCGACCGCCGGGTATCGCGGCACGGGCGAGAAGCGCCTCTGGCGGGGAGAGGCGATCAGCGCGTCGAAGTTGAGTTCGCCAAGGACGATGGCGCTGACGTCGAGGCTATTGGCCAGGTCAGGGTGCAGCTGACCGCAACAACCGGCCACCTTCCCGTCGACCAACCATCGCAGGCCACGCCCGGGATGCAGACCGTCGACCTCGGCCTGCTCGTCGACCAGCGCCGCACTCGAGAGCCTGGCGCTCAGCTGCTCGAAGAAACCTTTGACTTCGAGCACGGCGCTGCGCACGGCACCCGGTGCCGGCTGTTTGCCACCGGCGGCCAGGTGGATGGCGACGCCGATGATGCGCGCCTCCTCAGGGAGCTCTTCACCGGGCATCGGCCAGAAGACGCGCCCCAACTCGAAGATCCGAGCGCCGTTCACATCGACGGCGACATTTCTTGCAATCGCCCGTGACAGCCCTCCCAGGAGCGAGGTGCGCATCAGCGATTCGTCCGGGGACATCGGGTTGGCCAACCTCAACCGGGCCGACGGGTATGCGCCGAGCGCCGGCGCGTCAGCCGGCTCGAAGGCGGTGATGACCTCGTCGTAGCCTGCCCCAAGGGCGATGTCGCGCGCTGCCCACTCCGGGTCGGGAGGCGGGAGGATGCGCTCGAGCTGGACGCGACGACCCGGCAGCGTGCTGGGCAGGGAGTTGTAGCCGCGCAGCCTGCCGACCTCCTCAACAAGGTCCACCGGCTCGTGGATGTCGAGGCGAAAGTTGGGCGCCGTCGCCACCACGCCGCCGCCGGCAATCGCGGCGTCGAAGTGGAGCCGCTGGAGGTCATCGAGAGCCTCAGCCTCGGGGACGTCGGCGCCGAGGTAATCGGAGAAGAACCCGGGATGGCAGCGGATAGCCTGGTTCACCACTGGCTCGGCGTAATCCTCCGCCAATGTCGAGGCCGGGCCACCGCCCGCGAGCTCCTGCACCAGCTGCGCCATCCGCGTCGACGCCAGCGGTACCAACTCAGGGTGCAGCTGCTTCTCGAAGCGAGTCGAGGCCTCGGTGCGCAGGCCCAGCCGGCGACTGGTGGCGCGCACGTTGACGCCCTGGAAGTTGGCGGCTTCAATGACGACCCGGGTGGTCGCAGCGGACACCGCGCTGTCAGCGCCGCCGATGATGCCGGCGATGGCCACCGGCCGCGACTGGTCGGCGATCACCAACATCTCCGGCTGCAGTTGCCGGGTGACGCCGTCCAGGCAATCGATCGACTCGCCGGCCTCGGCCCTACGCACCACGATGCCGCCATCGAGCCGGTCGCGGTCGAAGGCGTGGAGTGGTTGCCCGGACTCGAGCATCACATAGTTGGCGGCGTCGACGACGTTGCTGATGGGCCGCTGCCCAACGGCGCGCAGGCGGCGCTGCAGCCAGGGTGGTGACGGACCGACAGTCACGCCATCGAGGCAGCGCGCCGAGTAACGAGCGCACAGGACGGGGTCGGTGACCTCCACTCCGATGGGGTCTGGACCGCCGCCCTCGGCGGGCTGGCCCTCGGGCAACCGGACCGGCCGCTTCAGCAGCGCCGACAGCTCCCGAGCGATGCCCATGTGGCAGAGCAAGTCGGGCCGGTTGGTGGTCACCTCGATCACCAGCACCCGGTCCTTGGGCAGCAGGTCCGTCAGGGGCACCCCGGTGGGACCATCTGCGCCCAGCACCAGCAGGCCGTCAGCCTCGCTCGAAAGACCAAGCTCGATGGGGCTGCACATCATTCCCTGCGACAGCTCGCCCATGAACTTGCGCTCGCTGATCTCCATCCCGTTGGGCAGCCGCGTCCCGGGCGGGGCCAGCGCCACCAGGTCGCCGACGCGGATGTTGGGAGCGCCAGAGACGACCTGCGCCCGCTGGTCGCCGACCTCGAGCTGGGCCACTTTGAGGTGGTCGGAGCCTTTGGCCAGCTCGGCGCCAGTGATGCGGGCCACGACCACGCCCTCCCAGCCGACGCCCATGTCGATGATCCGTTCGACCTCGGTGCCGGACAGCGTCAGCGACTCAGCCAGCTGTTCCGCCGGCTCAGGAAGCTCGATGTACTCCTGCAGCCACTCCAACGAGACGCGCAGCGGCATCCCCTACCCCCTCGCCATCAGAACTGGCGCACCAACCGCAGATCGGGGTCGAGCATCGAGCGCAGGTCGTCGACGCCGTACTTCAGCATCGCGATCCGTTCGATGCCGATGCCAAACGCGAAGCCGGTGTATCGCTCAGGGTCGACGCCGCCGAAACGAAGCACGTTGGGATGGACCATCCCCGAGCCGAGGATCTCGATCCAGCCGCTGTGGCGACAGAGCGAGCAGCCCTTGCCGTCGCACTGGAAGCAGCTGACGTGAACCTCGAGGCTGGGCTCGGTGAACGGGAAGTGGTCCGGGCGGAGACGGATGCGGCGGTCGTCACCGAACATGGCGCGGGCGAAGTACTCGAGCGTGCCCCGCAGGTCCGCCACTGTGACGCCTTCGTCGACGAGCAGGCCTTCGAGCTGGTGGAAGACCGGCACGTGGGTGGCGTCGTTGTCCCGGCGGTAGGTCTTACCGGGGATCACCACCTTGATCGGCGGTTTGTGGCTCTCCATGTACCGCACTTGCATCGGCGAGGTGTGGGGACGCAGCAGCACTCGGGTCTCGACATCAGGGTCGACGGTGCCGTCGCTGTCGGGCGGGACGACGAAGAACGTGTCGAAAGCGTCGCGGGCGGGGTGACCGAGGGGGATGTTCAGCGCCTCAAAGGCGTAGTAGTCGAGCTCCACCTCGGGCCCGCGGGCGATGTCGTAGCCCAGGCCTCGGAAGATCTCCTCGAGCTCGCGCATGACCAGGCTCACCGGGTGTGGGTGCCCGCGTCGCGGCGGGCGGCCGGGGAACGTGAGGTCGATCGCCTCGGCGACCCCGAGGTTGCCGGCACCGGCGTCGCGAAGCGCCCGGGCGCGGTCGGCGAAGGCCGATTCGATCGCGCGCTTGGCGGCATTGGCCTGCTTGCCCGCCTCGCGGCGCTCTTCAGGCGGGAGCGCGCCGACGCGGGACAGCTCCTGGCTGAGCGCGGACTTGCGACCCAGAACCTGGACCCGAAGTTGCTCCAGGGCCCCCTTGTCCGGGGCCGCCGCGATTCGCTCTAGGGCTTCCTTTTGGTGCTGTTCGAGATCCAGTCCGGTTTTGCCGGTCAACTGGCCTCGGCCTGGCTCGCGCCAGACCTTGCCACGTCGACCAGCTGGCTAAAGTGCGCCGCATCGCGCACCGCCAGGTCGGCCAAGATTTTGCGATCGATCTCCACCCCGGCCAGCTTCAGGCCGTGGGTGAAGGTACTGTAGGTCATGCCGTTGAGGCGCGCCGCAGCGTTGATGCGGGCGATCCAAAGGGCCCGCATGTCGCGCTTGCGCACACGCCGGTCGCGATACTGGTAGGCGAGCGAGTGCATGACCGCCTCGTTGGCGACCTTGAAGAGGTCACTGCGAGCTCCCCGCATGCCTTCGGCGCGGTCGAGGACCTTCTTGTGTCGGGCATGGGCGGTGACGCCCCGCTTGACTCTAGGCATCTCTTCCCTCCTACAGGTAGGGGGCGACGCGCTTGATCGCGCGCACGTCGGCCGGGTTGACCTCGCGGGTTCCGCTGAAGGCGCGCTTCCGCTTGGCCGACTTCTTCTCGAGGATGTGGCTCTGGTGGGAGTGCCGGCTGACGATCTTGCCGGTGCTGGTCACGCGGAACCGCTTGGCGGTGCCTTTATGAGTCTTGATCTTTGGCATCGTCTTCCTCTCTGTTGTCCGGCCGGCCGTCGGGCCTCAAGCTGAGGCGGGGCTGGTCTCGACCGGAGCTTCTGTTGGTGCTGGTTCCGTCTCGTCTGTGGACTCTGTCTTCCTGGCCTCCCCTGGCTTGACCAGGGGACCCATGATCTGGCTCATGTTCTTGCCCTCGAGGAGTGGGCTGCGCTCCACGTGGGCGACGTCGGCAAGGTCGTTGGCCATCCGCTCCAGGATCCTGCGGCCGATGTCCTGGTGGACCATCTCGCGACCGCGGAACCAAATCGTGACCTTGACCTTGTCGCCATCGACCAGGAACTCGCGAACCCGCTTCAGCTTGGTTTGGTAATCGTGGTCCCCGATCTTGGGGCGGAAATTCATTTGTTTGAGCCGGGTGCTGGCCTGCTTGCGACGGGACTCCTGCTCCCGCTTGCGAGCGTCGAACCTGAACCGTCCATAGTCCATCAGGCGGCAGACCGGGGGGTTGGCCTGTGGCGCCACCTCGACCAGGTCCAGCTCTCTCTCGACAGCAAGCTGCCTGGCCTTGTCGGTTGGAAGAACTCCGAGTTGCTCGTTTTTCTCGTCGATCACCCGCACCTGCGGGATCCGGATCTGGTCGTTGACCCTCAGCTCTTTAAAGGCGATAGACGTACTCTCCGAACCTCCGACCCCGGTCTGGGCCGGTTAAACAAAGAACGGACAGCCAAAGCCGTCCGCCAAACCCTCGGTCGACCGAGGGACCTGGGCAGCGATTTAGCCGCCAGGTGAGGAGCGGATGGCTCCTTCTTTCCGCCGGGCCACAGCGGCCCGAACCGGGTGCGATCATAGCAGGCCGCCAGCCTTCCAGGCCTCCCACGGAGCGCCGCTAGTCCCGGCTGAGAACCCGAGCCCCGAGGATGGCGGCGATCTCCTCGGGCCTCATTCCGCCCCGGTCGCCGACGTGGCGCTCGCGCAGGCTGACCGTGCCGGCCTCCTCGTCGCGCCCACCACAGACTCCCAAAAACGGAATCTTCTGGAGCTCGGAGTCGCGGATCTTGGCCTGCATCCGCTCAGGTCTGGCGTCGACCTCGACCCTGAGCCCCTGGCCCCGGAAGAAATCCGCCTGCTTCTGGACGTAGTCGAGGTTCTTGTCCGAGATTGGGATCAGGAGAAGCTGCACGGGCGCGATCCACAGGGGGAAATCGCCCGCGGTCTCCTCGATCAGGAATGCCATCAGCCGCTCCATCGTGCCAAGCGGGGCGCGGTGGATCATGGCGGGCCGGGCGGCTTTGCCTTCGGCGTCGATGTATTCGAGGCCGAATCGCTCCGGGAGCAGGAAGTCAAGCTGCGTGGTCGAAGCGGTGAACTCCCGACCCATGGAGTCTCGGATCTGGACGTCGAGCTTGGGTCCGTAGAAGGCAGCTTCACCGGGAGCCTCGGTGAAGGGATGTTCGAGCTCTAGGAGCGCGTCGCGGCAAGCCTGCTCAGTGTGATCCCACATCGCCCGCTCGCCGATGTACTTCGGGTCATCGTCGCGCAGCGAGAGCCGGAAGCTGAAGCCTTCGATCTTGAGGTCGCGGTAGGCGTCGAGGATCAGTTGCGTGGCGCCGATGAATTCCTGGCGAACCTGCTCTTCGGTGCAGAAGATGTGGGCGTCGTTCATCGTCATACCCCGGACCCGGATCAGGCCGGACAGCTCTCCCGATTTCTCGTAGCGGTAGACGGTTCCCATCTCCGCGATCCGGAGGGGCAGGTCGCGGTAACTGTGCTGCTCGTGCTGGTAGATGCGGATGTGGTGGGGGCAGTTCATCGGCTTGAGGATGTACTGCTCGTCCTCGACGCCAAAGCTCGGGAACATCGAGTCTTTGTACGACTCGAGGTGGCCGCTGATCCTGTAGAGCTCGGTGCTGGCGATGTGAGGGGTGTAGACGTGCTGGTACCCCGCCCGCCGCTCGGCGTCGAGGATGTACTCCTCCAACAGCCGACGCACGGTGGCGCCCTTGGGCAGCCACATCGCCAGGCCTTTGCCGACGGTGTCATCGATGAAAAACAGCTCCAGCTCACGGCCCAGCTTCTTGTGGTCGCGTTCACGAGCCAGCTCGAGGCGACTGAAGTAATCCTCCAGCTCCTCGGCGCTGTTCCAGGCGGTGCCGTAGATGCGCTGCAGCATCTGGTTGCGCTCGTCGCCGCGCCAGTACGCCCCCGCCACCCGGGTCAGCCTGAAATGCTGGATGTCGCCGGCGTCGGCTACGTGTGGTCCGCGGCAGAGGTCGAGGAAATCGCCGGTGCGATAGAGGCTGACCTCCGTCTCGTCGGCGGCCTCACCCTCGGTCAGGATCTCGATCTTGTAGCTCTGCCCGAGATCTTTGAAGGCCTTCACTGCGGCGTCTTTGTCAACGATCTCCTGGACGTACTTCGGGCGCCGCTGGGCGATCTCTTTCATCCTAGCCTCGATCGCGGGAAGCTCCTCTTCCTTGATCGGGCGGCCGAGGTCAAAGTCGTAGTAGAAGCCGTCTTCGATGCTCGGGCCGATGGCGTACTTGGCGTCGGGGTACAGCTCAAGCACCGCCGCAGCCATCAGGTGGGCGGCGGAGTGGCGCACGGTGTCAGGATCCACGGGCTCAGACATGGCTGAGAGTCTAGTCAGCGGCCGGATGCGGCGCCCGGCGGGGACTGGTCGGGCCTAGCCGGCCGCGAGTCGCGAGAGACCGGCGGGGGCATCCTCGACACCGATACAGACCGCCGCCAGGGCTGATTCCTCACCGGCCCAGACAGCCAGGTCCAGCTGCTTTGCCATGGGAAGAATTCGCCGACGTGAGGACTGCCGGAGACGTTCATTGCGCTCGGGATCACTGGTGCAGCAGGACCGGCTGCAGTACTTGTTGGTGGGCTTCTTTACGGCTTGGTCGCACCCGTGGCGGGCACACTGACGTAAACCCAAAGGCACCATTGACACCCCTTGAACAACCCCGCCTCGGCCCGTTGGGACGAGGTACCCGTGCATGATAGACCTCACCCTCGGCGCCATGTCAAGGCCATGACGCAGAGCAACATGTGACAGGTTCGCGGCAGCGGAAAAATGATTTCCACGCCCCCTGTGAACAACCTGTGGACCTTGGGGACAAGGCCTTGCGGCGCGATCTTGGCGTCATTCGCCGGTGGCTCAATCTCCAGCAAAGCCGCCAGTCACGGACTCAGCTTTGGTGGCCTCAAACTGTGACACGCCACCAAGAATCTGTGGTTGAGGCGGCCGAGTCCGTGGGTTTGCGTCTAGCCGGCGGCGTCGATCGCCTCGGCGGTGCGCCGGGCGAGGGCCATGATCGAGATCATGGGGTTAGTTCCGGCGGCCTTCGGGAAGGCACTGCCGTCGCCGATCCAGACCCCCTCGGTGTCATGCAACTCACCCCACGGGTTGGCCACGCTGGTGGCGGGATCGCTGCCCATCCGGCACGAGCCCATGTGGTGGAGTGAGAAGGTGGCGTGCTCGTATGGGTCCAGCGAGGCGTCATGGACCCGGTCGGTGAAGGCCTCGATCGCCTTGTCGCCGGATCGGTCCCAGCGCAACGCGCGAGCGTGCAACGAGTAGATCTTTCGCGCCCCGGCGGCGTGCTGCAGCAGCACCAGCTCGCGCAGGCCACAGCGGAAGTGGCGGTTGTCCATCTCGTCGTCGAGATGATAGTTGTGCACCGGGTTGCCGTCGGCATCGGTGGTGACCGTGCCCTGGCCGTGGTCCCGGATCAGGAACACGAACGGTGACGTGAATCGCTGCTCGGCCAGCGGCTCCTTGACGCCGCTGCCGAACGGCCAGGGGGCCGCGGCGGCGCCCATGCCGGGACTGACGTGAGAGCCACTCGATCAGGAACCCGTAGCCATCCTCGATGTCGGCGAACCGGTCGGACAGCGCTGCCTGGGGGGCCCCACCACGCTTGCTGAGGCTCGTCGTAGATGCCGGCGACGGCAGTGGCCGGATGCAGCCTCAGGTAGCTTCCGGTTGCCGGGCCGGCGAGTCCAGCGCCCCTGCCGCGACCACCACCGTCGCCTTCACCGTGACGCGCGTGCGCCCACCCGACTCGTCGGCATAGGTCGCCTCGACGCCGAGGGCGCGGCCGTTCTGAACCAGGATCCGGTCGGCCCGGCACTTGACCACAAACTCGGCGCCGTGCTCGTACGCGTCCTCGAGGTAGGTCTTCATGGTGCCCTGCTTGGAGCCCGACTGGTCGCCGAATCCCATAAAGCCGGCCGATTTTGCGTCGTAGGCCGCGGGGTTGGCGTTGCGGGTGACACGGCTGAACACGTAGCCCAGCTTCTCGTACCCTTCCTGAAGCCGCTTGTGCGGGTCGTTGTAGTCACTGCAGGCGTCGTTGACCCCGAGCCGCTCCCAGACAGCGTTGAGGTGACGGTCGTAATCCGGCCCGTCGACGCCGGCGCCCACTCACGGCGCACTCCCGGCCTGGTCTTGATGCAGTTGGTCCAGTTGACCGTGGTGCCACCGCCAGGACAGCCTCAACCATCGCCGGCACGCCCTGGTCGAACGCAGACCGGGCCCAGAATTCGCCAGGGTCCGGGTCGCGCTGGATCGAAGGCACAAAGGTGTCGCAAAGCGTGGTCACGGTGGCGCGCTGGGTGTCGTCGAAGATGCCCCCCCGTAATTACTGCCAATGTCGCTCCTCTTCAGGTTGGGGAAGCACCATGCTGGTCCACCGACCAGGCGGCAGCCAGTCGGCTAGCTGATCCGGGTTAGTCGCCAGCGAAGGCCAGGCTTGTCCAGCGCCGAGGCGGTGGACAGGGGAACGCTGGTGACCTGCTCTCCGAGGCTCAGGCTCAGGTGGCCGACCTGGCGGCCAGCCTCCACAGGCGCGGTCACCGATGCCAGCGTCAGGCGGCGGCGGAGCTTCATACCCGGCCAGGTGAAGTAGCTAACCCCGTGGCTGGCTTTGACGTCGGACTTGCTGCCCCACGGCGTGGGGTAGGTGGCGACCACGGCACCCTCGGCGAGGTAGCTCTGGTACTGCACGGCCGGCTTGACCGCGTCGATCAGGGCCATCGTCACCTTGAAGACGTCGGCGAGGGTGTCCTGACCCATGACCGCCCCGTAGATGACATACGTTTGTGCGCCCGTCGTTTGCTTGGAGGCGAAGACAAAGTTCGAAATCGGCAGCGAGCCGGTGGCCGTCCCAATCCCAGAGCCAGTCTTGATGCCAATGATCCCGTCCTGGCCGAGGATGGAGTTGACGTTGTACACGACTCCCGCCACAGGCAGGTTTGCCTGGAGCTCACCGACCACCATGGCGATGACCTTGTTCTTCATCGCCGCGACCGCGATCCGGAAGAGGTCGCTGGGAGTGCTGACGGTCTTGGAGGAGACACCGGCGGGGTCCTCGAAGTGAGTGTTGGCGAGGTGCATCGCGACCGCCCGCGCATTCATCTTCTTGACCATCGCGTCGACCGATCCCGCATCCCACTTTGAAAGGACGGCGGCGATGTTGTTGCCTGATGGGATCAGCAGGCCCTGCAGCGCATCGAACTCGGTGATCTGCTCCCCGGCAGCCACCTTGAGGACCGACTCACCGGCGGCCAGGCGAGCCTGGTAGTCGGCCACGTCGCCCGAGTCGATGACGATCGTGGGCCCGGTGTCATCGACGGCCAGCGGCTTGTCCTCGGTGACCACCAGGGCCGTCATCAGCTTGGCGATGCTGGCCATCGGCAGCGCCTGCTCCTGCGGGGAAGCTGCCACGATGCCGAGCTCTGCCGTGCCGACCGCCGCCTCGCCTTTTGCCGGCAACGGGATCGAAGGCGGAGTGCCCAAGACCAGGTCGGAGGTCGGGATCGAAGGTGTCGCCGCCACCACGGGCAGGGGTCGGACCAGCTGGAACGTCACCAGGCCGACAATCACCACCACCGCCAGGATCAGCCAGACCTTCCGTGGGATGACTCGCGCGCTATTCATCGACAGAACTCCACCATCACCAACCCTCAGGCCAGGTCGCGACGCGTGACGAGGACGGACGAGATAACGAGGAAGGCGATGGTGAAGGCGACCAGCACGATCACGGCCTGTGCCGGGTCGACGAGCGCGGGCTGCGATGCGCCGGGGCGGCCCCGGATCGCCTGTCCGAAGGCGTCAGTGAGAGACTGGGCATTGGCACCTGGGAACGCCTTTTCGATGTTCTTGAGGGTGGGGTTGCTGCCGAAGATGCCGAAGATCAGGCCTTCGACGACGAAGCCGTAGACCAGCCCGATCCCGATGGCCAGCGCCGACTGCTGGCAGATGACCGCCAGCAGGACGCCGAACCCGGTCCAGACCACCATGATCAACCACAGTGCGCCGGTTGCCTCAACGATCGTCAACAGGTCGGGCCACTGGAGCGCCTGACCGTCGAGCAGCGCCAGGACGGTGCTCGAGGCGGCCGCCGTCGCCAGCACCAGCACGGTGAGGACCAGCGAGACCACGACCAGGGCCAAGAACTTGGCCACGAAGACTGTCAGGCGGCTCGACTTTTGGGTGAAGATCGTCTTGAGGGTGCCCCAGCCATACTCGCTGCCCATCGCCAGCACGCCAAGGATGATGGCGATCGACGCCCCTAGGCCGTTGGCGTTAGAGAGCGCCATGCGATGGAAATGCTGCGGATACAGAGCGCGGATCAGGTCGGCCGGGGTGGTGCCGGCGGGCAGCGACGTGGCGAAATTGGGTGGCGGGTTCTTGTAGATCACGTACGTAAGCACGTACGACAGCAGCACCAGGACGAGCAGGAAGATGATGGCCAGGACGCGGATCGCCCAGCGCTTGCGCAGCTTGAGCATCTCGGACGAGAAGCTTCCCAACATCAGCCTTGAGCCTCCGCCGCGGGCGCGGGCGCCGCGGCCTGCGGACCTTCCGCTTCGGGGCCGTCGCCGGTGAGCTGCAGGAAGATCTCCTCCAGCGAACGCTCGGCCGAGCGCAGCTCGGTGACGTCGACGCCGGCATTGACTAGGGTGCGGTTGATCGCGGCGGCTCGGGTTGGGGGAACGTCGAGACGGAACTTGCCGCCCTCGAGGTGCACGCTCTCGGGTCCGAGCATGCGGACCAGGACCTCGCCGGCGTTCTGTTCGGGAGCCGCAGTGATTGTCAGCCCTGTCTGCCCGCGCAGCTCCTCTACGGTTCCTTCGGCGACCATCCGCCCGCGCAGGATGACCCCGACGCGGTCGCAAATCTGTTCCACCTCCGCGAGCTGGTGGCTGGAGAGCAGCACGGTGCGCTCACCCTGGCCCAGGCCTCGAACCATGTCGCGCATCTCGACGATGCCCTGGGGGTCAAGCCCGTTGCTGGGCTCGTCGAGGATCAGCAGGTGCGGGTCCTTCAGCAGCGCCGCCGCCACTCCCAGGCGCTGCTTCATGCCCAGTGAGTAGGTCGAGTACTTGTCGTGCGCACGATCGCTGAGGTCGACCTCCTGCAGCACCTTCTCGATGCGGCCCTTGGCGATCCCGGCGTAGCCGGCCAGCGCCTTGAGGTTGTCGCGTGCGGAGAGGTACGGATAGAAGGTGGGGGCCTCGACCAGGCTGCCCACCTGCCTGAGAAGGTGGCCCGGAGCGGCGCCCTCGACCACGGCGGTGCCGGCCGTGGGTCGCATCAGTCCCACCAGCATCCGCATGGTGGTGGTCTTGCCGGCGCCGTTGGGCCCGAGGAAGCCGTAGACCTCTCCCTTTCGGACGTTCAGGTCGAGGTTGTCGACCGCGACGATGCCGTTGCTGTAGCGCTTGGTGAGGCCGCGGGTCTCGATTGCGAGTTCGATCAGTAGCTCCTAATCTAAAGGTCTCGGTCTCCCACCCGGGCCCGATTCTACCGATCGCCGCTTTTAGCCGAGTAGTCCTCGAGACTCAAGGATCTCGCGGATCTGTTCCGCGTGCTGGCCGATATGACCAATCCAGAGCATCGTCCAGCCCTCAACCGGGATCACTCCCAGTAGCGGAACGTCGAGCTCTTTCTCCAACACCTCCGGCGGGAGTGCGGAGAAGCACTCCTCCAGCGCCGTTCGGAGGCTGACCATCCGGTCCGCCGCCTCCTGAGAGGAGTGCGGCGTGGCCCCGATCGCGTCGTGGCCGATCTCCTCGCGGAACATGTGCTGCCCGCTTGGGCGGTAGCGCATCCGCTCGGCGGCCGCGATCGAGGTAAGACCTGCGAGGTGGATGTGGGACACGACCTGGGCGATGGTGTGGCCGCCATCGGGATGAGCCCGGTGCAGGTCGGCGTCGCTCAAGCCCCGGAGCAAGGTCTCCAGCTCGCCGAGGATCTCCCCCGCCGTCTCGACCGCCATCGACTCGGACACAACGGCCATTCTAGGCAAGTGAGGGGCTCGTGGGCGGCGCTGGATTTGAACCAGCGACCCCTACGATGTCAATTAAGAGGGCCGCCGTCTGTATTCAGAATGGCGGTTCCGCGCCGATAGGCCCCCTTACTACAACCGACCTCTGGACCGAGGCCAGGGCGGCGGCCGAGGACTACCTCGACCAGTACCAGCCCGGCGCCGAGGAGGCCGCGGAGAGGTCCGAGATGGATCTCTATTGGGATGTCGACGAGTGAGCGCTGCGGAGCGCCTGATGGTCGAGGTCAAGGCGGTACGTCGGCCCAAGCAGGGGATGACCGGGCTCAGCTGCCGGGGCGGTGAGGGCCACGAGCCGGTAACGGTTAGTCAAGCACCCTTTTCAACCTCGCGTGTCCGCATATTCCGGGTCGCAATGCCACGGGTTGTCAAGGAGCTTGCTGTAGGCCGGGGTCATTAGTGCGCCTCCGGAGGGCGGCCCCGACCAGGTGCCGGGGCTACGCTAGGAGCTGCACCCGCATGCGCTCAGCCCTAGACGGCGACCGCATCGCTGTCGGGCACGAAAGCGAGGTGGGCACCGAGCGCTCGCCCAAGACGGGCCAGGGTGTCCTCGGTCGGGTTCCCGGCCCCCCGCTCGATCCGGCTGATCTCGCTCTGATGGATCCCCGTGGCCTCGGCGAGCTTTCGCTGGCTGATCCCTTGGGCCTGGCGGAGCATCACCAGTTCGCCAGCGAGCCGGAAACGATGATGGAGGCTTTCCAGCTGCGCGACGGCGTCCGGGCCCTCGGCCTCGGCCTCGGCCTCGATCTCGCGCATGAAGTCTTCGAACGATGTCCTGGACATGGTTCCTAGATTATGGGTTTTACCCCATGATGGTCAAGGGCTTTGGCGTCGGCGCCAGGCCCTGAGGTTTGCCTCGAAATCCTTCCCGATCGATCCAGCATCCAGGAGCGATGTGAATATTGCATAGGGGTCACGACGGTCACCGGCGCGCCGCGGTGTCGATTCATCGTTGAGGTACAGGACGATGATCGTGCGTGCCGGTTCGCTGAATGCCCAGAAAAGGCGATAGCGTCTGGGCAGTCCTCGTCCCTTTGTGCGCCGAAACTTGGCAAGGGCTCCAGTCAGTCTGTAGTCAGGATGATGGGGATCCGCGGGGATGACGTCTTCGATGGCCCTTTGCAGCGCCATAAAGCGTTTAACGTCCGGGTGGCGTTCGTATTCGACGTCATCGAGCTGTTGGCGCAGCTGGCGGATGCTCACGCTACGGTCGCCGTACTGCGTCAGGAAGGGCTCTGTGAAAAGGACTCGCCAACCTTGGAAAGTCGGAGGAGTTGGCGGCTGCGTCCTAGCCGCTGGACTTACCCGGTCTGTGCGGGACCAGGTCCTGGTCGGCCGCGAAGACGTCCGCCGCATCTGTCAGGGTTTCCGGATGGCGCAGAGCACCCTGAAGGACGAACTCGAGGAACGCGCTAAACGATGGGTCATCCTCAATCGCTTCAGGCACGACTTCAGCCGGGCCGATGGTTATCGCCGACGCCGTCAGCACCAGCTCAGCCTGGTCGACGTCGTCAGCGACGCCGATGGAGCGAAGCCACGCCTTGGGTACGGTGATCGACCTTGACCCGCCGGAGCGATTGAGCCTGACTGTCTTGCGGCCGAGGACCTGTGCCATCAGGTCAGGTCACCCTAGCCCATGTAGCTACTAAGTAGCAATAAAAGGGCAGGTCTTCCGAGCCCGCGTAGCTCAGAACTCCATTCAGTCTCAACCGCCCTTCTTCCGCTTTGGCGGCTTCTTCGCCGCGAAGAGCGAGGTCAGGCCAGCGGCCAAGCTCAGTGTCTGGCTTGTGCGCCCCCCACCAACTCGCTCCGCCAGGTCGAGGTAACACTCAGCATCGGCGCGGTCCCCAATCACCCCAACCAACGCAACATCCGGGGAGGTCATTTGGAAGACGATGCGCCAGTTCCTGTCCCCAACCACGATCTTGCGCCACCCGGTGAGGTTCGTCCCGCCCCGGTGGCCGAGCGGCTCGCCTACAGCAGCCCCTTCTTCCTCGAGCCGCACAAGCTTCACCAGGAACTCCTTAAGCCTCCCCGTTTGTTTGACCTTCTCAAGATCGCCGACGACCTCGGGAATCAGCTCGACGCGTACCGCCATCCAGGCGTCAGTACGCTGGGTCCTGCCTTAGCTCGTCTCGGGAATAGCCGAAGTGATTCAGGACGTCGTCCAAACTGGTGCGCTTTTCGCCGGAAAGTGCCACCCGCGCCTCCGCGGCCGCGGCGTCGGCCAGATCCTCCATGGCAGCCTGGACATCCTCGAGTTGGGAGATGCTTATCACGGCAGCCACCGGCCGATTATGGCGCAGCACGATCTTGACCTGGCCCTGTTCGGCGAGCGCCAGCAGCTTCGAGATGCCCATCTCGCTTGCATCCTGAACGGAAATCAGCGCGTTCGTATCGACCACAGCCATGGCCCCAGTATAGAGTAAAACTGCCCAGTATTCTGGGTAGTTCCGGTCCAATCACGCCTTAGCAGCTGAGAACGCGTTCCTGCGGAAAACTCCGAGCCCGAGGCATGACTCATGGCCCGATGTCACACGACGCCAGGTGCCATCTGCGATTTGGTGGGCGGATGTAACAGCCCGGCCGCAGACCGGCCGAACTGGTCGAATCGTCACATGGCTCCAAGACGGGCCTACTGGACCCTTTTCTTGCTAGTAACGTGGTCGCAGCCGCACTCGCAGCCGGTGACACATATCGCGCATCACCGAGCGTTGCGGTGGAGGTCAGCAGAAGGGTCAGTCGCGCTTTATGACCCGCGCCCACTCCTTCCACAGAGCCGCATTAGGGGGGGCGGCTATTGCGAGCGCAGAGAAGAGCTCAGGAAGCCCCAGGTCTTACCCCCGTCGCCCGAGGTGTACAGATCTCCTCCGAAGCAGTAGGCAAATATGCGGCCCGTGTCGATTTCTGCGGCGAGGGCATCAACGGACTGGTCCGCTGGGAGTCCGGTCCCCGCCGTCCACGTTTTGCCGCCGTCAAAGGAGGCCTCGACATTCCCAGGCTGCCCCAGCTTGGCGCCTCCGTCGCCCACCCACATGATGCCGTTTGGCGCGGCCGCGACGGGCCCCGCCAGGGACGAACCCGAGGGGTGCCAGCCGTCTGACTTCAGCAGGTACGACTTCCCGTCGCTGGCGCGCGCCAGGAGCGACCGGGGATTCCCGGCCGCCAGCGCCATGCCCAGCGCCTTCGCGCCGCCCGGAAGGCTGCCGGCATCACTGAGTTGGGCAGTCTGGTTATCCAGGCTGAGCACCTGGGCATCGCTCGCCAGGAAGAATTGATCGGGCGTGCCACCGGCGATCATGGTGGCTGTGCCCAGCGGCTTCGCTGCGGGAATCTCCTTCCAACTGACACCCGCGTCGCGCGTGCGCAAGAGGTTCCCATGCCGGACGAAGAACCAGATCGAGCCATCGTTCGGACTGATCATGACTGGCTGGTACGGCCCCGGCCCTGGCGGAGCGGTCTTGGGCGGCGTCCAGGTCGCCCCCCCATCTCCCGTGACCGATACGGTGTTTCCTGCAGCGATGGCGTGCTTCGGATCGGCGGCATCGTATGCGATCCCTACAGCGCCGGCGGGCAGGGCCGCCGGTGTCCAGGTCCGTCCGCCATCCAGCGAAAGCATCGTGACCGACCCGCCGCCGGCGACCAGGCCTCTCGCCGATCGTTGGATCAAAAGCGTCGGGTTGGATCCCAATTTCCCTGGCTTCACTGCCGATGGGCTTGAAGTCGTTGCCGGACTCGGACTGGCCGTCGGTGAGTTGAGCGGAGCGGCTGCCCCGCCAAGCCTGGCCGAGAGCGATGACGGGCTTGACGCCACGGCCACGCCGACACCGATGACCACAGACAGCATCAGAACGCCGATCGCGGTCGCGAGGGTCGAGGGAATCCCGCTGATCCTCAACTCTGTGGTGCCCTCCTTGTTAGCGCCGCGCTCAGCCTCATCCGGAGCCGGTTTGGCCTCCGCACTATGGTCCCCCGGCGCAACTTGGCGAGGAAGTCTTCAGCGGTGCTAAATGGTTCCATTTCGATGTAGACGGAGCCTATCTCTCCGAGGGTGTGGGCGTCTGAACCCGCCCCCGGCGCGGCGCTAAGGATGGCGCATAGATCCTCGGCCTTACGGTTCGCCGCCTCGGTCGAGCGCCCGTTGAAGACCTCCACGATGTCGATCTGCCCGGCCAGCTTCTCGATGGTCTCTTCATCAAGGCAGCGGCGGCGCGTGTCGTACGGGTGTTCGAGGCATACGAGGCCGCCCTGGTCCTTGATCTCGCGCATGGCATCGTCGGGCTCAAGGTGCTTTGGGATTTGCCGGTTCAGGAACAGCCCGATCAGCTCGCCCCGGCGGGTGGCGACCTCCTGCCCGACGATCACCCCGCTCGGATACCGGGTATGCAGTTCCAGTGCCGCCTGCACCGTATCGTGATCCGTGAGCGCCACGGGGCTGATTCCAAGCCGGCGCCCTCGATCCACCACCTGTTCAGGCGCGACGTCGCAGTCGAAGGATGCCGACGTGTGCAGGTGCAGGTCAACCCTGATCATCGGCACCCCCCAAGAACTCGTCGGCTACTATGGACTGGCTCAGGGATCTGTCTTTCTCGCTACAGGAGACCATCTGCTGGAATTCACCCACTATCTCCGACTGTTCCGTCGGTCGCTGCTGATCATCGTCCTTTTGCCGCTGCTGGCAGGAGGGGTGGCATACGGCGTCAGCAAAGCTCTGCCGCCAATATACGAGGCGCGGGTGTCGCTGCTCGTGCGACCCTCGCAGCCGCTAGCCCCCACGGACAGCACCGGGGCAATCCTGACCTCGGACCAGGTTTCACGCACCTACGCAACGCTGATGACCGAGCGGCCGCTGATGGAGCAGGTTATCAGCGACCGCAAGCTCAATATCAGCGCCGAAGAGTTGCAGAAGCAGATCAAAGTCACCCCCCAAACCAACACCACGATCCTAGATGTGGCGGTGGACAATACCGACCGCTCGGCCGCTCAGGCTATAGCCGACACCCTGGTCCGTGATTTCATCGCCAGTGTCAAGCAGATACAGCAGCAGGAGGCGCAGACGCCAAATTCCCGCTCAGCGGACAACCTGGTCGTGGTCGCCCCGGCGGTGACGCTTGATAACCCCGTTTCCCCCCGCACTCTTCTGAACGTTGGCATCGCCGCCGCCATCGGCCTGCTCGCCGCCATGGGGTTGGCGGTGCTTCGCGAGACGCTCGATCAGTCGATAAAGAGCGATGAAGAGCTGCTAGAACGGGTGGGCCTGCCTTCGCTTGGTCACGTGGGCTTCGTTACAGCCGGCAAGGAGAGACTGGGAGAACTGGTCGCTATGTCCAAGAACTCCCCTGCCGCCGAGGCGTACAAGTCGCTGCGCACCAACCTACTGTTCTCCGCCCTTGGCAACGACCTCAAGTCCATCGTGGTCACGTCCGCCGCCCCGGAGGAGGGGAAATCGCGTACCGCGGCCAACCTGGCCGTGGTCCTGGCCGCGGCCGGGAAACGGACGCTGCTGGTGGATGCCGATTTCAGGCGCCCGTCGCAGCACCGCATCTTCGGCAAGGTTCGCAACATCGGACTCTCCAACCTGGTGCTGGAGGACATCCCTCAAGACGAGCTGTTCACCCCGATCGAGGCGGTGCCCAACCTCTGGTTCCTGGCGTCTGGCCCGATCCCGCCCAACCCCTCAGAACTGTTGGGATCCAACCGGGTGAAGGGCTTGCTCGCCGAGTTCCGAGAGACTTTCGACTACCTCATCATCGATAGTCCCCCAGTCAACGCGGTGACCGATCCCACCATCCTCGCCGCGGAAGTCGACGCCACGGTCCTGGTCGCTGAAGAGGGACGCACTACGTACGCTGCCCTGGCGCACGCAAAGGGAGCCCTCGACAGGGTCTCGGCCAACATCCTGGGCGTGGTCATCAACAAAATCCGGGCGAAAGCGGGCAGCTATCAGTACTACGAGTACGGGTACTACGCCAGCTCAAATGGCCAGCCGTCAGGCGCCGAGGCCACCGCGGCAGCAACTGTGGCAGCGGCAGGGCCCGCTCCCTGGGGCCCGGCGCCCGCCCCGGTGACGCCGGTCCAGGCGCAGCAGGGCGCGAAGGAACAGTGAGCTCGGTTGGCTGATCCGTCGAGGCGAATTGCAAGCAATCCGATCCAGGGCTATATGGACGAGATGAGCGGCGTCCTGGGCCAGATCGACTCGGACCAGGTGCAACGTTTGGTCGAGGTTCTGGGCGATGCCTGGGCAAACAATGCCACCGTGTTTATTTGCGGCAACGGCGGCAGCGCCAGCACCGCTTCCCACATGGCTACCGACCTGGCGAAGCAGACGGCTTCCGCGGGTAGGAGGGGCCTGAAGGCCATCGCGCTGGCCGACAACGTGGGCAGTTTCACCGCATGGGCCAACGACGCGGGGTTCGACGAAGCTTTCGCCCGCCAGGTTGAAAGCCTCGGATCCGAGGGGGACGTCCTGGTCTGCTTCTCCTGCTCGGGGGTTTCTCCCAACATTGTTCGCGCGATCGACGAAGCCCACCGGAGGCAGATGTCGGTGCTGGCCATCGGCGGATTCGATGGCGGGCCGATGAGCGAGAGGGCCGACGTTTACGTGCACGTGCCGTCTTCTGACTATGGCCAGGTCGAGTCGGCTCACCTGGTGGTTGAGCACTGCGTGACCGCGGCGCTCCGAGAGACAGCCACGAATGCCGCGCGAGTGGAGGGTAAGCAGGACAAACCGGTGGTTGTAGTTGACAGGGACGGTGTGATCAACCGCAATCTGCCGGACGGTGTGACGTCATGGGATGACTTCGAGTTCCTACCCGGAGCCTTGTCCGGTCTAGCTATGCTCAGCGAGGCGGGTCATCAAGTGGTTGTGGTCACGAACCAGGCAAACATCGGGCGCGGCAAACTGACCAGAGCGCAGCTCGACGAGATCCACCGGCGAATGGAAGTCGAGGTCGCGGCAGCTGGCGGAGTGATCGACGCCATCTATGTTTGCGAGCATCTGCCCGAGGACGGTTGTCATTGCCGAAAGCCGGCGCCAGGGCTGCTCAGGATGGCGGCGCAGGAGATGGGCTTCTCGTTGGATCAAACCTATGTCATCGGCGATCACCGCACCGACGTAGCGGCGGCCCGGGCTGCGGGAGCTTACGCCGTTCTCGTTCTCTCAGGGCGCGAAGACTCTGTACCACCGGGCACAGAAGAGCCCGATTTTGTCGTCACGGGTCTCCAAGAAGCGGCCGAGCTGCTGGTGAGTCCCTCAGGGGATCGCACTCAAGCTCTGCCCAACGGGTAAGCGTCCGTGTTGGTGGTTCGGGCGCCCATGCGGATCTCGTTCGCGGGCGGTGGTACCGACCTCCCAGCCTATTACGAAAGCTTCGGGGGAATGGTGGTCTCAACGGCGATCAACAAGTACGTGTACGTGATCGTAACATCGAGTAGTCATGACAGCCTCCAGGTCTCTTCTTCCGACTACTCCACCTTCCTGAGACACAGCGGCGGCGATGAGATTGGCGAAGAAGGAAAGCTGCGGTACGCCCGGGCCTTCCTACGCGAGTTCGGCATCCGCACCGGCTATTCAATTTTCATGGCCAGTGAGATGCCACCGGGCACTGGACTCGGGTCGAGTTCATCCCTGGCAGTCGCGTTGGTTAAGGCATTGGCCGCTATTGGGGGAGAAGTTCCTGACAAGGCAGAGGTCGCGGAGCTGGCATGTCACGTGGAGATCGACGATCTCAAGATGCCGATCGGCAAGCAGGACCAGTACGCATCGGCATTTGGAAGCGTCAACGCCATCCATTTCTCAGCCGGCGAGGTCAGGGTGGAAGCTCTGACGATCTCACCGAGGACACGGGACTGGCTCAGCCAGTCGATCCTGCTCTTCTTCACGGAACAATCCCACGACTCTGCCGAGATCCTTTCTGAGCAGCGCCGTCGGACGGCTGAGCATGACCCGGAAACGCTCGACGCCCTGCACGAGATCAAAGAGCACGCTGCGGAGGCCCGTGACGCCCTGCTGGCGGACGCGCCCGATCGACTCGGGGACATCATGCACCGCTCCTGGCTGGCGAAGAAGCGTATTGCCACCGGCATCAGCAACGAGCGCATCGACAGCGCATACGCCGCAGCCATCAAGGCCGGGGCCTCGGGAGGGAAGATCTCAGGCGCCGGTGGCGGCGGGTTCCTGATGCTCGCCTGCGACACGCCATTCAGGGAATCGGTGACCGTCACGATGGAGCGTCATGGCCTCGTCCGCGCCGACTTCCACCTCGAGACATCCGGTGCCCGGATCCTGGTGAACAATGCCGCAGCCTAGTCTGCTCCGCTGGAACCGGGTCGTGATGCTGCTGGTGGCAACCGACTGCATCGCCGTCACGGCAGGGCTCGCGTCAGCCTACTGGCTGAGGTTCAGCGCAGAGTGGCTGATCGGACTCGAGCCGCGGGCACCAACCTTTCCTGCCATCTCGATCGCCGCCCTCGTGCCAGTTTGGATCGCAGCTTTCGCCATCACGGGCCTTTACCAGAGAAGCAACCTGGTGAGCGGCCTCCGTGAGTATCGAAACGTCCTGGGGGCGAGCGCTGCGGTGGTGCTGGGAATGATCGTGCTGACTTACCTCGTCGAAGTTGTCGCCCTGTCCCGCGGGTTTGTGCTCCTGGCTTTCGGCGGCGTCAGCGCCGCAGTCTGGCTAAGCCGCTTCTCGGTGCGACGGCTGATTTATCGTGCCGCAGTGCACGGTAAGCCCCTGGACCGCGTGCTTATAGTCGGGGCGAATACACAGGCTGCGACGATCGCCGCGCTGCTGAATCGAAGCAGCTCAGCCGCCTCCCTGGTGGTTGGGTTTCTCTCCGAGTACGTCCCTGTCGGACAGGTCGTCGGAGATGGGATCCGAGTCCTGGGCGAGCCTCTACAGCTTCACGAGGTGGCAAAGGAGGTTGGGGCCACCAGGGCCGTGATCGTTGAGTCCGGGCTCAGCTGGGAGAGCTTGCAAGAAGTGGTGCGTCACATGCACCGCCGCAATTCAATGGACATCTGCCTCATCCCCGGGTTGTTTGATCTTCATGCCACGCCGATGGCAGCCGTTCAGCTGGGCCCGGTCCTGGCTCTCTCGCCTCAGCCCTCCCGAATCGTTGGCCTCGAGGCTGGCCTGAAGCGGCTTCTCGATATGACGGCTGGCGCAGTGGCTCTTGTCCTGCTGCTGCCGCTGATGGTTGGACTGATGCTTGCATCGGCAGCCGGGGGTAACGGCTTTGGGATCAAGACGGAGACCTTCCTGGCAAGGGGCCGCGAGCTCAAGCTGGGTCGGTTCGTTCATCCGACGTGGGCTCGCAAGCATCACCTGTCCAGGTTGCCCGAATTGTTCTCTGTCATAAGCGGGGGCATGAGCCTGGTCGGGCCCCGCCCGATATCGGCGCAGCGTGTCGGCGACTATGGCCGTGCATCGAGCCTGGTCGAGGCCGTGAAGCCCGGCTTCGTTGGGCCCTGGTGGCTCGTCAGTCTGAGCCGTCCACCGGATATCCAGGGGGAATTGACGTATGACCTCTTCTACATCCGCAATTACTCGATCTGGGCGGACCTGCAGATCTTGATTCACGTGGTGAGATACATCGTTCGGCCGGATGGCCAGAGCCCAAAACGGTACTCTGCCGGAGCGCCCTCGGAGGTCGACCTTCCCCGTCTAGCCGAAGTGGGACCCATGACACCCGAGAAGCGAGGTTGATCCAGGCGTCTCAACAGGCCTCCAGGGCCGATGCCCTGATCACTCGTGCGCTGGACCTCACGGTTGCCCCGTTGTTGCTCTTGGCTCTCTCCCCAGTGCTGGCAATAGCGGCGATTGCGATCGTCGTCGACTCTGGCCGGCCGGTGTTCTTCCGGCGTCGGGTGCTCGGGAGGGGCGGAAAGGAGTTCGATGCGTACAAGTTACGGACAATGCGCCACGGTGCCGAGGATATCTTCAGGGCATCACCCAACTTGATAGAGGCGCACCGCGAGCGCCAGAAACTGACTGACGACCCGCGCGTGACCCCGGTGGGTAGGCCGCTGAGGAAGTACAGCATCGATGAGGTGCCCCAGCTCGTCAACGTGATTAGAGGGCAGATGAGCCTGGTGGGGCCCCGAATGATCCACCCGTCCGAAATTGAGCGCTTTGGTGCCCTGGGGCCGCGGTTGCTCGAGCGCCGACCCGGGCTGACAGGGCTATGGCAGGTGACCGGCCGCAACGACCTGCCGTTTAGCGCTCATCTCGCTCTTGACCAGGAGTACGTGGAAACGCGGTCACTTGGGCTTGACTTGAAGCTCCTGTTGAAGACAATACCCGCCGTGCTCAAAGGCCGGGGAGCCTACTGACCGGTGGCGGTAGCCGCTGCTCGTATCCCCCGGTCAGTCGCCGCCGTGAGCGACTTCGCCGCGGCCCGGTACCTGTATTACGGCGGCGTTCTCACCATTGGCGAGCCAAACCTCCGGCCGGTCCTCCACCTGACGGTTTCAGACCTGTTCTTCTTCGCCTCCTTGCTGGCACTGGCTTCGATCTGGCTGCTCGATCGCAGGCCATTGGACATCCGGGTTCCCGCGGCTGTGGTGGCAGGAACTGCTGTGTTCGCGGTTGGCGGCCTGGCGTCATCGCTCGTGTCCGCGCACGGTGTCGAATCCTTTGGGGAGCTCGCTCGCGTCGTCTACATCACGACCATCTGGTTCGCACTTAGCACGGTCGTCCTGCGAACGGAGGATCAGATCCGCAACGTCACTCGCCTGTTCGCGCTCTCCGTGAGTCTGACAGCTCTGGCAGCGGTGGTGCAGTTCTACGGCCTCCAGGTTGGGTTCATCCTTCCGGGGACTCAGAACTTCGACAAGGTGTACGGCACCCGGATGACAGGCTTTACAGACCACCCAAATACGCTTGGGGCGATGTGTGCCATAACTCTGGTTCCCGCCTTGGGTGTCCTGGCGGTACGGGCTCGCAACGTAACGGCGTGGATCGTCGGCCACGCTGTGGTTGGTGTGCTTCTTGTCGGCCTGCTTCTTTCGGGGTCGATCGGTGGTTTGGCGGCAGCGGTTGCGTCGCTGGGCGCCTGGACCCCATGGGGGTGGCGGACTCGTCGGGTGCGGCAAACATTTGCCGTGCTCGCCCTGGCTGTCGTTGCCGCCGGCGCTTATGGCGGACGCGGCCTGCTCGACAGCGAAGTTCAGCGAATCAACACCGTGACCGACCCCACCAGTTCAACGGCCACGGGTCCAGGACGCCTCCTGCTCGATCAGCGGGCAGTTTCGGTAATCGCGCAGAGTCCGTTGTATGGTGCCGGCCTAGACGGGCTCAGCAGCGAGGAGGCCATGGGTGGGATCGGTGTTCACAATATGCTGCTTTTTGCGGGCGTCGGCGGCGGGATCCTGGCGATGATCGGCATGGTAATGATCCTTGCCAGCGTCATGGCCCTTGGGTTCAGGATACTGCGTCAGACTGCGCGGGAGGATGGAAGATCTTCGGGGTTGGCAGCGATCTTGCTCGCAAGCTACGTGGCTTTCCTCGTCGATGGGGCATCTGCCCCCATCCTTTACATTAGATACGGGTGGATGGCAGCGGCAATTCTGGTAGCGCTGCGGTCGATCCAGGTACGAAACCAGGGCAAGCGGGCTGCCTGACGCCGTGGCCCTAACTCCGTCAGTCACGATGGGGCCGCGCGCCGTCCGGCAGGCAGTTGCTGGGTCGGTGGCGGTCGGCCTGGGTGGACAATTCAGCCTAGTAATCAGCGGCATCCTTCTGGCCCGGGGTCTAGGACCCACCAGCCGAGGACTCCTTGCGCTGCTGCTCCTGTGGCCGATCGTGCTGTTCCAGATCGGCAGCCTGGGGCTCCCCGTTGCCAGCGCCTACTTCATTGCCCGTAATCCAACATCGGCGAGAGCTACCGTTGGCAGGTTGATGCGAACGACTATCCTCCAGTGCGCGTCCTCGGTTGCAGTACACGTTGTGATCGTTGTGCTGCTGGTCCACGGCCGCGATCCCACCACCCAGCTGGCCGGATACGTGACACTTGCCACCATTCCCGCGGTCTTCCTCCAGGAATACTCGATGTCGATCCTGCAAGGGCAACAGCGGTTCACGGCACTGAGCCTGACGCGCCTGATGCCCGGCGCTGCCAATGCGATCGCCGCCGTGGCGGTCTGGCTGGTCCTTCGGAACCTGCTCGGAGCCGCTCTGTTTCTGACCCTCGCCAACGTACTGGTCGCGCTAATTACAGCGGTGGTGGTGGCGGCGCACCTGCAGAAACTCCCTGGCGCTGTGGCGGTCCACTTGGGCGACCTGATCCGGTTTGGACTGCGCGCGTGGATCGGAGCCGCCTACCCTGTTGAGACCTTCCGAGTCGACCAGGCCGTCGTTGGCCTCGTTCTTTCACCCGCAGCGCTTGGCATCTACGTTGCAAGCCTGGCTTTTACGAACCTGCCAAGATTCATTGCGCACAGCGCGGGACTTGTGGCCTATCCTCACATTGCCGCGCAGGACATGGCGGCACGCCGGGCGTCGACCTGGCGCTTCTTTTGGGCGGCGGTTGCCTTTTCTGCGATCGTGGTCGCGGTCCTTGAGCTGACCGTCGGTTTCCTTGTGCCGATCGCTTTTGGGTCCGCGTTCGCTCCCGCCATCCCAATCGCACGAATCCTCCTTGTTGCCTCCTTGTTGGCCGCCGCCCGACGCATCCTCGCCGAAGGGATGAAGGGTGCCGGCCACCCTGGCGCCGGGACCGTCGCGGAAGTTGCCTCGTGGTTGTCCCTCGCTCCGCTCATGGTGATCCTCACGCCCACGTGGGACCTTGCCGGTGTCGCTGCGGCTGTGACCGCTTCTTCGGGGCTCAGCCTTTTGACTCTCGTTGCGATCGACTTTTTCCAAGCTCGATCCCTGCCACGACTCTCGCGAGAGGGAGTCCCGCGATGAAGGATTCCGTAGCTAGACCAGTGCGATTGACGCTCTTCACCATGTCGCCGGTGTACTACCAGGTTCCGCTCTATCGCCTGCTTGCGGCCGACGCACGCCTTGATTTCAGAGTTCTCTACGCGTCTAGCGGCGGAGTCCGACCTGTGGATGCAGACTATGGACAACCAATCGCCTGGGACACCGATTTGCTCGGTGGCTATGAGGCGGGATTCCTAGCACGTTCGGAGATCAACTCCATCGGAGGAGGTGGCTTTTTTGGCCTCCGCGACTTCGACATTATCGGTCGGATCTTGGACCAGAATCCCGAGGTGCTGTGGTTGTACGGCTACAACTATCTGAGCCACCTGTTGGCGGTACTGACGCAGAAGGTGAGGCGGCGACCTGTGCTGTTCAGAGAGGACGCCAACCTTCTTGAGCCGCGCCCTCTGTGGAAACGTGCGGTGAAGGCCGTGGCTATGCCGGCACTGTTCGCCGGCGAAAGGGCGCTCTACGTAGGAACGAGGAACAGGGACTGGTTTGCGCACTATGGCGTCCCACCGGACCGGCTCTTCTATGTGCCATACGCTGTCGACAGCGAACGCCTGCGCGCTGACCATTTAGCGCTGGACCGCACCAAGACGGCCATCCAGGCAGAGTTCGGGATCAGAGAGAATGCGGGACCGGTGCTGCTGACTGTGTCGCGGTTTATCGCTGGAAAGCAGCCCCTCCACCTGATCGAAGCCTTTCGGCGACTCCGCCAAGAGTTCGATTGCACGCTACTCCTCGTGGGCTCCGGTCCGCTTGAGCCGGCAATGCGCCAGAAAGTTATGCGTGAGCAGATTCCAGACGTCGTCTTCACCGGCTTCATGAATCAGAGCTCCATCTGCCGGGCCTATGCGGCTGCAGACATTTTCGTCCTACCATCCGCTGGGGAAAGATGGGGTGTCTCAGTCAACGAGGCAATGAATTTCGCTCTTCCCGTGGTCGTCAGCGACAGAGTCGGCTCCGCAGTCGACCTGGTGGCCGAAGGTGAAAACGGTTTCGTGGTCGATCACACTGATATCGAAGCCCTCGTCTCCCGCCTCCGACTCCTGATGGACCGCGACGTCAGGTACCGCTTCGGCGCAGCGTCTTTAGAGCGGGTGGGGCGGTACAACTACGAGAGGGCCGCATCCGGGGTTATCCGTGCGGTAGCCGCCGCTGTCGGCGCTGACAGATGGGCGAGGGCCGAAACTGCCGCGTCACTAACATGAAGATCCTTCATGTCTTTAGTGGGACCGCGCCAGGCCACATACCGTGGTGTGAGAGTCTCATCGGTGGACTTTGTCTCGAGCAGATCCGCGCCGGGAATGAAGTCACGATCGTGGCGACCAATGCAAACGCCGGCGGCGTCTCCGACGTTCCGATCAGGGTTCCCGTGGATGTCGGCGGGGCACCAGTGATCCACTACCCGGTCGTTGGATGGCTCCACCGCTTGGGCATTGGGCCACTCGCCCGGTTCAGCGTTTCGACCGAATTGGCGCGATCCGTCAGCAAATTGATCCCCGCTCAGGATGTGGTGCACGTCCATTACGCCTTCCCGTTCACATCGGTCATGGCTGCTCGCGCCTGTCGTAAGGCAAACGTTCCCTACGTTGTCAGCCTGCACGGCAACCTCGACCCGTACATGCAGCTGCGCCGGCGAAGACGACTAAAGCAGTTCTACCTCTGGGTGCACGGAAAGCGCATGCTCAATCGCGCGGCAGCCATTCATCTGACGTCAGAAGGCGAACGGCAGATGGTTGACGGCTATGGGCTGACTGCCCCGCAGAAGGTCGTGGAACTTGGCATTCGTGTTCCTGATCGAATGCCGTCCGCAGGATCAGACTTCCGGACCTCGCACCCCGAAATCGGCGCGCGCAGAATCCTCTTGTATCTCGGACGACTCTCCTACTCAAAGGGACTCGATGTTCTTGCGGCCGCATTCGCTCAGATCGCTCGACAGCGCGAAGATGTCCACCTCGTCTTCGTGGGCCCAGACGATGAAGGGTACAAGGGGGTCCTGGAGGCTGGCATCGCGCCGGGCGTCCGTGAGCGCGTGACGTTCACCGGCAGGGTCTCCGAGAAGGAGAAGTTCGACGCCCTGGCAAGCGCGGAAGTGTTCGTACTTCCCTCGTACACCGAGGCGTTCGGCCTGGCCATGCTCGAGGCGATGGCGAGCGGCGTGCCTGTTGTGTTAAGTCAGCAGGCGGCGTTGGCAGGGGATCTCGCGCAGGCAGGCGCGGTACGTACGACGCCCGTCACCTGCGAAGGGATCGTCGCCGCGGTGACTGAATTGCTCGGTGACGAGGTCGGCAGGTTGGCATTAGCCAGCGCAGCGAAGCGAATCGCCCAAACTCGGTTTTCATGGATGACGACCGCGGCGAACATGCAAGTGCTATATCGGGAAGCCATTGTCGGGCACCAAGCGTGATGGCGGCAGGCTACTGCAGCGCAATTACACGGCGCATTCGGCGATGGACGCAGCGTGGCTCCGATCTCCTTTACCTGATCCCCCCACAGGTCGTGGATGACTCTCTTTACGACTGGTTACACCACCTAGCGCGGCACGCTCCCGTGGAGACCATCCTCGAGATAGGGTCTTCCGCCGGACGAGGGAGCACCAAGGCGTTAGTTGATGGGGCTTTGATGAATCCAAGACGGCCCCGACTGTACTGCCTTGAAATATCGGCAATACGGTTCGACCGTCTCCAGAGCCATTACACCGGGTCCGACCAAGTGATCTGCTATCCGCTCTCATCCGTGGCACGTGACGAGTTGCCCTCCGAACTCGAGGTCGCAGCGCACTACAACGTGAATCCTCGGATGCAGCGAACCAAATGGAAGAACGTACAGCGCTGGTACAGGCAGGATTTCGAAGCCATCGGAAGCTCCGTTAGTGGTATCGAGTATGTACGCGCGCACCATCACATCGACCGGTTTGGGATCGTGTTTATCGACGGGTCCGAGTTCACTGGTAAGGCTGAACTAGAGCACGTGTACGGCGCAGCCTTCATTGTTCTCGATGACATCGGCACGTTCAAGAATGCTGACAACTATCGGCGTCTGGAAATGGATCCGAGCTACCACCGCCTCGCCTGCGATCCTGCGCTCCGAAATGGATTTGCTGTATTCGCTCGAACAGATGCCCCGGACGTCGGAAGTCCGGAGAATCAGTCGACCGCGAGGTAGCCGAAGGAAGTGTCGATGACGCGCCTCAGGTTGGCGAACATGGGGTCGTCCCGGCGGAGATCGTTGAGGGCGCGGGTAACGCCGGGCCAGACACCGTAGTCATGCCAGATGATCAGCCCGCGCCCATCGCGAAGGAGCTCGAGCGCCCTGCGCGAATCGTTGATGACGTAGTCATACGAGTGCGAGCCGTCGATGAACACCACGTCGACGGTACCTCGGCCTCGGGATAAGGCGAAGGTCGAAAATGGCGTCCTGGTCGCGGAGCGATGGATCCTGGCCAGCCTTCGCAACCACACCGCCTGGCTGGCGCTCAACGTGATGGCTCACAACGTGGCGCGGTGGGTCAGCCGGCTGGGGCTTGGGGAGGTGCTGGTCACCACCAAGAGGCTCCGTCGCCGGACGTTCTCGGTGCCGGGCAGCCTGACTCGCTCCGGGCGCCAGATTTTCCTGCATCTCCCCAGTCACTGGCCCTGGGGGGCGGCGTTCTTGGAGGCGCTCAAACGCCTCCGCCTGATCCGCACGCCTCTCCTCACCTGACGGAAGTCGCCTCCGCAGCCGGTCTCTCAAGGGTTGCCAACAAGCACGCCCACTGGCCGCAAATCCGGCCCCTCGCAACCCTCTGAGTACTCGATTACCGACTCGTCCAGCTCGGACCCGCCTGCAATTGATGCCGCCAGCCAGAAATTGGGCCGGAAATTCCCCCAGGTATCTGCCTACCCGGCTGCTGACCCGTCGGGCCGTGGATTCGGGCTTAGGTCGCTGACGGGACCCCGAAAACGGATCCACCCTTGATGAGGGTTCCGCGATTCTGAAGCCCGCGGCGATCCACGGGGTGGTACCGGGTCCACCCGGCACATTCGATTGTAGGTTGCAGATGCCGGCGCCGGGGTTGGTGCTGGGGGTCGCGGTGACTCCATCGCGGCCGTCCTGGGGCATCTGAGCGGATCGCTTTCTTGAGGCACCGTCAGCCGCGACCATTTTCGGGGCCATCATCATGTCGGCAGCCCCGCCGACGATGGCTAACCGAGGAGCAGGGCCGCGAACATCGCCGGCGCCAAGTACCCGATGGAGCTGTGCGGCCTGAAGTTGTTGTACACGTCGCACCAGTCGAAGTAGAGGACCTTCGCCTCGAAGACCGAGTCGAAGATCTCGCGGTTGAACAGCTCATCGCGAACCCTGGCGTTGAAGCTCTCGACGAATGGGTTCTCCCAAGGGCTGCCCGGCTCGATGTACAGGGTGCCGGTGCCCGAGAGCTCACACCAATCGCGGATCGCACCGGCGATCATCTCCGGTCCGTTGTCCATGCGGATGTACTCGGGGGCTCCACGCTTGGCCTTCGCCTGGTCCAGCACCTCGACGACGTCGGCGGCGGTGATGGAACGACCAAGCTCGCGACCGACGCTCTCGCGGGTGAACTCGTCACACATGCTCAGGGCCTTGAGCGGTCGCCCGTCAGAGGTCGAGTCGAATATGAAATCGAGCGCCCAGATGTGGTTTCTGCGCTCCGCCCGAAGCCGCTTCGCAGGCACTGTGCTGATCCCCACCCGCCGCCGCTTCTGTGCGTAGGGCCTCACCCTCAAACCCTCCTCCCGCCACAGCCGCTGCACCCGTTTGCGGTTCACTACCCAGCCCTCACGGCGCAGCAGGCTGTGCGCGAACCGGTAACCAAACCGCGGCCAGTCCCTCGAGATCTCGCGCAGCCGGAAGCGCAGCTGCTGCTCGGGCGCCAGCACCGGCCGCGGTGGCCGGCGTTGGGTGGTGCGGCTCTGTCCCATCGCCCGACACGCCCTGCGCTCAGAGACCCCGAATCGCTCACGCACGTGGCGCACGGCATCTCGTCGGCGGGCCGGGCTCAGAATTTTCCAGTGATGATGGGTCGGCGTCAGGGGCCAGAGCGTGACCCTGAATTTTCATGACCATCATGTGTCCTTTGCGGGACCTGTCGGCGATGGCTCCTGACGTCCAACAACTGGTCGTTGGCGGTGGTTGCGTGACCTAATAAGAGCCTGCCTCAGGGCCCATCACTGGCCTGTCCGTCCTCCACCACGAGCGACCGCCACACCGCGAGGTAACCCCAGATGCGCAGGACCATTGTCGGCGGAGTCGACACCCACCTTGCCACCCACCAGGCAGCCGTACTTACCAGCTTGGGTGAACTGGTCGGCAGCCGCGAGTTTGCGGCCACTGGGACGGGCTACGAGAGTCTGCTTACATGGATGCGCAGCCTCGGAAACCTCAGGTCAGTAGGTATTGAAGGAACCGGGTCCTACGGGGCCGGCCTGGCCAGACATCTGCTCGACCGCGACGTCGAAGTGTTGGAGGTGCCACGCCCGGACCGTCGTCTACGCCGGCAGCTGGGGAAGTCTGACCCAGTCGACGCCGAGGCGGCAGCGCGCGCGGTTCTGTCCGGCAGCCGCCTCGCGGCGTCGAAGGTGGCCGACGGGCCGATGGAGTCCATACGCATGCTGCGAGTGGCGCGCTCAGGAGCGCTGAAGGCCCGCATCGCGGCGACAAACTCCCTTCGCTCCTTGGTCGTGACCGCGCCAGATTCACTTCGGATGCGCCTGCGTGGCCTGACGCGGGGCCAACTCGTAACCGTCTGTCGCAGGCTCAGGGTCGACGGTTCGGTGGTCGGCGATCCCGAACAGGTGGCGAAGATTGCGCTCCGCTCCATCGCCGAGCGAGCTCACGCGCTGGGCCTCGAGACGAGCTCGTTGGACCGCGAACTGGCTCGACTCGCTGCTCACGCCGCTCCGAATACCATGGCGCTGTTCGGGCTGGGGCCGGACACCGCCGGCGCGCTCCTGGTCTCGATTGGTGACAATCCTGATCGGCTCCGTTCCGAGAGCGCATTCGCGCGCCTGGCTGGCGTAGCGCCGATCCCGGCTTCGTCGGGCCAGACTCGTAGGCATCGCCTGCACCGTGGCGGCAACCTGACCGGACCCCGTTAACTGGTCCACCATCTACGAGGGTTCCGCGATGGTGATGGTCCGACAGCGAAGGGCGAAGACAGCTGGTGCCAGGTAGCCCAGGGAGCTGTGCGGCCGCTGGTGATTGTAGACGTGGCGCCACTCGCTGTAGAGAAAGCGGGCCTGGCGTACGGAGTCGAAGATCTCGCGGGCGAAGAGCTCGTCTCGCGCCCGGCTGTTGAAGGACTCGACCCAGGGGTTCTGCCAGGGACTGCCGGGGTCGATGTAGGTGGTCTCGATGCGATTGATTCGGCACCAATCGCGGATGGCCGCAGCGATGAATTCGGGACCGTTGTCGCACCGGATGAACCCGGGCGCGCCGCGGACGAGGAGCGCGGCCTCGAGCATTGCAACCACGTCGTCGGCGGTGATGGAGCGTGCGACGGTCCCGCCAATGCTCTCGCGGGTGAACTCGTCGCACATGGACAGGACCTTGAGCGGGCGACCATCGGAGGTCGCGTCGAAGAGGAAGTCGAGGGCCCAGACGTGGTTGATGTGGTCGGCCTTGAGACGGGTGCAGGGGAAGGCGCTGACGCCGACGCGGTGACGCTTCAGAGGCGCTGGCGGAACTCGCAGTCCCTCGTCCCGCCACAGCCGCTGAACCCGTTTGCGGTTCACGCGGTGGCCTTCGTCGCGGACGATGGCGCAGGCCTTGCGATACCCGAACCTGGGAAAGGACGACGAGATCTCCCGCAGCCGCGCCCGGACCGCCAGGTCGGCGTCCGCCGGCGGCGCAACGGCCAACCGCTGCGTCGAGCGATGCTGCCCGACCACCTTGCAAGCCCGCCGCTCCGAGACGTTGAAGCGCACCGTCAGGTGCACCACTGCGTCCCGCCGGCACGACGGGCTCACCATTTTCCCCGCGCGATCTCCTTGAGCATGTCGATGTCCAGGGTCTGGTCGGCGACGATCCGCTTGAGGCGCGAGTTCTCCTTCTCCAGCTCCTTCAGCCGCTTGGCGTCGTCGCCCTTCAGCCCGCCGTACTGGTTGCGCCAGCGGCTCATCGTCCACTCGGTGACCTCCAGGGCCTTGGCGACCTCGGCATTGGCCTTGCCCTCCGCCAACATGCGGTCGGCCTCGCGCAGCTTCCGGATGATCTGCTCCGGCGAGTGTTTTCTTCCTTTCAACTGCTTCCTCCTGCCCGGGGCTCGGGCGGTCAGGAACCCTCATATCACGTGGACCAGTCTCCGGGGGTCAGGCCACTGGTACGCCGGGTCCGGCCGACGCCGGGGAGCCAGCTGGATCTTTTCGGAGTGCCGTTTCGGTACAACGCCTTCGTCACCAACCGACCGGGCGCGATGCTCGAGGTGGAAGCCGACCACCGCCGTCACGCCGAGGTCGAGAACACCATCCGCGACCTCAAGTACGGCGTTGGTCTCAACCATCTGCCGTCGGGCAAGTTCGCCGCCAACGCCGTCTGGCTCGCGCTCAACGTGCTCGCCCACAACCTCGCCCGCTGGGTCAGCCGCCTCGGTCTGGGCGAACGCCTCATAACCACCAAGCGCCTGCGCTTCTGCCACCTCAACATCCCGGGACGGCTCACCTCCTCCGGCCGCCGCTGGCGGCTCCATCTCCCCGAACACTGGCCCTGGTCAGACCCCTTCATAACCGCGCTGGAGCGGTTGCGCGCGATCCCGCTCCAGACCTGACCCCGCCGCCTCTCCGGACCTGGTTCCCCGCAACTTCGTTGGACGAAGCACGCCCTGACCCGGCCCGGAATGGCCGCAAATCCAACCCCTGCATCCTCGGCCGCCGCTCCACACGGCTCCAGGCATCTCTACCGCCAGGATTCGGCGCCTCCACCCAGCACCTGACCTCAAAAATGCCCGTCGCCTACCGCTCGGGAACCCTCACCGTACGAAAACGGTGTTTCCCGGCTAAGGGGATCAAGGATCAAGGGTACGGCTCGCCCTTGGTCTAGGCAGCGAACGGCGGAATGACGGGGATCGCGGGCTCGGGGCAGTCCCTGTAACCCTGTGAACTAGTTCGGCCACCTGCCGACCAATGACGCCCCAGTTCAGACGTGTCGCATATTCGTGGTAAGCCGAACGCGCTAACGCCCCGTAGGCGCCCGCTTGTGCGTGAGCCCGCAAAACCGCGCCGACATAAGCCTCTGCTGGTTCATCTGGTCCAAAGGTATAACCATTGACACCGTCACGCACGATTGTTGGTATTCCGCCAGTCCTGGTGGCAAGACATGGCAGCCCGTACGCGCACGCCTCCGCAAGGACGACTCCGAACGCTTCCGCGCGCGATGGGAGGATTAGGAAGTTCGATTCCCCTATGAGAGCAGCTAGCTTGAGCCTTCCACGAACGGTGGCCTTACTAACAAACCCCTCTCGTCGGACGAAATTGGGAAGGTCTCGAGGTGGTTGACACCCAGCCACGACCAATTCAGTTTTCAAGCCGCGATTGTTTAGCCCAGCAGCGACTTCGACAGCGAGCGGGCCGCCCTTTCTCTCCCAGTCCACCCCGAGAAACAGGAGGCGACAGGTTTCAAGGCTGCGATTCGAAATGAGGGTCTCAATTTCTATTTCGGACGGAGCGTCCTCCAGATTCGCGCCGAAAGGAATGACATGCACCTTCGCTGGGTCGGCGCCCAGTTCCTCTAGTGCGTATTGAGCTGCCCACTCGGAAGCGTAGATGGCCGCCGCACATTGCGCCAAGGCTCTCTTTTCGAGATCAAACGCATTCTTGATGCTTGAACGGGAGACATTTGAGAAACTGGGGTAATAATCGATTATGGCCGGAAACGGAGCGTCCCCCCAGAAGATCAACGGATGTCGGGATTCGAATCGCGCGACCGGATTCGTGGTCGCGCAGAAGATCGCATCGACGGTCACGCTATTCAGAATGCGACCAATCTGCCTGGCGTAACCATCAAGGATCACCGGCTCGAACTCGCGGATATGCCGCTGCCCGAGCAACCTGTATGCGGCTTGCTTCGCCTTGAAGAGAGATGCCCTACGCTGGGTCAGCGGGCCAACTCTCAGCACCTCAAAACCCTGTGCGGTGAGTGCCTGAGCAATGTGGTACAGAAGACCCGACCAAGCGTGAACGTCATTCGAGTCGTAGATGCTTGGATAAAGCAACCGCGTCATCAAGTCCCTAGAGTCTCACACGAGGGGGTCGCCCGTAGGCGATGGGCGGGCCCCGTTGCGGGATCCCTTCGCCGCAGGCGTCCGCTCATAGCGCGCTCGGCCCAGGAAGGTGACGACCTCCTCGTCGATCCCGCGCTGCATGACCAAGCGGGCGCCCAGCCTACCCAGCTCAGCCAGCCGGCTGGGGTCGCCGAAGCCCTCTGCCAGCAGGTCGTCGACGGCCTGCTGCAAGGCGTCCGATGGGGCTACTCTTTGATTCGACACGGCGTGGTCCTCCATGGTGGTTTGAAAGTCCACCGCGTAGGCTACGCCGTTCAACTTTTACATCATCCTCGGGACGCGATGGCTATTGGGTTCCGTTCACCTTTCACGTGATCGACCCCGCCACCAGCAGCGGCATCACGATCAGCGCCGCAGATTTCGCAACCATCGTCGACTACGCGAACAGCATCGGCATTGCGGTCCGCACCGTCAGCGATGCCATGAATCTCGTCTGACTACGGGCAGCGGGTGACGCTTTTTCAAGTCTTCGACGAGCCGAGGCGGTCTCTGACCGCGCCGGCGTCCTTGACGAAGATCAGGTTCCGCCCTGTCTCCCCGGTCGGGCCGGCAACCGGCTGCAGCAGCCCGTTGTCCGAGTCATAGTGGAACGGGTGATAGCCGCGGCTCACGAACATTTCGATCACCGTCTGGTCTTCGACTCCGTAGCGAAGACCCAGTCCACTGGTCTCGACAATCCAGGCCATCACGAGGCCTTCGGTCAGCAGCCGGCCAGCTCCGCGGAGGACCTCCGATTCGAAACCCTCGACGTCGAGCTTGACCAAGGCAACCTGGGCGCCGGGATCGACCAGGTCGTCGAGCGCCGACACGAGAACGGTGGTAGTTGCCGCTGTGGAACCCTCACCTACGATGTAGTTTTCCGCGTCCAGTCCCGTCGTCAGCCGCGCGTGGCCGTGCTCAGCTCCGGCCGCCTCAACCCTCACCTCGACGTTGCGAAGGCGGTTCAGCTCGGTGTTCTCCCGCAGTCGGGCCGCGGTTAGCGGATCGGGTTCGAGCGCGATTACGCGGCCGTCGCCGATCCTGGAGGCGGCTAGGAGGCTGTAGAGCCCGATGTTGGCACCCACGTCGATGACGCAGTCCCCGGGTCGAAGAAGACGCAAGGCGAAGAGCATGTCGTCGTACTCGGGCAGGCCTGTGTAAAGGGCAAGACTTGCGCTCCGGTTGTCTGGGTAGATCCGAATGCGAAGCCCCGCCCAGAAGGTCACTGTCAGTGATCGGCCGGTCGTCCGCTTCCAGACCTGCCAGCCAGCGAACGTGAGCAGGGCACGAATCGGGCGCCGACGATTCGCAGGATGGCGGACTACGAAGCCAAGCGTGTGAAGCAAGGGGGATCGGCTTCCCGTCACCGGGGCGCGCTTGGCCATCTCCCGAGTCTATCGCGCCCATCCGGTCATGCCAGTGACGCGCTAGTGGAGCGTCTCATAAATAGATAGACAACGGGCCGCAGACGTGAGAAGCTGTGCAAATGTGGTCACCAGCGCCGGCTTTGTCGCTCTCATCGGAGCAACGCCAGACACTCGAAATTTGGAGTCGAGCTCACAGCACACCCAGGAACATCGCCACCCGCGCAGACATCATCCTGCGCGCTGCTGAGGGCCATTCCAACAACGCAATCGCCAAGGAGCTTGGCATCACCCGGGTGTCGGTGATCCAGTGGCGAGGGCGGTTTGCTGCCGAGGGCGTGGAGTGTCTCGGCAAGGTTCGTAAAGGCCGTGGGCGCCCCAAATCGATTCCCACTGCGAAGGTGACGGAGATCATCCAGCGGACCCTGAACACGACCCCGGTTGGCGCCACCCAATGGAGCTGCCGCAGCATGGCCAAGGAGGCTGGGGTGAGCCCCGCCACGGTCCAGCGGCTCTGGCACGAGCAGCGCCTCTACCCCCACAAGGTACGCACCTTCAAGGTCTCCAAGGACCCCAGGTTCCTGGACAAACTGACTGACGTCGTCGGGCTCTATATGAACCCTCCGGACAAGGCAATCGTCTTGTGCGTCGATGAAAAATCTCAGATCCAAGCGCTTGACCGGACCCAGCCTGGCCTGCCCATCAAGCCGGGCAAGGCCGGCACCATGACCCACGACCACAAGCGCAACGGCACCGTCAACCTGTTCGCCGCACTCAACATCCTTGACGGAGCGGTTGTCGGGATGTGCGCCGAGCGGCACCGTAACCAGGAGTTCCTTCGCTTCCTCCGTCAGCTCGATCGCAAGTTTCCGAAGTCCCTCGACCTGCACCTGGTCTTGGACAACTACGGCACTCATGGACACCCCAATGTGAAGACCTGGCTCGCTGCCCGTCCGCGCTTCCAACTCCATTTCGTCCCGACCTCGTCGTCGTGGTTGAACATGGTCGAGGGCATCTTCGCCGACCTCACCAAGAAGGCCATCAAGCGGGGTTCATTCCGGAATATCGATACTTTGGTCGACGCGATCTTGGCGTATCTGGATCAACGCAACTTGGACCCGACGCCGTTCGTCTGGACGGCCACCGTCGAGGAGATCCTTGCCAAGCTCCGCGATTGTAAAGCTGTTATTGAGACGTTCCACTAGTGGCCCGTCTCAGAGGTTCGTGTGTTAAGATATAGGGGTTGGATTCGAACTCTGTGAGGGCTCTTTCTATGCGTACTGGTCGACCCAGGGCAGAGCTGGTGGTGTCTCCCGAGGACCGGGAGACCCTCTCCCGTTGGATCGCGCGAGGGAAGACCTCGCATGCGTTGGCTACGCGCGCACGCATCGTTCTTCTGTCTAGCGATGGACTGTCGAACACCGCGGTCGCCAGCAAGGTCGGCGTCATCAACAACACGGTTGGCAAGTGGCGCAGGCGCTTCATCGAAAGAGGGTGTGCGGGTCTGCTCGACGAGCCCCGTTGTGGTGCCCCGCGCAAGATCGGCGACGACCAAATCGAAGCGGTCGTCGTGAAGACGCTGGAGTCCACCCCCAAAGACGCGACTCACTGGAGTACCCGCTCCATGGCCCGAGCGAGCGGCCTCAGCCGCCCGACCGTCAACCGGATTTGGCGCGCATTTGGGCTTCAACCCCATCGCACCGACACATTCAAGTTGTCCAACGACCCACAGCTGGTGGAGAAGGTCCGCGACATAGTCGGTCTGTATTTGAATCCGCTTGAGCGGGCGCTGGTCCTCTGCACCGACGAGAAGGCTCAGATCCAGGCGCTGGATCGAAGCCAACCCATCCTCCCGATGCGTCCCGGTCAGCCAGAGCGCCGGACCCACGACTACCGCCGGCACGGCACCACTTCCCTTTTCGCCGCGCTCGACGTTGCCACCGGGAAAGTCATCGGTGAAATCCACCGTCAGCATCGCGCCATCGAGTTTCGTGGCTTCCTCGACCGCGTCGACAGGGAAGTTCCCGACGACCTCGACGTTCACCTCATCCTCGATAACTACGGCACCCACAAGACCCCCTTGATTCATCGCTGGCTGCTCCGCCACCCGCGCTTTCATCTCCATTTCACGCCCACCTACTCATCCTGGATAAACCAGGTCGAGCGCTGGTTCGCGGCCCTCACCGACAAACAAATTCGCCGCGGATCTCATCGCAGCACCCGCGCCCTGGAGGACGCCATTCGGCTCTACCTGGTGACCAACAACGAAAATCCCAAACCCTTTGTCTGGACCAAGACAGCCGACCAAATCCTTGCCAGCATCGCACGATTTGCTATGCGAACCTCTGAGACGGGACACTAGATGAGGGAACGATTCACCCAGGGTTCAATTCCTTGCTGGTTGACAACGGCGGCGCCCGCCCTCGGTCGGAAACCGTTCTGACGGACTGTGATCTGGCACGTGTGCCGTCTTGTACCATAGTTACCGCTTCGCTTCCGCGCTTTGACGGAGCCATTCTGGAGTTCTCACTGAAGTTTCGCGAGCGCATGAAGGAGACGGTGCGGCTGGCGCTCCCCCGGAGAACGAAGGCGCATCGTATCAAGGGAGGGCCACTGCGCGGTTCTCTCATCTACACCTCCTGGCATGACTACCCCGGCGCCATCCGCGGCACAACCGAGCACGGGCTCCTGGACTGGTTCGGAGCGAATGTCAAGCCTGGCCAGACCTGGCTCGACGTGGGTGCGCACTACGGGTACACGGCAATTGCCCTGGGCCGCCTCGTGGGGAGCCCCGGGCGGGTCTTTGCTTTTGAGCCAGTCCTTGGCACAGCCGCTCACCTCGCGAAGACGGTGAGCCTGAACGGCCTGCCGCACGTTGCAGTCCTCCCGATGGGACTGGGGGACGCCCCCACAATCACGTCGCGCCGGCTCACCACAAGACGCGGCATGGTCGAAGAGTCTGCACAGGCTGTGAGCGATGAGGCCGAGGTCGTGCAGTTCGTTGCGCTCGACAGTATCTGGCCACTCCTCGCTGGAGATGACCGGCGGGTTGATGGCGTCAAGATCGATGTCCAGGGCATGGAGCTTTCGACCTTGAAGGGGATGCAGCAGATGTTAGGAACACACCACCCCTTTCTGATCGTGGAATTCCACCACGGGGTTGATCGGGGAGCAGTTCTGGCATTACTCGGGTCAGCTGGCTATTCAGCACAGCCGTGGAGTATTTCCACCCGCGCCGAGGTCTCAGAGCTGATCGACGACGAAAGCTACCTGTTCGGACCCGCACGGCCGTAAACCTATCCGGTCTGACTCCTCGCCGAGACGAGGCGATGGTGGCTTATCACCACCTCCTGGAGCATCTCCTCCCAGCGATCAAAGATCGCTTCGGGCTGGAAATGCTTGTCCACGTAGGCTCGGCCAGCCCGACCCATGCTCATCGCCATCTTGGGGTCCGCTTTCAGCGAACGCATCGCGGCGGCAAGCGCCTCTGCATCACCCGCGGGCGTCACGAGGCCACAGCCCGCGTCCTGGATCAGACGAGCGGTCTCGCTTTCAGAATTGACGGCGACCACGATTGGTCGCGCGGATGACATGTAGGCCAGCAGTTTGGCCGGTGCCACGCTGTCGGTCACACCGGGTAGCTGGCTCACGGCAAGGGCATTCGCCGACGCCAGGAGTTGCGGGTAGCTCTCGCTCGGCGTCGGTGCGGCAAATGCAACATTGCCGGCACCAGCCGCATCCGCGAACGCCGCCAACTCGGATCTCTCCGGACCCTCCCCCACCAGGGCCACCCTAAAGTCGTTCGGGGCTGCCGCCGCTGCAGCAACCAGCGTCCGAAGGCCTTGCTTTGCGCCCAGGTTGCCGCTGTAGAGGACCAGGAAATCTTCGGGCTTCGCCCCCAGCCCAGCCCGCACCTCGACGCTCGGATCCATCGGTTGGATGTTGGCGGGCTCGGCCCAGTTCGGAATTTCGACAATCCTGTCGGGCGGGACTCCGTCCTCGCCCAATCTTCGCGTGAAGCCGCTCGTGATCACGGTGATCAGGTCCGCGTGACGATAGGCGGCCCGCTCTATCTTCTTGCCAGCGCGAAACGCCGCGCCCGGCCGCATCATCCCGGTTGCGAGGGCCAGGTCCAAGGGCAGGTCCTTTACAGCCAGGACATGCGCCGCCTTCGACCGCCTGGCAAGGAGCGCTCCGGCAATGCCAAGCTGAATCGGGGGCGAAATGCTGACCACGACGTCCGGCGTGAACCTCAGGCTGTTCAGGAAGATCCCAGTCGACATCGATGTGTCGTAGAGGATGCGCCGAATCGCATTGCGCCCGCCTCCCATGGTGCACCAGCTTCGAAGGACCACGACTCCCTCGAGAATCTCGCGTGACCGGACCCTGCCGCGATATCCGTCGGCGATACGCCAGGCCGGAAAATGCGGGAAGGTCGTGCACACCTGTACCGCATGACCTCTCTGGATCAGGGCCTCCGACAGGGTGGCGGTGTTTGGTCCAATCCCCATCTGCTCGGGACGGTAGTTGGCGCCGAGAAAAAGTACCTTCACGACCGGGCGGCCGCGCGGCCCGGCCGGGCAACCACCATCGTGTGCCAGCCCAGCCGGCGTTCGAGCCACCTGAACAAAGGGGTCGGCATCCAGCGCAGGTACCAGACCCACTGGTATTCGTACCTCACGTACTTGTCGACCTTGTATGGGAAGACGTGGTCCTTCCAGATCCCCACGATGTCGAAGCCGCTCAGCAGGCTGCGCACGCCGTTGTGGGAGTAGGTGTAGGTGACCGCCGAACCAGCCTGGGCCTCAGAATTGAGCCGGATGAGGTCCTCGGCGCGCCAGAATGCGCCCCTGCCTTCCGTCAGCACGATCCACATGCCTTTCCAGCTCCACCGGCTGTACACCATGATCCGCAGCTCGGTGTCCTTGTGGCAGTACTTCCGGATCTCCGCGATGATGCGCTCCGGGTGCGGCGAGTGGTGGATCACTCCGAATGAGTAGATGAGGTCGTACTGCTCGAGCGGCACGAAGGAGGACAGCTCCTCCGCGTTGCCGTTGTAAAACCTCGCCTCGAGCCCATACGTGGCGAATCGTTTGCGGCAAAGGTCAAGGCTGGCGTCGGACAGCTCGACCACGGTCAGGTCCGCTCCCGCCCGAGCGAAGTTGACCGAATCGGTTCCTATGCCACACCCGATTTCCAGCACCTTCTTATCGCGCCACCGATCGAACTGCGCGAACGCGGGAATGTGCGGCTCCACGAAGTACTTGCGCTCCTCGACCTCATCGAAGTACTCCTTCGTCCCCACCTCGCGCGCCGAGTGGCGGATGTTGCAAGGGCGCCTGTTCCAGAAGTCACGGACGTCGCCGATCGAGGGCTTCCTGGGTTCGACCAGGCCCTCGGGAGCGGGCTGATTCACGACGCAATCTTAGGTGAGCGAGCGTCACGAGCCGAGATCGGGCCGGCGGCCGCCAAGGATGCGTCCCCTACAATCCCAGCCAGTGGAGATTTCCATCTTTGGGTTGGGACGGTTGGGGACGCCGATGGCGGCGGTCCTGGCGAGCAAGGGCCACCAGGTCGTGGGCGTAGACGTGAGCCAGGGTGCCGTCGACATGCTCAACGCCGGGCGCGCGCCTGTGGATGAGCCGGGGCTCCAATCGCTGATCGAGCAGAACCATGCCCGCCTGCGAGCCACCACGGACTATTCCGACGCGATCTCGAATTCGGAAATCAGCTTCATCGTGGTGCCAACCCCGAGCGAGGCGGACGGCTCCTTCTCCCTCCGGCATGTCCTCGCTGCTGTAACCAGCATTGGGGAGGTCCTCCGACGCACACCTGGCAACGGCCACCTCCTCGTGCTCACGGCGACGGTCAGCCCGGGTTCCACCGGGGGCCCCGTCAGGGATGCACTCGAGCGGTCGGCCGGTCGCCGCGTGGGAGAAGATCTCGGCCTGTGTTACAGCCCGGAGTTCATCGCCCTGGGCAGTGTGATACATGACATCCTTCATCCCGACATGATCCTGATCGGCGAGGCAGACGAGCGATCCGGATCACGGTTGGAGGAGCTCTCCCAGGGCGTCGTCGATGCAAAGGCCCCAGTAGTCCGGATGAACCTGGTCAACGCCGAGCTCGCCAAACTCGCTGTCAACACCTTCGTGACGACCAAGATCTCGTATGCCAACATGCTCGCCCAGATATGCGAGCAGATCCCCGGCGCCGACGCTGTCGCAGTCACCCGGGCCATTGGTCACGATTCTCGAATCGGCCACAAATACCTCAACCCCGCGACCCCGTACGGCGGCCCTTGCTTTCCGCGCGACAATGCAGCGATGGCGGCCGCGGCCCGCGCCGCCGGCGCCCGCGCTGACCTCGCCGAAGCGACCGACACCATCAACCGCCGCGGGCTCGAACGCCTCGCCCGAAGCGTCCTCGGAAAGGTGAGCGCGGCAGGGCGGGTGGGGATCCTGGGTCTGTCCTATAAGGCGGGGAGCGTTGTTACCGACGCGTCGCCGGGTGTCGCCGTTGCACGACATCTCGTCGATCAGGGCCACCGGCCGGTGGTGCATGACCCGCTCGCGATGGACAACGCCACGAGGGAGTTGGGCGACGCGGTGGACTATGCCGCATCGATTGAGGAATGTCTCAAGGAAGCCGAGGTGGCAGTCATCACGGTTGGGTGGCCACAGTTTGCACAGATCTCGCCTCAGGCACTCCGGAACACTCGGGTCGTCATCGATTGCTGGCGGCTGTTCGAGCCGTCAGACCTACCCGGCGTTGAAATCATCCATCCGGGGTTGGGCCCGAGTAAGGTCGAACCAGCCACCCTGACAGTCCCCGTGGCGGAGGAGGACCGTGCCTGACGTCACTGGAACCGACGGCATCATCGTGGTCGCCGGCGCGGGCGGGTTCATTGGCGGTCACCTCGTGACCTCCCTGCTCCGCGCTGGACACCGCAGGGTTCGTGCGGTCGACAGCAAACCCCTCTCTCAGTGGCACCAGACTCCGCCCGAAGCCGAGCTCATCGAGGCGGACCTTCGTCAGCTCGATGCCTGTCAGCGAGCCGTCGCCGGTGCTTCAACGGTTTTCAACCTGGCCGCGGACATGGGTGGCATGGGCTTCATCGAGTACCACCGGGCCGACTGCATGCTGTCTGTCCTCGTCAGCACTCACCTCCTCGTCGCCGCCCGCGACGGCGGCGTGGAGCGCTTCTTCTACGCGTCGTCTGCCTGTGTTTACAACTCCGAGAAGCAAGGCGTTTCGGACCTACAGCCCTTGAAAGAAGAGGACGCTTACCCCGCCATGCCGGAGGATGGCTACGGCTGGGAGAAGCTGTTCACGGAACGCATGTGTCGACACTTCTCCCACGAGTTCGGCCTGGTCACGCGGGTCGCGCGCTACCACAACGTATACGGCCCTCTCGGGACGTGGGATGGAGGACGCGAGAAGGCACCGGCAGCCATCTGCCGCAAGGTGGCCGAGGCGGTGCTGTCGGGCATCCACGAGATTGAGATCTGGGGCGACGGCGAACAGACGCGGAGTTTCATGTACATCGATGACTGTGTCGAGGGCACGTTGCGTCTCATGGAGAGCGACTTCGGCGACCCAGTCAACCTGGGCAGTGATCGGTTGGTGACCATCAACCAGCTGGTGGACCTTGTCGAGGCGATTGCCGGCGTCAAGCTCAAGCGCACCTATAACCTCAGCGCTCCGATGGGAGTCCGTGGCCGCAACAGCGACAACACCCTGCTCCGCAAGGTCCTCGCTTGGGAGCCGCAAACCTCCCTCGAAGATGGCCTGGAGAAGACCTATCGCTGGATATTCGACCAGGTCTCCCGATGCCGCTCAGATCTGGACCCGGCTCGACGCTAGACGCGAAGATCTCCGTAACCCGTCGGTTGTCATGGGAGCACCTGGCCTGGGCCTGCGTCGCGGTTCTACTCATCGCCTCTGCCATCGAGGTCATGAGCCTGGGCTTGGCGCTGAGGGACTCTGAAAAGGGAGCTTCCATCCTGACTGACGCGGCCCGCGGCCTGGGCACATCACCAGGGCAGTGGTCGGCCGCAAGGGTTGCCGACGCCGCGAATCGGCGGAGCGACGCCGGCCAGCTCCTTCAGCCGGGCCGCTCTCGGCTCAAAGGCGACCCTGTTCTGCGCCTTATCGCTACATTGCCACGGGTTGGCGGCCAGGTCCAGGCGCTGTACGACCTGGCCGACGCCGCCGACACCAGCTCCGCGGTTCTTGGCGATTACCTCGACATGGCGCGGAAGTACGAGGCGCTCCGCGGCGAGCAGGGCCCGCCCGGCCCGAAGTTGACCCGTCTCCTGAGGGACTGGCTGCCACCCTTGAGCGACGCCGACTCCCGCCTGCCTACCCAGGTCGCGAACCTGCGAAGGGACAAGACCAATTGGTTGCTGCCCCCGCTGCGCGATCGAGTCGAGCGAGCCTTAGGTGTGCTCGGTCCAGCCACTGACCAGACCGCGGCTGCCGCCGCGGCGGCGCGCCTGGTCCCTGCCGCGATTGGCGCTGACCGTCCTCAGCGATACCTTCTCCTCTTCGCCAACCCCGCCGAGGTCCGTCCCGCCGGCGGGTTCGTCGGGGCGGTGGGGTCTTTGACCCTGGCCAATGGGTCTCCACAAAATCTCGACATCCGGGCCGAGGAGGCGTACACGCCACTGTTCAAGCAGCGCTTTGATCCCCCGTACCCGCTGCCCCGATTCTTCGATTACAAGAAGGTGCCGTTCGAGATCGGAGAGGCAGAATGGGACCCCAACTTCGCGGCCAGCGCGAAGCTGAGCGAGGCCATGTTCAAATCCGCCACCAGCGCCGATGTGGACGGAACCATCTCGCTGGACCCCTACGCCATCGAAGCCCTGCTCGGGGTCACCGGACCGGTTGACGTCGCCGGGTACGGCAGTTTCAACAAGGACAACTTCTTTGCCGAGATCGATTACATCGTCAACGTAAAGACCGGACCGGGGTCCGGGAAGGCGGCGCTACCGGTAATTGCGAAGGTCATCCTTCAGAGGGTGCTCGATCAGCCCATCGGCAACTGGCCGAAGCTTGTGTCGGCAGTCCAGGAGCAGGCCCGCGGGCGGCACATCCAGCTTCAATTTCATTCGACCGACCTGGCCTCCGCCACGGCCGCGGCTGGATACGATGGAGCGATCCTCGCCAAGGGGAGCGACTATGTGATGGTTGTCGACGGCAACGTGGGCGCAAGCAAGAGCGACTTCTATATGACCAAGTCGATGGACATCAAAGCCGAGGTGCCTGCCTCTGGTCTCAGTCGACACCAACTGACGCTGCAATACAAGCTTCCCCTGCCGGTTGACGACGTGGATCGCGCCCTCAACCCGGTGGACCAGGGTGCATACGCCGACTACGTCAGGGTCTATTTGCCTGAGCTGGCCTCAGCAGTCTCGGTGAAGTACTCGCAGGACGATGGTCCGGGGTTCGGCGGCTACGACCGCACCGAGCTCGTGAATGGAAAACAGGTTGTATCGGCCTTCTTTCGGCTGCCGCGCGGTCACCAGGGCACGCTTCAGATCGACTATGTCGTTCCCCTGGATGTGCGCAACCGCACCTTCGACCTGTTCATCCAGAAGCAGGCCGGTATCCCCGACCGCCCCACAACCCTTGAGCTCAGCTTTCCCGGTGGACAAGCCACGCGCCGCAGCGACCTATCGACAGACGCAGACTTCCAGGTGAGCTGGTGATCCGGCGCCGCTGGCCCATCCTCGCCGTGGCGCTGGGCGTAATCCTGGTGGCGGTCGCCATCCTCGCCCTGCACCAGCCTTCGACCGCGCCGCCGACAGCCCTGCTGCGATCGCCGGTCCCGATCATCAGCGTTGCCCCCTCGCCCTCAACGACACCAGCATCAGCCACCAACCCGCCCGACGGAATGCGAATCAAGCTGCCGGAGCTACAGGTCGATCTGCCGGTTGTCGCCGGGGACGGCTTCAACGCCCCGTTGTACAAGGCAGTCCTGTACCCCTGGCTACGGCTGCCGGGCTCGGGGAACAGGTCGCTGATCTACGCGCATGCGCGCACCGGGATGTTCGGCCCGCTGTTCCGGGCGAAGGTCGGGCAGCACATCGAGATCGACCGCCCCGGCGCCCAGCCGCTTCGCTACGTGATCACCGAGTACTACCCGCGCTGGCCGAGCACCGACCTGCGCTGGCTAGAGCCTCTCAACCAGGAGCAGCTGGTGCTGGTGACCTGCACCACCTACAACCTCAACGATCCGCGCATCATCGTTGTGGCTCAGCCCGCTTAAAGACTGAGAGCGCCCGCTGAGCGAGCGCTCTCGATTCTGGATTCGGTTAGCGGCGTCGGACCGCCAGACCACCCGCGCCGGCGAGGATCAGCGCCACACCGGCGATGAGCGCCCCCCAGGTCCAGGGCGGCAGCCCGCGGCTGACCGGCGGATCGGCAGCTGTACCTGGGAACGTCTTGCCCGTAGCGGCGGTCGCACTCACTGTTACGCCCTGGGTGGATCCCGCCAGGACATAGCTTCCAGCGCACGGGAGAGTGAAGGTGGTGCTGGCTACACCGTTGGCATCGGTGGTGGCCGTGGTCGGGTTGAACGTGGCGGTGCAGCCCGCCGGGCCGCTCACTTGCGAGAACGTGACGGTGGCCCCAGCGACCGCACCTCCGCTGGCATCCTTGAATGTGCACGTGAGCGTGCTTCCCGAGACGGTGCACGTGGAAGTGCCCTGGTCGGCGTATGCCAGTGCCGGCGCGGCAGTGAGGGCCCCCATGCCTGCCACTACGAGAACTGTGGTTCCAAGTGCCGCGAACATCCTGCGCATAAGAGCGTGCTCCCTTCGACTCCGATCTGGGGTGACCGGACCTTTGGGGTCAAGTTAGCACGCTCGACCGCAACATCGCAACCCTGCCTATTCCCTCTGCGGATGCATCCCACCATCCGGCATGGTCATGCGGCAAAGACCTGGGTGAGCGGGGTGCGTGAACGCCGAGCCTCCCAGT